>SWCD01024498.1_pt1 | contig 512016 bp, 432 predicted proteins | sample 4693011 | NCBI WGS metagenome assembly SWCD01 (sample SAMN10267278, study PRJNA491770) | bioreactor metagenome | isolation source: DHS bioreactor inoculated with marine | place: Japan: Omine Ridge, Nankai Trough
CCGGTCGCGCCATTGACCGGTGAGATCGCCGTTGGACGGTCCGGAGGCGTGTTGGCTGGGTCATCGAAGAGCGCGATCAGGTCGACATCCTCGTATGAGTTGAACGCAGGCAACATAACATGCCACCTACCGGGCGTTGGATCGTCCACGACCACCTGTTCGATACTTGTACCACGCTTGATCGAACGGTCGAAATAGTCGCCCACGGTGGGGCGGTGCCCGTATTGGACGTATAAGTCAGCGTCGCCAGAACCGCTGAACTGTCCCGACTGCAAACTCAATTCCGCCAGCCCAGGTGGGACATCAACCGCAAAGTAGTGCGCAACACCCGGCTCCTGACCCCATGTTGTACCCAGATCTAGATCGCCCACGCGCTGGTTCTCGTACAGCGGCCAGTCACCGTCATCCTTCGTGCTCGATTGGAACCAATCGCTTCCGTTCAGGTTGAGCAGGTTCTGCCCAACCTGCTGCACGTACGTGCTCAGATTGCCCGGCGTCACGTTCGTGAACGCACTGAGCAGGGTTTGCCAGTTCAGTTCGTAGCTGACTAAGCCCTGGACGGAGCCGTTCATCAACGTCAGGCCCATGCTGGCGGTGCCATTCCACTCGAATCGAGGCCCCTGGAAGCCATCGTCGGAGTCCCAACTCGCCAGTGTGAAGGTAAACCCAGGGAAGTTCAACTGTGGGCCATTGCCGACGATGTATTCACGGTCATCTGCCAATGCTCGTTCCGCGTACTCAAAATCGTGTGTAACTATCCCAAAACTGACTGGCGATGGATTCACGTCATCTGCATCTACGCGATAGCCGAACTTGGCATCCGCATCTAGCCAAGTAGTGACCCAGCCATCCTTGCCCTCTGGAGTAACCTGCAGAAGGTCTGCTAGATCTATCAATAGCGTTGCGTTGGCCGTTAGGGGTATGCCGAATAGCTTGTCTGTCTCTGCACTGATCGACAGACTGAAAAGCGGCTTCTCACCGGATTGGTACTTCCCATCCGAGGCGAGCATCTCATCGTATCCGAGAAGCTCCAAGATGTATCGATGCTGATCAAGGAAGGAAAGAACGCCGGGCAAGCCGGGAAAATGCGGCAGCGAGAATGACTCGATTCCGGTCTCACGATCTGTCCACTGGGAGTAGTACGCACTGTCGTCCAGCCGGTTAAGCATCAGGTAGGCGTCTTCATCGAATCCCTCCCATGTTGCAGTTCGGGCGTAGTATTTGCCGGCTGGCAAGTTCTCGGGGATGGTAAACTCGAAGGTGACCTGCTTTGAGGAGTCTGCCTGGAGAGTCACAGGCTGTGGTGCAATATCGTACCACCGTTCAGGCCAGTCAGCGTTGGATGCGCTTTCATGGGCGAAGCTCAGACCCACCCAGTATTCCTCGGCCGTGTCGAGGTTATTGTGAACCGTCACAGTGACTGTGGACCCGGCGTCGCGCTCCCATTGCCCTGTTGGGTATTGAAAGCCGACGATTTGCGCCTGCGGATCGATCCGGAACTCGCGCCATGGGCCGTACGTCCCGGTGTTCCCGGCAAGGTCAGTTACCCGGATCTTGGCTCGGTGGAATCTTCCGCGTGCTAGCTCTGCCGCTGTCGTTTCGTCGTTACGAGAGACTGTACGCGGCCAGCCATCGACTCCGTCCCAGGTTCTCCCCGGGAGCATCTCTTCGAGTTCGACATCGAACTTCCAGTCCGCACTGCTGTCATAATTCCAAGTGAGAAGTGCATTCGGTGCAGGAAGTGTGCCGGATGGCCCCGTCAACTGCCGCGGGGAGGGGACCGTCGTGTCAATCGTGAAGGAGAGGTATGACCAGTGGCCCCAGTTGTCATAGGGGTCTCGAGCGCATACGCGGAAGTCATATGATCCGTCACTGAGCGGGTCGCTCGGCTGCGCCATTAGCCCGCTATCATCGCCCTCGTCAACCAATGACCCCCCCTGTCGAATTTCCCAGTGGTATTCAGCAACTCCTGATTGATCTGACGATGCGCTCCATGTGAACCGCGGACGACGAGTGTGGGTAACTTCATCGTCGACGCTATATCCAGTGTCATCTGTGTCGTAAATCTGTAGATTTGATGGAGCCGTCGGCCCATTGCTGTCGATCCTAAGAATATATTTCTGAACAGGATACCACTGCTGATCGGTATGAGATGGATCATAGGCTGGAGGCCCGGGCTCCAAGTCGGTCATCAACCAGTCGTCGTTAGCACTCCATGCCCTTATGTGCACTATCTGGGTGCCCGACAATGGCAGTCTGATGCGTGCCTCCATGGCGTTTGTCTCGGGTCCAAGAGGCCATGTGTCTCCATCCCACTCGTCGTCGTCTGACTCCAACAAGAGATACTGAGGCGTTACCTGATACTCTGGCTCCCAGTCATAGTCCTCGTTCCTCCAAATCAGGTTGTTGACCGGTTCATGCGGTCCGTACACCTGAACGGGAGGATTTATCAAGCGAGTTTCGAATTCGGCATCGAGAAGGAATCCCGCCTGCTCCACCTGGCCAGGAAAAGAGAGATTGACGCTACTGTGCCCGTTGTTGTCTGAGGACCCCTCGTTGCGAAAGGCCGCCTTTACCCAGATGTCCTCGCCTGGTCCGAACCAGAACTCGCCGCTTGTTTGCGATGTCTGATGCGAGCCCGCTGAGAACGACACAAAGTGAATGTCGACCGACAAGAGCCGGCGATCCTCCAGTGGCTCAAACTCCAGGCGCGGAAGCGTTCGACATCCTGACGGGGCTGTTGTGCTCGAGGAGCGGCAGCGCGTGGACCCGGCGATGCCGGCGCAGAAGCCGCTGCGAGCGCGCGGAGAAAGCCGCGGGGCGTCCTGGATGCGCTGGCGACGTGCCATGGCGAGACTCCTGACTGTCAGAGCTGAGAGAGAGCCACCTAATGGGCTATACGCAGGATAGCTGAGGATCTAGTGATCAAGTGTTGGAGAATGTGCTAGAAGTCGAGCAGCCTGCGGCGAATTCCCCTGTTTCGGGCATCCGTCGGCAGGCTCGCCAGCAGCTAGGTGTGGCCCGATGGTCGGCAGACCCTCGCAATCACACACCCACTGAGACGCATACGTGCGCCTAACTCCGCTTATCGTGCGCCCGCAATAGGATGGTGCTGCCGACCTGCGCCACGCTAGCGGCTCCTGCCCTGATGCACGCGCACACCCCTCATTGCGTTGCATACATTTACTTAACGTCGATTCATAGAACACCTGGTCTCGGGGAGTGCGTGGCGCCCAGATGCACAGCAGAACCCTTAACTGCATCCAACCAGCCACGTAGCTCCACGAATGACAGTGGATCGCACTTTATGAGTGAGAGATGTGCCTCCAAGCCATCCACGAGTACTTTGCTCGCAGAGCTCGGGGAAAGTCCCGCACTCCACCTTGCACCACATCGATCGGCTGGGTTGTTACTGTATGTGCCAGTAGAGGCAGCAATTTAGAGCGTTGCGAGCAATGTTCCCAGTGAATGTCAGAGCTTGACGCGGATGACGGGCGGCTCGCGACGATTGACGAATCTGCAGGGATTCGCGTGCCACGAGCGCACCCCGGTGTAGACTCGTGTGAAGACGACGATCAAAGACTGGTGGATGTGAGCAGGACGAGCAAACGCGAAGGAGGTAGCCGTGAGCGCATTGACGCAGACGTGTGTGGTTTCGACGTTGGTGGCGGCGACTGCGAGTGCAGCGCTGGCTGAGGTGACGATCCGGGATCTGGGCACCTTTGGGGGAGCAACGACGCGGGCCTACGGCATCAATGGCAAGGGCCAGGTCGCTGGGCAGTCGGGAGGGAGCGCCTTCCTCTGGCTACCCACAGCCGACTATGGGCTCCCTGCTGGCATGCACGACCTGGGCAGCTTAGGAGGGCCAACGGCGGTCGCCAACGGCCTCAACGATCTGGGACAGGTTGTTGGCGAGTCAATGACCGGGGATGGTCAGATCGAACACGGGTTCCTCTGGCTGCCGGATACCGATTACGGGCTGCAAGCCGGGATGAACGATCTCGGTACGCTTCCGGGTGGGGTGCTTTCGAACTTCAGCCAAGCGTATGCAATCTCGAATGACGGCGTTGTAGTAGGTGAAGTCCAGTACAACTACTGGGGAATCCCCTGCCGCTGGACACAGCCAGGTGCCACCATCGATGGTCTCGGTTCGTTGGCGCCTCCAGGTTCGACGTACAACTGGGGGGCCGCTTACGACATCAACAGCGTCGGCCAAATTGCGGGCTACTCTGAGATCAGCGGTGATCATGGTCCCGACCACGGCTTCCTGTGGACAGAGGATGGCACGGACGGGCCGCCCCACAACCCGCGCATGCGAGATCTGGGGGACGGACTGGCCTTTGGTCTGAACGACCTGGGAGATGTCGTTGGGACCTTCGGTCTCTGGCAAAACGACACGTTCACCGACATCGGCGGTGAAGGGCTGGCGATCAACAACTCGCGGCAGATCGTCGGCCGGTCCGGAGGGCGAGCCTTCCTCTGGGAAGATGGTGCCTACATCGATCTCACCTCCCTTCTTCCCGACGGCAGCCCCTGGGACGTCCTGCTCGAGGCGAGCGACATCAACGAGATGGGTGTCATCGCCGGATTCGGGCTCATGAACGGGGAGACCCGGGCGTTCACTCTTGTGATTCCTGCGCCCACCGCGACGTCCATCCTCGCCTCTGTCTTACTCGTTCCGTCACGCCGCCGCCGTGCGGACTGAGGTGCGAAACGTCGTCAACAGAGCGCGACCCCCAGCACGATCGGCGACCTTCTCTGATGGTAACAGGCTTGAGAAGAAGCGAGCCGCCCGGTTGACAGGACCGAGCGGCTCCCATGCCTTGCCTTGCCGCGACACCACATCACTCATGGCCCATTCCAGCCCCTGTCGGCTGCGGGTGGGCTGTGGTTATCCCCGCGGACGGGGTGTTTCCCGAAAGGAGCAATAGGGCCTTCAAGGCGTCACCTCCTTTCGATAGATCACATCATAGCGACCTGACGCCTCTGGAAAAGACGGCACGTGGCTGTTGGCGGGCGTGACTGGCCCGCAGCCCCTGGGCCAGGACTGCTTCCGAAACGCCTCATCCACCCACTTGTGCACCAGTTCGTGTGATCGTGAATATCCGGTCACCCTTACGGCCGTGCTCCGCCAGTAGCAAGCCGAGTCTGCACAACGTCTCCAGATCGTCGAGAATGAACCTTGCCTCCTCGACGCGGATCTCACGCTGCTTTCCAGCGAATATGAGGTACTCGGTTCCACCTGACGACCTAACCTCAAGGAACTGACTGGCCTCAGCCAGATTCAGCTGGTGCAGAATGGAGACTGCTTGTTCGGAGAGGCGAGATTCGACGGCAAGCGCTTCCGCGAGCGGGCCGAACCCGGCGATGTGGCTTGCGACATCGGTCAGAAGTTGGTCGAGGTCTCGCAGCCGATCCATGACCTCATCATGCTGCTCGGCCACGATGGCCTCAATCGAGTGCGACAGGGCCGTGTTGCTCTGAATGAGATGAACAAGCTGCTCATGGCGGTGCGCCTGCAGCCAGTTCACGTAGTCATCTATCGTGCATTTCTCGCTGGCTCGGCGCTCTGCCTTGAACTGCCCCAGCAGGCCAACGATCGTGGCAAAAGTGGTAGCGGCGACAATCGGCTCCATTACCATCCTCTCTTGGAATCGACCGGATGCAAAAGTCATCATCGTCGGTGTCCAGGAACACCGCCAGCGGCTGCTGCAAGAAAGCCCCCGCCAACCTGACGGTCGGCGGGGACATGCGGGGGGGGTGAGTGGTACTGGATCATAGCACCAGTGAGATCGTAGATCTGCGCAAGTGGCGCTAGAGTCCTGCTTCACCACGGTCGCTCGAAGTTCCACCCCGGTATTCGCCGTGCCCGCACCCGCCCTTTCCCCCAATCCGTCCGCCTCGGCTTCGGATCGTCGATGACCCGGCAGCCGAGTGAGTCGAGGGCGATGATGGCGAGGGTCGTCGAATCCAGCCAGTGGTTGGCGTGGTGCTTCTTCTTCCAGCGGATGACGAAGCCCCTGTCGTCGACCCACTCACGCTCCGGCGTCTCGGCCGTGAGGTGACGGCTGAGCTCCCGGTGCCCATCGCCGATCGAGCCCGCGCTGTGGAGTGTGATTGCCCCCGGATTCGGCGCGCCGTCGATCCCCATGACCGGCACATGCAGGGCGTGCTGCAGGTTGACCTTCCAGGTATCGGTGTCGGCGTAAACGACGACGATGCCGTGCTCACGCATGACGACGCCGTGGTAGCCGTCGCCGATGAACTTGACCTGCCTGCTCCGCTTGTCGGGCGCTTGGTAGGCAGCGCTCTTGTAGACGCTGGCACCCCGTCCGATGACGGAGGTGAGGACGCCGTACTTGCGTGAGAGCTGGTAGACCGGCTTGGCACCCCCACGCGTTCCTCGCTCCTCGCCCTGCCAGTTGGCATCCACCCAGACGGCCTGGGGCACGACCATGCCGCCACCTTCCTTCTGCCAGCCCGGGAGCACCACGCCGGTCAGGAACGCCTCCACGGCCAGGTAGAGCGCCCTGTCCACTGCCATGGTCTTGCCGGCGATCTTGAAGGTGCCGTATTCGACGAGATGACGCTGCTTGTTCTGCCTCCAGGCGGCGACGGAGTAGTGACCCTCCACGGTCCGCAGGTCAATGCCCACGGCCAGCTTCACGGTGTCCGCCGGAACGATGCCTCGCTTGTACTTGTTCGTCCGCTTGACGATCTCGTCGACATCGAGTTCGTAGAGCTCGACCTTGCTGGGCTCGACGGGCAGCACCCAGATGAACTGGCGGAGATCGGTCTCGGAGGCGTCTCGGTCGGCCGCGCGCTCCGCCGACCACTCATCGCCGCCGCAGTCGCCCGCTGTCTTGAAGACGGAGTTGGGAGCGCTCCAGCGGAAGCCCAACGTGTCCGTGTCGGGCGGCTCACCGTGGATCTCGCCATTGCCGTCAATGGTCTGATCCCGGTGGATGAGCTTGGCCTGCCGGTTGGCGGCCATGCGCTCGTCTTCATCCCAGGCGGCGGCACAAGCCGGGCAGATGTACTTCGCCTCACGCCGCGCCTGCCGGACGCTGGTCGCCTCGCGCCAGCCGGCGAGATGTTCCCGCTCCAGCGTCACCCAACCGCTGCAATGGGGACAGGGCATCACAATCTTGCTGGCCGTGCCGGTGACCTGGGTCCTTTGCCAGATTTCGCCCTTTTCGTAGGAGGTGGTGCACTCCTCGTAAATGACGCGCTCGTCAGTGGTGAAGGACCGGGCCCGGCTGATTAACTGGTAAATGGGGCTGGCCTCCCTCGAGGTTCCACCCGCCTTCTCCATCTTGTCGGCCTCGGTGATGAAGATAGCCCGGGCCGTGGCTCCGGAGCGAGTCTCGTCGCCGCCGTGGCCAGACATGAACCGCAGCGTCGGCCCGTGCTTGAACTCGATGAGCTCGGCGAAGCCGCCGCGTGAGCCCCGGCCACCACTCGGCAGCAGGTTCCGGAACGACGAGTGCTGGATCGCCGGCAGGATGTCGACCTTCCACTTCTCGGCTGCCATGTCCATCCGGGGCACGCCGAAGATGACATCCTCTTTGAGCTCAAAGAGGTGATAGAGCAGCGGGACCAGGATGCAGTTGAGGGTCTTGCCGTCCTGCACCGAACCCGTGGCGGCGAACCAGTTCCACAGGCGCGAGTCAATGGCCTCGAGCCAGACCCGCACCCAGGGCTGGCGATCGGCATTGAACCGCAGGCCCTCGTACTTGCCTGAGGGAATGGTGAGCTCCGCTTCGGCGAAGTCGATGATGGAGCGCAGGTGCGGCGGCTTACAGCGTTCAAGCCACCAGCGGATCTGCTCGCGGGCAGCAAGGACGCTGGGATCAATGACGCGTGTTGTCTTCGCTGCTGCGGCTATTGGCTGGCCCCCGTCTTCTTCTTGGTCCGGCGACGCTCAAGCTTCGGCTTCTCATCGGCGCTGGCTTCGCCGCCGCCGTCGGCCTCACCCAGTCCCGACTCCGCCACGCGAATCGCGTTGTCGATGGCCTCATCGAAGAGCTTCCGGGCGTCTGGGCCGAAGAGCCGCTCCAACCGCTCACCGGCCCGCCGCATGATGCTGGCCGACCTCGCCAAGCCCCGGTGGATCTCATCTAGGGGCAGCAGCCGCTTGCGTTTCTCCTCGAGCTCAATCTCGGCAATCTGGGCCTTGGCCAAGCGCCACCGCTCAATCGCCGGTCCCTCGCCCGCCATGAGGGCGGCGTCCTCATCCTCGTCCCGCATGAGCTTGATGCGATTTGCCGCCAGGAAGTCATGCAGCCAGCGAACGACCTTGGTGAGGTCGATCGTGGCTCCCTCCAACGGGATGCCGTGCGTCTCCACCTGCTTCTTGAGCACCTGGTTGGCCCGCCCCGACATGGCGTTCCAGTGCTTCTTTGGGACCGTGCGGTAGTACTGCCAGCGTTGCTCCTCTTCCCGCTGCCTCTCCAGCTTGCGGATGGCCGCCTGCTCACGTGCCGTGGGCGTGCCACCGGCCTGGCGCTTCTTCAGGCCCGATGCCGCAAGTTCTTTGGTGATGCGCTCATCCACAGAGTCGGCGCCAGCGACGGGCGCAGCGCCCTGCCTCGCCTTCTTCTTGGTGGGCTTCTTCCTAGGCGCCGGCATGGCTCACCTCATCGAAGGTCACGCCATCCGCCTCACGGATCGCCTGCTCCCCAGAAGCTGTCTGCCATCTCTGGACAATCACGTCGGCGTACGCCGGGTCCAGCTCCATGAGGTGGGCGTGCCGGTCCATCTGCTCGCAGGCCATGAGCGTTGAGCCGGAGCCGCCGAAGAGGTCCAGCACATGCTCACCCTTCTTGGATGAGTACTGAATTGCCCGCGCCGCCAATTCCACCGGCTTCTCGGTGAGATGCACCATTGACTGCGGGTTCACCTTCTTGACCCCCCACAAGTCCGTCACGTTGTTGGGGCCGTAGAACTGGTGGGCCGCTCCCTTCTTCCAGCCGTGGAAGCACACCTCGAACGCTCCCATGAAGTCCTTCCTGGTCAACACCGGATGCTGCTTGTCCCAGATGATGGCCTGGGAGAAGTACAGGCCAGACGCCTTCAAGGGCGCTGGGTAGTTGCCCAGGTTGGCGTAGCCACCCCAGATGTAGAACGAGCCGCCGGGCTTGAGCACCCTCGCCGCGTTGCCGAACCAGGCCAGGAGCATCTCGTCGAAGGCCTCGTCGGTGACGAAGTCGTTCTCCAGGGGCCGGTCCTTGGCCCGCATCTTCCGGTGCGTGGCCTTGGCCTTCTCGGGATGACGAGCGACGTCGAAGCTCTGATGATGACCACGACCACCCCGCCCATTCTTCTTGCTGGCAGAGAACGATGAGTTGCCAGCCGCGATGGCGTTGTTGGACCTCGGCTCCACCTTCACGTTGTACGGCGGGTCCGTGTTCACCAGGTCAATCACCACGCCGCCGAGTAGCCGGTCCACGTCCTCAGCGCTGGCACTATCGCCGCAGAGCAGGCGGTGCCGGCCCAGCACCCACAGGTCGCCACGCTGCGTTACCGGCTCATCCGGCGGCTCGGGCGCCTCATCCTCCACGACCTCAATTTGGCCGGTGTCAGTCAGCAGCTCTGTCAGCAGCAGATCCTCGAAGAGGTCGGGCTCATCCTGCTGGATCGACAGCAGCAAGGCATCCAGGTCATTGGTGAACTCGCCGGAGATGGCCGGGCTGTTCAAGGCGACGTTCAGCGCCTTCTCCTTGGCCTCCGTCAGGTCCACCACGATGACGTCCGCCTCGGTCAGGCCCTGCTTCTGCATCACCTTCAGCCGCTGGTGGCCGCCCACGACATGGCCGGTTCGCCTGTTCCAGATGATGGGCTCGACGATGCCGAACTCCGACATCGACTTGGCCAAGCCCTCCAGGGCGGCATCGCTGATGCTCCGGGGGTTGTAGTCGGCAGGCTTCAGATCCCTGAGGCTGACGCGCTCAGTCTGGTACGTTTTCATCAGATCAATCACTCACTGTTTTGGGTTCCGTGCGCAAGAATGTGCGTAGATGGTTGGTCGCCTCGCGACCCCGGTCCCCCCGAGGGAGGAACCATGCCCCCCGGGGGGAGGTAGGTCGCTCGACCTATATGTTCCACGTAGAACTATATGTTTGGGTCGCCCCATCCTGACACGTTTGACCATCATAACATTCTCCGCTTCATATAGGTCTGTCGACCTACAACACAAGTGTCATCGAATGATGCACAATCCACGGGAATCACCTTGATGTCTCCGCCCGTGGAGGTAGTTGTGTTGGTGGTGGAACGCGAATGAGAAAGGACAACGCCATGACCATCAACATCAACGCCATCGAGTTCGACAGCGCCAGCGAGGCGATCCAGCACATGAATGCATCCGGTCGAGGCCAAGCCATCTTCGTTGACGGCAAGCACCTCGTCGCCGCCGACGCTGACGTACGACGCCTCGAAGAAGCGGGCGTCGCCTTCGCCTACCTGCATGACCACGAGACGCCCGACGGCAGCCACCGCATCGTGACCGTCCCCGTCAACGACTGAAGCCTGCCCCGAGCGGGCTTCGCTGCTTAGCCACCACGCCAAAGGAGCATCACCATGACCACCCGCCAAGCCAAAGCCAAGAACGATCCCGTCCCACCCGAGCTCGCCAAACACCCGCTCTACTCGACCAGCGACCTGCGCTACTTCCGCAGCAAGGGGTACAGCGACGAGGAGATCCTGGCGTTCTGGAGTCGCGACGCCGCCATGGGCAAGGGAGCGGTCCAGCACAAGTACGAGGCGACCGACCTGCGCAACGCGATCCGAGAGGAGATGTCGCCGCAGACGGTGGCAGCGATCATCGCGCACCTGCAGGCAGCGCATGCCAAGAACCCCGAGGTCAACCGCGAGATGCACTGGTTTAAGGATCAGCTCATCGAGCTGTTGGGGGGTGGTGAACACCTGGGAGTGCTGATGGACGAAGCCGGTGTCTGACATCGAGGCCCGCGAGAGCGGGCTTCGCTGCTTAACGGGCCCGGCCAGCCAACTACCAACACGGCCAACGGAGACTGAACCATGAAGAAGCAAGATGTGAAGGTCGGCGGCACCTACAGCGCCAAGGTCAGCGACAAGGTCGTGGCCGTCCGCATCGACGCGGAGAACTCGGCAGGCGGTTGGGATGCCACCAACCTCGCCACGAAGAAGAGGGTCCGCATCAAGAGCGCCCAACGCCTGCGCGGTCGGGTCAGGGTGCCCGCTGCAGCCAAGCCGCTCAAGGACGCTGCGGCAGAGAAGGCGCGCAAGGACGCCATCAAGTCCATCGACGCCAACCTGAAGGACGACGCTTCCACCACGGCCGCCACAACGCCGCGTCGTAGCAAGGGCAAGACGAAGGCGACGACGGGGACGACGGCGAAGGGGAAGGCCACACGCGCCAACCAGGGCGACGACAAGGCAACCCCGAAGCGGCGCGGCATTCTCGACATCGCCGCTGAGATCCTCGCCAAGTCCAAGGAGCCGATGGGCTGCAAGGCGATCGTCGAGAAGGCCATCGAGAAGGGTATGTGGCAGACGACGGGCAAGACGCCGGCAGCCACGCTCTACGCCGCGGTCATCCGCGAGATCTCGGCGAAGGGGAAGGACGCTCGCTTCGAGAAGGTCGACCGGGGTCTCTTCCAGGCGCGGAAGGGAGGGTGAGCCATGCGGGCTCACGACCCCACTCTGCACGCCGTCCTTCTCGCCGCCCAGGTACTCCTCGAGCGCCACGAAGACGACATGGTCACCAGCGCCGAGTGGGAGGCGCTCAAGGCGGCGGTGGATGCCGCCAAGCAGCCGCGGCCACACGAGCGGCAGGAGGACTTCACCATCGAGGACGGCTGCCTGATCCGCCGCGTCGTCCCCAAGCGCGGCCAGCCCTACGAGCACATGTGCCAGCTCGACAGCTACGAGATCATCGCCGACGCCATCGACGACCTCGCTGGAGCAGCCTTCGGCATCGATGACCTGCGAGCCGGCACCAACCTCCCCTGGACCCAGATCGCCGTCGCCATGAGCTTCCTCAAGGAGCGCGGCTGCGTCATCCCCGCCCGGGGGAAGAAGCAGCGGGCCGCTGACGACTCGATCTACGCCGACGCCCTGCTCGAGTTCCACGCACTTCGGGAGGTAGAGCAGCAGTAGCAGGACCACCACGACCCACTTCCAGCCCCGATTGCGATTGGGGCTTTCTCTTCGGCGGGAGTCCCTTGGACAACGTGATGACGGGGGCGCGGGCGCAGGTCGCCACCAAACGCGCCTCGTTCCGCCGTGTGGCGCAGGTCGGCGGCGGTGGGGGGTTCTTACGCCGATCCCGGAGGTTGGCGACGTGGGCGAACGAGGTCGGCGAAGCGGCAACGGCACCGACGTGCGCGGCAAGTTCGTGGACATCATTTCCGCAAAACCGCCCCTCGAACAGGCGCCGGAGCCGCGCACGCGCATGGCGGCGGGATGACCACCAAAATGGTGTCCAGCCAGCCGACGCGCTGAGAGAGGCCACCCACGTCGCTGGGTCTTTGTGCTAAGCACTTGTGTCACCCCCAGTTACAGTGTCGTCATCGCTCGGTTCCACGGCGTCTTCCTCATCGCCGCTGGACATCATGGACACCATGGACACGAGTTGCCCTATAACCGGTGATTTTCCCTTCACGTAGCGCTTAACGGGTAACTCGTGTCTTTTGTGTCCATTGTGTCCAGGCGCGCGTTCATCGAGCCCCACACCGACCCAGTGCCGCTGGCCGCTGATCTTCCTTCTGAAGCAGCCCGTGCGCTCCATGGCTGCTGCGAACGTCTTACCTCGCAGGGGCGTCATGCCGTTCTCGTTGCACCATCCCTCGTGCGCCTCGATGAGGTCGGCGGTCAGGGTGCACAGCCCATCGGCGAGCGTGCAGCACTCGTGGAGGAAGGCATGGAGGCTGTTGGGTCTACCTCGATAGTCCTGGGTCGCGATGCTGACGGCCGCCGGCTCGGTGAGGCCTTCGCGCTGCCAATCCACGCAGCCGCGCACAAGCCAGGCAAGAATGCCCTCATGCTCGCTCTCCAGCTTCCTGAGCAGGTTGGGGTCGCGCTGCTCGGGCGGGATGACGACGTTGAACGGCACGATCCGCAGCCGTCGCCAGACCGCCTCCGTATCCTCCTTGATCACCGGCCGGTTGTTGGTGACCAGGATCATCTTGTGGGTGCGGGCGAACTCGAAGTAGTCCTGCCGCATGCGCCGGGCCTTCAGCTTGGCGTTGCCGGTGAGGCGTTTGACCAACTGCACTCGCAGCTCGGCGTCGCGCTCCGTCTCCGAGGCGATCACCAGTCGTTTGCCCAACAGATCCGCGATCTCCGTGGGGTGCTCGGGGTGCTTGCGAATCGTGAGCAGGTCGGGCGGCGCTTCGCCGGCGTAGTCGCCCATGATGGCGCAGACGGTGTCGAGCAGGACGTTCTTGCCGTTGTTGCCCTCGCCGATGAAGATGGGGAGCAGCTGCTGGCTGATGTCGGCCGTGAGGCAGTGACCCAGCCACCGCTGCACATGCCGGATCAACTCGGCATCCCCCTCAAAGACCTCGTCCAGGAAGCGACAGAAGCGCGGGCAGGTCGCTTTAGGGTCGTACTCCACCGGCATGAGCTTGGTGATCAGATCCTGCTTGCGATGGGGACGCAGCTCTCCGGTGCGAAGATCGATGGTGCCGCTTAGGCAGTTGGCGGCCCAGGGATCAGCGTCGAGTTCCTCGGTCGCCACAGCGACCTCCGGCTGGGCCAGTGCCGCCATGGCCGTGAGTCGCTCACGTCTCTGGCTGGCCAGCGCCCACGTACTGAGCTGTTTCTGGGTCTCGCCCGAGGCAGCCTTGGCCTCGTCGTAGATGGCCAGCGCCGTCGCCTTGCAGAGCTGGACGATGCGTCCCCGCTGATCCGGCAGCCAGCGCTTGCTATCCCAGGCCAGCCACATGCCGATGCTGTGGCAGTACCGGATCTGCTCCCCATACCGACGCACCAGACGGGCGGCGTTGCCAACATCGCTGGTGAGGGACGAGATCCACTGCTGGTCGGGCGTGTCGTGAACACGGAGCTCGACCTTGGTAGAGCCGAGACCGGCCTCGTAGCCCGATTCGAAGGTCGTCCTCGTCTGCTGAGGCTCCTCCTCCGCGAGGCCACAGAGACGGGCGCCGAGGTGGCAGAGCCGCCAGGCCTCGTGTCGAGGCAGCTGCTTCTTGCCCATCTCGAGGGCGGCGTTATTGAGGGCATCGTTCCGACCGGGCTGACGAACGAAGCCCCGCACGAAGTTCAGCGTCGTGGTGGTGAGGGACTCGGTCGGTGCTGGAGGAAGCGCCCTGACGACGCATGACTCGAGGTCGCCACTGACGTAGGTATCACCGCCGTGGTCGTTCGGTTCCTTCGGGAGCCAGATCTGCGTCAGCTTCTCCGTCTTTGGGAACAGCTCGATCTGGCCCTTGCGGTTGAATCCCCAGGCGCGGACGAGCTGCACGAACTCCCGAGTGTCCATTGGCTCAGCAAGACGGAAGAAGCAGTGCAGACCCTTGCCGCCCTTGGAGGTGAAGACGACCGGCTGGGCGGCGAAGAAGCGGCTGATGGAGGTGAGAAGATGGACGTTGCCGCCGTCATCCAGGTGATCGTCGAGGTCGACACAGAAGACCGTGACGACACCATTCCGATGCGGCACCAACCCCAGACGCACGGCGCCGACAATCTTGTAGTCCGTGCCCGACTTCGTGTTCGATGCGAACCGCTCCGACGCCAGCGTCCCGCGCTGGTAGGCCTCGATCGCGCGCTCGGCGTCCTCGTTGCCCTGCACCCAGCCTGGCGACAGGCCTCGGTCACCCTTCGGGTAGAGGAGGGCCACGTGGTCAGGCTCGCAGTGCGGTAGCAGCCAGCGAAACAACTGGAAGCGATCGACTGTGCCCTGAGAGGCGCTGCTTGGTTGGTCAAGCATCGTCACGCTGAGGCTCTCAGTGATGGCCTCGCCGCTGGGAGACGCTCAATCCGGAACGCCGTCAGACCGAACTCGCGCCGGGCGAAGCCCACGAAGATCTGGTTGAGCGCGTCTCCAACGCTGCTAGTCGCGTCGATGACCACCGACTTCTTCTCGGTGTCGGAGACAAACCGGGCATCGAGCCTGGTGCGTGCCTCACCATGCAGCGACTGCACCGCCAAGATGGAGAGGTCGATCGTGCCGAGGACTTCATCGAAGCAGACCTCGTCCCCGAAGCGGTATCGATACGCTTCATTCAACATGTGATTGCCCTTAGAGGAATGTGCTGACTCTCTATTAGATATATACGCCGGTGATGGTTGCTGTTGCTGAAGCATCAGAGGTAATCCCGCAAGTCTGCGTCTTCGAAGACCTGTCTGATCTCCTGACGGTGCTGCTCAACTGCGTAGCGTGAGATCCCGAGTGTCGTCGCGATGGAATTCACGGTGCCGCCCTGGGCGAAGAGATCCATCACCGCCTGCAGCTCTTCCGACGCGAGCTTCTGGCGCACGGCAGCGACGTCGAGCTTCAGTTCGAGCAGACGCTGATTACCCGCTGTGGCTTCCGGCGTTGTCTCGTGCCGCTCAACCAAGCGATCATCGCCGTCTCGGACATCCTCGTTGAGGGAACACTCCTCACGAGTCCGTGTTCGCATCCCTGCCGAGTGGTATCGAATCAGTGAGGAGCAGGCATGGTCGATCACCATCGCGACGAACGTGTTGATGCTGGACTTTCTGGGGTCGTGCTTGGGCAGCCGCTCCAGGACCGCGAGGAAGAGTTCCTGCTCCAGGTCTGGCCTGTCACTGACAGAGAACTCTGGTCGTCGGCAGAGGCGCCTCGCCTTGTACCGGATCAGATTGGCTGCGTAGTCGAGAGGGTCTGCGTCCTTGCTCACTGGTAGAACCTCGTGCTGAGCAACGCATTATTGCGCTGCGGCACGGATTCTCAGAGCAAGGCCGGTGCGGCTTCGTCTTGGTGTGTGCGGATCTGACTGAACGATTGGTGCGGATTGGTGCGGCTGCACTTACCGCTTGAGACGATAGCCGCCGTGGGATTGCCCGGGCATCAGAATGACGGTGTCCCAGTCGTCGTCCTTCTTCTTCAGCCGCAGCAGAATACCCCTCGCATCGCGTCGCACCAGTGTCAGAGAGTCCTTCGACAGCCCCTTCTCACCTGCTTCGAGAAGGGCCTTCACTACGTCGTACTGCGCGTCCGTGAGTGGTGGCTTCTCTTGTCCCAAGACGTGGCAGGGCTCACCCCGACCCAGCAGCCACACAGATGGTTCAGTGGTCTGGTCGGCTCCTAGCTTGTTCCCCACTTGATCGCCTTCTTCATGACTGGCGGCCGCTGAGATCGCCCCATCAGATGCGCTCGGCGGCGGATCAGGCGTGGCGTCCTCCTCCGTTCCACTCCGCGAGGCCTGTGCCGCCACGCTCTTGAAGCACGCCTTGATGTACTCTCGCATTCGCTTCTCGTATGCCTTTGCACGCTCAATGGCGAGATCGACTCCTGGGCGATAGATGTCTAGAGCGCATTGCGCGATGGAATCCTCGTTCGGCTCACAGATGCCGTTCGTATGTACGTACTGCTGAACCGTGCTTAGGAACTCCTCTGCATCGGCGGCAATCATCTCCTGCCAGTCGTAGTCCCCGATCGTGGATGGAAATAGGTTTGGCACGATCGGTTCAAACTGCATCGGAAAGCCCTGCATGCCGGGGCTCTGGAGTAGATTCGTGAGGTTTGTAGTCACCCAGAGGTAAGACTCGTTCAGTTGCAGGTCAAGCATCGTGGCCTGCGTCGCCGTACCAATCGCGCATTCGAGCATCTTGTAGTAAGCCTGAGCCAGCAACAGCAGCATGCTCAGTTCGAAGAGTCGACGCTCCGCAGTTGGGACCTGAAGATCCTCAGGATTCGCAGCGATCAAGGTGACCACAATGGCAATGGGCTGTAGTTCGTTCAGTGCCTTCCGTGCCGGGGCCGTGGCGTCGTCACCAAGCGGATACTCGGCTGCCCCCCGCGAGTCTCTCGGACGCAAGGGGTTCAATTGCTGCAGAGAGACATCCGAGCGTCTCGTCGACGTCGAAGCAGGCTGTATCAGTCTCGGTCGGTTGCGCCTTGAGAGCTTCGCGGGCATCCGCAGCCGCTGCTTCGGCTAGCCGCATTGCCCCACGATAGACCTTCGCCGCCGACTTGGGAAAGCAACTAGCTTCACCAGAAGCAGCCAGCAGGGCGTCAGCTGCCTCCCGCACGCCACTGAGAGCGTCCCGCAGGGCGCGTAGGGATCGCAAGTGGACTTCTGAGATCTCGTGGCAAAGGACATTGTTGGCTTGCCCGGGAGCGGGTGCGCCGGCCCTCTGCTCAGCCTCCTTGCGTGCCCTCTTGACGCCGTAACGGGTTACGCAAACGGCGGTCCGCCATCCCGAACCGCTGCGCATGCCCGGACGCCAGGCGTCGTACCTCTGCTCCTCAAGGTAACTCGATCGGATCGCCCCCGAGATGGCGCGGCCTACGTTGTCCGATACTCGGGTCGCCGGTATCTCGTCCCACAGGAGGCCAACCACCTGCTTGCCTATTTGCTCCAGTGTCTCTCGATCGATCCAGTCGCTTGTCTGGACCCGGGGGCCCTCGTAGCCGAGTGGCAGGTGCGTGATCAGGTGTCGGGGCAATCGGCCGAGTACCGATGCCAGGAGCACTGCGGCATGATCGAGGTCATCAGGTCGCTGCGGAGGGCGAGACCCGATGAGCAGCAGCGCCCGTTCCAATTCGCTGAGAAGATCGTCTGCTACTTCGCAAGCGTTGGCACTGCCAAACACAGTCGCCATCACTTCATCAGGTAGTTCACATGCAGAGTGGGCATGGTCATCATGGGGGTCATCAGCCATGGGTGCCTCCGAGAAGGAGCCCCATGCTAACAGCACGGCCTCAATCCCCGCTGACAGCCCGCTCCACCACCGACCGCCACACCCGCCGCTGCTTCCGCCAGTCGATCATCCCCACAATGGGGCGTAGATCGCGCTCTGAGATCGGATCTCGCCCCTTCTCGACCCGAGGCAGGTGCAGGATCTCGTCCTGGATGTCGGGGGCGAGGTGCAGCAGATTCATGATCTGGGTGACACGGGCTCGGGTAACATGGCCGAACCGGGCGATCTCGGCGTAGTCGCTTACCTGGCCATCGCGGATGAGCTGCTCGAAGCGGATCGCCATCGCCATGAGCCTCGTGATCCTCGGGATGCTGCCCAGGGGGATCTCGACCGGCACGGGCTCCTCACCCACGACGACCCGCTTGCGGCCGCGCCGGCCAGCCCGGAAGTGCACATCGAGCTCGATCTGGACCGGCGCCGTCATGCCGCGGCCTCCTTCGCCTCACCTGCCAAGGCCCGCAGCCCGTTGGGCCGGAAGGTGATGTTGAGCTTCCCCTTCTCACCGTCGTAGTCGACTCGCTCGATGAGCAGGCGGATGATGCGGGCCTGCTCCCTGGGCGTCAGCGTCTCCCAGACGGGATCGAAGGCGGCGAGCGACTGGACGACTTCCCGCTCGTTCACGATCTCACGCGACAGAGCTATCACCTGCTCGCGGATCTCAGTCAGGCGCTGCTCGCCCCTGCGAATCTGCTCATTGAGTTTGCCGAGCCGGGAGGCGTTGTCCTCCGCAGCGGCGAGGGCTAGCCTCCGGACCTGCTCACTCTTGCGCTTCAGGTCCCGTTCCAGCGCGGCTCTCTCCCCCTCCAGACGAGAGATCTCCTTCTCCACATGAGCACGCGTCTCGCGGATCGTCCTCGTCACCATGGCGGGGTCCTGCCCGATCGCCCGGATCTGGTCGACGACCAACCGCTCGATTTCCTCGGCCGGCACGGACTTGGATGGGCATGTATGCCAGCCTCGCTTCTGGGCGTTGAGGCAGACGTAGTACCGGTATCGCGTCGTGCCGTTCTTGGTCGTGTAGGTGTGCCCCATCGAGCAGCCGCAGGGGGCGCAGTAGAGCAGGCCCTTCAGGATCGCCCCGTACTTGTTGCGGACCTGGGCGCCTCCAGTGCGACCGTTGCGGCGGAGGATCTGCTGGACGCGCTGCCAGACCTGCGGCTCTACGATCCCCTCGTGCTCGCCCTCGTGGATCTCGTCCTTGTACTTCACCTTGCCGATGTAGACCACGTTGGTGAGCAGCTTGAAGAGGCTGGTCTTGGCGAAGGCCTTGCCGCCTCGCTCGTGGCCCTTCTTCGTGACCCACTGCTTGGTGGTCCAGCCGCGTTGATCGAGTTCCAAGGCGGTCTTGATGAGCGATTCCCGCTCAAGGTACAACTCGAAGATCTCGCGTACCTGTGCCGCTTCGTCTTCGTTGATGTTCAGTCGTCCACCCCGTGCATCCACATCGTAGCCCAGCATCGGCATGCCGCCGGTCCACTTGCCCTTGCGACGTGTGGCGGCGATCTTGTCGCGCGTGCGCTCGGAGATGATCTCGCGCTCGAACTGGGCGAACGAGAGCAGGACATTGAGCATCAGTCTGCCCATCGAGGTGCTGGTATTGAACTGCTGCGTCACCGAGACGAAGGCCACGCAGTGGCGCTCGAACACCTCCACGATCTTCGAGAAGTCGGTCAGGCTTCGGCTGAGACGATCGACCTTGTAGACCACGATGCAGTCGACCTTGCCGGCTTCGATGTCGGCCATGAGCCGCTTGAGCGCAGGTCGGTCCATGTTGCCGCCGGTGAATCCGCCGTCGTCGTAGCGGTCCGGAAGGCAGACCCAGCCCTCGTGCTTCTGGCTGGCGATGTACGCCTCAGCGCTCTCGCGCTGTGCGTCGAGCGAGTTGAACTCCTGCTCGAGTCCCTCCTCTGTCGATTTGCGGGTGTAGATCGCGCAGCGGGTCGTGGACGGACTGTCGTCTCGCTTGCTCATGGGCGTGTCCCGTTGTTGTTGGTCAACTTGAAGAAGTGATACCCATTCCAGTGCGCGCCGGTGATGGCCTTCGCCGCCGCTGAGAGCGTGCGATAGATCTCGCCTTCGTACTCGAATCCTCTGGGCAGCACCCTGACCACGATCTCCCGGCCCTTGTACTCACGCGTGAGCAATGCCCCCGGCATCGGCACGCGCGTGTCGTGGTCAAAGTGGACCGTCGCCGTCATCGTGTCGCGGTGATCCTCCGCGTAAGGTTTGCTGTGTGGAGTGTGCGTTCGCAAGGCGGCGTCGTTGGCCAGTTCCTCGGCCCGCCGTCTGGCACGCGTGGTCAGGTCGCCTTGGTCGTTCGCCTGCATACGCCAGGCGATTCGCTTGACGAGGTAGGTCTTGTGACCGGATCGTGTGCGCTCGCCGAAGACCTCGATGTGCTTCTTCCGCAGTTCGGTCACTGTCATGCGCGTTAGCGCCGCGATCTCCGTTTTCACGTTCATGGAACCGCATTCCTTTCTCCGGTTCCGTTAACCGGTTGGTCCATGAGGGCGGCCCCCGGCGCACGGTCAAGGCATGTCCGGCAGGAATCTGCGGCGTTCTCACCGGCGGGAGATGTGGCCTGATTCGCCGATGTCGAGGCAGACTCGCGCACACGAAGAACACCTCGGGCGAGGATCGCCGCGATCTCGCGGCGGCGCTGGGATGGGGTCATGGCAGCGGGGTCGTCCAGCACATCGCGCATTGCGGGCTCCTTGCGCCTGCCTGATGGCAGACGGGGATATGCCCACAACGGCCTTCGCTTTGGGGGGGGAGGTGGCGACCGGTTCGCTGTCTGGCGGAATCAGTTTCGTCTACTGGTTACTTACCCGGCCCAAGTTCGAAGTGTCGGCGGGGTCCGAAAGCAACCCCGGGCTTCTAACCGGGCATACCAACCAGGAACACAGAGTTTTGCCGTCGAAATCGAGTCGCGTAAGTACGCTGTCACCAAGTGTTTCGGTTCAATGCGGCAACCGGCGACTGCCTGTTGTTCTACGTTGTTCCGCCTTCTTGTTTGACAGGAGCCATGGCCATGTTATACTCCTATATCAGAACAACACGGAACAACATTTGCGGCCGATCATGGCCGGAAAGGAGTCGGCTATGGGCAAGCGAAGCAGGGCATCATTGAGCAAGGGGCGAGCGGGCTGGTGCGCAATCTTCTACCACCCGGTTGCTCGCACCGACACCGGGAAGCCACGACGAGTTCGCCGAGGGTTGGGCACTACTGACGAGGCGCGGGCCCAAGCACTGGTAGATCAACTGAATCAGTTGATCAGCGATCCTGCCATGCACGTACCCGCAAGTAGGGAACGCGCTGCGGCGAGCTTTGAGCCAGTCGTCGTATCGGCTTTCTTCGATCCCCTTCAGCCGGACTCCCATGACGGATGGGCAATCCGCGATGAAGCGATGCCGTTGCCCGGCGGCAAGGACGCTGGTGACGGCTACGCGCGAGCCCAGTTCATCGGGACGACTGGTGCGGGGAAGACAACGGTTGTGCGGCAGATCATCGGCACCGATCCGCAATCCGAGCGGTTCCCGTCCATCTCAGCCGCCAAAACGACCATCTGCGACATTGAGGGCATTCTTAGGCCCGGTGACTTTGAGGCCGTTGTCACGTTTATTCCGCGCGATCGTGTCCGGCAATATATCTCAGAATGTGTATTGGCTGCCGTTGCCAGCAAGCTGGAAGGTGCGACCGAACGCGACGTGGTCCGCCGATTTCTCGAACATAACGAGCAGCGTTTCCGACTGAGCTACATTCTGGGTAATCCACTGACTCTGCAAACGGCAGAAGATGACGATGACGATCAGGAAGATGTTTCTGACGAAGTGGGCGAAGCAGGAATACCAGAAGAGGAAAAGGCCAAGCTGCTGCAAGTCCTGAATGGCTACCTGTCCAGCATTGGGAAACTTGCTGAAGATGCACGGGTATGCCTCGACCAATTCGCCGACGAATTCGGGATCAAGGTTGCGGAAGCATCGAAGCAAGATCGTGAAGTTCTCCAAGAGCTAGTTGAGGACCACCTAGCAGAAGAAGAAACCTTCCACAAGCTTGTGGACGAGATCTTCGAGGACGTAGAAAGCCGATTCGAGCTCCTGGAGGTGGGCAAGATCACGCCTGGCAAAGACAACTGGCCCCTCAAGTGGACACTCAAGAGCAAAGACAGAGCACAGTTCCTGAAGGTCGTCAACCAGTTCTCCAGCAACTATGCCCTGCATTTTGGGAGGCTTCTGACGCCGCTAGTTGATGGCATCCGCGTTGCTGGCCCGTTCCGTCCAGCCTGGCACGAAGATGGTTGCCCCAAGGTGGTTCTGATGGACGGCCAAGGCATCGGTCATACGGCCGACAGCACTTCCAGCCTATCTACTTCGGTGACTCGGCGATTCCGGCTCGCGGATGCAATCATCCTCGTAGACAATGCGGCTCAGCCCATGCAGGCCGCACCTTGTGCCGTTCTGCGCTCAGTGGTGTCGAGCGGCCACGAATCAAAGCTCATCTTGGCATTCACGCATTTTGACGAAGTCAAGGGTGACAACCTCGCGGGCCGTGCATCCAGGAAGGACCACGTACTCAGTTCGTTTGAGAACGCGGTCCATGCTGTCGGGAAAGAATTGGGGCGAGAAGCGGAGGTCGCCCTTCGGCGGTTGATCTCAGAGAAGATCGTCTTCCTCGCAGGCGTGCAAGACCAACTGGTCCCCAGTGGACGGGGGGATGTCAAGTTCACCGTAGGTGAGTTGCGGCGACTACTCAGAGCGGTTGAGGACACGATCAGACCTGCTCGTCCGATCACATACACTCCGTTCTATCACGTGGCCAATCTTGTTCTTGCAGTCCAGCGGGCTACAGAGTCGTTCCAGGACCGCGAAGAGTCGGTAACGCGGCCAGAGCATTGGACGCGAGTCAAGGCACTTACTCGCCGCCTCGGGATGTTCCCCGACCAGGACGAGTACGATACTTTGCGGCCGGTTGCTGATCTTATCGCCGGCCTTCAAACAGAGCTCTACAGGTTCCTTGCTGACCCCGTGGCTTGGCAGCCAAGAACGCCAAGCGAAGATGAGGAAGCCAGAGCAACGGTGATTGCCCAGATTCGTCAGGAGATCAACACACGCTTGCATGAACTGGGGCGCAAGCGGATCAAGGACGAACGGGTGCCCGAGTGGATCAAGGCATTCTCGCGCAGAGGGCCGGGGTCCGGGAACGCTCGCAAGGACGATGTGCTGGCGCAGTATGGCGTGGCGGCTCCCACTCCTAGCAACGAGGTCTGGGCGGTCGTCCTGCGAAGGGCAGATGAGGATAAATCGTGGTCGGTAACGGCGACTGACGATGTGAAGTTCCTCATGGAGATGTGCAATCTCATCGCCGAAGCGGTGCATGCCGGAGGCGGAGTCCTTCGCGGATGGGCTCGGGCATCAGAAGCAGACGTACCGGAGTAGACGCTTGCCGCGTGCCCGGTCCACGAGTTCGGATTTGCCGCAGCGTCCGGGCCGGACGGACCTGTTAAAAACCAGGGTTCGTTCAACCGAGAGTCAGAGAGTTCGCGGTGGGAATCCCGGCCGCCGGATCGGAACGTGTACGTTCCGCTTCGGACCCCGGTTGGCGAACGGCGAATCAGAGAGCGCCGGGGGTACTCCGAGCCGTCCGTAACCCTTTGCCCGTGGCGGTTTGCGACGACTCGCCGTCAACGGGCACCATCAGCCACCCGTCAACCACAAACCGCCGCGGATTCCGCGGCGGCTCGTGAAGCTCCCCCGCTTGGACTCGAACCAAGAACCTAGCGGTTAACAGCCGCTCGCTCTGCCAATTGAGCTACGGGGGAAAGGTCAAGTTGTCAGCCCCATACGGTCAACAGCTAGCGGTTAATCCCGGCGCGCCGGGACTCGCTCTGCCAATTGAGCTACGGGGGAAAGGTCAAGTTGTCAGCCCCGTACGGTCAACGGCCAGCGGTTAATCCCGGCGCGCCGGGACTCGCTCTGCCAATTGAGCTACGGGGGGTACGGGCTATCTCATTGTCAAGGCCGACCTTAGAGCGTTCAGGGTCACGAGCGTCGATTCGTGATGCGCGTCCTTTTGGCCGGGTCCAGCCCGCCTATCGGCTGCTGGGGCGTGTCAGGATAGCCTCATCCGACACCCAGTCAAGCAGCACCTCGGTCTTGCGGTTCGGTCGCCGGAGTCGGGGCCCAAAGCCGCCTGCCGGGGGCCCCCTGGTTATCGGGATCTGGCGCGAGCGGAGCCTTCTAGGCCGCATCCGGCGCTGTCAGGACGATCTTGCCGATGTGGCTGCCCGACTCGTACAGGGCGTGGGCCTCGTTCGCCTCCGCGAAGGTGAACCGCCTGTCGTGGATCAGGGGCCGAAGCTTGCCCGCATCGACCAGGGCGGCGACCTGGCGCAAGATCTCACCCTGGCGCTCCTGGCCGATTCCCGTCATCATGGGGACCGACATGTTCTCGACATGCAGGGTGAGGCTGCGGAAGAAGGCGTGGGTCAGATCGTGCGGCATGCCCAGGGGCGCGACGTTGATCACCTGGCCCTTGTGACGGGCGGCGGCGAAGGAGCGGGCGAGGTTCTTGCCGCCCACGGTGTCAAAGACGATGTCGAAGCCGCGCCCCTGCGTGAGCGCCTGCACGTAGTCGTCGACGCTCTGCTCCTTGTAGAGGACGACATCGTCGGCGCCGAGGTCGCGCGCCAGGCCTGCCTTCTCATCCGTGGAGACGGTGGCGGCGACGCGGGCGCCGTGGTGCTTGGCGATCTGGATGACGATGTGGCCGACGCCGCCGGCACCGCCGTGTACGAGCACGTGTTCATCTGGCTGGAGACGGGCCCGGTCGATCAGGCCTTCCCAGGCGGTGATGGCGACGAGCGGCAGGGCGGCGGCGTCGGCAAAGTCGAGCGTGCGCGGCTTGGGTGAAACGAGCCGAGCGTCGGCGGCCATGTATTTCGCCAGCGCTCCGCCATGCCCCTTGAAGCCGCCGGCGCAGGCGTAGACCTCATCGCCCTCTTGGAAGGCATCAACCTCAGCGCCGACCTTCGCCACGACGCCCGCGACATCGCCGTGCAGGACTGCGGGGAGCGCTGGGTTCATGCCCAGGTCACGGCGGAGGAGCAGGTTGTCCACGGGGTTGAGGCTACTCGCCTTGACCTTGATGAGGATCTGTCCCGCGTTGATCCCGGGGACCGGAATGTCGGCCGGCTCGAGGCGGGCCTGGGGGCCGTAGCTACGTACGATAAGAGCCTTCATCATCTCGATGTGCGTTCCTTTTGGGGTGTCTGAGCCGTCCCGGCGCTGGCGAACACGAGCGTCAGAGGATCCTGGCGGTTCGTCGCCTTGACAAGGCTAGGGCGCACCGACGTCCTCAATCAAGGCGTGCCGCACCGGCGCGCTGGCGTGGGGACGGGTCTTAGTCCGCTTCTTCTGGAAGCGGCCGGAAGAATCTGGGGTTGTGCTCGATGAACTTGCGTATCCAGGCCTCGATGAAGGAGCGTTCTCGCTTATGGACGTACCACCAGCCCAGGAAGCTGATGCATGCCGCGCCAACCGTGTCGACAATCAGATCCCACATGGTGTCGGTCTTTCCAGAGGGATCGCCGAGCATCGGCTTTTGCATGTTCATGCCCAGGGTCTGGTCCATGGTGAACTCGAAGATCTCCCAGATAGCGCCGACGGCGACAGCGAAGAGGAAGGCAAAGAGGGCGATGAAACGCGGGCGCAGATGCAGGTCAACTCGATCATCGGCGTTGAGCACATAGATAAGCAGGAAGCCAAGGATCCCCAGGAGCAGCCCCGAGGTTGTGTGCAAGGCGATGTCCCACCACCAGAACCGCTGGTAGTACCCGCGCACCTCGCCGAGGAAGAGGGCCGCGAAGACAAAAACGAGAGCGAGCAATTCGAACTCGGCGGGGATGTGCATGGTGAAACGCCGGCCGAGGAGCGAGGGCAGTCCCATCAGCGCGAAGATCCCCAGGACGACGGCTGCGGTCAACCATTGCTGCTCATAGATCGCCACCACGAGAGAGATCGCCATAACGACCTGCATCGCGCTAAGCAGCCACCAGTGGATGCGGGCAGCGCGATCGCGATTGCGCTCAATGTGCTTTCGTTCTCTGTGGGCCGGTTTTGATGTCATCGTTGTGCATGGATTCTACCAGACGATGTGGGGCCCAGGTGACGCCCCTGCCTGAATAGGACTTGGGCCAGGCGCGAGCGCCGCCGGCGCGCCAGCGCGGCCGCAGCCGTGCTCGTCGGCGCCCTGGCGCGTCGGGTTGCGACCGCTTCGTGCTTTGTGTCTCAGGCCTGCCGCTTCGCAGCGATACGGGCCGGCGAGGGCACCTTGACGTCGCTGGCCAGGCCGATCTTGGACATGGCCCAGATGACGATGTAGCTGACGTCAAGCTGCCACCAGCGCAGCCCGTGCCGCGCTGAGGTGGGGAAGGCGTGGTGGTTGTTGTGCCAGCCCTCGCCCATAGCCAGGACGCCGAAGACGAGGTTGTTGCGACTCTCATCGTGGCTGTCGAAGGGGCGTGAGCCCCAGATGTGGCAGACGGAGTTGACGCTCCAGGTGACGTGATGCACCAGGAAGATCCGGACCAAGCCGCCCCAGATGAAGCCGAGCAAGACGCCCGACCAGGACAAGGTGAACAGGCCCCCCAGCAAGGCAGGCAGGGCCAGGCCGATGAGCAGCCAGACCAGGAAGAGGCGACTCACCCAGCGCACCAGCGGATCGCGGCGGAGATCCTCGGCATAGCGCGCCAGGCCACGAGGGCGGGGCACGAAGAGCCAACCGACGTGCGCGTGCCATAAGCCGCGCACCGCGCCCCAAACGCCGGCGCCATGGGTGTGCGGCGAATGCGGGTCGTCCGGTTCATCACTGAACTGGTGATGCCGGCGATGCAGGGCCGCCCATTGGATGACCGGGCCCTCCGCCGCCATCGAACCGATGATTGCCAGGAAGGCGACGATCGGGCGCGGAGTCTTGAAGCTGCGATGCGTGAAGTAACGGTGGTAGCCCACGCCGATGCCGAGCACCGAGAGCAGGTACATCACGGCGAGCAGGGCCAGGTAGACCCAGTTGAAGGCGAGTCCCCAGAGCAGGGCGATCCCTACGACCAGTCCGGCAAAGGGAATGATCACCGCCGCCAGGTTGATTAAGCGCAGTTTGAGCATGGTGGCTCGGGGGCGACCGGTCCTGGCGAGCGTCGCCTTGCCCGGCTCGCCATCCGTTCGACTCAGCGTTGTCATGTGGAATTCTCGGTGTGGGGCCGGGCCCCGCAGGTGCGAAATACGTCGCAAATCGAGCGACTCGGATCGGCGCTCAGTGCCCGTGGGCAGTCAGGGGAGCGCAGCGGCATCCCGTGGCCTCGTGGGCCACGGACTCGACCGGAGCCTAGGAAGGTGAGCGCGGAGAGGCGAAGGAAGAAGAGGCAGATTGTAGGAAATCGTTTCCTGGGCGCTCTCACTGCCGATCACGACGGTGATGCAAGTCGTGCGGGCCTGAGACGCGACGAGCCAACGACGTCGTCCTTCAGCGCGTCCGGGCAGCTTTGGCAGGCGCTGCGACAGGGCGGCGGCAACGCGGTCATGACGGCGTCGCGGCGTTGTTCTTGTCTGGCGGCGTTTCACCGCTGCTCGGTCCGGCCTTTGGCCGCGTCGGCTCCAGTTGAATCCAGAGTCGATCCCCCTCGAGGCCGGCGACCACGGCTATCTGAGACAAGGCGGCCAGACGCTGCACCACGGTGAGGCCCAGGCCGACGTGCAGGCGACTCGCGCGTGCTTCGTCGTGTCGCCAGAATGGGTCGAAGAGATGCGTGACTTCCTCCAGACCCAGTGCAACCGGACCGTTCTCCACCCGAACCGTCCACCCGCCGTCATCAGCGAGATTCGCCGAGACCCGGATGCTCCCGCCGCTGGGCGTATAGGTCAGGGCGTTGTCGAGGAGGTTTCGCAGGATCATTCGGAGGACTCCGGGCTCGACCGGGAGTTCCGCCTCGTCGGGCACCTCCGTCGTCAACTCGAACACCGGCGCTTCCAAACGCCCCAGCTCCTTCGTCAACAACTCGGAGACGAGGGGGCCTGGTCGTGCTCGCGGCGCCTCTTGAGACGCGGTCCCAATGTGTCCGCGACTAATGACCAGCAGCGTCTCCACGAGCCTCTGCATCTCCCGTCCGATCTCGAGCGCTTCCCGCAGCGCGCCCCGCGTCCGTTCCTCATCGGGGAAGCGCAGGGCCACCTCGGAAACGGAGCGCAACTCCGTCAGCGGCGTGCGCAGTTCGTGGGCGGCGGCGTCGGCGAAGGTCCGCTCCCGTTCCAGGGCCCGCTCCACCCGGGCCAACATGGAATTCAGCTCCTGATAGACGGGGACCAACTCGCCCGGCACTTGCGCCAATTCAACTCGCTCCGTGAGGGTGTCAGCCTCGATGCTCCCGACCGTCTGGCTCAGTCGCTCAAGGGGTCGCAGCGCCCAGCGCACACCCGTCGCCACCAGCAGCATGCACACGACAGCAAACACGACCCCGACCGCCAGCAAGGTCCGACGAAGCGTCGCCAGAGCCCCGTCCAGGGTGCTGCGTTCGACGGCGACAGCCACCAGAAGCTGAGGGGGGCTCTCCGAGGCCTCGGGGAGACTCGCCGCCGGCTCGTCGACCCTCGGCGAGAACAGAAGCGTGGTCATGCGTCCCAAGCGATCGTTGGGAAGGACGACATTCGTCAATCCCCCGCTCTCCCGGGCCGCGGTCGTCGCAGGGAGAGTCACTTCGCCCAACGACAAGGAGCGCCGGATCACCGTGCCCTCCGCCCGCCGATATTCGAAGTAGACCCCGCCCAGTTCTCGCTCTTGTTCCTCGTCGAACTCAAACTCCAGCCGACCGTCGTCATAGGTGACCAAGGAAGCGAGCGCTTCCGCGCGGGCGGCGAGCCCGGCGTCGAGTTGCCGCGTCAGACTGGCGCGGGCCACACCGTAGACCGTCGCCCCGCCCGCCAGCAAGACGAGGAGCAAGCCAGGCACGAGCAGCAACAGCAATCTGGCGCGAATCGTCATCATGAGTCGGTGTCGTCCAGGATGTAGCCCAGCCCTCGACGTGTCTTGAGCAGGGGGGGGCAGCCGGGCGTCTCGATCTTCTTGCGCAGCGAGCAGATGGTTCGATCCACCGCGTTGCTCATGGGGAAGTCTCGTTCGCTGTAGAGGTGGTCTTCGATCTGCAGGCGTGACACGACCTCTCCCTTGCGGTAGGCGAGATACTCGAAGAGAGCGTACTCCCGCCGAGAGAGTTCAATCGTTGCCCCAGCGCGATTCACCGTTCGAGCGGCGACATCGAAGGTGAGCGGGCCGATGTGCACGACGGGGCTCTTCTCCTGGTACCGTCGGCGCACCAGGGCCTCGATCCGGGCGAGCAACTCGTCGAAGGCAAAGGGCTTGCCGAGGTAATCGTCCGCTCCCTCGCGCAAGCCTTCGATCCGGTCCTCCACCTCACTTCGGGCGGTCAGGATCAGTATGTGCGTCTGGTTGCCTTCCTCGCGCAGATGTCGCAGCACTGAGAGGCCGTCCAGGCGAGGCAGCATCAGATCGAGAATGACCACATCGTAGGGGTTGTGCCGGGCGTAGCGCAGGCCTTCCTCTCCGTCGCCGGCGATATCGACGGCGTAGCCGCTGCGCCTGAGCCCGGCGCCCAGGCTCTCCTGCAGTCGCTTGGAATCTTCGACGAGAAGAAGGTGCATGTTCAGCAGGCCTCACAGAGCGCACGCGGGCACTCAGTTCGCCCAACCATACCGCGCCGAGGCCCAAAAGTGATCGGCAAGGCCGATTCGTAATCCGGCGGTCATACTCCCCCGGCGGGCCGGCGGTAGAGTCCTGGCAGTCGGCGGTCTTGGACTGGCCTATGGAAGCGCGGATCGAAGCTCTATGGAACGCGAATCAAGGAACGAGCCATGCGGACGACAAGCAAAGTACACCTGGGATTGACCACGACCCTGGCGCTGAGCTGCCTCAGCGGTAGTCTCCTGGCGGATGAGGAGCTGATGGAACTCCCCCGCACTTGGGAGCAACTGCCCCACTCGGTGGCCCTGACGCTGGAACAAGCGCTCGGCGGATACGAGGCGGAGGAGATCGAGGAGATCCTCTTCGAAGGCGTGCCCGTGCTCTACGAGGCTGAGTACCTCCTCGGCGGGCAGGAGGTCGACATCGCCATCTTCCCCAACGGCGAGCTGGCGGGGCGCACACAGGAGCTGGACGACGATGACGCCGACGACGATGCGGATGACGGCGACGACGGCGACGATGAAGAACTGAACGAGCGAGAGATCTCGTTCAGTGAACTCCCCGATGCCGCCCGCCAGGCGCTCAGCAGGCTTCTGGGTGGCCAGCAGCCGGAGGAGATCGAGGCGATCGCCTTCGAGGGCATCGTCGTGCTCTACGAAGTCGAAGTCGTCTGGCGCGGCGAGGTGGACGACGCCGACGATGATGACGACGACGAAACGCAGCCCCGGCGCCTCGAGTTCTTCCTTTACCCGGATGGCGGCTTGGCCGTGCAAGAAGGCGAGATCGTCGAGCGTCAGGTGGAGCTTGACGATGTTCCCTTGCTGGTCGCCGACGCCCTGCGCTTCCACCTCGGCGATGCGAACGCCACGGAGATCGAAGAAATCCGCTGCGAGGGTCTTCCCATTCTCTACGAGGCGGAGTACCTGGTCGACGGTGAGGAGTACGACGTCGCCGTGCTGCCGAACGGCACCCTGGCGAACCGCGGCTCCGACGACGATGAGCCGTACGATGGGCTCCGCGAGCGCGAGATCGACTTGGCGGAGGCGCCTCCGGCGGTGGCGGCGACGATTCGCAAGCACTTCGGCAATGCGGTCCTGGAGATCGACGAGATTGCCTACGAGGGTGTGGTCGTCCTCTACGACGCCGAGAACGGACGCCTCGAGATCAGTGTCTATCCCGACGGCGAGTTGGCGATCGTGCTCCGCGACTCGGGCGACGACGATGACGGCGACGACATCGACGACGACGATAACGACGACGATAACGACGACGACGATGGTGACAACGACAACGACGACGACGACGATGACGACTGAGCCGAGCCGCTCTCCGTGCCGACGCTGTCGCACCAGCCTTGTCTGATGGCAGCACTTCGTCGTGGATTCGATCGAGCGCCTCTCGACATTGGATTCGAGAGGCGCTCTTTTTGGGTTCACCGTCGCCAGGATCGCGACTCCGTACTTCGGTGACGCGACTCAGCCAACCTTGAGTAGGCCTGGCGCCGCGGCTGCTTCAAGCGCTCAGTCTTCCCCCGCGTGCTGGTGCCGATGGTGCAGGTCCGGCCAGTGCGGGTGGCTGTGCACCTGGCGCTCGTGCTTGTGCACATGCGTGTGCCGCGTGCCGGCGGGCAGGCCCTCGTGCGCGTGGTTGTGATGGTCATCGTCGTGGCGATGTTCGTGCTCGTGCTCCATCGGTTCGTGCACGTGTTCGTGCTCGTGCTGATCGAGGAACATCAGCGCGATCGCCCCCGCCAGGATCGCGGCGGCGGCGAGTTGGTACGTGCTCAGGCTTTCGCTCAGCCAAACGACCGACATCACCACGCCAAAGAACGGGGCGGCCGCGAAGATCATCTGCGAGCGCGTCGCCCCCAGGTTGTGGGCGGCCCGAATGTAGAGGGCGATGCTGGCCCCGTAGGAGAGACCGCCGACCACCAGCGCCCAGAGCCAGGTCCAGCCGAACGCCAGCGGCGCCAGGGTGAGGCCGATCGCCAGATTCGTGGTGCCGGCGATGAGTCCCTTCCAGAAGGTGCTGTCTTCCGGGCTGATGCCGTCGATGAGGGCGGTGAAGTTGTTGTCGAGCCCCCAGGAGACCGCCGCCCCGGCGATGCAGGCAAAGCCCAGCCAACCCGCCCAGCCCTGGTCGTAGCTGAGGAGCAGCCCGGCGAGGAGCACGCCGAGGTTGCCCAGCCAGGTCCACCGGCCCAGGTGCTCGCGAAAGAGCAGGAGCGCCAGGACGGCGGTGGCGACGGTCTCAAGGTTGAGCCACATCGACACGGACGCCGCCGCCGAGATCTGCAGACCCTTCATGAGCAGCACCGGCCCGATGATGCCGCCAAAGAGCACCGCCCCGAGCAGCCGCTGGCGATTCTTGCGGTCGCGCGGGAAGACCGTCTCGCCCTTGCGATACCGCCAGTAGACGATCGGCCCCAGCCCCAGGGCCGCTCCGAGGTACAGGAGCCCGGCGAGTTGGTTCGCCTGCAAGTCGGCGAGCAATGACTTGGCGAAGGGCGTGGAAGCGCCAAACAGCCCCGCCGCCAACACCGCCTGGATGAATCCGCGCAACTTCACTGCCGACTCCTTCTGGGGGCAGTGTAGAGAAGTCGGTGTCGCGGCTCTCGCGCAGCCTGCATTGGCCTAGCGCGTCTCGGTTCCAAGGCCCGAGCCGAGCAGGCAGAGACGCCTGCTCCACCATCGCAGTCTCGACTCACGGTGGGGCAGGCCTCGATGTCTGCCCTCAGAACTGCTGCACGGCCGCGAGACTCGCTCTATGTGGTGGCCAACGCTTGGTCGCTACTTCACGATCCAGAGTGGAGCGCCGGTGGCGACTGCGTGCGAGGAGGCGATCCAGAGGTGTGTCAGCGCCTGCACCGGGCCGTCGTCGTCAATTCGCTCGTCGTCGAGGTAGTACTCCGCCAACGCCTGCATGGCCTCGTCGCTTGCGTTGTATCCAAGTGCTTCCGCCAGGCGTCGCAGTTCCTCCCGAAGGGAACGCACGTCTCCCACCTGCAGAGCATCCGCTTCGTCCGATCGCGGGCCCATGTCCTCGAACATCGCCTGCATCATGTCCGCCATCATCGCCTCGACATCCTCTTCATCCGCAGGAGGCGGGTCGCTGCAGGCTGCGATCGGCGGCGCCTCCGGGCTCTCGTGCGGCTGGCGCTCCCCGCCTTCGGGCCACACCAACCCCGGCTCCGTACGCATGTCCAGATAGAGCCCCATCCAAGCATCGATGCGGGCGAGATGTGGCGCTTGCCCCTGGCCGAGCAGTTCCTCCGCCAACTCCTGCAGTTCCTTCCACCATTCCCAGGCGAGCCCGGCCTTGAGCGCGTCCAGCGTGTCGTAGAGTTCTCCGGGAACGCCGAGCGGCACGCCCGCCCCAAGATTGCTGCGCAGTGCCTCGATCGCCAACTCACCGAACTCGCCACCGATCACATCGTCGGGGTGCCCGACCTTGAAACTGAGTCCCATGTCAGCCCTCCAGCAAATGTCTGAGAGTTCACCACTGTTCCCAAACCGCCTCCCAAGTTTCTCCGGTATCCCTGCCCGACGCAAGCGCGCCGATTGGGAGTCCTGATGCGTCGGTGGCGCAGGGCGGGCACGGCCCCGCACGGCTGCTCGATGGCTGTCGTGGTGTGGATCTTCCCGAACCAATGGTGAGCGGTGCTCACCTTAACGTGGGACCGGGCCGGCGCGACCGACGGTCGCGACCTTCTGGGCTATTCCCCCAGCAGACGCGAACGCACCAGGGTCGCCCGCGCTTCCGACCGCTCGGACTGGGTCATGCGCTTGTCCGCCGCCCGTTGCAGATGGGCCGGCTGGCTCAAGAGCAGCAGGGCGTTGATCGCATGCATCTCCGCCGGCGGCAGGAGCTCCAGGCTGCATCCCAAACGTGCGAGTGAGAGGAGTTGCAACGTTTCGTTGGTGTCGAGCAGGCGCGCTGATGTCAGGACGCCCCAGGCCCGCCAGACCTGGTCTTCCAGGTAGGTGCGCTTCTTGTTGAAGAGCGAGCGGCGGGCGCTTTGCTCGTACTCGAGCATGCTGGGCAGGACGCCATCCGCGAAGTCGCGGAGCAGCTCGTCTTCGCTCTGCCCGAGTGTTGTCTGATTGGAGAGCTGATAGAAGTCGCCGATCGATTCCGAGCCCTCGCCGTGGAAGCCGCGCAGGGCGAGTTGCATGTCCTTGGCGGCCCTTCGGACCTTCTCGATTTCGCCGCACAGTCGCAGGGCCGGCAGGTGCAGCATGACGGAGAAGCGAATGCCGGTGCCGACGTTGGTGGGGCAGGCGGTGAGGTAGCCATAGCGATCGGAGAAGGAGTAGTCGATTTCCTCTTCGATCTGATCGTCGAGGTTGCTGATGCGCTGGTAGACCTCAGCGAGCTGCAGGCCGGGGCCGAGCACCTGCATGCGCAGGTGGTCTTCCTCGTTGACCATGATGGCGATGGATTCGTCCTGGGTGATAGCGACGCCGCGCGGCTGGCCCCCCTTGACGTGGGCGGCGCTGATGAGGTGGCGTTCGACGAGGAGGTTGCGATCGAGGGCGGAGATCTCGTTGAGGTTGATGAAGATCATGCCGCCGGCCCAGGCGTGGGCTTTCTCAGCGATGAGGCCGACGATCTGCTCGCGCTCGGGGGTGCTGGCCTTGTTGACGAAGGTGAAGCCGGCGATGTTGCGAGCCAGGCGCACGCGGGAACTGACGACGATATCGCTCGCCGGTCCTTGGCCTGAGAGCCAATCGCCTTCGCTATCTCCGAAGCGCAGGTTCGTATCGATCACTGCCCGCCGTCCTCCGCCATGCCGCTCTGGGAGCGCGTTTGGGTGCGGGTTTCGGGCACGATGCCCCGCGTCTCTTCCATCTGGCGCAAGCTGTCGCGCAGGCTGGCGGCGCGCTCGTAGTCCTCGCGTTCGACGGCTTCCTGGAGTTGCCGGCGGCAGCGGAGGATCTGGTATTCGTGGTCGATTTTGCCCCCGGCCCGCTTGGGCACCTTGCCGACGTGGTGGGTGCCGCCCTCGTGGGCCCGCAGCAGCAGGTTGGCGAGTGCCTCATCAAAGACCTCGTAGCACTTGGCACAGCCCAGGACGCCCTTCTTGCGCACCTCGGCAAAGGTCATGCCGCAGGACTCGCAACTGGGGGCGGCGGATTTGCTTTGCTTGGCGGTGGGGGCCGGGTTCATCACCATCTTGGCGAGGATCTCCGCGATGTTGGTAGTCGGCTTCTGGACGAGGCCCAGCTCGGTGGCGCACTCCTGGCAGAGATGCACCTCGTGCTTCTTGCCACTGATGATGTTGACCTCGTGGACGGTGGCCTCGTTGTCGCAGCGATCACACTTCATGGCTTTCCTGGCCGTCTCCGTCAGGGCCCCCAGGGCGGGCCGACGTCTTGATGACGGGGCTGACATCGGGGCCGCCAGGCGGGACAAGGGCGCCGCCGGCGCGCGGGGTTTTCAGCCGACGCCTCTCTCCGTAGATTCTATCGGCGAAGACTGCAAAGGCCCGCGAATACCTGTCGAATTCGGCTAGGTCGTCCCTCCGCCATCCCCAGGCGAGATGGCAGTATGATCGGACGCGTCGCCAAACCCCTGCGAGAGGAGGCTTCTATGTCCGGCTGGTGGGTGGCTGATCTCTGGCACCAGGATCCCCCCCTGGTCTTCTTCTGGGCCTTCTGGGTGATCTTCTCCATCGTCCTGCATGAGCTCGGGCACGGCGTCGCCGCCATCCGCTGCGGCGATCGCACGCCCATCGAGCTGGGGCATATGACCTGGAACCCGCTCGTCCACATGGGGCAGATGAGCCTGCTCATCTTCGCGGTGATCGGCATCGCCTGGGGCGCCATGCCGGTGTCGCCCTCTCGTTTCCGAGGCAGGCACGCCGATGCCCAGGTGGCGGCGGCGGGCCCCCAGGTGAACTTGATCCTCTTCGTGCTGTGCGGCGTCATCGCGGGGACGACGGAGGGCGTCGCCTTCATCGGGCCTCGCGTTCCCGAGTTCTTTCGGATGGGGGCGATGCTGAATCTGGTCCTGCTGGTCTTCAATCTGTTGCCGATGCCTCCCTTGGACGGCTCCCGGATACTGGCCAGCTACTCGCGGCAGTACCGACTGCTGATCAGTCATCCGAATTCGCAGATGTGGGTCATGGGGGCGTTTGTCGCGGTCTTCATCTTCGGGGGCGAGTACCTCTGGCTCATTGGCAGTGTCGGCAGCAGGTGGTTTATCGGACTCTTCCTCTGACAGCCTGGCTTCCGGCCCGAACAGATGCCCGCACAGGTCAGCAGTGGGGCGGCTGGGGGCAAGTCGTCTCTCTTCCCTGCTTGCATGCTGGCCGCCGCTTGCTACGCTGTTGGGCTCGCTTCGCAGGAGCGAGTTGGGCATTTTTGTGTCACGAGCGAATCAGACACGGTTTGGAGACCAGGTGTGGTCAGACTTCGTTTAAAGAGAATGGGTCGTCGGCATAAGCCGTTCTACCGCCTTAACGCCATCGAGAAGCGCGCTCCCCGCGATGGGCGCATCATCGAGTCACTCGGCTGGTTCGACCCGCTGGTGGCCGACGAGGCGAAGGCGATGTCACTCAACGCCGAGCGCATCCGCTACTGGCTGTCCGTCGGGGCTCAGCCCACGGAGACGGTGCGGACGCTTCTCAAGCGGGCCGATATCGACCCCACCCCGGGCCAGAAGTACACGCCCGCGGAGGCGTGATCGGCCTCCTGACTGCCGGTGGCGGTGGACGCGATGCGGATTGACATCCTCAGCATCTTCCCCGAGCTCTTCGAGCCCTTTCTCTCGACGAGCATTCCCGGCAGGGCCCAGGAAGCCCAGGCTGTCAGCTACCGCAACGTCGACATTCGCTCGTACACCACGGATCGGCATCAGAAGGTAGACGACAGGCCGTTTGGCGGCGGACCAGGGATGGTCATGATGTGCCAGCCGCTCTTCGACGCGGTCTTGGACATCGAGAAGGAGAACGCAGAACTTCCCGCAACTCGGATCCTCATGACCCCGCAGGGACGACCCCTGGATCAGCCGCTGGTTGAAGAGCTGGCGAGGAAACCCAGGCTCCTCCTCATCGCTGGGCACTACGAGGGCATCGACGAGCGGGTGATCGAGAAGCTGGAGCCCTTGGAGCTGAGCGTCGGCGACTACGTGCTCAGCGGCGGCGAACTGCCCGCCATGCTCCTGATTGACGCGGTCGTGCGATTGCTTCCCGGCGTGCTGGGACACCAGGAATCGGCGGCCCAGGACAGCTTCTCCACCACGGGACCGGACGGGCAGCGCTTACTTGATTGCCCGCACTACACTCGGCCCCGCGACTGGATGGGCCACGAGGTGCCCGAAGTTCTGATTAGCGGCGACCACGGCAAAGTGGACGCCTGGAGACAGCAGCAACGGTTTCAGCGCACGAAAGAGCGCCGGCCGGATTTACTTGAACCGCCCGCCAGCTTGGCGGACTGATTGAAAGAGGATACGACGATGGGCACGCAGCAACTCCTCGAAACCGTACTCCAGGATCAGCTCAAGACCGAGCTTCCCCTGCTCAACATCGGCGACACCATCAATGTGCACGTGCGCATCGTGGAAGGCAGCAACCAGCGCATCCAGGTCTACCAGGGCACGCTGATGGCCCGCCGGGGCCGGGGCATCAACGAGACCATCACGGTCCGCCGCATCGTCGCCAACGAAGGCGTCGAGCGCGTCTTCCCCCTGCACTCGCCGCGCATCGCCAAGTTCGAGGTGGTTCGCCGCGGCGACGCCCGCCGAGCCAAGCTCTACTTCCTGCGGGAGCGCGTGGGCAAGTCCCGTCGCCTCCGCGACCGCCGGCGTGGCCTCAAGCACGTCAAGGGCCTGCCGGTCGTCAAGTAGACCAAGCCACACCCCCCACACACCGCACACCGAGCCCGCGCCAATTCCCCGGTGCGGGTTTCTCTTGCGCTGCCTTGGTGGTGTGTCTTGCGGTCCGTTTGTCCCGGCAGCTTGTCGATGTCGTCGAGATGCGAGCCGTGTTGTCCTCGACGGCAGTATCCGGCGTGAAGGGGCAAGACGTAGGCCCTGGGACCGCGCGCGGGGACGCGGCGGCTCGCTGGGTAGGTCGCGGCGCTGCGCGTGCTGCGACTCTCGGAAGACGATGTCGATCTACTGCGGATACGCCTGCAGGAAGGCTCCGAGGTCGGCGTGATCGACGCAGGCGTCGCCGGTGAGGTCGGCTCGCTCATCGTAGAAGTCGTCGCCTTCGCAGGTGTCGTAGGCGGCGAGGAGTAGGCCGAGGTCGGATTGGTTGATGACGCCATCGCCGTCGAGGTCGGCGGCGATGTCATCGGGGTCGCAGAGGTTGCGGCGGGCGATGCCGCGAGCCCAGAGGTCACCGACGTGATCAAAGCGACCGCCGATGAAGAGCGAGGGGCCGGTGCCGTCGTCGAGAGTGGCAGCCGTGCGAACCCCATGATCGAATTCGCCCAACTCGATCCAGGTGCCGCCTTCTTGCAGGTACGCTCTACCGATGTATGTGTCATCTCCCAGGTACGTGGTTGAGAGCGCCAAGAGTCGCTGCCCGGTGGGCATGAAGATGGTCTCGAGGTAGAGATAGCCGCTGTCCGGCAAGCTGCCCGCGGACAGCCAATGCTCGCCGTTCCACTTGGCGAAGCCGGGGCAGGGGCGGCCGCCGGCGGTGGTGAAATCACCGGCGACGTAGAGCACCTCCTGTTCATCTTCGTGCAGGACGGCCAAGGCTCTCGGTTCGGCGTCGAAGCCGCCCTCGAGCGAGTGCCAGTCGCTGCCATCCCAGGCGGCGATGTAGCCAACCGGCATGTTGTCCACGCCGTAGAAGTCGCCGATGACGTAGAGCCGCTCGCCGTGGCCGACATTGGCGACGCGCATGACATCGGCGGGATTGCCCAGGCCGCTCTTGAGCCCATGCCACTGCCCGCCGTCCCAGCGGGCGATGTTCTTGGCGGGCACGCCGCCGGCGGTCTCGAAGTGGCCGCTGACGTACAGCTCGGGACCCGCGCCGGTGTCATAGACAGCAAGTGCTGAGCCGTAGTCGAAATACTGGCCCTGCAAGCCCGTGCCGAGCGGCAACCACTGCTCGCCATCCCAGGCGGCGATGTCGCCTGCGATGTCGGCGTCGGTGGGGAAGGCGCCGGTGGCGTAGAGTGTGCTTGCCTCAGCATCGGGTACATGAGCAATGGCCCAGACGTCGGCGGCATGGAGGTGGGAGTCAAGACCAGGCAGGCCTTGCCAGGAGTCACCCGTCCACTTGGCGACGTAACATCTCTCCCCCTCAATCCCTCCGATGTCGCCGCAGGCGTAGAGCGTCGGAGTCACGCCATCATCCGCAACGAGCAGATCGCGAATCGAGCCCTCGCCGACTACGGCGGGGAAACCCCAGTCAAACTCCGCGCCGTCCCAGTACAAGAGCGAGTCAGACACGATCACCAATCGAGATTCGCCGGCGATCACGCCATCGGCGAATTGCTCCGACCCGTCGACAAGCGCGTCCTCGCCAACGGTGTCGGCGTTGACGCCATCCCACGTGATGAGACCCGCCCGGTGGCGCTCGCCGATGAAGAGCTTCGCACTGATTTCGTCATCGAAGACCGCAAGGTGATCCGGTCGCACCTGCGCTCCGTCAACGGTCCAGTCGCCGACCGTTTCCCAGTCGCTGCCGGTCCACTCGGCGATGTTTTGCGCATCGGTGGCGCCCGCTTCCGTGAAGCTACCACCGACGTAGAGCGCTTCGCCGGCGCCATCGTCGAAGACAGCCATTGTCATGACACTGGGGATGGAGTCAGCGGTGACGGGACCGAGCCCAGCGCCGAGTTGCTCCCACACTCCCTGGCGATAGCGGGCGAGGCTGTTGATGGCCTGGCCGTCGATCTCCTCGAAGGCGCCCCCCGACGTAGAGGGCGGGGCCGAGGCCGTCGTCCCAGACACAGAGATTGCGGATGTAGCCTTGGACATCGGCCGCAATTACTTGCCACTGCGCGCCGTCCCAGGCCATGACTCGAAACGGGTTGACATCGTCGTCGTCGAACTGCACGGCAGCGACGAGCCGGTCACCGCTGCCGTCGTCGAAGGTAGTGAGTGCCGTCACCCTCCGAGCGTCGAGTTCGGCCGCGAGCGGTTGCCAGCGCTCGCCGTCCCACCTGGCGAGACTTCGCATCGGGGCGCCGTCCAGCGTGGATTCGAATCGTCCGCCGGCGTAGAGGGCCGGTCCCATGCCATCATCGAAGACGGCCAGCGCTTCGACATCATCGTCAAAGTCGCTTCCCAGAACCTCCCAGTTCACGCCGTCGAACGAGGCGACGTAGAACGGCTCGAGATATCCCAGGCCTCTGCGGTAGCCGGCGAGGTAGAGCTTTTCACCGTCTCCAAGGTCATCGCTCAGCAGGTCGAGGCTGTTGATGCTGGGACGTGCCCCGAGGGCATCGGCCCAGGTCTCCGTGCAGGGGTCGTCGGCCGAGGCCGGGGCAACGGCGACGGTGCCGGCGAGTGCGAGCGCGAGTGCGAGCCTTGGTGTATACGTGCTGTTCATGGTTGACCCCTGACATTTAGATGCGATCTCAATCGAAGATACGCCTTCTGGCCCGTACGGATGCCGGGCTTCGCGGCATTTCTCCATAGGCGCTCCCGTTCACCCCCCCGGGCCGGGGGAGAAAACCCCAGGGCCGCCCCCTCGCGCTCTCCTCGTCCCCGGTTGCCCCCTGGGAGTGGGGGTGTCACCATGGGGGGCAGCACGAAAGGAAGCTCTCCCATGCCCGCACAAACGCCACACCGATTGGCTCGTTCCGTCGCCCGCCTCGCTTGCCTGCTCGCCGGGCTCAGCCTGGGCCTGTCCGGTTGCACGGCTCCGGAGCCCGAGCCGGAGGTGGTCGAAGCGGCCCCGACCGCGGCCCAGTTCGAGCCTGAGCTGACGGAACTGTGCGAGTGGATGACGGGCTCGTTCAGCAGCGCCGCCCAGGCGGTGAGCGATCCGGAGGGGTACTTCGACATTCGCCTGGAGATGGTGCGGATCTGGCCCCTGCGGACGGATGGCATCTGGCTCTACGTCGAGCAGGCAGCGGCGGAGAGCCTGGACAAGCCCTATCGCCAGCGGGTGTACCAGGTTTTCGAGACGCAGCCGGGCACCTATGCGAGTGAGGTGTACCTGGTGCCGGGTGACCCACTCCGTTTCGCAGGCGGCTTCGCCGATCCATCGCGGCTCGCTGATCTCAAGCCGGCGGAACTCGAGCTGCGGCGCGGGTGCGGCGTCTTTCTGGTCCGCTCGGAGGGCGCCTTTGTGGGCAGCTCGGGCGTCGGCACCTGTCCCAGCAATCTGCGCGGGGCGGCGTACGCCATCTCCGACATCACCATCGCTGCGGACGTCCTGACCAGTTGGGATCGCGGCTACGACTTTCGCGGCGTCCAGGTCTGGGGTGCGACCAAGGGGCCGTACGTGTTTGAGAAGGTCGCGGACTATCCGTTGCGGTAAGCCGCTTGTCGCGCGCCATTCGACGGCACGAGAGGTGCCGTGGAGAGAGAAGCCATGCTCGATCGTCTGCTCATCGCCACCGGCAACGACAACAAGCGGCGGGAGATTGAAGCCGTCCTGGCGGAGCGGGACGGTGGCCGGGTGACGCTGCTGACCTTGCGTGATTTGGAGGGAGCGCCGGTCGAGCCGGAGGAGGACGGCGAGACTTTTGAGGCGAACGCGACGCTCAAGGCGCGCTACTACGCCCGGGCGACGGGGCTGTGGTGCCTGGCGGATGATTCGGGGCTGGAGGTCGACGCGTTGGGCGGCGAGCCGGGCGTGCGCTCGGCGCGCTACGCCGGCGTCGCGGGCGACCGGCGCACACGCGACCAGGCCAACAACGCCAAGTTGCTCAGCGCCCTGGCGGAGGTGCGCGAGGCGGCGCGGGCGGCCCGGTTCGTCTGCGTCATGTCGCTCGCCGACCCGGACGGCATTGTGCACTTCACCGCCCGGGGGGAGTTCGAGGGGGTGATCGGGCGGGAGCCGCGCGGGGAGAACGGCTTCGGCTACGACCCGCTGCTGGTGCTGCCGGAGGGCGGCACGGTGGCGGAGCTCGAAGCGGCGGAGAAGAACGCCCGCTCACACCGGGGTCAGGCGACGCGGCAAATGGCGGCCTACCTGGGGGAGCAGCGGCAGGCCGGCGGCGGGGATTCGCCGTAGATCGGCGCCGAGACAGCGGATTGCGGCATCCGGCCCGAACAGAGCGCATACGGAATGGTGGGAGCGTGGACTTTCGCCTCCCCTTCTGTAGACTGGACAACAACTGACCGATCGAGTTCTTCCACAAACGGCCCGGGAGGTGGTGGTCTCCACCCGTCCCTGCTCTGGGGGAGTTGACAGGTGTCATCCAAACCTCAATCCGCAGCATTCATGGCATACTTGGAGTTCCACACCCCCGAAGGCTCGCGTCGCTACGAGATCGCCCAAGAGCCCATCACCATCGGGCGTCACCCCGACAACATGGTGATCATCCGTGACGAGCGCTCCAGCCGCTTTCACTGTGTCGTTGAACCCTCCGAGGCGGGGTTCGACCTGCGGGACCTCAAGTCGCGCAACGGCACCAAGCTCAACGGCGAGAAGGTGAAGCGCCAGCCGCTTCGCAACGGCGACACCATCGCCATCGGCTCGACGGAGATCACCTTCATCGACCCCAACGCTCCCGCCAAGGAAGAGGAGGCGGGGCTCGATCCCATCGCGGTGGAGGGGCTGGACGCGGAACTGGAGCCAAGCGGCGGCATCAAACGCCGCAACATCGGTCTCGACGACATTGACGATCCGCTGGCCTCCATCAAGCGCGGCAAGCGGAAGCACGCCTCGCTGCCTTCCTACGCCCAGCAGATCATGGCGGCTCTGGATGCGGTTCCCACCACCGAACCGGTCGTCGAGGACATCGCCCTCGTCGACGCCCAGGGCGTCACCCGGCACGCCGCCGGCAAGCACACCAGCAAGAGCAAACGCTCGGAGGCCGGCAGTGAGGCGATCTACGCCCTCAAGCTGCTGCTGCTCTCCTGCCTCCGCACCCGGGCCACGGACCTGCACATCGAGCCCAAACGCACCAGCGTCAACGTGCGCATCCGCGTCGACGGCTTCCTGGTACGGCTCAGCGAGATCCCCAACTCGATCGGCAATCGCATCAGCATGGCGGTGAAGGTGCTGTGTCAGATCGACACTTCGCAGCACCGCATCGTTCAGGAGGGCCACTTCTCCGTGGTGCTGCCCGATCGGCACGTGGACTACCGCGTCTCCTTCACGCCCAGCGTCGAAGGGCAGAACCTGGTCATCCGTGTGCTCGACAGCGCTGCCGCCCCGACTGCCCTGCATCGTCTGGGCATGCCCGGCTACATGCACGACTGCGTGCGCAAGATCTGTCGGCAAGACTCCGGCTTGCTCATGGTCTGCGGGCCGACCGGCTCGGGCAAGACGACGACGCTCTACGCGGTGCTGCGCGAGATCGATCGCGAACAGCGCAATGTCATCACCATCGAAGATCCGGTCGAACTCCAGATTGACGGCGTCACGCAGTTGCCCGTCAACGAAGATCGCGGCAATACCTTCGCCGGCCTGCTGCGCAGTGTGTTGCGCCAGGATCCGGATGTGCTGCTCGTCGGCGAGATCCGCGATGTGGCGACGGCGAAGACGGCGATGCAGGCCTCGATGACCGGGCATGTCGTTCTCACCACCGTGCACGCCCGCGACACGATCGGCTCGATCTTCCGCCTGATCGACTTGGGTGTGGAGCCGTACCTGGTGGCGAACGCCCTCAATATGGTCCTGGCCCAGCGCCTGGTGCGCACGCTCTGCGAGACCTGCAGCAAGCCGATCAAGCCCACCCCGCCGCAGAACATGGCGATGGGGCGGTACCTGGAGGGGGTGTCGGAGATCCGCGTGCCGGTCGGCTGCAATCGCTGTTTGCACACGGGATTCCTCGGTCGCCAGGCGGTGTTCGAGTTGCTGCAGTTCACCGACGAGCTGCGTGATGTGATCCTGAACAGCCCCACGATCCAAGCGATGCGGCGGGTGATTGCGGCCGGCCTCTTCACGACGTTGCAGCAGAGCAGCTATCAGCTCGTCGCCAAGGGCGCCACCAGCTTCAGCGAAGCGGAGCGCGTGGCGGGAACCGTAGATGGGTGAACTGGGCGGTGAACCGCGAGCTTGCTGTCGCGACATCGTTGAACCCTGGTCACGACGCTTGTTCCTTGTTCCGTTGTGAGTACAATCAAAGTGAAACAAGGAGGACCGCCAGTGAAGTCAATCGAGCTGTTCGTCGGCGCTGGCGGTCTTGCTCTTGGCACGTCCCGCGCGGGGATGTGCCATGAGGTTGCCATTGAGTGGGATCACAATGCTTGCGAAACGCTGCGCCGCAACCAGGCCGATGGTGTGATTGGGGTCCGTGACTGGCGGATTATTGAGGATGATGTCCGGAACTATGATTTCGGCGAGCATCGTGGCGATGTGGATTTCGTCGTAGGGGGGGCCTCCATGTCAACCGTTCTCATTGGGAGGTCGCCACAAGGCGCACGAGGATCAACGAGACATGTTCCCAGAGGCCATCCGCGCGGTGCGGGAGGTGATGCCAAAGGCCTTTGTCATCGAAAACGTGAAAGGCCTGCTGCGTCAGAGCTTTGCCAACTACTACCAGTACATTCTGCAGCAGTTGGAGTATCCGACCGTTGTCCGAAGAGGTGATGAGGAATGGACGGATCACAAGGCGCGACTTGAGAGGGCCAGAACGAGTGGACGCAGGAGGAAAGAGGTCCGCTACAACGTCGTCTTCCAGCTTCTAAACGCAGCAGACTACGGCGTACCCCAGTGTCGCGAGCGAGTGCTTGTCGTGGGCGTACGTGGGGACTTAGGAGTGAAGTTCAGCTTTCCTCAGCCAACGCATAGCGCCGACGCGTTGCTCTACGACAAGTGGGTCACAGGCGATTACTGGGAGCGACATCGCATTGCGAGATCGCGGCGCCCGGAGATGCCCGCGAGGGTCCGAAGACGCGTCGACAACCTCGCGCCGTTGATGCCGATCATGCTGCCAAAGCCGTGGAGGACAGTGCGTGACGCCATAAGTGATCTGCCCAGGATCAGAGTCGGGCAGACGTCGCGCCAAGTACCCAATCACTTCCTCAATCCGGGCGCTCGCAGCTATCCCGGGCACAATGGGAGCCCGTGGGACGAACCTGCGAAGACACTGAAGGCCGGCGACCATGGTGTTCCAGGTGGCGAGAACACTCTGAGGCACGAAGATGGTTCGGTTCGCTATTTCTCCGTGCGGGAGTGCGCAAGACTTCAAACGTTCCCAGACGACTGGGTCTTTGAGGGGTCCTGGACGGAGAGCATGAGGCAGTTGGGCAACGCTGTCCCGGTTGAGTTGGCTGCGAAGGTTGCCAGGAGTCTCGTGGAAGTTGTACGCCCAGCGGCCAAGCTGAGCGACTCCTTGTCGCACGCGTTTCAGTCGGCCAGGTAGCACAATGTGCGACGAGTTGGTCTACTTCGGGCCTGGCCGCTCACAGGGATCGACCATGCTCATAGCACTCGTTCTCTTCGTACAGGATGATGTGGCTCGGAAAAGCCGTCGCTTGCCAGGTTGAGCCAAGATGATCTCTGCAAAGGCGAATCAGGTCTGCAGCTGGCATGTCGTCATCGAGGACTTGGATGATCTTGCCGTTGTACTTCGATGATCCACTCCGCCAGTTCCGGTCGGCTTCGTACCGAAAGAGATACGGCAGGGCTTGCTTGATCTCCTGCAGGAGTGAGTTTGCCTCGTGCCGACCTGCAGCTATCCCGGTCGGCCAGTCCTCTCGAATGGGGAACCGGGCATCGAAACCTTCATCTGCCACCCTGGTCTTGTCGCGCTTACGCCCCGGGTCGTTTGAGCCGAAGCCCATCTGGTTCCATTTGCAGAGGTCGTTATCCTTGTAGTGGTCGATCAGTCTCTTTTCCGGGACAATCGCCCCCCATGTCTTCGCCAGGTAGACGCCGCAGAAGCTCATTTCGGCGATGTCTATATTGCGCCTTCCTTCCAGCTTGCGTCGGTGCCTCTCAAGCCGGTCCGCGATGGCCGCGTCCGCCTTGCCAACATAGACAAGTTCGTCTCTCCATATGAGCCCATACAGCCCCATCAGCGGTTTCAACTGCGAGATCGAGTCGAAGGTGAGCGGGGCTGTCGAGAGCGACTCAAAGAGAGCGTGTACCTGCTGGAAGAACGGCGCGGCAAGATCGAACTCAAAGTGTCTCACGGCTTTTTTCGACGGGAGCATGATGATCGTCCATGGTCGTCCATTATCGCCATGGTCATACTCACGGCAACTCCTCGCGGTGCCCTACACTGATCAACATGGACTCATTGACGAGAGCGCAGCGGAGTCTCCAAATGGCCAAGGTCCGGGGCCGCCACACGGGCCCCGAGATGGTGGTGCGCCGAGCTTTGCATCGACGCGGTTATCGTTACCGGCTTCACGGTCGCGACCTTCCAGGCTCGCCTGACCTCGTTTTCCCTTCGAGACAGTGCGTGGTGTTCGTTCATGGCTGCTTCTGGCATCGGCATGGCTGCAAGCTGGGCGATCGATTGCCCAAGACAAGAGTCCCGTTCTGGCGAGACAAGTTCGAGCGAAACAAGAGACGTGACCAGCGAGTGCGACGTCAGCTTCGGCGGATGGGGTGGCGCGTGTTCGTCGTCTGGGAGTGCCAACTGCACCCTAGGAAGATCGACCGGCTCGTTGAGCGCCTCGTCAAGTTCCTGGATGCCGAGTAGCGGCTCAGGGTGAAGAATCAGGGGTCGGCGAGGCCTCCGCTGCGGGATTGGCTCCGGCTGACCCTCAGTGGGGTGTCTCCCTCGCGTGCTGCCCCCCTGTATCGGGCGGGGGGGCTCTGCGGGGCCAGGAGCTAGCGGTGGTGCCCGAGTGCACAGATCTGCCTGCGACGGAATCTCAGCCAAAGCCTCCGGAATCCCTGGTCGCCACTGGACGGAGGCGGCGGAACGTGGAACACTAAGGGCGAAGCCTGCGTATCGGCTTTCGTGCCCATGAGCACGGCCGCGCCCTGTCCGGGCGTGTGCTTGCAGCAAGAGACACCATCCGGTCCCTTTCGCCCGGCCTTCGTTTGCAATCAGGCTGGCATTCCTGTGGCCTGAGGCCGATGTTGAGAGGGTGTGGCGGCCGATTTCAGGGCCGCTGCCCCGGCTGGCATGAGAGAGAGACTGGCGGCTCGCCGCCGAGTTGCTGCGGACAACTGGATCTCCCCTTCCGGGAGTGAGAGGCGACCTTTCGTCGCGGGGCTTATCGGCTGTTTGGACGGCTGGGGCCCACGACCTGACACGCGATTGCATCTAGCTAATTCCCAGATACTTCGAGAGCGAGAGAGTCCCATGCAGACAGCGAACAGAGGAACGCGGACGACCTTGAGCGCGATCGGCGCCGGCTTGCTGCTGGTGGCCCTGGCCGGTTCGGCGACGGCGGCGGACCAGGACCTCGTCGGCCCCGGCCTGGTCGAATCCGTGCCCATGCATGTCCGCCAGTCGGCCCCGACATCGGCCAAGAAGCAGCCCGTCCTGCCCAGCAAGCGTTTTGGCTACGACCCGACGCGGGCCATGGTCTACCAGATGTTCGATCCGGTCGACGAAGCCGCCTTGCGCGTCGAGGATGCCAAGAACATGTCCGCCGGTGGGGCCTGGCGGGTGGGCGTGGTGCAGGACTTCGAGTATCCGCTGACGGAACAGGACGCCGCCTGGCAGGAGGTGCCGGGTGTCGGCCGCGTCTGGTCCGCGACGATTCTCTGCACCGACGCCAAGGCGATCCGAGCCCACTTCTCCGATGTGGATCTCGCCCCGGGCGCGGAGCTGTGGGTCTACGCCCCCGAGAGCCGCGAGCCGGCCGAGGTGTTCTACGCGGACAGCGGCCCGAAGGCTCTGAGCGCCCTGTGGACGAAGGTCTTCCCGGGCGACACGCTCTACGTCGAGTACTTCCTCCCGACGGGCGTCCGCGACGTCGGCCGCTTCAGCATTGACCAGGCGGTGCACGACTACCGCAACGGCTTCGGCTTTGTGGATGGTGAGGACGATGGCGATCCGACCCGCGACTGCTACCTGGATGTCATGTGCTATCCGACCTGGCACCCGCTGCACAACGCCACGGTGAAGATCGAGTACACCGATGGCGGCGGCTCCTACCTCTGTTCGGCCGCCCAGTTGAATACCGTTGCGGGCGATGAGACGCCGTACATCATGACGGCCGCCCACTGCATCGACAATCAAGCCGCGGCGGAGTCGATCACCTTCCGCTGGCGCTATCAGACCGTGGAATGCAACGGCGGCAACGCCGTGCCTCACAGTTCCAATCGCGGCGACTACCTGTGGTCGCGCAACAGCATGGACGCTTCCCTGGTCATGGCGGTCGGCGAGATCCCTGATGACGCCGCCTGGGCGGGCTGGGAGACGGGCCTCGTTTCCAACGGCACCGACATCGTCGGCATTCACCACCCGGCGGGCGACCGGAAGAAGGCGAGCTTCGGCACCACGATCTACCATCCCTGGAACGATCCCACCGACTACCTGGGCATCACCTGGACGGGCGGCACCATCGAGGGCGGCTCCAGCGGTTCCCCCCCTCTATCGCGAGAGTACGCAGGCTTACATCGGCACCTGCTCGCACTCGGCCGTGCCCCAAGGCTGCACGAATCCGGAAGGGCCTTCCGGCTACGGGCGCTTCAGCCGCACCTATCCCTATGTCGAGGGATACCTGCTCGCCGGCACCGACGACACCTACGACAACTACGGCGCGAGCAACGACACCTGCGAAGAAGCCACCTTCATGGCGTCCGGTACGTACAACGATCTTGTCGTCAAGAGCACCGACGAGGACTGGTATAGCGTGCTGGTCAACGACGGTGAGGATCTGACGGTGACGCTGCAGTTTACCGACCGGTACGGCGACATCGACATGAAGCTGTACGACGCCTGCGGCGGAGCTCTCATCGCCTCCTCCGAGACGACCTCCAACGACGAGATGCTCACCTGTCCCAATACCAGCGGCGTCCCACAGATCTACCGACTGCACGTCTATCTCGCCAGCGACACCCGCAACGAGTACAACATGATCGTGCAGGCCGGCGATTACGTGCCGCCGGTGGCGCACGAACTGGTCGAGGTGTCCATCACCCAGGACGCCATCGACGACGACCCGACGTTGGCCTCGGCTCAGACGTTCGATTTGCAAGCGACAATCGACGCCGGCGACGACTGGACCAGCAGCGACGCCACCGGCTCCGTGGACGGCGTGATGTACCAGCACTCGACGCTGGACGGCACCGTGCCGCAGACCAACCTCTGGAGCTACTTCCCCTCGCTGGAGTTCGACAGCTTCTTCGCCGCACCGAATTTCACCGCGCCCGGCTTCGCTTCCGGGCCGGATGTCACCACCGGCAGCATGAGCGCCATCTGGTTCGACACGCCGGATACGGGCGGCGGCGACTTCACGATCGCACGCTTCACCGTGACCTCCGGCACCATGCTGGGTGTTTCCGGTAACACCACCGCGAAGAACACCCAGGGCGAGTTGATCCCCTTCAGCCTCAGCGTCGAGGTCAACCTCGGCAACGACTGCGAGGGTGATCTGAACGGCGACGGTCAGCGCGACCAGTCCGACCTCGGCGTGCTGCTGGCGGCGTACGGCGTGAACGGCGGCGGCGACATCGACGGCGACGGCGACACCGATCAATCCGATCTCGGCATGCTGCTCGCTGTCTATGGAGTTCCGTGTCCGTAACTCCCGCCCTCCCAAACTCAGGTGAGCCGGGCGTCGCGTGTCCCCCAGGGCGCGCGACGCCCTTCTTCTTGAGGCGCCGGACACGAAGGTTCTCGGGCCTAGGCCCGCCCCGGCGGCCGCCGCCCCGGCGGGCGTCCGGAAACAAATCGACGGCTTTTGGTTTGTATGAGGTGAATTTCTGCCTTACCCTCACCATGGTGCCGATTATTCATCGGCAGACAGCCTTTGCTCTCGCCGTTTCCCCGGCGTCTGCAAAGGTCGGCGAGAGAGAGACTTCCAAGATTCGAACAACGGAGAGACGAATGTTTCGACTGAATCTAGCTGTAGCTGCTGCCGCGCTAACGGCGAGCAGTGCGATGGCGCAATTGGCAACCCCCGGCGGCGTGGTGCTGCACGATGGTGGTTTGGCCGATTTGCTGAACGTGACGCAATTCACCTCCCAGCAGTTGGAGCTGCCCGGGCAGCCCGGCGAGGGATTTGCGGTCTGGGTCAACATCGCCGGCGTGGACCGGGTGCTGCTCCTGCACCCGCATTCCGTTCGCGCGGATAACTACCAAACCTACGTCGACACCGGCGCCGGCTTGCAGTTGGCGGCCGATTCGATGCCGACCACCTACCGCGGCCACGTGGTGGGCGTACCCGACAGCGGCGTGGCCGCCTCGCTGTACAACGGTCAGTTGGATGCCCTGGTCGAGATGGGTCGAGGCGACAGGTGGTTCGTGCAGCCGATCACGGATGTGCTGCCCAGCGCCAACCCCGCCGACCACGCCGTCTACTCGGTTGACGATTGCGTCTCCGAACCGGACTGGCTGTGCGGCGCGGAGAACCTGGACAACGTGCACCTGCAGGATTTCTTCGGTGGCGACACCGGCCCGCGCTCGCCGGGCAACGACCTCGCGGAAATCGCCTTCGACGCGGACTACGAGTTCTATGTGAAGAACGGCTCTTCGGTTCCCGCCACCGAAGCGGACATCGAGACCGTGCTGAATAACGTGGATTTCATCTACGACCGCGATTGCCAGATCAACTATGTGATCACCACGATCATCGTGCGTTCGAGCTCGAACGATCCCTACACCAGCACCGACGCCGGCACGCGCCTGAGCCAGTTCCGCAGCTATTGGTTGGCGAACCACGGCAGCGTCCAGCGCGACGTGGCGCACCTGATGACCGGCGCCAGTCTCGACGGCAGCGTGATCGGCGTGGCCTGGCTGAGCGGCATCTGCAACAGCTATGGCTTCGGCCTTTCCGAATCCCGCTTCAGCGGCAACGCCAACTACCGCATGAGCCTGACCGCGCACGAACTGGGCCACAACTGGAGCTCGGACCACTGCGACGGCGACAACGATTGCCACATCATGTGCTCCGGCATCAACGGCTGCATGGGGTTGGGCCAGCCGAACTTCGGCAGCCGCGCCATCAACTCGATCACCAATTTCGCCAACGGCCTGAACTGCCTCGACATCGTCGACGATCCCAACTCCGGGCTCGTGCACCAGTACGTCGAGGTGCCCATCACCGGTCAGGCGCAAGCGGATGACGCCACCCTGGTGCAGGCCAAGACCTTCGACCTGCAGGTCGTCATCACCAACGCCGACGATTGGACCAGTTCCGACACCACCGCCACCATCGACGGGCTGTTCTACCAGCACCCGACCCTGGATGGCGACGTGCCGCAGAGCGTTCTCTGGGGCACTTTCCCCTCCTTGGAGTTCGATAGCTTCTTCTCCGCACCGAACATGGCGGCGCCCGGCTTCGCGGACGGCCCCGTCGTTGCCCCCGGTTCCATGTACGGGCTGTACTTCGACACCGCCAACACCGGCGAAGGCACCTTCACCATCGGTCGCTTCACGGTGACCTCCGGCACGAACCTCTCGATCGACGGTGCTTCGACTGCCGCCAACACCCAGGGCCAACTGCTCTACTTCGGCTTCGACATTCCGGTGAACTTCCCCAGCTTGCTGCACCAGGTGACGGAAGTGGCCATCTCGCAGGACGCGATCTCGGACGATCCGACCCTCGCGGGCGCCAAGACCTTCGACCTGCAAGCGGAGACGCTGAACGGTGACGACTGGACCAGTACGGATGCCGTGGCGTCGATCGACGGCACCATCTACCAGCATCCGAACTTCGACGGTAACACGCCGCAGGGCGCGCTCTGGGGCACCTTCCCCTCGCTGGAGTTCGATAGCTTCTTCGCCGCGCCCGGCTTCACCACCCCCGGCTTCGCGGACGGTCCCAACATCACCAACAACAGCATGAGCGCCATTTGGTTCGACGTGCCGAACACCGGTGAGGGCGTCTTCACGATCGCTCGCTACACGGTCACCGCGGGCACGACGCTCAGCATCACCGGCACCTCGACGGCGGCGAACACCGGCGGCGATTTGGTTCCCTTCGACTTCTCGGTCGACGTGGACCTGTCCCCGCCCTGCCCCGGCGACCTCAACGGCGACGGCCAACGCGACCAGTCCGACCTCGGCGTGTTGCTCGCCTCCTACCAGATTGACGCGGGCGGCGACATCGACGGCGACGGCGACACCGACCAGGCTGACCTGGGCGCGCTGCTCGCGGTCTACAACGTTCCCTGCCCGTAAACGCCATTGACTTGATCCGGTCGGCATCCCCGCCGTCCGAGAAATCGCCTTCTCAACCCCGCCTGTCCCAGGCGGGGTTTTTTCTTCAGTTGGCGGACGCCGGTACCAAGTTTTTTGCGACCCACCCCCCCGCATTTGGGCAACCGCCATCGCCGCCGCCGCGAATAGGGAAAGGCACAGGACGACCGGCACGAGAGCGGCGTCCTGCGGTGACCGAGAGAGCCCGTAATCAACAGCCAGATTCGCCCCTGGAGAAGACCATGGCCAGTCCTCGCCAATTCGTCGTTCGCTTCAACTGGCAGATGGGAGCCCATCTCGTGCAGGTTTCCGCTCAGACAGAGCACCAGGCCCGCGAGATCATCAAGACCTCCTACCCCGGATGCAGCATCGACTCCACGCGCCGTCTGAGCAGATGACATGACGTCTCTTCCTCTGGTGGTTTAGTTCCTCCGGCTGCGCCTGGGGGCGAGCGTTCCTCCCGTTCAGTTGCCCCAACGCCCCCTCCAGCAGCCCCCTCCGGGTGAATGTCCTTCACCCACCCTTCCTCTTCGTGCTTGCGATGCCCTCCGCCGGACCCCAGATCCCGGCCGAGGGCATCGTCCTGCGCCGGCAGGGACCTCCTGGCAAAGCCCTCGGACTACTCCTGCGGCTTCTCCGTGCCCGGGTAGGGCACCGCATGCACTTGCTTCGCTCTTGCGTCGGCGAGCCTCTGCCTCGTTCCGTCCAGCCAGATGACCTCCAGCGTGACCGGGCCTTCGTGCTTCCCCAGGCCAAAGTGCAGGATGGGGCTGTTGGCGTTGCCTTCCCCGGTGCCGGCCTCGACCTGGCGCGTCAGCGTCCGGTCCTCCAGCGTGACGCGTACCTGCGCTCCGATGGCGCTCCTGTCGACGTGCACGCCATCGCCGAGGAGGCGCACCTCGATCCAGTTGCTCGGCGCGCTCAGGTTCAGGAAGAGCTTGCCGGCCGTGGCCAGATCCAGGTCGCCATCGCGGTCGAAGTCCGCCCAGGCCGCCTGGTAGGTCGGTGGGAGTTCCTCCAGCCCCGACCCCTTCGCCTGATCCGTGAAGGTGAAGTGGCCTTCGTTGCGGAAGAGGGCGGGATGGTTCTTCTTGCCGAAAGAGGCGGTGCCGTAGACCGTGGTGAAGTAGAGATCGAGATCGCCGTCGTTGTCGTAGTCAGCGGCAGCGGGGGAGGCGTAGGACTCCTGGTAGAAGACGCCACAGGTTCCCCGATCCTCAAAGGCGTACTCCTTCTCTGGTCCCAGATTGCGCAGGAAGCGTGACTTGGGCTGGTCGCCGCGGCTGTCGACGTGGGCGAAGTTGCCGGCGAAGAGATCGATGTGGCCATCGTTGTCAAAGTCGCCCCAGGCCGCCCCGATGGAGTGGCCGCCACCGAAGTCCCCCGAGGTGGCGACGGCGTTCTTCCTGGCCGCGACATCCTCGAACGTACCTTTCCCGTCGTTCTGCCAGAGCACGTTGGGCAGCAAGCGGTAGTTGGACACGTAGATGTCGAGATCGTGGTCCTCGTCGTAGTCGCAAGCGGTGACGCCTCGGGCCCGGTAGCGGGGGAACGTCTGTGCCAGCTCGAAGCCCTTGCCCTCCTTGTTCAGGAGCAGCAGGTCGGGGAAGGTGATTTGCTTGTCCCAGACTTCGTAGCCGCTGAAGTAGACATCGACCAAGCCGTCGCCGTTGTAGTCGCCACAGGCCACCCCTCGGGCGATCGTCTCGGGCAGGTCCGGCAGTGCCAGCGGTTCGAACGTCTCCTTGCCGGTGTTGCGCAGGATGGCGATGGGGGCGTAGCTGACCAGGTCGCCCAGGCCGTCGTTGTCGATATCGGCGATGACGCCCTGCCCCGTCGCGACGATGGCGCGAAACGCCTTGCCTTCCAGATTAAGCCACACCTTGCCACCGTTGTAGAGGTCAGGCCAGCCGTCGTTGTTGATGTCGCCCCAGGCGCTGGCGTTGCCATTGAGCGTGAGCTTGAGGTCGGCGGTGCGATCTTGGAAAGTCGGCTCGGCGAGGGCGACGCCGGCCCCCAGGCCCATCGTCAGCATCAGCAGGAGAGGCGGCGTGGCCCAGTTTGAGCGCGGGAAGTTGCTGGTGTCGGAGGTGTGCTGCATGGTTCGCTCCCGAGAGGAAGTTTCAATCGCACCATCATCGCAGATGAGGCCTCCTCCCGCAGCCTTCCCCCAGCCTCCGCCCTGTCTCAGCCCTGCTTGCTGAAGAGGTCGATCGCCTCGTACGCCTGCAGACCCACCGCTTCGTAGGCCTGATGGGCGGGCTCCGCGTAGGAGGTCGTGCCCGCCCAGCGCGCTCCCAGCACCCGGCTGCGACGCATGCCTTCCAACATGATGGCGCGCGCGAGACCCTGGCCGCGATGCTCCGGGACCACGCCCATCGGCTCGATGATGCTCAGCTCGTTGCGGGCGTCGAACCAGAAGGTGCACACCGCGGCCAGCTCCCCGGCCTTCGTCTCGAGGCAAAGGTCCAGCTCGCGCCGGTACGCCGGCGCTGCTTGGCGTGGGCAAGTCGACTGCACCGCGATCTTGAGGCGCTGCGTCGGCGTGCGGTCCGGGTAGGCCTGCTCCCAGTGCCTGGCGTAGTGCGGGAAGATCGCCCCCAGCGCCTGCACGTAGCGCCGTTTGGCTTCCTCCGTGCGTTGCATGGCGTGCAGCTTGTAGCCGCCGGGGAGCTGGGGCGCTTCCACCGCGTCGACCAGCGAACGTCGGCGGTGTACCGCGTGCTCCGCCTGCTGCTCGTAGCCGCGCGCGAGCAAATGCGCCTGCCGGCGCGTGTCCCACTGGTACACCTCCAGCCGCAGCGGCCAGTCCGATGCGTCCGCGGGCCGTCGCGCCCGATGATCCGCCTGAAGCCAGTCGAGCAGGGTCGGCTCCAAGTCAGGCAAGTCGGGATCGACCTGCGGGGCGTAGAGGCTCTGCCCCTCGCGAAACACCGCCGCCACGAGGCGCTCGTCCTGCTCCCAGAGGTGCATCTCGTCTTGCCAGTCATCCGCGCGGGCGGGATCCGAGTCGGCGTAGTGCGAGTAGCGCAGGTTGATCCAGCGATCAATCAACCAGTTGTGCGGTCGGCCCAGCCTGGCCTGCGTGTCGACGAGGAAGTCGAAGACCGACTCGAGGTCACGCTGATCATCGTAAGAACGATCCGCAATCGCCATGGGGCTGCCTCCGGAAAGCGGGGGCTGGGTCCGCGGCGAATTGTACCACCGCCCGCGCCCCGCGCCGCCAGGAATCCTCACGACGGGCGCGGGCGGCGTGTGGCGGCGGGCGCCTCTATGTTGTGGTCGGGTCGCAAGGTGACGCTGGGGCCGGTGAGGGATCGACCGCCCCGCCGAAGTAGCGCCGCTGCAAACGCAAGGAGACGTTGACCAGAGCGATCAAGACGGGGACCTCGACCAGCGGCCCGATCACCGCCGCGAAGGCCACCCCGGACTCGATGCCGAACACCGCCACCGCCACCGCGATCGCCAGTTCGAAGTTGTTGCTGGCAGCGGTGAAACTGAGCGTCGCCGTCTTGGAGTAATCCGCGCCGGCCTTGCGCCCCAGGTAGAAACTCACCAGGAACATGGCGACGAAGTAGACCAGGAGCGGGGCGGCGATGAGCAGCACATCCCAAGGCCGACTGACAATGCGCTCGCCCTGCAAGGCGAACATGACCACGATGGTGAAGAGCAGCGCCACCAGCGTCAGCGGGCTGATGCGCGGAATGAAGCTGGACTCGTACCAGTCCCGACCCTTCGCCTTCACCAAGAGCAAGCGCGTCAGCATGCCGGCCGCGAAGGGAATGCCCAGGTAGATAAGCACGCTCAGCGCGATGTCGGAGACGGCGATCTCCACGACGCTGCCCTCGAGGCCGAGCAAGGGCGGCAGCAGGGTGATGAAGATCCAGGCGTAGACGCTGTAGAACACAATCTGAAAGACGCTGTTGAAGGCGACGAGCCCGGCGCAGTACTCGGTGTCCCCCTTGGCGAGTTCGTTCCAGACGATCACCATGGCGATGCAGCGGGCCAGGCCGATCATGATCAGTCCGACCATGTACTGCGTCCAGCGGTCGTCGGTCCCGAAGACAAAGGGCATGAGAAAGCCGAAGAAGGTGATGGCCAGCGTTGTCATCAGGATCGGCCCGATGATCCAGTTCTGCAGCAGCGACAGGCCCAGCACCCGCACGTTGCGAAAGACGTCGGGAAGTTCCTCGTAGCGCACCTTGGCGAGCGGCGCGTACATCATGAGGATGAGGCCCAGGGCGATGGGCAGGCTCGTGGTGCCTTTCTCCCCGACCGTCATGGTGTCGAGCAGATCCGGAATCCTGGGGACGGCGTAGCCCAGCGCCACGCCCAGGCCCATGGCCAGGAAGATCCACAGCGTCAGGTACCGATCCAGAAACGACAAGCTCTTGCTGATTCGTGATGCCACCGCGGCCTCCGCGTTCTTGTGGTGATTCGTGTGCCTGAAGTCTGCCGATTGCTACGGCTTGCGGGCTTGAATGTCGAGACTGGTGATGAAGTCGGCGGGCGTCGTGCCAGTCGGCAGCGCCTGGGCGATGCCCCGGTAGAGCGGATCTTCGAAGCTGGTCATCGCCTCGACGTGCTGACGCTGATCGGTGAGCACGATGTCGACGAAGCCGGCGTCCTCCAGCATGGCCCGCAGATCGTCGACCAGGGCCGCCCCCGCCACGCAGCCGACGAGCGCTTCGATCATCGCGCGGATGCTGTCGGGCAAGGGTCTGAGCAGCGCCATGTCGCTGACGGCGATCCGGCCGCCGGGCCGAAGCGCCCGAAACACCTCGCGCCAGACCTGGGGTTTGTCGGGCGAGAGATTGATGACGCAGTTGCTGATGACGATGTCGACGCTGCCATCCGCGACGGGCAGGTGCTCGATCTCGCCGAGGCGAAACTCGACGTTGTCCAGTCCCGTTGCTTGCTGGTAGCTCGCCAGTCCGGCGCGGGCCTTGCTCAGCATCTCCGGCGTCATGTCGACACCGATCACTCGTCCCGCCTGGCCGACCTTGGGCCCGGCGAGGAAGCAGTCGAAGCCGCCGCCGCTGCCCAGGTCCAGGACGACCTGCCCGGGCTTCAGGTTGGCGATGGCGGTGGGGTTGCCGCAGCTCAGGCCCATGTTGGCGCCCTTGGGCAGGGCGGCGAGTTCGTCGGCGTCGTAGCCGAGTTCTTCGGCGAGGTTCTGCTGGGCCGCGCTGGTCTCGCCGCCGCCACCGCAGCAACCGCAGTCAGCGCCGGCGGCGAGGTCGCCCGCCTCGGCGATCTTGGCGTAGCCTTGGCGCACGGCGTCGCGCACCTGCTCCTGGTCCCGCTTCGAGGTTCCACAGCAGTCGTTCATGGGGTTGCTCCTTGTGAGCGGTTCGTTTCTGCGCCCAGCGCCTCCGGCAGTGTCTCGACGAAGGCGCGGATCTCATCGCGCACCCGGCGATAGTGGCCCAGGGCGCGCTCTTCATCCGTCTCCCCGGCAGCGAGCCTGGGCGGATCGTCGAAGCCGACGTGTACGATCGTTGCCTCGCCTGGAAAGGCGGGGCAGGTCTCGTGGGCGTGACCGCAGACGGTGATGACGTAATCGAAGCGGACGCCGGCCAGGTCCGCGAGGGTCTTACTGCGATGTGCTGAGATGTCGACGCCGGCCTCGTTCATCACGCGGACGGCGTGCGGGTTGAGGCCGTGCTTCTCGATGCCGGCGGAGTAGGCGTCGATCTGCTCGCCCTTGAGGTGGCGAGCCCATCCCTCGGCCATCTGGGAGCGGCAGGAGTTGCCGGTGCAGAGAAAGAGGATGGTCAGTTTGGGTTGTAGCACGCCGCCGTCTCCTCTCGATCCTTGCTGCGGATGCAGCAGAGGCGTTGGCTGTCGGCAGCAATGATCCGTTCATCCTCAAGGGACTTGAGGGCCCAGCGCAGGGCCTGCTTGACGATGGGGCTCGCCGCCGGCCCGGCGAGTCGGTAGTAGTGCCAGCGCCCGTCCTTTCGCCGCGTCACCAACCCCGCCCGCTGCAGCAAGGTCAGGTGCTTGGAGACGGTGGAGGGGGAGAGTCCGAGCAGTTCGATGATCTGGCAGACGCAGAGTTCGCCCTCAGCGAGGCTGAGGAGGGCCCGCACGCGGGTCTCGTCGCTGAGGGCCTTGGAGAGGTTGAGGAATTCCTGCATGGGCGTTCTCCGATACTTCGCCAACTGACGAAATATAGACAGCCGGGCCGAGCCGGTCAAGGCGGTGCGTGGGGGCGCTCAGGGTGAATCGAACATCACCCTGTTTGGCGGCGTGGGCTTGCCCCGCCTTCTGCCTTCGATCCGGCGTCAAGCCCGGGCTGAACCCCGCCGCCAAGTGAGTCAATGGCGCTGCGGCGGATGTACACTGCCAGCATGTGGTGCACACGTTCTCTTCCAATCGTGGCGTCTCTGGCGGGCGCTCTTCTGGCTTTCGCTCCTCGGCACGCTGAAGCCCAGCCGACCGCAGCGGTCGAGCCGCCTGTCGTTGAAGCGAAACCAGCGCCGCAGCGGCGCGTGCGCCTCGAGGAAGCGGAAGGGCAGCGAGATCTGCAGGCCTTCGCCGCGACCTGGCATGATGCGGAAACCTGGCGCGCCCGGGCTGCCCAGATCCGGGCGCACATTCTCCAGGCGGCGGAGCTTGATCCCTTGCCGCCGCGCCTGCGAGCCGAGCCGATCACGGGCCCGCCCATCCTGGGCGCTGGCTACAGCGTGCAGCCCGTCGCCTTCCAGGCGCTGCCCGGCTTCTACGTGACGGGCAATCTCTATCGACCTACGCAGCAGCAACCACCGTTCGCGGCGGTGCTCTGTCCGCACGGGCACTTCCAGCCGACCGAAGAGCACGGCGGCGGCCGCTTTCGACCGGACATGCAGATTCGCTGCGCGACGCTGGCCCGCATGGGCGCGGTTGTCTTCGCGTATGACATGGCGGGCTGGGGCGAGTCGACCCAGGTCGAGCACAACCACGCCGACGCCCTGACGCTGCAACTGCTCAGCAGCATTCGCGCCATCGACTTCCTGCAAGGGCTCCCCGGCGTCGATCCCACGCGGATCGGCATCACCGGCGCTTCCGGCGGGGGCACGCAAGCGTTTCTCCTCGCCGCCGTCGATGCGCGGGTGACCGCCTCCGTACCGGTCGTCATGGTGTCGGCCCATTTCTTCGGCGGCTGCCTGTGCGAATCGGGCAAGCTCATTCATGAAGGCGAGTCGCACCGCAGCAACAACTGTGAGATCGCAGCTCTCGCAGCGCCCCGGCCGCAGCTCATTGTCTCCTGCGGCGCTGACTGGACCAAGAACACGCCCGAGGTCGAATTCCCCTACATCCAGAGTGTCTACGAAGCGCTTGGCGCGGGTGATCGGGTCGCCAACGTGCATCTGGCGGACGAGGGACACGACTACGGCCCGAGCAAGCGCGCCCCGATGTTCCGCTTTCTGGCACGGCATCTACGGCTCGATCTGGCGGCGGTGACGAAGCTCGACGGCGGCATCGATGAGTCGAGCATCACGATCCTGCCCGGGGAGGATCTGCGCGTCTTCACCGATGAGCAGCCGCGGCCGGCCGCCGTGTTGCAGGGAGGTGAAGCGGTGATGCAGGTGCTGCGTCGGATGCAGGAGGGAGGAGCGGAATGAGTGTCACGATGACACGGAGGGCGCTGGGGCGCCGCAGGCCCTCCCGGCGAGGTAGCCGCTGGCCCAGGCCCATTGGAAGTTGAAGCCGCCGATTCGTCCATCCACATCGCAGATCTCGCCACAGAGGTGCAGGCCGGGACAGCAGCGGGACTCCATGGTCGCCAGGTTGAGTTCGCTGAGCGGCACGCCGCCGGCCGTGACTTCGGCATGGGTGTAGCCGCGGTCGCCCGTGACGGGCAGCGGCATTTCCAGAAGCGTATGCGCCAGGGCTCGCCGGGCGGCGCGCGTGAGCTGCGCCGAGCGCCTCGCCGGGTCAACGCCCGCTTCTGCGCACAGCGCCGCCGCCAGGCGCCGGGGCAAGTGCTCGGCGAGCAGGCCGCCGATCTCGCCGCGGCTGGATGCCTGCAGCAGGTCCTCGACAGACGCGAAGTCGTGACTCGGCAGCCAGTTGACGCGCAATGTGGTGCCGGGATCATCGGCGCGGGCGGCAAGGTAGTGGCGGCTGATGTCGAGTACGACCGGTCCGGAGACGCCGAAGTGCGTGCACAGCATGGAGCCTTCGCTCGTCGCGAGTCGTTTGCCCGAGGCACGGCGCAGCTCCAGGCGCACCGACGCCGTCAGGCCGCTGATCCGCGTGATGAAGTGGTCCCGCGGCAGTGTGAGGGGAACCAGGGCCGGTGTGAGGCGTTTCGTGAGCGTGTGTCCCAGGGCCCGCGCCATCTCGTAGCCTTGTCCATCGGAGCCGGTCTTGGGCAGGCTGCGTCCGCCGGTGGCGAGGACAACTCGCCGAGCGAGGAGCGTGCCGTGTTCGCCGGTGATGCGAAGTCGACCATCCGGCTCGCGCGTGATCTCTTCGACGCGCCAGGGGCAGCGCAACTCAACGCCCGCCTGGGCGCAGCCGCGCAGCAGGGCGTCTAGCACCGTCCGCGCCTGGTCCGTCACGGGGAAGAGCTTGCCGGTCTCCTCGGTCTTGAGTTCGAGGCCCAACTCGCGAAAGAAACCGATCGTTTCCGCGACGGGGAAGCTGCGCAGGACCTTGCGTATGGCGGCGGGCGTTGAACCCGCGTAGTCGCGCTCGCTCACCACCCGGTGCGTGACGTTGCAGCGCCCGCCGCCGGCGACGAGGATCTTTGCCCCCAGGCTCTTTGCCCCGTCGAGCAGGACGATTCGGGTCCCTCGAGGCGCGCTGCGCCCCGACCAGATGGCGCTCATCAGGCCGGCCGCGCCGCCGCCGACAATCGCACTGTCAATGTCCACAATCACAGCGGCGGAAGTATATGCACTTTGGGCGCGATTCGGCGTCCGGAGGTGCGTCGAGTGACGGTGCAATCCGGGCGGCGCCCCATCGCGGTACACTGCCTCACATGATCGAAGTGAAGAACCTGACGAAACGCTTCGGCGACCTGGTGGCGGTGGATGACGTTTCGTTCGAAGTCGGCAAGGGCGAGATGTTCGGTCTGCTCGGCCCCAACGGCGCGGGCAAGACCACCACCATTAACATGCTCATCGGGGCGATCAAGCCCAGCGGCGGCAGTGTGACCCTGAGTGGCCAGCCCGACCCCACGCAGGCGAGCGTGAGACGAATCGTGGGCATGGCCCCGCAATCGCTGTCGCTCTATGACGAGCTCACCTGCGCGGAGAACCTGGCTTTCTTCGCCCGCATGTACGGCCTCGCCGGCGGCAGGCTGCGCGAGCGCATCGACTGGGGGCTGGAGTTCGCCGGGCTCGAGGAGCGACGCAAGAGCAAGGTCAAGACGTTCTCCGGAGGTATGAAGCGCCGGCTGAATCTCGCCTGCGCCCTGGCGCACGAGCCGGACATGGTGCTGCTCGATGAGCCGACGGTCGGCGTGGACCCGCAGTCGCGTAACCACATCTTCGAGCGTATCGAGGTGCTCAAGAAGGCGGGCCTCACCGTCATCTACACCACGCACTACATGGAAGAGGCCGAGCGCCTCTGCGATCGCGTCGCCATCATGGACCGGGGCTCGATCCTGGCCCTGGGCACGATCGAGGAGCTCATCGCGGCCCACGGCGGCACCTCGGTGGTCATGGCGGAGCTCCAGGAACCGCCGGGCGAGGGGGTGAAGCTGGAAGGACAACTCGAGGGCACGTCTCTGCGCCTGGAAACGGCGAGGCCCCTGGAAGCGATCAGCGATCTTTCGGGGCGGGGCGTGGCCTTCCGCACCTTGCAGGTGCAGCAGCCGGACCTGGAGACGGTGTTCCTGGCCTTGACCGGACGGAGGCTTCGAGACGAATGACAGCAGTACTGCACCTGGCCCTGAAAGATCTCAAGCTGCTCTCCCGCGACAAGTTCGGCATGTTCTGGGTGCTGGGCTTCCCGCTGGTGTACGGCCTGTTCTTCGGGGCGATCTTCAGCTTCGGCAATGGCGGCGGCGGGACGGCGGCGATGAACATCGCGGTCATTGACGAAGACCAGTCGACCGAGTCGGCTGCCTTCGTGGCCAAGCTGGAGGAGTCCGAGGCGCTCAACGTTAACCAGGAGCTGGGGCCGGACGAGGCGGCGAACGCCGTGCGCCGCGGCCAAGTCGTCGCCTCCGTGCAGGTGCGGCAGGGGTTCGGCAGCAACCTGGGCTTCCTGTTCGGCGACGGGGGTGGGGGCGAGTCGTCGCTGGTGGTGCGCGTCGATCCGGCCCGCAAGGCGGAAGCCGGCTACCTGCAGGGCATGATCATGGAGGCGATGTTCACCTCCTTGCGCGAGCGCTTCATGGACCAGAAGTGGTCCCAGGCGCAGGTGCAGGGGCAGTTGGAACAGCTGCGCGAATCCGATGACATCGATCCCGTGCAGAAGATGATTCTCATGGGGTTCATGAGCTCGCTCGATTCGTTCCTGGGGGAGTTCGATCCGGCCCTGTACAGCGCCGGGCTCAATCTCGACGCCGAGCAGGCCATCGATTTCGTCGATGAGAAACAGGAAGTCGACGAGAGCGTCCCGCAGCAGGCTTTTGAGATCACCTTCCCGCAGGCGATTCTCTGGGGCATCCTCGGCTGCACCTCCGGCTTCGCCATCACCATCGTCAAGGAGCGACGCGAGGGCACCTTCCTGCGCTTGCGGGTGTCGCCGCTCAGTCGAGCCCACATCCTGGCGGGCAAGGGGCTGGCGTGCTTCATCGCGGTGGCGGCGGTGATCCTGTTATTGCTGGCGATCGGCAAGATCGCCTTCGGCCTGCGCCTGGGGCCGCCGGACAAGCTCGCCTTGGCGATCCTCTGCGTGGGCGTGTGTTTCGTGGGCATGATGATGCTGATGAGCGTCCTGGGCAAGACCGAGGAGGGCGTCGCCGGGGCCGGCTGGGGGGCTTTCATCATCATGGCCATGCTGGGGGGCGGCATGATCCCCGTCTTTTTCATGCGCGGCTGGCTGGCGACGCTCAGCCACGTCAGCCCCGTGCGCTGGGCGATCTACGCCCTGGAAGGCGCGACCTGGCGCAACTTCAGCTACGCGGAGATGGCTCTGCCGTGCTTGCTGCTGGTTGTCGTCGGCGTGGTCTGCTACTTGCTCGGCGTGGGCATCTTCACCAGGACGGATCGCTAAGCGCGCCGGGCCGCTGACGGCGGTCAGGCGGCCTTCTTCACCTGCAGGCGCTCGCAGATTGAGTGAATCTGCTCCAGATTCCCGCTCACGTCGGCCACGCTCCTCGCCGACTTCAAGGCCTCGACGGCGCCGGCCGTCACCTCGGTCAGTATTCTGAATCCGAAGGACGAGCCGTGCCCCTGCAGTTGCAGGCAGAGGGTTCGCACCGCCTGCAGGTCGTCGGATTCGGCTGCCTTCTTCAGGCTGGCGGCGGCCGACTTCGCCGAGGCGACAAAGTCCGCGACGAGGGGCGCCATGGAGGAGTCGTCCGGCATGGTGCTCAGGATCGGCGCCGAGCAACTCGCCAGCGGTGTGCCCTCCTCCAGATACCGGGAGAGAAGACCGGCCAGTTTCGTGGGGCTGCATGGCTTGAGCAGCACTTCGTTCACACCGGCGCTCTTGAGCTTCTGCAAGCGACTCCGATCGTGCTCCGCGGTGGCGGCGATGATGGGATTGGCATAGCCCGCCTGGCGCAGACTCGCCGCGACCGCTGCCCCGGAGGTCTCCGTGAAGGGCAGATCGCAGAAGATCGCATCAAAGGGGGTCTGGCGTGACTGGGTCGCGGCCTGCTGCGGTTCGGCACAAGGCTGCACTTCGATGCTGGTGCCCCGCAGTTGATGTTCGAACAAGCAGAAGGCGAGCGGGTCGGAGCTGACATGGAGCAAGCGCCCCTGCAACTCGGGCAGACTCAGGGAGGCTTCGCTGGGATCGACGTAGTCGCTGCCGACATCCAGGAAGCGTCGGGGATCGATCACCTCGTCGAAGGCGACGCCAACTTCGTGGACGTTCTTGCGGACGTGGGCGCATTGGACGATGCGACCATGCACGGATATCTCGCCGCCCGTCATCAGGGGCAAGCGGATCTGGCATTCTGTGCCGGCGTGCAGAAAGCCCCGGTGCAGGAAGGCGACGCCGCTCGCGGAGAGATCGCGACAGGTGACAGCGAAGTTGGAGAGCGTCCCGCCGGGGTGCATTACCGCGACGGCGATCCGCGATCGCTTATAGGACAGGCGCGGCTTGCCCCGACGATCTCCGGCTCCGTCGTAGCGGGCCTGGCCGGGGTTTCCGTTCATGTTCGTACTCATCGAGATTCACTCCGTTCTCGATCGTGCCGTGATTGCCTCCGCGCCCGGACGCGTTGGCAGGATCTCCGTGCTCGGCTCTCCTATCGGCTGATGGAGAGTGCCGAGAATGCCGCTCTCTTCATGGAGGCGGGTAGTGGTTCCTTGCCGCCGCACAGCGGACAAGGAACAAGCAGTCGGACGTGGCCGGAGCCCGTCTTCAGGCGGCCTGGCTGACGTCCATGCGCCGACAGATGGCCTGCAGTCGCTCCATGGCGTGCCCCACTTGGTCGATCGAACTGGCAGCGCTCAGCGCTTCCACCGCTTGCCCCGCCAGGTCGGTGAGGATCTTGAAGCCATAGGACGAGCCATTGCCCTGCAGTTGCAGGCAGAGCTTGCGCACCCGCTCCATATCGCCCTGCTCGGCGGCCTCCTGGATCGCCGCCGCCGCCGCCTTGGCCGCCTTGACGAAGTCGACGATGAGCGGCGCCAGGGAGGAACCCGGGGGCAGCGTGCTCAAGATGGGCTCGGCGCTGCTGCTGACGAAGCTGCGGGCGCTGAGGTGCTCCGAGATGATGCCAATGAGGGTGGCGGGGCTGTAGGGCTTGAGGAGCACCTCGGTGGCGCCGAGTTGCTTGGCCTGGCGCAGCCTTGCCTGATCGCGCTCGGCGGTGACGGCGATGATCGGACCTCGAAAGCCGGTGGCGCGGAACTCCGCGATCGTCTCACCGCCGTGGTTCGCCCCCAGCAGCATGTCATAGAGCACGGCGTCGAAGGCGGTGCGGCGGGATTCGGCGATGGCCATCGGTGCGCTTGTCTCATGCACGAGCTCGATGGCGGTGCCCTGCAGTTGGTGCTGGAGCAAGGCGAAGTCGAGCGCCTCGGCGCCGATGTAGAGCAAGCGCCCCTGCAGGTCGGGCATCTCAATGGGCTTGTCATTGAGGTCCGCGTATTCGACGCCGACGTCCATGAACTGGCGCGGATCGATTTGGTCGTCGAAGGCGACGCCGATCTGGTGGATATTGCTCTTGACGTGGACGCAGCGTGCCACCTTGCCGCCGATCGACCGCTCGCCGCCCGTCATCAGGGGCAGGCTGATCTGGCACTCGGTGCCCTCGTAGAGGAAGCCCCGATGCAGGAAGGCCACGCCGCCCGCGGAGAGGTCGCGACAGACGACATGGAATCTCGAAAGCGTCCCGCCGGGGTGCATGACCGAGACGGTGATTTGGCCCACCTCGAACGCCAACCGTTGGTGGCTGCGCCGATTGTCAGCGACCTCGTCGGTTGATCCCGATCCGTCTTGCGTCGAGTCAAGTGCCATGCAGGCCGTCTCCTCTGCGTCCTCGTGGCTGACGTCACCCCGGTGGCAGGGATGTGGGCCGTCACGAGCACTCCGCGGGGGTCACTCCTAGGGGTATCGGCCAAGCGCCTCCCAAAGTTCCGCCAGTCCCGGCGGGAACGGAGTCGCTCGGGCCTTTCCGTCCCTGCGATCGATACCGTTGCCACCCACCTCCCGGGTTCAGGAGGTGATTTCGTCCGCCCGAGGGATTATCGGTGTCTTCCTCGTGACCGCCCTGCGAGCCCGGGCACCAGCGCTCGCTTAGCCGTCCGCGGTGCCAGCCGGGATCGACTCGACACTCCGCTCGTCCGGCGTCGGGTGCGGGGCCGCCGTCGGCTCTGTTCCCTGCAGGACGAGCGTCAGCCAGCCCGCCAGTTCCTCGGCGAGGGGCGGTTCGTTGATGGGGAGGTTGTTGTGATCGCCTCCCTCGATGGTCCGCAAAGTGACGGGAGCATGGGCCGCCTGCCCCGCCGCCAGCAGGGCCAGGCTGTGGCTGTAGGGAACGATCTCATCGCGGGTGCCGTGCACCAGCAGCACCGGGCAGTGCTGGATCTCGGGCAGGCGTTCGATGGGGTCCAGGTCCCGGCGGAGGAGGAGCCGGGTGAGCAACTGTCCGGCGCGATTGGGGGGGTCGCCGCCGCCGATGGCGTTCGCCGCCACCCGCTGCCAGGAGGCGAAGGGCGAAATGGCGACGATCCCCGCCAGTTCCGGCTCGTCGGGTCCCGCCATGAGGGAGAGCGCCCCGCCGATCGAATTACCCAGCAGCAGCAGCCGCCGCGGCTCCACATCCGGGCGCGTCCGCACGTAGGCCAGGGCTGCCTGCAGGTCGGCGAGGGCGTCCTCGCGGCGGCGGATCTTGCCTTGGCTGCGGCCGTAGCCGCGGTAGTCGAAGAGGAGCACATTAAAGCCGTACTCCGCCAGGAAGGCGGTGACCTCGTAGTGGTTGTCCACGGCCATGGCGTTGCCATGCGCGTGCACGATCGTCCCCAGGGCCTGACTGGGTGGGCCGTCGGCCGGTGTCCACCAGCCGTGCAACTGCAGTCCCGAGTCGGTGGCGAAGTACACCTGTTCGACGCCCACAGGCGGGGGTCCCGGGTCCGGGCCGCCGTAGAAGAAGAGGCGATCGAGTGTTCCGCAGGAGCGCAGCATGAAGACGCCGATGATCAGGAGGAGGAGAGCACCAAGCCGTCGCATCATTCTTCGGCATTTCCGGGGGCCGGTGCCAGTTCCGGGGCCGGCTGACCCGCTCGAGTTATCCGTCTGATCCTCTGGCATTGCCCGTCTTGAGTCCCTTCCATCGTATTACCGGTGGTCGGCATCGTCTATACTCCGCGCATGAAGACGATTATCGAGCCTTTCCGCATTAAGTCCGTAGAGCCGGTCCGCATGACGACGGCTCCTGAGCGTCGCGAATACCTCAAAGAGGCGGGGTACAACCTCTTCAAGATCCCCTCCGAGCGGGTCTTGATCGACCTTCTGACGGATTCCGGCACCGGGGCCATGTCCAGCATGCAGTGGGCCGGCATCATGCGCGGCGACGAGTCCTACGCCGGGGCGCCCAGCTTTTTCCGCTTCCTGGAGGTCATCCAGGAGATCACCGGCATCCAGCACGTCCTGCCCACGCACCAGGGCCGGGCCAGCGAGCGGATGCTCTTCGAGCTGCTCCTGGGACCGGGCGAGCGGGGCAAGTCCATGGTCGTGCCCAACAACGCCCATTTCGACACCACCCGGGCCAACATCGAGCATCACGGCACCCAGGCGCTCGATCTGCTGACGCCCGAGGGCGAGTCGGCCCACACGGTCGCTCCCTTCAAGGGCAACATGGATGTGGGCAAGCTGGAGAAGCTGCTCGAAGAGCGGGCCGACGAGGTGCCCGTCGTCATGCTCACCATCACCAGCAACTCCAACGGCGGCCAGCCGGTCAGCCTGCAGAACATTCGCGAGGTGCGGGCGGTCTGCGATCGCTACCAGAAGCCGCTGTTCCTCGACGCCTGCCGCTTCGCGGAGAACGCCTGGTTCATCAAGCAGCGCGAGCCGGGCCAGCAGAACCGCAGCGTCCGCGACATCGTTCGCGAGTGTTTCGACCTCGCGGACGGGGCGACGATCAGCGCCAAGAAGGACGGCATCGTCAACATCGGCGGCATCCTGCTCATCCGTGAGGAAGAGCTGTTCCAGCAGGCCAGCAACCTGCTCATCCTCACCGAGGGCTACGTGACTTACGGGGGCCTGGCCGGTCGCGACCTGGAAGCCATGGCCCAGGGCTTCACGGAAGTGTTGGAAGAGGACTACCTGCGCTACCGCATCCGCTCCACGGCATACGTCGGCGAGCGGCTGCTCGCGGGCGGCGTCTCCATCGTGCAGCCGCCCGGCGGACACGCCATCTACATCGACGCCGCCGACTTCTGCCCCCACATCCCCAACCTCGAGTTCCCCGGCCAGGCGGTGTCCGTGGCGCTGTATGAGCACGGCGGCATCCGCGGCTGCGAGATCGGCTCGATCATGATGGGCGAAGCGGCCCGCATGCAACTGGTGCGCCTGGCCATCCCGCGGCGGGTGTACACCCAGTCGCACATGGACTACGTCATCGAGGTGATCCTGGAGGTCAAGGAGTACGCCGACAAGCTGCCCGGCTACCGCATCGTGAGGGAGCCGCCGGCGCTGCGGCACTTCACGGCGGAGTTCGCGCCGCTGCATCCCGCCCCGGTGTCGTGAGAGGGTGATGTTCTGAGGAGTACCCGGGGCGGCGCTGCGCTCTGCCCCGGCATGGCCCAGGCCTGACCCGGGGTGTCGGGCCTACCGCACCGCCCCGGCGCGGACGAAGGCGGTGACCGGTTCATCCATGCGCCAGTCGTCGAGGGCAGCGATCTGTTCGCTTTCCAGAGGCTGCAGGCGGCTGGATGACATGGCTTGCCAATGGTCGAACGGCGTGGCCTTGCAGCCGACCAGCGCGAGTCCGAGCATCGCGAGGCAGCCGACCAGGAGGGCTCGCCGGGGCAGCCGGTGGGTGGCCTGCCGGCGTTTGTCGATGGGGGGGGGGCTTGTTGTTGTGTGTCCTGCAGCATGGTCTGCTCCTCCGCCGCCTCGCGTTTCGGCCTTGCCACCCGACCAGGCCAGGTGCCTCCTGAACCGTCGCCTCCTTTCAGAAGACACCCATCGGCCGTTCTCCTTCCCCGGATCGCCTCCCCTCAGGCGAGTGCCCCCCAAAAGAAGTGGGTGAGGCTCTCCCCAGACCCGCACTCTTGCCCCCTCCGCAGCGTCCTTGCAGGCGGTCTCGTGTGGCTCCGAAACGCGAACTTCCGGGCAAAGGGATTGACAAACCGGCGATTGAATGCCTGCGGGGCCCGCTCAAGGTGGATTGCGGCCCCTCAGGGCGGGTCTTGATTCCTGCCGGTGTGCTACGCTTTCGGTTCGCACCCATGCCCCCCGGAGAGGAGCCCCACGCCATGACCCATCCGCTTCGTTTCCTGGCCGCCTCGCTGGTCCTGCTGGCCGGTTTGACTGCCCTCGCCGCCGCCGAGGACGACACCCTGCTCTACGGCATCGACAAGGCACCTGACAAGCCCAAGAGCGCCGTGCGCCTGGCAACCTACAACGTGCTGAATCTCTTCGACAAGATCGACGATCCTGAGCTCAAGCACGACTCGGAGATCCCCAAGCCGGACTCCGAACTGGAGGCGGTGGCCAAGGCGATCCGGGCCGTCGACGCCGACATCCTGGCGCTGGAGGAAGTCGAATCGCGCGAAGCCCTCCTCTGGTTCCGCGATACCTACCTCAAGGGCATGGGGTACGAGCACGTCGCCTCCGTCGATGTCGGCTACTACCGCGGCATTGAGAACTCCGTCCTCTCCCGCTATCCCATCCGCGACACCAAGGTCTGGCTTGAGATGGAGCTTGAGGGTGAACACCCGAGGCTGTGGAACGGACGCTCCAATCGCTACTACGGCGAGCCGCTGCTCTTCCGCCGCTCGCCACTTTGCGTCGACATCGAGGTGCGCGAGGACTACAGGCTGCGGCTGTACGTGGTGCATCACAAGGCGGGGCAGGGCAACGAATACTGGCGCGAGGCGGAAGGCCAGGGCGTCGTCAAGCTGATCCAGGCGGATCAGGTCGAGGATGACCAGGTCAACATCGCGGTGCTGGGCGACTTCAACGCCCCGCCCAGCGATCCCTCCGTTCTCGGGTACCTGGAAGCGGGCCTGGTTGACACCTTCGCCCACCGCGCCAGGTACGCCGAAATGTCCGCGCCGAAGTTCGTGACCCACGAGTCAAATCGCACGATTGACTACATCCTGGTGAACAGCGGTTTGCTCCGCGAGATTCGTCCGGGCAGTGGTTTCATCTTCTCCACCCCCGCCCGTCCGGAGGGGCACGACTGGCGCACGGATCCGACGCCCAAGGGCTACGCCTCGGATCACTACCCCGTCGCGGTGGACCTAATTCCAGAGGATCGTTGATCCCTTCCGGGTAGCGTGTGTTCTTGAGAGTACCCAGGGCGGCGCTTTGCTCTGCCCTGGCATGGAAGGGGGGTGGTGCGGGGTCATTGCGGGCAAGAAAAACACGGACACGACTCCTATGCCTGTGCCCGTGTAAGAAGGGAAGAAATCTATTGTTCTCGCCGGCGCTTTTCAGCGTCGACGTCTGAGTGTGCCGGTGAGACCTCCCAGGACGAGCAGGGCGGCGCTCGTCGGGGTCGGGATCACCGCGGCGCCGGAGTAGCTGCTGTCCGACTCGAAGTCGCCGATGCTGCCGTCCGTGATGGGCGCGCCCGCGCCGCCGTTGATGTTGCTCAGTTCGAAGGTGAAAGCGAAGGGGGCGTAGAGCTCGGTGATGCCGATATCCATGAGCAAGGGGCCCGGGGCGTAGTAGACGCTGCCGCGACCGGTGTCTTCGCCGAAGAGCGTCGCCGAAGCGCCGATGGCGTCGGGGCTGTCGCTCAAGGAACTGAACACGGCGTCATCGAACTGGCAGTAGAACATCATGCGGCAGCCGCAGTCTTCCCAAATGCTGAAGATGCCACTCGCCGAGAAGACATGCAGAAACTCGTCGCCAGGGAGCGTCTGCGTTTCGAGGAACGTGAGACTGGCGTGGGCGACGAGGTAGGACTCCTCGAAGACGAGGGGATCGCCAGGGCCGTCGTCATCGACGTCGACCTGCACGGTGACAAACACATCGTCCTTGTGATCCGCCAAGGCGTCGTTCGACTGCTGAAAGATCAAACCGTCCGCATCGGAGCCCGCATCGAAACGAAAGGTCACGGCGTTGGCGCTAGCGGCCAGCGTGGCGACTGCAAGCAAGGAACCCGGAAGAAGGTGTCGCATGGGTGCGCTCCAAGAGGCGTGCGGCAGGGGCGATCGAGCCGTCCGGTCAGGAGCGGCGGCGGGCGAGGGTCAGGGCGCTCAGGCCGATCAGGGCCAGCGAGCCGGGAGCGGGGATGTTGGCCGAGCCGGAGTAGCTGCCTTCCGCATCGCCGGGGCCGAGCAGGCCGTTGCTCAGCGGGGCGCCCGCGCCGTCGTTGATGTCGGTGAGGGTGAAGGCGAAGTCCTGCGGATCGACGAACTGCGTCAGACCCAGGTCGATGAGCGGCTGACCGGGGCTGTACACGGCGGCTCCCATGTCGAAGTCTTCGCCGGCGAGCGTGGCCGTGGAGCCGATGGCGTCGGCGGAGTTGCTGACGGCGGTCATCACGCCGTTGAAGAACTCCAGGTCGAGCAGGTCGCTGCCGAGTACGTCGTTCCAACTGGCCGTGCCGGAAGCCGAGAAGATGTGCAGGTACAGGCCGCCGCCCAGATCGGCGGTGGACTGGAAGCTGAGCGTGATGTCAGCCTCGAAGACAGCAGCCTCGAAGACCACGGCTTCGCCGGGACCGTCTTCATCGACATCGACGAGAAGGTCGACGCCGACATCGCCATACGTCCAGAGCTGGTCGGCGTCGAAGAGCCAGGTCGGCCCGTCATCGTTGTGGTCGGAGGCGAAGCTGAACGTCACCGCTCCTGCGGTGGCGGCCCAGATGCCCGCGGCGGTTGCCGGCAACCAAAAGTACTTCAGGCGCATGAAAATGCTCCCTGTGCTTGGTATTCGCTTGTTTCGATGGACCACCGGCTGTGCGGACCGGTAAATCCTGACTCCATACTTCCGTGCAGGGTAAGCCTACTCCAGATTCGGCCGTTGCCAAGGAAAGAAGCCCCAAAATAAACAAGGTCACAGACCGCCTGACCCGAATCGGTCGCTCAAACCACCCATCTTAACGTCTCAGGAGTCGGATCGACCAGGGTGCTGCTGGACGGTCCGGCTCAGCGAGCCTCGGCGAGGTGGTCCAGCAGCCAGGTCGCGAAGGCCCTCTTGGGCTGGCGGGGCACGGCGACCGGCTCTCGGTTGGGGCGAAGGATGGTTGCCTGGATCTCGTCCGCCTCCATGGTGGCCAGGGGATTGGCCACGATGGCATCGAGGTTCTTGCGGCGGAGCTTGTCCTGGGCCGATGCCAGCAGTCGTTCGGTGGGCTCCAGGGCAAAGCCCACCAGGCACTGGTCCGGCCGTTTGCTTTGGCCGCATTCGGCCAGCAGATCGGGCGTGGGTTCCAGGGTGAGGGTCAGGCCCGCCTCCTGCCGGCGCAGCTTGCCTTGACCAGCGCTCACCGGGCGGTAGTCCGCCACCGCCGCCGCCATGATCAAGCCGGCGTGGCGAGGCCATTCCAGGTGCAGGAGGTCCTGCAAATCACGGGTGGAACGGAACCGCAGCACCCGTACGGACGAAGGCAATTCCAAGGGGCCCGAGATGGGGCCGACGGCGATCGCTGTCTCCCATCCACGGGCGACGGCGGCGTCGGCCAGGCAGAGGCCCAGGCGGCCGGAGGAGCGGTTGCCCAGGAAGCGGACCTGGTCGATGTCTTCAAAGGTCGGACCGGCGGTGATGAGCAGTGGGGGGCGCAACATGCGAGGGCTCCTCGCCCAGGATTCGGGATTCAGGACGCAGAGAAAGGTATCATCCAGCAGCAAGGCGCGCGAGCAGGGCGGCTGACGAGTCCAAACGGTTGCCAGGCCGTGGGGGGACGCCCATAATGGCCCTCCCCCTGAAGCGGTCGGCTCCGGCCGGCTCGGTTGAACTGGCCCAGACACCCCCCCCAGGATCGGTGATCGATTATGGCACGAAGAAGAAAGAAGCTCGGCCAGGTGCTCCAGGAGAAGGGGACCGTCAGCACCGAGCAGATCGAGCAGGCCGCCCAAATCGCCCGGGGGGGCGGGCAAGCGTCTCGGGGAGGCGCTCGTCGACGCCGGCTTCGCCAAGGAAGAGGATGTCGCGGAGGCGCTGGCGGAGCAGTTCGGCCTGCCCTACACCGATCTCTCCACCGACCCCGGCGTGCAGCTCGACCTGATCCCCGACGATCTGGTCAAGAAGCACCAGGTCCTGCCCGTCTCCAAGGAGAACGGCCGGCTCCGGGTCATTCTCAGCGACCCGCTCGATCTCGAATTCCAGGACATGCTTCGCTTCCGCCTCAACACCGAGGTGGACATCACCCTGGCGGCGCCCTCGCGCATCCGGGCCTTCCTCGACAGCAAGGGCGCCTCCGCTCCCCGCATGGTCGACGAGGGCGAGTCGCTGGTCACCGATTCGATCGACCAGTCGGTCGACCGCTCCGTCGACAAGTCGATCGACATCGCCGCCACCGGCGAGGAAGCGCCGATCATCAAGCTCTGCAACCGCATGATCATTGAAGCGGTGCGTAGCCGGGCCTCGGATATCCATGTCGAACCCATGGCTGACCGCGTGCGTCTGCGCTATCGCATCGACGGCGTCTGCATTGAGCGCGACAACCTGCCCAAGCGCATGCAGGCGGCGGTGCTGGCACGTATGAAGCTGATGTCGGGCATGAACATCGCCGAAAAGCGCGTGCCGCAGGACGGCCGCATCAAGATGAACGTCGATGAGAGCCTCGTCGACTTCCGCGTCTCGGCCTGCCCGGCCTACCACGGCGAATCGGTGGTGCTGCGTATTCTGCGCCCCGACTCGGTCCGCATCGGTCTGCAGAATCTCGGCTTTGAGCCGGACAACCTTGAGGCGTTCAACCGCATCATTCGCCGGCCCAACGGCATTTTTCTGGTGACGGGCCCGACCGGTTCGGGCAAGACCACGACGCTCTACTCGGCGCTGGATGTTCTCAACCGGCCCGACCGCAAGATCATCACCGCGGAGGACCCGGTGGAATACAACTTCACCGGCATCAACCAGTGCCAGGTTCGGGAAGGCATCGGTTTGACCTTCACGGCGATTCTGCGCTCGATGCTGCGTCAGGCGCCGAACATCATTCTCGTCGGTGAGATTCGTGACCAGGAAGTGGCGGACATCGCCATTCAGGCCGCCCTTACCGGCCACTTGGTCTTCTCGACCTTGCACACCAACGATGCCCCCTCGGCGGTCACGCGTTTGATTGACATGGGGGTCAAGCCCTTCCTGGTCGCCAGCTCGATTCAGGCGATCATGGCCCAGCGCCTCATCCGCATGCTTTGCAAGGAGTGCCGCGAGCCGCATCCCGAACCCGATCCCAAGTTGCTGCGTCTGGTGGAGATCACGGCGAACGACTTGAAGTCGAACACCATCTACAAGGCCAAGGGCTGCGAAGCCTGCAACCACACCGGCTACCGGGGTCGCAAGGCCATCTTCGAGATGATGTCCATGAACCCGGAGGTTCGCGATCTGGCTTTCAAGCGGGCCACCGTCTCCGAACTGCGGGCCGCCGCTCTCGCGCAGGGCATGCGGCCGCTGCTCGGCGATGGCAAGATCAAGATTCTGCGCGGCGACACCAGCCCGGAGGAGATCGCCCGCGTCGCTCAGGCGGAGTGACGCGCCCGTCTTCTTGGCGCCTCCCCGGCGGAGGCCTACTTCAGGGAACCGACCCATGTCCACCATTCAAATCGACCGGCTTCTGGATACGGTCGTCAAGCAGGGCGCCAGCGACTTGCACCTCACCGTGCTGCGGCGCCCCTGTCTGCGCAAGACCGGCAGGCTCATCGATCTGCAGACCAAAGTGCTCGACCCCGACGACCTGGTCGCCCTGATGAAGTCGATCACCCCGGAACGCTCCCAGCAGGAACTGCAGGAAGAAGGCACCTGCGACTTCGGCTTCGCCTACGGCGAGGCGGCCCGTTTCCGTGTCTCGGTCTTTCGCCAGAAGGGCAACCTCGCCATCGTGCTGCGGCAGATTCCCAACAAGATCCTCAGCTTCGAAGAGATCGGCCTGCCCCCCATCTGCAAGGAACTGATTCGCCGGCCTCGCGGCTTGTTCCTGGTCACCGGCCCCACCGGCTCGGGCAAGACCACCTCCCTGGCCACCAAGATCGACTACATCAACACCAACATGGATCGGCACATCGTCACCATCGAAGACCCGATCGAATATTACCACACGCATAAGAAGTCGATTATCAATCAGCGCGAGGTGGGGGTGGACACGCCCAGCTTCTCGGAGGCTCTGCGCCGGTCGCTGCGTCAGGACCCGGATGTGATCCTCGTCGGCGAAATGCGTGACCTCGAGACCATCGAATCCGCCATTCGCGCCGCGGAAACGGGCCACTTGGTGTTCGGCACCTTGCACACCACGGGTGCGGCCGGCACGATCAACCGAATCATCGACGCCTTCCCCACGAACCAGCAGGAACAGGTGCGCGTGCAGCTCTCGACCTCGCTCATCTGCGTGCTCTCGCAGGTGCTGCTCCGCCGCATCGACAAGCCGGGCATGGTGGCGGCCTACGAATTCCTCGTGGTCACGCCCGCCATCTCCAACCTCATTCGTGAGAACAAGACCTTCCGTATCGACTCAGCCATTCAGACCGGCAAGAAGTTCGGCATGCAGTTGCTCGACGATCACCTCTGGGCGCTCTACTCCCGCGGCATGATCGCCGCCGACGAAATGATCGACAAGGGTAAGGACCCCGGCGAGCTGACCGAGCGCGTGCACCGGGCCGGCGGCCAGATCGGTCGCATCGAACTGGACGAAGAAGAGTAACGGCCGATTCGTCACGATCAGATTGAGACCGGGCGCCAGGCGGCGCCCGGTTATTCATTCGTCACCCTGCACCTCTAGAGCAGTCCTACTTCAAGCGTAGCGGCGCCTGCCTTCAACGAGCCGCGACCGTGAGGGAGCGGTACGCTCGATTTCCCCGCGGCGAATCGCCGCTGGCGGCCATCGCGACCAGCATGCGAGCAGATCCGCCTGCCGGTTCGGTAAGACCGCTTCCTCACGGGCGCGGCTCGTAAGAACGACAACACCCGCCACATCTGAGTTCGGAACGCTCTAGCGGCGGGGCAAGCACCGAGCTTGCTTCTTGTTGGAAGCACCACTCGGGACAAGCCCCGCCGCCAAGTAAGAACCACGTCGTCGTCTCAAGCGTGGTGGCTTGCCTGACAAGAACAGGCCCCGACGGGTGCGGGGCCTGCTCCAAGTCAGCGTCGCAAACGCGTCCCGAGGGACGTTTTCAACTCAGGAGGATTCCTCGGTGCTCTCCACCGCCTCCGTGGTTTGCGGCGCTGTATCACGAGCGTGCCAGGCGGCCAGCACTTCCTTCTCTCGTTCGGCTGTGAACCGGCCCATGTAGCGCTCCCGGTCCTCCTGCGGCTGGGCGTGATACCAATCCAGCGTGGCTTGGGCCGTGTCGGCGAGGGGGCGGAACTTCATGCCGGCGGCGATGCCCCGCTGGTTGTCGCGATAGTGGAACCCCTCGTAGCCGTCGCGAGCCGGGATCCACACCGGCATATCCATCCAGGGCGCAACCTGGTGCTCGGCGAGGAAGTCGGCGTCGGCCCAGGTGAAGTGGGCGTCGCCTGTGGTGATCGCCTTGATGCCGTAGAGCATGCCCAGCATGTTCAGCGGGTGCGCCGGTCCGATGGCGTTGAAGGTGTTGTTGTTCCCGTCCTCGATCATCTTGACGGTGAATTCCGCCAGATCGCGCACATCGATGAACTGCACCAGATCGTGCCCATCGCCGGGCGCCAGGATCTCGCCGCCGCGCTCAATCCGCACGGGCCAGTAGGTGAACCGGCGCGAGTTGTCGCGCGGCCCCACGATGAGGCCGGGCCGAATGACGCAGGTGCGGCCGGGCATGGCCGCCTCGGCGGCCTTCTCGCAGTGCGCTTTCATGCCACCGTAATGGGGGATGGACTCGCGGATCGTCTGGACGGAATCCAGCGTCTCCTGGTCGAGTTCGATGAGCGCTCCGTCCTCGGTCTGGTAGGGGATGCTCTGGTCGGCGTAGACCGAGAGCGTCGAGATCAGGATGTACTGCTTGATGTTGTCCCGCAGCAGTTCCGCGGTGGCGGTGACGTGGCGCGGGACGTAGGCCGTCGTGTCAACCACGGCGTCCCACTTGCGATCCTTGAGCGCCTCGAGGTCGTCGTGGCGGTCGCCCACCAGCTTCTCCAGGTTGGGGAAGAGGTGGGTGTTGGAGCGGCCGCGGTTGAAGAGCGTCATCTTGTGGCCGCGGGCCAGGGCGTACTCGACCACGTGCGGCCCCAGGAAGCCGGTCCCGCCCAGGATGAGCAGATTGAGGGACTTGCTCGCCTTCTCGACGCCGGCAACGGCGGTCGTTTCCTCGCTGGCTTGGGTGGCGGCGGCGGCGGCGCTGAGCGCCCCGACCGCGGATGCCTGCAAAAACGCTCGACGTGTGGTGGCCATATTGCGGTTCTCCAACGAAAGGGGTTGCCTGTTTCGCCAGACACTCTACCGGGACTTGCCCAGCGGGTTGCTGGCTTGGCCGGGTGAGGCTCAACCGAGCCGCCCTGAGTCGGTAGGCTGCTGCAGATGGACCACGCCCCACGCGAAACCCGGGAGCGAGATTCCGCCGCGCCCCCGGGGCGCATCGGACCTTGGCAGGCGCTGATGCAGATGCGGCCGGGCGAGGGCAAGATCGTCTTGCTCTCGGCCCTCTATATCTTCTGCATCCTGGCGGGCTACTACATTCTGCGGCCCATGCGCGACGAGATCAGCTCCGCCGACCGGGGCAACCTGCAGTTTCTCTGGACCGCGGTCTTCGTGGTCATGCTCGTCGTCGTACCGCTCTACGCCTGGGTCACTTCACATTGGTCGCGACGGAAGTTCGTGCCCTTCGTGTATCACTTCTTCGCGCTGAATATTGTCATCTTCTACGTCCTGATTCGTACGTTGTCACCGGCAGCCCTGGTGCACCTGGACCGCGTCTTCTACATCTGGGTCAGCGTCTTCAACCTCTTCGTCGTCTCCGTCTTCTGGCAGATGATGGCGGACATCTACTCGCGCGAGCAAGCCAAGCGCCTATTCGGCTTGATCGCAGTCGGAGGCACGCTGGGCGGGATCCTCGGCTCCGCTGCCGTGGCCTTCCTGCTCGATCCGCCCCAGGCGCTGGGCATCGTCGGCGTCAAGCACACCACGCTCATGCTCGTCTCCGCGGCCCTGCTCGAAGGTGCGTGCCTGTGTGTCTTCCTGCTCAATCGCACGCTGGCGGTGGACGAGCGGACGCACGTCTTGACGCCGTCATCCGAACCCGAACTCCTCGCCGACGCCCCGGTGCGCGGTTCGGTCTGGGAAGGACTGGCGGTGGTCTTCCGCTCACCCTACCTGCTCCTCATCTGCGCTTTCATCATCCTGTATTGCGCCTTAAGCACCTTTGCCTATTACCAACAGGCGGACATCATCGGTGAGGTGTTCGGCGACGATCGCACCGGCAAGCGCAAGCTGCTTGGCCAAGTCGATCTGGCGGTCAACGTCCTGACCGTGCTGATCCAGTGTTTCCTCGCCGGGCGCATCATGACGAAGTTGGGCGTGGGCATCGCTCTCTCGATCCTGCCCGTTGTGGCGATGATCGGCTTCGCGCTGCTGGCGCTGGGCTACGCCCAGCCGGGTGTGGTGCCCATCCTCGCCATCTTGGTAGCGTTCCAAGTCGGCAGGCGAGCCGCGAATTACGCCCTTGCCAAGCCCGCGCGCGAGACCCTCTTCACCGTCGTGCCCCGCGACCAGAAGTACAAGGCCAAGGCCTTCATCGACGGCGCGATCTACCGCGGCAGCGACACGGCGAGCGGTTGGATCTACACCGGTTTGCAGGCGCTGGGGCTCAGCTTGTTCGGCCTGGCGCTGGTGGCCATCCCCGTCGCCGGCGTCTGGCTGGTCGTGGGCTTCACGCTCGGCCGCATGCAACAGCAACGCGCCGCCACCTTCCCGTAACCACACGCAACGATCCCCGGGCGGGTATTGGATGGTCTGCATCTGTCCTGGCGAGCCGCCGCGTCCACGCGAGCGGTTCCTCCGCGCCACCTGCTGCTGCCGCGCCTCGGGCCGCTGGCGTGGACGCCGCGGCTCGCGCAACCCACGCGAGAATGCTGCGCCCACTCGACTGCCTGCTTACTCCGAAGCCAGGCTGCGGTCCGCGTCCGGCACGTACTTCTCGCCGCGCTGGAAGGTCGAGTCCTTGCCCACCGGCATCAAGCTGGGGAACAGGCTCTTGCCCACCGCCTTCTTGCGCATCAGGAAGGCGTAGACCACGATGCCGCCGAACCAGCCCATGGCGCCGAGACCAAGCAAGGCCAGGAGCCACTGCACGACCAGTTGGAAGATCGGCGTCTCGCCGACCGCGTGGGCGATGTAGATCGGGCCCAGTGAGCCGCCCTCGATCTCTACGCCGGCGATCGTTGCTTGCGGCACGAAGGCCACCCAGCAGGCGCTGCCCACCAGCGTCACCAGCGACAAGGGCAAGAGGTATTTCACGCAGGCATGCATCACCTGGTCGATGCGCATCCGCGGCAAGGTCCAACGCAGCCACATGTGCGCCAGGAGCACGCCCACGCACTTGAGCACGATCCAGAAGGCGGCGTAGGCATTGAGCAGCACGGCGGCGACGGCCGGCGACAGCGACATCAAGCCCTCGCCCATCCCCATCTGCGTCGAGGTGGCGGTCCAGGATTGGTTCAGCATGTCCGTGCCCAGCGAACCCAGGAAGTAGCCGCGGGCGACTTCGGTCGGGGCGTAGCCGGTCAGCATGTAGATCGGGTCGTAGGCGCCCAGCGGGCTGTTCCAGCCGCCCAGGAAGAGCACCGCCATGATCAGGCCCACGATGCCCATGGCGGCGTACTCGCCGAAGAAGAAGAAGGCCCAACGCATGCCCGAGTACTCGGTGTGGAAGCCGCCGACGAGCTCCGACTCGGCTTCCGGCAGGTCGAAGGGGGCCCGCTTCACGGAAGCGAGCGAGGAGATGAAGTAGATGATGCAGGCGATGAAGAGGAAGGGATTGTGGAAGGCGAACCAGTCCTGCACGCCGCCCGCTTGCATGTGGGTCAGGGCCACGAGATTCAGCGACCCCGCCACCAGCACCGCCGTCACGATCGACAGGCCCAGCGGCACCTCGTAGCTGACCATCTGGCAGGCTTCGCGCATGGCCCCGTAGACCGCCCACTTCGACTTGCTCGACCAGCCGGCCATGATGACGCTGATCACTTCCAGGGCCAGGACGGCGAGGATGTAAAGGATGCCGATGTTCAGGCCCTTCTCAAACACCCACTGCGGGCCGAAGGGCACGGCGAGCAGGGCGATGAAGGCCGGGATGAAGGCGACGTAGGGCGCGACGCGGAACATGATGCTGTCCGCGGTGCCCGGGATCAGGTCTTCCTTGCAGACCAGCTTGATGCCGTCCGCCATGGATTGCAGCAGGCCGAAGGGGCCGACGTGCTTGGGGCCCAGCCGCCCCTGGATGTGGCCGGCGACCTTGCGCTCGCCCCAGATGGCAAAAAAGGCCAGCAGGCCGATTGCCGGCAGAAAGACAGCGCCGACCACCGTCGCCTTGAGGGCGATGAGAATAGCCAGCTCAAGCTGGGGGAATCCAAGCTGTTCCGCGATCTGGGTGGCCAAGTGCTGAAGCATGGGCGGCCGCATCCCTTTCCTGGTCAGAAGTGGCCTGAATCGTAACGCAGAGGGGTCAGGGGGGCCACCGGCCGGGCGGGGCTGGCAGCCCACTTCCGGGAGACGATTGTGGTACGGCTGTTTGGGTCGTGAAAGGTGCCACAGCGCCGATCCGCGCCTGCGACGGATCTGTTCGCCGTCGGCGTGCGAAGAATGGGGTGGTCTGGCGGCCGCCCGAATGCAGCAAACCGATCCTCCCGGTCGTTGCACGCTCAGGCGGTCGCCGGCCGTCCTAGGAACTCTCCCCCTGGAGGAAGCCCATGCACCCGACCTCGCGCTCGCTCCTCGCTGCCGGCCTCGTGACGCTCCTCGCCAGCGCCGCCGCCGCCCAGGGCCTGTACATCCCCATCCCGCAATCCGGGCCGTTGCCCGTCGTCGTGGCCCCGGATCCCGATGACCCGGCGGTGCGGGCGGAGATGATCCGCCGCGGCGATCGCCTGCGCCTCGAACGCGAGATCAAACAAATCCGGGCCCAGCACTTCCGCTCCGTGCGCGATCCGGAGAAGCGCGAACTGGGCATCGAGAAGCTCGCCGGCATCACCGACCCGATCGTCTTCCAGCCACTCGTGGAACTGCTTGCAGACGAGGCGGACGATGTGCAGTACGGCTTGGTGCGGCACTTCGCCGACCTCAAGAACCCCTCCGGCGATGCGGCCCTCTGCTGGATGGCGATGCGGCACGGCAAGGAATCGGCCCGCACCATGGCGGAGGACGCGCTGCTCGATCGCGTGGACGCCCAGGATGGCGTGCCCGACACCGTTCGCCGGCTGGTGGAATCCAGCATTCGCTCCAACGTGCACGCCCACGCCGGCGCCGGCGCCCACCTGGCCCAGCAACTGCAACTGTACGAGCTGGTGCCGACGCTGATCGTCTCCCAGGTGGCCCAGCAGCGGCGGGGGCAGCAGGGCGACATCGCCTTCATCGCCATCGCCACCCAAACCGCCTTCGTCGCCGACCTGCAGCCGGTCGTCGGCGACAACGCCGTCGGCTTCGACCCGGAGATCGGCGTGGTCAGCGAGGGCGTCGTTCTCCGCATTCGCGATGCGGTCATCCAGGTCTATCGCTATGAAGTGAACCGGGCCCTGATCGGCATGACCACGGAAGACTGGGGCGAATCCACCGCGGACATGGGCTTCGACGTCAAGGCCTGGCGCGAGTGGTACCTCGAGGAATACCGCCCCTACAAGATCGCTCAGTTCGAACACGAACGGCAGGAGCGCGAGGCGGCGGCCGCCGCCGAAGCGCCCGGGGCGTAGTCGCATCGCCAGAAAAATAGGGACAGCTCCCATTTTTCGAAAAATGGGAACTGTCCCTATTTTCTTGCCCGGCGGCGGTGTGACGCAGCCACGCTCCGCTCCCCACGTCGGCGGCGGCCGGCGGAATGGCCTACGATTCTGCCCGTGGCCCGCTACAAGCTCACCATCGCGTACGACGGGGCCGGCTTCCATGGCTGGCAGAAGCAGTATCAGCCCCACCCGACGGACCCCGAGGGTGAACGCACGATGCTGCGCACGGTGCAGCAGGTCGTGGAGGACGCCGTGATCCGGGCCGTTCGCCAACCGACCACGCTCATGGGCGCCTCGCGGACGGATGCCCGGGTGCACGCCGAGGGCCAGGTCGCCGCCTTCACCGCCGACACGCCCATCCCCGTGGAGCGCATGCACCTGGCACTGAACTCGCGCTTGCCCGACGATGTCGAGATCCGCCGGGCGGAGATCGTGCATGCCGACTTTGATCCGATCGGCGACGCCGTGCGCAAGACTTATCGCTACACCTTCCACACCAGCGAGCGCAAGCCGCTGGGCGAGCGGCACCGGGTGTTTCACTGCTTTGTCCCCATCGACGAAGCGGCCATGCACGAAGCCGCCCAGCACCTCGTCGGCGAGCACGATTTTGCCGCCTTCGCCCACGCCCAGCACGGCCGATTGTCCACCGTCCGCACCATCCACGCCTGTGATGTGAAACGCCTCAGCGAGGAACGACTGGCGATCGAAGTGACGGGCAACGGCTTTCTCTACAACATGGTGCGCATCATCGCGGGGACGCTCTTCGAGGTCGGGCGCGGGCATTGGCCGCCGGAGCGGGTCCGGGAGATCCTGGAGGGCACGGCCCGCAGCGCCGCCGGCCCGACCATGCCGCCGCAGGGCCTGTGCCTGATGCACATCGAGTATCCGCCGGGAGGGGACGCATGAGAATCCTGCACATCTCCACGCGCCTGATCCTGGGCGGCTCGCAGGAAAACACCATCCTCTCCTGCGAGGGCCAGGCTGACCTGGGCCACACCGTCGGGCTCGCCTTCGGGCCGATCTACGGTCCGGAGGGGTCGCTCCTGGAGCGCGTGCAAGCACACGGCGGGATCGAAGCGATCGAGACGCGCTACCTGGAGCGCGAACTGAAACCGCGCACCGATTGGCGCTGCTACGGCGAACTGCGGCGACTGATTCGCGAGTGGCAGCCCGACATCGTGCACACCCACTCCTCGAAAGCCGGCATCATCGGCCGGGCGGCGGCGTGGAAGGAAGGCGGCAAGGCCGGCCGCGTCGGCGTGGTGCACACGATTCACGGCCTCGCCTACCACCCGTACCAATCCAAGCGCAAGAACGCTGTCTACATCGCGGCCGAGCGCTTCGCCGCCAAGCGCTGCCACACCATCGTCAGCGTCGCCGACGCCATGACGGCCCAGAGCCTCGCCGCCGGCGTGGGGAAGGCGGGGCAGTACATCACCGTGCGCAGCGGTATGGAGGTCGAGAAGTTCCTGGATCCCGGTGTCACTCGCGCCGAGATGCGACGCGAACTGGGCCTGGCGGATGATGATCTGGTCTTCGGCACGGTCGCGCGCCTGGCGGAACTGAAGGGCCACGACGACCTGCTCGACGCGCTGGGCGAGGATCTGCGGGCGAACACGCACTGGAAGCTGCTCTGGGTTGGGGACGGTTGGTGGGCCGATCGCTTGCTGGGGCGGGTGCGGGAGATGGGATTGAGTGAACAGGTAGTCTCGACGGGGCTGATCCCGCCGGACCGCGTGGCGGCGATGATGCGGGCCATGGATGTGCTGATTCACCCGAGTTATCGCGAGGGGTTGCCGCGCACCGTGCCCCAGGCGCTGCTCAGCGCCGTGCCGGTCATCGCCAACGATGTGGACGGCACGCGCGAGGCGTGTATCCCAGAGAAGACGGGGATCCTGGTCAAGCCGGGCGATCTGGCGGAGCTGCGGGAGGCGGTGGGCTGGATGGCGGGCCATCCGGAGGAGCGCCGCGCGCTGGCTGAGACAGGCCAGGCGAGGTGCCGCGAGGAGTTCAGCGCTGAGAAGATGGTCGAGCGCCTGGAAGTCGTGTACGCCAATGTGTTGAAGTCAATCCACTAGCTGGGCGCGGGGGACTTCAGTCCCCGCGGCGAGGAACAGTCATGGCGAACATCGTTGTCTTCGGCCCCCATCCCGACGACCAGGAACTGGGCATGGGCGGTGCGATCGCCCGTCTCGCTGAGCAAGGCCACGACGTCCTGCTCTGCGACCTGACCAACGGCGAACCGACGCCCTACGGCGATCCGGAGACGCGCGCCAAGGAAGCGGCAGCGGCGGCGAAGATTCTGGGCGTCAAGCGCACCCTCCTCGACCTGCCCAACCGCGAGGTCGTGCACAACCTCGAGTCCCGCCACAAGGTCGCGGCGGTCATTCGGCAGCACCAAGCCCAGATCCTCTTCGCGCCCTACTTCGAAGATGCCCATCCCGATCACCTCGCCGTCACGCGCATCGTCGAGGACGCCCGTTTCGACGCCAAGTTGACGCAGACCTCCATCCCCGGCGAGCCGATCTACCCGCGCTGGCTGTTCTACTACTACTGCACCCACCTGCGGCACTGCGCCAGCCCCAGCTTCTGCATCGACATCAGTGGGTATCTGGAACGGAAGCTGGATTCGATTCGCGCCTACGACACGCAGTTCGTCCAGCCGGTCAAGAATCGCCGCATCGTTGAATGGGTCGGCGAGGCGGCGGGGTATTTCGGCTCACGAATCGGCACGCAGGCGGCGGAGCCCTTCTTCACGCGCGAGCCGCTGGGACTCACGTCGCTGGAAGGAGTCACGCTTTAGAGCAGACCCAAGCCAGGCGTAGCGGCGTCAGAGCCTCAAGACCTGCTGCATCGGAGTTGGGAACGCTCTCGCCGGCAAGCGGATTCGTCTTGCGCCGGCTCAGGCAGCGCAAGAAAACATCGAAGCGGAAGAGGGACTCGAGTCCCCTCGTTTCCGCTTCGATGTTTGTCAAGCCGTGGACCACCAGTCGATCAGCCCTGGTAGTTGGCGAGGAGAATGCCCAGGTCGGGCTGGCTAACACAGCCGTCGCCATCGAAGTCGGCGGCGGGGTTGTAGTTGGGATCGCCGTCACAGGAGTCGTAGGCGGCGAGAAGAAGGCCAAGGTCCGATTGGTTGACCAGGCCATCGCCATTCACGTCGCCGGGTATCAGTCCCGGGTCCACGTAGCCGACGTAGAGATGGTCGATGGTCGCCCAGACATTGGCCACGTCATCGGAGCAGTCGACGGAGACGGTCTCGATGGGAATGCTGCTCGTAAAGCCCAGGAAGCTCGGGTTGCCGCCGTAGGGATCATCCGGCTCGAACGTGTGGACCTGGCCGTCCGACAGGGTGATGGTCGTCGGGCCGGCGAGGTAGATGCCACTGATGTCGCCGCCGAAGAAGAGGCCGCCGACCGCATAGACCGGATCGCCGGTCATGATGACGTGGATCGGGTCGAGCGCGTTGTTCGTAGACATGTTCCCATCGCCGGCCCACAGGCCCAGCTCGGCGAACAGGTCGTAGGAGAAACCGACGTCGGAAACAAGCGACAGCGTGGTCTCCGGGTAGACATCGCCGTAGACATACTGGTCGAATTCCTCGAGGTAGTAGTCGCCCACCAACTCAGCGACAAAGGCCGCCTCGTCGGTGAACAGGTCTGCGTTGGCTGCGCCGGCAGCCGCGATAACCAAGCCAATGGCAGCTATCTTCTTCATGATCTCGCGTCCTCCAATGCGGGGTGGGGCTATGCAAAGCGACAAAGCGCCGCAATAGGCGTGGTACAGCCACATGCGGTGTCGTGGCAGGGTCTAAGGCTGGCGGATCGGCATCGAGGCCGTTTCAAGCGCCTTCGAGGGTCGGTTGGCCTGCGACAGGGAGGACAACCGAGCCCGTTCTAGTTGAACTGGCCAAGCCAGTGAGCACTCGCCTCCAACCGGCGGGATCGCTCGCCGGAGAGCCGGTTCACCCCCAACTATGGGGGATTCCTGGGTTCTGTCAAGAGTGAAGTCTCAATTGCGCTCTTAATCAGCCCTGCCGGGGAATTGAACTGTGGCTCACTGGGGACCCAGATTCACACGGGCCTCCGCACGCCGCCCCGGAGATTCCTGGGGCGAAGAGCGAGGCGTCGCCGCCACGCCCCGGCATCCGAGACAGCGGCGGACCCCATTCTGGTCGCCGGCCCCGAGTTCTTGGGGATCATTCAGGAACGTGCGTAGGTCGCCAGGGCGCGCTTCAGCGGCTCGAAGTGCTCGCCGAACTTCTCTGCCCGGCCCACGGAGCTGGAGTAAATCGGCTGCTGCACCTGCTCGTAACTCAACGTCATCACCAGGCGCTTCGACTGATGGAACTGCTCGCAGGCGTCCACCCACTCGAGACCGATGAAGTCGATGATCTCGCGCGCTTTCCTGGGAAGGTCCGCTACCACATCCTCGTACTGCACGGGCAGGATCTTGACATCAAGCGCCTGGTGCCAATGCTCCATGAGCCGCTCGTACTGGCGATAGGCGTAGCCCAAGTCGTCGAGGTCGGCGGTGTAGGGCAGCTTGCCCAACATGAGTTCACTCATGTAGCAGGAAGCGCAGGTGTCCAGGGGGTTCCTTCGACAATCAAGGAAGTACGCCTCTGGGAAGAGCCGCGACAGCAGGCCGAGGTGTTGCCAGTTGAAGAGGTTCTTGTTGACGACGCGGGCCGCGCCGTCGCTGAGGCGATGCAGGCGGCGGAGGTGGTGGCTGGCGAGTTCCGTGAGGAGTTGCGGCGTCGCTCGCTGCAGGCAGGTGGGGTACCGGCCGGCCCCCGGACATCGCCTGGGCAGGTCCGTTGCGATGTCTTCGAAGTCGGTCAGCTCGCCGACGCCGCACGCTCGCGGGTGGGCGTCGATGATCTGTTCGACCAGCGTCGTGCCGGAGCGCGGCATGCCGACGATGAAGACCGGGCGCTTCGAGGTGTTGGCCGCGGTGGGCAAGGCCTCGATCGCCGCGCGCGAAAACGTCTCGATGAAGGCGTCGATCTCCTCGGCGAACGCCTCGCGATCGAAGGGCTTTCGCTTGAGCAGGCGGTTGGCCAGCGTGTAGGTCTCGAAGGCTTCGTCGAAGCGGCCGAGCTTTTCCAGCGACTTAGCGGCATAGAAGGCGAAATTGCGTCGCTCCAGCGGCGGCGTAGCGGCCAGGTCGATGTGCTTGCGCGCCAGCCGCACCGCCTCTTCGTGGTCTTTGGCGCGCTGCTTGGCGCGGACGTAGGCCTTGGCCATGTCGGCATCTTCGCGGCCTGCCGCCAGGAACGGGGCGATGAGCCGCAAGGCTTCCTCGGCGCGCCCGGCCCGCTCGAGCGTGAGCGCTTTCCAGCCCAGCGCCTCGGTGCTACCCGGCTCGAGTTGGAGTACGCGGTCATACCACGCCAGGGCATCCTCGAGCTGTCCCAAACCGGTGCAGGTGCGGGCGACGAGCAGGGCATGCTTCGCGGAGTCAGGGCGGAGCTTGAAGCAGCGCTCGTAGTGCTCCCGCGCCTCCTCCAAGCGCTGGCGACGCAGGGCAATGAGCCCGATCATCTCCCAGGCGGGCAACAGGTCGCGGTTCTTGCGAAGCAACTTGCGGCAGGTCCGTTCCGCAGCTTCGAGATCGCCGCTGCGGAAGTGGGACTCGGCGGCGTCAAACTGGGCGGCTTCCTGGCGGGGCGGCATGCGGGACCTCGTTGCGATGGTGAACCTCGGCGACTCGATCAACGGCGCGTGGCCGGCCAGACTGTAGCGTCTGCGGCGTCTGCGGTTGAGTCGCTGTGAACAGACCAAAGAACAAGGGCGCCTCCGGAGAGGCGCCCTTGTCTGCATGGCATGGTTGGCTGACGAGGTCGTCTTAGCGACGACGACGCAGCAGGCCGGCGGCGCCCAGAAGGGCGATGCTGGCCGGGGCCGGGACCAGGTTCCCGACGTAAAGATGATCCACCGCCGACCAGGCATTCTGGAAGGTGTCGTCGGCGTCGATGCTGAGCGAGGTGATGGGCACGGCGCTGGTGAAGCCGAGGAAGTCGGTGCCGCTGCTGGGCGTGTAGGTGTGGCTCTGACCGTCGGACAGATTCACCGTGACGGACTCGGCGATGTAGAGGCCGCTGATGTCGCTGCCGAAGAAGAAGCCGCCGACGGCGTAGACCGGATCGCCGGTCATGATGATGTCGAGGGTGTCGGTGGCGTTGTTGGTCGACATGTTGCCATCGCCGCCCCAGAGGCCGAGGTAGGCGTAGAGGTCGTAGGAGAAGCCGTCGACCGGACCCATGGGGAGGGTCGTGTCGGGGTAGACGGCGCCGTAGTACGACCAGTCAAAGTCCTCGAGGTAGTAGTTGCCGAGTTGGGCCAGGAAGGCGCCCTCATCGGTGTACATGTCGGCGGTGGCGGCACCGGCGGCAAAGAGGACAAGGCCAGTTGCAAGAAGCTTGTTCATCGTGTTCCTTCCTAAGAACGTGTTTACAAAGACGTTACGAAGCGTCTCTCTTCCTCAACAGCGGTCGGCTGTGACCGGCGCTGCGATCACCAGGCGCACAGAGACCGCCTGACGGCACCAAGGCCGCTCGATACATCCGCGCAGCCTACTCATGATCATGAGAGGGGCTGTGGACGATTCCTCTGGGAGACGATGGAGGGCGGCTCAGATGCCGCCAGAACGTGTTTCCTCGCCTCCGTAACTTGTGAACCGGCACAACGATGCACCGGTTGCACCCCTAACTATGTTGGCACAAGGAGATCTGTCAAGGACAAAGCGGCCGATTCGATCGACCTTCGACCTTTTCTGGCTGACAGCGCGACAATCGCCGGGGCGAAGGCTCTTTCGTTCAAGCCAGTGCGTCCGATAGGCGTGTCGAGCCGCCACAGGATGTCTCGGCGAGATCGCCGAAAAGGGCAGAAGCCCGGTCAGGGGCTCCTGCCTGCATGGTTCGGTTGGGGCCGTGCTTCGTCTTAGCGACGACGCAGCAGGCCGGCAAAGCCAAGCAGGGCAATGCTGGCCGGGGCTGGGATCAGGTTGCCGACGTAGAGGTGGTCGACGGTGGACCAGGCATTCTGGAAGGTGTCGTCGGCGTCGATGCTGAGCGAGGTGATGGGCACGGCGCTGGTGAAGCCGAGGAAGTCGTGATCGTTGATGGGCGTGAAGGTGTGGCTCTGACCGTCGGACAGATTCACCGTGACGGACTCGGCGATGTAGAAGCCGTTGATGTCGCTGCCGAAGAAGAAGCCGCCGACGGCGTAGACCGGATCGCCGGTCATGATGACATCGAGGGTGTCGGTGGCGTTGTTGGTCGACATGTTGCCATCGCCGCCCCAGAGGCCGAGGTAGGCGTAGAGGTCGTAGGAGAAGCCGTTCACCGGACCCATGGGGAGGGTCGTGTCGGGGTAGACGGCGCCGTAGTACGACCAGTCAAAGTCCTCGAGGTAGTAGTTGCCGAGTTGGGCCAGGAAGGCAGCCTCGTCGGTGTACATGTCGGCGGTGGCGGCACCGGCAGCCATGAGGACAAGGCCAGTTGCAAGAAGCTTGTTCATCGTGTTTCTTCCTTTTTGTCGAGCGCAATTCAGATCCGAACGTTCCGTCAAGACACGCACCGCGACGCTGTGCGCGAAAAAACGACGTGTTGACGGGCTTGCGACTCGCCGCGCCCTGCAGCGCCTCCAATCGCCAGCCGGCATCGCTTCCATAGCGATGACGGCCTCCAGCCCGCTTCTTCCCTCTGTACGTCGAGAGCCCGTCAAGACAGGCGAAGTGCCTGTTCGGACACTCGTTACAAGCGCCGAACCGTGTGCTCGGTACATATCGACGCACTTCTATTATGAACTGGCTTGGACACCCGTCAAGTTGAAACCCGAGCGAACGTGCGGATGAAATCGGCAGGATCCTTGAGGCGACACCCCGAAACCGGGGGTTTCCCGGCCTCACTCGGCGTTGCGGGAAGCCGCCCACTCCACCTAGGCTGCCAGCATGTACTGCACGGTTCGTCTGCTGACCGCTCCTCGGCCCGGCCCGGTCGCCCTGATCGAGATCCGCGGCGAGGTGGCTGCCTGCCTGCGCCGCATCACACCAGGCCCTCCCCCCGCCACGGGGGCGATCGCCCGACGACGATTTGCAAACATTGATGTCGGCTTGGTGGCCCGGCCGGCCGAGGACCTCGCCTGGCTCATGCCGCACGGCGGCGGGCGGCTCGTCAGTCGGCTGCTGGGCCATCTCCAGAGCCTGGGGTGCGAACTGGCGTCAGCTCCCGCCGACGCCAGGGCTGCCTACCCCGAGGCGGCGGACGAACTCGAAGCCCGGATGCTGGCGGCAGTCCCACGGCTCACCAGTCCCCTCGGTCTTACGTTGCTCCTGGATCAGCCCTCTCGCTGGCGCTCCTGGGATCCCGCGACCCACCCCCTGACGGAGATCGAGACCCGTGCCCGGCGGCTGGGTCACCTGCTGACGCCGCCGCTCGTGGCTCTGCTGGGGCCCGTGAACGCCGGCAAGAGCACGCTGACCAACGCCCTAACCGGACGGGAGACGTCGATCACCGCGGACTTGCCGGGGACGACGCGGGACTATGTGGGGGCCATGGTGGATCTGGGCGGGCTGGTGGTGCGCTGGATCGACACCCCGGGGGAGCGGCTCTCAGAGGATCCCATCGAGGCCGAGGCCCAACGGCTGGCGGCGGAGCTGGTCGGGCAGGCCGACCTCGTGATCGCCGTTCGCGAGGCTTCGGCGGGCTCCAGGCCCGCCCCAGCGGGCTGGGTGGGCGATTCACCCCCAGCCGAGGCCCCAGATCGGCTCTTCGTGGAAACCAAGGCGGATCTGCTGCCGGCGGGGGCGGGTCCACCGGGCGCGGGGGTGTTCCGCTGTTCCGCCCTCACAGGGGCGGGATTGGCCGAACTGGCGCGAGCGGCGCGGGAGCGGCTGGTCCCCCAGGCGGATCTGGACTGGCCCGGTCCCTGGCGGTTTGACCCGCGGCTCATTGCGGCGGCCCAAGGGCGGCCGTAGACTACTCGGCTCGACTGCACCCGCCAGCCAAGGAATCCCAGTGGACAAACGCCTGGATCAAATCAAAGAAGGCGCCGGCCTTGAAGAGTCGCGCATCAACGAGGAACTCGTCGAGTTTCTCAAGAAGCACAGCGACAAATTCACGCTGGTGATTCTCATCGCGGCGATCGCCATTGTCGGCCAGAAGTGGCTGCATCAGTACCAGGTCAACGCCCGCAACGAGGCTTGGGCCGAGTACTCCGAGGCCGCCATCATCGGCCCGCAGAATTTGGTGGATGTGGCCCGGAAGCACGACGGCCGACCCGGCCTGCGGCTGCAAGCCCTCATTGACGCCGCCGACATGTACCTGGACTTCGTTCGCCTGGACCTGAAGGAAGTTGTGGCGATCAATGCCATGACTCAGCCCGGGGCCATCTGGAACACCCAGTACACCGAGGCCGACAAGCTCAACGCCGATGAGCGGACGGCCTATCTGGATGCGGCCGACGGTCTTTATGAGCAGGTCATCGACGCGGCGGGGTCGGATGAGAGCAAGCGGCTCTACGTGATCAGCGGGCTCTTCGGCAGGGCCGCGGTGGCGGAGGAGAAGCAGGAGCTGGACGTCGCCCGCGACTTTTATGAACAAGCGAAGGCGCAGGCAGCCGAGTTGTTCCCGGTCCTCGGGGCCCAGGCGGATCTGCGTCTGGCGTCGTTAGCCGAGCTTGCTTCAGTCGTGATGCCCATCGTCGAGCCCGCGCTGGAGCTGCCGGCCGGCCTCAATCTGCCCGGTGATGGGACGGGACCGGATACGACCGGCACCTTCCTCGACGATATGTTCAACCAGGGCGGAAGCACGGCTGGCGAGCCCGTGGCGCCGCCGGCGGACGACGCCGCCGCCGACCAACCGCCGGCCGACGCCGGCGACGAGCCCGTCGAGGACGCCGGCGCTGACAGCGGGGCGGACACGGGCGGCGAAGAGCCGGAAAGCGACGGATCCGGTGCATGACCGAGCCTGGCGACGAGCCAACGGATGATTTGCTGAGTGGTGGGGGAGCGCTTGACCCTGTGCTGGTGGCGGAGTTCTACGAGGAGCGGGCCGAGGCCGGCGAGCCGCTGTACGTGCACTTCGAGGTCAAGAAGCTCGTGGGCAAGCGGCTGGACAAGTACCTCGCCGACCGCATTCCTTACATGAGCCGGACGGCGCTGAAGCGGTTGATCACGGAAGGGGACGTGGAGGTGAACGGCGGCTCATCGAAGCCGGCGATGTCGATCAAGCAGGGGGATCGGATCCGTATCCACGTGCCGCCGCCTCCCTCGCGGGAGATCCAGCCGGAGGACATTCCCCTGGAGGTGCTCTACGAGGACGAGCACCTCATCGCCCTCAACAAGCAGGCGAATCTCATCGTCCACCCGGCCCGCAGCGAGAAGACCGGCACGCTGATCAACGGCCTGGCCTACCACTTCCAACACCGCAGTTCCGGGCAGCTCTCCGCGGTGGGCGAGGAATACGCCCGGCCCGGGGTGGTGCATCGCCTGGATCGCAACACGACCGGGGTGATCGTGGCGGCCAAGACCGAGGAGGCGCATTGGCGTCTGGGCCGGCAGTTCGAACGCCGCGAGGCGGACAAGCGGTACCTGGCGGTGGTGCAGGGCGTCCCGGCGCCGCGGGCCGACGTGATCGACCTGCCCCTGGGGCCGCACCCTCGCCGAGACAAGGGGTTTCGCGAGAAGCGGGTGGTGCGCCACGACGAGTTGGGCAAGCCCTCGGTGACCATTTACCGCCTGCTGGAACGCTACCGCGGCTACAGCGCTGTGGAATTGGAGCTCAAGACCGGCAGAACGCACCAGATCCGCGTGCACCTGGCGCACCTGGGGCATCCGATCGTGGGTGATGACATGTACGGCGGCGCGGCCCTGGCGCTGGCGGAGATCGAGGGTCAGCCGGACGCCACGACTGAGCTGGGGTTGGAGCCGGGGATGGTGTTTCAGCGGCAGGCGTTGCACGCGGCGTTGTTGCGGCTGGCACATCCGATCACCGGGCGTGAAATGTGCTTCCAAGCGCCGTTGCCGGACGATCTCTCCCGTTTGGTTCGCTGGTTGCGTCGGGCTCGTCCGCCGGCGCGGCGGATTGCAATTGAGGGCGCGAGTCTGGATCTTGATAAGCTGGTCAGATGAGTTCACTCCCCTTGAAGAAGAGAGCTGAGGCCATGAAGAAGGCAGCCGTACGAGCAGGGATGATCGCCACCGCGTTGGTGCTGGCGGGGTGCGCCGGTCGGGGCGGAGACGAGGTGTCGACGCAGCGCATTTTCCCGGCCTACGACTACGAGAGCCCCCAGGCCAATCGCCTTCCGGAGTTGTCGGGCCGCTACCTCGTGACCCTGGACGATGCGGATCCGCCTTGGGACGGCTACCCCGACGATCGCCGCCGGCCTCCGACCAGCAACGCCGGTGACACTCTGACCGTGGTGGGTCTGCCCCTGGGGCAGGGCGAGGTGCTGCCCGTGGCCCAGGTAGAGGTGCCGACTTGCGTAGGCGGCCCCAACCAGCCCATGTCGATCAGCGCCGACGGAACCGTCGCCCTGGTGCTGCTCTACGAAGACGGGCATCCCCAGACCTTGCCCTCCTCCAGCGGCGGCATGGTGCCGGCGACGGGCATCGTGCCCGTCGATCTCAGCGATCCGATGAACCCGGTGGTCGGCGAGGTCTATCCCTTTGAAAAGGAGACCGGGGCCCTCACGGTGGCGATTCACCCGGATGGCGACGTGGCCTTGGTCGGCCTGCGCGAGAGCGAGGAAGTGTTGGTGCTGCTGCTGGACGGTCCGCGCATCGTCGGCGACGTCGCTTGGCCGGTCTTCGGCAATGACGCCAACCCGAAGCGCCCGACCAGCATCCAATGGCATCCCTCCGGGCGCGGCTTCGCCATGTGCATGGCGGGGTACAAGCACGTGGCCTTCTTCAGCTTCGTTCGTCACGGGGCGAACGACATGATCGAGATCCACCGCTGGGGGGATCCCGTCCAGGCCGGTCCCTACCCCTTCACCGGCATCTTCTCACCCGACGGCGAGTACTTCTTCAGCAGCGACCTGGCCTGGAGCTTCCGCACCGGCTGGTTTGAGTCCGCCTCCGTCGGCTTCATCTCCGTCTACAAGGTCGATCAGATCATGGCGCCCGGGGCCCGGCACGAACGCATCGGCTCGGTCTCCGTGGGGCGCAGCCCAACCTCCTTGGCAATCTCGCCGGACGGCAGCCTGCTTGTCGTGGGCAACGTCGAAGGGGGCCTGGTGCCGCTTCGCTCCGAGCAGACGCCCAACGCCACCGATCTGGGACTGCTGCATCTGCTGCGGCACGACGGCTCCGGTCAACTCGAGATCCTCACCGAAGTACCCATCGAAGCCATCCCCACCGGCGTGACCTTCTCGCCGGACGGCGGGCATGTGCTGATCGCCGGCTACGACGAGGACACCGTCGCCATCTGGGAAATCCAGAACATCAACGGCACGCCACGCCTGGTCGATACGGTCATCGGCATCGAGACCGGCATCGGCCCGCACGATGTGCAGATCATCCCCTGACCAGCAAGGTCGCCGTCATGCAATCTGAAGAGTCAACCATCTGGAGCACGCTCAACGAGCGCTGGTCCCAGGGCCCGATTGCGCGCCTGACGCCGGACGAGTTGAACGAGATGCTGGCGGCGGCGCCGGGGCATCGAGAGATCGATGCGGGCATCGGCGGCGTCATTCGCGTGATTCGACTTGGCGCGCACTGGGTGCTTCAGGAACAAACCGGGGCGGGGGAGTTGCTCGCCCGCCGGATGCCGACCGAGCACGCAGTCGAAGCATTCCTGGCCCAACGCCTGGAGGACTACGAGCGCCTGTGGGATGGCTGCGGCTGCAAGATCAACTACTTTGAGGCGTGAGGTGATGGCTGCGAGCGCGCCAGGGAGTCCGCCACGCCAAGCTCGGGGCAAGCCCACGCCGCCAAATCGCTCGCAGGGATGAAATCAAGGTCCTGACAGTTTCACCTTGATGACGCGGCGCTTGCCGACCTTGAGCACGTGTTCCTGGCCGGGCTGGAGATAGTCGGCGGGCGCGGCGACGGGATCGGCGAGTTTCTCCGCGTCGAGCGATACCGCCCCTTGTTGCACGAGGCGCCTGGCCTCTGAGTTGGTATTCGCGAATCCAACTTGCACGACCATCGCGATCGTCGAGGTGGTGCTGGTTGGGTCGATCTGGACGATCTCCATGTCGCTGGGCAACTGGTGCTCGCGGAAGCGGCGGGTGAACTCCTCGGCGGCCTTCGCGCCGGCGCCTTCGCCGTGGTAGGTGTCGACGATGGCGGCTCCGAGCCGGGCCTTCTCTTCGCGGGGATGCGCCTGCGAGTCGAACGTCGGGTGGCCGACGAGTGTTGGGCCGAGCAGTGTGAACCACTCGTCCATGAGTTCATCCGGGATCGACATCGTCTTGCCGAACATGTCGTCGGGGGCGTCGAGCAGGCCGATGGCGTTGCCCAGGCTCTTACTCATCTTCTCGGCGCCGTCCGTGCCGCGCAGGAGCGGCATGGTGATGACGACCTGTGCTTCCTGGCCGGCTCCGGTTTGCAGGTCGCGACCGACGAGGTTGTTGTAGGTCTGGTCCGTGCCGCCGAGTTCGACATCGGACTCGATGCAGACCGAGTCCCAGCCCTGCATGAGCGGGTAGAGGAACTCGTGGATGTAGACGGCTTCGCTCGCCTGGTAGCGTTTCTGGAAGGTGTCGCGCTCGAGCATGCGGGCGACGGTCATCTGGGAGGTGAGGCGAATGACATCGGCGAAGCTCATGCCTTCGAGCCACTCCGAGTTTCGGCGCACCTCGAAGCGGGCCGGGTCGGGATCGAGGATCTTGCTGGCCTGCTCGATGTAAGTCTGGGCGTTGGCGTCGATCTGCTCGGGGGTGAGCATGGGGCGTGTCTTGCTCTTGCCGGTCGGATCGCCGATGCGGGCGGTGTAGTCGCCGACGATGAGGACCGCCTTGTGGCCGAGGTCCTGAAAGGCGCGCAGAACGCTGAGGACGACGGAATGGCCCACGTGGATGTCGGGGCTGGAGGGGTCCATTCCCAGCTTGATGCGCAGAGGCTTGCCGCCCGCGTCCGCCCGGTGCAGCTTGGCGCGCAACTCTTCCAGCGAATACACGCCGGCTGCTCGACCGACGAGACGATCTTCCTCAGGATGGGGCGATAAATCCTTGTTCGGCATAGGGGTCACTCCCGTGGTGGGCGATTGTACGGCAAGCCGGAGTCGGCCGTTGTCGGTCCGCGCTTGAGGCTGACGTCGCTCGATTCCCGGCCGCGCCCCGGCGTTACCGGGGCAGGAAGGGCGTTTGGCGACCTTTCGCTCCCCCTCGCGGCTTCGTACGATGGAGGGTCCCTTTCGCTGGCACTCACACGCTTCGCACCCCGGAGGCCGACCATGGCGACCGACCAGATTTCGCAGCAGATTCTCGACCTTCTTCGCTCCCAGGATCCCGAGGCCGCGGCCATCATCGCCCAGGAGGTGCAGCGCCAGGCGACCACCATCGAACTCATCGCCAGCGAGAATCACGTCACCCCCGCGGTGATGCATTCGATCGGCACCTGCCTGACCAACAAGTACGCCGAGGGCTATCCCGGGCGGCGGTACTACGGCGGCTGCCTGCACCACGACGAGATCGAGACGCTGGCGCGGAATCGGGCCAAGGAGTTGTTCGGCTGCAAGTACGCCAACGTCCAGCCGCACTCCGGCGCCCAGGCCAACATGGCGGTCATGATGGCCCTGCTCGAGCCCGGCGACACCTTCGCCAGCCTAGTGCTCAAGGACGGCGGGCACCTGAGCCACGGCATGCACCTGAACTTCTCCGGCCGCTACTTCAAGCCGGTCCACTACCCGCTGACCTACGACGAGAACGACGCCAACTTTGAGAAGATCGACTACGACGCGGCTCGCGAACTCTGCCTGGAAGCCAAGCCGAAGATGATCCTCTGCGGCTACTCGGCGTATCCGCGCACGATCGACTTCGCCCGTTTCCGCGAGATTGCCGATGAGTGCGGGGCGCTCCTGATGGCGGATATCGCCCACATCGCCGGCCTGGTGGCCTCGGGGCATCATCCTTCGCCCTTCCCGCACGCTCATGTCGTGACGACGACGACGCACAAGACGCTGCGCGGGCCGCGCGGCGGACTCATCCTGGTCAACGACAAGGATCTCTACAAGAAGGTCAACAGCGCCCTCTTCCCGGGCACGCAGGGCGGGCCGCTCATGCACACCATCGCTTCCAAGGCGGTGGCCTTCGGGGAAGCGCTCAAGCCGGCCTTCAAGGAGTATCAGGGGCAAGTCCTGAAGAACGCCACCGCCTTGGCCGCGGCCTTGCAGGGGCTCGGCTATCGCATCTGCTCGGGCGGCACGGACAACCACCTCATGCTCGTCGATCTGCGCACCAAGGATGCGGAGCTCACCGGGAAGGATGCGGAAGCCTGGCTGGAGGCGGCCAACATCGTCACCAACAAGAACGGCATCCCCAACGATCCGCGCCCGCCCATGGTGACCAGCGGCCTGCGCCTGGGCGCCCCGGCGGTGACCACCCGCGGCATGAAGGAAGCGGAGATGCAGCAGATCGCCCAGCTCATCGACCGCGTCCTGACCTCGGGCGGCAGCGAAGAGATCGCGACCGCCGTTCGTGAGGATGTCGTGCAGCTTTGCGGCAAGTTCGAGGTGCCGGCGTAAGTCGAGAAGCGACCGAGGGACCAAGGGACTGGGGGACTGAAGGACCAAGGGACTGGGAGGCGCGGGGACTTCAGTCCCCGAGCGGCCCGACCTGCCGCATGCCCTCGTAGATGGCAGTGCAGACGACCGTCGCCAGGTTGAGCGACCGGGCTCCCGAGACCATGGGGAGCGTCAGCCGGGCGGCGGCGGCGTTGTGGACCTCATCGGGCACGCCGGCCGTCTCCTGGCCGAAGAGCAGGTAATCGCCCGGCTGGAAAGCGAAGTCCCAGTGGGGGATGGCGGCTTTGGTGGTGTAGAGGACGAGGCGGTGGGGCAGGTTCGCCGGGTCCGAGGCCAGGAAGGCCTCCCAGGACTCGTGATGGCGGACGTCCAGGCCGTGCCAATAGTCCATTCCAGCCCGTCGGAAGGCCTTTTCGGAGGTATCGAAGCCCAGGGGGTGGACCAGGTGGAGCGCGCAGCCGGCCGCCATGCAGGTTCGGCCGATGTTCCCCGTGTTGTTGGGGATCTCGGGCTGGTAGAGGACGACGTGGAAGAGGGGGTCGGGCACGCCCCCAGGGTACCGCCTGTGCTTGAGCAGATGGGGGTCAGGTCGCTACCATCGCCCCTCCTACCGGAATCCGGGCGGGCCGTCGGTCGTTCGGGGGCGGCGGTGCGGACCGCAGGGAGGTCGGTACAATCGGACGCTGCGCCTCCGCCACGCCGGGGAGGCGGCGCTATGGCACACCCCTGACCCTGACGACGAAGCCTCGAGCTGGAGCTGAGCATGGCCAACTACACGACCGCTGACATCCGCAACCTCGCACTCACCGGACACGCGGGGTGCGGCAAGACGACGCTGGTGGAGCGGATCCTGGCCGACTGCAAGGTCGTCGGCCGCATGGGCAGCGTCGAAGAGAAGAACACCGTCTGCGACTTCGACGAGGAAGAGAAGGAGCACGGCCGCAGCCTCAACTCCGCGGTGGTCCACCTCGACTACACCACCTCGGACGGCGGCAAGACGGTTCACATGAACCTGATCGACACGCCGGGCTCCCCCGACTTTCTGGGCCATGCCCTCTCGGCCCTGCCGGCCGTGGAGATGGCGGCGGTGGTGATCGACGCCACCAAGGGCATCGAGACCACCACCCGTCGGGTCATGAAGTTCGCCGAGGGGCGGCAACTGCCCCGCATGATCGTGATCAACAAGATGGATCACGGCGAGACGCTCGAAGATCTCGTCGGCCAGATCCGCGAGGCCTTCGGCAGCGCCTGCCTGCCCATCAACCTCCCGGCGGCGGACCTGAGCGGCGTGGTGGATGTCTTTGGCGCTGGCAGTGGCGACACGGCCTTCAGTTCGGTTGAGGAGGCCCACACGGCGGTTCTCGACCAGACGGTCGAGGTCGACGAAACCCTCATGGAGAAGTACCTGGAAGGCGAGGAGATCCCCGCCGACCAATTGCATGAGGCGTTCGAGAAGGGCCTGCGCGAGTCGCACATCATCCCCATCTGCTTCACTGCGGGTCGGGAGGGTGTCGGCGTGCCGGCCTTGCTCGACATCGTCGCCAAGCTCTGCCCCAGCCCCGAAGAAGGCAACCCCCGCCCCTTCGTCCGCAAAGGCGCGGATGGCGATGAGGCGGTCGAGGTCAAGCCCGACGCCGGCGCCCCGGCGGTGGCTCATGTCTTCAAGGTGACCGCCGACCCCTTCATGGGCAAGGTCTCCGTTCTCCGCGTTCACCAGGGCACGATCAAGAACGGCGATCAACTGCACGTTGACGACGCCCGCAAGCCGGTCCGGGTGAATCATCTGTTCAAGCTGCAGGGCAAGGAGCACGAGAACATCGAGCAGGGCGTGGCCGGTGATATTCTGGCCGTCGCCAAGGTCGAGGAACTGCATTACGACGCCGTGCTTCGCGCTGAGGGCGACCAGTTGCACCTCAAGGCCCTGGAACTGCCCCGGCCCATGTACGGCCTGTCGATCGAAGCCACCAAGCGCGGCGAGGAAGAGAAGATCGCCATCGCCATGGGCCGCATGTCGGAAGAAGACCCGACGCTCATCGTCGAACGTCGCGCTTCCACCGGCGAGACCGTGCTGCTGGGCCTCGGTGAACTGCACCTGCGGGTCGTGCTGGAGAAGCTCAAGAACCGCTTCCACGTCGAAGTCGCCACCGCCCCGCCCAAGGTCGCCTACAAGGAGACCATCGGCTCCCAGGCGGAAGGCCACCACCGCCACAAGAAGCAGACGGGCGGCGCCGGCCAGTTCGGCGAGGTCTACCTGCGCGTGGCGCCCCTTACCGAAGAGGAACTGGCCGAACAGGCCGACTCGGACGGCCTCATCTTCGAGGACGCCACGGTCGGCGGCAGCATCCCCCGCCAGTTCCTGCCCGCCATCGAGAAGGGCATCCGCCAGGCACTGCATACCGGTGTCGTGGCCGGCTACCCGATGTCGAGCGTCAAGGTCACCGTCTACGACGGCAAGTACCACCCGGTCGACTCCAAGGAAGTCGCCTTCGTCGCCGCCGGCAAGAAGGCGTTCATGGATGCGGTCATGAAGGCGCGGCCGCTGCTCCTGGAGCCCATCGTCGACATGGAAGTGACGATCCCCAGTCAGTACATGGGCGACATTGCCAGCGACATTTCCGGTCGCCGCGGTCGCATCCAGGGTTCCGACATGCTGCCCGGCGATCTGACCATCGTGCGGGCCCAGGCGCCGCTGGCGGAGCTGATGACCTACCAGAACTCGCTCAAGTCGATGACCGGTGGTCAGGGCAGCTTCTCCATGGAGTACAGCCACGACGAGCAGATGCCACCCAACGTGCAGGCGGAAGTCGTGGCGGCCTACAAGCCCAAGGAAGAAGAGGACTGATCCGCAAAGCCGCGAATGGCATTCGCGGTGGATCGACAAGCTACTTGCAGATGAACCCCCAAACGCCGGTCCCAGGACCGGCGTTTTTCTGTGCCGCTTGGCGCCCAACGCGCCGCCCTGGGGGCGGCGGCTAAGCAAGCGTGAGATGTGCGGCAACACCGTTTAGCCGCGTGCCCCAGACCCGCGCGTGGCGCCGTCCGGCATCCTCATCCCTCGACGGCGCCAGGGCACTGGTTGGCAAGCAACCAGTGGCACCCGATGGGGGAAGATGCTCACGTGCTCACCCGTCCACCGTGAGCATGTGAGCATCTACCGGATTCCTGCGCACATTCGTGAAGAGGCTCAAGGTGCTCACTCGCCGACGGTGAGCATGTGAGCATCTTCCAATCTGGTGCGCACGAGCGCGGCGTTCTGTCGTGCGAGCCGTTGACTTCTCGTACGATCTGGCCGATCGTTGCTGGCCTCGGCGCCGATCCGGTGTAAGCTGAAACGGGAGCGTTCTCGCTCGCCTTCGGGAGGATTGTCATGCATCCCCGCCACCTTGCCGCCGCCTGCTGTGTACTCAGTTTGGCCCTGGGTGGTCATGCGCCAATCGCCTGCGGCGATGAAACGCCCATCTTCACCGAGGACCAGAAGATCCTGGCGAGCGATGGGGCTGCTGGAGACTACTTGGGAAGGATGAGCGCTTCGGCAATCCATGATGATCTACTCATTCTGGGTGCGCCCCGAGAGGACGGACCTGGTGGCACAGACTCTGGCGCTGCCTACATCTTCCGCTTCAACGGCAGTGAGTGGGTGGAGGAAGCAAAGCTCGAGCCTACTGACGGCACAGTTGACGGCTACTTTGGGAAGAGTGTGGCGATCTACAACGACTTTGCTGCTGTCGGCTGTTACCAGGATGCTGATCCGAACAACTTCAAAGGTGGCGTCTACATCTACCGCTTCGATGGTCAGAATTGGTTCTTGGAAGAGAAGTTCATCGGCGATGGGGACAGCTCGCCGACGTTCGGTCAGTCACTCGCGACTCATGAGGACCTACTCTGCATCGGAGACCTGAATGACGGGGTATTCAACTTCAGCACCGGTGCTGTCTCGATCTATCGATATGTCAACGGCGAGTGGATCTTGGAGCAGAAGACCTACGGTGTCGAAGTGCAGAATTCTCACGAGGAAGCATGGGCGATCGCTACAGACGGCACCCGTCTCATCATCGGCAACAACACCTCTGTCGGGTTTAGCATCGATGAAAGCTGGGTCTGCATCCTGAAGCATGATGGTGTCAGTTGGATCATAGAAGATGAACTCACCGAGTATGACCTCCCAATCGAGTCGTATTATGGCCGTGCTGTTGACATCCAAGGCAATGTCGCAGTTGTCGGCTGCGCTGATGATGGCACTGACAGCTACCGTGGTTCTATCTATGTCTACCGGTTCTCTGGGCCTCCTGCCAACGAGTGGATTGAGGAAGCTGTGCTTGTGCCAGCCGATGTGCAGGATGATGACTTCGTCGGAGAGCAGGTGGTCTTGGCTGGTGAGAACGCCATCATCGCCGAAGCCATGGGTCACGAGACTCCGGGGTACGGCCAGAGCACGCTCTACCTGTATCGCTACATCGATCAGGCATGGGTGCTGACTAGCAAGCTGACGGGAGCCAACACAGCCGACTCCTTTGGTCAGCTCGGAACTGCTTTTCTGGCTGCAGAAGGCTGCAAGGTCGTGACCGGTGCTCCACTTGACGACCAGCTTGGCTACAACGCAGGTGCTGCCCTCTACTATGACCTCTCCTGCCCTGAAGACCTGAGTGGCGATGGCTACGTCGATCAGTCGGACCTCGGTATCCTGCTCGCGTCGTACGAAGTTGATGATGGCGGCGACATCGACGGCGACGGCGATACGGATCAGGCGGACCTCGGCCTGCTCCTCGCTGCGTATGAGACGTTCTGCAAGTGATGCTCCGGCTCCCTCTCCCCGCGGGAGAGGGTTGGGGTGAGGGGGGCAGCGCTGGTTAAGCAGGACCGCTTGCTCGCGCGGACGCGTACCCCTCACCCGGCTCATTGTCGACCTTGCTGCTGCGAGCCGCCTGCTTCGCCACCCTCTCCCGTTGGGCGAGGGTTGCGAGGGCCACCGGCGCACTGGTTGACCAGCAACCAGTGGCACCCGATGGGTGAAGAGGCTCAAGGTGCTCACTCGCCGACAGTGAGCATGTGAGCATCTTCCAACCTCGTGCGCACAGATGCGGTGACGTGTCCGCACACTCCGCGCAATCGTCACAAACGGAACCGTCAGCGCCACCTCGCAGGGCTCGCCAGTCTCCGCAGACCGCCGTAAATCCCCGCGCCGCAAGCGCCGATGAACCCTGATGACAGACCGCTAGGCGTCGCTGTCAGCGATGCTGCCCCCCCTGGCACGGAGCAGAGGTGAACGATGAAGCTCGATGACATCCTGCGAACCGCTCACGAGAACGACGCTTCCGATGTGCACCTGATTGCGGGCCACCCGCCCATGATGCGTGTGCATACGGTTATCACTCCTATGGATTATCCGGTCATCACCCCGGAGTCCGCCAAGCGCATGCTCGAGCACATGACCACGCCCGAGCAGCTCAAGATTTTCGATGAGAACAAGGACGTTGACTTCTCCTACGAAGTCGCCGGCCTGGGTCGCTACCGCGTCAACGCCCACATGCAGCGGCAATCGATCGGCCTGGCCCTGCGTACCATCAAGACCAAGGTCCCGCCCCTGGCCAACCTGAACCTCCCCGAGGTCATCAGTCGGCTGACCTACCTGCCGCGCGGCCTGGTGCTGGTCACCGGCGACACCGGCTCGGGCAAGTCCACGACGCTGGCGGCGATGATCGAGGCGATGAACGCGCGCTACCGCAAGCACATCATCACCCTGGAAGACCCCGTCGAATACGCCTTCGTGTCCAACAAGTCGGTGCTGGAGCAGCGCGAACTCGGGGCGGACATGCCGACCTTCGCTTCGGCTCTGAAGCACGCCCTGCGTCAGGACCCGGACATCATCCTGGTCGGTGAGATGCGTGACCTGGAGACGACGGCCCTGGCCATCACCGCCGCCGAGACGGGCCACCTGGTGCTCTCGACCTTGCACACGGTGAACGCTTCGCAGACGGTCGAACGTATCATCGATATGTACCCGGCGAACCAGCAGAACCAGATTCGCTCGATGCTGTCCAACACCTTGCAGGCGGTGGTCAGCCAGACGCTGTTCTCGCGCGTGGATGTGCCGGGCATGGTCCCGGCGGTGGAAGTGCTGCTCTGCACGCCGGCGGTGCGGAACATCATCCGCGAGAACCGCACGTTTGAGATTCCCAACGTCATCGAGACGAACCGCTCGATCGGCATGTGCTCGCTGGATGCGAGCATCTCGGAGTTGTACTTCAACGGCATGATCAGCCGGGAAGACGCCATCGCCCAGGCGGCCTACCCGGACAAGCTGGAACGTCAGTTGGCGGCGTAAGGGCGACGATGAGTAGGCGTCCGGGTGTGTTGAACGGCGGGCGCGCGACGGTGTAAGGAAACGACGATGCCTCATTATCGCTACCAGGCGCGCAGTTCGGATGGCTCCATGCAGTCGGGCGTGCTCTCCGCGGACAACGCGGTGACCGCCGCGACGATCCTGCGCAACCAGGGGCATCACGTGCTGGCCTTGTCGCCGACCCAGTCGGCGGCCCTGCACGCGCAGTCGCTCAAGCAGAAGCTGTCGGCGCTGAATGTCGGCTCGGGACCCGGCCAGAAGGACATCCTCGACTTCACCACCCAGTTGGCGGTGATGATCCGGGCCGGCATCTCGATTCGAGCGGCCCTGGACGGCATCGCGGATCAAACCGACAACGCCGCCTTCCGCAAGATCCTGCTGCAGCTCAAGAGCGATGTGGAGTCGGGCAAGCAGTTCTCGGAGGCGATCTCCAGGCATCCGAAGCTCTTCAGCCTGCTCTACGTGAACATGGTCAAGGCTTCGGAAATGTCGGGTTCCTTCGCCAAGATGCTCGACCGCATCGCGGCCTACATGGCCCAGCAGATCGAGACCCGCAAGATGGTCATCGGGGCCATGATCTACCCCGGCGTCATCGCCACCATGGCGGTGGGCGTCACCATCTTCCTGCTGACCTTCGTGCTGCCCAAGTTCGGGGCGGTCTTCAAGGGCAAGGAAGAGCTCTTGCCCTGGGCCACGACCTTCCTCATGAATCTGTCCGACTGGATGGTGCAGTTCTGGTACCTCCCGCTCATCGGCGCCGTCGGCGGCTTCATCGGCCTCTTGTTCTTCTGCAAGACCGACTTCGGTCGTGTCTTCATCGATCGCCTCAAGCTGACGATCCCCATCTTCCGCAACATGTTCCGCTCGCTCTACATCAGCCGCGGCCTGCACACCATGGCGGAGCTCTTGAACGCCGGCGTGCCCATGCTGGACACCTTGCGGATCACCGGCGACATCTCGGGCAACTCGCTCTATCAGATGATGTGGCGGGGCGTGGCCAAGAGCGTCAAGGAAGGCAAGAAGGTCGCCCATCCCTTGCAGCGCTCCGGTCTGCTGCCCAAGGCGGTGGTGCAGATGATCTCCGCGGGTGAGGAGTCCGGTAAGCTCGGCGAGGTCTTGTCGGAGATCAGCACCTTCTATGCCAAGCAACTCAAGGACAACATCAAGGCGGTCACCTCGATGATTGAGCCGATCATGATTATTGTGATGGGTGGGGTCGTCGGATTCATCGCCATGGCCATCATCCTGCCCATCTTCAAGATGAGTTCCGTGGTTTCGTAACCGATGCTCAATGTGAATCCGGGGAAGATGCGCGGTTCATGTAGCGGAGGCGATGCGCCAGCGAGGCGGCGGAGAGGATGCAATGCGAAGGCAACTGAGAACTCCTCCACCGAGGCAGAGCAGCCCCCGATCCCGACAGAGCCGTGGCGCCGGCTTCACCTTGCTGGAAACCGCCCTCGCCACCATCATTCTCGGAACCGGGGTGCTGGCCATCATCCAGGCCCAGCAGTACTTCTACCACCAGAACGCCTGGTCGACGCAAACTTCGACGGCGACGTTTCTGGCCTCGGAGTTGCGCGAGCGACTGTATCGCATGCCGCGGCACGATCCGATCACCCGCGGAGATAACTGGGGGCCCGAATCGGGCGAGTACTCTCCCGAGGACTACGACGATCTCGACGACTTTGACGGGGCGGACTCGGCCGGGACGGTGTGGGACTCGCCCTGGGAAGGCGATGCCACCGGGCCTCTCGATTCGCGCGGCCGGGTCATCGATGACATGCGAGGCTGGTCGCAGCTCGTGGAAGTCACGAACGTCGATCCGATGTCGATCTGGACGGAAGCGACGGACGGCTCCACGGAAATGGTGATGGTGACGGTGACGGTCTTCTATCAAGGGATGCTGGACGCCTCGCCCATGGAGGTGACATCCATGCAGTGGATCAGTCGCCGCTGAGGAGACGGCGCCAGTCGACCCGGGGCAAGGGAGGCGAAGGGCAGGACGCGGAGGCACAGGCAACTGGACGCGGGAGCGACCCATGTGGAGCAGAACTCGCCGAGTCGGCGACAGCAAGAAAAGATGTCCAGCCAAGCGAGCCCGCTTCGATCGTCAAGGCGTCGCCTCCGTGCTGGCCATGATGTTCCTGGTGATCTTCGGGTCGCTGGCGGCCACCATGGGCATCGTGGCCCAGGGCAACCTGCGCACCGCCCAGACGCACCTGCAGGTGAGCCGAGCCCTCGCCGCCGCCGAAGCCGGCATGGATTACGCCGAGCGCCGTTTGGACAAGGCGGTGCGCCGCTTCGTGCTGGATCGCGGCGAGATCGACGCGGAGATCGCCGGCGTGCTGTGGACGGGGACCTATGACTCCTCGCACGGCCTCATCGAGGTGCGCGAGCCGGACGATTTCACGGAGACGGTCGCCGCCCGCGGCATCGCCGAGGCTCTGGCCAACGCCCACGCCGCCGAATCGCACCAGGTGTACGGCAAGGTCCCCAACGACGACGCCCTGCCTCTCATCGATCCCGCCAGCGGCCAGCTTGTCACCCGTCCCATCGGCTTTGAGAGCGGCGGCGAACCCAACTTCCAGGTGATCTACACCCCCCTCGCCGACGCGCGCTATGTGCGGGTGACGGTCATCGGCCGGGACGCGGATGTGCAGCGTGCCATCAGCGTCGACTACCAGCTCGCCAAGCGGCTCAAGTACGCCATCATGTCGCCCAACCGCATCATGCTGGGCAAGAACGTGCACGTGGAGGGCAGCATCGGCTCGTGTTACGACACGCTGGACGTGGCCAACGGGCATCCGATCGTGGCGGTGAGCGACTTCGTGCACTTGTCCGCCGGCCTGGACGCGGACCTCGAGGCTCTGCAAGACAATCTGCCCACCTACGACGTGGACGGCGACGGCCGCCTGCGCACCGGCCACAGCGTCGAGGCCGCCGGCATTCCCAGCGGCGCCTTCGACGCCGACGGTGACGGTTACGTCGACGAGTATGACCTCTTCATCGCCGAGTTCGACACCATCAGCACCGATGGGCGAGTCGTCTTCGATTCCGATCTGGCCAACGACGCCGGCTACAGCGGCCTGAGCGCGGAGTTCGACATTGACCCCGACCTGGCCACCTTGCTGGACCAGGCCTTCGCCGATCGCAACCGCGACGGCCAGGTGGATCACAAGGACGTGGCGCTCGGCTACAACGACGGCATCCTGGATCGGCTGGACAACTACGCCAAGGTGCACGGCTCGCTGGGATTCACCGTCTCGGCGCAGGAGTGGGCCGACGCCAATGGCGGTGATCATTGGCAGCGCTACATTCACGGCTCCATGAAGCCGGATCGCTACGAATCGCCCGTCGAGTTCAGTGTCTCGGAAGACGATCTGCTGGCCTTGGATGCGGCGGACTTCACGGACAGCCAGAACGGCATCGCGGCCATCGCCGACGCCGGACAGGCGTTCCAGGATCAGGTCAGCGCCCAGTTGGGCAGCGGCGACGCCCAATACCTCCCCCCCAGCGACGCCACCTGGGAGCGCGTGCCCTGGCGCTCGCCCGGCTACTACGACTGGTACCAGCGGCCGATCTACCGGCACATGACCTTCAAGAACGTGGTCATTCCCCGGGGCACCAACGCCCTCTTCGAAGACTGCGTCTTCATCGGGGCCACCAAGGTCGAGAGCTACGGCGACAACGCCCACGTCAACTGGAACTTCTACGGCACCCAGGAAAAGGGGCCCGACGGCACCTTCCACGAGAAGTACGACATTCTCGACAAGGAGGACATCCCGGACGGCCAGCAGGACTTCTACACCAACTACGACCTGCTTCCTGACGCCCTCTACATCAACGGCGTTCGCGTGCGCGACACCAAGCCCTGGTCGAATAACCTGCGCTTCCACAACTGCGAGATTCGCGGCTCCGTGGTGACGACCGCCACGCAGACCTTCACGCACGTCCGCAACAAGGTGCAGTTCACCGGCAGCACCGTCTTCACGGAACCGTCCGTCGGCGGCAACGGCGATGTGACGCAGGACGAGTACGACACCCTCAAGCGCAGCTCGCTCATGGCCCCGGGCTACTCCGTCGACATCGGCACCTTCAACAGCCCCGCCAGCCAGGACGTCAATCTGCGCGGCACCGTCATCAGCGGCGTCCTGGACATTCGCGGCAACGCCTCCATCGTCGGCTCGCTGCTCATGACCTACGCCCCGGTGGTGGGAGAGGGCTCCCTGGCCTACGGCGGCAACCCGGCCGGCTTCAACTCCACCTTCGGCTACTTCGGCCCCGACGACGGCGACGGCGAGTCCGTGGCCCCCCACACCCTGACCGACACGGATGGCGACGGCGTTATCGATGTCGGTGAGGACTTCGACGGCGACGGCGTCGCCGACCCCTGGGAAGGCTACGCCAAGATCAACATCATCTACGATCCGGACATCCCCCTGCCCGACGGCCTCATGACGCCCCTGCAGGTCGTGCTCGATCCCTACAGCTATCGGGAGGGCCTGTAAATGAAACGGACCGCTCGTCTGCGCCCCGTCCGCCGTGCCTTTAGCATGATCGAAATGCTCCTGGCCTTGTCGATCACCTCCATGCTGCTTACCGCAACCATGGTGGCGCTCGACGCCTCCTTCAAGGGCTACCAGCTCACCACCGAGTCCGCCTCCACCCATGTCGTCTCGCGCATCATGATGCATCGCCTGCTGGCGATGATTCGCACGGGAACCGACTTTGGCCCCTTCCCGGCGAACCCGCTGCTGGAGCCGACCCTCGAGTCGGACTACATCCAGATGCTGACCGATGCGGGCGATGTGCTGGAGATCCGCTATGACGCCGACCTCCAGCAGATCAACGCCGTCATCAACCCCGGCACGGCGGATGAGGATGTGCAGCCCATGCTGGGCGGCGTCTCCGCCTGCTCCTTTGAGCTGACCTACGACATCGGCGCTCGCCTGCGTCAGGCCTCGATCGACATCACCATCGTGCCCAACGACGATGTGAGCTTGTCGGTGGAGGGCGATGAGAACGTGCCGCCGATTCGGCTGGTCGCATCCGTCTCCCCGCGGCGACTGGATGAGGGTGGCTAAGGTCAGCTCGCCACAGCGTCGGGAGTCGGATCAAGTCAACTACAGCGGGTGACGCTTGACTCACGGAGGGAGCTGAGCGAGCCGCCGCGTCCACGCGAGCGGCCTTAGTGGGCACGACCTCTTGCCGCGACGCCGCAGACCGCGGTCGAGGACGACGCGGCTCGCGCGCCTGCCCCAGCGGATATCCAGCCATTCAGTCTTCGCTCTCAGCGCGCGAAAAGGACGCTTGATCCTTTCGGACCAAGCGCCTGTTTGCCACAAAGACGTTCGCGCGCAAGTGTTGTCCTGTGCCTAACTCTTGCGGCGACGCGTCAGCAGACCGAAGCCTGCCAGCGCCAGTGGCGCCAGCGACCCCGGAGCAGGGATCAAATCTTCAGAGATCAGCTGCATGGAGATGCCACCCCACGAACCACCGGGCGGTGTGATCTGGTTCACGCCGTCGCGGAGGAAGGAGTGCTCGTTGAAGCCGACCTGCGGGTCGGTCTCCATGAGGCCGAACTCGGTGTTCACGTCGGTGAATCTCCAGTCGAACTTCACATGCCCCATGGGCTCGACGGCGAGTTCACTGGTGAAGGAGACGACAATGCTGTTGAAGCCGTCGTTTCCGGTGAGATTCACGAGATAGGAGGAGACTTCGTTCGTCCCCGAGGCATCGTAGAACGTGATGTAGAGGCGCCCATCGACATTGCCCGGATCGTTCGGGTTGCCGAAGCCGGCCCGGAAGGTGTGGGTGATGAGCGTCTGGGTCTGACTTACCTGCGAGGTCATCTGGTAGTCGTCAAACAGGTACGACTGGAATTCCAGCTCGCGGGAGAAGTTCTGGTCGTCGCCGTCGGTGTCCTGTCCGTCGTGTGAGTCGTACGACATGATGGCGTCGCCGGAGCGAGGCCCATCACCGCCCCCGAGCCAATCGGCGTCGGCGGGGCCGTCCGTTTGCCAGGACTCACCAGTTTCTGGATTAACAAGGAAGTAGAGGGGTTGCGGATTGGGATCCGCCGTGGCCAAGCCGGCTGTGGCGACCAGCAAGGCCGTAGAAACAAATGTCTGCAGCGGCAAATTCATTGCTCGCTCCTCTCTCGATACAACAGCTCTTCCGCACCGATCCCCTGTGCAAAGACCGGGCGCGGCGACCGGGGGTCAAAACGAAAACAACGTCAGACATGCTGACGTGCTTCGATGCGACCCTCGCTCTGACTCAGAATGTCGGAAAAGGAGTGGGCCTGCCAACCTGACTCGAAAACAGGACCGAATCCAGATCCCTGTGCGGTGTCCGCCGGAACGGACATGGAGACTATACCCCGGTTCCGAAGGGGCACAACCGCTTTTGCGTGAGATGGCGCAAAAAGCGCCACAGGCCCGGCTTGCCCAGCTTGCCTGGCCGGTCGTTCCCACGGGACGAAACGGCCGGCCAGCCTCACCACCGAGACCTCCGGAATCGGGGCGATCGTCTAAGGCAATCGCTATCATGGCCGGACCTGCACCACGCGTACAAGGAGTTCGCCATGCGTATCTGGATCGACGGACAGCTGATACCCCAACAAGATGCGAAAATCAGCGTCTACGACCACGGACTGCTCTACGGCGACGGCTGTTTCGAAGGCATCCGCATCTACAACAAGCGGATCTTCAAGTGTCAGTCACACATCGATCGGCTCTATCGCAGCGCCGAACTCATCCATCTGGAGATCCCCTACAGCAAGGACGAGATCGACCAGGCCATGCGCGACTGCATCGCCGCCAACGAACTCACCGATGGCTACATCCGCCTGGTGGTGACGCGCGGCCCCGGCGACCTCGGGCTCAACCCCTTCCTCTGCAAGCGGCCCACCGTCATCTGCATCGCCGACAAGATCAAGCTCTACCCGGACAGCTTCTACGAAGAGGGGCTGGGCGTGGTCACCGCCAAGCGCATTCGCGTCGACCCTCGCGCCCTCGACCCGGCGGTCAAGAGCCTGAATTACCTCAACAACATCCTCGCCAAGATCGAGGCCATCAACGAGGGCAAGCTCGAAGCCATCATGCTCAATCGCGAGGGCAAGGTCTCCGAGTGCACGGGCGATAACCTCTTCATCGTCAAGGACGGCTCCGTCCACACCCCGCCCACCAGCGCCGGCATCCTGCACGGCATTACCCGCGCCTTTGTCCTCGAACTCTGCGGCAAGCTGGGCATCACCGCTGTCGAGCGGGACATGGAGCTCGAGGAAGTGCGTCAGGCCGACGAGGTCTTCCTGACCGGCACCGCCGCCGAGATCATCGCCGTCACCCTGGTCGACGAGACGACGGTCGGAGACGGCAAGCGCGGCCCGATCACCGCCAAGCTCAACGAGGCCTTCCGGGCGGCGGTGAGTGAGAACGCCCCGGAGGATTGATCCTTCGCCTTCAGCCGGGCCCAGCTTCGATTGACCCACCAGAGCCGCCCGCGTCGCGGCTCTTTCCTTTGGAACTCACGCATGTCAGACAAGGCCCTGAGCCACGCCCAGATCGCCGCCGCCGTTCAGCAGCACGTGCGGACGCTGCGTCTGCTGGGGGTGGACTCCCTGCCTGCCGGCGCGGGTGGCCCGCTGCCTCTCGCCGCGGTTGAGTCCCGCGAGATCGAGGCGCTGCCGGTCGTGACAACCGAAGGTGAGCCGCCGGCGCAGGAGCCCGCCATGACGGATGAGACGATCTTCGAGAAGGAAGAGGCGGCGGCGCCCTCGCCCTACGCGGGCCTGAGCCGCGAGGAGAAGCAGCAGGCCCTGGACAAGCTGCGCGAGGAGCACGACCGCGAGTGCCCGCATTGCACCCAGGCGACGGCGCACACGCAGACGGTCTTCGGCGAGGGCAGCGCCGATGCGGGGCTCATGTTCGTCGGGGAAGCGCCGGGCGCGGAAGAGGATCGCCAAGGCCGACCCTTTGTCGGCCGATCAGGTCAGAAGCTGACCGAGATGATTGAGGCAATGGGTTTTGCGCGCGAAGAGGTGTACATCGCCAACGTCTTGAAAGCGCGGCCGCCGGACAACGCCACCCCCACGCTGGCGGAGGCGGCGAAGTGCGGGCCTTACTTGCGTCGACAGATCGAGATTATTCAACCCAAGGTCATTGTGACCCTGGGCGGGCCGGCAGCGAAGCTCTTGCTCGAAACTCGCCTGGGCGTGACCAAGATCCGCGGCACTTGGCACGACTACCGCGGCACGCCGGTGATGCCGACCTTCCACCCCGCGTACCTGCTCCGGCAATACACGCCGGAGAATCGCCAGAAGGTGTGGTCGGACCTGCAGTCGGTCTTACAGCATTTTCCCGAGAAATCGTGAACGGCTGCTGGCCCTACTCGCAGACGCGTCGTATTCTTTGCGCAGACAACCACGACCCCCACGAGGCCTGGCGTTCGGGATTCGCTCCTGAACGCTGGGTTTTTTCTTGGAGCGACTGCGGGCGCTGGCGGCCTTGCCTGCCGGCAGTTGGATGGGAGTGCTTCGGCTCGAGCGCTACCCGTTATCCAGCTTGGGCCACGTAGCGGTAGACCAGGCAGATCCAGCGCGAGTAGAAGTCGAACTGTCCCAGGCCCTGGGCGTGCGTGGTGCCGTAGGCCACGGCGTCGCGGCCGGTGATGAAGCTGCCGGGCGGGGGCTTGAAGAGCGAGTAGAACTCGTCGAGCGTCGCCTGCGGCGCTTCCCGGGCGAGGCGCCGGGTCATGAGATCGGCGTTGAGACGGTCGGCGCGGTCGCGCTGCTTGCCCAGGACATGCCAGGCGAACTTGTCGCCGTTGATGCGGAACCACAGACCCCGGTCGGTGTGGAGGTCGATGAGTTCGCTGGCCTTGTGCACGACGGTGGATTCGCTCGGGCTGGTCGGGCGGGTCTCGCCGGCGTCGCCGACCTGCGGCGGCAGGCGGATATAGCCATAGCCGGCGGTTCGTGAGGCGAGGTCGCCGACGCTGAGCGAAGGCCGGGAGCGGCGCGTCTCGGAACGGGCCGAGGCGCGGATGATCGTCTGGACGGCGGCGAGGGGTAAGAAGGTCGAAGGCCCCCGCCAAAGGTCGATCTGGTATCCCCCCCGGCACTGCGGTCATGAACTTCACCAGCATCGGCGCGCCGAGGGCGGCGAGCTTGCCGGCCGTGAGGCTGATCGCCTCAACGCCCCGCCCGCGCAAGCGCCGGACCAGATTGGTGGATTGCGATTCGTCCATGCGGCCGAGGATCTGCGGTGGTTTCTTGGCCAGCCGCTGCTGCACCGTCAGTTGGTCCAGGCCCGCGGCGTCGGCGATGACCGCTAGGAAATCATCCCAGCTCAGATTCGTCGATTCCGCCACGATGGTGAGGTAGGCGTGTTGTTCTCGGGATTGCGCCATGACATCCATCAATGTACACGCAAGCGCTTTGTCCGGCATGTCCAAGGTTGCGGGCGAGGCGACAAGCGAGGCGCCGGTAGGCGGCGCCAGATGGGCTGCTTGCGCCGACCGGGAATCGGTCGTACCGGGGCTTTCGCCTGCAACATCGGGGCCGTTTCGCCGGTAGTGTGCAAGGAAGGTGTGGGAGAGAGAGACATGGAGATTGGGATGATGCGCTGCCAAGCTCGCCTTGTCGGTCGATCTAGTTTGCTTGCGTTGGTGCTCTTAGCCGGTGTCTGCTGGAGCGAGACGCAGCCTGCCCCCGGTTCCGCCGCGGCGGCGACCGGCACGGTCGTGCCCCTGAGTACGCCGCCGAGGCGCACGGGAACCCTCGAGATCGACGATGCGAGTTTGTATTACGAGGTCTTCGGCGAGGGCCGGCCTGTCGTTTTGTTGCATGACGGCCTGCTGCACCGCGTCGCCTGGGACGACCAGGTCGACGCGCTCGCCGCGGACCATATGGTGGTGCGCTACGATCGGCGCGGCTACGGCGACTCGACCGCCCCGACGCAGCCCTTCTCCAACATTGACGACCTTGCCCTGCTGCTGGATGAGCTCAAGATCGAGAAGGCCGCCATCGTCGGTTCCTCGGCGGGGGCGATCCTGGCGCTTGACTTCACCCTGGAGCTCCCCGAGCGCGTGGAGACGCTGGTGCTCGTGGGAGCGGTGGCGGACGGCATGCCTTACACCGGTCAGACGATCCGCCGCTACCGGGCGACCCTCAGCCAGGACCCGCAGGAAGTCATTGAGCGCTGGTATCAGGACCGGTTTCTCTTCGCAGCGGAGAACCTCGAGGCCCGGGAGCGCTTCCGCGCGGTGCTGGAGAAGTCGCCGCACAACGCCGCCGCCCTGATGCAACGCCTCGATCGCTCGCGCGGGACCCGTGCCATCGAGCGGCTGGCGGAGATCCGCATTCCCACGCTCATCATCACCGGCGAGTTCGACAGCCCCGACACCCACGCCAGCGCCGGGGCCCTGCAGGCCGGCATCGCCACCTCCCAGCGCACGGTGATGGAAGGGGCGGCCCACTTCCCCTACATGGAGAGGCCGGACGAGTTCAACGAGTTGCTCGTTGACTTCCTGGGGCGCACCCGCCGACCTGTCCTCGGCGATGATGTCGTGGGGCTGGACTTCGACTGCGGCTTTGTCGACGTCGATGGCGCGACGCTGTATTACGAATGCGTAGGCGCCGGTGAGCCGCTCGTCTTGATTCACGGCGGGTCGATCGATCGGCGCATGTGGGACCCGCAGTTCACTTCGCTCGCCCGCAGCTACCGCGTTATTCGCTACGACGTGCGGGGGCACGGGCTGTCACCCAGTCCGCCCATTTCGTACTACGACTTCGAGGATCTGAGCGCGCTGCTCACCCACCTGGGCGTCGAGAGCGCTCACATCTGCGGCCTCTCCATGGGCGGGCGAATCGCCATCGACTTTGCCGTCGCCCATCCGGAGATGACGCGCTCGCTTATCGCGGTGGGGCCGGCGTACACGGGCTTCCGCTTCCAAGGCGATGACTGGCAGGCCTATCTCGACGACTTGCTCCCGGCTTACAACGCCGGCGATGCGGCGGCCTGCCGCGAGATCTTCCTCAAGGCCTGGACGATCGGCCCCAAGCGCGAGGCGGCGGAGGTTGCCCCGCAGGTGCTCGCGCGGGTGCGGGAGATGCTGGTGTACGGCTGGGACGACAGCCGCAACCTCGGGCGCACGCTGCCCACGACGCCGATCGCCGCCGAGGTCCTGGGCGAGATCGACCTGCCCGCCTTGCTCGTCTTGGGCGAACTCGACATGTCGGATATCGAACTGGCGGTGGAAACGCTGCACCGCGAACTGCCACAATCAACGCTGGTGACGATTCCCGGGGCGGCCCACATGGTGAACCTGGAGCAGCCGGCGTTGTTTGATCAGGCGCTCGTGTCGTTCTTGGAGGAGATCGACGGAGTGGAGGAGGAGACGGATTGACGCTTCCGCGCGGCCGCCGCGTGATCCGAGCGACGAGGTACGCTCTCTCTCAAAGTTCGTTGGGGGGAACCGGTCTCGTGAGGGTGATAGAACGAAGGAAAGCCCAGACGGAAACGCCTGGGCTTTCTTACTGCGCTTACCAGCCGAGCACGTAGGCGAAGACGAGGGGGGCGACGATGGTGGCGTCGGACTCGATCATGTAGCGCGGGGTGTCGACGTCGAGCTTGCCCCAGGTGATCTTCTCCGTGGGGATGGCTCCGGAGTAGGAGCCGTAGCTCGTCGTCGAGTCGCTGATCTGGCAGAAGTAGGACCAGTAGGGGCAGGCGAGGCGCAGGTCCTGGTGGATCATGGGGACGACGCAGATGGGGTAGTCGCCGGCGATGCCCCCGCCGATCTGGAAGAAACCGACGCCGCACTTGGCCTCGTCAAGCGGCACGGGTTCGCCGTCGACGGCGCCGCCATCCGGCGCCTCCTGGTAGAGGTCCTGGCCGGTGGTCGTCTTGGTGTACCAATTCGCCAACCTGGCCATGTACTCCAGGCCGGAGCGCACCGTCCGTGCCGACTTGATCTCGCCGGTGATCAGGTGAGCGACGAAGATGTTGCCCAGCGTCGAGTCTTCCCAGCCGGGCACGAAGATGGGCAGGTTCTTCTCAGCGGCGGCGATGAGCCAGGAGTGCTTGGGGTCGATCTGGTAGCTCTCTTCGAGGAGCTTCTCGCGGAGCAGTTGGTAGAGGTACTCGTGCGGGAAGTAGCGTTCGCCCGCCGCCTCCGCCCGCTGCCAGAGGGCGAGGATGTGGGGCTCGATGGCGCGGAAGGCAGTGTCCTCGGGGATGCAGGTGTCGGTGACGCGGTTCAGGCCCGCCTGCTCGAGGTCCTTCTCCTGCTGGGGGGGTGAGGTTGCGCCAGTCGGGGATCCGGTGGTAGTGGTCGTGAGCCACGAGGTTGAAGATGTCCTCTTCGAGGTTGGCCCCGGTGCAGCAGATGGCGTGGACCTTGTCCCGGCGGATCATCTCGGCGAGGGAGAGGCCAAGCTCAGCGGTGCTCATTGCCCCGGCCATGGCCAGGAACATCTTGTTGCCCTGCTCAAGCTGCGCCACGTACCCCTCGGCGGCGTCGCGGAGGCTGGCGGCGTTGAAGTGGCGGTAATGCGTCTTGATGAAGTCGGTGATGCTCATGGCGGCCTCACGGGGGCGGTTGGGTGTGGGAGTAGCAGGGGGGGCATCATAGCAGTGGCGGCGAGAGCGCCCTCGGAAGGGGCGTCGCCTCGGAAAAGGTGTCGGATACCTTTTTCGCACATCAGAAAAGGTATCCGACACCTTTTCTTGGTCACCTTTTCTTGGTGGGGCCGACTCGGGTGGAGGAGGCAACCGCCCTTCCCATTTCGGCTACGCTGGTGCCGCTGCGGGACCGATCCCACCACCGAACGCGGAGAGCCGACCCATGCCCACCCACGAACTGGCGGGGCAGCCTGCCCCCCCAGACATGCTGATCGATGTCGAGGCCCTCGTCGCGGCCTACTACGACCGCGAGCCCGACATTGATGAACCGCGGCACCTGGTCAGCTTCGGCACCAGCGGCCATCGCGGCACCTCCCTCGCCCAGTCCTTCACGGAAGCCCACATCCGCGCCATCACGCAGGCCATTTGTGATTACCGAGCCGGCAATGGCATCGATGGGCCCGTCTTCGTGGGCAAGGATACGCACGCCCTCTCCGGCCCCGCCCAGCGGACGACGATCGAGGTGCTGGCGGGCAACGAAGTGGAAGCGGTGGTACAGGCGGACGACGAGCCGACGCCGACTCCGGTCATCTCCTACGCGATCCTGAACTACAACCGGGCCGGTGACGCCGCCCCCGCCGACGGCATCATCATCACGCCCTCGCACAACCCGCCCGCGGACGGCGGTCTCAAGTACAACCCGCCCAACGGCGGCCCGGCGGACACGGAGGTGACCGACTGGATCCAGACGCGGGCCAACACCCTGCTGCGAGCAGGCAACATCGATGTGAAACGGATGATCTACGAGCAGGCCATCGACGCCCCGACGACGATCATGCGCGACCTCATGACGCCCTACATCGACGATCTCGATTCGATCGTCGACATGAAAGCGATCAAGGGCGCGGGGCTGAAGCTCGGCGTCGATCCCCTGGGCGGGGCGGCAGCGCGCTACTGGGAGTACATCGCCGAGCGCTTCGGCCTGAACATCACCGTTGTCAACGACAGCGTCGACCCGACCTTCCGTTTCATGACCGTCGATCACGATGGCAAGATTCGCATGGACTGCTCCAGCCCCTTCGCCATGGCCAACCTCGTGGGGCTCAAGGATCGCTTCGACGTGGCCTTCGGCAACGATCCGGACACGGACCGGCACGGCATCGTGACCCGCAGCTCCGGCCTGATGAACCCGAACCACTACCTGGCGGTCGCGGTTGAGTACCTCTTCCAGAGCCGCAGCGACTGGCCCCAGGCGGCGGCGATCGGCAAGACGCTGGTCAGCAGCAGCATGATCGATCGCGTCGCCCAGGCGATCGGCCGGCGGGTCGTGGAGGTGCCGGTCGGCTTCAAGTGGTTCGTCGGCGGGCTCTTCGACGGCTCCCTGGGCTTCGGTGGCGAGGAGAGCGCCGGGGCGAGCTTCCTCCGCCGGTCAGGCAAGCCCTGGTCGACGGACAAGGACGGCATCATTCTGAACTTGCTCGCCGCGGAGATCACCGCCGTGACCGGCAAGGACCCGGGCGAGCACTACCAGGCCCTGGCCCAGCGCTTTGGGGCTCCGTCATATCGGCGGGTCGACGCCCCGGCGACGCCCGAGGAAAAGGCGGTGCTCAAGAAGCTCAGCCCCGAGGCGGTCGTGGCGAGCGAGTTGGCCGGCGACCCCATCACCGCCCGCCTCACCCAGGCGCCCGGCAACCGGGCCCCAATCGGCGGGCTCAAGGTCACGACCGAGCAAGGCTGGTTCGCAGCCCGGCCGTCGGGCACCGAGGACATCTACAAGATCTACGCCGAAAGCTTCCAGGGCGAGGACCACCTCAGCCGCATCATCGAGGAAGCGCAGCAGATCGTGAAGCAAGCCTTGCAGGCCGGGGCGGCGATCTAAGCGAATCGGCACGCGTCCCGCGCGTCGGCGCTGGTAGAGTGTGGCTCAGGCCCACCGACCGCCCCCCCGAAGCAGAGCCCATGCCCAAGAGAAGCGCCTTGAAAGCTCGCCAACCGCAGAAGATCGACATCAGCAGCGCCGAGGAGCCCTCGCGCCCCCGGCCGGCCGGCTTGCGCGTGGTCGATGGCGATCCCTACCTGGAGCCCTACGAGGATGCTCTGCGTTGGCGACACGAGCGGTACCACGAGCTTCTCAAGCGCATCATCGAGTCGGAAGGATCGCTGCTCGAGTTTGCCCGTGGGCACGAATATTTCGGCTTCAATCGCGGCGAATGCGAGGGCCGACCCGGCTTGTGGTATCGCGAGTGGGCCCCGGGCGCGGAGAGCTTGGCGCTCATCGGCGACTTCAACGGCTGGGACCGCACCGCCAATCGCTTGCAGCGCGGCGAGTATGGCGTGTGGAGTCTGTTCCTCCCAGACAGTGATTACGCTGAACGTCTCAAGCACCACGGTCGCCTCAAGGTGCATGTCATCGGGCCCAGCGGCGGCACGGATCGCATCCCCGCTTACATGAACCGCGCCTTCTACGAAGAGCAGGCGGGCGCGTTCACCGGCGAGTTCTGGCAGCCCGAGCCGGAATACGAGTGGAAGAATCCGGTGCCCGCGATGCCCGGCGCCCCGCGCGTCTACGAAGCGCACGTGGGCATGGGGCTGGAAGAGCAGCGCGTGGGGACCTATCGCGAGTTTGCGGCCCAGGTCCTGCCCCGCATCGCCAAGTCGGGCTACAACGTCGTGCAGCTCATGGCGATCCAGGAGCACCCGTACTACGGCTCCTTCGGCTACCACGTCAGCAACTACTTCGCGCCGTCTTCGAGGTTCGGTACGCCGGAAGAACTCAAGGAACTGATCGACGTCGCCCACGGCTTGGGCCTGCGGGTCTTCATCGACATCGTGCACAGCCACGCCGTCAAGAACATCTTTGATGGCTTGAACCAGTTCGACGGCACGGATCACCAGTACTTTCACGCCGGCTTCCGGGGCCAGCACCCGGCCTGGGACTCCTGTCTCTTCGACTACTCCAAGTGGGAGGTGTTGCGCTTCCTGCTCAGCAACGTGCGCTACTGGCTGGAGGAGTTCCGCTTCGACGGCATCCGCTTCGACGGCGTCACCAGCATGCTCTTTCTGGATCATGGCCTGGAGCGCACCTTCTCAGGCTACGACAGCTACTTCAACGGCGTCGATGAGGACGCGCTCATCTACCTGAAGCTCGCCAACCAAGTGGCGCACGAGATTCGGCCCGACGCCATCACCGTCGCGGAGGACGTCTCGGGCATGCCGGCCCTGGGCTGCCCGGTCGAGGATGGCGGCCTGGGCTTTGACTATCGGCTGGCCATGGGCGTGCCGGACTACTGGATCAAGCTGCTCAAGGAGCGCCAGGACGAGAACTGGCAGATGGGCGAGCTGTACCAGACGCTGATCAATCGGCGCAGAGGTGAGAAATGCATCGCCTACGCGGAGAGCCACGACCAGGCGCTCGTCGGCGACCAGACGCTCGCCTTTCGCCTCATGGGCTCGGACATGTACTGGCTCATGAGCAAGGTGGTGCAGCACAACGTCGAGATCGAGCGGGGCCTGGCCCTGCACAAGATGATCCGTTTGGCGACCTTCGCCCTGGCCGGCGAGGGATATCTCAACTTCATGGGCAACGAGTTCGGCCACCCCGAGTGGATCGACTTCCCCCGCCCCGGCAACAACTACTCCTACGCCTTCGCCCGGCGGCAATGGTCGCTCGTCGACGATCCGATCCTGCGCTACCACGATCTGGCGGCGTTCGATTACGAGATGGTGCTGCTCGATCGCGAACTCGGTTTGCTCTCCGCGCCCTGGGCCGAGCCGATCTGGATCGACGAAGAGAAGCACATGATTCTCTGCGAGCGGGCGGGGCTCATCTTCGCCTTCAACTTCCACCCCAGCCAGTCCTACGCCCACTACCGGCTGGGTGTGGCGGCGGCAACGGACTACGTCGTCATACTCAATACGGACGACCTGTTCTTCGGCGGGCACGGCATCGTCGCCAAGGGACAACACTATCCGTGTCAGGGTGAAGAGAGCCACGGCCAGGCCCAGAGCATCCAGATCTACGTACCCGCGCGCTCAGCCCAGGTGCTCTGTCCCCGGGCCAAGCTCCCGGATCATTGGCGGGAATACCGCCTGCGCTAACCGCGTTCACTCCACAAGGCAGCAGGGGCCGCGACCGCTTCTTCGGGCGCGCCTACCCTTCGGCTGTCACACGTCTTGTCACCGTGTGGAGGAGCGTTATGAACCGTTTGATGGCATGCTTGGTCTCCAGCCTCGTCCTCTTCGCTGTCGGCTGCGGCGAGAAGATGGAACAGGCGGAGACCGGGAGGATCGAAGTGGCGAGCAGCATCGAGAAGAGCGAGGGAACCGAGGTCGCCATGTTCGGGGCGGGATGCTTCTGGGGCGTTGAGGCCGCCTTCCGACGCGTCGAAGGCGTCACCGAGACCGCGGTCGGCTATGCCGGCGGCGTGGTGAAGGATCCCACCTACGAACAGGTCTGTCGCAAGGGCACCGGCCACGCCGAGGTCGTGCAGGTTCACTACGACCCCGAGGTCGTCTCCTACGATGACCTGCTCGACGTCTTCTGGGCGAATCACGACCCCACGCAGCTCAACCGCCAGGGACCGGATGTCGGCGATCAGTACCGCTCCGTGATCTTTGTCTACGGCGAGGAGCAGCGGCAGGCGGCCCTGGCCTCGCGGCAGGCGCTGGAAGAGTCCGGCAAGCACCGCAAGCCGATCGTGACCCAACTGGAGTCCGCTCCCGAGTTCTATGTGGCTGAGGACTACCACCAGCAGTACCTGGAGAAGCGGGGCCTCACGACCTGCCACACGGGCTTGTCGGACGGCTGATTCGCGCAGAACTCTCCCTGTTTGCCAGATGTGCGGGGGGATGTGCGGCCGGTCGGCAAATGCGCCTGATCCGGTGGTGTTGGCCACCCCGGCCATGCGGTACCATCTCTGCGAAAGGGAGGTACCGAGATGTCGCGTCCCCGCGTTACCGTTCTGCTCTTCGTCGCCGCGTTCTTCTGTGCCGGCTTCTCCGTTTCCCAGGCGCCCGCTCAGGTCGACCCGCCCCCGGGCTTTGCCGCCCTGTTCAACGGCGAGGACTTGTCCGGCTGGCAGGGTTTCGTCGGCGACCCGCTCAAACGCCAGGAGATGTCCCGGGCCGAGAGCCGCCTCGCCCAGCGCGACGCCGACGCCCGCTGCCGCCAGCACTGGCGTGTCGAGGACGGCGTGCTTTCCTTCGACGGCAAGGGCCAGAGCCTTGTCACCAGCCGCGACTACCGCGACTTCGAACTCTACGTCGACTGGAAGATCGAGCCGGGCGGTGACAGCGGTCTCTACCTCCGCGGCACGCCCCAGGTACAGATCTGGGACAATCCCGCCGGCTCGGGTGGGCTCTACAACAACCAGAAGCACAACTCCTTCCCCATCTTCCCGGCGGACAACCCCATCGGCGAGTGGAACACCTTCCGCATCGTCATGATCGGCGAGCGCGTCAGCGTCTGGCTCAACGACTTCTGCGTCGTCGAGAACACGCCGCTGGAGAACTACTGGCAGCGCGACCTTCCCGTCTACGACAGCGGTCGCATCGAACTGCAGGCCCACGGCTCGCCGCTGGCGTTCCGCAACATCTTCATCCGCGAGATCCGCGACCCCAAGGCGGAAGCCGCGCTCCTGGAAGACGCCCGCATGCAGTGGTGGCGCCAGGCGCGCTTCGGCATGTTCATTCACTGGGGTCTCTACGCCATTCCCGCCGGCACCTGGGAAGGCGAGCAGATCCCCGGCATCGGCGAGTGGATCCAGTATCGCGCCCAGATTCCCGTGGCGAACTACGAGCCCCTGCAGGGCCAGTTCAATCCCCAGCGCTTTGACGCCGAGACGTGGGTGAAGATCGCCAAAGACGCCGGCATGAAGTACATCGTGATCACCAGCAAGCATCACGACGGCTTTGGGCTCTTCGATTCCAAGCTCACCGACTGGGATGTGATGGACAGTCCCTTTGAGCGGGACATCCTCAAGGAGCTTTCGGACGCCTGCGCCAAGCAGGGAATCAAGATGTGCTGGTACCACTCGATCATGGACTGGCACCACCCGGACTACCTGCCGCGTCGCCCCTGGGATCCTCGGCCCGACATCGAAGCGGACTTCGACCGCTACGTCGAGTACCTGCACGGGCAGGTGCGCGAACTGCTGACGAACTATGGCCCGATCGGCATCCTGTGGTTCGACGGCGAGTGGGAGCAAACCTGGACCCATGACCTGGGACGGGAGCTGTACACCTTCGTCCGCAAGCTGCAGCCCGACATCATCATCAACAACCGCGTCGACAAGGGTCGGAGTGGTATGCAAGGCCTCACCCGGGCCGGCGAGTTTCTCGGCGACTACGGCACCCCGGAGCAGGAGATCCCCGCCACCGGCCTGCCCGGCGTCGACTGGGAAACCTGCATGACCATGAACAACACCTGGGGCTTCAAGAGCTACGACGACAACTGGAAGTCGAGCGAAGACCTGGTCCGCAAGCTCATCGACATCGCCTCCAAGGGCGGCAACTTCCTGCTCAACGTCGGGCCCACCGCTTTGGGCGAGATTCCCCAGCCCAGCGTCGAGCGCTTGCAGGCCATGGGCGATTGGCTTGAGGTCAACGGCGAAAGCATCTACGGCACGGAAGCGAGCCCCTTTAGCAAGCTCAAGTGGGGCCGGGCCACGCAACGGCCGCTCCCCAGCGGCGACACCCGCCTGTACCTGCACGTCTTCGACTGGCCTCAGGACGGCGCCCTCGAGATCGCCGGCCTGCTCAACGAAGCCAAGCAGGCCTACATTCTTGGCGACAAGCGACGGAACCTGCTGCCCGTCGAATCCGGCGAGGACATGCTCGCCATCAAAACACCCAGCAAGCCCCTCAACGAGATCGCGACCGTCGTCGTCCTCGACATCGTCGGCGAGCCCGACGTGGCGCCCTACGTGATCAAGCCGCAGGCGGATGGCATCGTCATGCTCAGCGCTGAGGACGCGGAGCTGGGCGGCGGCAGCGTGCGCCTCGAGGGCGAGGTCGGCGAGCAGAATCTGGGCTACTGGACCGGCGCGGAGGATGCGGCATCCTGGACCTTCAAGCTCAGCGAGCCCGGCGCCTACAACGTGCACCTTCGCTACGCCTGTGCCCCCGACAACGGTGGGAAATTCAACATCGTCAGCGACGGCGCTCGGATGGCAGGCGAAGCGGTCAACTCAACCGGCTGGAGCGTTTACCGCACCGTCGACTTCGGGGTGATGCGATTCGACGAGGCCGGTGTGCAGGAACTGCGAGTCGAACCCGTCGAGATCAACGCCGCCCTGATGAACCTGAAGTTCGTGCGCCTCGTACCGGCCGCGGAGGCGCAACCAGTCAACACGTTGACCGCAGCCGAGAAGGCGGCGGGCTGGCAACTGCTCTTCGACGGCGAGAATACCGATGCCTGGCGCGGCTACCGCCAGGATGGCTTCCCCGAGCAGGGCTGGGTCATCGAAGATGACTGTCTCAAGGTCGTCGGGGGCGGCAATGGCGGCGACCTCATGACCGTCGACGACTACGAGGAGTTCGAACTCTCATTCGAGTTCAAGGTCTCGCATCAGGCGAATAGCGGCGTCATGTATCTCGTCACCGAGGAGTACGACTATCCCTGGCAGACCGGCCCCGAGTTCCAGGTGCTTGATGATGTCGGCTACGGCACGAATCCGGGCGATAGTCACACTTCCGGCAACGTCTATGACCTCTACAACGGGCCCGCGGAGAAGGTCATCAAGGCGCGCGGCGGCTTCAACACCGCTCGCATCCGCCTCCAGGACGGCATCGTCGAGCATTGGCTCAACGGCATGCAGACCGCCAGGTACGATCTCAACGGCGAGGACTGGAAAGCCCGCGTCGAGGGCAGCAAATTCAACCCCTACGAGAACTTCGGCACGCCCGGCCCGGGCCATCTCGTCCTGCAGGACCACGGCCACGACGTCTGGTTCCGCAACCTCAAGGTCCGCGATCTCGCCAAGCCGCTTCCCAACGAAGTCACCCTCTTCAACGGCAAGGACTTGAAAGGCTGGAGCAAGGTCTGGCAGGAAGACGCCACGCCGGATGACGCCACCTGGAGCGTCCGAGACGGCGTGCTCGTCTGCACGGGTGAGCCGCGCGGCTACATCAAGACCGACGCTGACTACGAGAGCTACGTCCTCATGCTCGAGTGGCGCTGGAGTCCGGTCACCAAGGCCATCGGCAACAGCGGCGTCCTCACCCGCATCACCGGCGAAGACAAGGTCTGGCCCACCTGCATCGAAGCCCAGCTCATGGCCGACCACGCCGGTGACTTCTTCCGCATCGGCGACTACCCCATGTTGACCGAGCCCGGTCGGCGCAGCGGCATTCGTGGCCAGAAATCGCACCACGCGGAGAAGCCGGTCGGCGAATGGAACCACTACGAGATCATCCTCGACGGTGAGGAAGTCAACCTCTTCGTCAACGGCGAGCAGGTGAACCATGGCTGGGCGGCGAAGGTGCTGGCCGGCCCCATCGCTCTGCAGAGCGAAGGCACGGAGATTCACTTCCGCAACGTCCGCCTGGCGCCGATTCGTTGAACCAGCAACCAGTTCCATTCAACGGCGCGGGCTTGTCCCGCGCTTTTTCATGCCCCCAGCGCCGAGCCCGCGGCAAACCCCGCCGCCACATGGCTCAGGGCCCGTCCCACTTGACGAAGGCTTCAATGGCGGCGTACTCGGCGAGGCCCAGGCGGTCGAAGAGCTCCGCCGTCTCGCGGTTACGATCCTCGGCGCGCTTCCAGAACTCGCGCGGATCGGAGGGGCCGGGGAAGAGGGCCCGGTCCTTCTGCGATTCGTGCTTGAAGATCGCCAGGCGCTTGCGATCGACTTCCGAGGGGCTGAGGGGTACGGACATCTCCAGTTCCTCGGGGCCCCATTCCTGCCAGGCGCCGCGGTAGAGCCAAAGCTCGCACTCGCTCATCCAGTCTTCGTTCTTGAGGCGGCGCATCGCCTCGAATGTCGCCGCCAGGCAGACGCGGTGCGTGCCGTGCGGATCGGAGAGGTCGCCCGCGGCGTAGACCAGGTGCGGTTTGACGGACTGGAGCAAGTCCACGGTGATCCGGATGTCGTCCTCGCCGATCGGCTTCTTGCGGACGCGGCCGGTCTCATAGAACGGCAGGTCGAGGAAGTGGATATTGGCCGGCATCACGCCCGAGTAATGGGCGGCGTTCCGCGCTTCGGTTCGGCGGATGAGTCCTTTGACCATCTGCAGTTCCGGGCTGTCGACCTCGCCGGGCTTCTTGTGCGGGATGAAGTCCATCACCCGCTCCGCCGTCGCCACCGCCGGATCCTTGCCGTCCTGCCGGCCGTAGACTCGGCAGAACTCCGCGATGAAGTCGGCGTGGCGTTCGGCGTCGTCGTCGAAGACGGCGATGTTGCCCGAGGTCTGGTAGGCCACGTGCACATTGTGGCCCTGGTCGCAGAGGCGAATCAGCGTGCCGCCCATGGAGATGACATCGTCATCCGGGTGCGGTGAGAAGACGAGCACCCGCTTGGGGAAGCGGTCCTCCGGGTTGGCGACGTTCACGCCCCGGTCGACGACGAACTTGGGTCGACCCGGTTTGCCGCCGGGCCAGCCGGTGATGGTGCTTTGCAGTGTCTTGAAGACTTCGATGTTGATGTCGTAGGCCCCGCCCCGCGCCGAGAGCAGGTTTTGCAGGCCGTGCTCGTTGTAGTCTTCATCGGTGAGCTTGAGGATGGGCTTGTCGATGGTCTGGGAGAGCCAGATGACCGCCTTGCGGGTCAGCTTCGTGTCCCAGGTCTTACCCAACTCGCCCACCCGGCCCAGCAGCCAGGGCGTCTTGAACCGCGTCAACTCCGCCGCGGCGCTTTCGTCCAGCACGATGGTGGCGCTGTGATGTTCCTGCAGGAAGCTGGCGGCGACGGTGGGGGTGATCTCGCCTTCCACGGCCCGGCGAATCACCGGCGCCTTGTGCTCGCCGAACGCCAGAAGCAGCACCCGCCGCGCTGCGAGAATCGTGCCCACCCCCATGGTGATGGCCTTGCGGGGCACGTTCCACTCGCCAAAAAAGTCGCTGGCCGCGTCCAGCCGGGTGATGCGATCGAGCGTGATGAGGCGGGTGCGGCTGTCGCGCGGCGAGCCGGGCTCGTTGAAGCCGATGTGCCCCGTGCGACCGATGCCGAGGATTTGGATGTCGATGCCGCCCGCCGCCTCGATCTCAGCTTCGTACTGATCGCAATAGGTGTGGACCTCGTCGAGCTCGAGCGTGCCGTCCGGCACATGCACGTTGGCCGGGTCGATATCGACCAGGTCAAAGAGATACTCCTGCATGAAGCGGTGGTAGCTCTGCAGAGCATCGGGCGGCATGGGCCAGTATTCGTCGAGGTTGAAGGTCACGACGTTGGCGAAGGAGAGCCCGTCCTCGCGATGCAGCCGTGCCAACTCCTCGTACACGCCCACGGGCGTGGAGCCGGTCGCCAGGCCCAGTACCGCTTTCTCACTCCTGGCCGCCTTGGCCCGAATGAGGTCAGCGATCTCGTGGGCCACCGCCAGGGAAGCGGCAGCGCTCGTCTCGTGCACCACAGCGCACATTCGTTCGGGTGATGTCAGGGCGCCGGTCTTCTCTGTGTTCATGCTCAGCCTGCACCGATTGGGGGTCGAGATTGGTTGTCGGGCGAGCCAGCGAGGATACCGCCAACCAGGCCTTCTCGGGGGCCCGACTTGGTTTGGATTCGTTGCATGTTGGCGGATGAGAGGCCGATATGTCGTTGGATGAGAGCAACCCCCACGAGACTGGTCCTGTGCTGCGGTCTGACCCTGTCGCTGCTGGTCGGTTGCAGCCTTGGCGGCTCATGCTGGAGCCGCCGCGGCCGCACCGGGACCGACCCCTACGCTTACGCCGAGACGGAGCCTTTCTACATTGAGCTGTCGTATGGCGGGGATCGGTGGGTGCAGGCGGACTCGCAGGCCGGCCTGATTCGTTCTCTCCGGGCCCCGCTGGAATCGCTCGACGTGGTGGGCGGGCCGCCACCCGTGGTGCATCAGCAAGGCATGAGCGAGGCGCAGCGCCTCGGCCTGGCGCGGTGGACGGCCCAGTTCCTGGCGAGTCGGCATCCGGAGAGGTACCCCACGCGGGCGCCGCGGCCATTCGTCGGCGCGACACCCTCGCGTCTGCGCGTGAACGGCATCGAGGTCGCCTGGGACAACACCAGCGACGCCCCCGGCCTGCGGGCCCAGGTGACCCGATTGATCGAGCTGACCGACGGCCGCCGCGCCATCGCTCGCGGGTTTCATTGAGCTCAGTGAATCACGTCGTACGCTGGGGCGCCTGCGTGGCCCGCTCGGCGCCGATGCTGCCGCCGATGTAGGTGCGGTTGATCGGTGGGCCGAAGCGGCAGAGCAGGTCGTGCGTGATCGATCCCGCTCGCCTCGCCAGCGTGGGCAAGTGGTTGGGAGCGTGGGGATCGCGGCTGACGAGTTCCACCTCGTCGCCCGTCTTGACCGCGCCCTCGGGAAGGTCCGTCACGTCGACCGTGAGCTGATCCATGCTGACGCGACCGACCACCGGCGCGAAGCGCACCTCGCCGTCGGGCAGCCGGAAGGCGACCTCGCCGCGATTGGGGCCTTCCGTGGTTCGGCCGAGATGGAGGGGATAGCCGTCCGCGTAGCCGACCGAGACGAGTGCCAGGCGTGAGGGTCGGGTTGCCTGCCAGATGCCGCCGTACCCGACGCGGGCTCCCGCCGGGATCGTCTTGAGATGCACCACGGTCGAAGTCCAGCGGAGGATCGGTCGCAGGCCCAGGACCGCCGTCGCCGGTTCGCCGCGGTACTCCTCCGGGCCGTAACCCGCCCAGAGCAGGCCGACGCGGATCATCTGGCGTTGGTGCCGCTTGCCGCGGAGCACGCCGAACGAGTTGGCTTCGTGGATGATGCAGTCGTCGGGCAGAAAGGGTTGGGCCTCGCGGAGCAGTTCGTCAAAGGCGTCCGCCTGCTGTTCCGTGTAGTCCTCGTCCTCGCCCGCAGCCGCCAGGTGGGTGTAGACGCCGGCGAGCTTGAGATCATCGGCGTAGTGCACGAGCTTGATGACGTCGAGGGCCTCGGGCTCGGTCAGGCCGCCGCGGGCCATGCCGGTGTCGGCTTCGACGTGAACGTGCAGGGGAGCGCCCAGACGCCGGGCCGACTCCGCCAATTGCCGCACGTGTTCCGGATCGTGAACGGCCAGTTGCACCACCCCCGCCGCCAGGGCCCCTTCCAGGCCGTCCAGCCCCTCTGTGTCGCGGACGGGGGCCAGCACCAGCACCGGGCAGGTCACGCGTGAGCGGAGCACCACCTGGGCCTGGGCGGGCGTGTAGACGGCGACCATATCCACGCCACAGCGGCTGAGCTGCGAGGCGAGGCGCACCGCCCCTAGGCCGTACGCGTCCGCCTTGAGCACGGCACAGACGCCGACGCCCGGCTCGAGCGCCTCGCGAATGCGGTCGAGGTTGTGGGGGATGACGGAAAGATCGATCTCGAATCGGCTCAGGGGCACGCAGACACTTCCTTGCGCAGGGGGCACATCGGTTCACCCGTTCTATCGAGTTTCACTCCGGCTGTGCATGAATGTGAAGAGGATCCCAGGGAAACCCCGGGCCAGACCTGCCGGTTGGGCGCTTCCGGGGGCTCGTCTCGCTATCCTTATGGCGATGGCAGCCCGGGGTTGGGCGGGCGATGCCAGACCAGGCCCAAGCGGGGGGAAAAGGCAAAAATGACCGAGATTTTCGCACAAGACCAACGATTCCAAGACCTGGGGCTGGGCGAGCCGCTCCTGCGGTCCCTCAAGCAGATGGGCTTTGAGTCTCCGACCGTCATTCAGGCGGATCTCATCCCCTTGGCCCTCCAGGGACGCGATGTCCTGGGCCAGGCCCGGACCGGGACCGGCAAGACCGCGGCGTTCGGCCTGCCGCTGCTCCAGCGCGCCGACGTCGACCTCAAGGCTCCCCAGGCGCTCATCCTGGTGCCCACCCGCGAGCTGGCCATTCAGGTCGCCAACGAGATCTCCGAGCTGGGCCGCTTCACCGGTGTCCTCACCGTGCCTATCTACGGCGGGGGATCCATGCGCAGCCAGGCGGAGAAGCTCGAGAAAGGCCGGCACCTCGTCGTGGGCACGCCCGGCCGGATCATGGACATGCATCAGCGGGGTTTGCTCAAGTACGACAAGATGCGCTGCGCCGTCCTCGACGAGGTGGACCGCATGCTGGACATCGGCTTCCGCGACGACATCCGCAAGATCCTCGGAAAGATGCCCGACGGTATCCAGACCATCTTCGTCTCCGCCACCATCAGCGGCGAGATCGAAACGCTGGCCCGGCAGTACATGAAGGACCCGCACAAGATCATCGCCACCGGCGGTTCGCTCACCGTCGAGCAGGTCGATCAGCACTATCTGCCCGTCCAGCCCTGGGACAAGCGCAAGCTCCTGCACCATCTGCTCACCCACGAAGAGCCGGCGATGACGCTGGTCTTCTGCCGCACCAAGCGCATGGTCGACGATCTGGCCAAGTTCCTCAGCCGCAAGAAGATCGAGGTGCAGGCGATTCACGGCGACATGTACCAAGGCAAGCGCAACCGTACGATTCAGCAGCTCCGAGATGGCAGCCTCAAGGTGCTCATCGCTTCCGACGTGGCGGCTCGCGGGCTCGACGTCTCCGGCATCAGCCACGTCATCAACTACGATCTGCCCGAGGATCCCGAGGTCTACGTCCACCGCATCGGCCGAACCGCTCGCACCGGTCGCAAGGGCGTGGCCTGGGCTTTCGTCACCCCGGAGCAGGGCGCCCTGCTGACCGCCATCGAGAAGCTCATCAACACCGAGGTGCCGCTGCTTGAGTATCCCGACTTCGAGCCGGGGCCCGTGCCCAGCGATATCCGGGCTCAGGAAGAGCGCAAGGAAGAGCAGGCGGCTCGGCATCGCGACGAGTCGAATCGGTTCCAGACGAAGCTGCCCGCCGCCGAATCCAAGGACGTGGACCCTTCCCGCTTCCCCGGCGGCCTGATGCCCACCAGCCTGCCCAAGCGCAAGCTGGGCGGTCGAGCCCGCTCGCGCCGCGGACGGTGAGGCCACCACACCGGGTTCGTGTTTGGCGCCGAGCGCGCCGCCCTGGGGGCGGCGGCTAAACGTCGTCTCCTACGCCAACTTCTCTTCTGCGCTGCTGAGCGCCCGCGCCACCCGCTCCGGGTTGGTGCCGCCGATGACATCGCGCCGGGCCAGGCAGCTGGTCAGCGCCAGGCAAGCGTGGACCTCCGCGCGGGCCCTCGGGCAGATTGACTGGATCTGCCCCAGCGAAAGGTCGTGCAGCTCCGTTCCTTGCTGCATGGCGAAGCGCACCAGTTCGCCGACTTGGGCGTGGGCGTCGCGGAAAGGCACGCCGCACTCGACGAGGTGGTCGGCCAACTCGGTGGCATTCCCGTACCCCGTCGAGGCGGCGGCTTCGCAGGCAGCGCCATCCACCTCTGCGCCGTCCAGCATGAGTTTCAGCACCCGCAGGCACAGTCGCCATTGGTCGAGCCCGGCGAAGAGCGCCTGCTTGTCCTCCTGCAAGTCCTTGTTGTAGGCGGTGGGCAGGCCCTTGACCGTGGTGAGCAGAGCCAGGAGCTGCCCGATGATCGGTCCCGTCTTGCCGCGAATCAGCTCCGCTGCATCGGGGTTGCGCTTCTGCGGCATGAGCGACGAGCCGGTGCAGGTCGAGTCGGCGAGCCTGACAAAACCGCACTCGTTGCTCGCGTAGAGAATGACATCCTCCGCCAGCCGCGACAGATGCACCGCGCTCAGCGAGGCGGCGAAGAGCAACTCCAGGGCGAAGTCGCGATCGCTGACCGCGTCAACGCTGTTGCGTGTGGGGCCGGCGAAGTCCAGCGCCATCGCCAGCATCTGCCGGTCGATCGGGTAGGTCGTTCCCGCCAGGGCTGCGGAGCCGAGCGGACATTCGTTCAGCCGGATCTGGGCGTCGGCGACGCGGCTGATGTCGCGCTCGAGCATCTCGACGTAGGCCAGGCACCAGTGGGCGAACAAGATCGGCTGGGCTCGCTGCAAATGGGTGAAGGCGGGCAGGGCGATGCCATCGGCGCGCTTGCCCAGGTCCACCAGCGCCTGCTGCACGCAGCGCAGGTCCTGCATCGCTTCCGCCGCCTGCTTCTTCGCCCAGAGGCGCAGGTCCGTCGCCACCTGATCATTCCGGCTGCGGCCGGTGTGCAGCTTCTTGCCCAGGTCGCCGAGCTTCTCGATGAGACGCTGTTCGACCCAGGTGTGCACATCCTCCGCACCGGATTCCAATGGCGGGCCCGGCAGCGACGCGGCTTCCTCGGCGACCTCCCCCAGCGCTGCGATCAACTTCTTCGCCTCGTCCGCCGTCAGCACCGTCGCATCCGCCAGCGCCTGCGCCCAGGCGATCGAGCCTTGGATGTCCTCCTGCACCAGGCGCCAGTCGACTGCGAGCGAGTCGTTGAGCTGCCGGAAGATCGCATCCGCCTCGCCTTCGAAGCGGCCGCCCCACATGCCGGGTTTGCTTGCGATTGCCTCGCTCATACGCTCGCTACCTCCGCGGCGTCCAGGGCCTGCTGCTTGAGGGCGGTGATGCGCTGCGGCAGGGAATGCAGCCGAATGAACCCTTCCGCGTGCTTGTGGTCGTAGACCTCATCCTTGCTGAAGGTCGCAAAGGCCTCGCTGTACAAGCTGTGCGGGCTCTGGCGGCTGATCGCCGTCGCCTGGCCCTTGCAAAGCCGCACCACGACTTGACCGGTCAGCTTGGTCGCCATCTGCGTTGCTGCAGCGCTGAGCACTTCGCGAAGGGGCGTAAACCACTTGCCGTCGTAGAGCAGGTCGGCGAAGGTCTGCCCCATCTGCTGGCGAAACCGCGTGGTGTCCCGATCCAGGACGATCTCGCAGAGCGCCTGCAGCGCTTCGACAAGCACCGTGCCGCCCGGCGTTTCGTAGAGCCCGCGCGACTTCATGCCGACCAGGCGATTCTCCACGATGTCGATCCGCCCCACGCCATGCTCGCCGGCGATGAGGTTGAGGGCGCTGACGATCTGGTGCGGGGCCAGGACCTCGCCATCGAGCGCCACGGCTTGGCCCTTCTCGAAGGTCAGATGCACGTCGATTGGCGTGGTCGGCGTCGCGGAGAGTGGGGCGGTCAGTTGCCAGGCGTCATCCGGCGGTGCGTTCCAGGGATCTTCGATCGCCCCGCCTTCATGCGAAACATGCCAAAGGTTGCGGTCCCGGCTGTAGATCTTGGTGAGGCTGGCGCTGCAGGGGACGCCGCGCTCCGCCAGGTAGGCGAGCAAGCTCTCGCGCGAGTTCAGATCCCACAGTCGCCAGGGCACGATGACTTCCAGGTTCGGCGCCAGGGCTGCGTAGGCGCTTTCGAAGCGCACCTGGTCGTTGCCCTTGCCGGTGCAGCCGTGCGCCAGGCCGTCCGCGCCGAGCGCCAGGGCGTATTCGACCTGGGCCTTGGCGATGAGCGGCCGGGCCAGGGCGGTGCCCAGGAGGTACTTCGTTTCGTAGACCGCCCCGGTGAGGAGCGAGGGGAAGACGTAGTCGCTGACGAACTCAGCCTTGAGGTCCGCGACTTCGCAGGAGATGGCGCCGCTGGCGAGGGCCTTGGCTTCGATGCCGTCGAGTTCCTCCTCGCCCTGGCCCACATCCCCAACGAAGGCGTGCACCTCGCAGTCGTAGTTTTCCTTGAGCCAGGGGACGATGGCGGAGGTGTCGAGGCCGCCGGAGTACGCGAGGACGATTTGCTTGGCCACGGGAGGATTCCTTGTCAGTGAGCAGTGGGTTGGGCTGGAGTGGGGGAGGAGCGGGAGCGTGCAACGCCGAGTCGGCAGCGTGGCGTGGCCCCCTGTTCCTGGATGAGGAAGTGGTTGGGTCAGCCGCGCCTGAGTCGGCGAGCCTCGCGCCTTCGCCTGAGCGAGTGAATACGCAGGGCGATTTGGGTGAGCTCACAGCGCATCAGGCAAGCTCCGCCCAGGTGCGGATGTGCGCCAGCAGCGCCTTGGCTGCCTTGGCGCTTGTCGCCGCGATGAAGATGGTGTCATCGCCGGCGACCGTCCCCAGGACATCGGCCAGACCCGCCCGGTCGAGTTCAAAGGCCACAATCTGGGCTCGCCCGGGCCCGGTCTTGAGCACGACCAGTGGCGGCGTCACCTCGGCGCTAAGCACATGCCCAGCCAGCACTTCCGCCAGCTTCGCTTGCCCTGAGTCGTAGGGGGCGTCGCCGAGCCGATAGCCGCCGGGCCCCTTGACCACGCCCAGTTCGCGCAGGTCCCGCGACAGCGTCGTCTGCGTCGCCTCGATTCCCCGCTCCGCCAAGTGCGCAGCGAGCGACTCCTGGCTGGGAATGGACTCCCGCTCCAAGAGACCGGCAATGGCGGCATGGCGGCGCTGACGCAGACTCATGATGCATTATTATGCATGATCTGCATAGTATGTCAACTGGGCTCTGGCGATTCCTGACAGAAACTGCCGAAGTGCCTACGCCGATTCCTCCTTTTTGGGTCCCAGGACGCGAACGCGCTCGATCGTCACGAGGCCGTGGCCGACGAGTTCGGCGAGTGTGGGGAGGAAGCGCTGCACCTTCTCGGCGGTGTCGACGATCTCCACCACCATGGGCAGTTGCTCCGACAAGCGCAGGATCTTGGCGGTGTGGATCGGCTTCTCGCCGCGGTAGCCCATGACGCCTTGCAGTACCGTCGCTCCGGCGAGATCGTGCTGGCGAGCCGCCTGGACGATGGCCTCGTAGAGCGGCGTGCCGTGGTGCTTCTCATCCTCGCCCACGAAGATGCGGATCAGCTCAGCTTCGGTGACTTCGTGCATGGGTACGTTCCTTTCGGGGAGAGGCAGGACTCACCACGGAGTTCACGGAGAGCACGGAGGAGAGAAGAAGGTAAAAAGCTGACAAGAAACAGAATGCACCACCCATGGCGCCAATGCCATTCTCAAGTTCTCTCCGTGTCCTCCGTGAACTCCGTGGTGAATCCATCCGAACTACAGCATTCTCCCCAGCGCCAGGCCCAGGATGACGCAGGCCAGGCCGCCGACGTTTTGGCCGAGCAGGTTCAGGCTCAGGCGCAGCCACTCGCCGTCTTCCAGCAGCTTCTGCGTTTCGAACATGAAGGTGGAGAAGGTGGTGAAGGCCCCCATGAAGCCGACGAGCAGGATGATGCGAGTCTCGCTGGAGAGCGCGGCGTAGCGGTCGGCGAGGGCGACGATGAGGCCAAAGAGCAGGCAGCCGAGGAGGTTCACCGCCAGCGTGCCGTAGGGAAAGACCCCGGCGAAACGTGTTTGCACGAAGCCGCCCAGCCCGTAGCGCGCCAGCGTCCCCGCTGCCCCGGCGACGGCGATGAGGAGGAGTTTGCTCAGCATGGTCACCTTGGTACCGCCGCCGGGCCGAAGGTGCAATGCCCGCGCGCGATGGCCGGATGCGGCAGCGCCTGCCGGGCCGCTCCAACCCCTTCCTCACGGTCGGGGCTCGCTTGGGGCGCCCACTTTCGCGCATCGGCCGACATCGACGCCGCGTTCGTCTACGCTTCGCCCGTCTCGTCGAGCTTGCGCAGCTCGTCTTCGGAGAGTGGCGGGGCTTCGATGGCCCGTTCGCCGCCGCGGTGGATCTGCTTGCCGGGAATCAAACCCGCGTCCTTGGCGCTCCTGGCGGCGGCGGCGCGTTTGCTCTTCTCGGCGGCTGCGGACTTCTCCGCCTGCTTCGCCTTGCGGTGGTCGCCGGACTTGATGTCCGCCAGATCCGCGCGCTTGCGGGCCCGGAAGAGGAGCTGAATCGGGATCTCGGAGAAGGGCAGCCGCTTGCGCAGGGCGTTCAGCAGATACCGGCGATAGTTCGGCGAGAAGTGGTCCGGATCGTTCACCATGAGGGCGATCGTCGGCGGGGCCACGCCCACCTGCGAGACGTAGTACAGCTTGGCCACGCGCCCCAACTTCGTGGAGGGTCCGCGCTCGGCGAGAATCTCCTGCACCACTTCGTTGATCTGCGAGGTGGACATCCGTTCCTGGGATTGGCGGTAGAGCAGGAAGGCGGTCTGCAGCATCTCGCTCAGCCCCTCGCCTTTCTCGGCGGAAATCAGGGAGATGGGCGCGTAGTCCAACCCCATGAGCTGCTTGTCGAGATACTCCATGTAATCATCGGGCGTGACTTCCTTCTTCGCCGTGGCGTTGCGCTCCTCGACGACGTCCCACTTGTTCACCACGATGACGCAGGGCTTGAACTGGTCCTGGATTTCCTTGCTGAGCTTCTTGTCGACCTGGCTGATCTCGGTGGCGGCGTCGACCATGAAGAGCACCACATCCGCCCGGCGAATCGAGCGCAGGGCCCGGTGCAGGGCGTACCACTCCACATCGTCGGCGAGACTCTTGCGCTTGCGCACCCCCGCGGTGTCGATCGCCAGGAAGGTGATGCCGTCCCTCTGCACGCGGACGTCGACGGCGTCGCGGGTGGTGCCGGCGATGTCGGAGACGATCACCCGCTTCTCCCCGGCGAGGGCGTTGATGAGGGTGCTCTTGCCGGCGTTGCGCTTGCCGATGATGGCGAGCTTGACGAGGTTGTCTTCGCGCTGGCGATCCTCGTCGCTGACCTCGGGCACCGCGTCGTACAGCGTTTCCAGGAATTGCCGGCGCATGTAGCTATGGGCGGCGGAGACCATGATCGGGGCTCCGAGGCCGAGCTGGGCAGCTTCGTAGGCGTGCTGTTCCCAGTTCTCGCCGTCCACCTTGTTGGCGACGAGCAGGACGCGCCGCTCGCCGCCGCGTTCCCGAAGCAGGCGGGCGACGGTCTCATCGAGCGGCGTGATGCCGGTCTGGGCGTCGATGATGAAGAGGATGAGGTCGGCGGACTCGATGGCTTCGCCGATCTGGGCCTCGATGTCGTCGGTGAGCCGGCCCAGGTCCTCGCCGATGTCGGTGAACTGCTTGCCGGCCTCGGTGTAGACGCCATAACCACCGGTGTCGGTGATCTCGACGAGTTTGGAGTCGGCGATGCGATCGGGGGCGACCAGCTCGATGACCGTGCTGACGCGATCGCGGGTGACGCCGGGCGTGGCGTCGACGATCGACACCCGGGCCCGGGCGAGCATGTTCATGAGGGAACTCTTGCCGACGTTTGGTCGTCCGATAATGGCGATGCGTGGGAGTGCCATGGCGCAAGTGTAGGCGAAGCGGAGTCGGCGGGCGAAAACAGCGCTGGAGGCCGCGGTGAATCCGAAGCACTGCCCCGTGAGAACTCGCAGCCCCCACAGCGCCCAACCGATGCATCTGACCCCAGCCGGGCTCCTCCGCTCCAGGAGACGTCCCGATTCCTGGGTTCTGGTTAGGCGATCCGACCGGCGTGGATCTGCGGGAACTGCACCTCCAGCCACATCGTGTCCGCAGCCAGGCTGAGCTTCGCTTCGGTCATGTTGGCGGGAATGAGCAGCGTCTCGCCGCAGGTGAACTCGACGCCCGGGCCGTCGGGCAGATCGATCGTCCCGGCGCCTTCCAGCACCAGCCAGACCGTCGGGTCGTGGTAGGGGATCTCCTGGGCGTAGCCTTCGCTCATACGGATGCGCTCGACCTGGAAGTGGTCGGTCTGCAGGAGCTTGCTGACGGAGCTGAACGCCGCCGCCAGGTGGCTGCGCTTCTCCTCTCGGCGGGTGTCGGTCGGGGTGAGATCCACGCAATCCAGGGCCTGCTCGATGTGGACCTGGCGATCGGTGCGGCCCCAGTCGTAGACCCGAAACGTCGTGTCGCTCGGCGTCTGCACCTCCGCCACCATGACCCCCTCGCCCAAGGCGTGGCAGGTGCCTGCCGGCAGGTAATGGCAGGTCCCCGGGCGGGCCTCGACGGCGCGGAGCACCTCGACGACGGTGCCGGCCCGCACGTGCTCGGCGAACTCGTCGCGCGTGAGCGATTCTTTCACCCCTTTGTAGATCACGGCCCCCGGCTCAGCGGCCAGGATGTACCAGGCCTCATTCTTGAGATGCGTCTCGGGATGATTGGCCACGTAGGCGGCCGGCGGGTGGACCTGGACGGAGAGGTTCTCGCGAGCGTCGAGGAATTTGACCAGGAGCGGAAACAGCCCCTGCTCATTCAGGGGCAGACCGCCCAGAAGTTCTTCGCCGAACCTGCCGATGGCTTCGCGCAGCGTCTTGCCCGCGAGGGGGCCGTTCGTGATGCGCGAACTGTCGCCGCCTGCTTCCGCCGGCATGTCGGCCAACTCCCAGGACTCGCCGATGGGCGTGTCGGCGTCGCCGGGCAGCGTCTTGCCCAGGCGCTCAAGCCCCCGGCCGCCCCAGACTTTTTCCTTGTAGATCGGCTCAAACTTCAGCGGGTACAGATCCATGGTCGCCTCCCAAATCCACGGCCATGGTAGCCTGCTTCGTCCCCAATCGAGTCACCTCCGATGATCCAAGGCACCCTGGCGAACAAGACGGTATGGGTCAAGCAGACCGAGCACGCGCGAGCCGCGGCAGTAATCGCTGAGGCGTGGGATCTGCGGCATCTGCCCGTCGAACGCCGGGCTCTCCTCATCGAGGCGACGCGGCGCCACGATGCCGGCTGGGAGGCCCTGGAGTCGCGGGACGAACCGACGGGAGGGTGGCAGACACTCGATTTCATGACCCTGGCGGGGGATCTGCGGGTTGGAGTCTGGCGAGGAGGCGTCGAGAGCGCTGCTTCAGTTCACCCGTATGCCGGCCTGCTCGTCGGCCTGCACTTCCAGCGCCTCAGCGTCGAGAACGGGGACGATACGGAGGAGGAACGTCAGCGACAGCGGGCCCTGGCGGGGATCTGCGACGACCTGCGCTCACAGACCGCGGGGCAGTCGGGGGGGCGCGGCGCTCCTCGAAGCGGCGGTGCGGGACAGCCAACTCCTGGGCCTCTTCGACCTGCTGCAACTCATCACGATCGGCGGTCTGCCGCCCCGGGCGGAGGTCGAAGGCGAATGCCGCTACCGCCTCGACAGGCGCGGCGACACGCTGACGATCGATCCCTGGCCGCTCACCGTCGAGACGCTGCGCTGGCGCTGCCCGACCGTGGACGGCGAGGTGATTGAGTCAACCCTGGCGCGCGCGTAGGGCGCGATCTTACTTCTTGGATCGCTCCACGCCGCCGCTGAAGAGGAAGTATTCCATCAGGTCGTGCCCCTGCTCGATGTGCAGGTCGGATTCGTCGGCGTTTACTTCACAGAACGGCTCCTGCACGACGCTGGTCACCCGCGTGCCCGCCATGGCGAAGGGGACCGGCGTGGGGTCGTGCTTGCGCGTCGAGCAGAGCGTGTAATGATCGGGAAGCACCAGGATCCGCCACTCCTCGTAGGTTGCCAACTTCTCGAGCAGTGGTCCGACGACGTGCCGATCGATCGCTTCGATGGCGGCGACCTTGGTCTCGAAGTCCGACTGGTGCGAGGCCTCATCCGGCGCTTCCACGTGCACGCAGACGACGTCGTACTTGTCGAGCGCCTCGCAGCCCTTGCGCCCTTTGCCCACGTAGTTGGTGTCATGCAGGCCGGTGATGCCGGGCACGTACAAGCGGTCGAAGCCGATGTAGCGGGAGATGCCGGCGAGCAAGTCCACGGCGGTGATCATGGCTCCCTTCAGACCGAACCGCTCCTCGAAGCTGGGCACCACGGGTGTGCGCCCCTGCCCCCAGGGCCAGGCGTGGGTGGCGGGGCGGTCGCCGGCGTCGCGGCGGGCCAGGTTCACCTCGTGCTCGGCGAACAGCTCCGCAGACAAGTTAATCAGCCCCACCAGTGCCTGGGCCTCCTCGCAGCCGGTCGGCATGTAGTCGGCGATGGGCAGGCCGGGGATGTCGTGCGGCGGGGTGGTCTCCAGGTTCGAGTAGTCCGCGCCCGACGAGTCGACGATGATGTTGCGGTAGCTGACGCCTGGCAGGAAGCGCATCTTCTCGACCAGCGGCCCCAGCGACTCGTGGGCGGCGATGCGCAGATCGGCCAGCAGCCGCGCCCCCCTCCGGCGAGCCGATGTGTCCCGCCGAGTGATCCACCATGAGGCCTTCATCATCCACCGTCACCAGGTTGCAGCGGAAGATCCAGTCCTCCGGGGTGGCGGGGACGTTGAGGGCGGCGGCCTCCAGGGGGGCTCGGCCGGTGTGGTACTTTGCGGGGCTGTAGCCCAGCAGCGCCATCGAACAGACATCCGAGCCGGCCCCGAATCCGGGCGGTGTGGTGACCACGGTGCCTTGCCGGCCGGTCAGGCTGATGCGATCCATGTTGGGCGTCTGGGCGGCTTCCAGGGGCGTGACCCCGCCGAGTTCCTCGAGCGGCAGGTCGGCGGCCCCGTCGGGGATGACGATGGCGTACTTCATGCCGCCAGAATACCACTCTCCGCCGCCCCAGTCGCACCCCGAAGTCCACCCGCCGGAGCCCGCGCGTGCTTCGCTTACAATGTCCGCATGTCCTCCAGCCCCAAGGTGACTGACGCCCTTATTGATCCCGGCAACGATCCGCGGCTGCGCTTCGAGCGCGTCGATCGCTGCCTGTGTGGCGGGAACTTGCTGGAGGGACCGATCTGGGAGTGGATGATCTGCGGCGGCTGCGGCACCTGGGTGAACACCAAACGGCCCACCGAAGAGTCGCTGGGGATCGTGTACGGCGAGACGTATTGGACGACGACGCAAGCACTTGTCGGGGCCCCGCCCCTCGAACGACGTTTTCAGCTCGACATGAACGATCGCATCCCGGTCTACCTCAAGCAGCTCACGCCGCACCTGCCGGCCACAGCGCGGATCGGTGAGCTGGGCTGTGGCAACGCCCGCCTGCTGCACGAGTTGAAGGGGATGGGGCACGAGGTCGTGGGCACGGAGTACGACGCCGGCCTGATCGCCCGCCTGGCGCAGCTCACGGAGGTGCCCATTCAGCGCGGCGGCGCGGAGCTCTTCGAATCGGCGTCCTTCGATGCGATGCTCTCCTTGGACGTCCTCGAACATCTGCACGATCCCGCCGCCTTCCTGCGCGAGCACCAGCGCCTGCTGAAGCCCGGCGGGCTCCTGCTGCTGCACACCCCCGTGCACGAGCGCGCCAACGAGCCGTACCGCTACAGCGTTGGCCTACTCTGGAAGCTGTATCACCTGTATCTGTTCAGCCGTCAGCTCCTCGACGAGATGGTCGACGCTGCGGGGTTCGAGGTGATCGCCGATGAGGCCCGGATGTTCGGCTGGCCCATCTTCGTCCTGAGGAAGCGCTGACCCGTGTGCGGCGTGTGCGCCATCTTGCCCGGCGAGCAGGCAACGGCTGAGGCGGCCGTCTTGGCGCGACGCTGTCGAGACATGCTCAGCGCCCAGGCGCATCGCGGGCCGGATGGCGCGGGGATGGTTGTATGGCCAAAGGGGACGGCGTCACCGATTACCAGCTATGCCGCCACACCGCCGCAGTTGGCGATCTCGCAGACAGGTTCGGCGCGCTGCCTGCTCGGGCACAACTGGCTGGCCATCCAGGATCAAGCGCACGAGGCCCGGCAGCCCATGTTCGCCGGCGACCTGGCGCTCGTCTTCAACGGTGAGATCTACAACTTCCTCGAACTGCGCGACGAGCTGAGGCAGCAGGGCGAGACCTTCACCACGAACTCCGATACGGAAGTCCTGCTCAAGCTCTGGCAGCGCCAAGGCACCGCCTGCCTCACCCGCTTGCGCGGCATGTATGCCTTCCTTATCTACGACGCCAGGGCGCAGGTGCTTTGGGCGGCGCGCGATCCCTTCGGCATCAAGCCGCTGTACCAAGCTCGCATTGACGGCTCGCTCTGCTTCGCTTCCGAGATGCGGGCCCTGCACGCCGCCGGCGCGAGTCGGGTGATGCGGCCGAGCGCTGTCCTGGCGTGCGTGGCTGCGGCGGTGAACCAGTTCGGCGAGCGCGAGACGTTGTACGAGGAGATCGCAGAAGTCCCTCCGGGCACGCTGATGCGCGTCGATCATGTGGGGATCACCGAGCGCCGCTTCTTCACCTTCGACGATCCCGTGGGTGGGTTGGCTGGCGAGGAAGCGACGAACTCGCTTCGCCGGGAACTGACGCAGAGCGTGCGCTTGCACCTGCGTTCGACCCGCAAGATTGCCACTTGTCTGAGCGGCGGGCTGGATTCGGCTAATCTCGCCTGGCTGATCGGAGCCGAGCGAGACGCCGCCGGCGCGGACTTCACGGCTTTCACCATCTGCAGCGCCCAGGCCCGAAGCTCCGAGATCGACTTGGCCCGGCTGGTGACGCAGAAGGCCGACCTGCCGCACGAGGTGTACGACTGCGACCCGGAGATTGATCCGGCGGATGTGCTGGAGATGGCCCTGGCTTACGAGACGCCGAACCACACCGTGGGGCCGATCAACCAGTTCCTGTTGCTGCGCCGGATCGCAGCGAGCGGGGCCAGCGTCGTGCTCGACGGCCAGGGCGGCGATGAACTCGTCTCCGGCTACCCCTGGTTCTGGCCCGTGCTCATCCAGGCGATCGAGGCGAAGGGTGGCGACACGAGCGAACTGCGAGAACAGCGCGCGGACCGCTTGCCGCTTCGTCCTGAGATCGCCGCCATGTTCGATGAGCGCTTCCACGATCCCAACGCCTGGGTCGGGGCGGTCATGGGAGAATCGTTCCTCGGCGTCAGCGCCAGCGAGGTGCTCGAGTTGCAGGAGACGCAGTATTACCTCGCGGGCGGCGGTGACTGGGCCCGCTTCCGGGCCCGGGCCTACTTCCGCGGCGAACTGCAATATCTGCTGCGCCAGGAGGACCGCCTGGGTATGTGGTTCGGCCTGGAGTGCCGCGTGCCTTACGTCGACCGGGCCCTCGTGTCGCTCGCGGGGCGCTTTGAGCCGGAGTATCTCATTCACGAGGCGTACTTGAAGTATCCCTATCGGGTGCTCCTGCCGGAGGTGCCCGAGGAGATTCGCTGGCGCACGCGCAAGCAGGGATTCTGGGACACCGACCCGAAGCGGTACGGCTGGATGCAGCCGTTGGCACGCGAGCTGGCGCTGGGTTCGCCGCTCCTGCGGTCGCTCCTGCCCGGGCTGGAGGCGGACTTCGCCACGCTCAACTTCAATCAGCACTGGCGTCTGGCGCAGATCGGCGTGCTCGAGCGCTGCCGTGATCGCGGCGATGTCAGCGGATTGTTGAACGGCGTCAAGTTCGACACGGCATAGAGCAGCTCACACCTCAACATAGCGCTTCGCGCTCGGTTCCGTCATTCCCGCGCAGGCGGGAATCCACTACATCGACCCACACACCAATGAGGTCGAATTGGATGCCCGCCTCCGCGGGCATGACGCTAGGCGTAGGCGCGATGTGCTCCTGTCCGGAACAAAAGCGGGCCGCGCCGCTTCCGGCGCCACCCGCATTTACCCGTCGTTGCTGGCGTCAGGGACGTCGCTTGTCTCTCCTCCTCAGTCGCCGTCCCATTCGCCGAGCAACGCACCGAGATCTCCCTGATCGACGACGCCGTTGCCGTCGGTGTCGGCGTCGATGTCGTAGCCATAGAACCCGTCGTAGGTGTTGAAGGCCGCCAGCATCTGCCCCAGGTCCGCCTGATCGACCTTGCCATCGCCGTTGAGGTCGGATTGCTTGCCGTGCTCCTCGACCATGAAGCCGACGGCTTGGCCATCCCAGAACTCGCCGTCCGCATCGATGTGGATGGAGTGTTCGGCGGACTCGGCTCGGCCGTCGCCCTGGGTGGGATCGTCGACGTAGTTGATGGTGTAGGAGCCGTCGCCGTGTTGGGTGATGCTGGTGATCTGGGCGGTGTGCCCGCCGCCGTTGGGCACGGGGTCCCAGAGGATGATGATCTCCACGTCAGCGCCGTCGGCCAGGGCGTCCATGATCTCGCCGAGCGCCCCGCAGCCCTCGTAGGTGCGGGTGTTGACCGGCAGACCCTTCTCCGTGGTGTACTGCTTCTTGCCGTTGGCCATGTTGTTGGGCATGGTGCCGGTCTGCGGATTGGTCTGCATGCGATCGTAGAGATCGTTGTACATGCCGCCCGGGTTGTCGGTGTCGAAGCCGTTGGTGTCGCCGAGGTATTGGATGGAGCGGGTGCAGGCCCCGGGGGCGCAGCCGTTGAGCGCCTCGTCCACCGGCCCCATCAGGGCCACGCAGTGCCAGGTTCGTTCCGTCCGGATCGGGTGGATGGTCAGGAAGTCGGGGCCGATCCAGGGGCCGGGATTGAAGGGGATCATCGACATGCCGCTGCCGCCTGATTCGATACCGCCGCTGTGATGATTCCGAGGCTGGACGGGCAGGTACATGTCGGTGGAGGGATCGAGCTCGCCCAGGGGCTCCGGCGTGATGCGCAGATCAAAGAAGATCCCGGTGACCGGGTAGCCGTCGGGGATGGGCAGGCCGAAGTGCACGCTCGTGTGCGAGCCATCCATGTAGTCCGGGTCGGGATAGCTCAGGTAGAGGTTCTGCACGACCCATTCCACGTCGGGGAGACCCGGGACTTGGATGGCGACGTTGATCCAACCCCCGCCGTTCACCTCCAGGAACTGCTCATCAAAGGGATGACCCGCCCAGGGGTTGAAGTAGAACTCGCCGACGCGGGAACACTCGATCATCATGCCGCCCTGGTCGTCGAGCCAGTTGAGCTGACGAAACTCCATATCGCCCGCCCCCGCGACCCGGGCTGCGCAGAGTGTCGCCACGATGACTGCAAGGTAGGTTCGGTGTCTCATTGTCTCGCTCCTTGCCCTCGGAAGCGGTGCTGCTTGCCTGGCTGGGACCTTCCCAACCAGCGGTACCTAGGCAGGCTCGCCCACGAATCTGACACCGGAATCCGAAATCGGCGCAGCGGGCGTGCGCGGGCCCCGTCCAGGGTCGCCCCGCCTGTCACGGCGCTCATTCGCACTCATCCGGGAGATTGCGGCGGGCAAACGCCGCCGGCGCTCCGAGGCGCCTGTCGCGACTCAGGTGCCGCTGCCGTAGTTGCCCAGGAGCGCGCCCAGGTCCGCCTGGTCAACGTCGCCATCGTCATCAATGTCGGCGGCACGGTCGTAGTCCGGATCGCCGACGCTGCTGCCATAGGCGCCAAGGAGTGCACCGAGGTCCGCCTGATCGACATCGCCGTCGCCGTCCACATCGCCGGGCACGGGGTCGCAGGGGACTTCGACCAGGAAGCCGTCCACTCGGCCGCCCGGGAAGGTGCCGTCCGGGTTGACCACGATGACGTGTTCCTTGTTCTCGGCGTTGCCATCGCCTTGGGTGGGGTCGTCGACGTAGGTGATGATGGCCGAGCCGTCCGGCAGGACGGTGATGCTGGTGATCATGGCGGCATGCCCCCCCCCGCCCGTCCAGCTGATCAGGATCTCAATGTCAGCGCCCTGCCCCAGTTGCATGGCGGCGTACCAGATCCATTCCGCGAAGTTGTAGACGAGCTCCGTGCAGATCGGCAAGTGATTCTTGGCGGCGTAGCGGCGTTTGCCGGCGAGCATGTCGGGATCGCTCGTGCCACTCGGGGTTGTGCCCATCTCGCCGTACAGTCCGCCGTAGATGTCCTGGGCGGGATCGGTGGGGAACCCGTGCACGAACCCGAGGTAATCAATGGAGCGGGCGCAGGAGGCCGGGGCGCAGCCGTTCTTGTCCTCGTTGATCGGCGCCAGAAACTGGCTGGGTATCCAGGTCTGCTCCGTCTGGAACGGCGGGGGGGATGAACGGCCCAATCCAGGGGCCGACGATGAAGGGCCAGTCGCTCAGGCCGCTGCCGCCCCCGAAAAAGCCGCCGACGTGGTAGTCGTAGAGATGCACCGGCGCGGGGCGCGGGTAGGGAGGCGGGGGATCGAACATGGGTTCGGGCGTGATGTAGACGTCGAAGAACGAGTCCACCCACCACTCACCATCCGGCACCGGCACGCGGAACTGCGGCGTCGGCGCCGAGCCGATCATGTAGTTCTCATCCGGATAGCTGAGGTACAGGTTCTGCACCACCCATTCGAACGGTCCATCCGGTGTGGCGGCCACGAGCAGGTTGACGAAGCCGCCTCCGTTCCATTCAAGCAGTTGCTGGTCATCGGGATTGGCCGGGTCAAAGTGGAACGTCGCCTCCCCGACCTGCGAGGCGGGGATCATGACGTTGCCCTCCTCGTCCAGCCAGTTGAGCTGGGCGAATTCCACTTCGACGGCGAGAACCGGCCCGCTTCCCAGCAGCGCTGCGACGGTGACGAGCAAGATCTTCTTCATGGTGCTCACATCCCTTCGGCGTGGGGGTGCGCCAAGCGCTCCGTTGCGCCCGGCGGCACTCACCTCAAGTGTGCCACAGCTTCGTCTGGATGAACCGACCCTCCACAGACTGTTTGCAAATCAACCCAAATTGGGGGGGCGCTCGGGCAAGGCGCACAGAAGCCCGGCCGTGGGGCCGGGCTCTGCGCTGGCTTCCCCTCTTACATCGAGAAACGGCGTCAGGTCTTCCTTCAACCGCCGGCGCCGAAGTTGCCCAGCAGTTCTCCGAGGTCGCCCTGATCGACATCGCCATCCTGGTCGAAGTCGGCGTTGGGGTTGTAGTGGTCATCGCCCTCGTGGGAGCCGTAGGCCGCCAGCACCAGGCCAAGGTCGGCCTGATCGACGTCACCGTCGTGATCCGCGTCGCCGGCTTCGCAGATGACCTCGACGAGGAAACCGTCAACCTGGCCACCGTCGAAACTGCCGTCGGGCTTGACCTTGATGGTGTGCTCTTCGTTCTGCGCGCCAGCCTTGGTCTGGTCGTCGTCAACGTAGGTGATGGTGTAGCTGCCGTCGGCGTGCTTGACGATCGAGGTGATCATGGCGGCGTGGCCGCCACCGCCGGTCCAACTGATCAAGATCTCGACATCAGCGCCCCCGCGCAGTTCCTTCATGATGTCGTCGATCTGCTCGCCGAAGTTGTAGACCAGCTTGCTGCAGATGGGCAGGCCTTCGCGGTTCGTGTACTTGTTCTTGCCGGCCAGCATGTTGTCATCCGTGGTGCCGCTGGCGTCGGTGTCCATGTCGTCCTTGATGTCGTCGTAGATGTCCTGGGCCGAGTCGGTAGCAAAATCATTCGTGTCGCCGAGGTAGGCGATGGAGCGAGCACAGGAGCCGGGCGCGCAGCCGTTGAGATCCTCTTCCACGGCCTCGACGTCGGCGGTCGGCACGGAGATCCAGGCGAAGTCCACGGGCAGGCTGTCCCACCAGTTGCCGATCCAGGGACCGATGATGAAGGGCATCGCCGCCAGGCCGCTGCCGCCGCCTTCCCGGCCGCCCACATGGTAGTCGGAGAGCTGAATGCTCCCGAACTGGTCGACATCAAAGAAGGGGTCGTCGAGCGGCGCCTCGGTCACCTGGACGCCGTACTGCACGAACTCGGCGATCTCACCATCCAGCAGCGGCAGGCGGAACTGGACGGAGGGCGTCGAGCCGGCCAGGTAGGCGTCATCGGGGTAGCAGAGGTAGAGGTTCTGCACGACCCAGGCGGGCTGGCCGCTGTTGGCCGAGAGCACGATGTTGACGAAGGCGCCGCCCTGATCCTGCAGGAACTGCTGGTCCGCGGGATCGGCGCCGTCGAAGACGAACTCCGCCTCGCCGACCGCGGAAGCGAAGACGAGCACGGTGCCGTCGTCAGCCATCCAGTTAAGCTGACGGAATTCGACGTTGGCGGCGTTGGCGGCGGAGCCGCCGGCCAGGATCAGAGCGAGAATCGTAGTCGTGAGAGAGCGTGTCATAGGGAGAGGTCCTTTCGGGGTGAGGAGCGCGGGAGGGTGCTGGTCGTGCCGAGCCGGCAATCGCTGCCGACGCGGTTCAGTACCTGGCTCAGCACCCGAATCTGACGCGCTTGGCTGCAGATCGGGCCGGAATTTGGCCCCGACACGCCCCGCCGACGCCCGCCAGGCGTGCCGCCCCGGCCGATTCGGCGAACCTCTGGCCCCAGCCGGGCTTGCAGACCTCGCCAAAGACCCGGCTTCGTCGTTGACCGGTCCGAAAATCGGAGTAGTCTGTATTGCGAGCAGAGGGAAGAGACCGGCGGACGGGCTGTTATCGGCCCGCCGTTGGCTGGTAAAGCAGCCGGTGCGGAAAGCACAATCTTGGAAGAACCGTTGCGTTTCCGCCTGACTGCGGTGGTTGTTATGAAGCAAGCGGCGGGCAAGTCCATCGCCGCGAGAGTTCAACCCAGTCAGACAGGCGCCCCGGGCAAGCCCCGGAGCGATCCCGAAGCGCCTGGCAAGGAGAAACACATGAGGAAGCTACACGTCATTGCGGTAGGCGCGACCGCCCTGCTTGCGGGTTCGGCCTTCGCGCAGTACTTGGCCATCCCTGATTCCACCAGCGACACCGTCGGCATGTACGACCCCTTCGATGGGACGTACCTGGGCGTCGTGATTGACGGAAGCAGCTTGTTCAGCACGCCCATCAATGCCGTCCTCGGGCCCGACAACCTGATCTACGTCTCTGACCAAGTCAAGGATTCGGTCTTCCGCTTCGATATGGCCGGCACGTTCGTCGACGTCTTTGCCGACGCCACGGACGGCCTGAACAACATCCGCGGCATCGACTTCTACGACGGCAAGCTCTTTGTCACCAGCGGCGATGACTACGTCGCCACCTTCGACGGGCCGCACAATCGCGTCGCCGACTTCATCAACGACGGCACCGATCCCTTCGACATCCTGTTCCTCGACGACGGCAGCGCCCTGCTCTCCGACATCCAGGGAACGACCGACAACGTCCGTCTGTACAACCCCGACGGTACGCTCAACACCGTGCTCTTCGAGGTCAGCTTCCCGGAGCAGGTGCAGATCGATACCAGCCTGCCCGGGGCGTTCCTGAGCATCGCCTTCAGCGGTGATCAGGTCACCGACTTCGACCTGGATGGAACCATCAGCAACTCCTGGTTCTTCAACAGCGGTCGGGGCGTCTATCGGCTCGGCAACGGCAACCTCTTGCTGACGGCCGGCGATGGCGTCTGGGAGATGGATCCCGCCACGGGCACGCTGCTGGAGAACGAGAATCCGGGTGCCTCCGGCCGTTTCATCGAGTACATCGTTCCGGCCCCCTCAACGCTGGCCCTCTTCGGGCTTGGCTGCTTGGCTGTCCGGCGTCGCCGCTAGACCGTCTACCAGCAATCAGCACCCCTTCACGCCGACTCATCCGGGTCGGCGTTTTGCTTGGTTCTCCACCCAGAACGGGCCGCCCCAAACTGGGGGGCGGAGAGAGTGGCGGCCCGCTTCGGGGAGAATACTGCTGGCATATCCGATTCTCCGAGGTAGTCTTCAAGCGGACGTTTCGGATCAGGCGGCGTCGTCTCCGCGTCGAGTCGGCATGAAAGGAGACCCAATGAAACTCTATTGCTACATCGCTGCCAGTGCGCTGTCGACTGGCGTGGCCGGTGACGTTCTGTGGGACAACGGCGTGCTGGATTTCTATGACTGGCCGCCGCTGTACATCTCGCAGCTCGATGCCGCTTATCCGTTTCACGCGCAGGCCGCGGACGACTTTCTCATCGCCGCGGACAGCGACACCTACAACCGCGCCCGCATCACAGCGATCACCTGGTACGGCGCTTTCAAGTCGCCGGATCAACCCCCGGTTGACCCCAGTGAATTCAACTTTCTCGTCTACCGAGACTTTGGCGGTTACCCGAAGGGATTCGGTCTCGACGATCCTTCCGTCACCGCGGAAGAGATACGCACCGTGCCCCGCGCCGAGATCGTCGAGTCACCGCTCAATGACTGGGTCAGCGAGTACGCCGTTGATCTGAGTGATCAGGCCATTGTTCTGGATGTCTCGCGGACCTATTGGCTGGCCATTCAATCGGTCAACCTCTTTCCGCCGAAGTGGCATTGGGCGGCGACGGACGGGCAGCAGTGGGGCCACTACGGCGTGCAGGGATTCCCCCTGGTCGGTGTGCCTTATTGGACTCCGATTCACACCGACCTGGCCTTCGTGTTGCACGGTAGGTTGCTGCCCGTCGCGGATCTGACCGGCGATGGCTGCGTCGACCAGGCGGATCTCGGCCTGCTGCTTAGCGCCTACGGCGTCGACGACAACGGCGATCTCGACGGCGATGGCGACACCGACCAAGCCGATCTCGGGCGGCTGCTCGGTCAATACGGCGAAGGATGCTAACGCTGCTTCAGGTCGTGCCGGTCAGCTTGCGCACCGTCATGTCGAAGGTGCGCACCATGTTGGTGTGCATGCCGTAGACGATGACCGTGTAGGCGACGGCGGCGATGGCGGCCCCGATGATGACATTCAAGCGGGCCGCGGCGATGCCCCCCGACTCGACGGTGCCTGTCAAGGAATCGACCGGGAACACCGCCGAATACATCATGGTGGCGGGGCTGAGCATTGCCAGGATCGTGCCCACGATGGGAATGGAGCGGCCGCTCTGCAGACCGCAGAAACTGACCACGCTCAGGATCACCAGCACGACCGCCACCGTGGAGATGACCGAGCCGATCGTGCCCTTGCTCTTCAGCGACCACTGCAATCCGATCATCACGCAGAAGCCAACGAAGGCGAAGATCACCAGCGGCGCTGCCAGCAGCACCTCCGGCAAGACGAGCGGGACGGTGATCGGGCCATCCAGCGTCTGCTCTTGCACCAGCACGCCCGCCTGCGCGCCCAGCCCCTTCGCCAGCACGTAGGCCCCGGCCAGCATCAAGGTCAGGGCGGGCACCGCCGCCATGGGCAGCAGGTAGGTGAACAGCCCGCGCAGCTTGCCGTAGAGGTAGTCCGAAGGTGTGATGGGCGTGGAGAGCAGCAGATCCAGGGTGCCATCCTCGCGCTCACGCGACACCGCCGTCGCCGACAGGTTCAGCGCCGCCAGCACCACGATCGCCAACTCCGAGCCGGCGACCGAGAGCAGAGCGAAGCGAAACTCCGCGGGCGAGAAAAGGCCGCCGTGATAGGAAGCCAGGATGGTCAGCACACCCACCAGGCCCGCCACGACAAACCCCCAGCGGGCCACGATCTTGCCCAAGCCCTGTCGCTTGGCGAACGCCTCCCGCCAGGCGATGGGATTGCTCCACACCTGATGGGGCGTGCGGGTGCGTGAATCCGGGGCGCCGAGCCTCAGCAGGCGTCGGTACCAGGGGACCTGGCCCACATGCGTGGCGATGAGGCGCATGCTCAGCGCCGAGAACGCCATGAGCAGCAGGCTCGCCGACGCCACCAGCAGGCAATACGTCGTCGCCGGGGCCCCGTACCACATCTTGGCGAGGGGGCCCATGTTCACCAACTCCACCGGGTCGGGCAGCAGGTAGTTCGAAGGCTGCAAGAGCACCCGCATCGCCAGGAAGGGGTTGATGGCGGTGACCGGGGTCACCTCGTTGGGGCTGACCGCGATGTTCAGGATGCGATCGATGGCGAAGGTGGCCCCGAGATAGGCGACCACCCCCGTGTAAAAGATGAACACCGCCCGCCGCCCGCCTGCTCTCGTCACGCTCAGCGTCACCGCGATCGCACCCACCAGCAGGGCCGAGCAGCCGGCGATGGCGTAGCTCATGAAGATCGATCGGCCCGGCACGCCGCCGAAATACTGCGTCACCGCGAAGAGCGGCAAGCTGCTGGCGAGCAGGGCGATGACGAAGAACAATCGGCCGAACAAGTTGCCCAGCACCACCTGGGAAGCGCTGAGCGGCGTCGTCAGGATGATGTCCCAGGTCCGCGGGTTCGCTTCCTGCGCGATAGCCCCCGCCATGAAGATCGGCGTCAGCAGGCAGATCAAAAGCACCTGCAGGTAGCTGACCGTCTGGAAGCTGACCGCCCCGGCGGCGGCGAGTTCCTGGTAGCTGAGGCTCGAGCCACTGGCCCGACCCAAAAGGGCAAAGAGCAGCACCACAATGAGGGCGGCGAGGTACCCGGCCCGGATGTAGAAGTGGCGCGCCCGCCGCGATCCCCCCTGCACGAGTCGTACGCAGATGGGATTGGTGACAACCAGACGCAACAGCCAGTTCACAAAGACGGGCATGGCGGGAGCATGCTACCCGCCGCCGTCCCCCCCCGGCCACCGCTGGGCCACGTCGCCCCAAAGGGGCCCCAGGCTGTCTCCTTGAATCTCCGCAGAAAAGGCGTCTGCCGCAGAAAAGGGGTCTGACCCCTTGTTCACGCCTGACCCCTTTTTTCACGCCCGGACCCATTGTCGACTGCCCATCGATCACCTGGGAGGCGCTTCAGGCCCCGTTCTTGTACCGACTCAGGGTGTCTGTCGGCACCTATCCCCCATATTGGGTGAGAAACTGGGACGAATGGGTGGGGTATTCGGCTTGACGAAACGCATGGATGCGGCTGAAATGGTGCGTGGCCCAGCCGCCGGCTGGTGCATAGGAACAGACGGCCTGTCGATCAGTTGGCGAACGACGGCAGCCGATACCGAGCCCGCCTCCTCTTCAGCAGCCTTGCGAGGTTGGGCTCCGTGCGTCGAGTCAGGTCGCCGCCTCGGCGACTTGCCGCACGATAGATTGAACGCTTGGTGTGATGCCTCCGAGCCTCGGACGCATGAAACACGCTCGATGCGAGCGATGCGGCCCTCTCCTCCGCTCGGCAGTTTTGCTGAGTCTTTTCGGCTCGGAGGCTCGTTCAATCCGGCATGAAAGCAGCCGGCCCCGCCCGGCCTGCCCGATTCGTTTCCTGCTGATCGATCACGAGTGATCGCCTGGTTGGTTTGCGCGGCTGCAAACTGGCTGGCGGTCCATACGAAAGGATTGATCGGTGGGTTTACTCCTATCGGCAGCAAACGGATACCCAATGCCCACCCTGATCGTGGTCGCCCTCGTGGCGCTGGTCATCGGCGTGGTCATTGGTGCGGTCGTCGTGCGCTTCATGGGCGGCATGACCCTCAAGTCCGCCCGCGACGAAGCCGGGCGCGTCATCAAGGCAGCGGAGAACGACGCCAAGATCGTCGTCGAGAAGGCGGAAATCGAGGCCGAGAAGCGCGCCATCGAGCGCCGCGAGCAGGCCGAGGCCGACATCCAGGCCACCCGCAACGAGCTCAAGGAGACGGAACGCCGCCTCGACAAGCGCGAGGATCGCCTCGAGAAGAAGCAGGAAGCCCTCACCCTCAAGGAGAACGAGCTGGCCCGCGTGGCCGGTGCCGTCAGCCAGCGTGAGGAGAAGGCCCTGGCTCGCGAGGTGGAGCTGAACGACCTCATCCAGCAGCGCAAGGAGGAACTCCTGCGCGTGGCCGGTATGTCCGCCGATGAGGCCCTGAAGCTCGTCCTTCAGCAAGTCGAGGAGGAGGCCAAGCTTGAGGCCGCCCAGGTGGCCCGCGACGTCCTCGACGAGGCGGAGGCCGAGGCCCGCGAGCGCGCCAGCGAGATCACCCTCCAGGCCATTCAACGCTACGCCGGCGAAACCACCAGCGAGAGCACCGTCCGGGCCGTCCCCATCCCCAGCGACGATGTCAAGGGCCGCATCATCGGCCGGGAAGGTCGCAACATCCGCGCCTTCGAGCGGGCGACCGGCGTCGATGTCATCGTCGACGACACGCCCGGCGTCATCGTCGTCTCCTGCTTCGACAAGGTCCGTCAGACCGTCGCCGCCGAATCCCTGCAGCGACTCGTCGCCGACAACCGCGTCCATCCCAGTCGCATCGAGGAGATCGTCGAGCAGGTCCGCAAGGAAGTCGCCGAACGCATCATCAAGAACGGCAAGGACTCGGTCCTCGAGGTCAAGCTGCGCGGCCTGCACCCCAAGATCGTCGAGGCCATGGGCAAGCTCTCCTTCCGCACCAGCTACGGCCAGAACGTGCTGCGGCACTCCACCGAGGTGGCCTTCCTCAGCCAGCTCATCGCCGAGCAGCTTGGTCTGGACGGCCGGCTGGCCCGGCGCTGCGGCTTCCTGCATGACATCGGCAAGGCCATGGACCACGAGATGGAGGGTGGCCACCCCAAGCTGGGCATGGACTTCGCCAAGACCTACGGCGAGACCGATGTCGTCCTCAACGCCATCGGCGGCCACCACGCCGACATCCCCGCCACCAGCTTCTACACGCCCATTGTCATGGCGGCGGACGCCGTCTCCAGCGCCCGGCCCGGGGCTCGGCGGGAGTCGATGGAGAAGTACATCCAAAGGCTGGAGCAACTGCAGGAAATCGCCATGGGGCACGAGGGCGTCGACGAAGCCCACGCCGTCCAGGCCGGCCGCGAGGTCCGCGTCATGGTCGATGCCCGCAAGGTGGACGACGCCGTCGCCCACATGATCGCCCGCGACATCGCCAACCGCGTCTCCGATGAGATGACCTTCCCCGGCGAGATCAAGGTGACCGTCCTCCGCGAGACCCGCGCCATCGAACTGGCGCGGTAGATCAACCGCGACGAAGCAGCGCGGCACAAGCCGAGGGTGCTGGCACCCTCGGGAAAGGGCGTCTCCTAGACCGGCCGTGTCCTTCGGCCAGGTCTTCCCCTGCCGGCGCTATACTCACGGCATGACCGCGACTGGAAGAACAGGAAAACCACCACGCCCTGTCGAGGGGCGCTACGTCGCCCTCTTGCGCGGGGTCAACGTCGGCGGCAAGAACAAGCTGCCCATGGCCGACCTCGCCGCGATCTTCAACGGGCTCGGCTGCAGCGAGGTGCGAACCTACATCCAGAGCGGCAACGTCGTCTTCACCGCCAAGCCGGTCCTTGCCAGGACCATTGCTGGACGCGTCGAGAAAGTGCTGCAGGATCGGCTCGGCATCACCTCGCCCGTCATCCTGCGCTCGGCGGCCGAGATGGAATCCATCGTCGCCGATCACCCGTTCGCCGCGGCGAAGACGGAGGAGAAGCTGCTGGCGGTCGCCTTCCTCGCCCACAAGCCAGGCAAGAAGGACGTCGCCACCCTCGATCCGGAGCGCTCGCCGGGCGATGTCTTCCGGCTGCGTGGGCGCGAGATCTACCTGCACACCCCCAACGGCGCCGCGCGCTCGAAGCTGACCAACGCCTACTTCGATCGCGTTCTCAAGACCACCTGCACCGTCCGCAACTGGCGCACCACGAAAAAGCTGGCGGAGATGTTGCGGGCAGTCGAAGTGCCGTGATGGCAGGACGAATCCGCCGGCTCATCGGCGTCCGCCGGCGCCGCGATCAGTCGGTCCCTTCGATCTTGTCGGGTGTCTCGAACGCCAGGACGTATTGGAAGCCGTAGAGCGGGTAGGGCAGTTTGAAACGGACGAGACGTAAGCGGTCCTCTTCCAGCCCGACGGAGCGACAGGTCTTCGCAATCATCAGCCCGTAGTTGGGCACTTCCGGCAGGTCGAAACGGTTCGGCTTCTTCTCCAGCGACTCAACTTGTTCCGCAACCGGAATGCGGTCGATCTCGCGAGATGGATCAAAGGGTCTGGCCGCACCCTTCGGGCTCGGCCGATAGGCGATCAGCTCCGGCGAGGCATTGGGAAAGACCTCGTCGTGGAGGAGCACGTCGAAAACAAGTGTCTTGGCGGGCACATCGGGAATGACGATGGCACCGCCGTGACGACTCTCCGGCGTGGCGTAGCGCCTGCAGCCGTGCGCCTCATGGCTGACGGTGAGCATGTCGACGAGCGCTCGTCGCCCGAGTTCATAGTGCGCCAGGCGGTGGACCAACTGCCCGCCGACGACCTGCGTGTCCAATGTGGCCGGCTCGCTGGTGTAGAACTCGCTCAGATCGATTGGTTCCTCAGGCGCCTCGGGAGAATCACCCGTCTCACGCGTCGGCCGACCGGAGGTGAAGTAGACCTCGAGGTCGGCACGAAGCCGGCGCATGGCCAGCGCTCCGTGGATGGCGGTGACGCTGAGCGATTCCGGATCTGTGGGATTGGGCGCAAAGATCATGGTCGTCAGCCAGGCCTCCGCGCTCACGCCCAGGGCCTCCCGCATCCCCTTGTAGACCTGGTAGCGGCTGGACTGGGCGACGCGAAGATCCAACTCCGGCCGGTTGGGGCTGATGGCGGCGTTGAGCGCCCCGCGCGTGCCGAACTCCTCACGGATGAGTTGTTCGAAGCGCCCGATCGCCTGCTCCGCAGCCTGGATCACACCCTGGTCGACGTCCATGGTGGCGGCGGCCTGGGTGATGGAACGCAGCGACTCGGGGCCCGGAAGGCGTTGCAGCACCTCGTAGGCGTCGGCCTGCGCGATGGCGTTGAGGAGTCGGCTGGCGAGCACGCGGTTGGTGCCCAGGCGACGCGCCAGCGGGGTCGGCTTGTGTGGGGCGCCCGGGATCGCTTCGATCAGGGCCTGCAGCGAGCGCGCCAGCACCAGCCCCACCGGCTGGACCTGCGTGTGCACGCCGGCGTCACCGGCACGGTCTTCAGTGGTTTCAAGGAGGCCTGCCATGCTCTCAGGATAACCCCCAGGACGGGTGGATGCAGCAAAAAAGAAACGAAAATAATAACGTTATTCTTTACTCTGGTCGATCCTCAGCTATACTTACCGCCCAGACACTGGGTGCCTCTGGCCCCCTTCGTGGCGAGGCCGGTGCCCACTGCTCGTAAAGGAGAACACGAATGCGTCACCTGACTCTGCCCGCTGCCGCCCTCGTTGCCGCCCTCGTTGCCGCCATCGCCGCCGCCCCTCACGCGACGTTGGCGGCACCTCCGGAATACACCATCATCAACCTCGGTCTCGTCGATCCGGGCGATGAATTCTCGCAGGGCTTCGGCGTCTCGCCCAACGGCATCGCCACCGGCCGCTCCTTCGGCAACCCCAGCCAGGCCTTCAGTTGGACGGAATCCGGCGGGCTCGTGGGACTGCCCAACCTGGATAGCAGGCCCTATTGCCTCGGCAACGGCGTCAACGACGCCGGGACGGTGGTGGGCACCGGCTGCCTGACCTCCTGGGGAGCCGATGCGCTGCCCCTCATCTGGCAAGACGGCGTCGTCGCCCAACTGCCCCTGCCCGCCGGTCAGACCATCGGCCGTGCCAGTTCCATCAACGCCGACGGCGTCGCCGTCGGCTCGGCGGGGGCGGGGGGCTCCGAGTACGGCGTGATCTACGACGGCGACACGGTCACTGTCATCACCACCACCACCCCCGAGGGTTGCTTCCTTCGCATGGCGCACGGCATCAACGACGCCGGTCTCATCGCGGGGTATGGCAGGGATCCCAACAACATGGGCCGCAATGTTGGGTTCGTCTACGACATGCGCACGGGTCAGGCCTTTGAGGTCGGCGCCCTGCCCGGCGACAACGGCGCCATCGCTTTTGGCGTCGGCAACGCCGGTCACGTCGTCGGCTCAAGCATGCTGAACCTGGGCAACGGCCGGCCCTTCGTCTGGACCAGCGCCGGCGGCGTGGTCGAGATTCCCCTGCCGCCCGACACCATTCTCGGCTCCGCCAAGGCGGCCAACAGCAGCGGCTGGGTCGTCGGCACGGCCGCCGGCACCTATGCCGTGCCCTTCCTGTACGACGGCAGCAACACCTACTCCCTCGCCGACCTGATCGATCCGAGCAGTGGCTGGGGCCTCGACAACAACACCTCCTCCTCCGCCCTGGGCATCAGCGACGCCGGCATCATCGTCGGCACCGGCAAATACAACGGCCAGGTCCGCGCCTACGCCATGATCCCCGTCTCCGAGCCTTGCGTCGGTGATCTCAACGGTGATGGCCTGCGCGACCAGGCGGACCTGGGTGAACTGCTCGCCAGCTACAACATCGACGATGGCGGCGACGCCGTAGCTGGCGAGCAGGGTGCCCAGATCGGCCTGATCGGTGTCGCCATCGCCGTCGAGGTCGGCGGGGCAGCCGGTTTGCACCTGGAGCATGAAGGCCCGGAGGTGTCCGTCAACGCGGGCCGTGCCGACGATATCGCCGTTGTTGTTGATGTCGCGGGCTTCGACGAGCTCCACATCGACGCCATCCGGCAAGAGGTCGCGCAGGTCGTAGAGCACGCCGTCCAGGTAGGCGAAGGCGGTGTAGATCACGCTGGGGGGAGAGCTGAAGGTCTGGCAGGAGCCGACCGCGTCGCCGGCATCGTTGAGATCGTAGGCCTCGCTCTGTTCGGTGCCGGGCAAGAGTCCCATGTCGACGGCGTCCTTGTAGCCGCCCTGTCCATCGGGGTGCCACAGCGCCCCGTGCCAGTCGCCGCTGGGGAAGGAGGTGTAGCCGACGACCGTGCCGGTCTCGTTGATCTCGTAGGCCTCGGCACTTTGGTACTGTCCGAAGCCGCCGATCTGCAGCCACTTCACGCCATCGTAGACGTAGGCGTCGTTGGGTCCCTGCATTGGGGTGTATTCCCAGCCGGTGATCAGGCCCGCATCGTTGATGCCGAAGGCTCGGCTGCGTTGGTGGGAGGAGTTGTCGCCCAGGTCGATGATCTGGCCGTCCTCCCACTTGACGGCGCGTTCGTGACCGATGGAGTTGGCAGAGATGCCGACAATCGTGCCATCGGTGTTGATGTCCTGGGCACTGCTCCAGTTCTCGCTCAGCGTGGGCAGGGCGGTCATGACGCCGTTCTCGTAGACGAAGGCGTTCAGCCCGTAGGAGTCGGGAGTGGTGGAGAAGTGCCCGACGACCACGCCCGACTCATTGATGGCCCAGGCTTCCGCCCAGACGCCGCCGAGCCGGCCGAGATCGGTCATCACCCCGTCCTCCCAAAGGAAGGCGTTATTGGCCGCATCGCCGGCGGTGGACGACCAGCCGACGATCTGCCGCTGCTCGTTCATCCCGAAGGCGACAGACTGGTTGCCTCCGAGGGTGCCCAAGTCGATGTACGCGTATTCGGAGGCGAAGGAGGTGCCCGCGGCGAGGACGAGAGGCAAGGCGGCGAGCGTACGTGTCAGGTTTCTCATGTGGTGGATTCCATGGCAAGGGGTCAGTGGACGGTTGATTCGTGGGACACGGCGGGCCGGTGGGGCCGACAGCACGCACACTTCCAATCATTGGGCTGCCCGGTCGCCCGCTTGCGAGCGGGGTGCCTGTCGACGGACCGGCGAGTCGATCCGGGTTCGACCCATGGCGGTGCTGCGTAGGAAGAGATACCTCCGGATCGGTAAGCCGTCAATCATTTTGCAGGATTTTCGCAAGATTTTGCACATTCTCTGCGCATGATATGGGAAAACTCTGGCCTTGCCTCCGAGACATGGTAGCATTCGGCAAATGATCACAACCCCCTCTAAAAGCTCAGAAACGCCAGATTCCACCCGTCCCGGGGAGGATATCGAGGTCAAGATCACCACCGTCGCCCGCCAGCTCGCCAACAATCTGCGGGCCGTGATCGACGCCGTCCCCGGACAGCCGAATCGACCCAACGAGGTCGCCCGGGCCCTGGGGCTGAACCGTGACATTTCCGGGCGGGTCCTCCTGGCCACCCGGGCCCACGAACCCATGGCGGTCGCCCACGTCGTGCCCGGGCCCGAGCCGCTGCGGAGGCTGCTCAAAGCCGCGGGGCGGCGGGGCGTGCCAAGCGAGTTGCTGCAGCAGGCGGAGGAAGCCGTGCGGCAGTTCGATCGCCTCATCCGCGACGATGCCGGTGACCGGGCCGCCCTCGACGCCATCATCAGTACCTGGCTCCCCGAAGCTCGCGAGAAGTACGAGCTCGCCCACAAGCAGTCGGTCTTCAAGGGGATCAGCCACCTCAAGGGCGCCATGGCGGATGTCTGGATGAACAGCACCATCGTCGTGCCCAGCGCCGACGACCCCCTCAAGCACGATGCCACGCTCATTCACGGCGCCCTGGGTTTGCGAAGGTTGCGCCCGGATGTCGGCGTGAAGTTCGGCTTCAGCGCCATGTCGCCCGAGGCGATGAAGTGGAACCCCGGCGCCGGCGGCACGGTGACGCCGCACGACGCCGGCAAGCTGCGACTCGACGACTACCTCACCTCGCCGCCTGCCAAGCTCGACGCCAAGCGGGCCGGCGACGGCGTGGTCTACATGCTCGCGGAGAACACCGTCGGCCCCAGCGCCGCCCGCGACATGCTCGTGGCCGAGCATCACCCGGCGGCGCTGGATCGCTACGCCACGACCGATCCACCCAAGACGAAGGGCATGTTCGTCGCGCCGGCGATCCCCTCGCGGGCCGTCGTCTTCGACGCCCTGCTGCATGAGGATGTTTATCCCGGGGCCGACCCGACGCTGATCATTCACGATGCCGCCATCGATGGCATCGCCTACATCAACGATCCGGCGCGCGCCTTCGATCGCGTCAGCACGGGCGACTCGATCGAGGTGCTCGGCAAGGGCGCCTCGCGCTTCCTCACCACCGACATTCCCAACTACGTCGGCATGGTCCATCACGTCAGTGAGGTGCTCGGCTTCGACCCCAAGCGCCTGCGCGGGTACCGCTGCCGCATCCAGTACCCCGTCTACGGCTGGCAAGTGTCGATGGGCTTCCTGCCGCCCGTCGCCCCGGGGTAAGGAGCCGCTGCGGCGCAACGAGAAAGCCCGGGGACAAGGCGAGGAATGAATCGCTGTCCCCGGGATGTTCCTGTTGAATCGCTCGATCAGTTGCGGGCCTTACGGGGCGCAGCCGTAGTCGGCGAGCAAGGTGCCCAGGTCAGCCTGGTCGGTATCGCCGTCGCCGTCGAGGTCGCCGCCGCCGTCGACGCCGTAGCTGGCGAGCAGGACGCCCAGGTCGGACTGGTCGGTGTCGCCATCCCCGTCAAGGTCACCGGCGCAGGCCGGGCCGGGGATCCACGCTGCCGCTCCGGTCGAGTGGTGGTTGGGGAAGGCGTTGTTGAACTCGACCCAGGTGCCGCCGACGCCCTGGGCCAGGTCGTAGGCGTAGAAGCCGATGCCGTCATCGCCGCGGGTGCCGGTCAGGTAGACGGTGTTATTCCCGACGGCGAGGCCGCGGCCTTGGCCGTTCGAGGCCGGGATCGTGCCGACGAGCTTGATCATCTCGCCGGTGTCGATGTTGGCGGAGTACAGCCCCGAGTCGCCGTATTCCGTGTAGCCGTAGAACAGATCATCGAGCGGGTTGTAGCCCAAGCCGAAGAAACGGAAGCCCGTGCCCGTGTAGATGTCGAGGGCCAGGGTGCAGGCGCCGGTGCCGGGATCGATTTCGTAGATGCCCTTGGGGTCGGCGTAGTTGGAATAGCCGTACAGCGCCCCCCGGCCGTAGGTGAGGGCGGACATGTCCTTGTCGAGCGTCGCGATCTGCACCGGGTTGCCGAGGTCGGTTGACTTGTAGAGGTGGGTGGTGAAGGCGCCTTCGCAGAGGTACAGCGTCCCGTCCGGGGCGGCGGCAGCGCCCGACGTGGAGGCCTGCCAAAGCGGCGTCCAGGTCACACTGGGGAAGCCGCTCAGATCGCTGATGTATGTCGAGGTGCTGGAGTCCTCAATCCCTACGAACAATTGCTGAGCGGAAACGCTGGCAGAGATACCAAGCACGCTGAGCAAGCACATCGCGGTACGCATCGTCGTGTCCCTTCCGTCTTGTTGGGGCCTCGCTGGAGGCAGGCAACGCCGGGCGCGAGGCCAAACCGGGGTGGATTCACCCGCCGAATCTACAAGCCTACACCGGTATCGGGGACGGGCAATCGCAGATGCGGAAGATCGCCGCAATCCCCCTATTCAGTGTCCTGCGTCAGGGTCTGCAGGTACTCGTGGTAGACGTAGACGCGGTCGCGCTGCCTGCCCGTCGTCTCCCGCAGGACGCCGACCTCCTCCAGGATCGTCAGGGCCTTGCCGGCGGTCGGCTTGGTCGTGTCCAGGAGCTCGCAGACGAGCGGCATGGTCACGTAGGGCCTGCGGGGCAAGAGATCGAACAGGCGAATCGCCGGGATCGTCACGCCCTCCGTCGCCATGAGTGCCTCGCGGTCCCGGCCGATCAGGGCGAAGATGCGCTTGGCGGCGCTGACCGCATCGTTGGCCGACTCCTGCACGCAGCCGAGGTAGTACGCGGTCCAGCCTTCCCAATCGCCTTCGAGCCGCACCGCCGACAAGCGCTCGTAGTACTCCGGCCGATGCCGCTTGAACGACAAGCTGAGATAGAGCAGGGGCGAATCGAGCAGGCCCCAGCGTTCGAGCAAGAGCGCGATGAGCAGGCGCCCGATTCTGCCGTTGCCGTCCAGATAGGGGTGAATGGTCTCGAATTGCACGTGCGCCAGCCCCGCGCGCACCAGGGGCGGTAAGGGGTCGTCCGCGTGCATCCACTTCTCGAGCGCTGCCAGGGCTTCGGGCACGGCGTCGGGCGGTGGGGGGATGAAGCGGGCGAACTTGGGGTTGGGCCCGCCGATCCAGACTTGCGTGGTGCGGATCTCGCCGGGCCGTTTGTCCGAGCCGCGCGCCCCGCGCAGGAGCCGTTGGTGGGCTTCGCAGAGCAGGCGCGTGCTGAGGCTGAGTCCGGTCGGCGAGGTGGTGTTCTCGCGGGCGTGCTTGAGGGCTTCGACGTAGTTGCAGACCTCTTCGACATCGTCCGGCCGATCCGTCTGCTGGGTCGCTTCGAACTGGAGCAGGTCGCGAAGCGTCGCCTGCGTGCCTTCGATCTGCGAGGAGATGACCGCTTCCTTGCGAACGAAGCCGTAGAGGAACCAGTCCGGGTCGGGCACCATGGCCCCGGCGATCCGCAGGCGACTGAGGGCAGCAAGCGCCTCGGCATGGGCCTCGCGCAACGGCTCATCGAGCACGAGCGGGGGATCCGCAGGGGGCAGCGGGTGGGGCAAGAACGCCTGCACCTCGGCCCCATCCACGGTTATCGGACGATATGTGCCGGTGATTCGGGGCATGCTGGTCAAGCTATCGGCCAAGGTGGCGGCTGTTAGTAAATAATACTTGCCTTGAGCATCGGGCTAGTCAACCAAGGCTGTCATTTGGCTGTCCAGAACCGCTCGATCCCGAAGATGGTTGCCTCAAGGACTGAGACAACGACCTCGTGGCCGCCGTCCGTTTGCCCTGCCGTGATCTTCACTGCCCGACCCTGATCCGCTGCACGCCGTTCCCACCTGCGCTCGACTCGAACGCTCACCTCCTGCCAGTGCCTGAAGTACAGCGTCCGGCCACACCAGGAATATCGCTTGGTGATCTCAGAGCCCTTCGAGTCTGCGCAGAGGGTCAGCTTCAGCCCTGGCAGCGCCAGGGTCGCCAGAGCCACTATCACTAGGGAGCCGATGAGGAATCTCTCGCACACCGGGTGCACTCATCCGATCGGGCCGATGGCGTTCAACATGGTGCCCCCAACGGCGGTGAGTGCGCACATCAGGATGAAGCCACAGGCTCCTGCAAGAGCGAGCATCAGGAGGGGCATTCGCTTCGAGACCTTGTAGTGCTCAGGAACCATCAGCTCGTCATCCCCACCAAATCTCAGCGAGCAGAATCTTGATCCAGGCCGACCTCCACCACGCGCACTTCCGCGTCGCGATCGCGGAGGGTGGCGATGATCTCGCCGGTGGCGTCGGCGACGGGGCTGAGGCCGCCGTAGGTCATGCCGGTCCAGGGGCCGCTGGAGATCATGCCCACGAGGTCCGTGCCGACCGTCGGGGCCTGCGTGGTGCGGGCCACGAAGCTGACGCAGGCGGCGAGATTTTCGCCGTGCCTGGGCCAGGCGTTGACGCCGGCCGCCCAGCCGTAGGGGACGAGGACGAGGTCGGGCTTCTGGGCGGCGAGCGCTTTGACGTTCTCTTCGACGAAGGTGTCAGCGCAGATGAGCAAGCCGATGCGGCCGAAGCGCGTGTCGACCGCGGCGATGTCCGCGCGCAAGCCGGGCCGGTAGGGCGGGTCCATCAGTTCGGTGAGGATGTTGATCTTGCGATGCTTGGCCAGGATCGAACCGTCGACATCGACGAGGATGACGCTGTCGTGCAGGTCATCGCCCGACTTCTCGCACAGACCGATCGCGATCATCATCTCGTAGTGCTGGGCGAGGGCTGCGATGCGATCGGAGAGCGCCCCGGGGATGGGCGCAGCGAGTTCGTGAGCTTTCGGATTGACCCAGCCGATCACCGCGGTCTCGGGGAAGCAGGCGATGTCGGCGTCCTGGGCCGCCGCATCCTCCAGCGCGTACTCGATTCGCCGCAGGTTGCCTTCCACATCGCTGTCGATGCAGAGCGTTTGGCAGACGGCGATGCGCAGGGAAGCGGGTTCGTCCACAGGTGCAGCAGCAGTGGGGGCGCAGCCGGTGATCGCCGCGAGCATCAGTAGCACAACGACGCAGCGTGCGACACATCCCGCGACGGTTCGCAGTTGTCCTGGCGAGCCGCCGCGTCCACGCGAGCGGTGTTCACTCACCTGCAGTTCCACCGCAGCGCCGTGGACCGCGGTCGAGGACGACGCGGCTCGCTGAACCATCACACCTGATCTCATTGTCCTTCCCCTTCCACTAGCAATCCTTGTTCGTCTGCCTTGGTCACCTTGCTGCTGATCGAATCGCGATAGTCGATGCTGTCGATGATCTGGTGCTCGGGCGCGGCCCCCTCTTCGCCGAGCGCCTGCTCGCCCGGGCGTTTCTTGAGGAAGGTCAGGCCGTACATCAGGTAGGTGCGCGGCCCCAGGCCGAAGCGCCAGGGCGACAGGCCGTTGATAGCGGTGACTTGTCTCGTCTCCACCAGAGCCCGGCCCATCTGGTCGGGATGAGCGCCGGGGAAGGTTGGTCCTTGCTTGACGATCTGGTCGAAGGCGGGGAGCAGTTGCTTGGCGTTCCAGCGGGTGAGATCCGGGATGGCGTCACTGGAGATGAGCTCGACGGTAATGACGCCGAATCCGCCCGGCTTGAGCAGGTCCACAAGCTGGTGCAGGTGGGCGTCGCGGACGGCAAGGACGGACTCGGAGAAGCGTTTGTGCTTCTGGGTCATGACGATGGCGAGGTTGCTGACCAGGGCCCCGATCATGCTCGAGGAGACGACGCGGTCGTAGGCGCCCGCCGCCAGGCCGTCGGGCCGGTGCTTCATCAGCTTGCTGACGAACTTGGGGGACTTCTCGGGCACGGGCGGGGCGTTGCGCGGCCGCTTGCCCAGGCCGGTCAGGTCGATGCCGTCGATTGCTCGCAGGTGGGCCGGCGGGCCATCGGGGAAAGCGCGGTGCAGGCCATGGGCCAGGCCGGTCTCTTCCAGGTCGATCAGGTCCACGCGCTCGAAGGTCTCGGCGAGGATGGGAAGGTCGAGGTCGTTGCAGTTGCCGGCACCGGGGACAGCGAGCGTGCCTGCAGGGTCAACCGTCTCGGTGGTGCCCAGGGGCCGGATCGCGGCGGTCGCCAGGGCGGTGACGCGTTGCCGCAGGGGCAGGAAGTGGTCGTAGAGCCCGGCGCAGGCCTGGTTGATGCGACGGCATTCGTCGCGGATGGATGTACCGGCCATGGTCGCTGTCTCCTTCGCGGATCGTTCCGCGACGGGCAGTCTACCGCAGACGGCCCGGGATTCACTGCCCCGTCGATCCTGCAGTCGCGGAACGCCCGCTCCGGTCGGCTACAATGGCCCATTCCAGACGGTTGACCCCCACGCACAACGCCAGATGAAGGATGGACCGGCATGCCCAAGAAGACGATCGCCCAGACGGATGTGAACGACCAGACGGTCCTGATGCGTGTCGACTTCAACGTGCCCCTGGAGGGCGCTCAGATCACCGACGATCGCCGCATCGTCATGGCCCTGCCCTCGATCAAGGATGTCCTCGAGCGTGGCGGTCGGCTGGTGCTCCTGAGCCACCTGGGTCGGCCTGAAGGCGAGGGGTACGAAGAAGCCTTCTCCCTGAAGCCCGCCGCGGAACGCCTGGGTGAACTGCTCGGCACGGCGGTGCAGTTTCCCAGCCATGACTGCGTCGACGAGGCGGCGGCGAAGGCGGTGCGCGAGCTAAAGAACGGGGAAGTCGTCCTGCTCGAGAATCTCCGCTTCCACCAGGCGGAGAAGAAGGGTGATGCCGACTTCGCCTCCCTGCTGGCCGGCTACGGCGACATCTACTGCAACAACGCCTTTGGCACCTGCCATCGCGAGGACGCCTCCATGGTGGCGGTTCCCCGGGCCATGGAAGGCAAGCCGCGCGTTTGCGGCTCGCTGGTCGAGAAAGAGATCGAATACCTGAGCGACCTGCTCGCCAACCCGGCCCAGCCCTTCACGGCGATTCTGGGCGGCGCCAAGGTCTCCGACAAGATCGGGGCGATCACCAACCTGCTCAAAGGCGATTCGATCGACGCCCTGATCGTCGGCGGGGCGATGGCCTACACCTTCCTGGCGGCGTTGGGCAAGAACGTCGGCGCCTCGCGCGTCGAGGAGGATCGCCTGGACGATGCTCGGGCCATGCTCGAACTCGCCGCCGCCCACAAGTGCGACTTGCTGCTGCCGGTCGACCATGTCTGCGGCAGGGAGTTTCGAGTCGACACGGACATCAAGACGTTTAGCGGCGCGATTGAGGACGGCTGGATGGGCCTGGACATCGGCCCCGAGTCGCAGGCGCTCTTCACCGACCGCATTCGTAAGTCCAAGACGGTTATCTGGAACGGCCCCATGGGTGTCTTCGAGTGGGCGGCCTTCGCCACCGGCACCCAGCAGGTCGCCAAGGCCTGCGCCGACGCCACCGTCAACAACGGTGCGGCCACGGTCATCGGCGGCGGGGATTCGGCGGCGGCGATCGAGAAATTCGGCCTGGCGGACCAGGTGTCGCATGTCTCCACGGGAGGCGGGGCTTCCCTGGAACTCCTTAAGGGCGCCACGTTCACCAGCTTCGAACTGCTCGACGACGCCTGAGGCGCTCGCCCCTCTGAACAGATCGGCTTCCGGTAGTCCATGCGGGTTGTCCTAGGTCCGGCGGCTCGCGGTGGGTGCGTCCGCCCGGCCTGGGTGCAGTGGTCTGGTGCGTGGACCGATGCAACGCCGAGATGGATCGCCTGGTGGGGACGGTTTGTGCCAAGGGAGTCGAGAGATGATCGGACGCCGCCGGCCACCGCAGTCCCGCCGCGCCTTCGCGACGGCGGAAGTTGCCGCGGTGGCGGTGACGATGGGGGTGCTGGGGACGGCGGCCTTCGTGGTGACGCCGCGCCTGCTGCAAGCGGGAGCCGAGGAGGAAGATCTGACGGTCGTGCCGCGGCTGGAGGCCCACAAGGTCCAGACGCTGTCGCTTCTGGAGGCGTTGTATCGCTGCAAGGCAGTGCTGGCGGTGCAGGATCGTGAGGCCACGCCTTATCTGGACGTCGTTTTGTGGGCGGAGGACATCGTGGAGCCCGGAGTGATTAACGAAGGGGAGATCATCGTCCTCAGTCACAGCACGATGATGCAGTCGCTGACCATGCACGTTTGCGGCCTCGATTCCCAGGAACCGGGTCCGCCGCTGAGCTTGAGAACAGTGAACGAGCCGACGTTCGGCATGGAGTGGCGCTTGCGCTCGGACGTGGAGGGTCGAGTTATCGGCTCGGGCCTGTCGCAGATGCGCTTTAGCGATCGTAGCGGCTCGGAGGGTCAGCAGGCGACATCGGCGGGTGGGGAGGGCGAGGGTTACCTCCTGGAGCTTACCTGGGTAGGGAACCGGACCGATGTAGCTGACGAGGCTCGGGCCCTGGTGCTCCTGCCCTCAGCCAGGTCGCGCTAAGGCAACGTCCGCCCCCGTCATGGGGTGCGAAGAACCACAGGCCAGTGGGAGGCGAGTGAAGCGAAGGTACCGCATGCAGTCCGGATCGCTCGCAACTAGACGAAGGCGGCAGGCTCGAGACGGGTTCACCCTGATCGAGATCCTGATCGTTGTGACCTTGCTCGGTCTCGCCGGGGCCTTGGTCATTCCCCATATGGGACGGAGCGACAGCCTGCAGACGCAGGCGGCGGTCCGGGCCATCGTGGCGGATGTCTCCTTCGCCCAGTTCGACGCCATGGCCAACCAGACGGTTCGCCGCGTCGAGTTTGATCTGGAGAACAACCGCGTGCGCTTGCTGGGCGGCGACTTCACCACCGGTGATGCAGCGGACACCTTCGTGCTGGAGGACCCGCTCAAGGGTGGCAGAGAGTTCATCCTGGAATTCGGAGATCGTCGATTCGGCGGCACGACACTGCAGAATGCCGACTTTGACGGCAATACGTACATCACCTTTGACGAGGTGGGCGGTCCGGTCGACGAGACATTCCAGCCCTCCACCGGGGGCACGATTGAGGTGGTGGGACCGCACGCACACTACGAGATCCGTATTGGCGCCTTCACCGGTCGTGTGACGGTGGTGAATCTCCTGGAAGGCGGCGGTGGCAATTGAGTGTCGATTCGGGCGTGCCGGTCTCCGGTGCGGCCGCGGAGGTGTTAGTGACGTGATACGAGGTCTTCTAAGCTCGGCGACGCATCCGATCGGCGTGGAGATCGCCGCCATGCGCGTGCGCCTGCTGCAATTAAAGCGATCCCGGGGAAGTCTCACGGTGGCGGCAGCCGCCCAGACCGGCGTGCCGAATCTCTTTGAGCTTGATCCCGGGGAACGGCGTCAAGCGGTCGCCAAGGCGATCAAGAAGGCGTTGTCGCTGGACGATTTCGTCGGCAGCGCCTGCGCCGTTGCGATTCCCATGCGGGACATTGAGCTGCATTCGATGCGGGTGCCGCCCATGCCCGACGACGAGCTGCGCAAGGCCGTGCGCTACGAAGCCCATGACCGCTTCGATATTGACGTGGCCACCGCCGAGGTGGAGTTCGTGCGTCTGGGCGAGGTGCGGCAGGGTGAGGACGCCCGCCAGGAGATCATCCTGGTGGTGGCGCCGCACCGCACCGTTATCGACTACCTGGACGCCCTCACCGACGCCAACCTCCGGCCTCTGGCGACGGAGACCGCCTTCGCCGCCTGCGCCCGCTGCTACGGCCGGCTGTATCGGCGCAACTCCGACGCCGATCATGTGCGCATGGTCTTGCACGTCGGCGGGGACCGGAGTGAGGTGCTCGTACTCCGCGGTGATTCGATCGGCTTCCATCGGGGCATCGAGTTCGGCGGCACGCACATTGATCTTGCCGTGGCGGAACGACTCAACGTCAGCTTGGAAGAGGCGCGCGACCTGCGCAAGCGGCGCATGCACGACGCCGACGACCTCGATGCCGCCATCGCTCGCACGCTGCGGGAAGCGGCCCGGCCGGTGCTCGCCGACCTGGTGCACGAGGCCGCCCTCTCGCAACGGTACTACTCGGTGACTTTCCGCGGCAGCGTCCCGGAGCGGGTGATGCTCTCCGGCGAGAACGCCCTGGAGCCCGACCTGCTGGAGATTGCCGCGGAGGAGTTGAAGGTGCGGACACTCATCGGCGAACCGCTGGAGCACATCGATCTCGGCGAGGTCACGCTGGGGAGCGATCGGCGCTGCACCCACCCCGAGTGGGCTGTGGCTGCGGGCCTGAGCCTGCGCGGTGACCGGCGGCGTCTGGTTGGTCAGGGACAGGAGTCGTCCAGCGCCGGTTCGAATGAAGCGAGGGAGGCGGCATGACCAACGAGATGAACCTCATTCCGCAAGCCTACCGGGCTCGCCTGCGCCGGGGTCGGACCCGCCGCTCCGTGGCCATCGCCTTGAGCGTCAGCGGTCTGGGCATCGGCATCGTGGGCTGGTCGCTGCACGTGGCAGTGCTGCAGCGTCGAGCGGAGCTGAACGAGCTCAAGAGCTTCGTTGCCGAGATGCGCTCGGTCGCCGCCGACGCGGAAGCGCTGCGAGGGCGGATCAGCGACCTGGACGCCGACCTCAGCGCTCAGCAGGAGTTGCAGCACCCTGTGGAGGTTTCCGTCATGCTGGCGACGTTCTGCGGCCTGATGCCGAGCTCGGCGACGCTGGACAGCATGGAGCTGCGCACCAGCCTGCGGGCCGTCGAGGGCAGCGAGGCCCACAAGGGCCGTTCGAGTCTGCCGGTCAAGGACGAGGAGTCCTCGCGAAGGATCATGATCTGCGAGGTGACGGGGGTGGCCAAGAGCGATCTGGACGTCGCTGACCTCGTGGGCCGCCTCACCGATCACCCGCTCTTCGGGCAGGTCGCCCTGGACTACTCGCGTCCGGTCATGGTGCGCGAGACATCGGGGCGGACCTTCCGCGTTTCCTGCGAGATCGACCTGGAGCGGACCTACTTGATCGAGCCCTCGACCAGCGTCGCGGATGCCAGTGCCCCGGCTCCGCTCCTTCCCACCGCGGAGGTGACCGATGGATCGTGAGAAGATACCCCTGCTCATCGGCGGCGTGACCATCGCCCTGGTGGCGCTGAGCGGTCTGGCCGTCACCTATCCCGCCTTGACCACGATGGAGGTGCTGGAGAGGGAGGGCAATGACCTGCGAAGGGAGGTCGCCCGGATCGAGGCGCAGACGCACTCGACCCAGGATCTGGCGGCGGAACTCGTCGCTTCCCAGGCGCGTTTCAACAGGGAATTCAAGAGCGTGCCGCCAACCCCCGATGTGGCCGACCTCATTCGCAAGTTGGGCACTTTCGGTGAGGACGCGGATGCGTCCTACCACCAGACGCTGACGACGGGCCAGGTGCAGGAAGAGGAAGGCGCCAAGGCGTTGCCCGTGATCCTGGAAGCCCGCGGGGCTTTTCCCGATGCCTTTGGCCTCATCAAGCGCGTCGAGGATCTGGATCGACTGGCGCGCGTTCGCCGCGTCACGATCACGCGCGATCCCACCCGGGCCGAAATCATTCGCGCCACCATTCAACTGGACGCCTTCTTCGCGACCGCCGAGGAATCGGTGGCGAGCGCGTCCCAGCAACCCTGAGGGCGAGAGAGCTAGCCATGGTGTCGTCGCTACATTCGTTTTGGATTCGCCTGACCGCGGACAAGAAGAAGTTCACCACCCTCTGCCTCTGCGCCGGGGTGGCGCTTCTGTTCTGGGGCCGGCTCGTCTTTCTGCGTGAGGTGCCCCGTTCCGCTTATGCGGACCCCGAGGTTACCCAGGCGTCAGAGACGTCAGAGACGTCACAGACGACAGGGTCCGGTCGCCACGCATCGAGCGCGGGCGATGCCACTCCCACGCGGATTCGGGTGCGGGAGGTGTTGCAGCGCGATCCCTTTGCGTTAGATCCGGCCCACTTTCCCGAGCCTCTCCAGGAGGAGTCGGTTGCCGAAGATACGCCAAAGTCCCCAGAACCAATGGCCGACCTTGAAGCAGAGGAGCAGGAGCGGGAGGACCATCGGCTGGATCTGGCTCAAGAAGCAAAGCGGCGACTGCATGTGGTCAGCGTCGTCGCCGGGGCCAGCCCCATGGCCATGATCCGGGCCGAGCTGCCCGGCGGCCAGAAGACGCTGCTCGTCGGCGTCGGCCACCAGATCGCGGGCTACCGCGTGCTGGAGATTGATGTGACCGGTCGCGCTGTCACCGTCCGGAAAGAAGACGTCAGCGTGACCCTGTCAATGACGCAAGAGACCGACTCGTAGTGCCGCAGCACAATCAGGCGCTGCCAGCGGATTCAGGAGATTGATGATGAGTGCTCATGATCGTCGAAACGTCAGCCGTCTCTGGGCTTTCGCCCTTCCTTGCGCGATTGCCACCTGGACGCTGTTCCCGGCGCCACCGGCGGAGGCCCAGTTCTTCGACGAGGCCGAGCCCGAGGCGGAGGCCACGGAGCAGACCGATAGTGTGCTGGGGGATGAGGACGTCTCCGTCAGCGACTTCATGGAAGTGACGCTGCACGTGCAGGACACCGAGCTGGTCAAGGTCCTGCAGATGCTCTCCATTCAGTCGCAGAAGAACATCATTACCTCGCCCTCGGTCTCCGCCATGGTCAGCGCCGACCTCTACGACGTCAGCTTCTACGAGGCGCTTGACGCCTTGCTGCACGTCAACGGCTACGGCTACCAGGAGAAGGGCAACTTCATCTACGTCTACACCCAGGAAGAGCTCGCCGCCATGGAAGAGGCGGCCCGCGAGCCGGTGACCCGGGTCCTCGACCTGAACTACATCAACGCCGCTGACGCCTCCGTCTTCGTGACGCCGGCCCTCTCCGACATCGGGCAGATCGCCCTGAACGGTCCGGTGCCGCAGGGCATTGAGCCCAGCATCAGCAACGCCGGCCAGAACGACTGGGTGTACTCCGGCAAGCTGGTCGTCCGCGACTATCCTGAGAACGTCGAGGAAATCGAGCGCATCATCGGCGAGCTTGACACCCGCCCCTCCCAGGTGCTGGTCGAAGCCACGATCATGCAGACGACGCTCACCGAGGAGAACGCCTTCGGCGTCGACTTCTCCATCATCGCCGATGTCAACTTCGTTGACTTCATCACCGGTCCCCTCGGCACCACCGACAGCCTGCGCCTGGGCGGCACCCCCAGCGGCAACGGCTTCATCCCCAGCGACGGCCGCGGCACCGGCATCACCTCCACCGTTGGCAACACCGGCGGCGCGGCCGGCTTCAAGGTCGGCGTCGTTCACGACGACTTCTCCGTCTTCATGCGGCTCTTGGACGAGGTCACCGATTCGGTCATCCTCAGCAACCCCAAGATCCTCTGCTTGAATCGACAGCGGGCCCACGTCCAGGTCGGCCGTAACATCGGCTACCTCTCCACCACGGCCACCGACACCTCGACGACGCAGACGGTTGAGTTCCTGCCGACAGGCACCACCCTGACCTTCCGTCCCTTCATCACCAATGACGGGATGATTCGCATGGAACTCGCTCCCCGCGTCAGCGAGGGCATCATCCGTGACGTGACCAACGCCACTGGCGCTACGGTCACCATCCCCGATGAGATCACCCAGGAACTGACCACCAACGTCCTGGTGCGTGACGGCAACACCATCGTCCTCGGTGGTCTCTTCCGGGAAACCACCCACCTGACCAAGCGCCAGGTTCCCTTCCTGGGCGACCTGCCTCTCCTCGGCCCCGCCTTCCGCGGCCACGAGGACCAGACGGACCGCACCGAGATCGTCTTCATGGTTCGGCCCACGATTATCAACGACGCCGTGCTCGTCGATCAGGCGGAGCGGGCCGCCGAGTACAACGATCTGGCCCGTACGGGCATTCGCCGCGCCTTGCTGCCTTGGAGCGAGGAGCGCCTGAGCGCCCAGTGGAACCAGGACGCGCTCAAGTACGCACAACAGGGCGAGTACAAGAAGGCGAGTTGGGCGCTTGAGCGTTCGCTCGCCATCAACCCGACCCAGCCGCGGGCTCTGGAACTGCGCGAGAAGCTGCGCAACGAGCGTGATCGGATTGAGATGCCGAGCATTCTCGAGGACATCTACGACGACTCCCACGAGCAGTTGATGCAGGAGCTTGAGGAGTCGCTCGCCGCCGCCAAGGTCGAGCAGGCCAGCCAGTTCCAGCAAGCGCTCGCTGACATGGACCGCCTGTGGTACGAGCAGCACCCCGAGGCGCCTCGTCCTCTGGCCGGCCCGCTGGTTCCCACGCCCAACTACCGGCCCAACCCGCCGCGGACGGGTAATCGGGAATTCGAGAGTTGGGAGGCCATCGCCCAGGCCCTCGCGGACATCTACGGCGTCCACATGCGTTGGATCGACGGTCCGGTCAAGCCGTCCTGCCCGCTCGTGCCGCGGTCCGATTCGACCTCGACGTTTCGGTTCGCCAGCGCCGAGGCGAACCCGAGCCAGAGCTTCGAGTCGAACGGCTGGTCGCAGAACGCCGATTGGGGCGGCACCGACGCGCCGAACCGCGGCGTGAAGCAGGTGCTCGTGCCCACGCCGAACCACGCACCCGCCATCCCCGATCTCGGCTCCTACGACAACTGGGAGGCGATCGCCGTCGGCTTGGCGGAGGTGTACGGAGTCACCATGCGTTGGCGGGATCGCCTCGAGCCTCGGCCCGCGCCGCTGGTTTCCTTCTCCGGCAACGGCGAGATCTTCTTCCCGGAGGAGACCGAGGGCTTCTCCAGCGGCGAGGAATCCGACTTCTTCGACTCCAAGTGAGGTGGCGCGACTTGACACCGCTCGGAGCGCCTGTTTCCAACGGCGCCTCGAGCTGGTGTCGCCGAACCACGGGTCTGAGCCGACTGGATCCGACCCGACACACACACAGAAAGGAAAGACTCGGATGCGATGCACCACGCTCACCCTGGCGATGCTCACAGGAGTGGTCTTCTTCCTGAGCGGCTGTTCCGGACCGGGCCCGCAGGGCGACGTCGCTCGCCAGAAGGCCCAGCAGCACCAACTGGCGCTCAAGGCCGGCGTCGAGTGGACCATGGCCCGGCAGGCCTTTGAGGTCGGCGACCTGGATACGGCCTATAAGCGAGTGCAAACCTCGCTGTCGCTCAATGACCAGGTCCCCAAAGCGCAGGTGCTGCTCGGGCGCGTGCTTCTGGAACAGGGCAACCTGGAGGGGGCCGTCAGCGCCTTCCAGACCGCCGTCACCATCGATCCGGAATACTCCGAGGGGTACTACGCGGCGGGTGTCGCCTACGAGCGCATGAGCAAGGACGAACTGGCGTTCGGCTCGTACTACCACGCCTACGAACTGGACAGCAAGGACAGCCAGGCCCTCATTGCCGCCATCGAGACCCGCATGAATAGCGGCGACCTGGAGGGGGCGTCCGCCTGGGCCCGCGAGGGGTTGTCGCACTTGCAGCACAGCGCCGCCTTGCATCAGTTGCTGGGCCAGATCGCGCTGTTGCAAGGCGAGTACCAAGAGGCGGTGGCCTTCCTGGAGGAAGCGTCGCTGCTCTCGCCGGACGATGCGAGCATCCAGGAAGACCTGACGACGGCCATGTACGAAGCCGGTCGGTACGCCGAGTGTGAGTTCCGAGCCAAGATTCTGCTTGAAGATCCCGCCTACGCCGCGCGTCGCGACTTGAAGCACCTGCGGGCCGAGTGCCTGCTGCAACTCGATCGCGGCCTGGAAGCGCGCGAACTCCTGATGGATCTCGTGGCGGGGGATCCCACGGACGCCCGTGCCTGGATCTCGCTGGGCAAGGTGGCCCAGACTCTGGGCGATGAGCGCCGGGTGCGTCAGGCGGCGGATCGGTTGATCGGTCTCGAGCCACACCGGCCGGAGGGTTTCATCCTCCGGGCCCTGTGGGAGTGGGATTACGGTGAAAAGGAAACCGCCCTGAAGATGCTGGAGCGAGCCACCTCGCTCAGCAGCAGCGCCCAGCCCGAGACGCTTCGTCTCTCGGCGGTGTGGCTGCACCAGCTGGGGCGATCGCAAGAAGCCCGGGAGAAGCTGGCTGCGGCCCGGACAATGAACGAGAACCAGAGGTCGGCGGCAACGACGCTGACCTCGGTCCCGGTGCCGGAATGAGCGGACCTCGCCGGTTCGCCTCCATGCCGTCGCTAGAGAGAGGTGACGCCACGTGAAGACAGCACGCCTCGGCTCCATACTGGCCATCGCCGCCATGACCACCGCCGCTGCCGGCGCCGCCTGGGCCCTGGGGGGAAGGGTGCAGGCGATTGACAGCCCCGCCTTGCGTTCGGTGGCGGTCGGCGTTGGGACTTCCCTCATCGCCGGCGCTGTGCTTCTGCCCCTTGCCTTCAGCATGGACCGGGGCATGCAGCATCTGCGCCGCTATCTCAACCGCCTTGGCGAAGAGGAAGAGTCGGCGGCCTTCGACGGTCCGCGCTGGCTGCGTCCCCTGGGAACCGTCTGCAGCCGGTCGATCGAGCAATGGCGCGAGAAGGCCGCCTTCGCGGAGTCTCGTCTGCGGGAAGCCCAGATTCGCCAGCGCATCAGCGAAGCCGACCAGGAGCACACGGAAGCGATCCTGCACTCGCTGCGCGACGCCGTCCTGGTCAGCGATCCCTTCAACGAGTTGGTCATGGCCAATGATGCCGCCGGCCAACTGCTCGGCTTCAATCCGGCCGAAGCCGCCCATCAGCCGGTCGATCGCATCCTCAACGACGCCACCCTGCTGGCGGTCATCAAGGACACCTGCGACGCGGGCAACGTCGCCGGTCGCCGCCACATCGAGCACACGATCAAGTCCGATCCGGAGGGGACCCCCCAGACCTTCGATGTCGTCGCCAGTTGCCTGCCCGGCAACACCCAGGGCACGATCAGCGGCGTGGTGACGATCCTGCACGACATCTCGCGCGAGCGCGAAATCAGCCAACTCAAGACCGACTTCGTCTCCAAGGCGTCGCACGAACTGCGCACGCCACTCAGCTCCATCCGCGCCTATGTGGAGATGCTCCTGGACGGCGAGGCCACCGACGAGGGCAGCCGCCGCGAGTTCTACGAGATCATCCAGAACGAGGCCAACCGCCTGGGTCGGCTCATCGACAACATGCTCAACATCAGTCGCATGGAGGCGGGCATCGTTCAGGTGGAGCGGACGGAGGTCGACTTCGAGACGCTCACCGACGAGGTCATCGAGGTCATGAAGCCGCAGGCCGAAGCCAAGGACATCAGCCTCTCCTACAAGATTGGCCCCGAGCGTTTCACGGCGGAGGCCGACCGCGACATGATGTACCAGGTGCTGCTGAATCTTCTCAGCAACGGCGTGAAGTACACGCCCGAGGGAGGCCGGGTCACGGTCGCCCTGGAGAACGATGAGGCCGCCCGCTCGGTCTTAGTGACGGTCGCCGACACCGGTCTGGGCATCCCCCCCGGACTCCATGGACAAGCTCTTCCAGAAGTTCTATCGCATCGAGAACTACAAGCGTGTGGCCAAGGGCACCGGCTTGGGGCTGAACCTGGTGAAACACATCGTGGAGACCGTGCACTCCGGTCAGATCGGCGTCTCCAGCCAACTGGGCATGGGCAGTCGCTTCTGGTTCAGCATTCCGTACACCTACATGGGGACCGAGTCCTCGGACCGACCCAAGCAAAGAGGGGAATCGCATGTCACAGCCGACGCCGACCGTCCTGGTCGTTGATGACGAGACCCACATCGTGCACGTCGTTTCCCTGAAGCTGCGCAACGCCGGTTTCACCGTGCTCACCGCCGCCGACGGCGAGGAGGCCTACGAAGTCGTTTGCGCCGAGCAGCCGGACATCGTCATCACCGATTTCCAGATGCCCTACATGACCGGGCTCGAACTCTGCGTGGCCATGCGGCGGAACCCCGACTGCGCCGACACGCCCGTGCTCATGCTCACGGCCCGCGGCCATGCCTTGGACGAGGCGGACCTGGCCCGCACGAACATCAAGTCCGTGGTGAGCAAACCGTTCAGCCCCCGGGAGATCCTCGGGCTCGTCTACGAACTGCTCGGGCAGTCGCAGGGCGATTCCGACCAGCGAGCTGAGGCGGCATGATCCAGCGGGAACACATCCCGCAGCGCATCCCGCATGACTACACGGCGGTGGAGTCGAAGCTGCGGCCGCGCGCCGACGCTCTGGGAGCCGTGATCGTTCGTTGCGATGTCGAGGGGAACCTCCTGGCGGACCATCCTCGGAAGAACCGCTGGCTGCACGATCTGCTGCTGGCGGGCAACATCGCGGCCGAGGGCGTGCGCCAGGCCTGCCACTTCTGGCAGGGAAGCGAGACTCTGGCGGAGCGGGAGATCCTTCCCGGTCTCTGGGTGGCGCCGCTCCCGGTGATGCGCCGCAAGCGTCTCGTCTTCTACTTCCTCGCCCTCATTCCCACCGTGGAGCTCCTGGACGGCGAGCAACTGCCCCGGCTCTGCAACGCCGCCGGCGCCGATCTCACCTTCGTGCGTGGTCGTCTCCTGAGTCGGACGCTGCCCACGACAGAGGAGATGCACCACCGAGCTCTGGCCCTGCGCTGGATGTGCGAGGACCTGCAGATCCTGGCGGACCAGGAATCCGACAGCGCCAGCGTCAGCTGCGAACTGAGCGAAGCCTACGAAGAGCTGAGCTTTCTCTACCAGCTCGGCCGCTCCATGCGCATCGAGGAGACGCCCGGCGACTTCATCGATCTCACCTGCGCCTCGTTGCGTGACAACCTGCCCTACCGCTTCATAGCGGTGCGTTTGATCAGCAGTATCGGCCAGTCCGCACAACCCATGCGCGACCTGTACCTGGCCGGCGAGCCCCAGTGCGAGCGGCCCGTGCTGGCGTCGCTCCTGGGTCGGCTGGTGGAGTCCTTGCCCTCGCGCTCCCTCCAGGTCATCGCTCCCGGGCGTCAGGAAGCGTATCGCTACCTGACGCCGCTGGGCGAGTTGCTCATGGTGCAGCCGCTCACCGTGGACGGCAAGCTCGTCGGGGCCATCGTGGCCGGCGACAAGACCACCGACGACCCCGACGCCACCACCGGCGAAATCAAGCTCGTGGAGACCAGCGCCGGGTACTTGATGATCTTCCTGGAGAACGCCGCCCTGTACCAGGATCAACAAGCGCTCTTCCTCGGCACCCTGGAAGCACTCACCGCCTCCATCGACGCCAAGGACGCTTACACCTGCGGCCATTCGCAGCGCGTGGCCATGGTCTCGCGCGACATCGCCCAGGCGGCGGGGCTCGACGCGGAGACCGTGGAGCGCATCCACATCGCCGGCGTGGTGCACGATGTGGGCAAGATCGGCGTCCGCGAAGCCGTGCTCTGCAAGAGCGGCCGTCTCACCCGCGAGGAGTTCGAGGAGATCAAGAAGCACCCGGAGATCGGGGCCCGCATTCTCCGCGATCTGCCCCAACTGCAGGACGTGATCCCCGGCGTGCTCTACCACCACGAACGCATCGACGGCCGAGGCTATCCGCACGGCTTGTCCGGCTACGACATTCCCGTCTTCGCCCGGGTGATTGCTCTGGCGGACTCCTTCGACGCCATGAGTTCCACCCGCACCTATCGCTCGGCCCTGACGCGCCAGGAGGTCTTGAAGGAGATTCGGGACTGCTCGGGAACGCAGTTCGATCCGGCCTTGGTTCCCTTCCTGCTCGACATGGACCTCTCCGCTTACGACGACGCCGTGCGCCGACACAAGGCCGCCGGCCCCTCCATTGTGGCGGCGGAGACAGATCCGGAGGCGGCGGCATGAAGCTGAGTTACGAAGACTACGAGGAACTGAGCATCGTCACGATTTCCGGTGACTTCACCGCCGACGATGAGGACGCCTTCCGTCGCTCCATGACGGATCGGCTCTCCGCCGGCGCCCGCAGCCTCATCCTCGACGTCGAGTATCTGGAGCAGATCGACTCCGCCGGTCTGGAAGCGCTGCTCTGGCTGCAGCAGCAGGTGAACCGACAAAGCGGCCAACTCTGCCTGGTCAAAGTTGATCCGCACGTCGAGGACATCCTTCGCATTACGCGCCTGGAACGGCGCTTCGAGCAGTTCGAGAAGGTCGAACTCGCGGTGAGGAGTGTGCGCTGATGCCCCCCCGTGGTCAGACACAGGTCGGACGCCGGCAGACGCAGCAGCAACGCTTCCAGTTGGGCGAGTTGCTGGTGCAGCGCGGGCTCATCGACCCAAACCAACTTCAGCAGGCCCTGGAGGAGCAGCGCTCTCGACCCAAGCGCAAGCTCCTGGGCGAGATTCTCATCGAGCTCAACCTCGTTACCGAGGAACAGATCATTGAGACAGTGGCGGCGAGCTACGGCGTGCCGTACGTCAAGCTCAACCCGCGCCTGGCCGATCCGCGCGTGACCGAAGTCCTGCCCCGCGAGTTCATCGAAGAGCACGCCGTCCTGCCGCTCTTCAAGATCGAAGGCGTCCTCACCGTCGCCGTCAGCGAACTCGAGAATCTCTTCCTGATGGAGGAGATCGAGCGGCAATCCGGCTGCGCCATCCAGATCGTCGCCTCCGCCGAGGCCGACATCCGCACCACCATCCAGAGCTACCTCGCCGACGCCAACGTCTTCGTCATCGATGACATCTACGAAGACATCGACGACGAGGACTTCAGCGTCGTCGAGAAGCAGGTCACCGACCTCGGCGATCTGGAGTTGATCGCCGGCCAGTCGCCCGTGGTCAAGCTGGTCAACTACATCGTCTATTCGGCGGTGCAGGATCGCGCTTCCGATATTCACATCGAGGCGGACGATCACAACTCCCGCGTGCGCTACCGCGTCGACGGCCGGCTCTTCGTCAAGCTCTGCCCGCCGTACCAGATGCACCCCGCCATCATCTCGCGCATCAAGATCATGTCGAAGCTCGACATCGCCGAGCGCCGTTTGCCCCAGGACGGCGACATCCAGGTGCGTCTGGACGGCCGCCCCATCGACCTGCGCGTCTCCACCATGCCGGGCAAGTACGGTGAGAAGGTCGTCATTCGCATCATCGACAACCGCAACACCATCGTGCCTCTGGAGCGGCTCGGTTTCAACGAAGACATGCTCACCAACTGGCGCTCGGTCATCCAGCATCCCAACGGCGTGGCCCTGGTCACCGGCCCCACGGGCTCGGGCAAGTCGACCACCCTCTACTCGGTCCTGATGGAGCTCTCCACCGACGAACTCAACATCAGCACCGTGGAGAACCCCGTCGAAGCCAATCTCTCGGGGATCAACCAATTCCAGACCAATGAGAAGGCGGGCTTCACCTTCGCCGGCGCCCTGCGCTCGCTCCTGCGGCAGGATCCCGACATCGTCATGGTCGGCGAGGTGCGCGACCACGAGACGGCCATCATCGCCACGCAGGCGGCCCTGACCGGCCACCTGGTCTTCTCCACGCTGCACACCAACGACGCCGTTTCCGCCGTCACCCGGCTCATCAACATGGGCATCGAGCCCTTCCTGGTGGCGGCGATCATCCGGGGCGTCATGGCGCAGCGGCTGGTGCGCAAGATCTGTCCGCACTGCAAGACCACCTACGAACCCAACAGCCACGAACTGCGCATGCTCCGCGTTGATGAGGATGCGGAGTTGGAACTCTTCCACGGCGAGGGCTGCTCGCGCTGCCGAGCCACGGGGTATGCCGGGCGAATCGGCATATTCGAACTCTATATCCCCGACGTGGAAGAGTGCGAAGCGATTTCCCGAGCCGCCCACATGCATGAACTGAAGGAACTGGCCCAGCGCAAGAGCTTTCACGATCTGCGCGAGGATGGGATCGACAAGGCGCGAGCCGGACTTACCACCATTGAAGAAGTGCTCTGCGTGACCTCCTGAGTGAATCCCCATGCCCAACTATCGATTCAAGGCGCGTGACAACCACGGCGAGGCCAAGACCGGCGAGATCAACGCCGCCAGCTCCCTCGACGCCGTGCGCAAGCTGCGCAGCGAAGGACTCATGGCGAGCGATGTGCGTCTCAGCGCCGGCGGGGTCGATTCCGACCGCGTCCTGCTCAAAGAGGCGGGCAAGAACATCGATCGGGAAGAGGTCATCGCCTTCTCGCAGCAGTTGGCGGTGATGGTTGACACCGGCGTGCCTCTGGCCGAGGCGCTGGACGCCATTCTCTGCCACTCGAAGACCGGCCCCTTCAAGCGCATCGTGACCTCGCTCACCGAGGCCGTGACGGCCGGGTCGAGCTTCTCCGCGGCCTTGGAGCGTTGGCCCCGGGTGTTCCCGCCGCTCATGGTGAGCCTCATGAAGGCCTCGGAGGCGTCCGGCACCATGGGCACCATGCTGTCTCGTCTCGCCGATTACATGGGCAAGGAACGCAAGACTCTCAAGCAGATCAAGGGCGCGCTCACCTACCCCGCCGTAATGATGACCATCGCCATCATCGTGACCGTCTTCCTGATGGTCTTCGTGCTGCCTCGCTTCGCGGGCATCTACGCCTCGCGCTCCGCCGAATTGCCCATGCCCACCCAGATCCTCATGAGCATCAGCGGCTTCTTCATCGGCAACGCCTTGCTCCTGGGCGCGGGCGTCGCGGGGTTGGCGGTCGCCGGCGGCATGTTCTTCCGCAGCGTTCGCGGTCGGCGCGTCGCCGATTGGCTGCGCCTGAATCTGCCCGTGGTGCGGAATATGTACAAGCAGCTCTACCTCACCCGCGCCACGCGCACCATGTCGACGCTCATCGAGGGCGGTGTGGATCTGATGCGCTGCATCGCCATCACCCGCGGCGTCACCGACAACGTCTACTACCAGCGCTTCTGGGACGAGGTCATCAACTGCATCAAGCAGGGTCGTAGCTTCGCCGAGGTCTTCCGCACCAGCGAGCTCTTCTCGCCTATGATCGGGCAGATGATCGAGGCCGGGGAACGATCCGGCAACCTCGCCGAAGTCATGGATAAGATCGCCGGCTCCTGTGAGGAAGAACTCGACGACGCCGTCAAGAAGACGACGCAGTACATCGAGCCGCTCATGATCAGCTTCATGGGCGTCCTCGTCGGCTCGGTGGCCATCGCCTTGCTCCTGCCCATCTTCTCGGTCAGCAGCGTCGTCAGTCAGGGCTGAACGCCGGCGGCGACATCGGCGAGGGCCAGATCCACGATCTTCGCCTCCACGGATTCCCGTCCGTTCCAGGCGTTGATCTTCGGCTCGACGATGGCGTCAATCCTCTGACCCGAAGTGAAGCGCGGCAGGTGCTCGCCAAAACCAAAACCGATCAAACGCAACATCTGTTGCACGCCCGGCTGAGCCACCCGCAGCACCAGGTGCTTGTTGTACCGGCCGATCGTTTCCGGCGGATTGGCGATGGTCAGCCCGCGCAGGCGCAGGCGCGCTGCGGGATTGCCCCGGCCAAAGGGCGACAGCGCCTCGATCAGCCGCACCGTGTGCAGGCTGAGTTCGCCCAGGTCGGCGTCGCAGTCGACGGTGATCTCCGGCGTCATCAACTCCGGGGGCAGGTGCTCCAGGGCGTGGGCGCGCAAGCGCTCCTGCAAGGCCGGCAGGTTGTCGATGTGACAGCGCAAGCCCGCCGCCATGTCGTGCCCGCCATGCGAGAGGAGCAGGTCGTCGCAGCGCGCCAGGGCCTGGCAGATGGAGAAGCCCGTGACGGAGCGGGCCGAGCCGGTGCAGATGTCGCCCTCGCGCCCCATGAGGATCGTGGGCCGGCCGAAGCGCTCCACCAGGCGACTGCAGACGATGCCGACCACCCCCGGGTGCCAATCCTCATGCGCCAAGGCGATGATGCGGTTGTCATCCGCAAGCAATCCGGACTCTTCGGCGAGGGCCTGGGCCTTGGTTAGGATCTGCCGTTCCGTCTGCTGACGCTGGCGGTTGAGCTTGTTGAGCGACGAGGCGATCGCCGCGGCCCGGGCCTCGTCCGCCGTCGTCATGAGTTCGACCGCTTCCGCGGCGTGGCCCATGCGCCCGCAAGCGTTGAGGCGCGGGCCCAGCACGAAACCGACCTGGTAGGAGTCAATACGCTCGCCTTGCAGGTCTGCGGCATTGAGTAACGCCTGCACCCCCGCGAACTGACTCTGGCGAAGGCGCTGCAGGCCCAGTCGAGCCAGAACGCGATTTTCATCGACGAGCGGCACGACATCGGCGATCGTCCCCAGCGCCACCAAGGGCAGGCACTCGATGAGCATGCCCCGAAACGCTTCGCTCACGCGCTCGCTGCCGCACCATTCGACGGCGAAGGCCCAGGCCAGTTTGAAGGCGACCGCCGCCCCGCACAGGCCGTCAAAGCCGTAGTCCGATCCGGGCAGCCCCGGGTGCACGATCGCCAGGGCCTCGGGGAATCCTTCTTCAGGTTGGGGCAAGGCGTGGTGGTCGGTGATGATGAGATCGACGCCGAGTTCCTTGGCCCGGGCGGCCGACTGAAACGCCCGTACGCCGCAATCGACGGTGACGATGAGGTTGGCGCCCTGCGTGGCCAGCGCCTCCATCGCCTCGAGGTTCAGGCCGTAGCCTTCCTCGACGCGGTGGGGCACATAGGAACGCACGTCAGCGTCGCCGTCAGCGCAGCGCAGGATGTGGAAGAGGATGGCGGTGGCGGTGACGCCGTCCACGTCGTAGTCGCCGTAGATCACCACCTGCTGTCGGTCGCGAATGGCCTGGACGAGACGCTGGGCAGCGGCGGCGATGTTGGGGATTCGGGCCGGCTCCCGCAGGTGCGTCAGCTTCGGATTCAGGAACCGTGCCGCTGCCTCGGGCGTAGTCACCCCCCCGGGCGGCCAGCAGGCGCGCCAGCAGCGGCGGGAACTGGCCGCAGGCCGGCGTCGGCCCTTCCGTCGCCATCACAGGATCCGTCCATCGGTAGTGCAGTCCATTCACGACCGAGAGCATAGCAGGCGGCATCGCGCCCCGGCCGGGCCGGTCGGCCCCCTGTCCGACCGCACTCGGCGCCGAAGGACGCCTGCACCCGCGTGGCCTGTCCAGCGGCTGCAGGCGTTTGGTTGAGAGCCGCGGGGAGCAGCAGGGCACCCGCGGCGAGTACTCAATCTGCCATCGAACTCGGACACGCCACGGAGAGGCCGACGCTGTATAGGTCGGGAAGCATGGTCTCAGGCCCGCCTCGATCTTCGGGCGCGTGGCGCGCCGCCTCGCAATTCTCCGGCTGCTGCTTCGTCCTTCAGCGCTGCACCGGCCCGGGCTCCCGCTTGTCCGTGAGGGCTTGAACCCCGGACAGAGATGCCTGTTCAGGTCAAGCACGCGTGCAGGCGAATCGGCCATTCTTGTCCCCAATGATCATCGAGATCCCGCCCCGGGGATGTTGCTCTCAACCCCTACCTCCTGAGGGAGGGTGATCGCGCTGTTGGCGCACACCTGATCCGGTTGGGTTCGAGAGGAGCGTCAAGGATTCGACAGCCGGCGGTTGTGGCGGCGCGGCTCAGGTTGCCTCGTCGTTTCAGCTCACCCGGTTCGCTCTAGTCCCGTTCCGTGAGCATCGCTACCCGCACCAGTTGCGAGGAGGTGGACACGCCCAGCTTCTCCATGACGTGTGATCGATGCACATCGACGGTGCTGGGATTGATGCCAAGCTGGGTGGCGATCTGCTTCGAGGTCAGGCCCTGCACAACCAGGTCGAAGACATCTCGTTCCCGCGGCGTCAAGGAGGCGATACGGCGTATGGTGTCGGCGTCGCGCAGCCGCCGGCTCCGCTGCTCCCACTCGCGCGCCAACGCCTCCGTAACTCGTTCCAACAGCGCCTCGTCGTTGAAGGGCTTCTCCAGAACGTCGATGACCCCGGCCTTCATTGCCCGCACGGTCAAGGGCACGTCGGCGTGGGCGCTGATGAGGATCGTGGGCAACTCGATCTTCCGCGCCGCCATCGCCTCAAGGAGCGCCATGCCGCTCATGCCGGGCATGCGAATGTCCAGCACCAGGCAACCGCGATCCTCCGGCGAAGACGCCGCCAGGTATTCCTCGGCGCTGGCGAAGGTCCGGGCCGTCAGCCCCGCCGACTCAAGTAGCCAGCCCAGGGACTTGAGGACGCTCGGCTCATCGTCGATGACGTAGACAATCTGCTCTTCGGACATCCTCTCAGCCTTTCTGTGCCTTGGGGATCACGACATCGAATTCGGTTCCCGCTTCGTTCGACTGCCGCAGCCCTAAGGTCCCCCCATGTTCGTGGATGATGGAACGGCTGATCGCCAAGCCCATACCCATGCCGTCCTTCTTGGTGGTGAAGAAGGGCTCAAACAACTGCGCCTCCAGCTCCGGCGGGATGCCCGAGCCGTTGTCACGCACCGCCAGTTCGATCTGATCGGCGACGGCCCGGCTGGCGATTTCGATGACGCCGCCTTCGCGGCCGGCGGCGGCAATGCTGTCGCAGCCATTGCGGATCAGGTTCAAGACCACCTGCTGGATGAGCACTTTGTCCATGCAGGCGACCAGCGGTTCTTCCGCCAGCCGCAGCGAAAGCTCGATGCCGTGTCGGGTCACATCGTGGCGCACCAGATCCAGGACGTCCCGCACCACGGCGTTGAGATCCGCCACCTGGCGGCTGGGGGCGTTGCGCCGCACGAGATCGCGCAGACGCCGCACGATCGTACCGGCGTGCTCCGCCTCCGCCGCAATCGTCTCCAGGATCTCCCGCAGGCGTTCGCCGTCGACCCGGTCCGTGCCCAGCGTGCGCTTGCTGCCGTGGGCGTAGTTGGCGATAGCCGTCAGGGGTTGGTTCAGCTCGTGCGCCAGGCCCGTCACGAACTCGCCCAGGGTTGTCACGCGCGAAACATGGGTCAGTTCTTCGCGGAGCAGGCGCACCCGTTCCAGGGCCCGCTTGCGCTCGGTGATGTCGCGGCACACGTACAAGGCCGTCCCCTCGCCAATGGAGATGTGCTTGATGTTGATGAGCAGATCGCGCGGCTGGCCGGCCTTGTCGGCAACGCGGTGCTCGATGTTGACCACCTCGCCGCGTCGCCGCAGGTCGTCCATGCGCACCAGTTCCGTGCCCAAGACCGTCTGGGCGTCCCCCAGGGCTTGCAGCTCGACGGCGGTGTAGCCCAGAGCCACCTGCACGTTGGGACAGACGTAGGTGAAGGCTCCGGTCTCATCGGTGATGAACACCGGATCGGAGATGTTGGCCAGCGTCACCTCCAGCAGCTCCGCCCGCTGCTGATGCTCGTCGCGGCAGCGTTGTAGCTGGTCAATTCGGGCTTCCAGCTCTGTAATCCGGTGTTGCCGCTCGTCAGGCGTCCAGGCGTCTTGAACCATGGTCGATCCTCAGGCCCCGGTGTGGGAGGCGCTCGGGCAGGCGCCAGGCGGGTCTCGCCCCCGGAGAGGATACCAGGGGAGATCTCGCCGGCAGGGGCTTCGCGGGTCCCCTTTCGCCGCCGCCACCACCCGGTACCTCGCCGATCCAGGTCAATCCGGCCCCCCCCCTGACGTGGACTTCCCCCCGCCGGGCTGGTAGGCTCCCCGGCGCGAACAACGATCCGCCGTCGAGCCAGGTCACTGGACCAGCCGCGGTGAGCCCGACGTAGGTCGACCCGACGATCTCCTTCGGCATTCCCCTTCGGGCCCCCTGGAGATCTGGGTATGAAGATCTACGTAGGCAATCTCTCGTTTCAGTCCACCGAGTCGGAGATCGAAGAACTCTTCGCAAGCCACGGTCAAGTGACCCAGGTCACCTTGATCACCGATCGCGAAACCGGTCGGCCACGCGGCTTCGGCTTCGTGGAAATGGCAGATGACGGCGAAGCCCAGGCGGCCATTTCCGCTTTGGACGGCCAAGACTTCGGCGGCCGCAACCTCAAGGTCAACGAAGCTCGTCCCCGCAACGACAGTCGCGGTGGCGGCGGCGGTGGCGGCGGCGGCGGCCGGGGTCGCAGCAGCGGCGGCGGCGGTCGGCGCTGGTAACCCACCAGCGGCGTGGCTAAGGCCATGACCAAGAGCCCCCCCGAGGGGCGAACGTGAGAATCAGGGACCCGATGAGCGCTGGCTCATCGGGTTCTTTGCAATGCCAGCGAGCCCACCTCCGACACACCGGGCGCCGCCCCGGCTGCCCCTCCCGGCTCCCCCGACCTGGTCTGTTCGTTTCCCCCTGCCCCTATAAAAACATAGCCCTTGCTATCGCAAGGGCTTAGAAGTGCCCCCCCGCCGGACTCGAACCGGCAACCCTCTGATTAAGAGTCAGATGCTCTACCGATTGAGCTAGGGAGGCGGTAAAAGGATAGGGACCTGCTGCTCGGCGTCAAGGCCAGCATTGACGCCGGTCCCCCATCTCCGTACATTCTTGCCCTACCCCAACGGGGAACCGGTGTTGTCTTTTGCGCCGACCCGCAGGCCACCACCAGTACAAGGGAGCTTTCGATGCATCCGACTCATCGCGTTTCGCCCGGCCGGACTCGGCGCCGCCGCTCGCATCACGCCCTCAAGGGCACGCAGGCGGTCCAGTGCCCCAGTTGCGGCACCCCCAAGAAGCCGCATTGCGCCTGCCCCGAGTGCGGCTATGTGCGCCCCGGCTTGACCATTCGCTCGAACGACGAGGAGTGATCTCGTGCGGATCGCCGTCGATGTGATGGGGGGCGATCATGCCCCCGACGCCATCCTCGAAGGCTCGCTCGAGGCCTTGGGACAGCTTGATCCCGAGGATGAACTGATTCTGGTCGGTCGGACCGACCTGATCACGGATGTTCTGACGGCCAAAGGGATTGACGACAAGCGCGTCCTGGTTGAGCACACCCACGAGGTGATCGCCATGGACGAGTCCCCCGTCGACGCCGTGCGAACCAAGCCCAACTCCTCCATCGTCCGCATGATGCAGATGGCCAGCCGGAAGAACGAGAATCCGGTGGACATCGTCATTTCCGCGGGCAACACCGGCGCCTGCGTCTCTGCCGCCACCATGTACATGAAGCGGCTCACCGGCGTGCATCGGCCCGGCGTCGCGGTGATCATCCCCACCTACCACGGCCCCATCGTCGTTTGCGACGTGGGCGCCAACCCCGAGCCGCGCCCGGCCCACCTGGTGCAGTACGGCATCATGGCCGACGCCTATGCCCGCCGCTTCCTGGGCATCGACAATCCTCGGGTGGCCCAGATCAACATCGGCTCGGAAGAGGCCAAGGGCACGGTGATGATCAAGGAGGTGCGCAAGTTCCTCCGCCGCAATTCCGCCGCCGAGCAGATCAACTACATCGGCTACGTCGAGGGGCGCGACCTCTTCGAGGGCGTCGCCGACGTCATCGTCTGCGACGGGTTCGTGGGCAACGTCGTCTTGAAGCTCGCGGAGGGATTGGCCAAGTCCGTCTTTCGGGCCATCGAGCGCGAGATTCGCCGTTCGGAACCGGAAATCGGCCCGCGCTTCGCCAACGTGGTGCGCTCCATCTACGCCAGCCACGATTACCATGAATTCGGTGGGGCGCCTCTCCTGGGCGTGAACGGTTGCTGCATCATCGCCCACGGCTCCTCCGAGGCGCGGACCATCCGCAACGCCATTCTTACCTCCCGCGTCTTTCTCACCAGCGGCGTCAACCAGACCATCATCGAACGGCTGGCCAGTCTCGAAGACACCTCCCGGGACACCGTCCAGGAGTTGGCCTGACACCACCTCGGTGAGCAAGGAGCAGCACACGTGACCCACACCCAGCGAACGCCCGGCGGGCACACAACGCGGGGCGTCGAGATTCTGGGTGTCGGCTCCGCGGTGCCGGACCGGGTCCTGACCAATCAGGATCTCGAGAAGATGATCGACACCACCGACGAGTGGATCGTCCAACGCACGGGTGTGCGCGAGCGGCGTATCGTCTCCCCGGACGATCCCACGCCTGCGATTGACCTCTCGACCGAGGCCCTCACCAGTGCCTTGCAGGACGCCGGCCTTGAAGCGGCCGACATCGATTTGCTCATTGTCGGCACGGTGACGGCGGGCATGTCCTGCCCCTCGACCGCCTGTCGCGTCGCCGATCGGATCGGCATGGTCGCCACCGCCGCCTTTGATGTGTCAGCGGCCTGCTGCGGCTACATCTACGGGCTCAACCTCGCCGAGTCGCTCATCGCTTCCGGGCGCTACGAGCGCATCGCCGTCATCGGCGTCGACATTCTCTCGCGCATCGTCGAGTACAACGAGCGGGGCCGGGGCACCTGCATCCTCTTCGGCGACGCCGCCGGCGCCATCATCGTCGGCGCCAGCGACGATCCCGCCAGGGGCTGCCTCACCCAGAAAATGTACGCGGACGGGCGGGCTTGGGACTTGCTCTACATTCCGCACTACGACACCGACCACCCGGAAGGGACGGACCTCACCGACAAGCCCATCGGCAAGCTGCAGATGAAGGGTCGGGAAGTCTTCAAGTTCGCCGTCAGCCGCTTCTCCGACATCGTGGGCGAGACCCTGGAGCAGGCCGGTCTGACTGTCGACGATGTGGACATGTTCATTCCGCACCAGTCCAACCTGCGGATTATCGAGGCGGCCCGCCGCCGCTTCGGCATCCCGCACGACCGGATCTACGTCAACATCGACCGCTACGGCAACTCCTCCGCGGGCTCCGTGGGACTCTGCCTCGACGAGCTCTGGAAGTCAGGTCGGGTCAAGCGCGGCGACCGCATCATGTTCGTCGCCTTCGGCGGCGGCATGACCTGGGCCTCGTCGCTCTGGCAACTTTGAATCCGCCCCAAGATCTGCTTGGCGCAGAAGAAACCCCGAGGACGAAGTCCTCGGGGCGGTGTGATTCTCACGACTCGCGGGCCACTCAGCCCTTGATACGGCTGACGCCGGTGTCTGCCTGCACCTGCACACCCTTGAGAATACTGCGCAAGGCGTCGCGGTTGGGGGCGTAGTCCATCGCCGTGGAGAGGGTGATCTCGTCGCGATCGACGAGTTCCTTGAGCGAGTAGGTAAAGCTGCGCATGCCTTCGCCGGTCGAGTTGTTGACCACCGCCGGCAGATCGTCGTCGTCGCCCTCGCGAATCTTCTCGCGAGAGACGGCGTTGTTGATGAGCACCTCCGTGGCCGGGATGACGCCGCCGCTGGTGCGGGGCATGAGGCGCTGGGCGCAGATCGCCTTGAGGCTGTTGGAGAGCGAGGAGCGAATGAACTCGTGCTCGTGCCGAGGGAAGAATTCGAGCATGCGGGCGAAGGCCTGCATGGTGTCGGCGGTGTGCAGCGAGCCGAAGACCAGGTGGCCCGTTTCCGCGGCCTGAATCGCCGAGAGCACGGTGTCGTGGTCGCGCAACTCGCCGATGAAGATCACATCCGGATCCTGCCGCACGATGTAGCGAAGAGCGTCGCCGTAGCTCGGCGTGTCCAGGCCCAGCTCGCGCTGGCTGACGACCGACTTCTTGGGGGTGAAGACGAACTCGATCGGGTCTTCCACCGTCACGATGTTCATGTGGCGGATCTGGTTGATGTGCTCCACCATGGAGGCGATGGTCGAGCTCTTGCCCGAGCCGGTCACGCCCACGACGAGAATCATGCCCTCGGTGCTCTCCTTGGCGAGCCTCTGGTAGATCGGCGGCAGGTTCAGCTCCGTGAAGCTGGGGATGTTCGACTGGACGCGACGGATGGCGGCGTGCATGCCGCCCGAGGCTTTGAAGATGTTGCAGCGAAAGCGATCCCCACGCACCAGCTTGCCGTCGACTTCGTCCTCTTCCAGGAAGGTCGAGAAGTCGAGGTCACCCGATTCGTCGAAGCGGTAGCGCAACTTCTCTGGAATGACCGAGGCGAGGAGTGTCTCGGTGTCTTCCTCGGTCAGCGGCTGCATGTCGAGCGGCCGCAGGTGACGATCGATTCGATAGATCGGAGGCAGGCCGACCTTGATGTGCAGGTCGGAGGCGGTGTGCTTTGCCATCCCCGAGAGCAGCTTGCGAATCGTGGACGGGCCATCGAACGTCGACATGGTCGGCCTCCAGAACTACGGACCTGGGTTCGCCCCGAGGATCTCGGGATCGACCCGATAGGATACCGGCCCCGGGGATCCTTGGGACGCCGATTGCCCCCGAAAGCTGGCGGCGCTTTAGCCGTCGTTCTTCTGGCGCCGCTTCACCCGCTCCCAGCGCCGGGTGTACCGTTGCAGGACCGGCTGCATCTCCTCGAGCAAGGCCAGGTCGCCCAGCGCCTCGGCCAGCGCCACCGCCCGCGTCTGCACCTGCACCGCCTGCTCGTGGTGCTTCAGCACAAAATGGGCCTGGGCCAACGTATGCAGGGCGCGGGGATCCAGCGGCTCGGACTGCTCGACGGCTTGCTCTGCCGCCGCCAGGGCCAACTCCAGATCGCGATTCGGCAGTTCCTCTGCGTCCAGGATGAACCGGGCCAAGGCGTGGGCGGCATCCGGGCGCTCCGGGTAGGCCTCCAGAAGCTCCCGTCCCCGGGCCCAGGCCTCCTCGAGGCGTTCCGGGTCCTGGGCCAGAAGCGAAACGTGATACACGCCGTACGAGGCGTAGACCGCACTTATCTGCGACAGTTGATGCGTCAGCTCGATCAGCGTCTCCCGCTCACCCTTGAGGGCGGCAGCCCGCGCCTTGAGCAGCAGGATTCGGGCTTGGCGGTGCGCCTCCAGCGACCAGTCGCCTGCCAGGATCTCCTCCAGCGCTGTGCGGAAGCCGTCCTTTGGGTTGCCGATCCAGGCGACCGCCCCTTCCCGGTCCAGGATGAAGACGCGCGGCACATCCTTCTCCACCGCCTTGGTCATGTAGGCGGCGAAGGCGGCCCGCTCCGGGTCGCAGGCGAACTCGACCTCGCCGAACTCGTCCGCATGGAGATTCAGATAGGTGGTGACCCGGCCGCGCGGTTCGGTGGAGACAGCCAGGGCTCGCAGTACCTCAGCCCCGGTCTGCTCCTGGAGATTCGCTAGCTGCGTCGCCGCCTCCCGGCCCGGCGGCGACCAGGTCGCCCAGAAGAGCACGACGGTCACGCGCCTGGCCTCATCTTCCTCGTCCAAGCCGAGCGGCTCCTTGGACTCCGCCGCGATCACTTCCAGCGCCGGCGCGGCATCGCCGACGAGCAGCACCTCGGCCGCCCGCGCTTCTGCCTGCCAGCAGCACAGGAGCGAGAGAATGCAGAGCAGCGTACGCATGGCCGATCTCCCATACGAAAAAGGGGTCTGACCCCTTTTCTAGAACCAGTCGGGCATCCAGGCGCCGGGGCCGGCGAAGGCGGCCGCCGCCAGCGCCAAGTCCGGCGCTGGACCATCGATTTCACCGGTGTGTTCCAATTGCTGCGGCGAGCGATGCCCGGCGTACAGCGACGCCAGAGCTCGCACGTCGAGCTTCACGCGGCCCTCGCCGCCGGGCTGGATCTCCGCCTGCCCATCGCGGAGGCGCACGACGACGGTGCCGTTGTTCTCCTCGATCACGTCGTCGCGGAGGTCGAGATGCAACTCGCCGCTCAGGGTGGCCGGATAGCCGCGTTGCCTCAAGGCGGCTCCGACGTCGACGATCCGCAGCATCCAGCGCCCGCCGGCCTCAGCCTGGACGATCTGCTCGGGCAGGAGCGCCTGCACCGGGTCCGAGCCGCCGCTGGGCCAGCGCGCCTCGTTAGCCAGGGTGGCGTGACTCGTGAGCAGCGCCAGCAAGGAGCGCCCCGCTTCGGCGTCAGCAAAGACCAGATCCTTGATCAGGAGGTCGTAGTCCCGGCCCGCCACCTTCGCCTCGGTCTGCATCAGGCGCAGGTAGCCCGCGAGTTCGCCCTGGCGTTCCAGTCCATAGCTGTAGATCTTGCTGTGGTCGCGGACTGATCTGGTGCGGGTCCAGATGAAGTCGGGGCGGTCGAGAAAGCCGTCGTAGGTGGGAGCGATCGAATCGTAGAGCCGTCGCGTCGCCGGCTCATCGGCGTCGGTCAGGTGGCGCACGCCGTGTGTTGGTTTCCATCGTGGCACCCGTGTGAGTGGCAGGCGCGCTTGCGTGATGATGCCGGCATGTTCGTAGCCGACGCCCCGGTAGAGTGGCTGCGAAGCGGAATAGAGGGCGGACAAGGCCACGCCTCGGCGGCGCAGCTCCTGGAGGGCCGCGCGCATGAGCGCCGTGGCCAGCCCTCCGCCGCGCTGGCAGGGGTCGACCGCGACCGCCCCGACGCCGGTCATGGCGACGCGCTCGCCACCGAAGTACTGGCCCATGTCAATGAGCAGGCACCCACCGCAGACATGCCCGCCGCAGCGGACGAGTCGGAAGTGCTCCCGGCCCGCCAGGTCGAAGTACCACTGCACCTCCTCGGCCTTCAGGTTGAAGGCTTGGGCGGCGATGGGGCCGAAGGCCTGGAGATCGGCCTCATCGTAGGGAGCGGCGACGACGACTTGCTCGGGCATGGCGTATCTCCCAGGTGGGTATTTGGAAGCATACGCGGTGCCGGGCTTCGAGGCAGGTCTTGAGCGCGCAGAAGAAAGGCGGTCGCCTGGGCGACCGCCTTGTGCAGGTGCTTCGTGGGTTGCTGACGAGTCAGCAGGGCTTACTGGATGTCCAGCAGCTCCCGGTTGGTCTCATCGAAGAAGGCGGCGGTGATGTCCGAGCCGTCCCAGACCCAGCCGACGCCAGGCGCCGCAGCGGCGGCGATGGTGGCCGAACCGGTCCAGGAGTTGACGGGCTCTTCCTGCAGGTAGCCGTCACTGTCGTCGAGGTCGCCGTTCGGGTCGAGCATGTCAGCCCAGCCGTCGACGACGAGGTCAGGATAGGCGTGCGGGGCTTCCTGGATGCGGAACAGCTCCAGCTGGCCGCGGATAGTCTGCAACTGCGACTCCAGGGAGGAGATCGTTGCCGACTCGCTGGCGTTGGTGAACTGCGGCACCACGATGGCTGCCAGAATGCCCAGAATGACGACCACAATGAGAATTTCGACCAGGGTGAAGCCCTGATTCATGCGCTTCCGCATTGGAGAACTCCTTCGTTGCATGCTTGGTCCCAAGTACCTTTCCAGATCGCGAACTGATTCCATCTGCGCGGTTCGGCCTTACCCTCCGAGGGTTGAACCGGAACCGAAAATCCGACGCGGGTCCTTGCGGCCCCCCGCGCCGGCACCTTGTCACACCGGCTTCCCCTCAGGAACCGGTGATCGACGTGTCCATGCCTACCTTCCGAAATCGGCCCAGGTAGGCTTGCTCTACATCGACCCCAATCCCGGCTCTCTTCACTCCTCCACTCCGCGCCCGACATTTCCCCGCCGAACAGCCCGCACAAAACGCACGCGCGACCGACTTATCGGCGGGCCATCACTTCCACGGAGATGAATGTATCCCGCGCCGAGTCAGGAACTTCCCCAGCTTCACCCCAGGTCTTCCCCAAGCGGCAGCACCGGCGTTGCCCGCACAAGCCGCAGCGATTCCCCGTGGTTCCCACCTTCACGCCAGCCTGCGCGGCGAAAGCCCAGGGCGCTCGTCACCCTCGGGAACCCCATCGAATCACCCGTCCTCAGTCACGCCCCAGCGCCTGCTGCACCGCCACCAGCGCGTAACCCGTGATCAGCACCGGGTTGTCCTCCATCCAACGGTTGTCGAGGACCCGCAGGCTCCCATCCTCTTGTTGCAGGTCCGCCAGGCGAGCGATCACATCGTTCGCCCAATCCACGGATTCGCCTGCCTCCCCATCCGCCGCGATCCTGACGAGCTCATCCACTTCCGCCGCCGATAACGCTTTGCTCATCGTCAGCATGTAGTAGTAGTAGCCGTTCAGTCCGATCCCCGGGTTTTCCGTAACCGTGTAGTTGCCGCGGATCCAGTCGTAGGCCGCCCGCACGCGTGGATCGTCCTTGCTCAGGTCGGCATAGAGATAGCTCTTGAAGCCGGCGTAGGTCATGGAGCCGTAACAGCGCAAGCGACTGACCGCCCGGCCTTCACCGACCGTCTCCTCGATGGTTCCCGCCTTCGATTCGCCGCTGCCCAGATGCTCGCTGTCGGTGCTGGTGGAGTAGATGAAGCCGCCTTGCTTTGACCCGTCCGCATAGGCTTGGTCGTTGACTTCATCGAGCATCTGGGTGCGCTCGAGGAAGGTCAGGGCTCGCTGGAAGGCTTCATCGCTGCCTGCAACGCCGGCGTCGTGCAGCGCTTGCAGACCGATCGACAGGTTGGAGAGGTCGGGGCGGGCGTGGCTGCCGTAGCCCATGCCGCCGTAGAACGGATGGCTTTCGTCAACCTTTCGGCCCTGCTCGTCGTCCTGTCCCGCCCACTGGGACCCGGCGAGAAAGTCGCTGCCCTGACGGAGCGCTTCGGCGTACTTCTGCTGGTTCGCCTCGGCGAGGGCGCTCATGGAGAGGGCGGTGTTGTAGCTGGGCAGGATGCCGCCGTGGATCGAGCCGTCCTCTTGCCGCAGCGAGAGAAGGTAGGCGAGGCCGGCGGCGATCGTCTTGTCGTCCTCATCCAGATCGGGCTGAAGCAGCAGGCCCTGCAGCACGATGGCGCTGATGCCGGGCAGTTGCGGGGCGTTGGGATGGACGGCCCAGCCGCCGCTCTCCTGGTCCTGCTGCGCGCGGAGGTACTCATTTGCGCGCTGGGTAAATTGTTCGCCGCGCTCCCGATGCGCCGCGTCGAGCGCCTGCGCCGGCGCCGCGAGCAGTCCCAGCGTCAAACCAATCGCCACTGTTTGCACCAATCGCATCAGGTAGCCTCCCGCTGTCTGAGTCGATGTTGTTCCTGCAGGACGACGGCGAGTCCCGCCGCCGCCGCCGTCTCGATTCGCAAGGTGTGGGTCGGCAAGGCCGCGATGATCGCGCCGGCGGCCCGGCAGGCAGCGAGCTCCGCCTCCGACCAACCGCCCTCGGGGCCGATGTACAGTTCGATTTCCCCGGACGGCTGCAGGGGCGCGTAGGGTTCGCCGCTGGCCTCCAGGACGATCCGCTGGCGCCCTCCCGGCGCCTGCCCCAGCGCTGCCGCCAGATCCACCATCGGTTCGAGGCGCAGGAGGTGGGCTCGGCCGCACTGCTTGGCCGATTCAATCGCCAGGCGCTGCCAGCGTTCCTGTTTGGCGTCGCGCGGGTGCACGACGCTTCGTTCCGTGCGCAGAGGCGCGAAGGATGTCGCCCCCAGTTGGCTGAGCGCTTCGAGCATTCGATCCGTGCGTTCGCCCTTGGCGGTGGCGGCCCGCACCTGCACTGCGGGTGAACGCGGCTCGACCCGCGACTCCGCCAGCAGGCGCACCAGCAGCGTCCGTTTGTCCGTCTCCGCGACTTCCGCCGCCACGATTCGTCCGGCCCCGTCAAAGAGGATCACCGTCGCTCCGAGTCCGAGTCGCTTCACGCGGAGGGCGTGCTGGGCCTCGGGCCCGGTAATCCGCAGCATCTCCGCGTCGCAGGTGCAGTTCTCACCGATGTAGATCCTGTGTTGGGCCATGGTGATCTCATCAGGATACGCTGGCGGGCGGCCAGACCGGGGCGCGGGAGAGAAAAACGAGTCAATGCCGCCAGCCTAGCGTCCGCTGCGGGTGCACGTCCGCCCTCCAAATGCCGAAACTACTCTTGCAGTCCGGTCGGCCAAGGCGGAAGATGGTTTTCGATTGGTCCGATAGGAGCCAGTATGCCCGATTCGTCGACGACCAATCCGGTGAGCGGCACCGTCGAGGAGAGCGCCCAAGCTGCGGCTGTGCCGCAAGTCGACGCTATCAGCCTCGACGAGCAAGTTGATGCGCTGATCACCCGCGTCGAGAAAGCCGCTGCCGACGTCGAGCGCCGGGCCAGCGCTGAGGATGCCGACATCCAGGCCGCCAGATTCCTGACGCCCGATCCCCAACCCGCGCCCCAAGCGGCCCCTGTCCCGGAGCCAGAACCGGAGCCGACGACAGAGCCCGCCCTGGAGATTGCCGCGGAAGTGCCGGAGTCGGCGACGTTCGCGGATGTGGAGGAAGCGATCGCGGAAGCCGAAGCCATCGCCGTGGAGGAACTCGGCGAGTTGACGGATGACGCGGTCGTGGCAGCGGAGACGGAGGCCGCGCCTGCCGCCGGTACGCCGGCTGCCGAGGAAGCGGAGCTTGGCGAGTCGGTTGACGCCGCCATCGCCGCCACCGAGACCGCCGGCGACATGGAGGCCTTGGAGGAGGCTTTTGCCCAGCTCGAGCAGGACGGCGCAGAGTCGGCAGCGGTGACGTCGCGCGAGGAGGCCGCCCGCGAGCCGGTCGCGGCCGACCTGGTCGAGGCGGCAGGCGCTTTAGAGGCTGAGCCTCTGGTCGAGGCAGCGGACTTTGACAGCGTCGACGCCATCCTCAAGGAGACGACGGAGGTCGAGGGCGCCTACGAGCCGCAGCCCGCTGACCAGGCGGACGCGGAAGAAGAAGCCGTCGCGGTCGCTGCCGAGGCAGTGGACAGCGCCGAAGCGCTCGACGATGAAGACGATCATCATTTTGAGTCGTTCGAGGAGGCTACCTCCGACCCAGCGGCGGAGACCACACCGCCGGTGGATGAGGTCGAGGTCGTGATCGACGAATCGACAGACGCTTTCGAGGCGGTTGCGTCGTTTGAGGAGCCCGCGGCAGAGGTGGGGGCGACGTGCGAGGCGAGCGAGGAGGCGGTGGCTTCCACGGCCGCGACGTGTGTGCCGGCGCCCGCCGCCGATCCCGCCCTCCAAGTTTCGGCGGAGTCGACCGAGGTTGAGCCGCAACCGACCGTTCCTGCCTGGCGCCGCGTTCTCCAGACGACCGCCGCCTCTGTCGCCACCGTGGTCGCCAAGACCGGTCCCCTAGCCCGGGCGATCGGCGAGCGCACGCCGCAGTATTGGGCGCTGGTGCGACCTCGTCTCCACGCGGGGCTGCATCTTCTCAACGCGCCCTATCGGCGACTCTCGCCGCAGATGCGTGAGTTCGTCGGCTGGGCCGCCGTGGTCACCGCCTTCGCTGCTTGCAGTGTCTGGATGATCATCGCTCTGCGCGGTTGAGCGGCAGGGGAACTCTCATTCCAGAGGAAGCAGAGCGGCCATGCCCTGGGGGAAGACGGTCGATCTGCGCCCGCGGCGCTCGCCCTCGGTACACTGGCGCCGCGGTGATCGGGAACTTCTGGGCGCGGGGCGGCGGCATGAGTGGCCTGACGAAACACTCCTCCTCGAAACCAAACGCTCCCGTGGTGCGTCCCAGCGGGGCGCTCGTCGCCTGCCTTGCCTTCATGGCGGGGCTGCTCCTCGGTCATTCAACGGGCTTCATCCCGGTCGGCGCCTGGTTGCTTCTGGCTGCCTGCGCGGCCCTGGCAGCGCCGTTCGCGCCGCGCAAGGTCTGCGGCTGGCTTGCCGTTGTCGCGATCGTGTGGATCGGCGCTGCCTGGCATGACGTTCGGCTCGAACGCCGACCGGCGGACAGTCTGGCGATGTTGCTTCCCACCGATTCTCCACAGTTGGTGCACCTGGAAGGCGTCGTGGTTGACGAACCGCTCATCGGCAGCGCCCAGCGAGGCCGCTTCGCCCGCTTCGCGTATCAGGGCGTTGCGACGCGTTTCACCTTGGGTACGCGCGTTCTGGTCGGCCGGGACGGCGAGCGCCTGCCGGCGTCCGGTCGGCTCTGGGTGCGCGTGGATGAATCGGTCTACGACCTGCACGCTGGCGACGAGGTGCAAGTCCTGGGCACGTTTCACGCCCTGCCCACCGCGGCCAATCCCGGCGAGCCGGAGTCGGGGCGGGCTGCCTGCCAGTTCGATGTCGTTGGCCGTCTCACCATTGCCAGTCGCGGGAGCGTGCGACACCGCGAGGCGGCCTCTTCAAGGTCGGGTGGGGTCCTGCATGCCTTGTCGCTGGCGCGTCATCGTTTTCGTCGCAACGCCGCGGGCTGGCTCTTTGCCGGTTCCTTTCCTGGCAACGACTCGCAGGCACGGCAGGCCCAGGCGCTCGTCTCGGCGCTGGTGCTCGGTGAGCGCAGCAGCGACGCCGAGGAAGTCACCGCCGCCTTTCGCCGGGCCGGCCTGGCGCACCTGCTCTCCATCTCCGGTCTGCACCTGGCGATTCTCGCGGCCGTGGTGGCTCTCGCGGCTCGCTGCCTGACCGACTCGCGTCGTCTGGAGATGCTCATCGTGGCCTTGGCGGTGCTTGCCTATCTCTTCCTGGTGCCGGCCCGCATCCCCGTGGTGCGCGCCTCGATCATGGTGCTGGGGTTCCTCGCCGCGGAAGCAGCGGGGCGGCGCTACGATCGTCTCTCCGTCTTGGCGCTCATCGCGTTGGTACTCCTCATCTGGCGGCCGCTCGAACTGTGGTCGGCGGGCTTCCAACTCAGCTTCGGCATCGTGGCGGGGCTGATCGCGCTGGGCGAGCCCTTCCGGGCCCGGCTGTTCGGCGAGCGCCCCAGCCCGGATACGCTGCGCTCGCGCGATCGTCTGGTGGAGGGAGGCAAGACGGCCCTCGCCGGCTCCCTGCTCGCCTGGCTGCTGGCGACGCCGCTGGTGGCGTATCACTTCCAGACGTTCTGCCCGCTGGCGCCCGTGTTGGGATTGCTGGCGCTGCCGCTCGCCGGGGCGGTGCTGGTGCTGGGGTATGCCAAGATCCTGACCGGGGCGCTCTGGCCCAGCCTGGGCGAGATCCTGGGGCCGTTCCTGACGTTCGCCGCCGAGATGACCGCGGAGCTTGCCTTGCAGATCGACAAGCTTCCCTTCGCCTCGGCGCGCGTGCCTCCGATTTCCGGCCGCTGGTTGCTGGTGGCGACGGTCACGGTGGTGTATCTCGTGGTGCATGCCCGCCAGCGCCGGCGCCTGGCGTTGGCGCTGGTTGTTCTCTGCGCCGTCTGGCTGGCCCTCGGCTCGGCGCCGCCGCGCGACTTTCGCCGCAGCGCCGATGCCGTGCTGCGCCTGGACATGCTGAGCATCGGCGACGGGGCGTGTTCGCTCCTGCGCACGGCTGACGCCACGTATATGTGGGACTGCGGCTCCTCGAACCTTCTCTCCGCCGGCGAGCGCATCGTGGTTCCGGCCCTCGACGCCCTGGGCATTCGGGAGATCGACGGTTTGTTCATTTCGCATCCGAATCTCGATCACTACGACGCAGTCCTGGCGGTGGTGGAGGCGGCGCTCGTGCGGCGGGTGCTGGTGACGCCGGACTTCCCGGAGCGAGTCCGCGCCGAGCCCGCCGGGCCGGTGGCGTACTTGCAGATGCAGCTTGATGAACGTGGCATCGCCGTACAGGAGATCAGCGCCGGCTGGCAGGAGGCGGCGAGCGAGGTGCGAATGACCGTGCTGCACCCATCGGCCGAGTCGTCCTACGATCGCATCAACGAAGGCTCGCTCGTCCTGCGTTTCGAAGCTGGCGGGCGCACCCTTCTCCTGACCGGTGATGTGCAGGGCGCGGGGCTGGCTGACCTGCGGCGCGCCCACCCGGACCTGCGCTGCGATGTATTGGAGATGCCGCACCACGGCAGCGCCACGGAGGCGGCGGCGGCGTTTCTGGCGGCGCTCGACCCCGCCGTGGTGCTGCAATCCACGGGCGCCCGGCGCGATCCGCGAGCCTTCGGTTCTCTCGCCCTGGGTCGCGCCTGGCACATGACCGCCCGCGATGGGGCCGCCTGGGTGGAAATCACTGGCGATGGTGAGATCCGTTCGGGCGCCTATCGGGAGTGAGGCGGAGGCGCTGAGGATTCGGGCGAGCCACCGCGTCGTCGCGAGCAGCCCTGAGACAGGCGCCTCCTCGCTGCGGCGCCACGGACCGCTGGCGGGGACGCCGCGGCTCGCTTCCGGCTCCTGCTCTTGGCCACGCCCCCAATCATGCTACGATCCTCCGCGCCTGCCCCGCACACACGAGGCCGCCCATGTATCGACTTGTCGGATTCCTTGGCATCGCCGTCCTCTTGCTCCTCGCCTGGTCGCTCTCCAGCCACCGTCGGCGCGTGCCCTGGCGGCTCATCGTGTCCGGGGTGCTGCTTCAGTTCGTGCTCGCGGTCCTGCTGCTCAAGGTGCCGCTCGTCGTGGATGGGTTTGACCTTCTGGCCCGGGGCGTGCGGGTGCTCATCAGCTTCGCGGATGACGGCATCGAGTTCGTCTTTGGTGAGACACTCGCTGATCCGAACGGGCCCGTCGGCTTCGTCTTCGCCGTGCGGGCCCTGCCGGTCATCATCTTCTTTGGCTCGCTCATGGGTGTGCTGTATCACATCGGCCTCATGCAGCGAATCGTCGCCGCCCTCGCCTGGCTGCTGCGCCGGACCTTGCGAGTCAGCGGTGCGGAAGCTCTCGCTATGGCGGCGAACGTCTTCGTCGGCCAGACGGAAGCGCCTCTCTGCGTGCGACCGTACATCCCGCGCATGACCGACTCGCAGATTATGACGCTCATGGTCGGCGGTTTCGCCACCATCGCCGGCTCCGTGCTGGCGGTGTACGTCGGCATGCTTGCCGGCCCGGACACCGCGGCGCAAGAGATGTTCATCAAGCATCTGCTCACCGCCAGCATCATGTCCGCGCCTGCTGCCTTCATCATGGCGAAAGTCATGGTGCCCGAGACGCAGGAACCTGAAGATGAAGTAGCGTTTGTGGCGCACTACGAACGCGAGACGACGAACCTCATCGAAGCGGCGGCAGCGGGGGCGACGGATGGACTCAAGCTCGCCGTCAACGTCGGGGCCATGCTCATCGCCTTTGTCGCCTTGCTTGCCATGATCGATTGGCCGCTCACCGCCTTCTGCGAATGGGAGCCCATCGCCTTGTGGCGCGAGCAGTTCGGCATTCCGGTGCTCTCGCTCGAGGTCATGCTGGGCGTTGTCTTCGCGCCGCTCGCCTGGACCATGGGCGTGCCTTGGGAGGATTGCCTGCAGTTCGGTTCGCTCTTGGGTCAGAAGCTCATCGCCACGGAGTTCTATGCGTATGCCTCGCTGGCGGAGATGGCGCATCCGGAGGTGGGCGAGGCAACGATGAATGAGCGTTCGATCCAGATCGGCGCCTACGCCCTATGTGGTTTTGCCAACTTCGCTTCGATCGGCATCCAGATCGGCGGCCTGACGGCGCTGGCCCCCAGCCGCCGGCGCGATTTCGCCAGGTTCGGTCTGCGGGCCATGTTCGCCGGAGCGTTGGCATCCTGGATGACGGCGACGATCGCGGGGGTGGTGTTGTAGGGTGTCCAAGATGCACGCTATGCCCAGCGACATTTGGCGGCGGGGTTTAGCTCGGGCTCCGTGCGGTCTCGAAGGCCAAGCGCGGGGCAAGCCCACGCCGCTAAATGTGGATCGCAATCACGACGAACGCTGGGCGACGTGGGTGACCACTGCGAGGGCGGCGTCCATCTCGGCGGCGCGCTTCGGCCAGGCGTAGGACGCAGCGCAGGCGCGCGCCTGCTCGCGCAGGGCGCGCCAGGCGAGTGAATCGGCGCGCAGGGCATCAAGGTGCTGCAGATGGGCTGCCAGGTCCTCGGCGGACTCGCCGTAGAAGAACGACTCGATTGGTTGCTGATCCGCGGAGGCAAAGACTTCGGGGTATGCCAGGCGGTTGGGGAGGGCGGGGATGGTGCCGCATGCCGCTGCTTCGACCGCACTGATGCCGAAGAACTCGTGTTGGGCTGTGGAGATGAAGACATCAGCCGCCGCCAGGGCCTCCAAGTAAATCTCCCGCGACTCCTGGTACCCCCAGGCCTCGATGCAATCGGCGAACTCCTCTCGCGCTTCGGCGAAGCAGGGCGGGACCTCGGCGAACTGTTCACCCAGGACCGACACACGGAAGTCAACACCGCGCTGGCGCAGTAGCCGCAGCGCCTCGAAGTAGGCCTCGGGGTTCTTGTCGTGCTCCCAGCGGGCGGCCCAGACGAGGTGCATCGGCCCGTCAGTCGGCTCGCGCACTTCCACCCCTGCCGCCACGCCCGGCGGCTGCACGATCGCGCGCTTGGCGATGGCATCCGCAGCCCAGGTCGGGGCGCGGCCCGGCATGCGCGTCAGCAGCTTCTCCAGCGCCCCCAGAAAATCATCGCGGTGGAAGCGGGAGTTAAACCACACCGCATCCGCGGCGAGAGCGCTCGTCATGTTCGTCAGGGCGAAGTGCAGATCACGCTCCGCTTCGACACGCACCGGATACGTCAGTTGGTTTTCGTGGAAGTAGCAGACGCTGGGCAGGGCCGCGACCGCCGCGGGGGCGAGGCCGCGGAACTCGGCGAGGTTGAGCATGTCGCTGGCGAAGATCACATCGAAGGATTCGCCCGCCTCGACGAGCGCCACGGCTTCCTTGGCAAACGTAACTGCCGCGTGCCGCATGCGCCACTTCCACTTGTGGGCGGGAAGGGAGAGCAGCGTGAAGCGATGTTGGCTGTGCTCGCGCCACCCGCGCAGGAAGGCCTCGTGACTGCCGCCGTGGTATGGTTCGAGCGCCAAAACGTGCATGGGTATGGTCCTGCGTACAGCCCGAAGAGGCGCGGGCGGCGAGAAGTAACCTACCAGATGGGCGGCCCTCCACCGCCTTGCCGACAGGCTCGCCTACACTGTCGAGGCGCCCCCCGGCCTGAAGGACGGCTGCATGAAGATCCGCTGGAAACTGCTTGGCTTGCTCGTCGCCACCGCCTTGCTGCCGCTCGCCCTCGTCACGGGCTACTCGCAGGTCAGAGGTCGGCAACTGGGGCTGGAGCTGGCCGCCGAGACCCGCGAGGCGGTCATCGCCGGCGCCGAGCGCGAACTCCAGCAACTCGTCGACAGCAGCAGCGGGCTCTTCTGGCAGCGGGGCGAGGCTCTGTCCCTGGCGGTGCGAACCCAGGTGCGCGAGGCGGAGCGACTCCTGGCGAGCGAAGCCCCATCGAGCGAGCACCCGGTCGTCGCCGCGGCGGGCTTCGGGAGTGCCGCCAGCGATGCGTTCGAGACGGTCCTCTCCGCGGAGTACCTGGCCTTCGAGGCCGGCGGCGCGGTGGTCCGCCAGGTCCCGGTCAGCTACGAGGCGCAAGCGTTTCACCTCGCCCCGGACGCCGACGCGGAGCGTGCAGAGGGGCAACTGCGGCAACTTGCGAGCATGATCGATCTCTACCAGGCCATCCACGCCGAGCTTGGCGAACATCTGGTCTGGCAGTACATCGGCCTGGAGTCCGGGCTGCACCTTTCCTACCCGGCGCACGGCGGCTACCCGGCCAGCTACGACCCCCGGGAGCGGGCCTGGTATGAGCTGGCCAAGGCGAGCGACGAGCCACGCTGGATCGAGCCGCTCGTCGATGCCTCCACGCAACAGGTGGTCGTCCCCATTGCTGCTCCCCTGCGCGACGCGGCGGGGGAGGTCATCGGCGTCACCGGCGTCGACGTGGCCCTCATTGACCTGCTGGAGACCGTCTACCTGCCCGAGGATTGGAGCCGCACGCCGGGCGCGGGTGAGTCGCCGGCCCAGGCGCTTCTCGAGAACGAAGCGGCCCAGGTGCTCGTCTGCATCCTGCGCGAGCCGCCCGATTCCGACGAGCCGGGCCTCTTCCTCTGGGCCTACCAGGGCTACGAGACCGCGGGGGCATCGTGGGACCAGCCCCTGGAACAGGCCTGGTTTGAAGCGGACGATCCCCTGCAGCAACGAACGCTGATCGCGGACATCGTCACCGAGCGCCAGCGTCTCCTCGCGGAGCAGGATCCTTGCGTCTCGACCGTTCGCCGCCTGACCTACGAAGGGCAGGAGCACTTCTGGGCCCACCGTCAGTTCGAGAAGTACCCGGAAGTGGTGGTGGCGGTGCTGGTGCCCTACGACCTGATCGTCGCCCAGGCCGAGGTGGCGGAGCAGCGCTTCCGCGCGCACATCTTTCGGCAGATGGGCCTGGCGCTTGGCGTGGTGACCTTGCTGGCGCTGGGGGTGCTCATCGCGGCCCTGGTCGTCTCCCGTGAGTTCACCCTGCCCATCGGCAAACTCGCCAGCGCCGCCCAGAGAGTGGCCCGCGGGGATCTGCAGGCTCGGGCCGATGTACGCCGCGGCGACGAACTCGGCGACCTGGCGGAAGCCTTCAACGACATGCTGCCCAAGCTGCAGGATCGCCTGCGCATGCGGCAGAGCCTGGGCCTGGCCATGGAGGTGCAGCAGAATCTCCTGCCCGGCCGGGCCCCCACGATCCCCGGCGTCGACATCGCCGGCCACAGCCTCTACTGCGACGAGACGGGCGGGGACTACTACGACTTCATCGAGATCGAGCCGCTCGAACAGCACGCCGTCCTCGCCGCCGTCGGCGATGTCACCGGGCACGGCGTGGCGGCGGCCCTGCTCATGACGACCGCCCGGGCCCTGCTTCGCAGCCGCAGCGCCTTGCCCGGGGAACTGGCTCAGGTGGTGACCGACATCAATCGACAGCTCAGTCACGACACGCCGCAGGGCCGCTTCATGACGCTCTTCCTCCTCCTGGTGGATCAGGAGCATCAGCAACTTTGCTGGGTCAGCGCCGGGCACGACCCGGCCTTCTGCTACGACCCGGTGGCGGATCAGTTTGAGGAGCTGAGCGGCGAGGACATTCCCCTGGGCATCGACGACGACTGGGAGTACCGTCAGCGACGCCAGGGCTTCCCGGAGCCGGGCAACGTCATCGTGATCGGCACGGACGGCATCTGGGAGGCCCGCAACGCCGCCGGCGAGATGTACGGCAAGGATCGCCTCCGCGAGGCCATCCGCCGCCACGCCGGTCTGCCCGCCGAGGAGCTGAGCCGGGCCCTGTCCGCGGATGTGTACGAGTTTCTGGGCGACCGCCAGCACCAGGACGACGCCACCCAGGTGGTGCTGAAATTCGTTGCCCCGGCGACCTGACTGGGCCTCGTCCCGACGCTGCCGCCCCGGTTCAATGTCGGTAGACTGGTGGGATGATGAAGATCAAGCCAACTCGATGTGTGTCGGTCGCGGGACTGCTCGCCCTGGGGATGCTGCTGACGGGATGCAGCGAGCCGGTCGGCTACCGCCTGGTCACCCACATGCCCAGCGGCCGGAACTACTACGCCTACAGTGACGAGCTGGAGCAACTGCCCGGCACGGGTCAACTTCGCTTCATCGATCACTCGCGCGACGCCACCGTGACGCTGCGGCTGCGCAACGTGCAGGTCGAGGAGATTTCCCAGGTGCGGTTCAGCCAGGCCGTCACGGAGATCGCTCCGTGAGCTCGCTGAGAGAGCGAACCGGCAAGTGCGATTCCAGACACCAGCGAGTTGACCATTCGAGGATGCAAGGCATGACGCGTTCCAAGCGACTCATGATGATCGGCGGGGCGGGACTGACACTTCTTCTGACGACAGGTTGCGTCGGCTACCACCAGGTGACCGATCCCAACGCCGCCCGGCTGTACTTCTCCCGCAGCCTTACCATCGAAGGCAGCAGCGGCGACCTGGTCATGAAGGACGACCTGCGGGACATGGAAGTGCGCCTGAGCGAGTACGAGGTCAAGGACCTCTCCCGCGAGGACTACCGCAGGGCGACCGCCAACCTGCGGCGCTGACAACGCCCGCGCGAAGGCCACCGCCAACGCAGCGCAACCTCCCAGCTCGACGGCGCGGGCTAGTCCCGCGTTCTGTGCCAACCCCCGGCGCCCCACACTCGCTATTCTCCCTCGCCGTCCAACCGTCGGACGAAGTAAGCCGTGTGCTGGTAACGGTCCACCGTCACCTGCATGGGCACCCAGGTCGTCGATGACACCTGCCCGGTGTCGGTGACGTAGTGGTAGCCCCGCTTCGTCTTGATGCGCCGGCGCATGGTGAGGTTCGAGTAGGTCGTCTCGGGATAGCTCGAGATCCGCTCTTCCTTGCCCAGGTACTTGATGCTGGCGATGACGTAGTCCGCGCCCAGCTTCGCAGCGATCTTGCCGAGCGGACCGGCGTGGGGATCCGAGCGCTTCTCGGCGATGAAACTGCTCTGCCCCAGCATGACGACCTCTTCCGCCGGGACCGGCAGGCGCAGGGCCCTGACGAACTGGGCATCCTCGGCGAGCAACTGCTCATCCGTCCAGTCCTCGTAGGCGACATCGCTGGCGGCGAGGCGAGCCCGGAAGTCCTGGAAGTAGGCATCCAGACGCTCCGGCTCGATCAGGCGCACCTGGCACGTCGCCCGCGGGCTGAACGCCTCGCCGGCCAGGGCCGGGTCGGGACGAAACTCGCTCTTCCAGGGGCTGGCGCAGCCGGTGAGCAGTGAGAACAGAAGAACGCTGAGTGTGACAGAGCCAAACCGATGCATGGGATCGCCTCCTTGCCAGGCAAGAGCATACCCGTGCCCGTGCGCCAGGGCGCTTCCCAGGGCCCTGGCCCGGCGGGGCATCGCCGCTGCCGCTTGCCCCGGCTATCATCGTGGATCGAGATCCGCGAGGTGGCCACGAAGAATCGGAGACGAAGCGATGCAGCACAGACAGACCTTGGTGACGATGTCGTGCCTCGTGATCCTGGCCCTGGGCGTGGTTGGCGGGTGCGAGAAGAAGACGGGGGACGCCGCCCCGGCGTTGGTGGCTTCGCTCACCGAGTCCGACCGGCCCGCCCCGGATTACGATCTTTCCTCTGAGCCGCTGATGCCGCAGTACGAGGGCACGATCGTCGCCCTGACCGTGGAGGGCATGACATGCAACGTCTGCACCAACAAGGTGGGCAAGGCGCTGATCGCCATGGAAGGCGTCTGGTACGGCCGGATCGCTTTGGCTGAGAAGACGGCCTGGGTGGAGGTCGACCCCGAGCACCTGCCGGACACGAAAGCGCTCATCGCCGCCATCACCGAGGTCGGCTACACGGCATCTCCCTTCGGCGAGGTAGTCGACGTGCCGACCAACCTGCCGGCAGGTGAAGCCGACGAAGGCTGAGCCGCACTTCGACAAGTTGATTCAGATCTGCAGGTGGGTTGACGGGCGAGGCTGCGCCCAGGCGAATCCCCCGATTGGGTGTCAGCGCGCCTGGCTCCCGCGGCTAGGTGTGTTTGAAAGCTGATTGTTCACAAGACGTAGATCAGCGGATCTCAAGCACCGTTAGCCGCAGGAGACTGCCATGCCTCTTTCCCGCCCCCGAGCCTTGCTCTTGCTCGCCGTCATCCTCACTCCTCGCCTGGCGCACGCTCAACTCTACAGCCTGATCGACCTCGGCGACCTGCCTGGCGGTGTCAACCGCAGCGACGGCTACGCCATTAGCAACAACTCCTTCGCGGTCGGCACCAGCGCTGTCGGCATTCCCAGTGGTTCCACGGGACATCCCTATCTCTGGAATCCCGGCAACCAGACCATGACTGATCTCGGCGTCCTCGACCCCAACAACGACTGGGGCAACGGCGCTGCTGTCAGCGACACCGGCACCGTCGTCGGCTGGGCGGGCCATGGCACCAGCATCCGCGCCTTCAGCTGGGACAGCAGCAACGGCATGACCAATCTCGGCGATCTGCCCGGCGGCGTCGACCAAAGCCAGGCCCACGGCGTCAACAACGCCGGCTTCATCACGGGCTGCGGCACGACCACTGCGGGCAAACGGGCCTTTGTCCGCAATCCGCAGACACAACAGATGGTGGACATCGGCGATCTGCCCGGCGGCGGTACCGAGAGCCAGGGCCGCGACATCAACAGCCATGGCTACGTGGTTGGCTGGGCCGACGCCGCCACCGGTGACCGCGGTTTTCTCTGGAATCCCAACACCCAGCAGATGACCGATCTTGGCGACCTGCCGGGCGGGGCGGATAGGAGCTACGCCTACGCGCTGAACCGGCAGAACTACGTTGTCGGTGAGAGCGCCGTGGCCGGGGCCATGCACGCCTTCTTCTGGGATCCCCAGACGCAACTCATGTATGACCTTGGCGAGCTGGCCGGCGGTCTCGATGGCAGCGTGGCCTACGACATCAGCTTCTTCAAGCATGTCGTCGGCATGTCGCAAGGGCCGAACGGCAAAGCCGCCTTCCTCTGGACGCCGCTCGGCGGCATGATCGACCTCAACAACCACCTCGACGGCAGCGGGGCGGGCTGGAACCTGCAGTACGCCTACAGCGTCAATGACCTCGGCGAAATCGTGGGCACCGGCATTGATCCCCAGGGCAACACGCACGGCTACATGCTCCGCCTGGTGCCCGCGCCGTCCAGTCTTGCCTTGATCGGCATCGGGGCGCTGCTGCGTCGCCGCCACCAGGCTCGCTGATCCCACCGTCTCGCCAGCCCCTCTCTCTTTCCGCCCCGGTCGTGTGTCCGGGGTTTCTCCTGCGCCGGCGTTAGAGCAGTCCTACCTCACGCGTAGCGGCGCCTGTCTTCAACGAGCCGCGACCGTGAGGGAGCGGTACGCTCGACCTCCCCGCGGCGAATCGCCGCTGGCGGCCATCGCGACCAGCATGCGAGCAGATCCGCCTGCCGGTTCGGCAAGACCGCTTCCTCACGGGCGCGGCTCGTAAGAACGACAACACCCGCCACATCTGAGTTCGGAACGCTCTAGGTGTAGCTACCGAAACGTCGGGCTGGATCCTGGTCGTAGAATCCCTGCAATTCCGCGTAGAGTTCCGGGTGCATCTCCCGAAGCTCCAGGGGCTCCTCGAAGAATGACTCGGTAATCACCGCGAAGAACTCCGCCGGCGCCTGGGCGCCGTAGGGATCGATGAACGTCTGGTAGCCGCGCCGCACCGCCCGCTCGAACACCTTGTACTCCCGCGACAGCACCTCCGCCCAGCGCCGGGCCGCCTGGGCGTTGTGGTGGACGGGTGAGCCGTTCGTCATGCCGTCTTCGCTGTCAAGCTGATGGGCGAACTCGTGCAAGACGACGTTGTGGCCGTCCGTGATGTCGGCGGCGTCGCGCAGGACGTTCTCCCAGGAGAGGACGACGATGCCGTGGTCCCAGGATTCACCTAGCCTGCGCATGGAGACTTCGCTGACGCTGCCATCCTCGTGGTGCTCCTTGTCCGGGGCCCGGTACTCGTGCGGATAGACGAGGATCGAGCGCAGGCCGCGGAAATACCCCCCCGGGATGATTGAGCAGCAGCAGGCACGCCTGGGCGGCGATGGTCAGGCGGATCTCGTCGGTCAGTTCCAGCCCGCCGCAGCCCTCGAAGTATTTCTCGTCCAGCAGAATCCGCACGTGCTCGCAGAGGCGGTCCTGCTCCTCATCGGTGAGCAGGTGGAAGTAGCGCACCTTGCGCTTGATGAGCGTCCGCCACTCCGCGGGGAACATCTGCCGGCGCAGCCTCTCTCGTCGTCGTTTTCGCAGCAAGCCGAACATGCGGGGCGGGCTCCTTCGTCGGTGATTCTACGGGCTTGGCTGGCGCCGGTCGCTCGCGGCGGCTTGGGGTCGGTACACTCCTCGCGTGCCCCGATGGAAACGAGAAGCCAAGCCGAAGCCGACGATCGTCGTTCCGCCGCCGGACCTCGCCCAGGGGCCGCTCCTCTGCATCCTGCACCAGGGGCCGGACTATCTCGTCATCGACAAGCCGGCCGGCCTGCTTTCCGTGCCCGGGCGGGGTGAAGAGAAGCAAGACTCTATCTCCTACCGTGTCAGGCAGGTCTTTCCGCAGGCGAGCGGCTCGATTTCAGTGCACCGCCTGGACATGGATACCTCCGGCCTCCTCGTCATGGCCCTGCACGCCCGATCCCATCGCGGCTTATCGCGCCAGTTCGAGGCCCGCAAGGTGGGCAAGTCCTACATCGCCGTCCTCGACGGCGTCGTCGAGGAGGAGGAAGGCGAGGTCGACCTGCCCCTGCGGGTCGATTGGCCGAATCGGCCTCGCCAGATGGTCTGCCACGAGGACGGCAAGCCCGCCAAGACGCTCTATCGCGTGCTGGAGCGCGGCGAGACGACGACGCGCATCGAGTTTCGCCCCGAGACCGGTCGCACGCATCAACTGCGGGTCCACGCCGCCGCCCCGCGCGAGCAAGGCGGCCTCGGCTGTCCCATTCTTGGCGACACGCTGTACGGCGACGCGAGCAAGGCTCCGCGCCTGCTTCTGCACGCCGCCCACCTCGCCTTCTGGGAGCCGGTGACCGGCGACTGGAGAAAGTTCACCAGCCCCCCGCCGTTCTAGTCGCAGCTACGCTTCGCTGTCTTCGCTCGACGTCGGCGGCTTCTTGATGTCGATCTGCTTCAGGTGCTCCGGCCACTCGAAGCGTGGCGCGGTGGCCGCCTGGTAGCCGCGCAGGTGGGCGCTGCCGACAGATTCCGCCTGGCGATCGGCGGGCTTGAGGTAGCGCCAGTCGCCATCGCCATGCACCTCCGCGATCAGCGCCGCCAGGCGTGGGTCGTACTCGCGCAGCTCCGCGCGGGTGTTGATGTGGTTGTGCTGGTCGTCGTTCTCACGGTTGGTATCGAACCACGACTGCACGCCTTCCGCCCAATACTCCAGGTGATTGCTGCCCGCGTAGGTGTCCTGCCAGAGCCCTTCCTCCTTGGCCGCTGCGAAGGCGTCGCGGAGCCGCTGGTCAAAGGTCGGGTCGGCGCGGTTGAGCCCCATCTGGTGCATGGCGTGGGCGAACTCGTGAATGAGAATGCACTCGGTGCGGTAGGGATCACCTTCGAAGCCGAGCAGGTTCTCTTCTGCCCCGGACACCGCCGGCCGCTCCGGTGTGGAGCCGAGACCGCGCGCTCTGCGATCCCACCAGTCGCCGGGCTCTAGGTCGCTGTGCTCGGGCACCTGGGTGGTGTACTCGTCGTAGGCCATGATCGTCACGCGCACCCGCTGGGCAATCATCGCTTCCCGCACGTCAGGTCGTCGGCTGAGCATGATGCCGACCAGGTAGGCCGCCTCGCGCAGGGCGGCATCGCGCGGGCGCTTGGAACTGACGATGGGTAGGCCCTCCACGCTGACGAGCTTCTCGTAGAACGGTGCGAGCGCAAACGCCTCGCGCAGTTCCGCTGAGACCGCTTCGACGGAGCCCACGCGGATGGACCCGCAGGTGTCCTGCCCAGCCGTCGACGCCGCGGTATCGCAGATCCTCTGGCACTGCTTGGCGCAGGTCTTGGCGCAGGACTGCGCCGGGGCAAGCGAGCCGGCGCTCAGGAGGACAAGGACGGCGGCCAGGATTCTCATGAGGCAATCTCCGCTTCGCGTAGGCCTGGAAGCAGACCGATCCTAAACCCGCACACCCTGCCCCGCAATCGCAGCAAGGCCCTTGCTCCCCCGCTCAACCACTGCCACACTGACCGGACCATGACCGAACCTCGGCCTGACAACATGGCGATCGTGGACCGGCTGACCGCCGCCCCCACCGATTTTCCCGACTGGCTGCGGCAGCGGCTGGAGTGGTTCAGCGACCTGAAGTTCGGCCTCTTCGTGCACTGGGGCATCTACTCCCAGTGGGGTTGCACCGAGTCCTGGCCGCTCGTGCCGGTCGACACCTGGGCCCGCGATCCGCAGCTTCCCGCCTGGATCGATGCCGGGGGCGACATCGCTGTCTTTCAGGAGCGCTACCGCGCGCTCAATCGCACCTTCAATCCCCGCCAGTTCAACCCCGACGCCTGGGTCGAGGCCGCCCGGGCTGCGGAGATGCGCTACTTCAACTTCACCACGAAGCACCACGACGGCTTCTGCATGTTCGACACGCAGACCACCGACTACCGGATCACCCACGCCGACTGTCCCTTCCATGATCACCCGCAGGCCAACGTGACCAAGGCGCTCTTCGACCGCTTCCGGGCAGCGGGCCTGGCTATCAGTTGTTACTTCTCCAAGTCCGACTGGCACTGCCCCTGGTACTGGAGCCGCGAGCCGGGCGATCCGACGCCGACCACGCGCAATCCCAACTACGACACGCGTCAGCACCGCGAGCGCTGGGCCCGCTTCGTGGACTTCACCCACCGGCAGATCAAGGAACTGATGACCGACTACGGGCCGATCGACCTGCTCTGGCTGGACGGCGGACAGGTGCGGCCGCCCGAGCAGGACCTCGAGATGGATCGACTGGTCGCCCTGGCTCGCCAACAGCAGCCGCAGCTTCTCGTCGTCGATCGGACCGTGGGCGGCCCGCATGAGAACATCCTGACGCCCGAGCAGCAGGTGCCCGAGGCGCCCTTGCCACACATCTGGGAGACCTGCCTGACGCTCGGCTCCAGCTTCTCCTACAAGCCCAACGACGAGTACAAGAGCGCCCGCGAGACGATCGCCTTGCTCGTCGACATCGTCAGCAAGGGCGGCAACCTTCTCCTTGGCGTCGGGGCGGATCAGCACGGCTGCCTGCCCGACGAAGCCATCGCTCGGCTGCGCGAAGTCGGCGACTGGCTGCGCGTCAACGGCGAAGCGATCTTCGAAACGCGCGGCACACTCCCCTTCGCCCAGAGCGATGAAGCCGTGGACATTCGCTATACCCGCAAGGGCGAGACGTTGTACGCGATCATCCTGGCCAAGCCGATGCAGCAGCGACCCCCTCAAGAGCTCACGCTGAATGGTGTGCGGCTGGCGCCCGGATCGCCGGCGGCGCTGCTCGGCGTGCAGGAGCCCGTCACCTGGGAGCAGCGGGGCACGGATGTCGTGCTTACTGTGCCAACCGCTCAACTTGATTGCGAAGAGGCGCAGCCCGCCTGGGTCGTGCGCTTGACCGCTTGCGTGGAGTGATCAGTCATGGAAGCGCCCGTGCTGCATGCGATCCTGAAGATGCTCGACGAGGCGGGGGTGACGTACAAGCACCTCGAACACGAGCCCACCCGCACTAGCGAGGATTCCGCCCGCGTGCGCGGCATGCCCCAGCGCATCGGCGGCAAGGCCTTGCTCATCAAGGCGGGTAGCGAGCGCTTCGTCCTCGTCATCGTTAGCGCTTCTCTCAAGCTCAAGTCGAGCAAGCTGCGCAAGGCGCTCGGCGAACATCACCTGCGCTTCGCCACCGTCGAGGAGCTCAAGGACCTGACCGGCCTCGTACCCGGCAGCGTTCCGCCCTTCGGTGAGCCGATCTTGCCTTTCCCGCTGTACGTCGACCAGACGGTCCTTGCCAACGACCTCATTGCCTTCAACGCCGGTTCGCTGACGCACTCGGTGATTCTCGATATCGAAGACTACAAGCGCGTGGTGACGATCGAGTCGATCGTCGATGTGGGGAAGGCGCCGGAGTGAAGCGATGGGACCAAACCGCGGTAAACCGCGTCGCTTCATGTCGGCGCCTGTGACCCTCCCCATGAAGCGACGCGACTTGTCGCGGTTACGTCACCAGACAACCGGCGTCACCAAGCGCCAGCGCTGTCGCCGCAACCCCGCCTTGACTGGATTCTCGTTCACATAGGTAATCGCCGTCCGCATCTGCTCACGCGACCTGATGAACGGGCACCAGTATCCGCGCGTCCAGGGCGAAGGCAGTCGCCCGTCCCCCGCGGCCTCACTCGCCAACGGGTGCAAGCCCTCGCGCGAGAGCCGCTGCGTCGCTCGCGCCTTCAAGTGCGCTGCGATCTGTGACACTTCCCGTTCGAATCGCCCGAGCACCAGATGCACATGATCCGGCAGGATCGCCAGGGCATGGACCCGGTAGTCGCGTTCCCCCACCGCCTTGGCAAAGCCACGGGCAATGGCCCGCGCCTGCAGTCCCGTGAATCGCACCGGTGGGTGTGCCAGCCGCTCCTTCGCCTCCTCTCGCAGCGTCCTGTCATGCGAGGCGCCTGCGAGCGACCGCGATGTGGTTACCTTCGTGGCGGGCCCGTACCGCAGCAGATCAAACGCGCGGATCGTCGACGACCACGACCCACGCGGATCATTGGGAAGCCAGAACCCATAGGCCGACAAGATCAGATGGGAGCCCAGCACCATGGAATCTCATGGTACCGATCGCACGGCCGGGACCAAACCGCGGTAAACCGCGTCGCTTCATATCGGCGCCCGCGCCCCTCTCCATGAAGCGACGCGACTTGTCGCGGTTACTTCCCCGCGCCACGCCCACCCGTGGCGCGGGAGCGCCTTGCCAGGTACGCCTCGATCTCCGCCGCCGTCAGCGTTGGGTACGCCTCGCCCAACCCACGCTTGATCGTGTCCAGGTAACTCACCGACGGTGCTCCGAACGGCACATCCACATCGGTGGTGAAGGTCAGGACCAACTCGCGGTCGCACTCTCCCAGGCAGAGCAAGCGCCGATACCACCCTTCAGCGCGCACCCCTGCCGGCAAGTCGTGTGTTGAATGCGCCCGCAGGTTCGGCGTCAGACTTGCAAATGCCAGGTCGAGCTGTGCCGTCGCTGCCTCGTCGTGCTTCGGATCCCCATCGTTCTCTTGCAGCCATACATCCAGAAACTGCTCGCGCGTGAGGCGGTAGAGCCGACACATCCCGCCAGACTCAATCGCTTCCATTGGCGACGCGGGCGTCCGGGCGTTCTCTGCGGGCGATACCAGGAACGCTGCTCCGCCTCCCCAGCGCTCTGAGTACCGGCCATAGTGCAGTTCCCAGCTCGTGAGCAGTGTCCCCTCTCCCGTGGGCAGCGCCGGATCGCGCGCCCCGATCTGCACATCCGTCGCGCCGGGCACCGCTCCGCCGAGCAGATAGGCATTGAACCGCTCCGCGCTCAGGTTTGAACCGTAGCAGGCGTACCAGACATGGCCAGGTGGGTGGTTCATTGCCGAGTCTCGTTCCCATCCCCCCTCCACCTCGGCGTAGACCGCGTCGTATGAGAGCCGGCGGGGTGCCTACGCGCCCGCGGGGACACCGGCCCCCATGTGCGTGATGATCGCATCGCCGAACTCGCTGCACTTGAGCAGCGTCGCGCCGTCCATCAGACGCTCAAAGTCGTAGGTTACCGTCTTGGCGGCGATCGCGCCTTCGACGCCCTTGACCACCAGGTCCGCCGCTTCAGTCCAGCCCAGGTAGCGCAGCATCATTTCGCCGGAGAGGATCACCGAGCCGGGGTTCACCTTGTCGAGGCCGGCGTACTTGGGCGCGGTGCCGTGCGTCGCTTCGAAGATGGCGTGGCCGGTGTCGTAGTTGATGTTGGCGCCCGGGGCGATGCCGATCCCGCCGATCTGGGCAGCGAGGGCGTCAGAGAGATAGTCGCCGTTCAGGTTCATGGTGGCGACGACGTCAAACTCCTGGGCGCGGGTCAGCACTTGCTGCAGCGTGATGTCGGCGATGGCGTCCTTCACCATGAGCATCGACTTCCACTTGCCGCCGCCGTGCGTGGCCCAGATGGCGTCGAGCGTGGCGGCGACCTCATCCACCACGACCTTCTTCTTGTCATCCACCAGCATGTCAAAGCCGGGCTCGATGAGCCTGGCGTTGTCCTCGGGCGAAAGATCGGGGTTGTGCTCTCTGTTGCCGAGAATCCAGGACTCCCGTTGGGTGACGCATTGTCCCCGGAACTCGCTGGTGGCGACGCCGAAGCACCAGTCGCGGAAGGCGCCCTCGGTGAACTTCATGATGTTGCCCTTGTGAACGATGGTCACGCTCTTGCGGCCATTCTTCAGGGCGTAGCGGATGGCGGCCCGCATGAGCCGGGCGGTGCCTTCACTGGAAATGGGCTTGACGCCGATGCCGGAGGTCTCGGGGAAGCGGATCTTCTTCACGCCCATCTCGTTCTGCAGGAAGGCAATGACCTTCTTGACCTCGGCGCTGCCGGCCTGCCACTCGATGCCGGCGTAGATGTCCTCGGAGTTCTCCCGGAAGATGACCATGTCGACGTCCTGTGGACGATGGACGGGGCTGGGGACGCCCTCGAACCAGCGCACCGGGCGCAGGCAGACGTAGAGATCGAGGATCTGTCGCAAGGCCACGTTGAGCGAGCGAATCCCGCCGCCGACCGGCGTGGTCAGCGGGCCTTTGATGCCAACGAGGTAGTCCTTGAAGTTCTCCAGCGTCTCGTCGGGGAGCCAAGAACCGGTGGCTTTGAAGGCCTTCTCGCCCGCCAGGACTTCCAGCCACTCGATGCGGCGGCTGCCGCCGTAGGCCTTCTCGACGGCGGCGTCAAAGACGCGCACCGACGCCCGCCAGATGTCAGGCCCCGTGCCGTCGCCTTCGATGAAGGGGATGATGGGGTCGCTGGGGACGTTGAGTTCGCCGGCGTGCAGTGTGATCGCGGTGCCCATGGGCTGGTCTCCGATGCTGGCTCCGGGTGGCGGAGTGGTCGTGTGTGATACCTGGGTCCGGGGAGGACGCGACCGACTATACGGAGGAAGGCATCGATTGCCCAGAAAAACCTACCCGAAACTATCGTGATTGGGCCTCGGTTGGCGCAATAAGGCATGGGCCAGGGCGTGTCGCTCCTCCGGACCCTCGCCGTGTCGATGCCAGGGGCCCAGGCCCTCCCAGGTGTGGATCGGCTCCAGGTCGGGAAAAAGTGCTGGCAGCGCGCCCGGCTCCAGGTACGTGCGGACGCCGCCCGCCCCATCCGTGTAGCTGTTCGGCCCGGACGGTTGCCAGCGGGCGGCGTAGCCGGCGTGGGTGTCGTCCGCGGTGGTGAAGGCGGTAAGGAAGGCCAGGCCCCCCCGGCGCCAGCCAACTGCTTAGCGCCGCCCGCAAGGTGGCGATGTCCTCCCAGGTGAGGATCGGGATCAGCCCGAACGCCAGGACCGCCGCGTACGAGCCGGGCCGGCCGGGGAATTCCTGGAAGTGGCACTGCAGGCAACGGATGGGAAGGCCCTCCTGCGTGGCCAGCTCGGAGAGGATCGCCACCGCCACCGCGGCGGGATCCAGGGCGTGCACCTCGTGCCCCGCTCGCGCCAACGCGAGGGCATGCCGGCCTTGGCCGCTGCCCAAGTCCAGGACGGGTCGGCCCGGGGCAATGTGCTGTTGGTGGGCGGTGAGCAGGGGGTCGGGCGCCTCGCCGTAGACAGGCGTGGTCTGGCGGTAGGCGGCGTCGAAGTCGTCGGGCATGGTGTCCTCCGGATCCGGCGGATCGCTTCCCCGATCATAGGGGCGTCAGGGCACGACAACCGCCCGGCATTGCGGCCGGGCGGCTGTGGGCGGATTTGGTTGGCCAAGCGCGAGTCGCTCAGCGGCGGCGGCGGCTCACGAGGGCGCCCAGGCCCAGGAGCGTCACGGACGCCGGGGCGGGCACGGTGCTAATGAAGAGGTTGTCCAGACGCACTTCGAAATCCGAGTCGGAGAAGAAGTACCCCGGTTCAAAGGTCGTGAAGACGATCTCGTCGTAGCCGGCCAGGATGTCGGCGAAGGTCACGCCATCCGGCAGCTTCGGCTCGTAGGTGTTCGGATCCTCATCGCCGTACCCGCCCCATCCGGCGGGCATATCCGTGGCGTTCGGATCGTCAATGGTCACGTCGAAGGTGGTCCAGTTGGCATGGGTTGCCGCATCGATCCAGGCAAACTCAAACCAGACGGAGGACCAGCCGTACCCGTTCGGATCGATGTCGTAATCGCGCAGCTCGACGACCCACGGCCGGGGGGGTGTCGATGCCAAAGAAGTCCAGCTTCAACACCTGCAGATCCACACCGAAGGTGACCGCGTCGTAGCCGGACAGATCCTGGATGAAGTCGGGGCTGGTGTCGTTGTGGTAGGTGATGCCAAAGTCGGTGAACACGGTGTGCATGTTGAAGCCGGGGTTGCCGCCGGTCTCAACGATCTCGGTGAAGCCACCGAAGCCTTGCGGGCCCTCCCAGCCCTGGGCATCGAAGCCGTCAAAGGTGACGACGGCATCGGCGGAGGCCAGGGCGGCGAAGCCCAGGCAGGTGAGTAGGGCAGCGGCGTTGGTGCGGATCATGGTGTTTCTCCTCTGAGAATGTCGGGGCAGGGTGTTGCGGGAGCTCGATTCGGTGCTATACTGCACCAGAACACTGTTCAGAACTATTCTGAACAATAAACCTGGGTCGGTCAAGCGAAATCGGCAAGAAACATGGCAAGTTCCCGAACGGATTCGATTCAGACCCCGGCACCGCTCGTGAAGGCGACTGCTAGGATGCCCGGCTTCATGACCGGGACGAGCGTGCAATCCGGCAGCGGCCCGCTGAGCCCTGAGGAGTTCCAGATCGCCGATCGGGCCGCCCGACGCCTGCACGACGAGCTGCGCACCTTTCTCGCCCACCTCCCGGTCGAGGCCCGCACCGCCAGCGGTCTGGCCCGGCATCTCTCCGTCGATCGGACCACCTGTCAACGAGCCGTTTCCGTCGCCCGCGAGCCCTGCCAGGGCCCCGAGATCATGGGTCGCCTGCCCGGCATCCCCGGCCTGCGCCAGATCGTCGCCGCGGCCCAGGGATTGGTCGGCGATCGGCCCAGCGATGATCTGCTGGCGTCACTGCAAGCCGCCATCGAGGGGTACGAGCGGCTCATTCAGCGCTTGGCCGGAAGCCAGACCAAGCTCATCCGTCGCCTCAGTGCGACACCCCTGACCGGCGAAGCGGAACCCCGGTCTGACATCGCCAGCAGCGCCAGCCGCCGTGATGCCTACGCCCAGCAACTCTTCGAGTCCGCCGCCGAACTCACCGGTCGCTACTCGGAGGTCTGGGTGGCCATCTACGCCTACCGGCCGCACCCGACGAATCGAGAGCGCCTCATCGTCTCGCGGGCCTACGGCCTGGTCGGCCATCGAGCCCGCCCCGACGCCGTCCCCTTGGTCATTCACAATTTCTCCTCGCCGGGCAGTGACGCCGAGAAGGCTGCCCCGGCCGGCCGGCTGGGACACGGCTTTGAGTACCTCGACGAACGGGCCATCGAGTCCGGCAGCACCACGGAAGTCGTGGTGCCTGAGTTCACCAGTAGCCCGCTGCCCCTCATCTCTTCCAAGCAGCCCAGCGCGTTTCTGGTGCAGTCGGTGGATGTGGATGGCGAGAGCTCTGGCGAGCCCTTTGACCTGATGTTGGCCAACCGGGCGGTGACGCCACATCCGCGCACCCAAAGCCCCGCCGTGGAGGAGACCTGGGCCATGGTCAACTTCCCGGTGCGGCACCTGCTCTTCGATGTCTACCTGCACCAGGATCTGGCCACGCGCAGCATCGCCGACCTGGAGGTGCATCTCTGGCGGCCGGACTTCGCTTCCTCGGTGACGGATCGCTGGCAGACGCGCTTCGCCCACCCGCCCAAGCTGGTCATGCTGGGGCGCGGCATCGAGGATTCCGCCGCGCCCGCCTTCGCGCGCCACCTCGAGCTGACGCGGTTGCTCTTCGAGCAGACAAACGAAGACCCGCACAACTACATCGGGCATCGCTGTGAAGTCACGCACCCCCTCTGGCGCACGGGGTACTGCATGACCTTCGACTTCGGCTCCGACAGCAATGGCGGCTAGAGCACCTTCAAGTGGACTGTAGCGTTTGCCTCTCCAAACGAGCCGCGACGGTAACGGAGCGGTCCCGACGACGACCCGACGCCAGATCGCCCTTGGCGTCCGCCGGCGTCCAGCTTGGTCGTGCAACCGCTTGCCGGGGCGCAGACACCGCGCCCTCACGGTCGCGGCTCGTTGGTGCGCTCGGTGGATACTCGCAACGCTACAGAACAAGCGAAACCGCTCTAGCGCCAAGGCCTCGCTTCAGGTGTGGCGATGGTTGGGGAGTCGATCGGGCGGGAAGGAATGGGGCGGCGCTTACGCGAACCGAATGTCGAAAGCGTCGAACTCGCGCTCGGAGGGGTCCTTCACCAGGCGCTTGTCCTGGATATAGCTCGCCAGGGCCCGATCGACGTTCTCGATAAAGGCATCCACTTCCCCTTCCTCGCCTTCCGCGACGAGCAGGACGCTGCCATCCGGCTCATTGCGCACGAAACCGGTGATCTGGTACTTGCCGGCGATGTTGTGGCAGGTGGCCCTGAATCCAACGCCTTGCACTCGGCCCTTGTATTGGACGGTGGCCCGGATCGGCATGGCTCCATTAGACCACAGGTCGGCGCATTTGGCGAGCGTGTTCGGCGCTGAGGTGGAATCAGAAGTCGATTACCAGAGTGGCGAAGTAGGAGTAGTCGTGGTGATCGGCGCCGCCGGCGTCGCTGTCGTAGCGGTCCTCCGCGCCCAGGCGCAGGCTGATCTTGGAGTCGGGGTCGAGGAGGATGTCCCAGGCCACCTCGGAGTTCACCCGGTACTCGCCGTCGCCATCCAACGCCGGGAAGGCCTCGATCTGAGCGGTCAGACGATGCCGATCACTGAGATCGTGGTGAAAGTCGAGGCTGACGATGGCCTCGGGCCGAATGCGCGTTTCCCCGCCGAGGTCGCGGGTGCCCGCCGCACCCAGTCGACCGGTCAGGGCGGTTCGCTCGGTCTCGATGAAGCGCCAGCCCAGCCCGGCGCCGAGCTGGACTCGGGCGTCCCAGTGCTTGAACTCGTCCAACTCCACCGAATTGCGCAGGAAGAACGTCCAAGGCTCGTCCGGCACCAGCCAGTCCTGCCGGCCGGTGAAGTTGAAGCGGTTGATGCGGCGGTCGCCCTCATCCTCGGTGAGCCGGTAGGTCCAGTTGAGGGCCAGGACCTCGCGCTGGGGCAGCGTGCGCGTGGCCTTGCCGCTGGTGCGGAACTCAAGGAGGTCGGAGTTGCCGCCCGTGCCGGTGACGCCGAAGCTGAGCTGGCCTTTCCAGGTGGCCGGGGGCTTCTGCTCGGCGTCGACGGGAGGTAGATCCGGCTGCGGCGGGAGTTCTTGCCTCTCCGGCACCGCCAGCGGCGTCGCGGACTCGCGGGCCGGCACCACCAGTGTCGGGTCCGCCAATCCCGGATCCAGCGGGGGTTCCGCGACCGCCGTGACCGCCGTCGCTACCAGCCAGGCGCAGACGCAGTAGCCCGCCCGGCCTGCGGCGGACGCGGTTCGATGGCGACAAGGCCGAGCGAGGCGGGTCATGCGCCCAAGGGTATCGATCTCGCGCCCCCCAGACGCTGAACACTCAGACCAGACTGCGTGGAGGCGACCAAAACTAGGGCAGGCCCAGACGCGACCTGGCCGACCGGAGGAGACGTTCGCTCAGGGCGTCGTCGACGAAGGGGCCGACGCTGATGACGGCGCTGGATCCTGACTCCTGGACGCGGATGTTGACCTTGACTCGTCGATCGCCCGCCACGCCGATGAGGGTGGCGGCTCCGATGTCGACCTGTCGATGCGAGAGGGTGTAGCCGTGGGCGGGCAGGGCCTCCGCGAAGGCGGCGGCAGCGGTGGGGACATCGACCGGCAGTGAGGCTCGCGTCCCGCCGGCGCTGAGTGGTTCGGTGCCCACGTCGTCGAGGCGGTCGCCATACAGGCGCCAGAAGTTACAGCCGACCAGGCAGGGGAGGGCGAAGAGCAGCAGGAGAAGGGGAAGCCGTTTCACAGTCGTGCCTCGGGCGGGAGGTCAAGGGGTGCGGGGGCTGGAGAGACTGCCCCTGGACAGCGTCCACCGCAAACGGCGTGCCGGTATGGGGAGATACGCTGGCGACACCGAGCGATCGACGCCGCCCGGAGGCACGAGGAATCGCATTGCTTGGTCGTGAGAGTCGGTGAGGAAAGGGCGGTGGCGGGCGTTGCTGGCCGGGCAACCCCTTGAATTGGGGTTGGGTTGCCAGTCTGAGGTGGACCTGCGATGATGCGGTGTGAAGTGGATCGGAGGCCAACTCGGACGCGCTTGCGTGCGAGGGGGTCGTCTGTTCAAATGTTTGCCCCCGTTCCACGCGATCAAAAACCTAACGCCGAGGTATTTCATGGCCATTCGGATCAAGTCTCGCAGCGGCGAGTCAATCGAGCAGATGATGAGGCGCTTCAAGAAGCTCTGCGAGAAGGAAGGGCTCATCAAGGACATCAAGAAGCACCAGTACTACGAGAAGCCCTCGGAGCGTGCCCGTCGCGCTGCGCGCAAGAACGCCAAGCGCCAGGCCACCGATTCTCGTCGGGGCAGCCGTCCCACCACCAGCCGTCCCAGCCGGTAAGCGTCGCTGCGAGGGATGCGACGGTTTTGAGGCGGCTGCTCTGGGGCCGGCCTCCTTTCCGGTCGCGGTTCCGGCTGCGATCTTGCGCCGGGACCAACTCGATTCGACACTTCCGGGGCTCGTTCGAGACACTGTTTCTCGACTGCTCTGCTTCGCTCGCCTTCGACGTTTGATCCGCCACGGCTGTAGCGTTCAGACCTGACTGCACACAAACAAATCGGTTTCACACACACCGCGCGCACGAGGACCCACCCATGATCTGCGACCTCGCCCAGACGTCGTTCCTCACGTTGGCTGCCGACTTGGACCCGGCCTACTTCATCGCACCCGTTGCGGCGATCCTCGGCCTTATCATGGCCTTCGTCTTTTCGCGAAAGGTCATGAAGGAGTCCGAGGGCGATGAGAAGATGATCGAGATCGCCGAGGCGGTCCGGCAAGGCGCCATGGCCTATCTCAAGCGGCAATACAAGGTCGTGGCCATCGTCTTCGTCTGCCTGGTCGTGGTTCTGGGGATCATCGCCTCGCTCGGTCTGCAGCCCTTCCTTTCCATGCTGGGCGTGCCCGTCGCCGGTCTCTTCTCCGGCCTCTGCGGCTGGTTCGGCATGAAGATGGCGACCAACGCCTCGGCCCGCACCACCCACGCCGCCAAGCAGTCGCTCAACGCCGGTCTCACCGTCGCCTTCCGTTCCGGCGCCGTCATGGGCCTGGTCGTGGTGGGCTTCGCCCTACTCGACGCCAGCCTCTGGTTCTTCATCCTCAACAGCTTCACCGATTTCACCCTGGCGGCTCTGACCACCGTCATGCTGAGCTACGGCATGGGTGCTTCCACGCAGGCGCTCTTCGCCCGCGTCGGCGGCGGCATCTACACCAAGGCCGCTGACGTCGGGGCGGATCTCGTAGGGAAGGTCGAGGCGGGCATCCCCGAGGACGATCCCCGCAACCCCGCCACCATCGCCGACAACGTCGGTGACAACGTCGGCGATGTCGCCGGCATGGGCGCCGATCTCTACGAGTCGTACTACGGCTCCATCCTCGCCACCATGGCCCTGGGCGCCGCCGCCGCCGCGGGCGTCATCGCCACCAACCCCGGCACCGAGACTGATCCCCTGACCATGGGCGTCAGACTCGCCACGGCTCCCTTGGCCCTGGCGGGAATCGGCATCATTCTCTCGCTGGTGGGCATCTTCTCGGTGAAGGCCAAGGAAGGGGCGGGCTTCGCGCAGCTGCTCAAGGGTCTGCACAAGGGCGTCTACGTCGCCTCCGGCCTCATCATCGTGGTTGGAGCAGGACTCCTCTACTACCTCTTCAACGGCACTCCGGTGAACTGGTGGGGCGTCTGGCTTTCCATCGTCTCCGGTCTCGTCGCCGGTCTCGTTATCGCGCACGCCACGGAGTACTACACGTCGTATGAGTACAACCCCACCAAGCGGATCTCCGAAGCCGCCATCACCGGTCCGGCGACGGTCATCATCGGCGGCATCGCCGAGGGCATGAAGTCCACCTGGCCCAGTCTGCTCACCATCATCCTGGCCATCATCGCCGCCTTCAGCTTCTCGGGCGGCGGCGACAACTTCCTCATGGGTCTCTATGGCGTGGGCATCGCCGCCGTCGGCATGCTCTCCACCCTGGGCATCACGTTGGCGACCGACGCCTACGGTCCGATCGCCGACAACGCCGGCGGCAACGCCGAGATGACCGGCCAGCCGCCGCACGTGCGTGAACGCACCGACATGCTCGACTCCCTGGGCAACACCACCGCCGCCACCGGCAAGGGTTTCGCCATCGGTTCGGCAGCCCTGACCGCGCTGGCGCTCTTCGCCGCCTACGTGCAGATCGTGCAGGTTCGGATCACCGAGCAGGGCAACCAGTACATCACCGCGACCCACGCCGAAGTCCTGGAAGCGGGTGGTGTGGACAGTCCCACCGCCTTCTACAGCGGCTACGGCAAGTTCGCCATCGTCCTGCCCAACGCCGAAGAGGCGGACGGCGGTATGTGGATGAACCGCGACCGGGTTCCCGCGACCGTTCGCGACAACCTGCACATCGGCACGGAAGTGGCGTTGCACCGGGCAGAGGGCGAGCCGGAGGACTATGCCCAAGTCGCCTCCTGGGTCGCGGATTTCGGCAGCGGTGAGAATCCCTCGTCGCTGCACATCTCGGCTGCCAAGAACGCCTCGCTGCGCGACGTTCTGACCTTCTACAACGTGACCCTGATGAACCCGCTGGTTCTGGGCGGCATCTTCGCGGGCGTGCTGCTGGCCTTTCTCTTCTGCGCCTTGACCATGGATGCGGTGGGCCGGGCCGCCAACAAGATGATGGTCGAGTGCCGTCGTCAGTTCGGCCGCATGCGTGAAGGCTTCCGCAAGCAAGGCCTCAGCGAGGAGGACATCCGCGACCCGGGCAAGTGGCCGCACAAGGTGGAAGTCGACGGTCACATGTACCCCGACTACGCCAACTGTGTCTCCATCTCCACCTCCGCTGCCCAGAAGGAAATGGTCGTTCCGGCCAGCCTCGCCATCATCGTTCCCATCGCCATCGGCCTGGTGCTGGGCGTGCCCGGCGTCATGGGCATGCTCGCCGGCGGCCTGACCTCCGGCTTCGCCCTGGCCATCTTCATGGCCAACGCCGGCGGCGCCTGGGATAACGCCAAGAAGCTCATCGAATCCTTTGGCAAGACCACGGCTCAGGAACTCGTCGATGGCACGGGCAACTCCAACACCGTCCCCGCCTCCATCAAGGACGACCTGCTGCTGCGCTCCGAGCAGCTCATCGCCGAGGGCCACGGCGACGCCATCATCTACGGCAAGGGCTCCGAGGATCACAAGGCGACCGTCGTCGGCGACACCGTCGGCGATCCCTTCAAGGACACCTCCGGTCCTTCGCTCAATATCCTCATCAAGCTGATCTCGATCGTCTCGGTCGTCTTCGCCGGCGTCATCGTGAAGTTCGGCCCGATGATCGGCGACCTGATCGGCCTGGGCTGATCCATCCCCGCGGGGACTCAAGTCCCCGCGCCCGTACCACGTTCCCAGCCAACGCCCCCTCCGCCGGGGCGTTTTCCTCGCGCCGCGCCGCGGCTTGTTCCGCCGCGATAGCCGGTCTACTGTCTCCTTGATTGAGAGCCCCGCGATCCGAGCCACTCGAAGGAGAGACCAATGCCCCAGCGACCTGTCCTGCTTCTCACGATGGTTGTCCTGGCACTGCTCGCCGCCAATCTGGGCGGCTGCGCCACCGCCCAGGGATCCAACCCCGCCGAGAAACGCGCCTACGCCTTGAGTATGGTCGACCAGACGCTGAGCGATCTCTATGCCCAGCGTCCCGAGGCGAAGGCCAAGGTGCGCGCCGCCGCCGGCTACGGCGTCTTCTCCAACATCGGTACGAATCTCATCTTCGTCTCCACCGGCGGCGGCTTCGGCGTCATCCGCGACAACGAGACCGGGGACGACACCTTCATGAAGATGGGCGAGGTCGGCGTCGGGCTGGGGCTGGGCCTGAAGGACTTCCGAGCCGTCTTCATCTTCCACGACCCGAACGTGCTGATCGACTTCATTGACGCCGGCTGGGAGTGGGGCGGGGAGGCGGACGCCGTCGCCAAGTCCGGCGACCAGGGCGGAGCCGTCGGCGCTGCCGGCAACGTGCACCGCGGCATCGAGGTGTACCAGTTCACGGAGAACGGCATCGCCCTCTCCGCGACGGTGAGCGGCACCCGCTACTGGCCAGATGAGGAGCTGAACTGACCTGAAGGCGTCAGTGCCCAGCGGCAGTGCGGATCTGTCCGTACTAGACTGCCCACTATGTTCCGCCACGACGACCGCACAGAGCGAGAGCTGGCCGAACTCGCCCGGGCCTACCAACGCCGGCGCGGGTGGCGGTCGCTGTTACGAGGTAAACCCCTGCGCACGCTACAACATGCGGCAGCGGCGCGGCGGTTCTCGCATCCCCATCGCAATCTCTTTGTCGCTGGCTTGCCGAAGTCCGGCACCACCTGGCTGGAGCGGATGCTCGTTTCCGTGCCCGGCTACCGCAAGTGGATTCCCGGCTACATCCCCCAGACCGGCCACGACCTCCTGCCCGGCACGCTCGACTGCCCACCGGTCGGCTACACGGTGACGCGTGTCCACACTCGGCCACGCCGGCGCAACCTCAACGTCCTGCATGCGACCGGCCGACCCTACGCCGTTCTCTACCGTGATCCGCGCGATATTGCGGTCAGTTCCTACTTCTACGCTCGCAACGATGCGGAGGTGCAGTACCACGCGAAGGCGAAGGCCGTCAATCTCGACGCCTGGATCGATCTCTTCATCGACGAGCGCCTGGAGGAGTACCTCGCCTGGTGCACCGGCTGGCTGGAGAGGCGTGATCCGGAGCGCGGGGCGGTCTTCCGCTACGAAGAGCTTCTGCGCGACACCGAAGACCAGTTCGCGAAGGTCCTGCAGCACTTCGAGATTGACCTGCCCGCAGAGCAGGTCAAGGCCATCGCCGAGGCGCACAGTTTTCAGAAGGCGACCGGCAGGCAGGCGGGCCAGGAGGACGCGACCTCCTTCAACCGCAAGGGCGTGGCGGGGGATTGGATCAACCACTTCAGCGCTGAGCACAGCGAGCGCTTCCGCAGCTGCGCTGACGACCGCCTCGAGCGCATCGGGTATACCTGGGACGACTAAATGGGCTATCGCAGGCAGCACAAATCGCGCTGGTACCAAGGCAAACCGCTGAAGACGATGCAGCGGGCCATCGTGTCGATCTGGCATCATTACCCGCATCGCAACCTTTTCGTCGTGGGGCTGCCCAAGTCGGGGACGAGCTGGCTCAACCGCATGGTGGCGGAGGTGCCGGGCTATCAGAAGTGGACGCCGCCCTACATCACCTGGACGGACCACACGCTCGAGCCGGAGACCTTGCGCCAGCCGCCCGTCGGGTACACGGTGACCAAGCTGCACTGCAAGCCCACGCCGGCGCACCTGCAGCTCTTCAACTCGGTGAAGCGCCCCTATGTCATCATTCACCGTGATCTGCGCGATGTGGCGGCGAGCTGGTACTTCTTTGCGCACAACGTCGCCACCGACCCGCACGCCGACCCCATCAAGGCGATGAGCAAGGAAGAGGCGCTCGATTACTGGGTGAAGAATCGTTTACCCGACTACATCTCCTGGGTGAACGGCTGGGCCGACGGGCGTGACCCGCAGTACGGCATGATGATCCGCTACGAGGACCTGCTCGCCGACGCACCGGGCATGATGGGCCGCGTCTTCGACCACTACGAGGTCGGTCTCAGCAAAGAGCAGGTTCGCCGCATCACCGACAAGCACGCCTTCAAGACCGCCACCGGTCGGGAGGCCGGCCAGGAGGACCCCAACGCCTTCAACCGCAAGGGCGTCGCCGGCGACTGGGTCAATCATTTCACGCCGCAACTCAAGGCCAAGTTCAAGGAGATCGCCGGCGAGACGCTTCAGCGCTTTGGGTACGTCACCGACGAGGACTGGTGACCGAGGTAGGCAAGGCGGCGCTCGGTGATTCATGACCCGTCGCCGGAATCTCAGACTTCGCATTTCCGATGAGCGAGTCAACGCAGGACAATCCGACGATTCGGCCAGGCAGCACGGTCGCGGTCACCGGTGCTACCGGCTTTGTCGGCCGAAGCACGGTCCGCGCCTTGCTCGCCGCGGGGTATCGGGTTCGGGCCCTGGTGCGGAATGTCGAACGGGCGCGAGGGGTCCTCCCCGCAGGCGACCTCGACCTCGTCGAAGGCGAGGTGTTTGACTCGACCGCTCTGCGCGGACTACTCGCCGGCGCCAGCGCCACCATCCACCTCGTCGGCATCATCGAAGAGCGGCCTCGGCGTGGCGTCATCTTCGAGCGCTTGCACACGCAGGCCACCCGCTGCATCGCGGAAGCCACACTGACTGCGGGGATCAAGCGCTACCTGCACATGTCCGCCCTGGGCGCCCGTGCCCAGGCGCCGAGCGTCTACCACCGCACGAAGTACGCCGCGGAGAGAATCGTGCGCAGCAGCGATCTCGCCTGGACGATCTTCCGGCCATCGCTGATTGTGGGGCCGGAGGGCGAGTTCGCCCGGATGATGCAGGCCTGGGCGCGGGGGAAGGCGCCGCCGTACTTGTTCCTGCCCTACTTCGGCGCGGGCTTGCTGGGGCTGGGTCGGCGGTCACGGGTGCAGCCGATCGCCGTGACGGATGTGGCGGACTGCTTCGTCGCGGCGCTGAGTCGTCCCGCATCAATTGGCAAAGTCTACGACCTGGGTGGACCGGAGGTGTTCACCTGGCCGGCGATGCTGCGGCGGGTGCGCGATCTGACGCCCGGCGCCGGTCGCTGGCGCCGGCCGATTCCTATGCCCGCCTGGCTGGCGCTGCTGCTGGCCGGATCGGCGGCGCGGCTGGGAGTGCCGGGGCTCCTTCCCTTCAACGCCGCCCAGGTGCGAATGAGCCAGGAGGACTCGATCTGCAACCCGTCGCCGGCGTTCTGGGAGCTGGATCTGGCGCTGACGCCTCTGGCTGCGGCGCTGGCAGGCGGGGGGGCAGGCCGCGTAGGCTGTCTGCGACCGCGAGAGGAGGCGCCCGATGAGTAAGCGGCAGAACCTGCTGACGATCCTGATCTTCATCGGGCTGGTGGCGGGCGTGCTGGTCGGGCACTTCCTGCTGCACGATGCCTCGCCCGCCAACCCCGCCGACCACGATCAGATGCTGGGCCTGTGGAAGTCGCTGGGCGATGTCGTGCTCATCAGGCCGCTCAAGATGATCGTGGTGCCGCTCATCTTCATCAGCGTTGTCGTGGGGATCAGCTCCCTGGGCGATCCGGCTCGCCTGGGCCTCGTGGGCAGCGCTACTGTCGTCTACTACCTCTCCACGATGTTCATCGCGGTGACGATCGGCCTGATCCTGGTCACCAGCATCAAGCCGGGCGCCAATCTCGATCCAGACTTCCGCGATCAGCAGGTGGCCCAGTTCGAGACCCAGGAAACCAGCCAGACCATCCTGCAGGCGGAGCGCAAGCTGGGCTCCGCCTGGATGAACCTCATCAAGCAGATCATCCCTGACAATCCCCTGCGAGCAGCGGTGGACGGCCGGGTGCTCTCCGTCATCACCTTTGCCATCCTGCTGGGGCTGGCAATCAGCGCCCTCGGGCCACGCGGGGCCCCGGCCCAACAGCTCTTCGAGGCGCTGTTCCGGGCCCTGATGGTCATGATCCACTGGATCCTCTGGCTGACGCCCCCCGGGGTGTTCTTCCTCACCGCCTGGAGCGTGGGCAAGCTGGGGCTAGGGGAAATGGCCGGGCCCATCGGGCTGTACATGCTGGTGGTGATCGTCGGGCTCCTCCTGCACGGGGCCGTGGTGCTGCCGCTCGTGCTCGCGATCTTCGGCAAGTGCAATCCCTACCGCTTCATGTGGAAGATGCGCCGGGCCTTGATGACCGCCTTCGGCACCGATTCCTCAAGCGCCACCCTGCCCGTCACCCTGGAGGTCGCGGAGGAGGAGGCGGGCTGCTCGCGCAAGGCGGCGAACTTCGTCCTGCCCCTTGGGGCGACGATCAATATGGACGGGACCGCCCTCTACGAAGCCGTGGCGGTGGTCTTCCTCTTCCAGGCCTTCGACATCCCGCTCGCTTTCCCGGAACTCCTGATCGTGGCCATCACCGCCACCCTCGCCGCCGTGGGTGCGGCCGGCATCCCCTCCGCCGGCCTGGTGACCATGGTCATCGTCATCATGGCGGTGAACACGGCCCTGAACGATCCGGGCAAGTCGCTGGATCTGGCAGCGATCGGCATCATCCTGGGCGTGGACCGCATCCTCGACATGTGCCGCACGACGGTGAACGTCTGGGGCGACGCTGTGGGAGCGAGGATCATCACCCGCCTGGTGCCGGATGAATCCGGCGCGGACCGGCGTGCAAAACGTCAGAGACCCGCCCCGAGTGGGTGAGGAGGGCCGGTCGCCGAGAGCGGGGGATTGCCTTAGGATGGGCGTTCGCCGGCGTGGCGCCCTGCGACCCCGTCGGCTGCGATCCGGACCCGATCAGGCCCCTGAAACAAGAGGCGGCAGATGACCCAAGAGCGTGAGATCAACCTCGTCATCCCCCAGGAAGGGCTCGTCGATATCCCCGCCGGCCCCGACGATCAACTCGTCCGTCAGCAGGCGGCATCCGGGCTGGAACTCGAGGATGTCGAGTCCGAGGAACTGCTCATCAACATGGGGCCGCAGCACCCGGCGACGCACGGCGTGCTCCGGGTCGTCTTGCGCACGGACGGCGAGATCGTGCTGGAAGCCGTGCCGCACATCGGTTACCTGCATCGCTGCGCTGAGAAGATCGGCGAGAACGTCGCCTACTACCAGTACCTGCCCTACACCGATCGCATGGACTACGTGGCGGGGATGAACGAGAACTGGGCCTTCTGCGCGGCCGTCGAGAAGCTCGCCGACATCCAAGTGCCGCGCCGGGCCGAATTTATTCGCGTCATCATCGGCGAACTGCAGCGCATCGCCTCGCACTTGGTGACGTTCGGCACCTACGGCATGGACATCGGCGCCTTTACGCCCTTCCTCTACGCCTTCCGTGAGCGCGAGTACATCCTCGACCTCTTCGAGATGGTTTGCGGAGCCCGCCTGACCTATTCCTACTACACGATCGGCGGCGTCACCCACGACTTCCCGACCGGCTACCTGGAGAAGGTCTCCGAGTTCCTCGACTACTTTGAGCCCAAGGTCAAGGAATACAACGACCTGCTCTCCTACAACCACATCTTCGTCAAGCGCACCGCCGATGTCGGCATCCTCACGCCCGAGATGGCGATCGATTATGCCTGCACCGGCCCGGTGCTGCGCGGCTCCGGCCTGCCCTACGATCTGCGGCGGGACAAGCCGTACTCCGTCTACCCCGAACTCGACTTCGAGGTCTGCGTGGGCAGTGGCGAGCAAGGCACGGTCGGCGATAGCTGGGATCGCTACATCGTGCGCATGTTGGAGATGGTGCAGAGCTGCAGGATCATTCGTCAATGCATCAAGATGATTCCCGACGCCTCGGACAATCCCGAGACGGGCGGCAAGCATCGCGTGAAGCTGCCGCGTAACTTCAAGCCGAAGGCCGGCGAGGTGTTCGTCGAACTGGAGAACCCGCGGGGGACGCTGGGCTTTTTCGTCGAATCGCAGGGCGGCGCGCAGCCCTACCGCGTCAAGGCCCGGGCCGGGACCTTCTGCAATCTCTCAGCCCTGGGGCCGATCAGCGAGAATGTCCTGATCGGCGACATGCCGGCGATCATCGGCTCGATCGACATCGTCATGGGCCAGGTCGACCGCTAAGCCGCCAGCGGCGAATCACCAATCAGGTTTGATACTCATAAGCCAGGGCAACGCGCAGCGCCGCCCTGGGTAGGCTCAGGCCTCCCTTTGCACACCCAGCTTGCGCATTTGCCGCAGGGCTTGAGCTATCTCCTTGCCGCGCTTCTCCTTTCGTTGTTGTCGATCGCGATTCGTGAGATGTGCTTCGTCGCGCAGGGTGAGGAAGCGTTCGTAACGGCCTTGGTCGAGCGAGCCCAACTGCACCGCGGCGCACACCGCGCAGCCAGGTTCGTGCGTGTGGGTGCAATCGCGGAAACGACAGTCCTGCGCCAGTTCATCAATGTCGCCGTAGGTCTGCTGCAGGCTCTCATCGTCGAGCCAGAGGCGCACCGTGCGCAGGCCGGGCGTGTCGATGAGTATGCCGCCTTCGGGGAGGAAGACCATCTCGCCGCAGGTCGTGGTGTGCCTGCCACGTCGGTCCGACTCGCGCACCTCTCCGATGGGCAGGCAGGCGTCGCCGACCAGGACGTTAATGATCGACGACTTCCCCACGCCTGAGGGGCCGAGCAGGGCCAGCGTGCGGCCGCGCCCGGCATGCGTCAGCAGATCGCCCATGCCCGCGCCGGAGAGAGCGCTGACGGCATAAACCGGCACCGCCGGCGCCAAGCGCGATATCGCGTCCATCGCGATGTCCGGTTCAAGGCAGAGGTCCGCCTTGTTGAGAACGAGGATCGGGTCGGCGCCGCTGTCGTGGGCCAGGGCCAGGTAGCGCTCAATCTGCTGGGCGTTCGTGGAGCGGCCGTCGTCGAGGGCGGCGATGAGAAAGACGGTGTCGACGTTGGCGCAGAGCACCTGCTCCTCAACGAGGTCGCTGTGCCTGGCGACGGTGGCCCGGCGGGAGAAGGCGCTCTGCCGGGGCAGAAGCGCGTGGATCATGTAGGGGGAGTCGTCAAGGGCAGGGGCGACCGCCACCCAATCGCCGACGACGGGACGCTGCGCGCGGCCGGGCGACTCGTGTCGCAGCCGACCGGTGAGTTCCGCGGGATGCGTTCCCGTTTCATCGACGATGAGAGAGAGATTGCGCTCCGCCCGCACGACGCGCGCGGCGTCAAGGCCTTGCGCGGCGAAGGGGCGAAACAGTTGCTGGGTGAGTGAGTTCCAACCGAGATCGGAAAGTTGCATTGCCTGGTTCCAAGTGGTTAGCGCGCGGGCTTGTTCTGCCGGCGCTGGGTACGGGAGCGACGGGGCCAACGCGGACGCCGGGGCTGAGCCGGGGCGTGGCGACGTTGGCGGGGGGCTCGGGGCGCGCGGGAGGGGGCGGAGGCTGCGTGGCAGTCCGCTTCGAAAGCGCTCCACGCCGCAGGTTCGGCGAAGGAATAGGGATTCCATTCGTGACTGATGAGCGACATAAGGGAGTCCTTTGCGGAGGGGGACGGGCTTGGGCTGCGACGAGTCAGGGCGCAACAACACCCCGCGCGCCGAGGGACGGCGCGTTGCAGGTCGGAATCGCCACGCTTGGCGAGACCGATCGCCTCGGGGGAGACGTGCGCGGGGCCCGGGGGATGGGGGTGAAAGGACACAGCAACAGCCCGCGGGCAATGAATGCACCTGGGGGCCGACTGCTGCGAAACGAAAAACGGCCATCCATTCGGACGACCGTCAGCAGGCAGGGCTAACCATGTTCAATGGTTCAGCTTCGGACGTCCCCAGGGCGCACAAGGGTCTGATTGTCGACGCTGATGACGATCATTATCAAGGCGCTCCTTTCTGGCGTTCATAAGAGTTCGTACCGAAGTCGTGCGAAACCTAACACCGATTCTTCGGAGAGGCAAGTGTTCCTTCCCCACTTTTTCGGTCTTACGGCTCTGACGTTGCACTGATCTTCATGCTTCTCGCTAGAAACCTCGATTCGGCCTCACTTCGGCGCGTCTCGAGTGAGCGCCGCGGTTGGCAGGCGGGCCGGGTGGCCGGTGGCGTCGATGGGGTGGCGACCCGGCGTCGAGGAGGGGAGGCCAACCCGGTCCCACCTGTCTGGGTGTGTGTGGCGGTAAGGGGCCTCCGATAACGCAGCCTCAGTTGCTTTCTGCGGCCTGGGCGAGCGATACATCGAGCGGAAACGGGCCCTAGAAGTGGACGGGCTGTGCCGTCTGTCCGATGTGCGAGGGAGCGGCTTGTGGCGCCGTTCGGTTGAATACAGGAAGAGAAAGGATCGAGCCATGCTGGCCATCAACACCGGCTTCTTCGTGCAGCTTCCCGCCGAGACGGGACAACGCGTGCTCTGCCCCGCGACCGTCACTGATTTCCAGGAAGGCATCTTCGTCGCTGTCTTAGAAGACGAGGACTTCACGTTCGAAGCCGACCAGGAACTGCTCATCTTCTTCGAGCACCGGCGCGAATTCATGCAGCAGGCGGCCCGCATCCAGACGGTGACGCCCACGAGCAAGGGACTCACCATCAGCTTCACGACGACCGGCGACCCCGTGTCCGCCGAAAGCCGTCAGTGCTTCCGCGTCTCCACGGTGCTCAGCGACCTCCTCGCTAAGTTCGGCGAGGAAGAAGACTGCGACGTGCTCGATGTCAGCATGACCGGCTGCAGTGTGGTGGCGACAACGCTGTATCCCGTTGGCGGGAGCCGCACGCTGACGCTGCACTTTGACGGTCAGTCCTTCACGGGATCGGCTGTCATCCAGAGCATCCGCGAGCTCGATGGCGGGCGGTTCCGCTACGGGTTGCACTGTGCCGAGAGTACCGCCGGCAAAAAGAGCGAACTCTTCCGCGGCCTGCAGAGCATCAGCATCGCCATCCAGCGCCTGCAGCTCCGCCGGCAAGCCGGAGCGGCCTGAACACCTGAGCGGCTTCCCTTCCGATCACCCCAGCGCCGTCGCCGCGCCCCTTCTCAGGGCCACGGCATTCGTGCGGCTAGAAATGGGCGAGGCCGGACTCGAACCGGCGACCTATGCTGTGTAAGAGCAGTGCTCTAGCCAACTGAGCTACTCGCCCGCCAGTAGACATAACCATGCTAGCACACGCCGCTGGAAAGGGGCCGGGCGCGCGGTCCGAATCCGTCTGGGGCGCAGGAGAGCGGCCAGCGTCCCTTGCGGCCGCCTTGGCGATAGACTTGCGGGCATGTCGCTCGTCGCCGACCTCGTCTACGCCCTGATCGTCCTGCTGCTGTCGCCGATCTGGCTGACACGCATGATTCGCACGGGCAAGATCCGCACGGACTGGCGCGGGCGCTGCGGCCACTGCGATGTCCCCAACGGCTCGCCGGGGCAAGGCTCGGTTGGTGGGGGGCGTGGGGTTGGTGGGCGTAGTGGGGTTGGTGGGCGTAGTGGGGGTGGTGGGGGTAGTGGGGGTCGGGTGCTGTTGCATGCGGTGTCGGTGGGGGAGGTCAACGCCCTGCGGACGCTCGTGCCGCTGCTTCGGGACGAGGTCGAACTGGTCATCGCCACCACCACGGACACCGGCTTCGCCCGGGCCCAGGCCCTCTTCGGCTCGGAGTCCGCGGTCGTCCGCTACCCCTTCGACTTCTCCTGGATGGTCCGGCGGTTCCTGAAGCGAGTTCAGCCGGACGCCGTGGGCCTGATCGAGCTTGAGGTCTGGCCCAACTTTATGCGAGCCTGCCAGCGACGAGGAATTCCCGTCGCCGTCATCAACGGCCGGCTGAGTGAACGGTCTTTTGGCAACTACCGCCAGGTTCGGCCGCTACTGGCGGGCACCTTTCGCAGGCTGGCCCTGGCGGCGGTGCAGGATGAGGCGTACGCCGAGCGCTTCCGGGCCCTCGGGGTCGCGGACGACTTGGTTCGCGTGACCGGTTCGATGAAGTGGGACAACGCGGTCATCACGGATGCGGTCGAGGGCGCCGTCGATCTGGCCCGGGAGATGGGCATCGACCTCGCCCGGCCCCTGGTCGTGGCCGGCTCCACGGCTCCCGACGAAACGGCGCTCATCGCCGCGGCCATGCCGGAGGGCGTGCAGCTTCTCGTCGCTCCTCGTAAGCCGGAGCACTTCGACGAGGCGGCCCGGGATCTGGGCGGCCCGCGGCGGCGCTCGCAGCCGGACCTGCCGGGCTGCCCGGACCGCTTTCTCCTCGACACGATCGGCGAGCTGCGGGCGGCGTACTCCCTGGCTGATGTCGCCGTGGTGGGGCGATCGTTCGGCAACCTGTATGGCTCCGACATGACCGAGCCCATCGCGGTGGGGGCGGCGACCATGATCGGCCCAGCCGTGAGCGACTTCGCCCAGATGTTCGAGGCCTTTCACGCGGCCGGGGGCATCATCCAGACAGAGCGTCAGCATCTGGCCGAGACGGTCGCCCGACTGCTGGCGGATGAGGGCGAGCGGGGGGGCCCTCGTGGAGCGGGGCCGGTCGGTGATCCGCAGCCAGCAAGGGGCCTCGCGCAGGCATGCGGAGTTGTTGCTAGAACTGGCAGGATGCGGGCCCAGCCGCCCGGGAAAGGAACCGACATGACGACCCCGAGCATCATGGCCGGAGCGCCAACCACGAACTTTGCTGTCTACCATCGCCTGCGTTTTCAGACGGGCGACACCATCGTCTGCATCGATCTCGGGGGCGGCGAAACCTACGCCATCATGCGCGACATCGAGATGGGACGGGCTAAGGAGGCCAAGGCCGCTCGCCACGTTCACTGCCCGCCCGACTTCGCACCGGCGTCGGGACTGTCCGGCGATCGTGAGATCGGCAACGCCCAGGCCGCCGCGGAACTGCTCATGCAAAAGGGCGTTGGCAAGATCACCGCCGACCGCTCCCTGCCCTTCCTCTACGTGCAGCACCTGCAAGAGCGTGGCATCGAGGTCATCTGCGATGCGGACTTCGGCCTGCTTGCCCGCCGCATGAAGGACGACTGGGAAGTGGCGCAGCTGCGCAAGGCCCAGGACGCCACCGAGCAAGCCATCCGCCGCGCCTGCGAGACCATCGCCAATGCCAGCGCCGATGCGAAGGGCGTCCTGCAACACGAAGGCGAGGCCCTGACCAGCGAGCGCGTGCGCTTCCTGATCGAGCTTGACCTCATGAAGCAGAACTTCTCCGCCCCGCCCTCCATTGTCATCAGCGGCCCCGCCGGTGCGGACTGCCACGATCTCGGGTCGGGCGATCTGCGCACCGGCGAACCGATCATCATTGACGTCTTCCCCCGTGATCGGGCGACGCTCTACAACGGCGATTGCACCCGCAGCGTCGTGCACGGCGACATTCCCGAGGAAGTGGCCCGCATGCACCAGGATGTCGTCGACGCCAAGGCCGCCGCGGAAGCGGTGTCGAAGGTCGGCATCACCGGCGAGGACGTGCATAAGGCCGCCTGCGAGGTGTTCGTTTCGCGCGGCCGCCGCATCGGCCTGCCGGCTGAGGGCGAGGACGACTCGCTTGCGTTCTACACGCACGGCACCGGGCACGGCATCGGCCTGGAGGTGCACGAAACGCCGCTCCTCGATCGGGCCGGGCCGCCGCTCGTTGCAGGCGACGCCCTCACCGTCGAGCCGGGCCTGTATTGCAAGGCGATCGGTGGCATCCGCGTCGAGGACATGGTCATCGTCCGCAAGGACGGCTGCGAGAACCTGAACACGATCGACATGGGTTTGGTCTGGAAGTGAGCTGAGGTGGATGGTGCAGGCGCTCGCACCGCTGGGCGTCAGACCGACCCGACCGCCGTTCGCGCCTTCTTAAGTTGTCGCGTCAGGCGTTTCTCCGAGACGGGCAAGGCCGTGCCCAGTTCCTGCGCGAAGAGTGAGATGCGCATCTCTTCGATCATCCAGCGCAGCGTTCGCAGTTCCACGTGCTGCCGATGTTCGCCGTCGCCGGCGCTCCACAACTCCAGGAACGCTTCCAACGTGGGCTTCAACTCTCTGAAACGGCGAGCATCCCGGTCGGGGCCGGCGTCGCGGATCTTGCGGTACCGCCGAGTCGCGCCCTCCAGGTAGCGCGGGTACTGCTGCAGCCATTCCCAGGCCGTCGCGGTGGCGAAGTCTGTCGGCAGGAGCAGGTCGAGTTGGCGGCGAATGTCGGTCGCGATATCGCTCCAGGCCGGCAGGGCGTCAGCTAACGCTGCCAAGAGCTTCGCGGCCGGTTCGAAGATGCCCAGCAGCAGCCGGCCGATCTCGACGGTTGTCAGGGCCAGCGCCTCCGAGCCCTCTTCAAGACAACGCCGGTAGGCGACCTCATCGCGAGGCAAGGCACGGTCGGCCAGGAACGCTCGTTCCACGATGCGCCCGGCGAACTCGCGGCGAAGCGACTCGGCGCTCATCCAAGGGGAGGCGTGCAGCAGCAGCGCTTGCCACTGCGGCAAGTGGTCGATGTGGAGGTTGATCGTTCGGCCGAAGTGCAAGGCGATGAGCCGCGCCAGGCCGATCCTCGTTGCCGCCTCCGCCTTCTCGCGCGACTCGAGCAGGCGCAAAGCCGGCCCCTCTTCGAGATCGACGATGGCCGGGAAGCCCACGACTTCACCTTGCTTGGCACGAACCGTCACGTACTCCGGCAAGTCGCCGAAGTCCCAGTCGAGCAGGCGATCGCGGTTCCAGGGCGTGTCGGCGATGGCGGCGAGGCGCTCCTGCAGCGAGTCGGCGACTTCCCTGCGAATCAGCCCCAGATCATCGCCCGTCGCCACGGCGTTGCCCGCTTCGTCTATCACCGCGAGGTGCATTTGCAGATGAGGGGGCAAGCCGTCGAGATCCCAGGCGTCGGGAGGAACTACCACGCTGGTCAGTCGCGCGAGCTCATCCGTCAGCGCCTGCAAGAGCGGTTTGCGGCCGTCGGGTTCGATCATCTCAGCGCAGGCCCGGGCGTAGTCCGGCACAGGCACGAAGTTGCGCCGCAGCGATTTGGGCAAGCCGCGTAGGAGTGCGATGATCTTCTCTTCCAGGAAGCCGGGCACGAGATATTCGCAGAGCGTCGGATCGATCGATCCCGCCTGGGTGAGCGGCACGCGCAGGGTGACGCCGTCGTCCGCCTCGCCGGGCCTGAGCTTGTACGAAACGGCGCATGGCGCGCCTCCCACGGTCAAGCGATCGGGATAGCGATCCGGCGTGACCTCGGTGGCGCTGCGCTGCATCAGATCCTGGGGCTGCATGAAGAGCAGTTCCGGGTTCTCCCGCTCCGCCTCCTTGCGCCAGTGCTCGAAGCGTGAGCCGTTGTAGATGCCCTCCGGGATTCGCTTGTCATAGAAAGCGTAGATCTCCTCGGGAAGGACGAGGATGTTGTTGGTCCGCGTCTTCGCTTCGAGGGCGCGAATCTCCTCAGCCACAGCTTCGTTGTGATGAAAGAACCTGGCCTTGGTGTGGAAGTCGCGTTCGACGAGGGCGTGCAGGATGAAGAGTTCGCGGCAGTGCTCCGGGTTGATCGGGCCGTAGTGCACCGGGCGGTTCTGCACGATGGGCAAGCCGAAGAGCGACACCTTCTCCTTGGCGGAGACGTGGGCGCGCTTGCTGTTCCACAGCGGGTCGCTGTACGACTTCTTGATGAGGTGCGGGGCGCAGCGCTCGATCCAGGCGGGATCGATCTTGGCGTTCATGCGAGCGTAGAGCCGCGTCGTCTGCACCAGTTCCGCGGACATGATCCACTTGGGCGTCTTCTCGAAGAGGCCCGATCCAGGGAAGAGGTAGAAGCGGCGACTGTCCGGGCCTTTGTACTCGTGTCGGTCGTCGAGCATGCCGACGTGGGAGAGCAGACCGCTGAGCAAGGCCCGGTGGACATTCTCGTATTCCGCGGGGTCGTCGTTGGCCTTGTGCCCCATGCCGGTGAGCTGCACGCGAAGCTGCTTGTGAATCTCGTGCCACTCGCGCATGCGTAGGTACGAAAGGAAGTTCGTACGGCAGAGCTTGCGCAGCTTGTTCTGCGACAAATGCCGAGCCTGCTCGTGGTAGAACTCCCAGAGCTTGAGCAAGCTCACGAAGTCGGACTTCTCATCGGCGAAGCGGGCGTGCGCTTCGTCGGCGGCATCGCGCTTGTCCATGGGCCGCTCGCGCGGATCTTGAATGGACAAGGCGGCGGCGATGATGAGGACCTCAGAGAGCGCCCCCTCTCGCTCTGCGGCGAGGAGCATGCGGCCCAGCCTCGGGTCGACGGGCAGCTTCGCCAAGTCCTGGCCCAGCCGCGTGATGTCACCCTTGTCGGTCACCGCCCCGAGTTCACGCAGGGTCTCGTAGCCGTCGCGAATCATGCGGCGATCGGGCGGTTCGACGAAGGGAAACTCCTCCACCGCGCCCAAATGCAGGGCTTTCATCTGCAGAATGACGGCGGCGAGGTTGGTGCGCAGGATCTCCGGCGGTGTGAACTCCTCGCGCGAGCTGAAGTCCTCTTCGCTGTAGAGGCGAATGCAGATGCCGTCGCTGACCCGACCGCAACGCCCTTGCCGCTGATTCGCCGACGCCTGCGAGACGGCCTCGATGGGCAGACGCTGCACCCGGCTGCGGTGGCTGTAGCGGCTGACGCGCGCCAGGCCCGGGTCGATGACGTACTTGATGCCCGGCACGGTCAGCGAGGTCTCCGCCACGTTCGTCGCCAGGACGATGCGCCGGCCTCGATGCGTGCGGAAGACGCGATCCTGCTCCGCCGCGGAGAGTCGGGCGTAGAGCGGCAGCACTTCTGTGTCGTGCGGATGGTGCTTGCGCAGGGCTTCCGCCACCTCGCGGATGTCGCGCTCGCCGGGCAGGAAGACGAGGATGTCGCCGGGGCCTTCGATCGCCAGTTCGTCGACGGCGTGCAGGATCGCCTCCTCCAGGTCGCGGTCCTGCTCCTCCGGATCCTCGCTGGCGAGCGGCCGATACCGTGTCGCCACGGGGTAGGTCCGTCCTGAGACCTCGATGATGGGGGCGTTGTCGAAGTGCTTGCTGAAGCGCTCCGGATCGATCGTCGCCGAGGTGATGATGATCTTGAGATCAGGACGCTGGGGCAGGATGCGCTTGAGGTAGCCGAGCAGGAAATCGACGTTGAGGCTGCGCTCGTGCGCTTCGTCGATGATGATCGTGTCGTACTGGCGCAGCAGCCGATCGCCTTGCGTCTCGGCGAGCAGGATGCCGTCCGTCATGATCTTGAGATACGACTCGGGGCTGGTGCGGTCGCCGAAGCGAATCTTGTAGCCAACCGCGGCGCCCACCGTCGTGCGCAGCTCCCGGGCGATGCGGGCGGCGAGGCTGCGGGCGGCGATGCGGCGGGGCTGGGTGTGGCCGATCAGACCCGCGACGCCTCGGCCGATTTCCAGGCAGATCTTGGGAATCTGCGTTGTCTTACCCGAGCCGGTCTCGCCGCAGATGACGACGACCTGGTGCTCGGTGATGGCGCGGGCGATGTCCTCACGCCGGGCCACCACGGGCAGATCCTGCGGGTAGGTCGGCTTGGGCAGCTTGGCCTGGCGCTCGGCTCGGCGGCGCTGGGAAGCCTCCTGTTCCGCTCGCAGCCTCGCCTCCAACTGGTCGGTCGGCTGGCCCTCGGCGCGCCGGCGCTCGAGCTGCCGCCGCAGACGCACCAGCGCGCCGACATCGCGGAGCATGCAGTCATCGAAGCTCCGGTGCGCGGAAGCGGATTGGCGGCGCGATCGTCTAGGCATGATCGTTCGGCTCAGTCACAGCCCCCCCGAATGGTCGGTCATTGTAGGAACCAGCGGGCAGGCGACCTCAATCCCCCCGACCAGAACCGCGGGAAGAAGAGCACCGCCACCGCGAAGATCTCCAGCCGGCCGATCGCCATCAGGATCGACATGACGATCTTGGCGGCGTCGGTGAACCAGGCGTAGTTCTCGATCGCTCCCACCCGGCCCAGGCCCGGACCGATGTTGAAGAGGGTGGCGACGCAGGCGGTGCCGGCGGTGGTGATGTCGATCGAGTGGCCCGCCCCTTCCTCGAAGATGACGATGAGGAACGTCCCCGCGGGAACGATCAGCAGGTAGCCCAGCACCATCGCCAGCGTCCCGTAGCGCATGGGGGCGTCGATGGCGGTCGAACCCACCTTGACCGGCCGAACCACGTAGGGGCGGAAGGCCCGCTCCATCTCGGCGAGGAGCACCTTGGCGACGATCCAGATGCGGATGATCTTGATGCCGCCGCCCGTCGAGCCCGCGGAGGCCCCGATGAACATGAGCGTGATGAGCACCGCCTTGGCGAGGTAGGGCCACTGGTTGAAGTCGGCGCTGCAAAAACCCGTCGTCGTCTGCACAGAGACGGTGGTGAAGAGCCCGTGCCGAACCGCCTGGGCCGCGGAGGGATCCAGCACCTCGCCGCTGGTCAATGTCAGCGGCGAGCCCAGAATGCTGAGCGTCACCAGGGTGGTGGCGACCAGGATGATGCCCACGTAGACGCGGAATTCGGTGTCGCGCCAGAAGACCGAGTAGTCCCTGCGGATGAGCTTGTAATACAGACCGAAGTTCACCCCGGCGAGGAACATGAAAACGATGATGACGATGTCGACGGCCCAGACGTTGAAGCCGCCGACGCTGGCGTCGATCGTGCTGAATCCGCCCGTGGCCAGGGTGGCGAAGGTGTGACAGACGGAGTCGAACCAGTTCATGCCGGCCAGCCGCAGGGCCGCAATCTCCGCCAGGGTGAGACCGAGGTAGATGAGCCAGAGCACTTGGGCGGTTTCGCGGATGTGCGGCCGAACGCCTTCGGGTTCAGGCCCCGGCGTCTCGACGCGGAAGAGCTTCTTGCTCCCGGCCCCAAGGGAGGGCAGCACGGCGACAAAGAGCACCACGATGCCGAGTCCGCCCAGCCAGTGCGTCGCCGCCCGCCAAAGCACGACGCTGCGCGGGAGTTGATCGATGCCGGTGAGGATGGTCGCCCCGGTGGTGGAGAGCCCGCTCATCGCTTCGAAGTAGCAGTTGACCGGCGAGAGAAAGGCGTGCTCGGGATTCGCCGTGGCGGTGAGGTTGGCCCAGATCAGATAGGGCAACCCCGCCAGGGCCGCGCCCACGAGCCAACTCAGCGCCACCATGAGCAGGGCTTCTCGGCGTTCCAGCGTCTTGGCCGCCGTGCGATTCACCAGCCACAGTGCCCCGCCAACCGCAAAGCCGATCAAGGCGCTGAAGGCAAAAGCGCGGGCTGCCAGCAGCTCAGCGTCGTCACCCAGCAAGAGCTGCAGCGAACTCCAGCCGGCGATGAGGAGCTGCAGAGCGCTGAGCACGCAGAAGAGCAGGCCAAGTTGGTTGAGCGCGAAGCGAAAGTTGACCAAGGCCTAGGCTCCGACGAACGTCTCTTTGAGCTTGTCTTCCATGCCGTGCCGGCCCACAACCAGAGCCGTATCGCCGGCCCCCAGGATGTCGCTGGCGCCGGGGACGAAGACGCGATCCTCTTGCTGGGCGGCGGCGACGATCCAGTCGGAACCGAACTTCAGATCTCGCAATGGCCGGCCCACGACCGCCGCCCCTTCGTCCAAGCGCACCTGGTAGACGTCCAGCACCCCTTCGCCCAAGGAGGCGATGCGACGGAGTGGGCTCTCGTCGATGAGATGCTCGATCTCCTTCACCGCCACCATGCGCGGGCTAAAGGCGCGGTCGATGCCCACCGCTCCCAGCATGTGCAAGTAGTTCGGCCTTTGCACCACGGCGATCGCCTGCCGCACCCCCATGCTCTTGGCCCAGGCGCTGCCCAGGATGTTGTGCTCATCGTCATCGACCAGGGCCACGAAGGTGTCCGCCTGGGCCAGCGACTCTTCCTTGAAGATGGCCGGGTCAATGGGGTCGGCATTGAAGACGGTCACCCAGTCCAGCTTCTCCGCCAGCTCCTCGGCTCGCTGCGGATCGCGCTCGAAGAGGCGGATGCCGAAGTTGCGATTGCGCAAGGCCCGGCACACCCAGACGGCGATGGCGGGGCCGCCCATGATGACGATGCGCGAACGATCCGTCTTGTGCGTGCCGAACCACTTGCGCGCTTCCTGGAAGGCGTCCGTGTTGCCGGCGAGGACGATGGTGTCGCCCGGCTCGATGGTGGTGTCGGCGGAGGGAAGCGTCACCTCATGCCGGCGCGTGAGGCCGACCAGCCGCGTCCCGGCGGGCAGGCGCAATTCGGCCAGCGATCGGCCCACCGCCTTGGCGTTCTTGGTGACCACGAGTTCCTGCATCTGCACCTGGCCGCGGGCGAAGCTCTCAATGGCCATGGCCCCGGGATTGCGCAGGGTGCGGGCGATGGCCTGGGCCGTCGAGAACTCCGGGCAGATGAGGCGGTCGATCCCCAGGTGCTTGCGGTAGCTCAGGCCCTTTTCCTCGAAGAAGGCGCGGTGATGCACCCGGGCCACCACCTTGCCCACGCCCACGCCCTTGCTGACCGTGGCGGTGAGCAGGTTCACCTCGTCCACATCCGTGGCGGCGACGAGCAGATCCGCCCCCTGGGCCCCAGCCGTCGTCAGCACCTCCGCCGAGGCGCAATTGCCCACCAGCGTTCGCACATCCAGCGAATCCTCGATGGTCCGCAGGCGGCGAGCGTCCTTGTCGATCACCGTGATGTTGTGGTTGCCGGCGGCGAGCACCTCGGCTGTGTAGGTGCCAACCTGGCCTGCTCCGCAGATGACGACATCCATGCTGCTGCTCGTGGCTCGCTCCGCCTGGGGCGGCGGGCGGCGTGGTAGTGGGGGGGATCCGAGGCTGATTCGGATGTCGATCATAAACGCCGAGGGCCCCGGGGGGCCAAAGCGACCCCTCGCCTCGGCCATCAGGCGATCTTGCGCTCGGGGGAGGCGGGCGGTAACACGTGCGCCAGAATGGCGATGGTCGTGACGTTGATCACCAGGGCGGGGAGGACCGGCTTGACGTCTCCCAGGGCTGTCGGCAGCCAGCCGAACTCCTCCGCGACCTTCCAGATGAGCGCCACCCCCAGCCCCGCCGCCATGCCCCCCCAGCACCGCCCCGGGCTGCAATCGAGGCAGGAAGAGAGCGCACATCAAGGCGGGGGTCAGCGTCGCCCCGTAGAGCGTGTAGGCGTAGATGGCGACGTCAAAGAACTTGTCGCTGGTGTAGGCCAGGCCCAGGGCCACGACCCCGAGAATGAGCACGATGAGCCGCTGCTTGGCGGGGGTGGTCAGCCCGCCGGCGAAGTCCGTCGCCAGCGAGGTCGCCGACCCCAGCAGGTAGGAATCCGCTGTGGTGACGATGACGGCGACGATCGTCGCGGCCAGCACCACGCCCACCACCGGATGCACCAGTTGGAAGGCCGTGTCCACGACCGCGTGGGCGTGGTTCGTGGGCGCTTCCGTGAGCATGTTCCGGCTGAGCAGGGCGATGCAGATGATGGCCCACTCGAGGATGACCACGCCGACGAACATGCCGATCGCCGACCGCCGGGCGATCTTGGGCGAGCCCGCCGACATGAAACGCTGGTGCAGGTTGGCATCGCCCAGGACCAGCAGGAAGGGCGGCAGCATGATGCCCAGCCAGCCGATCGGTGAGATCGGGGGAGTGTTTCGCTGGATGGCGGCGATCTCCTCGATCGGCTTCATGTCCGATTTGTAGGCGGCGAGGAGCAAGGCGAGCGCCACGAGCAGGCCGATCGCCATGAGGACGCCGTTGATCAGGTCCGTCCAGGCGACGCTGACCATGCCCGCGAGCACCGTGTAGAGAACGACGAAGGTGGCGAAGAAGATGGGCATCAAGTCGACGCCATGCAGGATCCGGCTGCCGATCTCGATTTCCGACTCTGCCAGTCTGGGAAACAGCTTCTCCGCCACCGCCGCCCCGGCTCGGTACTGGTAGGAGACAATAATGAGATACGCCCCGATGAGCGCCAGCGCCCCCAGCACCTGGGCGCCTCGGCCGAAACGGATCTTGAGGATCTCGGGCACGCTGTCGGCGGGCAGTTCCCGCACCCTGGGGGCGAGGAAGGAGAGCACCACGATGCCCAGGGCCCCGGCGATGGGCAGGAAGAGGGCGAGCAAGCCGATCTCGTAGGCCTTCTCCGTGCTGCCGAAGATCGACCCCGTGCCGATCCAGGTGGCGACCAGCGTGCCGATCAGGACGCTGGGGCCCAGGCGCCGGCCGGCCAGGGCGAAATCCTCGCCGGACTTGATCTTGCGGGCGTGGTAGATCCCCAGGCCCGTCAACCCGGCCAGGAAGGCGAGGATGAACCACAGGGCGTACGTGTGCATCAGGGCGTCGCGTTCCATGGCTCGACACTGTACCGGCTGGGGCTGCCCTCGCCGAATCAGGCCAGTCCCGCCACCGCCGCAACCGGGGTGCCTCGAATCCCAAGGACAGGGTAGGGCGGCGATCTCGCCGTCCGTTATCGCGTGCTGCTTCGGACGGTCTGCACCATGCCCCTGCCACACTTCTGCGAGCACTGCGGCTTCGATCTCACCCGGGTGCGCCCGCAAAGGGATCCGGTCTATCAACTGCCGCTGGTGTTCTGTCCGCACTGCGAGACCGCCTGCGTTCGGCGGCGGCATCCGCTCAACCGGCGCTGGCGGCAGATCCGCCGGGCCCTGGCGTCGTGCTGGGTGCTCGCCTGGCAACTGCTGCTGCTCTGGAGCCTGCCTGGGGCACTGGTGGCGCTGGCGTTGCTGCTGGCGGAATTGCGGGCGGAGGGCGAACTTCATGCCCGGAGCATGGGGGCGATGTTCTCTCTGGGGATGAGCGTCGGCTTGTCGATCTTCGCGGGGATGTGGCTGACGCTCGGCTTTGCCCATTGGCGCCGCTGGGTGGTCTGGCTGACCTGGTCCGGTGTGCTCAGCCTGGTGATGCTCGGCTCCCATGTCGCCATCGCGGGCGCTCACCACAGCGTCGGCTCCTTGTCGGAGCTGCTCACCGCGGCCTTGGCCGAGCATGAGGAGTTTCTGCACCGTTTCGCCGGGCTGGGCGGACTCACCCTCGTCACGGGGCTGGTCATGCTCTTCGCCCGACCCTTGCGCGGGCTGTGGACTCGGCATCGCTGGCGACGCTGGCGGGCGCGGCTGCGGCGCGCGCGCCGAAGGAGAACCATCTGATGCAGCTGGAACACGCCAAGGTCGCTGAGCATGAGGGTGAGGGCGAAGTCTGCTCTTCGCTAATCACCGCCGACCGACTCTGCGCCAAATGTGGTTACAACCTCATCGGCCAGGTCGTGCGCCGCGAACCACGCTATCGATTGCTCGTCGCCCGCTGTCCGGAATGCGGTACGGTGGCGGCGATGCAGGAATACCCGCTGCTGGGACGTTGGGCGGCGCGCTGGGGCCTGGTCTTTGCGGCACTCTGGTTCCTGTTGCTGCTCGGTGTCCTGGTCGGCATGTCGTCCGCCGCCATGGGTATGAGTTGGGGCATCGCTTACGAGGGAAGTTCTCCTCTCGCCCAGGAGATTCGCCGGCAGCAATCGGAGTGGCAACAACAACAGACGGGCGGGACTACCACCCAGCAACCCGCCTGGATGTCCTGGTGGAGCGATCTGGACCCGAACTGGTGGACCGAGGAGAAAGGCCGGGAGATCCTCGCCGCCGGCGGCGGCTGGAAGGGCTACGTGAATACCGACGCCTACTGGATCACCCTGGTGGCGGGGCTGGTGATGTTGCCCTTTGGGATCTTCATGAGCGTGGCGCTGATGCATCTGCGACGCTGGCGGGCGGCTCTCGTAACGCTTGTGCCGGGGCTGGGTCTGGCGGCGGTCCTTCTTGTGGTTCGCTTCATCGCGGAGATGGCCGGCAACTCGATGCAGGCCAGCAGCAAGGCGATCGAGTTGATGGGGGTGCCCTTGCTGGCGCTGGCCTTCCTGGGCTGCGCCGTCTCGCTCGCCCTCTCCGTCTGGTTCGGCAGGCCGATTTTGCGGCTGGCGATCCGGATGCTGCTGCCGCCGCGCTTCCGAGGCGCGTTCGCCCACCTCTGGATCGCTGAGGGCAAACGGCCACCCGCCGTGGGCCAGAGCGCCACGGGGATGGCCCTGTAGGCGAAGGTCGGGCAGCCGGAAACTCGCGTGTTACGATGGTGCCGCCGGCGCTCGTCGCGCCCGCTGCCGCGCCGCTCGAGAGGATTGTCCGCGCATGACGCAGTTCCTCATCATCATGGCGATCGCCCTGGGGTTGGGCCTGGTGGCCATCATCGCCTTCGTGGTCATGGCGGTGAAGCGGGCCAGCGAGCAGAAAGCGGCCCAGCGGGCTCGGGCTCTGGAATCCCTGGGACTGTCGCCGCTTGAGAAAGATGACCGGCCGGAGGCGCTGGCGTGGGTCAGCGATCTGAAAAAGCTCAACGGCGGCGTCAAGAACATCACCCGCGCCTGGAGCGGCGAGTCGGGCGGCCGAACCATCGAGTGGGTCCAGCACCGCTACGTCGTGAGCACCGGCCAAACCACCGCCGTCATCCAGCATCGCCTCGTCGCCCTCTCCGTGCCTGAGACCTGGCCCGAGGTGCACCTCGCCGAGGAGAACATCTTCACGCGCATCGGCTCGGCGATCGTTGGCGAGGACCTGCAACTTGAAGACGAGGCCTTCAACAAACGCTGGCGCATCCGCACCAAGGACGAAGCCTTCACCATGCTCTTGCTCGCCCCGGATTTGCAGCAGTCGCTGCGGCAAGCCCCGCGCGGACAGCAGTGGATCATCACGAGCGGCCGGCTGATCCTCATGGAGAAAGGCGAGGTTCGCCCCGAGGACGTGCCGCGGATGATGGAGCTCTTGGTCGAGTTCCAAAGGCTCATCCCGCCGGAGCTGGATTCCTGGCAACCGGACGATGCCGGTCGTTTCGACGTTGAGGATGTGGACGATGTGCTAAGGGTGGACGACGATGAGCGCTGAAGAGGCCGATCGCAAACTGACGCACCTGAACGAGCGTGGCGAAGTGCGCATGGTGGATGTGGGCGGCAAGCCCCCGATGCGCCGCCAGGCTGTCGCGGAAGCGCGCTTTCACGCGGCACCGGCGACGCTGGAGGCGATCATGCGCGGGGATCTGCCCAAGGGCGAAGCGTTGGCGGCAGCGCGGATCGCAGGCATCGCCGCCGCCAAGAGGTGCGCTGAACTCATCCCGCTCTGCCACACCTTGCCGCTCGACGCGGCCTCGGTGAGCTTCGAGCGCCGGGACAATCACATCCGCATCGAGGCAACCGCCTCCATCACCGCCCGGACCGGCGTGGAGATGGAAGCGCTGACCGCCGTCTCCCTCGCCGCCTTGACGCTCTACGACATGACCAAGGCGATCGACCGCGATCTGCGCATCGAGGGCGTGCGCCTGCTCAGCAAGACGAAGGAACCGGTTTGAAGACAGCGAATGGGGGGGAGCGCCGGCAGACTATTGGCGCTCGTAGGTGATCTCCATGACCCTGGTGTTGCTCTCGGGGAGGGTGAGGTCGTGGATCTCCATGATGTGCTTGTCTTCGCTCAGGAGGCGAATGACCCAGCGAAACACCTTGTCGCGCTCGCCGGTCATGGGCTCGTCCATGAGACCTTCCATGGTGATGACATCGCCGGCTTCGTTGGCGGTGCCGTGGGCGAGGTACATGGCGGTGCTCATGTTGTCGACCCAGACGCCGACGTACTGCTCGTTGTAGTTGTCGTAGCCGAAGACGCCGAATCCCTCGAAGGGCATGCCCATCATCTCGCTGACGTGCTTCTCCATGAGCCAGCGGCCGCCCAGGGTCGCCTTCATGGTGGCGACGCCGGTCGCCTCCGTGGGCGGGGCCTCCGGGCCCTCCATCCAGGTCTTGAGCTTGGTGTTCCACTTGCCGGCTTGCGTCATCATCTCCTGATGCTGTTCACGCGGCGCGGCGAACTTCATCCAGGCGTCCATCATCTCCTGCATCTGGGAGGGGTCACCCATGCTGTTGTCGTGCTCCTGCGACTGCGAGGAGACCCGACCGACGAAGAAGAGGCTGATGGAAAGAAGCGCGAGGGCAACGATGGCGAGGCGGTGTCTCATGACTGATCCTTGGTGGGGGATGTGGAGAGGTGAAGACGCCGCGTCGGGGCGGTCGGTCAGAGCATCGGGGCGGGGAACGGTAGTAGGGAGAGCAGCGCCCGGTCAACCGGATCATGCAAGCCAGTGACCCGGAGTCCGAACTCAGCAATTGCCGGAGTCCCGGCGCCGATTCGCTGATGCGGTCACGACTGTCCAGAATCCGCTCGCTTGCGGCTTCACATTCGGCGAATCGAGGGTATTCTCGTCTTGAACGGATGTGGAGCTTGGACCGCTCGCCTTCGGGCGGTGTGTACCGGGGTTGTTGCATGGGTGATCAAGATCCTGGCAGCGCGGTTGAGTTTGTCGAGCGTCTCGAGAGCGGGGCGCTCGAGAGTGAGCGACTGGCGCAATGGCGCCGGCTGTACCAGCAGTTGCGCGCCATGGCGGGCGCCTGCTTTCGGGGTCAGAACGCCGACCAGACGCTTCAGCCCACCGCCCTGGTGCACGAGCTTTACTTGAAGCTCGAGCGCCACGCCGACCTGGGCGTCGCCGATGAAGGGGCTTTCCTGGCCATCGCCGCTCGCAGCATGCGGCACATACTCGTGGATCGAGCCCGCCGCCGTTCAGCGCTGAAGCGGGGCGGGGCGGCCGAACTCGTGCCCTTCCGGGACGACCAGGTAGCGGACCGGAAGGACGCCCCGGATCTGCTCGATCTGAACGACGCCCTGGAGGAACTCGAGTCGCTCTCGCCGAGGCAGGTGCAGGTGGTCGAGCTGCGCTACTTCGCCGGCCTGACCTTGTCTGAGACGGCCGTGGTGCTGGAGGTCTCCGAGAGCACCGTCAAGGCCGACTGGACCATGGCCCGGGCCTGGCTTCGCCGGGCCTTGGGCGATGGAGAGTAGTCGTGGATGCCGCCACCTATCAACAGATGACCAAGCTCTTCGCCCGGGCTCTCGAACTTGCCGACCACAAGCGGCGGGCATTCCTGGAGGCGGAGTGCGCGGACCACGAGATGCGCGGGCAGATTCTCGAGCTGCTGGGCATCGCCCAGAGCGACGCCGGCTTTATGGCGACGGCCGGCGCCACCATCGGGGCCCTGCGAGAGTCCGTCGTCGTGGGCATCATGGGCGAGGATCAGCTCCCCGAGGAAATCGGCGGCTATCGCATCATCCGTTTGCTCGGGCGCGGCGGCATGGGCGTCGTCATGGAGGCCGAACAGGACCAACCCCGGCGACGCGTCGCCCTCAAGGTCGTGCAAAGCGGACTCGTCAGCGCCCAGTCGCTGCGGCGGCTGCAGCGCGAGGCGCAGATCCTCGCCATCCTGGATCATCCGGGTATTGCCCGCATCCACAGCGCCGGGGTGGTCGACTTCGGCTTCGGCGGCAGGCCCTACTACGTGATGGAGTTGATCCAGGGGACGACGGTCACCGACTACGCCAAAGCCAACGACCTCAATGTCAGGAGTCGCCTGGAGCTCTTCGTGAAAGTTTGCGACGCCGTGCAGCACGCCCATGAGAAGGGCATCGTGCACCGCGACATCAAGCCGGGCAACATCCTGGTAACGGCAGAGGGTCAGCCCAAGGTGCTCGACTTCGGCGTGGCCCGGACGACCAACACCGATGTGCAACTCACCACGATTCAGACGGAGACGCGCCAGATCGTGGGGACGCTGCCCTACATGAGTCCCGAGCAGGCCACCGGTGATCGCGCGCGCATCGGCGTGGGCAGCGATGTCTATTCGCTCGGCGCTTTGCTCTACGAACTGCTCACCGGCCGGCCGCCGCTGGACGTCAAGGATCGCGCCGTCCATGAAGCGGTTCTAATCATTCGCGATGAAGAGCCGACGCGGCTGGGCACGATCGACCGCAGCCTGCGCGGCGACGTGGAGGTCGTGGCCCTCAAGGCCCTGGCCAAGGAGCCGGAGGAGCGCTACGACTCTGCCGCCGCTCTCGCGGCGGATGTGCGCCGCTGGCTGTGCGATCAGCCGATCTCGGCCCGCGCTCCCAGCACGCTCTACCAGTTGGGCAAGTTCGCCCGGCGGAACAAGCCGTTCGTCGCCGGTGTGCTCTCCATTATTCTGATTCTGGCGGCAGCTCTGCTTGTCGTCTCGCTGCAAGCCAACTCACTGGCCAAAGCGAAGAGCGACGCCGACTATGAGGCGCGGAGAGCAACCGCCGTTAATGAAATTCTGCAGAGCGCCATGGCCAACGCCACCGCCGCCGGCGATGGGAGCCAGGCGACGCTGGATGACTTCCTGCAAGCGATCCAACTGGGGCTCGACGCGGGCGGGCACGAGCCGGGCGTGGAATTGACCGCGCGCATGACACTGGCCAGAGTCTTCACCATGGCCCTGCGCTTGGAGGATGCCGTCGAGCAGTACGAGTTGGTGCTGGAACTGGCAACGGTCGCCGAACGCGTCAATGAGCGGGCGATCGCCAACGCCGAGATGGGCATCAAGAATCTTCGGGAAATTCTCGACGCCAAATCGGAAGCGGCCCAGCATGCGGTGCGACTCCTGACCATTCGCCGGCGAATGCAGTCGTTTCAACAGGGACGCCAACTGGATCTGCTTGCCGAGACGGCGGGATGGCTGGAGGAGATCCGCAACGACTTCTTCCTCAGCCCGGCTCCAAACCCGCTGTTCTACCTGCAATCCACGCGTGATTTGGCCTGGGTTCGTATTTGGCAAGGCCGGCCGGATGAGGCAAGGTCGCTGCTTCTTTCCGCCCTGCAAGATGCCGCCTCCGCCGACTTGCCGCCGACCGGCTTGGAGTGGACGTCGCTGCCCGCGGCCCGGCTCGACCTCGAGGTCTGCCTGGGGGCCGCCGCCGTGGAATTGGGTTACTTCGCCGAGGCGGAACAGCACCTGCGGCAGGCGGAGCGCAAGCTCTTGGCTGGATTAACCGAGTCTTCGATGAAGCCGGTCGTACTGACGAATGCGGAGTTGCGTCGCCTTCGAGAGTTGCTCGTTCGCCTCTACGACGAGTGGGATCAGCCGCAGCACGCCGATCGTGTTCGCGTCATGCTCGAGGGGAGTGTGCGCGAGCCGTTTGATCTTGCCCCGGTTGGCAGCAGGCCGGGCGAAGATGGGAGCGGGGCTCTCCCCTCCGATCTTCCCCAAACGGAAGATGAGTGACGGGCAGAGCCGTTGATGGGCTACGCCATTCTCTGATCGACCTCCCGCACCGCTTGGCAGAACTCATGGATGAGCGCTTCGTCCTTGACGCCGCGCTGCTTCTCCACGCCGCTGGATACATCCACCGCCCAGGGACGAATCGCCGTGATCGCCGCCCCGACGTTCTCCGGTGTCAGCCCGCCGGCGAGCAAGACGGGTTTGTCGATCTCGTCCATCAGCTCCGCGAGTTGATCCCAGTCGAAGGTCTCTCCCTGCCCACCGCTCGAACCATCAACGAGCAAGGCGTCGACAGCGTCGCAGGCGTTCCAGCGGCGTACCGCCTCGGGGCTGAACTGAAAACCTCGAACGATGGGCAGGCACAGTTCCTCCAGTTGTTCTTCGCTCTCCTGGCCGTGCACTTGCAGCCAATCCGCGCCGACCTGCTCAGCGATCTTGACCGTACGCCCGGGAGCCATGTCCGCCGTGAGCACCACGCTCTGCGCGAATGGAGGCAAGCTGCAGGCGATCTGTGCGGCTGTCCCCACATCCACGCAGCGCGGCGATGATGCCACGAAGACCAAGCCGATCGCATCCGCCCCCGCCTGCAAAGCCCAGGCGGCCGACTCGAAATCGCGAATCCCGCAAATCTTGATGCGCGTGCGCTCGCTCATAGGCCAAGTTCCTCTCGCAAGGTCTGCGCTAGCTGCGCGTAGGGGCCGTCGCTCAGGCGCTCACCGGCCGCGAGGACGAGTTCCTTGGCTCGCCCGCGCTTGCCCAGGTAACGGGTGTAGATCAAGCCCAGCATGAGCTGCACCTGGGGTAGGTCGCGGTACTGCTTGTGTTTCTCAAGGAAGAGCTCGTAAGCCCGCGCCGCGGCCCCGTGCTTGCCTTCGCTGGTGAGCTGGTTGGCCAAGTCGAGTTGCACTTGTTGCGAGAGCACAAAGTCGGGGTTCGCTTCCAGGACGGACAGGTACTTACTCGTCGCCTCCGGCAACTGGTGCTCACTGGCGAGGCGGGTGATTTCCACACGCTTGGTTTCGAGCGCCTGCGCCTCTGGAGTGAGCTTCTCCTTGGCTTTCAGTTGCCGGGCGGCGTCCGCGCGCCAGGGGCTGGCGCTGCGCGCCGTCGCCGCCTTGAACTTGCGCCGGCGGTAGGCTTGCTTGAGCAGGTGCGTCATGTCAAACGGCTCATGCTTGAGCAGCCCCGTCCAGAGCAGTGTCATGCCGGTGAAGAAGCCGAAGAGGTTGCCGCCGATGTGCGCCATGTAGGCGACTCGCTCCGTCCCACCCTTGAGTTGCAGGAAGAGGTCACGCGCAAAGGAGAAGCCGATGAACCACAGGCTGGGGATCTGGAACCAGGTGATCAGGATGAACACCCAGAGGACGAGGATACGGCTGCGCGGGAAGAGCGCCAGGTAAGCTCCGGTGACGGCGGCGATCGAGCCGCTGGCCCCGATGACAGGGTTGTGCGCCACGAGCACGTGCATCAAGCCGGCAAACGCCCCACCCGCCAGGTAGAAGGCGAGGTAGCCGATCCGCCCCAGACGATCTTCCAGATTCTGGCCGAACACCCAGAGGAAGAGCATGTTGAAGAAGAGGTGCGAGATGCCTTGCTGGTCGTGCAGGAACTGGTAGCTGACGAACTGCCAGAGTCGCGGCTTGTCGCCGGCGAGATGAAACGTGTCCAGCAACTGCTTCGCCAGCTCGGGCTTCTCCGCCCCGAGGTAGGCCAGCAGCACCGCCACCAGGAAGTTCACCACGATCAGCAGGTGGTTGACCAGGATGGGCGAGCGGATTGGCCGGTCGGTCTTGAGTGGGATCATGCGTGAGGAAAGATAGCCCCGCCATCAGGGCAGGTAAACTGGGGAATTCTGTCAGTTGCGCTGAGCATCACGACGATGGGCCGATTCGGGTGTCGAGCCAGCGACCCGCGACCAGCCGGCCCACGATGAAATCGTCCTCCCAGGTGTGGAGGAGTCGGCTGACCAGGTATTCGTCGATCTCCAGGGGCGGCCTGAGCAGGAGCAGGTCCGCCGCCGCCCCGACTTCGAGCCGGCCCGCGTCATCGAAGCCAAGCGCCTCGGCGTTGCCGCGCGTGATGAGTGTCCAGGCCTCCGCGGGCGTCGGTAGGTGGGCCTTCGGCGCCACGGTGGACCGCCGCAGCTTCGCCACCTCGATCATGGCGCGGGCTACGCGCGGCATGGCGGCATCGCACCCGGCCCCAATATCCGAGCCCAGTGCCAGGCGGACGCTGTGCTCGCGGGCCTGGTCCAGGTTGAACAGCCCCGATTGCAGGAAGGTGTTTGCTTGAGGGCAATGCACCACGACGCTCCTGCGCCTGGCGATCAGTTCCCACTCGTTCTCAGCGAGGTGCACACAGTGGGCCAGGAGCGTGCGCGCATGCAGCAGCCCGAAGGCGTCGTAGACCGCGGTGTAGCTCGGGGCGTCGGGAAACAGGCAGCGCACCAGCTCAACTTCCGCGAGATTCTCCGCCAGGTGCGTCTGCACCCAGGCGTCGCGGCCAACCTCACCGGCGAAGCGCAGGGCCTCGGGGCTGCAACTCACCGCGAAGCGCGGCGTCACCGCGGCCCTGAGGCGCGCGGGGGCCGACGCGGGCAGGTCGAAGAACCCCGGCGTCGGCACCTGCAGCAAGGCGTCCGGCCCCTCGCGATCCATGAGCACTCGCCCCGCGAGCGTATGCAGCGGCACTTCCCCAATCGCCCGAGAAGCAGCGGCAAGGGCGGTGGCGTGGCTCGTCAAGAAGGCGGCGCAGCCCAACGTCCCCGAGCGCAGCAGACGCTGCACTGCGGCTCGCGCCTGTCGTTCGGCGACGTCCGAATCCACCCACGTTGCTTCCACTGGAAACACCACGCGCTCAAGCCAATCGAGCAGCGTCAGACCATCGCTGCCGATGATGGGAAACTGCGGGAAGTGCAGATGGGCGTCGATAAAGCCCGGCGTGATGAGCGTGTCGGCATCCCCCGCGTCCGGCTTCCCCGGCGGCTCGCCTTGGCCCATCTCGCTGAGGCGGTCGCCTTCGACCCGCAGCCAGCCCGGCTCGGGAAGTCGCGCCGCATCGATGAGCAGGCGGCCTTGGATCAGCACGATCGCTTTCCTTCCACGGCGTCGTTCCCTCAGGCAGGTTGGAAGACCGCGCCCGGCTTCACATCGCAGGACACCATCTGGCCTTCCTGGAACTGATCCAGGCGTTGGTTGGCGGGCATCGTCAGGACCAGCGGCAGGGCCGCCTTGATCACCAAGGCGTTCCGCTGTGCATCCAAGGCGCAGACCGTGCCCTGCACCCGCCGGGGTCGGCCCTGCAGGGGCTCAATCAGCCGTCCCCCCGCGGCGATGACATCGATGCGGACGGGCTGGGCCACGATGCGACCGGTGACCCAGTCTCCCGCATTCGCCGCCACCTCAACTTCGGCGATCACTTCCACGCGGTACTCGGTGCCGGGCTTGCCCAAGACCAGTTGCCGACCTTGCTTCTCCAGCAGGCGATGGCGGCCGATCGAACAGTCGGTGGCGGGTTCTGTGGTCGTCGGTTGGTCGGTCACGGGCTGGCTCCGATGGGGCAGGTCAGCGGAAACGAATCCTTAGGCAGGATACCGCAAGGGCTCGGGGCGAGGCAGCCCCAGGAAATTCGCCAGCAAGAGCGGCCCTTCCAGCGTCAGGAAGCTCTCGGGGTGGTATTGCACGCCTTCGACGGGCGGTTCCCCCTCGCGGGTCGGCTTCCGCCGCAGGCCCATGACCTCGCCCTGTTCCGTCCAGGCGCTGATCTCGTAATCCGGGGTCACGGTGTCGCGTTCGACGATGAGGCTGTGGTAGCGCGTGGCTTGGAAGGGATTGCTCAGTCCCTCGTAGATCCCCCGGCCGTCGTGAAAGATCTCGCTCGTCTTGCCGTGCATGATGATGTTGTGGCGCTTGACGGTCATGCCCCGCGTGTGGCCGATGCACTGGTGCCCCAGGCAGACGCCGAGGATGGGCAGCGTGCCGGCAAAGCGGGTGACGAGGTCGTTGGAAGCCCCCGCTTGGAGCGGCGTGCAGGGGCCGGGGGAGATGATGAGATGGCTCGGGGCCAGGGCCAAGGCCTCGTCCGGTCCGATCTTGTCATTGCGGACGACCCGCACCTCGAGCGTCGGATCGAGTTCACCGATGCGTTGCACCAGATTCCAGGTGAAGCTGTCGTAGTTGTCGAGAAGCAGGATCATGGCGTGCCGGTTCGTCCTTCCAAGGGCGGCGGGCGGCGGAGCGAATGGCCCCAGCAGGATTCGAACCTGCGACCAACCGATTATGAGTCGGGGGCTCTAACCGCTGAGCTATGGGGCCGACGTGGGCGTCAGCACAGCATATCGCGCCGGCCGGTCCCCCGACCATGCCCGACCTCCGCCAACTCGCCCCCGGGGCCTTCGTCGCGATACCATGTGCGGATGCGCCGCTGGCAGCGGCGTCCAGGAGGCCGCCGACGTCGAACCATGGCCCAGCGCGACTACTACGACATTTTGGGCGTCTCCCGCAAGGCGACCGCGGCCGAGATCAAGCGAAACTACCGCAAGCGGGCGCGAGAGCTGCATCCGGATGTGAACAAGGCTGCCGACGCCGAGAAACGCTTCGCCGAGGTGCAGGAAGCCTATGCCGTCCTCAGCGATGCGGAGAAGCGCCAGTCCTACGACCAATTCGGCCGGGCAGGTGTCGGAGCCGGGTCCGGCGGCGGCGGCCGGCCGAGTGGGACCTACACCTGGACCAACGTCGGCGGCGAGTCGGCGGCCGGCGTCGACATGGGCGACATCGGCAGCATCTTCGAGGAACTGCTCGGCGGCGGCAGATCCGCCCGGCGCTCCCCCTTCGCAGGCGGCGGACCCCAGCAGGCTCGCCCCCCGCCCGCCCCAGCGCGGCCAGGACATCCAGCATGAACTGACCATCACCTTCTACACCGCGGTGGTCGGCGGCAAGGAGTCGATCGGCCTGACCCGGGGCACGGCGGCCGGGCCCCAGGAAGAGGCCCTCACCGTCACCATCCCCCCCGGCATCGTCGAGGGGGCCAAGTTGCGGCTGGCGGGGAAGGGCCACCCCGGGGCGGGCGGTAGTGGCGACCTGATCCTGACCATCCAGGTGGGAGCGCATCCCTACGTTCGCCGAGACGGCCTGGACCTCCTGCTCGATGTCCCTATCAGCATCGTGGAGGCCGCCCTGGGCACGAAGATCGACTTGCCGCTGTACCCGGAGGGATCCGCCGAGATTCGCATCCCCGCCGGCTCCGCCAGCGGTCAAAAGCTGCGGCTGCGGGGCAAGGGCGTCCGTACCGACAAAGGCAAGGTCGGCGATTTCTACGCAGTGCTGAAAGTAGTTGCCCCGAAAGAGCTTAGTGAGCATGATGCCGAGTCCTTGCGGGACCTGGCTCAGCGCCTGCCCCCGGTGCGGACCGGTCGGCCCTGGGTCGAGCGGTAGAGGCTTGCTGCCCGACCCCTTGTGGGATGTACGCTCCGGGCCGGAATAGGTACATTGCAGGCAAGGAACTCGATGGGTTTGCCTGTCGGTGCACTAGACGGCGATCCCAGGCGTTGGTTTGGCGGAGGAAAGCCGCCCCGCGCAGTCGAGGGTGGATGAGGCGTGCTCAAACAACGGCATCAAATCTTTGTCTGCCTTCTCAGCGGCATGGACGGGCTCGTCGTGGCGGCTGCCGCCGGCGCTGCCTGGGTCGGCCGGAACCTGATCGCCTTCGATCAGCTCGGAGCCGCCGACTGGCAGGAGACCCTCTGGCCCTTGCCGGTCGCCATCGAATTGCCAATTACCGTCGCCTGCCTGGTGGTTTTTGGCTTGTACCGTCCGCGGCGCGACCGGACCTTTTACGACGAGTTTCTCCAGATTATCAAGGCGGGTGGACTGGCGACCGTGCTGAGCATCGCCGCCCTCTTCGCCCTCGCCGCCCCCATGCTCGCCGACCCCGGCGCCAAATGGCAGCTTGGCTTGTTTGGCCTGATGGTGATCGGTTTCATGTCGGTGCATCGGTTCGGCTTCCGCCTCACCCTGCGCATGCTCCGTCGCCGCGGCTGGAACCTGCGCCACGCCGTCGTCGTCGGCACCGGCCGCCTGGGCCAGATCACCATGCACACGCTGCGGCGCAACAGTTGGACCGGGCTCAACGTCCTCTATCTGATTTCGCACCACAACTCGACTCGCCGCAACGATCTGCACGGTCTGCCGGTGCGCGGGGGGCTGGACGACCTGGAGAAGACGTTGGAGGAGCATTCCGTCGACGCGGTCTACTTCGCCCTGCCCGGCAGCCATTCCTCACTCCTGCCGGGGCTGCTTTCCCGGCTGGAGCGGTTCACGGTCGACGTGCGTGTCATCCCCGATGTCCAGCCTCGTTACACGCCCTTCAGCATGGCTATCAGCGAGCTGGACGGCATGCCCATCCTCTCCCTGCGGGAGTCCCGTCTGGAGGGCCTGGGAGGCTGGCTAAAACGCTGCATCGACATCGCCGGGGCCTTGTTCGGCCTGGTGGTCTTCGCGTTGCCCATGCTGGCGATCATCCTGGCGATTCGCCTGACCAGCGAGGGGCCGGTCATCTTCCGCCAGAATCGAGTGAGCCTGGCGGGCCAGCGGTTCAAGATCTACAAGTTCCGCACCATGTACCACGTCGCCGACGAACCCTCCGCCTCCAAGCCGGCCGAGGCGACAGCGGAGCAGGCCACCTGGACAGCTCGCGACGATGCCCGCATCACCCGGATCGGGCGCTGGCTGCGGGCGACGAGCCTGGACGAACTGCCCCAACTGATCAACGTACTCGTCGGCGAGATGAGCCTGGTCGGTCCCCGGCCGGAGCGGCCGGAGTTGGTCGGCAAGTTCCGCCACGACTGGCGCGGCTACATGCTGCGGCAGCATGTCAAGGCGGGCATGACCGGCTGGGCCCAGGTGAACGGCCTGCGGGGCCAGTCCAGCCTGCGGAAACGCCTGCAGTACGATCTCTTCTACATCCGCCACTGGTCGCTCATGTTCGACCTGCGGATCCTTTGGATGACGATCTTCAAGGGTTTCGTGCATCCCAACGCCCACTGAAGTGGTCGCTGCGGCCGGTGCGGGGGGGTTCGTGGAAACGGACACAGGGAGCCGAGTTATCGGGGGTGAGCTGTGCCGCTCATCCGGCCTGCCTGTTTCGGGGGTTTTCGCGCGATGGTATGCATCCTCCGGGATGTTTCACGCGGATAGCAGAACGAGAGACAACGAGCAGGCAAACCTGGAGTCAGGACTCAAACGTCCCACGAATTGCGCCGATGTGGAACGTTGCCCAGGCGCGTGCCTACGCTTCTTACAGTCGGCCGCTGAGCCCCACGGCTCGCCCGACACGCGAAGAAGCCAGGGACGTCAACGGGTGGGACAAGCGGTGTGTATGTGTGTGTGGCCACGACGGCGGACTTGCTCCGTCGTTGTGGTTTTTTTGCTGCTCTCCCGTCCCACACCCGGCACACCCCGCGGCGCTACTCTGCCGATATCCTGAGAAGCAATGACCCTCATCTGCCTCTACGACCACGGCGAGACGGACCTGACGCCGCTCACGGACCTGCGAGCGTCCTTTGACCTGCGCACCGGGGCCCTGACGACGCGTGACCGCGCTGATCGCCTGTTGGACGGCGAGGTGGTGACCTGGGCCGGAGAGGGCGTGCGGCCGTTGTCTGGCGAAGCAGATCGTGGGGGCCCGATCGCGGCTGCCTCGGTCGTGCTCTGCCTCAGCGGGCGCTGGCTCGATCCCGGGGCGGCGGCCGGGCTCGGTCGGCACGAGGCGCTGACGAGTGCGGGGGAGGTGCTCGCGGTGCGCCTGCCTGGGCCGGAGGCACTTCGCTTCTTGGAGTCGCACGAGTCATCTGCCCGGGTTACGGCGAGCGACCTGCCCGATGCCCGAGTGCTGCGCCGGCCATGGGATGTGATTCGCTTCGGCAAGGACCTGTTGCGCACCGACCTCGATCTGTTGCTTGCGGAGATGCCCAGCGGCGCGGTGGCTGCCAGCGTCGTCGGCGAGGCCGGCGTGCGCGTGCACCCGAGGGCCCGGCTCATGCCCGGCGTGGTGCTCGATGCGGAAGCGGGACCCATCGTCATCGACGCCGGCGCTGTCGTGCGTCCCAACGCCTGCATCGCGGGCCCCGCCTACATCGGCCAGGGGAGCGAGATCAGCGCCGGGGCGGTTATCCGCGGCGGCACCTCGATCGGCCCCGTCTGCCGTGTCGGCGGCGAGGTGGGCGGCAGCACCTTCCAGGCCTACAGCAACAAGAGTCACGAAGGCTACCTCGGCGACTCCTACCTCGGCGAGTGGGTCAACCTCGGGGCGGGCACCATCACCAGCAACCTCAAGAACACCTACGGCCCCGTCCGAGCCCAAGCGAACCCCCACGAGTCACCAGTCGATACCGGGCTGAACTACCTGGGGTCGATCATCGGCGATCACGTCAAGACCGCGATCGGCACGCGCTTGCTCACGGGCAGCGTCATCCACACCGGCGCCATGATCGCCCTCAGTTCCTTCGCGCCCAAGGCGATCGAGCGCTTCGCCTTCCTCACCGATGACGGTGCGAAGTGCTATGACATCGAGCGCTTCCTCGACGTTGCCCAGCGCGTCATGCAGCGCCGCGACATCGAGATGAGCGATGCCTACGCCGTACGCCTGCGCGAACTCCACGACCTTTGACATGGGGCGAGTGGGGGACTTCCCCACGGAGATCACAAAGGACACGGAGAGGATAAGAGAGAGGGTGTCATTGGTTTACTCCGACGTTTCGCCCCGAAGCGAAGCGGGGGGGGACAATGTGGAGTGTCGAAGCACGAATGACGAATGAAGGATGAACCGCCCAGCACGCAGAGAGGGTGCAGTGGAACGCAGTGGTAGAGTGAGGGGGTGGGCGGGCCACCAACCGTGAGGGCGACGCATGGGCGGCCAACGGCGATGAGGTGTCGGGTCGTCGCAGAGACCGCTCCGTTACCGTCGCGGCTCGTTGCAAGGAACACACGCTACATTTGATGTGAATCGGCGCTCGTCAGGGACAGAACTCGCCGTAGCTGCCCAAGAGCGCTCCGAGGTCGGCTTGGTCGGTGTCGCCGTCGCCGTCGATGTCGCCGCCGGCGTCGACTCCGTAGGCGGCCAGCAGGATGCCGAGGTCGGCCTGGTCTTGCCGGCCGTCGCCGTTCAGGTCGCCGGGGCAGGTTCGTTCGAAGAGGTAGCCTGAGCCGGAAGCCGGACCTTGGTCGCCGTCGTTCATGGCGCCGATGAGGAGCCTGCCGCCGCTCACGGCGATCGACTTCCCCAATCCGTCGTAGGCAGCGCCGTCGCTGGCGGTCAGCTTTTCGATCTGCGTCCAGGCAACGCCGTCGAACTCGAAGACGTAGGCTGCCCCGGCGCTCTCACCCAGGTCGTCATCCTGCGGGGCGGTGGCGAAGGCCCGGCCCGGGCTGAGTTCCACGGAAGCGCCAAAGCGATCGCCCGCCTCGCCATCGCCGGCGACGAGCTTTGCCTCTTGCGTCCAGATGCCGTCAGCGCGCCGGAACACATACATGGCGCCGGCGCTGTCACCCAGCGCGCCGTCACGGGCAGCGCCGATAAGGGCGAGGTCACCGACCAGGCGCACGTCGTTGCCGAATCCCTGGTAGGCGGCGGGATCGCTGGGTACCAGGCGAGCCGTCGGCGTCCAGGTCGTGCCTTGACGTTCAAAGACGTGGACCGCCCCGGCGTCGGTGAGGCCGTCGTCCTCGAGCGTAGCGCCGACCAGGGCGGTGTCTCCCGACAAGGCCACCGCATAGCCGAAGCGGTCGTCCTTGTTACCGCCGGTCGCCAGCAGTTTCGCCTGCTCCGTCCAGTTGCCGGCCTCGCGGACGAAGACGTGGGCAGCGCCTGTCTGGACGCCTTGGTCCCAGGAATGCGGCGCGCCAGCCAGCAGCGTGTCGCCCTCGAGCGCTACGTCGAAGCCGAAGGTGTTCACTGAGGTGCCGTCGGCGGCGAAGAGCTTCGCCTGCTCTGTCCAGACGCCCGTCTCCCAGAGGTAGACATAGATGGCGCCGCTGCTGGTCGCCGCCCCGTTCGCCGAGGGGGCGCCCACGGCAATCGTGTCGCCGCTCAAGCCCACCGCCCAGCCGAAGTTGTCGTTGACCGGGTCGCCCCACGATTCGAGCTTGGCCTCTTCCTGCCACTCGCCGTTGTTGTAGACGAACGTCCAGGCGGCCCCGATGGCGGCGGGGGGGGCGTAGTAGCGCACGTTGCCCACGACGGCCCGATCGCCTTCGAGATCGGCCGACCAGCCGAAGAGGTCGCCCGCCGTGCCGCCCGAGGGGAGCAGCTTGTCGGACTCGACCCAGTCGCCGTGGGCGAAAGGAGGGAGGCACAGGAGGACCGCCACCGCCAAGCCGCCCCGAATCCGCAGCGGGAGCAAGGGCCGCCTCTCAGAAGCCTCCTGATTCACGGTGACGCTGTTCCGGCCTCTCTGGGCCGGCAGACACAGGCGTGTCGCTCCGCGTATGCTCTGCATCGTGAAGACTCTCTACCTCATCGACGGACATGCCGCTTTCTTCCGGGCCTACTACGCCATACGCGGTCGCATGACCAGTCCGATTACCAAGGAATCGACCAATGCAGTGTATGGCTTCACCTCCATGCTCCTCAAACTGATTCGCGAACAGCAGCCGGACTATCTCGCAGTGGTCATCGACGTGGGGGGCGATAAGTCCACCTTTCGCAGTGAGCTCTATCCGGAATACAAAGCCAACCGCGACGCCCCGCCGGACGACTTTGGTCCGCAGGTCGGGCGCTGTCTGGATCTCTTGGAGCGGATGGGCGTGCCGGTCTTCGCCGCCCCCGGCTTCGAGGCGGACGATGTCATCGCCACGCTCGCCACCCGCCTGGCCGACGAGGAGGTGCACTTGCGCGTCGTGTCGAAAGACAAGGACCTGATGCAACTGCTCAGCGAGCGCGTCGACCTGTTCGACTCGACCTCGACCGAGGTGATCGATACCGCGCACCTGCACGAGAAGCTGGGCATCGAGCCGGGCCAGATGATCGATGTCCTGGCGCTCGCAGGCGACACGGTCGACAACGTGCCCGGCGTGCCCGGCATCGGCATAAAGACCGCCGCCAAGCTCATCGCCCAGTTCGGTTCACTTGACGAGTTGCTTGCGCGGCTCGACGAACTCAAGGGCAAGCGCAAGGAGAACATCGAGGCCAGCCGCGACCTGCTGCCCCTGAGTAAGGAACTGGTCACGCTGCGGCACGATGTCGAGGTCGAGTTCGATCTGGAGCAGACCGCTCTCGTCCCGGCGAGAATCCCGGTCGCGGAGGTTGATGTGCTGCTCGAGGAGCTTGGCTTCAATCGCCTGCGCACGGAGCTGGCGAATCTGGCGGGGCAGGGAGCGCCGCGCGCTGCCGAGCCCCCCAAGCCACGCCCCGCGCCGGTTGATGCCGGACTGTTCGGCGCGATGGCGGAAGCGGAAGCAGGGTCTGCAGCGCCGGCATCGGGCGCCTACGAAGCGATCACCACCAAGAAAGCCCTCGCTGCCTTCGTCAGCAAGCTCAAGCAGACAACGACAATCGCCGTCGATACCGAGACGGACAGCCTGCAGGCCCGCAGCGCCAACCTGTGCGGCCTGAGCTTCTCCATCAAGTCCGGGACCGGCGTCTACATCCCGACACGCTCACCCGAGCCGAACTCGCATCTCGATGCGGCGACCGTGCTCGAGGCGCTGCGGCCGATCCTGGAAGACGCGAGCAAGCGCAAGGTCGGGCACAACCTCAAGTACGACCTGCAAGTGCTCAGGCGAGCCGGCGTGCGCCTGGCCGGCGTGCATTTCGACACCATGATCGCCAGCTACGTGATCGATGCGGCTCGCTCCAGCCACAAGCTCGACCATCTCGCCCTGGGTTTGCTTGGGCACCATTGCATCCCCATCACGGATCTCATCGGCGCCAAGGGGCGGGGCAAGACGCAGAAGCGCTTCGACGAGGTGCCGCTGGCGCAGGCGATCGACTACGCCGCCGAGGATGCGGACATCACCCTGCGCCTCATGGACGTCTTCGAGCCGCAACTGCGCGAGATGGGCTTAACCGAGCTTTTCGACGAGACGGAGATGCCGCTCGTCGAGGTGTTGGCGGAGCTGGAGTGGAACGGCATCCAGGTCGATCGCGCGGAACTCGACAAGCAGGCGGAGAAGCTGCAAGCGCGCATCGAAGAGCTGCGCCTGCAGATCCTCAACGAGGCCCCGCGCGACTTCAATCCGGACTCCCCCAAGCAACTGTCCGGCATCCTCTTCAATCCGCCCGATGCGCAGGACCCGGGCCTGGGCCTCAAACCCATCAAGAAGACCAAGACCGGCTTCTCCACCGATGTCGAGGTGCTGGAGAAACTCGCCGCAGATCCGGCCATCGCCACCCCCGTGCCGGCCTTGATCGTGGAGTACCGCAACCTGAGCAAACTCGTCGGCACCTACCTCAAGGCGCTGGCGGAAGCGATCAACCCCGAGACCGGCCGCGTGCACGCTTCCTTCAACCAGACCGTCGCCGCCACCGGTCGGCTCAGCTCCAGCGACCCCAATCTGCAGAACATCCCCATCCGCACCGAGACCGGTCGGGCCATTCGCAAGGCTTTCCGGGCGGCGGAAGGCAACACGCTGGTCAGCGCTGACTACTCGCAGATTGAGCTGCGCATCCTGGCGCATTTGTCTGAAGACCCGGCCCTCATCGAGGCCTTCCAGAAAGGGCTCGACATCCACACCGCCGTCGCGGCCCAGGTGTTCGGTGTGAGTCCGGACGAGGTGACGCGCGAGCAGCGGGGCGGGGCCAAGATGGTGAACTTCGGCATCGTCTACGGCATCACGCCCTTCGGCCTGGCCCGCCGGCTGGGCACGCACCCGGACGGTTCGCCCTGGGGCGTCGATGAAGCGGCCGCGATCATCGACAGCTACAAGGATCGCTTTCGCAAGATCGAGATCTTCCTGCAGGACTGTGTCCAGCAAGCCATGCAACAAGGTTATGTCGAGACCATGCTCGGTCGGCGGCGGGCCATTCCGCAGATCGAGTCCCGCCAGCCCCAGCAGCGAGCCCTCGGCGAGCGCATGGCGATCAACAGCGTCGTACAAGGCTCGGCAGCGGACCTCATCAAGCTGGCGATGATCGATTTGTACCGCGAGTTGCCGACCGCGTGCGCCGAGGCGCGAATGCTGCTGCAAATCCACGACGAGTTGGTCTTCGAGTGTCCTGCGACGGCGGCGGAGGCACTGATGGCGTTCGTGGTGGCGCGGATGGAGGGAGCGATGTCGTTGCGGGTGCCGCTGCAGGCGGATGCGGCGTCGGGGCTGACCTGGTTCGAGGGGAAGGAGGGGTGAAGTCCGATAAGCCGTCCGTTGTGGCCGGGGGCCGGAACGAGAGAGGCGGCACCAGCGGGCGTTCCCTTGATGCCGGGGCCCTGCTTGTCGGACACCTCGAATCCTGGCCGAGACGCACCGAGAGACGAGCGGCAAGCGTCTGCTGGCGGAATTCGGGAGTCGGTGTGCTTGACAGGACGGGTGGAGCCGATACATTCTCCTGCCCCGACCGGCATTGTCGGTCGCAGATCCACCCATTTTGGGGCGGTAGCTCAATTGGATAGAGTACCGGACTGTCGATCCGGTGGTTGCGGGTTCGAGTCCCGTCCGCCTCGCTTCTTCAAGCCCTTGCCCAGCAGGGGCTTGTGTGCTTTTGGAGGCGTGACCGTTTTCGCCGTGCAAGCCCTTTGCGGTGATTTTGCGGTAAGAACATCCGCCTAACGGATCTGCCTCATCGACCACCGGATTGTCTTTCTCGATTGGGTTGCCGAAGAGCTCCCGTACTCGCTCGGCGTCAGCCGTCTCGGCGGCCAGGTAGTACTCCGCCGTTGTGGTGAGCTTGGCAGGCCCCAGGAACTCCTGGCAGAGGTGCATGGGCACCGCTCTGGCCACCCGAGTGCCGTACGTCCGCCGCAGATCGTGCAGCGATGCGAGACTGAGCACGTCCACGTGAGGCGTCGCGGAAGGGCGACTGCGGTGGGCAATTGCGCTAGCCGTGGGGAGTCGCATCCCGGGCTGAGACGATCAGGCATTCGGCGATCCTGCTTGATCTGCGCTGGATCGTGCCCGTCTGTGCCAGAGCCAACCAGGCTCCCCGGAGCCTCGTCCGCCGTGAGGCCCGCACACTTCTGCGGATCTGTGGCTGGGCCACCGTCTCGCGTTGCCCCGATCTCCATACATGATTGTGCCACAGCGGTTTAGTCAGTTCGCCAGGGTGGCGGCGGCACCGGCGGCTCTCCCCAGCGAGCATGGCGGCAGGGCCTTGAGAGGCAACGCTCGCACCACCCAAAGAAGGCATCTTTAAGAATTGTCGCGGAATCTAACAACACCGCTGCCAGATGCGGGCAGACTCTGCGTATTGGTTTGTGGTGGTATTCAGTGATTCGTTTGCGGTATCAGGTCGCCGTTCGTGCGTTCTTGATAGCGGCGTGAATCACCTCGCCACTGGAGAGCCGGCGTATCGAAGCGCCCTCGGGGAGAGCGGTATGTACAGCCCGGAAGAACAGTCACCTACGCACGCCCGGTTTGCCGCCTGCGCCAAGAGAGTTGGCGGCGCTGCGCTTGCCGAGCGCGCCCACATTGGAGCGACGACTCGTCTTGTAAGCCGCCTCGCGTTCTCGCAGCCGAGCGTCTCTCCGTCAGCGTGCCCGGCTTCTTGCTGGGAGGCTCTGTCGCCGTCGACCTCCCCCGCTGGATAGGTCGAGAAGGCGATTCTCGCGTGCGGATGGCACGCCACTTTTGATCGGGGCCGGGACGCCCCCTGAAGCAGATTGAACGATGCGGGTCCAACGTCTGTTCGTCGGACCGCGCGATGGTTGTGGGCACATGAAGGAGGGCTATCAATGCCTCGGAAACTTGTCTACCTCATAGGAGGCGGATTTGCGCTTTCGCTTGCCGCCACTGGATGGGCTCAACCGGTACGGGAACATGCTGTTCCCTTTGGCTGGGACGAGGATGTTCCCCGGGGTGTGGTGACCGACAACGCCACAGGCTGGGGGAACGGCTGCTGGCAAGGGCCGGCGGCCGGGAAGAGCAACTACCACGTCATGTTCGAAGACACGGCGGAAGGCCGAGCGGTGACGCTCGTTGATCTCTTCGGGCCTGGGCACGGGATCACGGTCGGTGACTTGGCGAAGCTCAGCTTCCTCACCAAGAAGGCGACAGGCATCCCGGCGAGCCACGACTGGTGGATCACGATCTACACGCAACACGAGGGTGACGGGGGTGACTCGGGCTCCTGGTACGACAGCCGGCTTCACGCTCGTCCTGACGCCGGCCCTGGCTACAGCCAGTCCTTTACCTACGACGCCTGGAATCTCTGGTCGACCACCGACACCGACTCCAGCACCAATCAACTGGTCTTCTACGATTCGCAGCGAGGCTACGGGGGCTACTACAAGAGCCTCGGCGACGTCGCCGCCGGCCCGGTTGACTGGGATGGCGACAGCATCGCCGATCACGACTACAGCGCTGAAGAAGTGCGGATGATCACCATCCAAACGGACAGTGGCTGGAACGGGTTTGACGGCTTGATTGACGGCCTGGTCATTGAACTCAGCGGCGGCTCCGTCGGGGAGATCGATCTCGGCGGCTCGGTCTACCACGTGGAGGCCGACACTTCGTACGCCACCATCCAAGGCGCCATTGACGACATTGGCAGGTCCAGCGGACCGACCATCATCGTCGGCCCCGGCACCTACGAAGAGCAAGTCGTCATCGATGTGGATGACCTGACCATCATCGGAGCCGGCTCCGGCGACGACCCGGCGTTTGACACGATCATCCTCTCGCCCACCACGCTCACTTATTTCTTCAACACCGGATCGGTCAATTACCCCGTCGTGGGCGTCGATAGTGTGACGGGTGTGGCCATCGAGAATCTTCGCGTCGACGGCGCGGGACGCGGCAACGGCAACTACAAGTTCGAGGGCGTCGCCTTCTGGAACGCGGGCGGCACCGTCGAGGACTGCGTGGTCACCGGCATCCGCGAAACGCCCATCTCCGGCGCCCAGCATGGTGTCGGCGTCTACGCCTACAACGACACCGGCGGGCCCTACACGATCAACGTGCTCGGCACCGAGGTGGATGACTACCAGAAGAACGGCATGGCGCTTTCCGGCGACGGTCTTACAGTCAACGTCAATGGCTGCACCGTAACCGGCACCGGGCCGCTGGGAAGCGGGCTGCCTGCCCAGAACGGGATTCAGGTCAGCTACGGCGCGGGCGGTCTCATCAATGACTGCACCGTCACGGATCACCTGTATACGCCCGCCACCTGGGCCGCCACCGGTGTGCTTATTTACCAAGCTTCGGGCATCACGGTGAGCGATTCTCTGCTCACCGACAATCAGCCCAGCGTCTACTTCCAGGACTCACCCACGGGGACATTCAGCGGCTTGTCAATCTCGCACCAGCATGTGAGCTCTGGCGATGCCTTCTACGTCATGAACACCACGGACACACTCTTGCTCAGTGGCCTGGCTGACACCCCCTTGGCCTCACCGCTGGAGGAGTTCCACCAGGCGCCGGAAGCCCGGATGGCCATGACGGCACAGGTCAGCGACAGCATCATCGCCGGCCATGATGCGATCGACAGTTGGGGCCTCGGTGCGATTAGCTACGGAACCGACAGCGTTAGTCTCACGATTGACGACAGCGCGATTCGCGACTGGGATTATGGCGTCGTGGGGATGGAGAGCACCTACTACATCCCGAATCCTGGACCGGTGACCGTCACGGCCCACAACAACTCCTTGTTCAGCAACCTGTCCTACGGGTTCTATTCAGACAGCAGCACCGCCCAGGACGTAAGCAGCAACTGGTGGGGCAGCCCGGGTGGACCCTACGATCCAACGGGAACCACCCCCTACGACGGCATCACCTGCCCGGACGTGGCGCTGATCATCAACAACAACCCGTACGGCGACGGGGTGACGGAAGCCAACGCCGAGTACTGTCCTTGGCTGGCTGGTGCTGGCGAGATGGTGCTCGAGGTGGACGCTGCCTGCCTCAGCGACACGCAGATTGAAGTCGAGTTGTGGATGCGCAACGTGACGGGGTATGTCACCGGCTTCCAGGCCTTCCTGGTCTACGACGGCGACACCACGGTGCTGTCCTACAACGACGGCCTCAGCTACTACAACAACGCCGTCTTCGACCAGCACTTCATGGGCTTGGGCACCGGCGCTCAGCCCGGCAGCGGCGAACTCATGCTCGACGGCAACGACTCCTCGTCGCTCGGAACGGATCAGGACACGCTCCTGGCCGTTCTGGTCTTCGACGTCGTGGGCCCTTGCAGCACGACGGAAGTCGAGTTCGACCTGACCCAGCCGTTCGATTCCGAGTTGAGCTTCGGTGGCGAGCCGCTCGCCAGCACGCTCACCGACACCATTCCCTTCAAGCTGGACAGCACCCCGCCGGTCGTTACCTGTGGCGGCAATATCGAGCAGAGCGCCGACGCCGGTGACACGAGCTGCCAGGCGCTGGTGACTTGGTTCGCCCCGACGGCAGTGGATGCCTGTGACGGCGATGTCTCCGGCTCCCTGAGCTACGACATCGATCTCTACTCCGACATGGCCGTCGACGCCACCCAGGCAACGACTGTCTACACCTTCCCGGTCGGCGTGCACACGGTCACTGCCACCGCCATGGACGGCTGCGGCAACGCTGCCTCCTGCTCCTTCACGGTCACCGTCAACAACGTCTACGACATCCTGGTGGACGTCCAGTTGTTCGGCAATCCCAACGCCGTCACCCGCTGCATCCACTTCGTTCTGGATGACTGCACCAGCGTCGACGCCTCCGTCAGCTTCGTTGATTACGACAGCGACCCCGGCACGCCGGTGGAAGCCGTCGCCGCCCTGATCCAGGTGCCCTGCGGCACGGACTGGACGATGCTCTGCGCCAAGGACGAGCAGCACACGAAGTGGGACAGCACCAGCCTGACCGACGCCGGCGCCGTCTACACCGCCAACACGCTCCTGGTGATTGACGGTAGCGACACCGACAACGACGGCGACTGCGACATCAACGATGTCACTTGGTATCTCGCCCAGGTCGGCTCCCTGGCCAACGCCGGCGGTTGCCCCTGGGACGGCGTCACCCGCGACGCCGACTTCAACAACGACGGCATCGTCGACAGCACCGGCGATTACTCGTTCCTGTCGCGCAACTGGCTGAAGACCTCGTCTTGCGCCTGCACGCTCAGCCTGAGAGGGGCCACGATCACGGTCCAGCCGCGACTGGTCGAGCGGTCCACCGCCGGCTTGCCCGCGGAAGTGGCTCGCCGCGCGGACCTGAACCGCGATGGCACGATCAACTTCGAGGATGTGATGCTCTTCGAGGCTGAGCACGGCCTGCCCGCCACCCTCTCCACCAAGATGTGGAATTCCACGAAGGAGGAGACACGGCAGAACTAAGGCACGGAGGAGGACCTCGTTCCGCAGCGAAGCGAAGCGCCGCGGGACATGCACAACGGCCCTCAGCGCGGAGAGATCCGCGCTGAGGCATTAGCTTGAGACTTGAGTGGGGCAGGAGGAGGATCACCATGAGGCTTCAGGCATTGAATAACTTGCGACTGATCGGCTTGCTGGCGCCGACGTTTCTGCTTACGGCGCCGCTATCCGGGGAGGCGTTCCTTGGTCCGCCCGCCGCCCAAGCCAAGCGAGCCCTGTCGGATCGCGTTGACATTCGGGCCCTGCGACCGGCGCCGGGCTTCATTCGCCTGCCCGGCCCCTCCGTCGCTTCCTACGGCACCGGCTTCGAGCCTGCGGAGGGCTTCGCCGTCGGCCACATCGACGGGCAAATGGGCTGGAGCAGCTTCACCAGCAGCACCTCGGAAGCGCATGTCGACACGGCCAATTCCGAAAGCGGCGTGCAGCACCTGCGGGTCGCCAGGGACAACTCGCTCCCGGTCGGCTACCTGGTCGGCGCCTTCAGCCCCTATCTGGGCCCGCAGCCGCTCGCTCCGACGACGTTCTCGGTCGAGGTCAACATCAGCGCTCTGGACAACGGCGCCAACTACTTCATCGCGCCGCAAGCGCCGTCGGTCGGACTGAAGACCGCCGAGGTCGTCCTGGAATGGACCGGCGATGTCCTCGTCCTTGACGATGTCGGCTTTGGTTTTGAGTACCGCGATACCGGCTACGACTGGACACCCGGCAGCTACCAGACGCTCCGCATCGACATCGATCCGACCGCCAACACCATTGACTACTACTACGGCGGGACGCATTTCTACAGCAGTGTCGCCGGGGTCTACGGCGGCCTGGCGGCGGAGGAGGTGGTGCTCTACTCCGACAACTGGCACAACCCCGTCGTGCAGGATGTCGGCGACTTCGATCGCCTCTCCATCCGCCCCACCGGCGCCGACCAACTCACCTTGGAGGTCAGCGACACCTGCGTCAGCGCCGGCCAACTGGAGGTCCTGGTCTGGATGCGCAGCCTCACGCAGTGTGCGACCGGCTTCCAGGCCTTCCTTGAGTTTGACGAGGCCAAGCTCAGCTACCGCCCGGACCTCAGCAGCTACACCGCCCTGCCCTTCGACGATCACTTCACCCTCATCACCAATGCTGAGACCGCGGACGGCCAGGGCGGCACGCTCTGGTTGGACGGCAACGACTCCACCGCCTTGGGCACGGATGCGGACTCGCTGTTGGCGACGCTCGTCTTCGACATCCTTGCCGATTGCGACGAGTTCACCGTCGATTTCGACCTCAACTCGCTCTACGGCTTCGACTCGGAGCTCAGCTACCAGGGCCTGCCGCTGGCCACGGTCGTTGTCGACACCCCGGCCGTCGTCGCGGATTCGCAGGCGCCCGTCATCGCCGCCCCGCCCGACATCGCTCTCAGCGCGGATGCGGGGACGTGCTCTGAGGGCACCTTGCGCTGGCTGGAGACGTTCTTCACCTCCCCGTCGCTCTGCGCCAGCCAGACTCCCAACTGCTGGTACGTGGATCGCTACGCCCCGGCGGAGTTCCGCAGCGCCTACTTCGACGGCGACTACCGTTTGCTGCATCGCATCGCCGCTGCCGATCATCAGAGCAACGCCTTCTACAACACCCAGGGTCGCAAGTACGATGTCAACATGTATCTTGGCTCGACGATCACCGCCGACCTCTATATCCCGGCAGACTGGGCGGGAGCCACCCGGCGGGCGGATTTGTGGGCAACGACCTTCGATTGGCCGGGGAACATCTCCGGCTATCCGATCGTCGGCTTCACCACCGAGGACAGCAACCCGCGCTTCCGCATCTACACCCAGGACATCGACCAGAACTCCGGCAACGGCGACGACCCGGGCTGGATCGACCTGGGCCTGCCCACCGGCTTTGCCTACGACGAGTGGTACACACTCGAAATCCAACTGACCGCGTCGAGCTACATCTTCCGCGTCATCGGGCCGGGCGGCTCGCTCGTCTTCGCCGACGCCATCACCTTCGACAGCGTCCGCTTCGGCAACCTCATCCTGGAAGCGAAGAACTTTGCGGAGGACTACGACGTCTACTGGGACAATGTTCTGCTGGGCTTCCAAGGACCAGAGGTGACCGACGCCTGCACCGACGTTTCTATTTACTACCAGCGCAGCGACAACTCCTTCCTGACGACTGACGACCCCTTCCCGGCGGGCGATACCTTCATCACCTGGACCGCCGTCGACGCCTGCGGCAACCAGAGCCAGGCTCTGCAGATGATCACGGTCAATGCGGAGAACGACTTGCGCGTGGAGGTGGAGCTCTTTGGTAACGCTGACCCCGTTAGCCGCTGCATTCACTTCGTCCTTGATGACTGCGGAAGCACGGTCGATGCCGCGCTTGACTTCTACGATCACGATGAGTCGCCCGGGACGGCCCTCCACGCCACCGGCATCATCCAAGTGCCTTGCGACACACCTTGGACCTATCTTTGCGTCAAGGATGAGCAGCACACGAAGTGGGCGACGACGACCCTGAGCATGTCGGAGGGTGACTATCTGGCCAACACGGTTCCCGTCATCGACGGCGGCGACACCGACAACGACGGCGACTGCGACATCCACGACGTCACCTGGTATCTGGCCCAGAACGGCTCGCTGGCCGCGGACGGCGGCTGCCCCTGGGACGGCGTCACCCGCGACGCGGACTTCAACAACGACGGCTTGGTCGACAACACCGGCGACTACTCCTTCCTGGCGCGGAACTGGCTCACCACCAGTTCGTGCGACTGCGCACGGGGTCTGGGCGCGAGCCTCGACCTGTACCAGACGCGAGTCGTGCTGGACGCGAGGACGCTCCCCGCGGAGATTGCCGCCAAGGCCGACCTGAATACTGACGGGATCATCGACTATCTGGATGTGGAGCTATTCGAGTTCGCCAACGCTCTGCCAAGTGCTCTCTCCTCGCAAATGCGGGCTACCACGTTGGCTCAGCAACAGCCCGCACGGAGGTAAGGGACCGACGTCTCTCTCCCCGAGAAGCATAGAGACCTTGTGTCTCGTCGCTGCTGGTCCCTGAACCCCCGGCTCGGTGAGAGCCGCGCCGGGGAATTCCAATCTGTTCTTCAACCTGGGAGTTGTGCTATGTCGGTCCTTCGTCGAACTGCCCCCCTCAGCATCTTCGCTCTCCTTACACTCAGCGGTCCCTCCAGCCCCGCAGGAACCGTCAGCCTGACCTTCCGGCCGTCGTTCCAGACAAGCGGTGTCGGGGCACTCGTCAACGTCGACCTCATCGCCGTCTCCGATGACGGCACCGATGACGCCGTGGGCGCCATGGGGGTGATCCTGGCCTGGGATCCGGCCTACCTGCAGTTCGTCGGCTTCGACAACACCAACGCCGGCTACCACTGGTACCACTCCGGCCTGGCCCCCGCCGATCCGGACGGCATCAACGACGATCTCACGGACGGCGATCTGTACTACGTTGCTCAGTGCCAACTCGGCGACCCCGCCATGGTGCCGCCCGCGCCCGGCTTGCTGGTGACGACGGTGCAGTTCACCGCCTTGCAGGAGACCGATCTCACGAGCATCGGCTACCTCGAGTCGCTCGGACAGTTCACCGAAACGCAGATCATCGACTTCAACACCAGCCTGCCCATCACCGGCAGCATCGACGCTGTCGCCGAGGTGGCGATCTGCCCGCTGCCCGGCTGCACCTCCGATCTCGACGGCGATTGCGATGTCGACCAAGCCGATCTCGGCGAGCTCCTCTCCTGGTACAACCTTGGCGCCGGCGGCGATGTGGATGGGGATGGAGACACGGATCAGGCCGATCTGGGCCTGCTCCTCTCCGAATACGGGAACGTCTGCTACTAACCAGCCTGCTCGAGATCCGGTCAGCACGGGCGTATCGCCAGTGCCCCCGAAGAGCAGTCGAGTACCGTTGATGCCAAGTGCCGACTGACGGATGTTGCTCCCTTTCATCAGGCGGGCTCGTTCTCAGCTCGCCAGCGGCGATCAGTGGCAGTGATGCAGTCGATTCTGGGAGTGACTGCTCGCCAGCACGCCCTCCGGGGTTTGCCCCGGTTGATGTGGCCAGTCCGCGATGTCTGCCCAGTCACCGGATGGTCAGTCCGGCGGGCGGTATGAGTGCCGGCCGAGCAACCTCCGAAGAGCGTGGGAGGGCAGCTCGAGGAGGAGCGTCCTATAAGTGGTCATGTCCTGGCTCGCTCAGCACCTCCCCTCCGCCTGCTTCGCGTCAGGCTCGTCTTCAGACGGTAGCTGTCGCCCGCCACCTCCACGATCTGCACGTGGTGGGTCAGGCGGTCCAGCAACGCGCCGGTCAGGGGCGCGATCGTCGTGCCGGACAACGTGCTGTTCGAGGGTGGAGCCGGCGAGACGGTGCGGCGGAACCTGCTGAAGCAGTTCGATGTGCACACGCTGCTGCGGCTGCCCACGGGGATCTTCTATGCCCAGGGCGTGAAGGCGAACGTGCTGTTCTTCGATGCGAAGCCGGCTCAGGAGGCGGCGTGGACGAGGTAGCGTTCGTCAAGTTGCGCACATTGGACCAGCGGTCCTCCTTGGGAAGGTCCATCGCGGCTGGAGCCGAGCCCGGAGGGCGAGGGGCCAGCAGCGAACGCCACGGCTACGCCACCGCAGCTCGTTCCGTCTCAACGCGATCTCGTTCGAGCTCACGCAGCCTCGTCATGTCCAAGTACCTCCGTAAACCCCACTTCGTCCCCGCCATGTGACGCAGACGCGCCGCCACCAACATCAACGCCGATTGCCCATCCGGAAAGGCGCCCACCACACGCGTCCGCCGACGCACCTCCCGATTCAAACGCTCCAGTGGATTGTTCGTGCGAATGCAACGCCAATGCTCACGCGGGAACGACATGTAGCTCAAGGTCTCACTCACGCCTGTCTGCACCAGCTTCGCCGCCTTGCCCAGACGCATCGACTCGAGCTTCTCCACCACCTGGCCCGCCTTCTGTTCCGCCGCCTCCCGATCTTCCTGGGCGTGGATCGCCTTGAGCATCGCTGCCACCTCACGGCCTTTGCTCGTCGGCGTCACCGACAACACGTTGCGATACCAGTGCACCACGCAGCGCTGCCAGAGCGCCTCCGGATAGAACTCGCCCAGCGACTCGACCAGACCCAGGCACTTGTCGCTGACGATCAGACGCACCTTCTTGAGGCCGCGTTCCTTGAGGTGGCGCAGGAAGTTGCGCCAACTCTCCGCATCCTCCTTCGTCCCTTCCGCCACGCCCAGCACCTCGCGGTAGCCCTCCTGATCGACGCCGATCGCCACCAGCACCGCCACGTTCTTCACCTCTCCGCCCCAGCTGCGCTTGAGCCACAGGCCGTCCAGGTAGATGTAGGGACGCTCGCCTTCGATGGGTCGGTTCCGCCAGGCTTCGATCTGGCCGTACACCTTCTGGGCCAGGCCGCTCACCGTGCTGGCGCTGACGCGCGAGCCCCAGAGCGCCTCGGTGATGTCCTCGACCCGCCGCATGCTCACCCCCGCCAGGTACATCTCGATCAGGGCTTCCTCCACGGAACTCTGCCGTCGGCGATACCGCTCGATGATCGCCGTCTCCAGCGGCAACTGTCGCAGCCTGGGCACCTTCAGCGTTACCTCCCCCGCCTTGGTCTGCAGCTTCCGCTGGTAGCTGCCGGCCCGCGTGTCCTGACGCTGCGGCGACCGCTCGTACCGCTTCGCCTGGCAGACCTGCTCCGCCTCGGCGTCCAACATGGCGTTGAGCGTCTCTTCCACGGTGCTCCTGACCACCTCGTCCACGTGCGAGCGCACCTTGCTCGGGTCGATCGAAAGCGCCGAGTTCAGTCCGCTGTCCTTCTCCGTCTGCTCCTGCCGTCCCTCACTTGCCTTCGTCTCGGTGCACGATACGCTGTCCATGCGGCTCTCCTTGCTGGAAGTGGATTCACATCAACACCTTCCCGCGGGAGAGCCGCGGCCACAATCTGCGCAATGATCTGAACGTTATCGTGGACGAAGCGGCGGTGGGTGTACGACCTGCGGACGAACATGCACTTGACGCTGAAGACGAACCCGCTGCGGCGGGGCGATCTCGACGAGTTCGTGGAGCGGTTCAAGCCGGGTGAGCCACGCGAGAAACGCCGGCCGAGCTACAGCGAGAAGAAGCCGGACGGCCGCTGGCGGAGACGAGCTGAGCAAGCGAGACAAGGTGAACCTGGACATCTTCTGGCTGAAGGACAGGAGCCTGGAGGACAGCGACGACCCTCCCGAGCCGGATGTCCTGGCCCAGGAGATCGCCGACGATCGGCAGACGACGCTGGACCAGTTCACCGCGATCGCAGCGAACCTGAATGGCGGATAGAGTGGGCGAGACGGATGACGCAAGCCCGCGGTGGCTGGGGAGACTGCCATGGACGAGGAAACGAACGATGTTGTGAGTTCGGCGGGGCATGAGATCCAGACGCCAAGACCCCTAGCACTGTCGTTCCAGGTCGAGTTCTCCGATCGAATCAACTTCGCGATGCAGCAGCACCGCGTGCCGATGGTCGATCGGATTGCGGTGACGAACGAGGGCGAGGAGGCGGTTGAGGAGATTCGACTGCACGCTCGCCTCGAGAACGGGGAGTGCGAGGATTGGGTGGGGCGGATTGCCCGCGTGGAGCCGGGGAGCACTTACGGCGTGACGCCGGAGGGCCTGAAGCTCAGTGCCGCGACGATGGCGCAGCGGACCGAGGCAGAGCGAACGACCTTGTCGATCGTGGCCAGGGCTGGTGCGCAGGAGGCCCATTGGAAGGGGGATGTGGAACTCCTGGCCTTCGACCAGTGGCCCGGGCTGGGGGTTTGCCCGGAGCTTCTCGCCGCCTTTGTGACACCGAATCAGCAGAACCTCGCGGCTCTGCTCCCGGCCGCCAGGCAGTCATTGGGATCACTCAGCGAGTCCGATGCGCTCGATGGCTACCAGTCAGACAGCAAGCAACGTGCGGCTCGGATCGCGGAGGCGTGTTTCAACGCGGTGCTGGCGCTGGGGCTGGGGTACATCAGCCCGCCCTCGAGTTTCGATCGAGACGGCCAGCGCGTGCGGCTCGCCGACAAGATCTGTCGCGAGAAGCTGGGAAGTTGCCTGGACCTATCGCTGATGCTGGCCGGCCTCTGGGAACAGGTGGGCCTGCATCCGCTGGTGCTGTTGCTGGAGGGACACGCCCTGCCCGCTGTCTGGACGCACGAGACCCACTTCCCGCAAGCGTTCGTGGATGAACCGTCGCACATCCGCAACCTGATCGAGCTTGGCGAGCTGGTCCCGGTCGAGGCGACTTTGCTGGCTCAGCAAGGGGCGACTTTCGCGGCGGCGGTCGCTGCCGCGAGGCGGAAACTGGAATCGCCCGGTGAGATGTTCAGCGCCATCGATATTCGAGCTTGTCGACGACTCAACGTGCTGCCGCTGCCGCTACGCAGCGATGCGGAGCAGTCGGAGCTCGATCTCAGCAAGGTCGAATCGCAGCGTGAATTGCTCGCCGCGGAAACGACGCTCGGTCGGGTCGCTCTGGCCGAGCGCGATGAGCAGGCGGCGGCGGCTCGCGCCGAAGCCGGTGAAGAGGAGACGCCGGAGGGCCGGGTCGATCGCTGGAGTCGCAAGCTGCTGGATCTATCGCTGCGGAATCGACTCCTCAACTTCAAAGAGACCGGCCGGACCCTGCCGCTTCTCGTGCCGGAGGTGGCGCCGTTCGAGGACATGCTGGCGGATGATCAGCAGTTCTCCATTCTTGTCGGCCAAGCGGCGGATCAGTCATTCCTGCTTCAAGAGATGCGCGACGGACGCCTCTACTCGGGCCAGCCGACCGCCGAGACGGCGAAGCGACTGCTGACGCTCTATCGCACGGCGAAGACGGGGATCGAGGAGACGGGGGCGAACCTGCTGCACATCGCCATCGGAATGCTCAAGTGGTTTGAGGCCGAATCGTCGCTGGAGCCGCGCTACGCCCCCCCTGATTCTGCTGCCGGCGCAGCTTACGCGCCATTCGACGGGGGCCGGTTACCAATACGACGTCAAGCTGAGCGATGAACCGCTGCGCGCCAACGTGACGCTGCTGGAGAAGCTGCGCGTGGAGTTCGGCATCGACACGCGGGAACTGGACGAGCTTCCCGAGGACGATCATGGGATTGACGTGCCGCTCATCCTGCGTCGCTTCCGGACCGCGATCCGCGACACGTCGCGCTGGGAGGTGGAGGAGTCGACGTTCCTCGGTCTCTTCTCCTTCAACAAGTTCCTGATGTGGCGCGATCTGAAGGAGCACACCGAACGCCTTCGCGAAAGTCGGTTGGTCACGCATCTGATTGACAAGGCATCAACGGCCTTCGACGAGGCTCCCTTCCCGCACCCCGACCAACTCGACGATGAGGTTGAACCCGGTGAACTGCTCTGCACACGCGATGCCGACTCATCGCAACTCGCGGCGGTGCGAGCGGCGGCGGAGCAGCGCACGTTCGTGCTGGAAGGTCCGCCCGGCACCGGCAAGTCGCAGACGATCGCCAACATCATCGCTGACTCCCTGGCCCGGGGGAAACGGGTGCTCTTCGTCGCGGAGAAGATGGCAGCTCTGACCGTGGTTCGGCGGCGGCTCGACGAGGATGGCCTGGGGCCGTTCTGCCTCGAGTTGCACTCTGCCTCCGCCTCCAAGAAAGAGGTGCTGGAGCAGCTTCGGGCGGCGATGGAGGCCAGTCGACTCCAGCGCCCCGAGGATTGGTCCCGGCTCTGTGGAGAGGTCAAGGAGACGCGCACGCAACTCAACACTTACGTGCGCGAACTGCACGCACGCCGTGAGTCTGGGGAGACGCTCTACCAGGTGCTGGGCCGGCTCAGCTTGCTTGGCGCTGGCTCGCGTCTCCCGCTACCGACGCACGCCGACGTGGCTGCGACGACAAGCGAACAACTCGCGCTGTGGCGCCGGCAGGTTGCCACGCTCACCGAGGTTGCCGCTGCGGTTGATCCTGTGTGCGAACATCCGTTACGGGGTCTCGGCAGATCGGAGTGGAGCTTCTCTCTGCCGGAAGACGCCAAGGTGACTTTGGGGGGCGGCGCGGAGCTCGGTTGAGGAGCTTCGAGAAGCACTTCGGCAGATGCTCTTGAAGCTCGACGTGCCGGATTCTCTGGCGGATGCACTGCCACAGCGAGGTATCCAGGCATTGCTTCTGGCCGCGAGCAAACTCCAGGAGCCGACGATTCCGGATCAGCGATTGCTGACCGACCCGGACTGGGCGAGTCTGGAACTGGAAGTCCGCTCTCTCATTAACGAGGGCAAGCAGCGTGACGAGCGGCGGCGGGAGTTGCTCGCCCGCTATCGTGAGGAGTACCTCGAACTCGACCATCTCACCTACCTGGATGCGATCAAGAGCCGGGCCAGGTTACATCCGATCATACGGTTCCTGTTTGCCCTGCCGATCCGCCGGCAGTTGAGACCGCTGTGCCGAGAGAAGCTGCCCAAGCTCGACTGGCTCGCTCAGGATCTCGAAACAGCACGCAATGTGCGGCGGGCCTCGGAGAGACTTACGGAGGCCGCCGCGGCGTCGTTCTTCGGCCGGCGCTGGAGGAACGGTGAGGCAGATTGGTTGGAGATCGAGAAGATCATCGACTGGTGCGGCGAGTACCGCGCCATCGTCGATGGCATCAGACGCCTCGGCGCGACGGAAAGCCTCCCGGCGACCCTGCAAGACGTCGCTTCTGACACGGCGAAGCGAGAGGGGATTGAGCCGCCTGCGAGAACAGTGATCGAGGCATGGAACGTCTGGACCAAGAACTGGCAGTCGATCAAGCGCCTGCTGCTCACAAAGTCCCTGGACGCCTTCGGCGATCCCGAGCAACCGCACTGGTTGCCGACCGTTGTGGAGACGCTTGAACGGTGGAGCGGCTCCCTCAATAGCCTGAACGACTGGTGCCGTTGGCGGCGCGAGCGATCTGCAGCCTCGCAGGGTGGCTTCGACGCCTTGCTTGAGGCCTACGAAGAGGGGCAGATCGAGCTTGCGGAGGTCGAGGAGGCGTTCGAGCGCAGCTACTCCGAGAAGTGGTTCTCAGCCGTGGCGGATTCCGTTTCGGCCGTTCGCGACTTCAACGTCGCCTCGCACATGCAGGTGGCCCAGCGTTTCAGAACAGCGGATATGACCTTGATGGGTCGCACCCGGACAAGAATCATGGCGGATCTTGCCAGCGCCATGCCGAGCTCATCGTCGCAGGCATCCGCTCGCTCGGAGCTTGGCACGCTGCATCGCGAACTCGAGAAGAAGCGCCGGCACATGGCCACACGCCGTCTCATCGCCCGGATTCCCACGCTGCTCGCCCGGCTTAAGCCCTGCTTTCTCATGAGCCCGCTGTCCGTGGCGCAGTATCTCGACGCTCAGCTGCCGCCGTTTGACCTCGTCGTCTTCGACGAAGCCTCCCAGATCCCGGTCTGGGACTCCATCGGCGCGATTGCCCGCGGGCAGGAAGTGGTGGTGGTCGGCGACTCGAAGCAACTGCCGCCGACGAACTTCTTCAATGTCATCGGGGATGACGACGATACAGAACCGGACGAAGAGTGGGAGGACCTGGAGTCGATCCTCCAGGAGTGCAATGCCTCCAGTATCCCTGCCATGAGGCTGGCCTGGCACTACCGCAGTCGGCACGAGAGTCTGATTGCCTTCTCGAACCACCACTACTACGACAATAAGCTGCTCACCTTCCCCTCTCCCGAAGAACGTTCCGAGACGTTGGGCGTGACGTTTCGGCACGTGCCGGACGGGATCTACGACCGCGGCGGATCTCGCACGAATCGGATTGAGGCGGAGGCCGTGGTCGCGGAGGTGGTGCGGCTGATTCGCGATCAGGCCTCGAGCAACTCCATCGGCATCGTGACCTTCAACCAGGCGCAGCAGCAGCTCATCGAAGACCTTCTGGATGAACAGCGACGACTGCTTCCCGAGATCGAACCGGCCTTCAGCGAATCCCGCGAGCCGGTCTTCGTCAAGAACCTGGAGAATGTCCAAGGTGATGAACGGGACACGATCATCTTCTCCGTGGGCTACGGTCCGGATCAGGCGGGCCGACAGTCCGTCAACTTTGGCCCCTTGAACAAGGACGGCGGCGAACGGCGGCTCAACGTCGCCATCACCCGATCGCGCTGTCGGCTCCAAGTCTTTGCGTCGTTCCGAGCTGATCAGCTTGATCTTCGCAGAACACGCTCAATCGGCGTTCGTCACTTCAAGACCTTCCTCGACTACGCGAAGCGCGGGCCCCAGGCAATCGCTGAAGCGGTCTACAGCGATGGCTCGCTCGACTTCGAATCGCCCTTCGAGAGGACGGTTTGTCGTGCGCTCAAGAGTCGTGGCTGGGATGTTGACGCGCAGGTAGGCTGCGCCGGCTACCGCATCGACCTTGCCATCCGAGATCCACAGCGACCGGGCCGCCACATCCTCGGCATCGAATGCGATGGCGCGGCCTACCACAGCGCCAAGACGGCCCGCGACCGCGACCGGTTGCGGCAGGCGGTCCTCGAGGGACTTGGCTGGCGCATCGAACGCATCTGGTCGACCGACTGGTGGCTCGACGCCGATCGGTGTGTGGCAGCCGTCGAGGCGGCGATCGAGCGTGCCCAGGCAGAGACCGCGGCCGCGGCTCACGTTACCGCCGGCGTGTTGCCCTCTGACGAGCCCGCCAACGGCTCAACCGAGGAACATGATGCGGGCGACTCGCCAGTCGATCGCGCACCAGTGGCCGGGCACCCCGAGGGTGACGAGGAACCACCCCTCTTCCGCTCCCGCGTGGTGCTGGATGACACCCAATCGCAGGAGTCGACTGAAGCTGATCGACACGTTGTCTACCACGCGGCGAGGAGCCCTGACAGCAGGCTCTCCAGGCTCGACATCTACGACGCTTCCTCACTCAAGCCGGCTTGCCGCGCCCTGCTGCACCTTGTGAGCATCGAGGCGCCGATCGTCGAGGACTTGGCTATTCAGCGTCTGCGGACTTGGTTTGGCGTCGGTCGAGTAACTCAGCGTTTCAAGGATCGCTTCCGGCAGATTCGAGACACCCTGATAGGCGATGACTCAATTCGCTTGATCGGCGGCGTGTACTGGGACGCCAGCCTTGATCCATCATCGTATTCGGTCTATCGCCTTCCGGGAGATGACGCCGACTCGCGCCGTTCCTTGGACCAAGTACCGGAGATCGAGCTTGCCAACGCCGCCTTGGTCATCCTGGCAGAGCAGTTCGGCATGCCTCAAGCTGACCTGATCAAGGAAACTGCGAGCGTGTTCGGTGTCAGACGCGTCAGCGCCCAAGCCCAGGATCTCGTAACCTGCATCCTCCTGGGCCTACGTGCCGATGGTCGAATCGCCGAGAGTGAGGGCGTACTTCGGATAGTCAGCACGTAGCGTGACGTTCCATCTTCGGCAGCAGGACAACCTCACTGCCGTCTCACCCCCACCCTGCACGCAACTGGCGCGCCTTCCCGCCGCAATCTGGAGTCCGAACAAAGACCGGATTCTCGCCCGAATCCTCACCTTCCGCCTGGATCAGGCTTCGGGGTTAAGCGCACGTTTCGGGGAGCAGGCCAGCCCCAGCGAGTCGCAACTAAGATCAGAACTCGATCTTTCGTTCGTCCGCATTGAACTTCGCGGTGGCGCCGCGGCGGTCCGCCAGCATCGCCATTTGCAGCACCGTCTGCGTGCGGAAGGCGAGGTCCATGGGGCTCCAGGTCTCCTGGCTGCGCGAGCGGACACACTCGAAGAACTTGTTCCAGTAGAGCACGAGATCGTCGCCGTGGTCGATGGCGAAGCGCGCTGGCTTCTTCGATGACCCGCCGGCAGGGGTGAAGACGATGTCGTTCCCCTCGATGGTGAGCGTCCCCTCCCAGCCGCGGATGACGGGTGTTCGCTGGCCGGCGCCGCGGGCCTGGGTGGCCTGGTGGTCGTTGCCGCTGGTGCCGATGACGGAAATGGTGACCTGTTCCGGATAGTGAGCCAGGAGGCTGAAGGTGTCGGGGACCTCGCGCAACTCGTACTCGTAGCGGTCGATCGAGCCCAGCCCGACGACGCGTTCGGGGAAGCCGACGCCCATGACGTCGATCACTTGGGTGAGGCAGTGTGGATACAGATCGGTGACCGGTCCGCCGGCGTAGTCCTCGAAGAGCCGCCACCGGAAGAAGCGGTCCACGGAGAATTCGGCCTCGGGCGAGTCGCCCAGGAATGCCTCCCAATCGAGATCCGCCCCGGGCTTGGCATTCGGATCCGGAATGTGCATGCCCCGTTCGCCCCAGTCGCCGACGCGGAAGAAGCCGGCCTCGCCGTAGATAGGCTGGCCGATCAGTCCCTCCTGCACGAGCTTTTTCATTTGATGCCAGGCCGAGTCGGACATGCCCTGGGTGCCGAGTTGAAAGACCTGGTCCGAGTCGGCGACGGTCTCCGCAAGTTTCTTGGTCAGTTCGAACTGTCGCCAGTGGGTGACCGGCTTCTCGCAGTAGACATCCTTGCCGGCCTTGATCGCTGCCAGGGCGTGGTAGCCGTGGTGGTGGTCCGGTGAGCCGACGGCGACGACGTCGACGCGGGGGTCGGCGAGCAGGTCGCGATAGTCCATGTAGCCGGCGGGGAGGTTGTGCACGCGCACCGCCTCATCCAGGCGCGGCCGATAGACATCGCAGGCAGCGACGAGATCGACCGGGTGCCCGAAGCGTTCGCCCGCGGCCTTGACCTCGCGCATGTGCCCGGCGCCACGGCTGCCCACACCGATGAAGCCGACACCCAGGCGCTCGTTGGCGCTGATTCGGCGGGCGCGGGCTTGCCGCGGCGAGGTGAGGGCGATGCCGGCAGCGCCCGTGGCAGCGGCCACCTTGAGGAAGGTACGACGGTCCGGTTCCTGGGACGAGTGGTCTTGCTGTGTCATCATCTGCTCCGAGTTGTCATGTGATTCGGCGAGGCTGGCTGCGCGACGCGAGTACTCAGGGTGAGCGTGAGTACGCTTCGAGTTCGACGATTCTCCCGTAGTCATTGACACCGCCTTGCGAGGATGTCTCGATGAGGACGCGGAGATAGCGGGTGCTGATCGGTGCAAAGTCGTGCCGGGTCACGTTGTCAGTGTTGTTTCGGCTCCCAGCGATGTCGCGCCACGGACCCCACGGCTTGGGTGAAATCTGCAGCCGGTAGTCGGACGTGTTGTAGAGGTGTGCATCGAGGAGGGGGAGAGCGCCTTCATGGCGGAGAAGGACCCGACAAATCTCCCGCTCGACGCCGAAGTCCAGGCGGAGGTAGTGGGGCGTGACATGCGCGGCGGAGTTCCACTTGTCGGTCTCACGGACAAGGAAGCGCCCGTCGATGGCTTTCTCTGCAACGTAGTCGGGGCCGAACTCGCTGGAAGCGTGCATGGTCGTGCCGTGCTCAGCCAGCGCCACGTTGACCAGTTCCAGGGAAAGCGTTGTCTGCTGCAGCCAGGCTTCGTACAGGCGCTCGATGTCCTCCGCTTCGACGCGACCGTCCCAGAGCGCGATGCCGATGGTCTGAGCGAAGGACTCGCCGGGCCGGAGCGAGCGGGGCTGCGCTTCGAAGTTCGGCGTGGCGGCGAGGTAGGCAAAGGGCTGGCCCATCGTGAACCAGGTGGAGGGGTACCGTGGGTTGAGCGGGTGGTCGAACATGGCCACGGTCACGGGCTGGCCCTCGATGTCGGCGTGGTAGGCGCACCAGCGACTGCGGGTCAAGCGCTCGTCACCGCGGTACGGCTTACCTTCGGCTTCGGGCGGGAAGAAGAACTCGCCGCCGTCCATCGCATGGATGAAGCGCATGCCCAGGCCGAAGTAGTGTCGGCCCCAGAGCAGGGCATCGCTCTCGCCGGCAGTTCGCAGCGTCGAGCGCCATGTGAGCAGGTTGGGTCCCTTGCCGTCTCGCTCGCTGACGGTGATTGAGCGAGACTCGCGGACGACGGTTGTGCCGTCGGGAACCACCCAGTTGATCTGATGCGAGAGCGAGCCGTCCTGGACAGCCAAGGGGCCGGGCCGTTGTTTCCCAACGTCGCTGGGCGGTTCTTCGCCCCAGAAGTCGGTGTCGTTGATCCCCAGGGCCAGCATCAGGCCGTGGTGGTGGATGTGGTCGGGTGGGCTGTCCAGGAGCACGTTGAGACCGCTCGGTGTGCGCAGTTCCTTGATGTAGGGTTTGATGAGCCCCGGGCCTCTGTGGCGGTACCTGAGAATCTCCCGATTACCCTCGGAGAACACGATCTGGCCGTCGTCCGTGGCCTGCGCGAGAGGCGGCTTTTCGTCGGCGATGAGCAGCGCTGTGAAGGAGCCGATCACGAGGAACGCCGCGAGTGACTTCCGGATCATGGTGATCTCCTCCTGTTCGCGCACAAGCTACCTATTCTGCTTGGCGCCTGGCCCGGGTTAGGCAATGAGACGGTTACCGAGCACCTTGGTCAGGTAGGCGAGGCTGGTGACGGCCTGGTCGATGGTTCCGCATTCGACGCTGAGGAAGATCTCGCGATCGAGTGGATCGAGGATCTCGAAGACACGCTCCCAGTCGACGACGCCGTCGCCGCAGGCGCAGCCGACCGGCGTTCCCGTGACCTTGCCACGTTCGGCATCGCTGTGCGCCAGGCTGATGTCTTTGGCGTGGACGTGGCGCACATGGCCGCGGACGGCGGCGAGGCCCTCGTACGGATCCTCCACCCCGGCAAGGTAGGCGTTTCCCGTGTCCCAGTTGACGGCGATCCAGGGCGACTTCACCAGGTCGACGATTCGCAGCAATCCCGCCGAGGCGCGGGTGAAGAGCTGGTGCGGTTCAAGGCAGACGAAGACCTCGTGGCGGCGGGCCACCTGCTCGACGCGCGTCAAGGAGTACTTCATGACCTCGTGGGCCAGGTCGTCGTCCATCCAATCCGGCTTCGGCCCCTCATCCGTGTTGACGAACTGGGAGCCGCAGGCCTTGGCGAGGAGAATCGACCTGGTGAGACGGGGGATGGAGCCTTCCGGCTTCATCAAGGGGCTGTGCGCCGAGAGCGAACTGACCTTGAGGCCGCAGCCAGCGCAGATCTCCTTCATGAGCAGCGGGTCTTCCTCCATCGAGAAGGAGTGAAAGTACCCAGCTTCGCTCAGCAGCTCCCAGCCGGTGTGGACCATTGGCTCGATGTAGCGGTAGCCGAGCTCGGCGGCCTTCTTGGCGCCAGCCTCGAACCCCATGTCGGCGCTGCGGCAGTATTCCATGTTGATCGTGAGGCGGTAGGTCGTGCTCATTCTGGCCTCCTGGTCGCGGCAGTTCGCTCCAACCCTTCCCCAGCCTTCCCGCAACTTCCCATGGTAGCCCAAGCTAGGAGTGCTTGTCAGTCCGGTCGGGGGCGAGGTCGCCGCGGTCGGTGCCCCTCCTCGCATCTCCTGCCAGCGACGGGAGGCGGCCCACAGGCATGGATGAGGGGCATTGGGCCGGAGCTTCGCGTGTCAACCGGTGAAGCCTCACAGCCTGGTTCTCCGCGCTTGCGTAGAGCCGGAGGCAAGCGGTGTCTCCAGACCGCAGGACTGACTGAGGCGAATCTCCACAGAGGAAAGTGAGCCTTGATGCGCTACTCCAGATTGATGATCGGTGCGGCGGCGGCCTGTTCACTCCTGGCCCAGCGCCAGGCAGTGCCGTGCGATACCTGGGTCGCCATGCCGAATGTCACGGACTCCGGGTCGACACTTCTGGCCAAGAACAGCGATCGCCCGATCTTCGACTGTCAGCCGCTGGTCTTTCACCCACGTCAGGTCTGGCCCCAAGACGCCGTCATCGATATGGGCCGCGTGGCGATCCCCCAGGTGCGGCAGACGTACGCGACCATCGGGTCGAGTCCCTACTGGTGTTGGGGCTACGAAGAGGGCATCAACGAGTTCAGCGTCGCCATCGGCAACGAGGGAATCCGGACCAAGGAACTTGCCCGGGAGCTGGACGCAACCGCGAACGGCTCCGGCCCGGACCCCGGTCCGACCGGCATGGATCTGCTTCGTCTCGGCCTTGAGAGAGGTCGCACGGCGCGGGAGGCGCTCGAGGTCATCACGGCGCTCCTGGAGACGCACGGCCAGTTCGGCTCAGGGGCGCCAACGATGGACGCCGGCGCTGGCGCCTATCACAACTCCTACATCATCGCCGACCCCCAGGAGGCTTGGGTGCTCGAGACGGCAGGGCGCCACTGGGTCGCGCGACGTGTCCAAGCCGGCTCGACATCAATCTCAAACACACCAAGCATTGGCACCGAGTGGGACTTGTCCTCGGCGGATCTAATCTCCCACGCCGTGGCCGAGGGATGGTGGCCGAAGAGTGAATCCGCCGCATTCGATTTCACCAGGGCCTACGGCGATGAGGGACCGCTGGGGCAGAACCAGCGGGCAATGTCGCTGCCGCGGGCCGCCTGCTCCAGCCAACTCCTTCGCGAGCGGCACGGCACGGTGGAGGCTCAGTGGATGCGGCGCATCGCCCGCGATGAGAGTTCCTCTCCGCCAATCAACCTCGACAAGACGGCCAGCTCGTGTGTCGCCGTCTTACCGCAATCGGTCGACGAGTTGCCCGTCTTCTGGTGGTGCCCCGCGGTGCCCGGCGACGGCTGCTACGTCCCGTTCTTCGTGCACGGCAGCGGCCTGCCCGAGATCGTCTCGCGGGCGGGAACCCAGGGTCGGTCCGTCCGCGCGCCGAGCCTGGTCGAAGCGGACGCCTTTGCCCCGGACTCGTACTGGTGGATCTTTCGCAATTTGCACGAGGCGGCCTCGGAAGGAGTGACGAACCGGACCCCCGAGGTGCGCGCCGCATTCGATGCCCTTGAGCGGGAATTCGAGGCGGGGTTGCCCGCCGTCATCAAGAAGGCCGTGGCCCTGCGAACGTCCGGACAAACCGAGGAAGCGTCTCGAGTGCTTGACCTCTACACCGAGGCCTGCCTCGAGCGAGCGCTTACCAAGGCGAAGGAACTGGGCGAGGCGATATCGGCCAAGGACACCGATGCCATCCCGTCGGAATTCCAGCCCTACCTCGGAAAGTACCTCGCCACCCACAAGCGCGAGGTTCACCGCCTCATCGTGCGAGCGGGCCGACTCGCGATCGACGTGCCTGGGCAGATGGTGTTCGAGCTTCTCGATCCCGACGAGTCAGGCCGCCGCCAGTTTGCCCTCACGGATCAGGTCTCCGTCTCCTTCCGGCGCGACGACGCCGGTGCGGTGATCGGCATGGTCTATCATCAGGGCGGGCTGGACCTGGAGTTGTTCCGGGAGGGCTACGAGCCGCCGGCTGAGGTGGAAACGCAAGACGTGGCGGCTTTCCTGGGGCAGTATCGCTTTGAACCGGCCAATCTCGAGGCGGAGGTGCTCGTGGAGCACGGTCGTCTGGCGGTGGATGTGAAGGGCCAGATGATCTTCCTGCTTCGTCAGGGCGAAGCCGAAGGCGAGTGGATCGCACGCGCGACGGACCAAGTCGTGGTGACGTTTCAGACCGGCGAGGACGGCAACGTCACATCGATGACAATGCGGCAAGCGGGCCGACCGGTCGTGTTCCAACGAGTTGCGCTTGACCCCGAGCCTTGAGGCGGGGTGGGTCCGGGGCGCCCACTCGTAGAGCCATGGCCGCCGACGGGTCTGTTCGGCGGTCGACTCAGTAGACGCTGACGAGTGCATGGCCCCAACTTGACGCGCGTCGCAGCCAGCACAGCGCCACAAGCGCGGGCATTGACGGGGCGGCATGGAATTGCGGGAGCAGCATGGTGAGGCTCCGACGTCGTTCAGCGGCCCGTTCGAGGCGGCACGCTTTCCAGTAGCTCGACCATCGCCTCGGCGAAAGCCTTGCCGATCTGGGTCATGACCTTCGCAGAGCCCATGTAGTGGTAATCGGCGTTGGAAGTGCTCTCCCGTAGGATCACTAACTCGCGCGCGGTGAAGATTTCCGCATAGAGTGCTTCCAGAGCCGCCTTCCCTTGCTCACGGCTCAGCGTACCCTCTCTCACTTCGCTATTGATCTCATCCTTCCTTTGCTTGAGCTTGCTCTCCCTTGCCCGAAGCCCGGCCGCTTCCCTATCCCAATACTCTTCCGTCAGCACGGCGACGACGCTGCTCCGGAACTCGGGCAGGGCAGCCGGCGCCGCCATGGCGGTGCGGAAGTTCTGGTGCACGCCCTTGTAGCGTTGCTGCTCCGGCGGATACTCCTGGGTGGGGCCCCCAACGCCCATGACGCCGATCACGAAGGGCATCTCCGGCGCGGAGAGGTCCTGGCGTAGATCGCGGATGAACTGCGCCAGGAGCTTACTGTACAGGTCATACCCGCCCGGCGTGTCGCGGTCCGGATAGACGTCGCGGTCCACCATGTCGTTCCAGCCTTGGAACCAGACGAAGCCGGCGAGCTCATAGCCTTGCTTCGGATCGTAGTCGGGATACACCCGTTCGATATCCGCCAGGACCTTCTTCACATGATCGGTCATCAGCCGATAGTAATGCCCGGACGCCTCCGCCCTGTCGGTCTTGAGCGCCTCGATGTTCTTGCCCTGACTTTCGAATGCCTCCAACTGCGCTTCGTTGAACTCGTAAGGCCCGGCACTGGGCGGTCGGAAGTCCGTGTGCAGACTCTTGCCGCCCCAAGCGGTCTTGATGAGCAGGATCGGCTCATCCAGAGATTTCTGCATATAGAGGCCGAAGGTGAACTCCGGTCCGATCTTGGGCTCGCGCGCGCTGGCGCCGAAGCCGGCGGTCAGCCGGCCGACCTGTTCCTCTTCGGCACAGCCAATCGATGAGATCCATACCTTCTCACAGACCCGGGGGCTGCCGTCGGCGTTGCAGATCTCCTTGAGAATCGGCGCTGTCTTCGGGTCCAGGGCCATGGGGCCAAACGTACGAACCTGGGCATGACCCTGCATGTTGGACTGCCCGGAGAGAATGAACACCTTGAGCGGCTTGGTGTCGTCTCCCGGTCTGTCGTCGGCAACAGGTATCCGGCGATCGATCGTCGCCGCTGCCGCCGGAAGGACGACGAGCGCCATCACAAGGACGGCGAACGCCAACGCGACCTGGCATGGGCGATTGCTCTTCATCGTGATCCGCCTCTCTTCTGTAGTGGAGCCAGGCGTCGCTTCGACTCGCCCAGCAGTACTCACAGCTGGTGGGTGATCTGAAACAGGTAGCGACCACTGCCGATTCGGAGTCGGTAGCTGGTCGGACCGGGTGCGAGAACTTCGATATCCTCGACCTCCGCAACCGGACGACCGCCTTCGCTGAGCACGTCGCCCGGTCGGGCCGGCAGTTCGACGAGCGCACTCGTATCTGGTGGGATCACGATCTCAAACTGCAACTGGGCCGAAGTGGCAGTCCATTTCGACTCGATCAGGCCGCGGATCGAGCGGTGTGAGCAGTTCACCCACTCGAGGCCGGGGACGACCTGGGGACGGATCACGATCCGGTCAAAGCCCACCGCGTCCGGAGCCGGTTGGATGCCGCCGAGCCAGCCGAAGAACCAGGCTGAGATCGAACCGAACATCGGGTGACTGTGGGAGAAGGTGTTGTCGCTGCCGGCCCAGTGCTCCCAGAGCGTGCTGGCATCGTTCTCGAGCATCCAGCCCCAGGAGGGAAACGTGCTGCGGTCGGCAAGGGCGTAGGCGAGGTCACTTCGTCCCGCTCGCGACAGTTCCTCCAGCAGGAACCGAGTGCCGAAGATCCCGGTGGTAAGGCTCGGGCCCTCGGGGGTCACAAGTCTCTCTACCAACTGCTGGAGGATCAGCGGTCGGGCTTCGGGCGGCGCGGCGCTGAAGCCTAGGGCGAAGGTGAGTTCGGACTGCGACCCGTCGCCGACCATGCCGGTCTCAGAATCGAGGAAGGCCTCCGCCCAGGCTCTGGCGGACTCCTCCGCCATTGCCTCGTAGCGAGTGGCCTCTTCCTCCTGGCCGATCAGGCGCGCCAGTCGGGCGACCCGGCGGGCGGCATCGACAAACATGGGTGTCGTAAGGACCGAGCCGCCAATTGGAGTCAGCGCCTCGTGATCGCCGAGCCCTCTCATCACCAGGCCGTCCTCGCGAGCGGCTGCCTCGGTTTCCAGCCAGCGCATGGCGACTGGAACCTGCTCCTCCAACAGACCACGGATTCCGTAGTGTTGGTGGAGTTGCTCGAGCAGCAGCGGATGAACCATCGCCCAGCCGACGCCGCAGTAGTTGATGCCAACGAAGGGCGCGGTATCGGTGAATCGACCGTCGGAGCGAGCGGCGTCGGCGAAGTCGCGCACCGTCTTGGCATAGAACCCCGCCATGTTGAAGTTCATCAGGAAGGCTTCGCTGGTGGCGACGATGTCCCCCCCGTAGGCGAAGCGCTCGCGGTGCGGGCAATCCGACTGGACGCTGACGGCGTTGGCGAGAAACGTCTGGCGACACATCTCCTGGATCCGGTTGAGCCGCTCGTTCGAGCATGAAAAAGAACCGGCTCCGTCAAGGTCGGTGTGCAGCGGGAATCCGCGACAGTCGGCGGCAATCGGAGGCTGAGGCAGACCGGTCACTTCCATGAAGCGGAACCCGTGGAAGGTGAACTCCGGCCGGAACACCTCCGGGCCATCGCTGCCGGTGATGTAGACATCCTGCTGCCAGGCCACGGCCGGCGCCCCGGGGCCACCAACCGATACCTCGCCTCCATCCGGTCCCTCGCGTGTGCCCTTGATCTGTCCGCACACGCTGGTGAGCGGATTGAGCGTGCCATCCGGGTGCAGGATCTCGCCGTAGCGAAGCGTCACTCGGGTTCCGGTGGGGGCGCGCAGGGTGATCTCGGGTACCCCGGTGAAGTTCCGCCCGAAGTCCACGATGTGCACGCCGGGGGGCGGGCGATGTCACGGTCCTTGCGGGAATCGGCGCCCCGGCGCGAACCGGTGGCATCGCCAGCGGGCGCAACGGTTCGAGCGAATCGTCGGTCACCCGAACCTCGGCCCACTCGGAAGCATCGAATCCGGGCAGATCCCACCCAGTGAGCACCCGCCGCGCATCGCGGACCTCGCCGAGATAGACGTTGTTGCTGATCGTCGCCCCACCCAAGGTCTTCCAGTCCGGCCCTGTGACGATGGTCGTGCTGGTCCCGTCGACGTGTTCAACCAGGAGGCAGGCGATGGCCCGCGGCCGACCTGTCACCAGACTGTCGCGAAGGTCGAGATGGCCCCACATCCGCAGCGGCAGCGGGTTGAACCAGCCGTTGCCGAGCGCCAGACCCAGGCAGTTCGGCCCCAGTGAAAGCTGCTCGGTCACGTCGTGGGTGCTGAAGAGGATGCGCTGGTCAAAGGCGGTCCAGGGCGGGGCGAGGGCGTGATCACCAACCCGGCTGCCGTTGAGCGAGGGCACACACCAGCCAAGCCCGGCGACATGCAGACGAGCCCGCGCCACCGGTTTTGCCAGCTTGAACTCGTGCCGCATCAAAGGCGCGGGGTCGGGCTGGTAGTGCGCTTCATCAGTCGAGGGACTCGGCCGGCCATCGTCGATCCAGCGCGCTCCCTGCCACGCTGCAGGCTCAAGCGGCGCGACTTGCCACGCTGCCGACTCACTCCACTTGGAACGCTTGTCGTGGGAGTCCCAGCAACGGACCTTCCAGTAGCAGACCTGGCCGGCGACAAGTGCGCGACCGGCGTAGGTCACATGCGGTGATCGTGTCGCGGGCCTCTTGCCGGAATCCCAGAGATCCCCGCGTTCCTCCGCAAGCAGTTCGGTGCTGCTCGCGACCAGCACTTGCCAGGCTGACTGCGCCTGGCCGCGAAGTGAAGACTCCACCCGCCAGGAGAGCTGCGGCGATGGGCCGACTGCTGGGGATCCGCTCATGCCGTCGCAGCGCAGATCGAGCGGCGTCAAGGCGGCACACGCAGAGTGGACGATCATCATCAGAACGGTTGGGATGAGTCGATGCAGAGTCATTGGTTTCCAGGGGCATGGTAGTGAGACATCGTCGGGAGGGAAATTCGGCGTTCTGACATCACGGCCGGCGTATCGGAGACGGCAGCCCCTGACGTCCGACGGCGTCGGTGGCCAGAGCAGAGGCTGATTCAACTCCGAAGCGCAACATCGGGGAGGGCGTTGAGAATCTCGGCGCGGTACGGTATTGGCGATTGGTGAAGAACTGGCGATATACGCTACCTGGCATGGAGAAGAGCGCATCATGTCTCTCAGCTCGATCGGGACATTCCTCCGAAGCGCGACGGCCGTCCTTGCGGGCACCTTGGCGGCGGTCTCGGCCGCAGCACCGGAGCCGCCTTCCGGCTTGCTGTGCGAGTTGCTCGCAGAGCCCGAGAGAACGGTGATCGCGGATGTCGCTCCGGAGCTCTCCTGGATCGTCAACAGTGCCGAGGCGGGGGACGACCAGACCGCCTATCGCATTCAAGTCACAACCGGCGACAAACTGGTCTGGGACAGTGGCCGGGTCGAGTCCGACCAGTCGGTCAGCGTCGAGTACGGCGGCCAACCTCTGGCAGCAAATGGGACGTACGTCTGGCGGGTGAAGGTCTGGACCAAGCGGGCGGGCGAGAGCCCCTGGTCGGAACCACAACGCTTCACGATGGCGAAGGAGCCGGCGGCATATGCCACCAGTGGCTACCCCCTTGTCCAGACGCCCGTGGCGCCCCTGGCGATCGTCAAGAAGGGAGACGGTCACTTCCTCATCGACTTCGGCAGGGTCGCCTTCGGATACCTCACGCTGGAGTTCGACGCGCCGGACACCGCCGAACTGGAGATCCACCTGGCGGAGCGGGGATCACCGGAAGGCGTCAACCCGTCGCCCGGGGGAACGGTGCGCTACGTCGAGGTCAGGCAGCCGGTTCGCCCCGGTCTTCGCAGCTATCGGGTGCAGACTCCCCGGGATGGGCGGAACACGGGCAAGAACGCCATCCAGCTCCCGCAAGAGATCGGTGTGATCATGCCGTTTCGCTATTGCGAGATCAGGAACTGTCCGATTGAGCTGGATCCCACGATGATCCGGCAGGTGGCGGTGCATTACCCCTTCGAGGAAGACGCCTCGAGCTTCACCTCGTCTGACGAGGTGCTGAATCAGGTGTGGGACTTGTGCAAATACAGCATGAAAGCGACGAGCTACTGCGGCATTTACGTCGATGGGGATCGCGAGCGGATTCCCTACGAGGCCGATGCCTACATCAACCAGTTGTCGCATTACGCGGTGGATCGAGAATTCACGCTGGCCCGGCGTAGTCACGAATACCTGCTGGCACACCCGACCTGGCCGACGGAGTGGAAGCAGCATTCCGTCATGATGGCCGCGAGCGACTACATGTCCACGGGGGACCACGAATCCCTGGAGCAGTGCTACGCGTTGCTTCAGGCCCACAAAACACTCGACCAGTTCGCACGCGAGGATGGGCTGCTGGTCACCGCGGAGTTGCGCGACATCGTTGACTGGCCCGCCGGCGAGAGAGACGGCTACGACTTCAAGGCGGTCAACACCGTCGTCAACGCCTTTCACTTCGAATGCCTGAACCTGATGCAGAGGTTGGCCCTGGTGCTGGGAAAGAGCGCGGACGCCGATGCGTACCGCGAGAAGGCTTCCAAGCTGTACCAGGCGTTCAACGACAAGCTGTTCGACGCCGAGCGCGGCTTGTACCTCGATGGTGAGGGGTCCACCCATGCGTCGTTGCACGCCAACATGATGGCGTTGGCCTTCGACCTGGTGCCGGAGGACCGCCTGCAGAGCGTCGGCGATTATGTGGTGTCGCGCGGCATGGCCTGCAGCCCCTACGGCGCGCAGTATCTTCTGGAGGGGCTCTACCGCGCCGGCCGGGCGGATGCGGCATTCGCCTTGCTGACCTCCCGGGACGTCCGCAGTTGGTACAACATGCTCCGCGCCGGATCGACGATCACGATGGAAGCGTGGGACGACCGCTTCAAGGGCAACCAGGACTGGAATCACGCCTGGGGCGCCGCGCCCGCGAACATCATCAGCCGCTATCTGTTGGGGGTGCGGCCGCTGGAGGCCGGCTTCAGGAAGGTGCTGGTCCGTCCGATGCCGGGGCCCCTGGAATACGTGCGCGCCGCAGTTCCGACCATCCGGGGGACGATCAGCCTGGCGATTACCCAAGAGCCCGCTGCGACGTTTGAGTTGATCCTGACGCTGCCCGCCAACATGAGGGCCCGCGTCGAGATTCCCCTTCCCGATGGTGAGGGCGAGGTGACCCTGGACGGTCGCCGGATTCCCTTCGAGGTCGCCGCCGGCTTCGCCGTTTTCGAGAGTGTCGGCTCGGGCACGCATGTCTTCCGCAGCACGCCAGGCTCGGCAGCAGCGGCCGCGTCAACCGCCCCCGATCGTCTCACGAGTGCGGTTACAAAACACACCGCTTGCGTCGCATCCGGAGAGGAGAACTGATGAGGCCCGACCTTTCCCGACGAGTCTTTTTGAGCGCGGCGGCCCTAGTCGCAGTTGGAGCGCCAGCGCCCGCGTTGCTGGCGCGCGCCGAACCCGCCACGCGGCCCAATATCCTGTTTCTCCTGGTCGATGATCAGCGCCACGACACCCTGGGCTGTGCCGGGCACGGCATCATCAAGACTCCCGTGGTGGATAGTCTTGCCGCCGATGGCGTGCGCTTCAGCAATGCCTTTGTGACAACGTCCATCTGCGCCGCCAGCCGTGCCTCCATTCTTACGGGGTTGTATGAACGCACCCATGGCTACACCTTTGGCACGCCACCGGTCCGTGCGGATCGCATGGCCCAGAGCTATCCCGCGCTGTTGCGCGATGCGGGGTACCGCACGGGCTTCATTGGCAAATACGGCGTCAAGACCGAAGGGGCCTTGGAAGCCGATCTGTTCGACTTTTACAAGCCGCACGGCCTCCCTTTCTTCAAGAAACAGCCGGATGGCACGACGCGGCACGAGACGGAGGTGGCCGGCGATCGGGCTATCGAGTTCCTGCGAGGCGCTCCCAAGGCACAGCCGTTCTGTCTGTCGATCAGCTTCAATGCAGCGCACGCAGATGATGGCAATAAGGAAGACCACTTCCCGTGGCCCCGAGCAATGGATGGAATGTATGACGAGTTGACCATTCCTGCGCCCCGGCTCTCAGCACCGGAAATCTTTGAGGAACTGCCGACGTTTCTCAAGACGTCGATGAACCGTAAGCGGTACTTCTGGCGGTGGGACACGCCGGAGAAGTATCAGAGAAACATGAAGGCCTACTATCGAATGATCAGCGGTATTGACCGGGTGATCGGCCGCATTCGAGACGAACTCGAGGAACTGCACCTGGCTGATAACACCGTCATTATCTACATGGCCGACAATGGGTATTACATGGGTGATCGCGGTCTGGCCGGCAAGTGGTCTCACTATGACCAGTCGCTGCGCGTGCCGCTGATTGTGTATGACCCCCGTCTGGAAACGGAAGGCCGGGGACAGGTCCGGACAGAGATGGTGCTCAACGTCGATATTGCGCCCACCCTGTTGGCGTTGGCTGGGGTGAACGTGCCGGGGCACTATCAGGGGCAGAGCCTGGTTCTGCTTCTCTCTAGCGGGACAGCGGCAGAGGGCTGGCGGACGGAGTTCTTCTGCGAACACCTGATGCAGCATGGCGATATTCCCAAATGGGAGGGGGTGCGAGGTGAACGCTATGTCTACGCTCGCTATTTCGAGCAGACACCTGTCTACGAGTTCCTCCATGATTTGAAGACCGACCCGGATCAACTTGTCAATCTTGCCGGGCAGCCCGATCACCAGGATCTCGTTGTGCAGATGAGAAAGAGGTGTGATGAATTGAAGGGGCGATATGACCTCTCTCCCTCAGATTGATACCGGTCGAGAGTTAGACTCGCGGCGCCTGCGCTGGTACCCGCAGCCACACCACCTGGAAGGTTAGGGGCTAAGAGCAGGCAGCACCATTCTTGAGATATCCAGGCGGCAGCTCGATCTGGCCGGCCGCACTCGGGATGGACTCGGCGTCAGGCCGTCTATCATGTCGGCGAAGCGTTCGGAGTCGCAGGCCAAGCCGGCATCGGCCCAGGCCAGCACGCAGGTCGCGAGGGTGGAGGGCGCGGCAATGAAGGCGAGACAGGAAGTGAGAAACATAGCGCGGGCGCCCGGCAGGGGTCAGGCGTGGCCGCGACGAACAATGGAGCCAGCATAGACCCTGGGGTGACGCCCTTCCAGGAGCCCCAGGCGAGCTTGCTCCGTCGTCCCTTCTTGAAGCCGAAGGGATCTTCAATCAGGGTCGATCAAAACGTCCGCCTGCGACACGGGGAGCGCCTGCACCGGGCAGACGATGCGGAAGCCGACGTTGAAGACCGGCTGCCACTCCGGGTAGTGCAAACGGAAGGCGGAGCGGCAGCGCTTGGGCCGATCCCGCCAGGAGCCGCCGCGTACGGCTCGCTCGCCCTCGCTCGCCGTGTCTTCCTCGAAGGGATAGGGCGCGTAAATGGACCGGGTCCACTCCGCGACGTTGCCGTGCATATCAAAGAGGCCCCAGGCGTTGGGCTGGTAGGAGCCCACCTCAGCGACGACCGTATGGCCGTCGTTGAAGCGACTCTCCTTGGGCAGGTAGTCCGCCTCCGGCGCCGGGTTGGCGACCGGCTGGGGATTCACTCCCGAAACGACCAGCCGCGACGTTGAGGCGTCCGCCATGTTGGCGAAGGAAGCGAAGTCCGTGTCGAGATCGCCGAAGGAGAACGGCGTGGCGCTGCCGGCGCGGGCGGCGTACTCCCACTCCGCCTCGCTGGGCAATCGATGCGTCTCGCCGGTTTGCTTGCTCAGCCAGGCGCAGAAGGCCTGCGCTTCGTTGTAGTTCACCCGAGTCACGGGTTGCCTCGGCAGATTCGCCGGATAGCCCGGCGTCGTGTGGTCCTTCCAGCGCTGGTCGATGAAGCCGCTGTCGTGCTTCTCGTCAAAACAGCGGTACTGCTCGTTGCTGACTTCCGTCGTGCTCATCCAGAAGGGCCGCTCGATGGTGACCACCGTGGCCGGCAGTTCATCAGCGTCGCCGCCCTCGCCACCCATGATGAAGCGACCGGCCGGGATCAGGACGAACTCCATGCCGATCCCGTCGGAGAGATCGATCCTGCGACGGATCGTGGCCGCCGCCGCCCTCTGCAGTCGCTTTGCCGCATCGGGGGTGAGGGGCCAGTCAGGACAACTAACCTGAGCGAAGTTGGGTGCCGCGACAGCGGGAGGCATGATGGGCTCGACGGAGTCGGGAGGCTCCTGCCCAGGCGCTTCCGGATCGTCTTCGATGTTGGCAAAGAGCTTCCGGTACTTTCGCCGCTGCTCGTAGGACTCCGCGAATGTCTCCGGATCAGTATGCTCCGCCCACCTGCCGTGGTCCGGCACGTTCATGTCAATCCAGGTGATGAGGCGATCCCATTCCTCGGCGCTGAGTTCAACGTTGTGGTGACCCTTGCGCAGCAGCTGCACCAACTCGCTGGTGTTGACGCGAAACTCGGCCGGCGGCAGCAAGTGATAATCACTCTCCGGCCCCGGCCGGCGCACGTAGGCTTGCAGGCTCAGGTAACTCTTCGTAAAGCCCCCCCAACCCTTGGAGGCGTCCGCGAAGTTGGGCAGGCATTGCCCGTCATCCCGGGCCCGGCCATCGTGGCAGGCGACGCAGCGACGATCCAGCACCGGTTGCACCTCCCGCACGAAGCTAAAGCCGCGCGTGGGGCCATGCCACGGCTGGATCGGTGCCGGTGGTTGCCTGGTCGCCAACGTCCGACGATTGGGAACCGTATCGTTGGGGCGTTCATGGCAGCCGACGCAGGAGAGGATCTCTCCGGGCATCGCCGTGAACCAACTGCGCATGATCTGCATCGCCTCGCCGTTTTCGGTGATCGGTTGCACGGCCAGCGGCGTGTTGGCCGGCACCGTGAAGAGCGCCGAGCCGTCTTCCTCGACCGGCACCGTGCCCAGGATGCGCTTGACCTCCCAGCCGCCTTCCAAGGCCGCGTGCTGGTGGCCGCCGATCTTGTTGTAGCCGTAGTGCCACTCAAAAACGCGCAACGCCTTGACGCTGCCGCGCGGCACCTCCGCCAGGCCCGGGCCGTAGTACACATCCGCCAGGTAGACCGTCGCGTCAGTGCGCTCGGGGCGCACGCGATCGGGGATGATCGGCGGGCGCTGGCGCTTGGCCAGCGGCACCGGCTCCAGCAAGGCCTGTCCGGCCTCCTCGTGGATCAGCACCATGTTGTCAAACACATCAACGAGATACAGGCCCCAGTTTGAACTCGGCGAAGGCTGGCAGGCCGCCAGGAAGTACTTGTCGCTGAGCGGCCAGGGATGCAGGAACTTGGGCCAGGAGGGATCGACTAACTGGTCGACAATGACCGGCTCGACCCGCTTACCCCGGCCGGGGATGCGCTGGATCACGCCGTCCGCCTCGCTTGTTCCCTTGGCGGTGTCGAGCAGGAGAAGTTCACCCATGCGGGCGACGCCGTGATGCCCGCTGACGATCGTGACGAGCTTGGAGGGCTCACCGGGAATCGGGCGGGTGTAGAACATCGAGTTGGGCCAGTAGGAGTTGGAGCCGTAGATCGCGCTCTGGCCCGTGCCGTCCGGATTCATGCGGAAGAGCAGGCGCGAGAAGTAGTGGGCCGCATCCGTGTACTCCCAGCGGGTGAAGAGCACGCTGCCGTCGAGCATGACCGTGGGATTCCAGTTGTGATCCTGGTCGAAGCAGAGTTGCCGAACATTGCTGAAGTCGGGGTCGGCGAGGTAGAGATTGCTCACCGCGTCGTTGCCGCTCACGCAAGGCACGCCGTGGCACACTGCCGCCGAGGCGAAGATGAGGCGTTCGTCCGGTAGGTAGCAGGCGTCGTAGTTGTCCGTCTCGCTGATCGGGCCCTTCGAGACCTGCCTCGGTCGCGAGCCGTCCATCCCCAGCTCGAACACCTGCCAGAGATTGTCATCGTTCACCGAGGAGAAGAGCAGACGGTCCGCATCGAAGTGCAAATCCAGGTCGCCGACGAAAACATCGCGCTGCGGGCGATACAGCTCCGTGGCCTGTGGCTCTTCACGGTAGTCGCTCAGTCGGCAGAGAGCGTTGTCGAAGCCGGTGCGCGGCAAGGAGCAGTTGCCCTGCCAGTTCTGCGGCAGGCCGAGCTTGGGGCTCCGCGCCGACCGCCTCACGAACAGAATCTCCTCGAAGTCCAGCAGCGGATTCGCCAGCAGCGCCCGCCGTTGCAGATCAATGAGCCGCTCCGCCTCCGCGCAGGCTTCCAGGCGTCCTGCCTCCAGATTCTTGATGATCGCGGGCACATTGACGACCAACTCGCCAAGGTCCCGTCGGATTGCCTCGGCGTTCGGATAGTCGCCCCCGAACGTTGCCTCGAGATCGTCAATCGCCAGTCGCAGCGCTTCCGCATCGAAGTACTGCATGGCGGCCCGGGCTCGTGACAGCCGGCCGTGCCGCTCCGTGGCCTCCGCGTACAACTCGGCCCACTGCGGATCTGCGGGTAGGACCGCATCATCACTGAGCAGCTGCATTCGATCGCGCAGATCGTCCGCTCCCGCGCCGATCTTCTCAAGCAAGCGATTCATGATGCGCCTGGCGTGTCGCAGATCCTCCTCCGTGTCGCCGACCACCACGCTCTCCGGCAGTGGCGCGTAGGTCGACCACTGGCTGACGCTGCTCTGGGCGGCGGGTCGCCCCAGGGCGATGTTCTCTGCCGGCGAGGCGACGGCGTACACCTGCACCTCGTCGAGGTGCAGCATCGTCTTCTCGCGCAGTTGCAGACGCAGGTAGCGAGCCCTGGCGCCGTCGAGGTCCACCACCAGCGGTCCACCTGACTCGTGGCCTTTGAAGACGCTGCCGTCGTGGCGATAGACCTCGTGCCATTGGTCGCCGTCGACGGAGAGCAGGACGGTGATGGTCCGAGCCCGTTCCCAAAGGCTAACGCGGTTCCAGAGGCGGACGCGATCAAGCGACTGCGTCTCGCCCAGATCGACTTGCCACCAGGGGTTCCTCTCTTCGTTGGTGTGAAAATCGAAGTTGCCATCGATGACGCCGTCCACCGCGCCGGCGGCATCCCGGGCCGGGTCCTTGGAACGAGCCGCGCGCAGTTCGCGCCTCCAGTCGTCCGTGGCGTCGTTCGCCAGGGCCGTCGTCGCCAGCGCACCGAACAACGTGCAGAGGAAGATCAGGAAGAGGGACCGATTCATGAGGGCTCTCCTTCGATGAAGCGCCGAGAGGATCTTGGGGCGTGGCTGCGCCCGTGCCGCGTCGTGGCGGCGGATCGTTGTTCAGAGCGACAGCAGGTAGGCGAGGAGGTCGTCGATCTCTGAGTCGCTCAGGTGCGTCGTTTTGCCGTGCTTGTCCTGGCGGTTTCGCTCCAGCAGCACTTCGCGCAGCGTCGCCGCCGAGCCGTCATGCAGGTAGGGAGCCGTGCGCCAGAGTTCGACGAGCGTGGGCGTGTCGAACGCGTCGGCCTGATCCAAGTCGCCGCGGGTGCCGACGTTGTACGTCTTGAGGTTCGTGTAGAGAGGCGCCGCGTGGCAGTCGAGGCAGCGCACAGCAGGCCTCTCGAACAGCGCCTTGCCTCGCGCCGCCGCGACGCTCAGGGCGCCATCCGACTCCAGGTAAGGGCTCGGCACCGGCTCGAGTGAACGCAGGTAGGCACGAACCGCCTCAAGATCGCTCTCCTCGATGCGCTGAAAGGCGATGTGCCGAAATCCTGCCGCCGACGCGACCGTCATCGACGCCCGCACCGCGCGCGACATGACCGGCGGCGTGCGATCACTCCACAAGAGCGAGCGGGCATTCTTCGGATTGCCCAGGCCGTCGTTGAGCAGGTCCCAGTTCAAGCCATCCACCCGTCCGTCCGAGTGGCAGGTGGCGCAGCTCAGCCAATTCTGTTTGCAGTAGAGGGCGTCGTGGAAGATCCGCTCGCCCAACCGCTCGGCATCCAGCGCCGGGCCGCCCGGCAACTCGACGACAGCCCGAACCTTCATCTCCTCAGCGTCCACGAGCACGACCGAGCCGGAGAAGTACATGGCGATGGCCAATGTCGTGCCGTCCGGAGACACGTCGATCCCGCGCGGGCCGTTGCCAGGCAGGGTGAGACGTTCCACGAGTCCCCGGCGCGAAAGGGCCGCCAGATCCTCGGTCCCTGCCTGCGGCTTCTCCTCGAGCAACGTCAGCATGCCGGTGAGATTCACCGTTGCCAGTTGGTGCGTTCCCGAGATGGTGACCCACAACTGACGGCCATCCGGGGCAAGCGCTAAACCCCAGGGATTCGCCGCCCCTTCGAGCAGATCGTCAAGCAGGAAGGTGCCGGCGAGAAGGCGCTCTTGCACATCGATGATGCTGATCGCGTTGGTGTTGATCCAGCCGCGCTCGATCTGCGAGGTGGGCAGGTTGGTCCGGCCCAGGGTGTGGGCGACGAAGGCGAATCGGCCCGCCTGATCGAGAACCAGATCGCGCAGGTTGGAGGAGCCGGCGGGAAGGCGGACATCGATGCGGATGCCGTCCTCCGCGAGGTCAATGATGCTCACCGCCGCCGCCTGCTGGGGATCCGTCGCCTCGCCGCCGGGCAGATGATTGCTGACGATTGCCACCGTCCCGTCCGGCGTGACGGCGCCGGCGAAGGGCTGTCGCTGCACGGGCCGGCGAAGACTGGCCTGGAAGTCGTGGAGATCCACCAGCGTCAGCGCCGCCAGGGCCGCATCCGTCACGGCGAGGGTCTCGTCTGCTGGCAACAAGCTCAGGCCATGCGGCCAGCCGCCCAGTCGCAGTCGCCGCCGGAGCTTCCCCGATGTCGCATCGAACTCAGCCACGGAGCCGGCGGTGTATTCCGCGACATAGAGCCGCGTTCCGTCTGCGGACCAGGCGAGTCCTGCGGGAGCGCCTCGCGCTGGCAACTCATTGCGAATCTCGGCGTGAGCCACATCGATCAGCACCACGGCGCCGGCGGTGTGGTCCGACACGGCCAGCATCGCGCCGTCCGCGGAAAAGGCGATGTCGTAGGGTGAGCGAGGCGCCTGCGCAACCTCGGCAGCGACCCCGGCGGCCACCCCGAGCGAACCGACGATGGACCAGCAGATGCGGAAGACTCGCATGGTCGCACTCTCTCCTCTTAGCAAGTCCCCGGACGGTCCTGCGAAATAACCTCGCTGCCGGCCAACGTCACCTCGGCCTCAAACAGAAGTTCCGGCCGGCAGACGTCGGCCAGCAGTTCGACGCGGGGCCAGTCTAGCGTGCTGCACCGCACCGCGAACAGATCCGCCACCTCCGTCGTCTTGCAATAGACCGTGGCGGTCCGGACCTGCTCTTCGCGCCAGCCGGCCTCCGCGATCAGGGCTCGAATGTGCTGCAAGGTGGCGTCAATCTGGGCCTCGATGTCGCCAGGGTGCTCGCTCACACCGTTCGTATCGATCGCCGCCGTGCCTGATACCAGGAGGGTGCTGCCGGCCGGTGATGGCGCCGTCACGGCCCGGGCGAAGGCGGAGCCGTAGCAGAAGGCGGAACACTGTTCACCGGCGGCGTGGCTGGCGCTGATGGAAATGTCGCCGTCGCTGATCGCCAGCACCTCCAGCCCGCAGGCGAGACCGTTGGCCGGGGCTGCCCCGATGCCCGTACTGGCGGGCATGAATCGCGCCCCGACCTGCGAGTCAAGCAGCCCCTCGGTCCGGAAGAAGGCGTTGCGGGCAGCATTGAACTCGTCGTACCAGTCCAGGATGTCACGCATCCACACCCAGGTCCGCGCCACGCAGTTCATGCGCATGCTCTGCCCGCGGAGGATCCGGGCCGCTCGCGCATAGACCTCGGTCGCTTGTTCGGGGGCGCTCGCGGTGGGCGCGGCGGTCAAGGCGGCCAGGCGCAACCAGCGCCTTGCCCCGGCCGTTGCCAGCCGGCCCACCGGCTCGCCATTCTCTCTCACCGGTTCGAGGTCTACCTCGCCCCGCAGCGCCTGCACTTGCAGGCCCACGCCTCGGCCGACGAGGGCTGGAGACTCGATGATGGTTGGCGGCACCCCGTCGTCCAGGTCCCTCAACGCTTCGCCGCGGATCGTTGCGATCGGCGCTGGCTCGCCCTCGGGGACGAACAGGCGCTCCGCGAAGAGGCTCGCGCCTTCCTCCCGGAGCAGCGCCGCCAACGCCTGGTAGAGTCCGGCGTAGTCGACCGACCCCGTCGCATCGACCGCCGGTGTGATAGTCAGGTAGAGCTCCGCCAACGCCTCGGACTCGACCGTTCTCACTTCGATCGACATGGTGGGGCAACTTTCCATCGCGGCGTGGCAGCAGTCGAGGTTCACGGGACTCAGATCCTTGGACGCACGGTGTGGGCGCGGCCGGACTAGGCCTTCTTCAACTCGCGGTACAGCTCGAACGCCTCTGCAGCGCTTCGGTCATCGTGCACGATGCTGCGGACCGCCTGGATCATGGCAGCGGGGTCTTCCGCCTGGAAGATGTTGCGCCCCATGTCGACCCCCGCGGCCCCTTGATCGATGGCCCGAAACGCCATCTCCAGCGCCTCAGGCTCCGGCAGCTTCTTGCCGCCGGCGACGACGATCGGCACCGGGCACCCCGCCGTCACTCGCTCGAAGCCCTCATCGCAGTAGTAGGTCTTGACGACCTGGGCGCCGTTCTCCGCAACCACGCGCGAGGCCAACCCGAGGTACCGGGCGTCGCGCGTCATATCGCGGCCGACCGCCGTCACGCCCAGCGTGGGCACGCCGTAACGATTGCCGGTTTCGATCAGGCGGCAGAGGTTGCGGATGGTCAGGGCCTCGTACTTGCCGCCGACCTCGACCATGACCGCCATCAGGCAAGCGTTGAGCCGCAGGGCGTCCTCGATCTCAACGCCTACGCATTCATCGTTGAGTTCCGTGAGCACCGTCGAGCCGGCGGAGCAACGCAGGGCGATGGGCTTGTTGTGGGTCGGGGCGATGGTGGTTCGCAAGACACCACGGGTGCACATGAGGCAGTCGGCATACGCAACCAGCGGCGGGATGGCGAGGTCGATTCGCTCCAGCCCCGATGTCGGCCCCATGATGTACCCGTGGTCAAACGCCAGCATCAGCGTTCGGCCCGTCTTCGGTGCGAAGACGCGCGCCAGGCGATCCTTCATTCCCCAGTCGTAGTTGTTCGCGCCCTTGAGGGCGTAGGCCGGGTTCGCCACCGGGATGCCGATGCCGAACTGCGCCGCTTCCACGTTTCCACTGGCATCAGCCATTGATGAAACCCTCCTGCAGGCCCCGAAGAATGATGGACATCGACGTCGCCCCGGGATCGACGTGTCCCAGGGCCCGCTCGCCAAGGTTGCGGGCTCGGCCGAACTTGGCCTGCATCTCAGCGGTTCCGGCTGCTCCGTGCTCGGCGGCGCCGGCGGCTTGCTCCAGCGTCGCCTGGAGGGACTGGCCGCTACCGGCCGCTTCTTGCGCCGCCGCCACCGCTGGCGCGAGGGCGTCGATGAGCGTCTTGTCGCCGGCCTGGGCCTTGGACACGGCGCTCAGCTTGGTGAGGCCTCCGGAAAGTGCGTCTGCGAAGCCGGCGGCGTCAAGGACGTCGACGTCCGCGCACGCCTCACCAATGCCGAGCAGCCAGGTGCCGTACAGCGAGCCGGTCGAACCCGCATCGATGCTCATCACGGCCCAGCCGATCGCCTCCAACAGCGCCGCCGGGGTCTCATGTGACGGATCGTTCAAGCAGCCATCGACGGCGCCGGCCACCTTGCGCATGGCGGCGCCGTGGTCGCCGTCGCCCGTGGCGCTGTCCAGAGCGGCGAGTTCACTTTCCGCGGCTCGGAGGCGCTGCATCGCTCGACCCAGCATGGCGCGCAGGCACTGAAGATCGATCTGCGTGGACATGAGATCCATCCTGCTTACCGCGTGACCCAGTAGGGAGCGTTCGAGGGCGCCTTGAGAAGCTCGATGAGCTCGTCATCCAGCTTCGCCACGAACATCTGGAAGCCGGCCATCTCCTGCACGGTCAGGTACTCGCCCACCATGCTGTGCGCGATGGTCAGGCCCTTCTCCGCGGCAAGCTGCTGCACGCGGCGGAAGATCACGAAGAGCTCCATCTGCGTCGTCGCGCCGGCGCCGTTGAGCATCACCAGCAGTTCGTCGCCTCTCTTCGCCTTGATGGCTTCCAGCAGCGGCTCCAACATGCGCTCGGCGGTCTCATCGGCTGACAGCATCTTGGACGGCCCCGTGCCCGCCTCGCCGTGCTGCCCCATGCCGATTTCCATCTCATCGTCGGCGATGGTGAAGATGTCCTGCCCGGATTGCGGATGCGTCGCCGGCTTCAGGGCCACGGCCAGCGTCGCCATCTGCTCGTTCAGTCTGCTGGCGACCTCGTAGACCTTGTTCAGGTCCGCGCCCGCTTCCGCGGCAGCGCCGGCGACCTTGTAGACCGGCAGGCAGCCCACCAGGCCGCGGCGATCCTCAGCCGGGGCGGTCGCGCCTGGCGCGATGTCCTCGTGCGTCAGCAGCAGGCGGACGTTCTGGCCCTTCTTCTGGGCCATCTCCAGCGCCAGGTTGCCGCTCATCACATCGCCGGCGTGGTTCAGGACGACGAAGAGCACGCCGGCCTCACGCTGCATCAGATCGAGCGCTTCAATCACTTTGGGCGGGCCCGGGGCGGCGAAGATGTCGCCGACGACCGAGGCGTCCAGCAGGCCTTCGCCGACGAAGCCGCTCAAGGCCGGCTCGTGTCCGGCCCCGCCGAGGGTGACGATCGCCACCTTGGACTTGTCCTTGGGCTTGGCCCGGACCACGATCTTCTCGCTGGTCAGCGCCACCTGGTCGGGAAACGCGCCGCAGTAGCCTTCCAGCAACTCCGGCGTCAAATTCGCCGGATCGTTGATGAACTTCTTCATTGCCATGACTGATCTCCACCGCGCCCGAGGGCGTCAGGATCGTTGCATGAGTTCGATGGGAGCGCCTTCCTCGATCACGAAGGCCACAGTCAGGCCTTCGAATGGCTCGAAGGGCTCCAGCAGGACCGTCGCCCCCGCCATCTCCGCCGCGAGATCTTCGACCATGTAGGCGATGTGGGGCAGTGTCTGCAACATCTCGGGCATGGGGCTGCCCGCTTCGAAGCGCAGCCACTCGATGCGGTTGGGGCTTGCCTCCGCATCCGTGATGTAGAGCTTGCCGCCCTCCAGGTAGGTCTCGCCCTCGTGCTTCTCAGGGCTGGGAATGCCGACGTGATGGAATGTGCGCATGGTATCTCGCCTCGAGAGGTGATCCGGGAGTTAGAAGATGACGGACTTGTTGGTGAACTCGAGCGCATCGTCGTAGTGGGGCGTGCCGTACTCCGTGACGATGGCGCCTTCGGGGCCGGCGATCATGAAGTGCCGCGCCAGCAAGCGGTTGAGCGAAGCCGTCTCGCCCTCGTTGAGCGTCAGGCAGGCGCGCACGGTGATGGCGTCGACCTTGAGTTGGCTCTGGGGCAGGCGGCAAGGCAGGTTCCGCGTCGGTTCGCCCTCGCCGAAGGTATGGATCTGGCCGTGCCGAACGTGCCAGGACTCCATCTTGGCCGGGCCCTCGACGCTGACGTTGTGCTTGTGCTCGACGATCATCTGCCCGGGCAGCAGGAAGATTTCGTGGGCGAAGTAGCGGTTGACCTTGTCGTTGATCCAGAAGATCCCCGCCATGCCCACGTTGACGAAGTCGTTCTGGGCGAAGTCGGAGGTCCAGAACTCCTCGCTGCGCAGCACCGGGGGGATGGGGTAGTTGAAGCGGCGCATCAGGTCGTAGTAGGCCTGGAAGGCCCGCTCCTTGCTGAAGACGCCGTCCGGGTAGAAGTCGCGGTTGCGTAGGGGTTTGAGCGTGCTGCCCGCCGGCTCGCCCAGGGCGTGGCTGGACGAGGCCACCACGCCGGTGGCGGCGACGGCCTGGAGCGCGGCTCGCCGGGTGATGTTGCCATTCGCCATCCTGCACCTCCGATTGTCAACTGAGCCGGGCCTGCCGGCCCCAAATGTGTGTCAGATAGAACATCGACCCATATAGCAAACAGCAACTCCGACTCGAATTCAACTCCTTTCGGCTGAGAAGACCGCAGAAGCCCACTCTAATCTGACCGGTCTCGCCTTGACAGGGGAGCCCACCGTAGGTCATTCTGGTTCATTGGTTCGATATGTAGATCGAGAAGCAGGAAGAACGATGTCCAGCGGCGAGTCAGCCACATCCAAGTACAAAGTCCCCAACCTGGAGCGGGCCCTCTCCATCCTCGAATTGCTCGGTCGCCAGCCCGATGGACTGCGCCTCGCCGAGATCACGCGCGAACTGGGCTATTCGAAGAACAGCGTCTATCGCGTGACCTTGACGCTGCTGGACCGGGGGTACGTCCAGCGCGATGCGCAGACCAAGGCCTTCACCCTCAGTCGTCGACTGCTCACCCTCGGGCACGAGTTGCTCTCCGAGAAGCCCATCGTGCCCACGGCGATCAACTACATGCGCGAGTGCCGCGACGCCGTAAAGGAGAGCGTCCTGATCGGCACGCTCGTGGACCGTTCCTTCGTGGTGCTCGAACAGGTGCTGGGGACGCACCCCTTCAAGTTCTCCGTCGATCTGGGCACCCGCCTGCATCTGCACGTCAGCGCCCCGGGCAAAGCCTTCCTGGCCTACCTGCCCGAGGCCGAGTGCGAGAAGATCCTCCGCGACCTCGACTTCGTGCGCTTCAACGAACGGACCATCACCTCCCTGCGTGACTTTCGCACGGAGCTGCGCAATGTTCGGGAGTGCGGTTTTGCCATCGACCGAGCGGAGGAATTGCACGGCATCGCCTGCGTCGGGGCGCCCATCCTCGATCAGCATGCCTATCCCCTCGCCGCCATCTGGACCACCGGCCCCAGCGATCGCGTCGCCGAGGGGCAGTACGCCGACGTGGGGGCGACCATCCGCCGCTACGCCCAGATGATCTCGGCGGAGTTCGGTTACCACGAGCCCACCAGCGTCGACTGACCTCTCGTCGCTTCTTGTCAACCGTTCCCTGGAGACAGCCATGCTCCGGTTCGCGAGTCTGCTTGCCTGCCTTCTCTCTCTGACGGCGGTGTCGCTGTCGTCCGCCACTTCCGTTGAGCCGGCCCCCACGCTCGACTGGACCCAGGTCGCGCCCGGCGTGTGGAAGGCGGTGGTGGGGCAGGCCGAGGATTTCTCCTTCCTCTCCCTGCGCGCCGAGCCGGTGCGAGTGGAAGCGCTGGCCGAACTTGGCGATGCCTCGCCCACGCTGACGCTTGGCGACGTTCGCGGCCAGGCCCGGGCCGGCGTCGCCAGCATCCGCCTGCCCCTCGGCCCCGAGGAGCGCCTCTACGGCCTGGGTTCGCAGTTCAAGCACCTCGGTTTGCGCGGGCGCGTCTACCACCTGCGGGTCGATCATGCCCACGACGGCGGCAAACTTCCGGGCAGCACCCACGCCCCCGTTCCCTTTTACGTCTCCAGCCGCGGCTACGGCGTCTTCATCGACTCCGCTCGCGAGATGAGCTTCTACGCCGGCGTGGGCAATCGCAAGGACTCGACCGGCAACCCGCCGGAGCGTGATCGCACCACGGACCGCGGCTGGCAGGCCGTGCCGACGAGCGATGCGGTCGAGGCGTCGGTCAAGGCGTCGGGTTTCACGGTGTACGTCTTCGCCGGGCCCACGCCGCTCGAGGCGGTGCGTCGCTACAACCTCTTTCAAGGCGGGGGCTGCCTGCCACCCTTGTGGGGCCTCGGGTTCTGGCATCGCCTGCCCACCGCGGCGACGGCGGAGCAGGTGATTACGGAAGTCGCCGAGTTCCGCGCCCGGCGCATTCCCCTCGATGTCATCGGCTTGGAGCCGGGCTGGCAGAGCCACGCCTACCCCTGTTCGCACGCCTGGGATGAAGGCCGCTTCCCCGATCCCGCCGGCCTGCTGGAAGAACTCGCTGACAGCGGCGTGCGGGTGAACCTCTGGGAGAATCCCTACGTTTCCACCAACTCGCCCTACCACGACGACATCACCGACTACACCGCCTCGCACCTGGTCTGGCTTGGCGAGATCCCGGATCTGCTCCTGCCGCAAGCCCGCGCAACAATCGCCAACTGGCACGCGACGGAACACCTCGACATCGGCGTCAGCGGCTACAAGGTCGACGAGGTCGATGGCTTCGACCAGTGGCTCTGGCCCGACCACGCCGACTTTCCCTCCGGCACGACCGCCGAGCAAATGCGGCAGACCTACGGCGTGCAGTGGCAAAAGCTCCTCTACGAACTCTTCGCATCGCGCGATGAACGGACCTACGGCCTCGTCCGCGCCTCCAACGCCGGGGCGAACCCGCTTCCGTTCGTTCTCTACAACGACAACTACGACCATCGCGAGTTCCTCAACGCCGTCGGCTCCTGCGGCATCAGTGGCGTGCTCTGGACGCCGGAGCTGCGCAGCGCCGGCGATCACGAAGAATGGGTTCGTCGCACGCAGACGACCTGTCTCTCGCCGATTGCCCAGCTCAACGGCTGGGCCAGCAGGACCAAGCCCTGGAGCTTCCCGGAGGGCACTGATGCGGTTCGCGAAGCGATCGATTTGCGCATGCGTTTGCTGCCGTATCTCTACTCCGTCTTCGCGGCGTATTACTTCGAGGGCACGCCGCCCTTCCGCCCGGTCGTGCTGGACGACTCCTGGTGGGAAAGGCCGGGCGGCGCGGCGGGGACGGGGGATCCGGACTTGGCCCAGCCCAAGCCGCTCTTCGCCGAGGTGAGCGATCAGTACTTCCTGGGGCCGCACCTGCTCATCGCCCCCATCCTGGCGGGAACCAGTGAACGTACGGTCATCCTGCCGCGTGGCGAGTGGTACGACTTCGCCACCGGCGAGGCCCTGGGCGGCTCCAAGACGATCGAGGTCAAGCCCGCTCTCAATCAAGTCCCCATCTTCGTGCGGGCCGGTGCGGTCGTTCCCCTGCTCGCGGAGACCTGCCCGAACACGGGCGCGATCATCGAGGGCAAACTCCCGCTCGAAATCCGCTGCTATGGCGACGCCCCGGGTCACTTCGATCTCTTCGAGGACGACGGCCACAGTTGGGGCGTCAAGCGTGGCGAGTACCGGCTGACGCGCCTGCACTGGACCGGCCAAACGCTGCGATCCGAATCGCTTCACGAGGGGGCGCCTCCGCTTTTCGGTGAGCGTCGGCTGCGGCGAATGGACGGCGAGTGAGCCAGTGGCGATGATCCGCTCAGATGGAGATGGATCATGCGCTCAACTCGCTCAACACGGGTTCCTCATTCACGCCACTCAGCGAGCCGCCGCGTCCCCGCGAGCGGCCCCGACGCGCCCGTCGTGGTGCCGCGACGCCGCCGGCCGCGGTCGAGGACGACGCGGCTCGCCTTCCGTTCCACCGCCATCTGCGGTATCGCAGTGGTTCTGGTAGCGCTCATGACGCTTGGTTGCACACCGCGCCGTGATGGGCCCACACCCGATGACCAAGCCGGCGTCTACGATCTGGTGATCTACGGCGGCACGTCCAGCGCCGTGGCGGCGGCGGTGCAGGCCAGCCGCATGGGCCGGTCCGTCGTCATCGTCTGCCCCGAGGCGCATCTCGGCGGGCTTTCCGCCAGCGGCCTGGGCTGGACCGATTCGGGCAACAAGGCGGTCATCGGCGGCGTGGCCCGCGAGTTCTACCAGGCTGTCAAGCGCCACTACGACGACCCCAAGGTCTGGAGCTGGCAAGCGCGCGAGGATTGCCGCGGCTACCGGCAGGGCGACGACGCCATGTGGGTCTTCGAGCCGCACGTCGCGGAGTGGATCTTCGAGACGATGCTCGCGAAGGCGAACGTCCCGGTGTATCGCGACCACTGGTTACTCCGGCCGACCGATGAATCGCCGGGCGGCGTCGAGATGCGGGGCGAGCGCCTCAGCGCCATCACCATGACGAATGGCCGGACCTTCTACGGTCGCATGTTCATCGACGCCACCTACGAAGGCGATCTGCTGGCGGCGGCGGGCGTGCCCTACAGCACCGGCCGGGAAGCGAACAGCACCTATGGCGAGACGCTGAATGGCGTACAGACGCGGAATGCCACCTATCACCAGTTCGGCGCCCGCATCGATCCCTACGTCGTGCCCGGTGATCCAGACAGCGGCCTGCTGCCCCGCCTGCACGCTGACGGTCCGGGTGAGGAAGGCGGCGGCGACCATCGTGTGCAGGCGTACAACTACCGTTTGTGCCTTACGAACGTCGAGAAGAACCGCCTGCCCTTCCCCAAGCCGGACGGCTACGACCCGATGCAGTACGAGTTGCTGCTGCGGCACCTTCAGGCGGACCCGACGCAGCCCTTCTGCACCTTCAGTCCCATGCCCAACGGCAAGACGGACACCAACAACAAGGGCGCCTTCAGCACCGACAACATCGGGAGGAACTACGACTATCCCGACGCTTCCTACGAGCGCCGCCAGGAGATCCTGCGCGAACATCTCACCTACCAACAGGGCTTGTTCTACTTCCTGGCCAACGACCCGCGCGTGCCGGCCGTCGCACAGGAGCGTCTTGCCTCCTGGGGCCTGGCAGCGGATGAGTTCCGGGGCAGCGGCTACTGGCCGCACCAGATTTACGTGCGGGAAGCGCGGCGTCTGCTCAGCGACTTTGTCACCACGGAACGCCACCTGCGCGGCCTCGAGCCCACGCCCAAGTCGATCGGCATGGGCTCCTACAACATGGACTCGCACCACGTGCAGCGCTACCTGGCCTTCGATGAGGATGGGACGGCTTACGTGCGCAACGAGGGCGACGTCGAGGTGAACCCCGGCGGGCCCTACCCGATCAGCTACGAAGCCATCGTGCCGCCTCGCGCCGCCTGCACCAACCTGCTCGTGCCGGTGTGTCTGTCGAGCTCACACATCGCCTACGGCTCGATCCGCATGGAACCGGTCTTCATGATCCTGGGGCAGTCCGCGGCGACGGCAGCGGCGCTGGGGCAGGACGCGGACATCGACCTGCAGGATCTCGACTACGCGGCCCTGGAAGAGCGCTTGCTTGCCGATGGTCAGGTGCTGCGCTTCGGAACGCCGCGGGCGGAGCGCGGCGTCGATCCCAGTTCGCTGCCGGGGATCGTGGTCGATGACCCGCAGGCCAAACGAACCGGCGTCTGGACGGAAAGCAACTCGGTCGGCAGCTACGTCGGCCGATCTTACCTGCACAGCGAGCCCGGGGAGGAGGCCGCCGCGCGGTTTCGCGTCCAGGCGCCGACGAGCGGGCCGTATGAACTGCATCTGTCGTACACACCCCATGGCAACCGGGCTTCCAACGTTCCTGTCCGCATCGTGGCCAGTCACGAGCAGATCGAGATGACGGTGAACCAGCGGACGCCCCCGATCGTGGCCGACCTCTTCACCCGTCTGGCAATACTCACCTTGGTGGAAGGCGACATCGTGGAGGTGACGATCTCGACGGAGGGGACGGACGGCTACGTCATTGTTGACGCCGTGCAGTTGGTGGCGGCTCCGTAGGGATCCGGGTTTCTGGTAACCGCCACAGGAGATTCCTTGAGATACGGCAGTGGCTGCAGCACGCCAGTCCGCTCGCGCCTAGCATTCGCACGCGCCACCGGTGGCGTCGACGCCGACGCCGGCAAGACTTGCAGACGGAGCAAAGAGATGAAACGTAGCAGACCGGCTCTTCGCAGGATTGTCTATCTCGTTGTCGCTTTGGGCGCCGTGGGTGTGTTTCTCGGCTTGCGCGGTTGCTCCAAGACCTATCCCAATCGCAACCCCATCGGTTCGGTCTTCCCAACCGTGGCGGGACAGTCACTGGAAAAGCAGCGGATCGAGTTGCCGGCCGACTACGCCGGCGAGCCCCTGGTGCTCCTGGTCGGCTACAAGCAGCGAACCCAGTTCGACATCGACCGCTGGGTGATGGGGCTCATGCAGGCCGGCGTCGAGGCGCGGATGGTTGAACTACCCACGATCCCGGGCCTGGTGCCCAGCATGGCATCCGGTTGGATTGACGACGGCATGCGGTCCGGCATCCCGCGCGAGGACTGGGCGGCGGTGGTGACGTTGTACGGCAAGGCGGCCGGGCCAGTAGCCGAGTTCACCGGCACCGAGCGCGGTCAGCTCACCCGCATCATCGTCCTCGACGCCCAAGGCAAGGTGGTCTGGTTTGACGACGAGGGGTACTCCGCCCGCAAGGCCTTGGAGGTCGCAGCGCTCCTTGCCGCCCCGGCGGAGTAGCGATCGTGCATCCTGGCGCGCTGTCGCCTGGGCACCGCCTCACTCCGCACCAGATTCCTCCGCCAGCAACTTCTCCAGCGCCTTGAAGGTGTCGAGCCAGCCTTGCTCATGACGCTGCCGTGCGACTTCGTCCGACACGCCGCTGTGCAACAACGCCACCTCCGTCTGCACGCCATCAGCGCGGAAGTCGACGCTGATCACCTCGCCCGGCGACTCGTAGCTCATGGGGGCGCTCCAGTTGGCGGTGTAGACCAGCCGGCGATTCACCTCGATCTCCAGGTAGTCGCCGAAGTAGTCCCAGCGTGAGCCGTCCGGCCGCTCCGTGCTCAGCGAGTAGGAGCCGCCCACGCGCAGGTCGACCTCGCCGCGCACGCTCTGGCTGAGACTGCCCCAGGCCCATTGGGCGAGCAGATCAGGATCGGTCCAGCACGTGAACACGCGCGCCACCGGAGCGTTGAAACGATGAAGCAGGCGCAGGGCGTCGGGCATGGGTGGGATCTCGCTTGCTGGTCGGAGGTGCAGCGTGCTCTCGCGCGGTCCGATACCCGCTCGGCCGGGCTCGGCGCGGCAAGGCAATGGTACCCGGATTCGGCCAACCTAATGGGTTGGGTGCGCGGCCGCTCCGGGCGGAGTCTGATCTGCAAGCTCGAGGCTGAGGTCCGGGTAGGAACCGGCCTCAGGCAGTGGTGGCGTCTCCTGAGGGCCCTCCTGGTTCCATCTGCGGGGATGGGGAGCCCATTCTGTTTCTGACAGTCCGATAGGCAGTATCACCCCGCAATGTGGGGTGGCCTGTCTGAGTCATATGGAGAATGGCCCGATTGTCGGATTAGCCGTTTGACCGCGACGTCACCGCTTGCCTCCCCACGCCATTCCCCGTTGCCGAATTTCGTTCTCCCGGGCCATGCCGCCGACGTTCAGTTCCAGTTGAAGGCATTCCACACCCATGTCGCAGTCACTCCTTGACAAGGTGATCAGTTGTCCGGACTTGCCGACGCTGCCCACGGTCGCAGTCGACGTTCTCGAACTCACGCGAGACCAGAACGTTGAGATCAACAAGCTCGCCAGGGTTATCCAAAACGATCAGGCGATCACCAGCAAGATTCTCAAGACAGTCAACTCCAGTTTCTATGGGCTGCAGAAGCCCTGCCCGTCGATCTCGCGCGCCCTGGGCTACCTGGGTCTGAACACCGTCAAGTCGCTGGTGCTGGGCTTCAGCCTGATTGACGCCTTTCGCAGCGGCTCGGGCGAGCCTGCCTTCGATCTCGTCGCCTATTGGCGTCGGGGCGTGTACGGCGCTGCCGCCGCCCGGTTGCTCGCCGAGCGAACCCGCGCCTGTGATCCGGAAGAGGTCTTCATCGCCGCGCTCTTGCAGGACGTCGGCATGCTCGCCATGAGCACCGCCCTGCGTGACGAGTACACCCAGGTCACCGCCGCCGCCGGCTGCGAGCACGACCTGCTTCCCGACTTCGAGGTCGAGAAGTTCGGCTTCAGTCACCCGATGGTTGGTTTCGAGCTGGGACAGAAGTGGCGTCTCCCCGACGAGTTGGTTGTCCCCGTTCGCTATCACCACACGCCCGAGAAGGCGCCGGCTGAGTTCCGTGACATGTCACGCATCATCGCCCTGGGCAATGACAGCAGCGCTGCCCTCACCCTCGCCGAGCCCAAGCCGAAACTCGAACGCTTCGCCTCCCGGGGGCACTCCTGGTTCGGGCTGCAGGGCAGCGACATCGAGTCGATCCTCTGCACCATCGTCTCCGGCGCCAACGAACTCTCCTCGCTCTTCCAACTCCAGACCGGCGACATCCCGGATGTGGAGGCGGTCGTCGCCGAGGCTCAGGAACAGATCCTCGCCCACCAGATCTCCATGGAGCGCCGGACGCAAGAACTCCAGCAGGCCGCGGCGTCGCTCACCCGTGAGACCATGACCGACGGCCTGACCCAGATCGCCAATCGGCGTCAGTTTGATGAGGCCATCAACGCCGCCCATGCCGTGGCGCTGCAGGGCGGCGGCTCGCTCGGGGTGCTCTTCAGCGACGCCGATCGCTTCAAATCCGTCAACGACACGCACGGCCACCAGGCGGGCGACGCCGTCCTCGTCGAACTCGCCCATCGCCTGACTGAGACGGTGGGGGAGCGCGGGCTCGTCTGCCGCTACGGCGGTGAGGAGTTCGCCGTCTTGCTGCCCCAGAGCGACACCAGGACCATTGCCGGCATTGCGGAAGCTTGTCGCCAGGTGATCGAGGCGTCGCCCTTCGATCTGCGCCACCTTGAAGACGCCCCCGACACCCTGCCGATCACCATCAGCATCGGGGCGGCGGTTCTCGACCCAAGCACGTGCGAGGTGTTCACCAGCCCGGATCTGCTCGTGCAGGCAGCCGACAAAGCGGTCTACGCCGCCAAAGAAGCCGGTCGCAACTGTGTGCGCATTTACCGCCCGCGCCGCCGCAGTGCCGAGAAGGCGTCCGAGCCGGCCCCGCGAAGGCAGGCGTCGCTGCCCATGCCCGCGCCCCCAGCGCCACCCGTTGTTGCTCCTGCTTTCGAGTCGCCGACGATGACGACACCGGATTCGCCGGCTGCCTCGACCGCCTCGCCAGCGGACAAGTTCCGTGTGCTGCTCGTGGAAGACGATTCCTTGCATGCCGCCTTTATCCAGAGCGCCGTCGCCACCAGCCGGCACGTGGAACTGCAGACCGCGGGCACCGAGGCGGAGGCGCACCGGCTGCTCGACGCCTGTCTGCAGCAAGGCACGCCTCCGGCTCTCATCCTCTGCGATGTCGATCTCGACGGCGTCCCCGGCTACGAGTTCGTGCGGCAGGTGCTGCGCCTGCCCGCCATGCGGCTCGTGCCGGTCGTCATGATCAGCGCTTCCCAGCGAAACGAAGACATCGTCGAGGCTCTGGAAGCGGGGGCCCGCGCCTACATCACCAAGGATCAACTCGCCCAGGATCCCGCCGGGCGTCTGAGCGACATCCTGCGTTTCTGGCAGCTCTCCAGCCGCGTCGCTTAGCCGAGCCGCTGCCTTGGGTGTCGTGGCGGTTCAACCGCCTGCGCATCCAGTGGGGCAGGTCTCTGTGCCTACCGGGTCGCTACTTCGGCGTCGCGGGATCCACGATGAGCTTTCGCGCCGTCTCCACTTCCACCTTGACCTGCGCTTCAGCCTCCGCCGTCTTGAGCGTGGCTCTCAGGTCACCGCCCAGCGATTCCTCCGTGGTGTCGCCGGTCTGCAGCGTGCGTCTCTCCCCGATGGGGTACTTGTCCGCGAAGAAGTGCACCTGCACCTCGCCCGGGCCGTTGTTGGTGATGCGCATGGAAGGCTGCCGCCCCAGCGCGTGGGCCGTGGCGGTGTTGTTCGCTTCCATCTCGAAGGTCATGCGATAGGTGCTGTAGTCGCAGCCGGTCAGGCAGACGAGGGCCGCGAGGCAGAGCAGCAGGGGGGGTCAAGCGTGAGCGCGTCATGCCAGCGTTCCTCCGGATGAGAGTCGCCAAGGGATGAGCATCCGGGCACAGTGTATGGCATCGGCCCCGCCCCCTGTGGACAACCTGTCAATTGGCGGGTCGCTCCCCCCCGATCCGCGACCCTGCCGCCATGCCCTTTCGATCCGGATCCGTCTCTTACGCCCGCTTCAAGACCATCGGCCCCGCCCCCAAGGCGGCGACGCAGGAGGTCCTGGACGCCCTCGCTGACAACGTCATCTCCGAGGCGGCCTTGCTCGCTGTCGAGACGCAGTTCGGCTGGACGACCGGCGTGCACCTCTACGACACCAACTTCGACCGCGACACCGTCGTGGTCGGCCCCTGCCTGCTCCTGGCTATGCGGCTGGACACCAACAAGGTCCCAAGCGAGATCAAACGGGCCTACAAGGCCATGGCCGAGTCCGCCCGAGCCCAGGATTCCGAGACCGGCTTCATCTCCCGGCGCGAGAAGCGCGAGGTGGCGGAGGAGGTCGAGGAACGCTGCCGGCAGGATCTCTCCAACGGCACGCATCGGCGCTCGAAGCTCCTGCCCGTCTGCTGGGATCTCGAACGCGGCATCGTTTACGCCCCGGCCTTCGGCGAGGCGAGCAGCAGCGCCCTGATGGATCTCTTCAACGCCACCTTCGACTGCCGCCTCGAACCGCTCAGCGCCGGCAGCGTCGCCCTGGATCTGCTGGCCGCCAAGGGCATGATGCGCAACTACGAGGATCTCAAGCCCAGCCCCTTCACCAAGCCACCCGCCGGCGCGGTCGATGACGAGGCTGGAGACTTCGAATCGACCCCCGAGGTTCCCTGGTCGTCGGCGGGGCCGCAGCCCAGCGACTTCCTGGGCAACGAGTTTCTCCTCTGGCTTTGGCATCAGTGCGAGGTGAACGAGGGTCTGATCGACACGGAAGCGGGGCGGATTGCCATCGTCCTGGATCGCCTGCTCGACATGGACTGCGCCTGGGAGGCGACGGGCAAGCAGTCGCTTACGGCGACGGGCCCTACGCGCCTGCCCGAGGCGGCGGCGGCGCTGCTGCACGGCAAGTGGCCGCGCAAGGCGGGGATGCTGCTCGCCCTGGGCGCGGACGAATACGAACTCACCTTCCAGGCGGACCGCTTCCAGGTGACAAGCCTGAAGCTGCCCAAGCTCGATCCCCCCGCGGAGACGCCGCAGGACGAGTTGGAGCATCGCATCGAGGTGATTTCGGATGTGGACCGGGCCTTGGTCGGGCTGTTTCGGGTGTTCCTGGAAGCGCGGATCGCGGACGGCTGGCCAACCAGGCGGTCCAAGATCAGCGCCTGGATTCGCAGCAAGGCGGAATCGAAGCGAGCTGCGGGCGCGGTCTGAACATCAAGGTCGGTCGGCATGGGGACTTCAGTCTCCATACCCGGCGAGGCCACGGCCTGAGCCCCGCTTTCCCTTTGCGCTTGGGCCATCTATCCTACTCGCCGTCCAGACGAACCAACACGAACAGATCCCGAGCGCGGCCTCGGAGGTCGGAGCAGCAGCGACATGTCAGTGAAAGCAAGCGAAATCAGGGCCGGCAACGCCATCATCTTCGACGGGCAACTGTCCATCGTTCTTTCCACCGAGCACGTCAAGCCCGGCAAGGGCCCCGCCTACGTGCAAGCCAAGATGAGGATCGTTGATACCGGCACCATCAAGATCAATCGGCTCAACTCCTCCGACAAGTTCGAGAGCGCTGACATCGATCGCCGCAAGATGGAATACCTCTACGACAGCAGCGGCCAGGGCGGCGGCCCCTTTGTCTTCATGGACACGGAGTCCTACGACCAAATCGAGATCAGCGAAGAGGACCTGCCCCGCGAGCAGTCGCAGTGGCTCAAGGAGAACACGCCCTGCCTGGTGCTCATGCACGGGAACAAGATCCTCGGCGTGGAATTGCCCACCACGGTCGAGTTGAAGATCGTCGAGACCGTGCCCCAGCCCAAGGGCGCGACGGCGACCAACCAACTCAAGGAAGCGACCCTGGAGACCGGCGCCATCGTGCGCGTGCCGCCCTTCCTGGAGAACGGCCAGATGGTCAAGGTCAGCCCCGAGACCGGCGAGTACATGGGCAAGGCGTAAGCAGCCGTGACGAAGCCCAAGACAACCTCGGATAACAGCGGTGACCAAGCCATGCTCACCGACTGGCATGTCGCCCTGCGCGTCGTCACTTTGCCCCGCGACACCAACGCGTACGGCAACATCTTCGGCGGCGTCATCCTCAGCTACATCGACCAGGCCGGATTCGTCGAGGCTCGCCGGCACGGCGTGCATCGCTGGGTCACCGCCGCCATGGACCACGTCGACTTCGTCGCCCCGGTGCATCTCGGCGATGTCGTCACCTTCTATTCGCGCACCGTCCGCGAAGGCCGCAGCAGCGTCACCGTGCAGGTGCGCGTGGAAGTCGAACGCGGCGTCACCGGCAAGATCGACCTCGTCACCAAGGCCCAGCTGGTCATGGTCGCCGTCGATTTCGATGGCAACGCCATGCCCTTCAAAGACCGGGACCCGACTGTATGCTGAAGTTGGCAGCGCTCATCTCGGGCGGCGGCCGCACCGTGCTCAACTTCCAGGAGCGCATCGAGCGCGGCGAACTGGACGCGTCGATCGAGCTGGTCATTGCCTCACGCCAGAACATCAAGGGCATCGAGCGAGCCCAAGACGCCGGCCTGCGCGTGGAAGTCATCCCCAAGCGCTCCTTTCCCGACACTGAGTCGTTCAGCGCCGCGATCTGGCGGGCCATCGACGCGGTGATTACTCCTGCCGATGGCTTGGTCGTCTTGGCCGGCTTCTTGTCGCTGCTTGAGATCCCCCGGCCGTGGGCCGAGCGGGTCATCAACATCCATCCCGCCTTGCTTCCCAGCTTCGGTGGCCAGGGAATGTATGGCGATCGGGTGCATGCGGCGGTGCTGGCGGCGGGAGAGCGGGAATCGGGCTGCACCGTCCACTTTGCCGACGCCAAGTACGACCAGGGCCCCGTCATTGGCCAGAAACGCTGCCCCGTCCGGCCCGCGGACGATGCCGACACCCTGGCGGCCCGGGTTTTCGAACTGGAATGTCAGCTTTACCCGGCGGTCGTTCGGGCGTTTGCCGAGGATAGAATCAGCCTGAAGCAAGGCCGCGTTCTTATCCAAGGCGAGCTATGAATCGCAGACTTCACTCCGTCGTCACTTTCCTGTCGCTCTTCGTGGTGCTCCTGGCAACCGCTGCGGCGCCTGGACAACTGCGCCAGCGCAGCGATCCGCGCGAAGCAGAGGCCCTGGACCACTTTCGAGATCGTGACTTTGAAGAGGCCCGAAACCTGCTTCTGGAGATTGTCGCCGACGACAGGAAAGGCGAGTTCGCCACCGTCCGCTACAACCTCGCCTGCACCTACGCCCAGCTTGGCGAGCTCGACGCTGCCGTCGACAGCCTGCGCGACGCCGTGGAGGCGGGCTACCTCAACATCCACCAGATCAAGCGCGACCGTGACCTGGCGCCCTTACGCCGGCACAACGCCTACATCGAATTCGTCGACGCCTGGCCCACCCTCGTCGAGCAGACCACCGGCGAGCGCATCCGCGAAGCCATGAGTCGCCTGGGCAGCGGCTACATCACCGAGGCCGACGATGAGCATCGCCTCATCTACGTCACCGCCCTCGATCTCGGTTCGCATTCGGAAATGAAGGAACGTATCGCCAGCCTCTTCGACGCGGCGATCAACGATCTCTTCGGAGACGGGCTGGACGTGCCGGTTCTGGTCGTCGTTCCCAATCCAAGAGACTATCGCCGACTGGTGAGCGCTTCCAACATCGGCGGCTTGTATCTGCACGATCACTACCAGCTCATCTCGCGCACGACCGGCGGCAACCTGCAACACGAACTGATCCACGCCTTGCACTGGGCCGACATGGATCGCCTCGGGCAGCGCCATCCCATCTGGATTCAGGAGGGCATCGCCGCCGTCTTCGAGGACATCGAGATTGTCGCGGGCCAGGCCAAGCCGAAGCCTTCCTGGCGGACGAACATCGTCAGGCGCTTGCACCGCCTCAGCGACCTCACCTCGATCGAAGATCTGGCCGGCATGTCGCGCAGCCGCTTCATGGACTTCCGCGCCCGCCGCAACTACGCGGAAGCGCGGGCGGTCTTCATGTACCTTGAGTCGATCGGCAAGTTCGATGATTGGTACAACGCCTACACGGCCTCATACCGCGAGGATCCCACGGGGCTCCAGGCGATCGAGCAGGTGACCGGCCGATCGGCGCGCGAACTGCAAAAAGACTACGCCGCCTGGGTCAAGGCCCTGCCCGAGGTCCAGGAGATCGTCACCCCCGGCGGCGCCAGCCTCGGCGTCGTGGTCAACGATCGCGAAGTCAACGACGGCGTGGTCATCAAGGACATCCAACCCGGCACCGGCGCTGATGAGGCCGGCCTGGAACCGGGCGACATCATCATCTCCCTCAACGGTGAGCGCGTCGCCAGCATCCACGATCTCACTCGCGCCCTGGGCATGCTCAACGTCGGCAACCGCGTGCGCTTGCGCCTCCGCCGCGACGGCGAGTATCTCTCACGCTACGTGGAACTGACGCCGCGCTAGAGCACCCAAGCACACCAGCGTTAGAGGTAGAGATCGGTCTGCACGTGGCTTGCCGCCAGGACGACCGCCACACCCACGGGGATCGACACCAGCGCCAGTCGCACAAGCACGACCTGCCACGGTCGCAATTTCGCCAGGAGCGGCAACTCCGCAATCCAAAGCAGCATCGGAGCGAACGCGGGTAGCACATAGGCCGGCAGCGGCACCTCGCTGTAGCTGTAGCTTCGTCCCAGCGAGAGCAGGCCGACGAGCGTCACCGCCAGCACCGCGGTCGCACCGCCGGTGAGGGCGAACGAGGGGCGCCGCCAGGCGACCACGACACACACGCCGAGCGCCGCCGCCGCCGCTCCCAGCGTCCTGGCCAGCACATCGTTGCCCGAGAGCATCAGCACCATCGAACCGCCGGTCACCGCCACCAGCAGGGCGAGGGGCAGCGAAGCGCCCGGTCGCCGGCGTGCGAGTGGCTCCGTCGCCAGCCAGACGAGGCCAACCGTTGCCGCCGTCAGCAGCTTCCAGACCCAGGCCACTGCCTCGCCGGTTTCCCAGAGGTGCCCTGTGCCCGGCGGGGTGAGCAGGACGACCGCCAGGAGCGTCGCGCTGGGGCCCAGCAGCCAGCGCCAAGGACGCCAGGATCGCAGCGCCAGGAGCAGGCTGGCTCCCGTGAGCACCGCGACGGCGACAAAGAGCCACTCCCACTTCTCCAAGGGCCACCGATCAGGGATCCCCGCCGCCCCCACACCGCCGGCGAGGAAGCCACCGCCCACGGCCAAGGCGACACCCCAGTCGCACCCCGCCACGGTTCGATCGCGACGCCAGAGGCGGTACGAGGGAACCAAGGCTGCGAGAGCGAGGACCACCGCCGGCCAGATACCTTGAAGAACAAGCTGAATCATGGGTGCGGGCTCAAGAAGAGACTACTTCCGCTGGCCTTCCAGGCCCACCAGGAGTGTCACCTCATCACCGAGCATGCCGCCCTCGACGTAGGTGTCCATGCCGAAGTCGGTGCGCTTGATCGTGAAGGTTGCTGATACGCCGCCGCGATAACCGAAGCGGGAGCCACGATCGCCGGCGCCGTTCCAGACGAGCGTGGCGGAGATCGTCTTGGTGACTCCGTGCAAGGTCAGGTCGCCGGTCATCTCGAACTCGTCGTTGCCCAGCGCCTTGAGGTTCTTGCTGACAAAGGTGATGTTCTGGTGCTCCCGGGCGTTGAAGAAGTCAGGACTGCGCAGGTGGTTGTCACGCTGCTCGTTGCCTGAGTCAACGCTGTCGGCGGTGACCGTGACGTTGACGCGGCTGGCGGTGGGGTCCGCCTCGTTCCAGACGAACTCACCCGAAATGTCGTTGAATCGACCGTAGAAGTCGCCCACGCCCAGGTGCTTGATCTTGAAAACCACGGACGAGTGCCCGCCATCGATCACGAATGACGCCCCCGTTGCGGCCGCCGCGGAGTTCGGACGAGGCTGGGCGGTGACGAGCAGCGGCAGCAGGGCGAGTGCGAGCAACGCCACGGCGGAGAAGATCAGGGTGCGCATGATGGAGAGTCCTTCTGGTTGTTGGCTTTGTTACCTAGGGCGTGCCGGTTGGCGGCTGGGGCGATCGCGGCAATCATAGCGCTCCTGATCTTCCCGACGAATTCAAAAAAAACGCTTGTCCGACGGAGCCGGACAAGCGGATGCGAATGTCGATTCGAAGAACGCGCCTGCGGTTTAGAACATCGCCATGGCGAGGGAGCTGACGCAACCGACGCCTTGCGGGTCGGCGGCGGCGCTGTAGCTGAGCATCTTCACATTCTTGGGGTCGACGATCTTCATCGCCGCCACCAGGTTGCCCACCGAGCACCAACGCGTCGGATTCTGCTGCCAGGCCATCGAGGAGACGAGCGCTTCCGGCTCGTTGTTCTTCAGGTGCTCGATCATCTCCTGGTCGTGCTTGGCGACCTCGTTGCGCCGGGCCTCGTTGACCGGCTCCTTGTCGCCGAACTGCGGGCCGACGTGCGACAGATCCGCGGAAGCCAGCACCAGCGTCTTGCCGGGCAGGGAGGCGATGGCGTTTCGTGCCGACTCGACGAACGGCATCAGGCCGACGCCCTTGCCGTCGTAGGAATCGCCGTCCTGGGTGCGGCTGATGTCGTGCACCAGGGCCCCGACGACCGGGACAAACTCGCCCGCCTCGTTCTGACCGAAGATGTGCTGGATCCAGGGGATCTGCATCTCGATCGAGTACTCCCGCTCGTGGTCAAACTCCTGCTCGAGGAGCACGGCACCCAGGTTCCCGCCCCGACCGTTCAGCTCGGCGACCAGGTTGTTGAGCAGGGCCTTGTCGAGCTGGCAGACGCCAAGAGGCGATTCGTAGCCCTTGCTGCAGGCGACGACGCCCGTGCCCCGGCCGTGGTGGTTGGTCCCCAGGATCAGGATGCGCTCCGGCCGATCCACCACGCGCATGCGGCCGTAGATGTGGGCGTAGTTGGGCCAGCCGCGCACGTAGTCGATGTGCGGGGCGGCGATGCCCTTGGGCAGCGTGTCGAAGGAGGGATCCTCGGCCTGCTCCAGGGCCTTGTCGATCCAAGCATCCATCTGCTTGACCAGCAACTCCTCCGGGGAGGCAGCCTCGAACTTCTCCAGCTCCTGCGGCGGCACCTGCATGACGTCCTGCGGTGTGACGGTCTGGCCCTCCGACTCTTTCTGGGCCATGTACGCCTGCCGACGCGCGTTGAGGACAAGCATGTCCGCCAGCTGGGCCGTGCCCGCCGGGGGCAGGATGTCGCTCGCCTCGAAGTCGGCCTGCAGTTGGCTTAGGTGCGAATCGAAGGTCGGCCCTTCCAGCAGGAGCGCCCCGTCGAGCTGGGCGACGATGCCCTCCATCATCTGCCGAGTCAGTCCCTGGCCCACCTGGGCGACGATTTCGTCGACCGTTTTCGAGCCGTCCAGCATGGGAATGAGCTGCATGGCGGCGGGGGAGGTGAAGACCACCCGCTCGCTGAGCATGGTGGGGTCGCGCAAGCCCAGGAGCTGCTGGCCTTGGTGCTGGACCGGGAAACCCTGGATGGCTCGCACCTTGGGCCGTTGCATGTGCTCGGCGCTGGGGTCGAAGGGGGGCGGCTCTTGGGGCTGGTCCTGGCCACCCCCGGGATTGGCGTTCAGATCGGCCATGTCGGGCTCTTTCTATGCTTGGGGTCGGAAAGGTCGTAGTGTAGTGAGCAGGCTGGCTCGTGGGGCGATGGGGGACCGCCAGGCCCCATTTGATGCCGATTCCCCCCTTCCCACTTGGCTTGCTGGCCGGGCTTTGCTACATTCCCCGGCTCGCTGTCCACACGCGAAGGAGTCCGGCCATGCCTGACACGACGATCGTGAAAGGCGTCAATATCGGTGACACCATTGAGTGCACCATCACCAAGACGCCCACCCGTACCGCCGAAATCAAGACGATCCAGCGCCTGATGCGCCGTGATCCGGCCAACTCCAAGGCCTTGCGCGGCAGCCAGATGGGTCGCGAACGACGCAAGTACGTGCGAATCCGCGCCGGCCGCCCTTGGCAGGTCCGAGAACGTTGCGGCAAGATCGTCCGCGCTGAGGCCGGCCATAGCTGGACCATGAAGTTCATCCCCCAGCTCAAGGACGATCTCAACGCCGTCGAGGCCTTCATCGAAGTCAAGAAGGCCTGACAACCGACGCCGCCGCCGGGAACGGTAGGCTGCGGCAACAGCCGAGCGGATGGCGAGATGGATGGGGCCTGGCATCGGCCTCAGGTCGCTGACGGACTCACAGGGGGTCACCAACCGGAACGGAAAACGCAAGCCCCGAGTCGCGAGACTCGGGGCTTGCTGTTGCCTGAGGTTGGCAGGGTAGGAGAGAGAGGTCCGGGTGGCCTCCTGCTGCTTAGTGGCTGAGAACCAGGGGCTCGTCGCTGGCGACCGGCTCTTCGTCGAGCTCAATCACCGTCTCGTTGCCGGTGAGGGGCATGTACTCCGGCAGGATCAACGTCTCGGCGTCGGTCTCGGATTCGAGCTGGATGCGAGCCTTGTCCCAGTAGCTGATGCTCTCCTGCTTCCGGGCGAGCTGGGCGAGCTGGTGCTCCTGAGCGTCGCGGAGGTCCGCCAGCTTGGCGTTGAGTTGGTCCAGGCTCTGCACGCTCGCTGTCGAGTTGATCTCCAAGCTCTGCTCGCGCTTCTTCATCTCGTCGATGATGCGCTCGTTGCGGGCGATGGCGGCGATCTGGTTGTCCAGTTGCCAGAGTTGCGACTCGAACTGGGCCTGCTCGGTCTCGAGCTGCACCAGCAGGGCCTCCAGGCGAGACTGCTGCTGCGTCAGGTAGCCCAGGTGCAGCTCGTTGTCGGAGACGCGCTGGCTGTAGAAGTCGCGGGTGGCTTCCAGCTTGGCAACCTTCGTGTAGGCCTCGGGCACCTTCATCTGGTCGTTGCCGTGACGCAGGAGGACGTATTGCACGCCGCTCGCCTGCTTGGCCTCGGCAAGCTGAATCAATTCCGCGACCCTGGCCGCATCATGCTCCACCAGGGAGACGGTGCGAATGGCGACTTCGCTGTCGTGCTGCAGCTCCGCCACGTCCTTGCTGACCGCCGACAGATCCTTGCGCACCGACTCGATGCGGCCGGGATACTGAGCCTTGAGCGACTCCAGTTGCCTGCGGAGCAGGATGGGGTCGTCGATGTTGTCATCGATCGTCTTGGCGACGGTGAAGCGCACCTGGTCGTAGACGGCCGCAACACGACTCGGTCCCACCAGGAGCGTAACGCCGCCCAGGCAGATACCGCCGATGACGCCGTAGCGAACGATTCCTCGAATGATGCCAGACATGGTTAGCTCCTTACTTTCTAAGCTCGCCGGCGAAGGCGAGTTTGCGTGCTCGATTGCGTGACACCAATGTTCTTGGGGCTCCGCGGGCCGCGCTTTCAACTCGCGGGCAAAAACCCGCCGTATCGAGACCAACCCGCCCGCGACCGTGGCACCGTCGATAGGAGCCACCCAGGCCAGTTCAACCCCCGGTACAGGTGTGTATGTGCCACCCCGGTCGGGATTATCGGACGATTGACCAGCCAACTCCTATCCAAAACTATGAAAGGCGCCGCCGCCGCCGCACCCGCTGCCGCCGCCGCACCCGTCCTCCCCGGACCAATCTGCGACAGGACCCGGCGGATCCCCGACGTATCCTTAGGAAGTGCCCCCGCCCGACACGATTGCTGCCGCACTTGCGAATCCCATGCCAGGATCGCGAAACCTGCCTCCCGCCAAGCCGAACAACCTGACGGAGATCTCCACGCTATGAACACGCTGACCACCACCTTCGTCAACCGCCTGCGCTGCCGCGATGAAAGCGCCTGGTTCGAATTGTGGGAAACGTTCGGCCCGGTGCTCCGCCGACAACTCACCAAGTGGGGCAAAGGTCGAATCGGCGTGGAGACCGTTCGCGACTTGTCTCAGGAGACCCTGGCGGCTCTCAGCGATTCCATCGATCGCTACGACCCCACCCGGGGAGCACGCTTCTCCACCTGGCTGCTCTCCATCGCCAAGCACGTGCTCGGCGATGAGATCGACCGTCGCATGGCCCTGAAGCGTGGTGGGGGGGGTGCGGCCCGGCAGCCTCGACGAGGCCTACATGACCGCCGGCTCTTCCGCCCAGGCCGATGCCGAGTACGAAGCCGCCGTCTTCCGCGCCAAGGTCCACGCCGCCATCCGCCTGACCGAGCGCGAGTCCGATTTTATGCAATTTCAGGTCTACCGCCTGCGAGTCTTCGACGGCCAGTCGGGACGCCAGGTGGCGGACCAGCTCGGCATCAGCGAACCCACCGTCAGCCGCTACCTCGCCAAGGTGCGAGCCGCCCTGGCCTTGCGGTTGCAGGAAATTGTCGCGACCTACAGTTTCACGGAAGAGGAACTGGCAGAAGCCGAGCAACGAGGCCTCACCGTCGAACGCTCGCGTCAGGACGACGCCGCCTTTGATGAAATCATCGGCGAGATTTACCACAAACAGACTGAACTGCATCGCCAGGACGCGATCGACGCCACCGACTAGCTGACCCGGCAGCGATGCCCGGAGGAGAACGGCATGGCTTTCTCACCCATAGAACTGCTCCTCGCCTTGCTCATGGTGGTCGTCGCGATCGTGGCCGGCACCTACCTGCTGGTGCTCTCGCTGCGAGCGCTGACGGTCCTCGTCAAGCACATCGTTCGCTACCTCGTGTCCACCATCGGCGACACCGTCCGCCTGGTCGGGGCGATCCCCACCGCGCTCGTCCTCTGCTTGCTCGTCGTGGGCAGCATCGTCCTTGGCCGCTGGTCCGCCGTGGGCCATTTCGCCAAGGCAGTCAAGCGCGAGATCGGCATCGGCTGTCGCTGCGTCTACGGCATCGCCCTGGGCCATCCCCTGCGCCTCGTCGGCATGCACGCCCTCGTCGAAGGCCTGGAACAGCGCGTCGTGGAAGACGTTCGTCGGGCCCCCGGCTCCGACAAGCCCTCCAAACGCACCGGCCAGTTCGAAGGCTACACCATCATCGGCTCCCTCCCCGGCGGCGGCAGCGGCAGCAAGCTCTACATCGCCGAACCCACCGATGAGAAGCGGGCCCACCTCGACAAACAACCCACCATCCAGGCCCACGGCGGCTGCCCCAAACGCGTCGTCATCAAGTCCTTCAGCATTGGCGACGGCTCCACCCTGCCCAACATGGTTCGCGAGTCCCGCGCCCTGGAAGCCGCCAAGAAGCTCGGCCTCATCCTCGAGCACGAGCTTTCCGACACCCGCTTCTTCTACATCATGGAGTACGTCCCCGGCCTGGATCTCGGCGAGATCACCCGCCAGGTCCACGCCAAGGTCCGCGGCAAACGCCTCCCCAACGAGGCCATCCGCGAGCTGACCGGCTACAGCATGGACCTCCTGCAGACGCTCAACCACTACCACCAGAACGGCCTCTGGCACAAGGATGTCAAGCCGGAGAACATCATCGTTCACGACCGCAAGGCCCACCTCGTCGACTTCGGCCTGGTGACGCCCCTCGCCTCGGCGATGACCCTGACCACCCACGGCACGGAATACTTCCGCGATCCGGAACTGGTCCGCATGGCCCTGCGGGGCGTGAAGGTGAACGAGGTCGACGGCGCCAAGTTCGATGTCTACGCCGCCGGCGCTGTGCTTTACTACATGCTGGAAAACACCTTCCCGGCCCACGGCGGGCTCAGCCGTCTCTCCATGAAGCACCCCGACGCCCTCGCCTGGATCGTGCGGCGGGCGATGACGGAATACAACCAGCGCTACGAGACCGCCGCGATGATGCAGCGCGACCTCGATGTCGTCGTCAAGGCTCGCGATCCCTTCGCTCTCAAACCGGCCGACCTGCCCAGCATGCGGGGCGGCGGCGTCGAGTTTGAACAGCCCCTCGATCCCCAGCCCGAGGCAACCGTCGCCCAGGCCGGCACGCCTCGCCCGCAGGCACAAGCCGCCGGCGCAGCGCCCCCGCCCCCGGCCGACCCCGGCCCTCCCAATCGCAAGAAGCCCAGCATCACCGTGACCAACTGGTGGTCCGGCCGCTACAGCGCTCGGCCCATGCAGGATCCGCGTGAGGCGGGTCGCGAAGCCGCCCGCAAGGCCGCCAAGGAAGTCGAGGAGGTCAGCGAGGAGATCGGCGACGCCCTCAACGCGGTCGGCGAGGTCTTCTCGAACGGTGGTGAGTTCAAGAACGCCGGCGACCAGGTTCGCGCCGCCATGCACGCCGCCCGCCAGCAAGTCCGCCAGTCCATGAACCAGGTGCGCGAGCAGATGCATCAGCACGCCCGGGCCCACGCTCCCGGTCGCTGCGGTCCGATTGCCTGCGGCCCCGCCGCGCCGAAACGCCAGCCCGCCCAGAAGCAGGTCAAGGCCGCCCGCCATCGCGCCCAGCAGCATCGCCAGCGAGCCCAGGAACGCTTCCTGCAGCACGGCCATCGACGCAAGAGCCCCGGCGCGGTCGCTTTCCGCGTCGCCCTCGCCCTCGGGGCCCTCGCGGCGGCCGCCCTGGTCGTGCCGCGCTTCGTTGAGCGCGTGGAGCACCGCCGTGGTCCCTTCCTCACTAAAGAGGGCCTCACCTTCGCCCCCTCCATGCCCGGTTCCAGCCGCACCAGCGCCGGCACCGCCAGCACCGGTCCGCGCGTCCTCGTCAACGGCCAGGATGTCAACGTTCGGGTGCCCGAGATCACCATCCCCGACAGCATCTCCATCCCCGGCGTCGACTGGCCCGACGACGTGCCCGCCGACCCGGAAGCTCGCCTGGAGTACTTCCGCAAGCAGATGATGCTGGTGAGCGGTCTCTACGAGGCGGCCCGCCAGGAAGTGGTGGAAGCGGTCAGCGCCCCGGCCCACAACGCCAAGCCCGCAGCGTTCACTCCCGACGTTCCCCTGGGCAAGATCCTGCTCGTGAACAACCACCCCGCCGCCGCCGATGACCGGATCAGCGACATCCTGGAAGCGGAGATCGAGCGTGTGGAGAACGTGGGCTTCACGATCTTCCGCGATGAGGATCTGGAAGCGAACGTGCACCGCATCATGGCCGCCCAACTCGGCGCCCCCCAGCACGAAGTCATCCCCGACCTCGCCCAGCTTCTCGATGACAACGACAACCCCGAGATCCGCGGCCTGGTCTGGGTGACCAGCGTCGAGTCCGGCCCGGGCAAGGTGGAATGCTGGTACGTCTTGGAAGGCGAGCGCGAGCCCGGCCCGCTGGCCAAGGGCCTCGGCTACCTGCGTTCCGTGAAGCCGACCAAAGGCGTCATCGCCAACTGGACCACGCTCACCCCCGACAAGCGCTGATCGACTCCCTCGCCCCTCTGAGGGCAGAGGGAGGCAACGAACCTCACAACACGCCTGACCCCAATCAGGCGGACCTGACCGGCCCCGCGGCTCCCCCGAGTCGCGGGGCGTTTGCATGGCGAGCTTGAACTTCCCCAACGAGCCGCGACCGTCAGGGAGCGGTTTCATCGAGCGAGCAATCGTCCCCGCCCCGCGTCTCGCGTCTCGCAAACAGGCCAGAGCACTCCTGCCGCCAAGGCGATCACCCGCCTGCACATCGCAGCAACCGCGTGCTTACGCGTGCGGCTCGTTGGAGCAGCCGCTCGCGAACGCCCCTTCGTCGTTCGACGAAGCCTCGCCATCAGGCGGACCCGGCCGGCCCCGCGGCTCCCCAACGAGCCGCGACCGTCAGGGAGCGGTTTCATCGTATCGGCAGTCGCGTCCGCACCTCCCCACGAATCCGAGCCGCGGCGTGTCGACGCGGGGCAGCGGATGACGCTCAAGGCGTCAGTCGCTGCTGCCTGCCATCGCACCCGCCTGCCCAGGCGCCGCTGCGTCATCGAGGCGCATCGCCGCCCCCGCGTTGACACAACGCGGCTCGGATCTTGGCCGCGTCGCTCGGATCAATCTTGTCGCGCCCACGGGCCTCGCTTAGGCTGGCTCGCGACAGAACATCAGCGAAACTCAACCGGCGAGGCAAGCATGGGCTTCTTCACAGACATCAGCAGCAATCGGCGTAAGAGCGAGGCCGCTGTGATCGTGGCGAAGCTGCTCAAGAGCTTCGCTGATGCGGGGCTTTTCGATCACTCTCCCGTTGCGATCGCCAGGAAGCTCGTCAACCAAGCCTGGCAGGCTCGCCCCGAGGTCTTCATCGGCCGCTTCCGCCAGAGGCCGCACCCCGTCATCGTCGCCGCCTCCGCCCTGGTGAGCGGCATCGACCTGTTTGCTGACGATGACCCGACCCGAACCGTCCTCTTCGCCGCCCTCGGCCAGACGCTGAGCGACGCCCAGCGCCACGGCAAGACGTATCGCCTGGGCTACGCCGATCAGAAGCTCTTCGACGAAGCCATGCAGGTCTTCGCGAAACTGCAGGAAGACCGAGCCCAGATGCCGCGCTGGGAGGAGGTTGAGAAGCTCATCTTCCGATCGTCCGACGAGTGAGTCGTTGAGCGAGATGGCATGCGCCCAACGAGCCGCGACCGTGAGGGAGCGGTGTCTGGGTATTGGCAAGGACATCCGCACCTCCCCACAAATCCGAGCCGCGGCGTGTCGACGCGAGGCAGCGGATGACGCTCAACGCATCAATCGCTGCTGCCTCCATTCGCACGCGTCAGCGCCCGGCGACGCCGCGTCATCGAGACGCGTCGCCGCCGCCGCGTTGACACAACGCGGCTCGGTTTCCTGACGTCCTGTTAGTCCTGTTCCTCCGCACTCGTCCCGCGCAATTCCCCCGCCGTAATCTCGCGCGTTTCGCGCTCGATGATCGCGGGCGCTTCGATCTCATCCTTGTTCGTTGCGTGCAGTTCTTTCAGCTTCCGGGCGCTGGAAAGGACCATGCGTTCCAGTGAGCCGACGGCTTGGTTGTAGGACTTCGTCGCCCGCTGCAGGCTCCCGCCCACCTTCTCGAAGTGGTCGGCGAAGACGCCCAGGCGGTCGTAGAGTTCGCGGCCCACATCGGCGATCTGGCGAGCGTTCGCGGCGATGTCTTCCTGTTGCCAGCCGTAGGCGACGGCCCGGAGCAGGGCGATGAGGAGGGTCGGCGTGGCGATGAGGACGTGCTGCCGCATCGCGGTCGCGTGCAGGTCCGGCTTGACCTCGAGGGCGCTGACGAGAGCCGACTCCAGGGGCATGAACATCACCACGAGCTGGGGTGCCCGGTGGTTGGTGCTGTCGAACCCCTCCCAATAGCGCTTGACGGCGAGGGACTTCATGTGCGTTTCCACCTGGTCGGCGTGCCGCTTCATGAGGGCTTCGCGGTCGGCATCGGGCTGCAGGGCGTCGAGGTAGGCGTCGAGCGCCACCTTGGAATCGACCGGGATCACCCCCTTGCCGGGCAGGTGCACGACCATGTCCGGGCGCTGGCGGGTGTCGCCTTTCCAGAGGGAGACCTGCTCATCGAAGTCGCACTTGCCGGTCATGCCGGCCAACTCGACGGTGTTGCGGAGTTGCAGTTCGCCCCAGCGGCCGCGCTGCTCCGGCCGGCGCAGGGCGCTGACGAGGCGCCCCGTCTCGCGGTCGAGCTTCTCGTTGGCGGTGACGACGTGCTTGAGCTGCTCTTCGATCTTGGCGTAGGCGCCCTCGCGCTTCTCTTCGAGTTGCTGCACCGCGGTGCGCTGCTTCTCCAGCAGTTCCCGGATGGGCTTGACGAGTTCCTCGACGGCTTGCTGCTTCTTCTCGAGATCGCCCTTGGCGGTCTCCTGCTCTTTCTCGAAGGTCTTCTTGGCCAGGGTGAGGAAGCTCTCGCTGCTGCGTTCCAGAGCCTTGCCGGCCAGGGCGTCGAAGGATTCCTTGAGCTGCTCCCGCATGGCGAGAAGCTCTTCGCGAAGCTGGGCCTGCTGCTGCTGCAGGGCGCGCTCACGCTCGGCGATGACGGCGCTCTCGCGTTCGGCCTCGCCCAGCTTGCCCTGCAGCGTCGCCAGTTCGGTATCGCGGGCGGCCCGGTCCTGCAGGGCGGCGTCACGGGCTTGTGCCGCGGCATCACGCTCGCTGCGGGCGGCGGCGAGGTGGGAGGCGGCCTTGCCCCGGTCGAGGAGCAGCCAGAGGACGGCGGCGAGCAGCCCCGCGGAGAGCACCGCCAGAATGATTGCGATGGTGGTAGGCATAATGGACCAGTCTACACCCAACCCAACTCCGGGAAACCGAGCCGCGGCGTGTCGACGCGGGGCTGCGTCTGACGCTCAAGGCGCCAGATGCTGCTACAGACGCCTGCATCGCCCCCGGCCCCGGCGGCGCGGCTACGATGTGCCCATGACCAATCGTCCTGACGATCATCACTGGATGCGCCTGGCGGCGCGGCTGGCGGTCCGTGGCATCGGACACGTCGAGCCCAATCCCCCCGTGGGCTGCGTCATCGTGGCCGGGGCCGATGCCGGGGAATGCGCCGGCGAGGTCGTGGGCATGGGGCACCATCGCCACTTCGGGGGGGCCGCACGCTGAGGTGGAGGCCCTGGAGCGGGCCGGCGAGCGAGCCCGGGGGGGCGACGGCGTACGTGACGCTCGAACCCTGCACCCACGAGGGCAAGACCCCGCCCTGCGCGCGGGCCCTGGTCGAGGCGGGCCTAAAGCGGGTGGTCATCGGCCGAACCGATCCCAGCCCCGAGGCGGGCGGGGGGGCGGCGGCGCTGCGGCAAGCGGGCCTGGAAGTGACCGTGCTCGAGAGCTGCCCGGAAGCGCAGCGGCTCACCGCCCCCCTTCGTCACCCGCGTTAACGAGAAGCGGGCCTGGTTCATCGCCAAGTGGGCCCAGACGATCGACGGCCGGGTCGCGACACGCACGGGCGAGTCCAAGTGGATCTCCGGCGACCGGGCCCGCCGCAGCGTGCACGTCTTGCGCGGCCGAGTTGACGCCATCCTGACCGGCATCGGCACGGTGCGGGCGGACGACCCGATGCTCACCGCCCGCCACGTGCCGGTGCGGCGGACGGCCAAGCGCATCATCATCGACGCCTACCTGGAGACGCCCCTGACCAGCAAGCTGGTCACCACCGTCGACAAGTGGCCCACGGTCATCTTCACCACGGAAGCGACCGCCCGGGGCCGGGAGCGCACGGTCAAGGAACTGCAAACCCGCGGCATCGAGGTGCGAACGGCGACGGCGATGGGCAGTCGACTCGACTTGCAGGATGTGGCGACGCAACTGGCGCGCGATCTCGAGGTGACGCGGGTCCTGGTGGAGACGGGCCCGGGGCTCTTGGGTTCGCTGGCGGACGCGGGGCTGCTCGACGAAGCACGGGTCTTCATCGCCCCGATTCTCATGGGCGACGGCCAGGCGCTGCCTGCCGTGCATGGCATGCAGACGCTGCGGATCGCCGACTGCCTGAAGTTCGATCTCTTGAACACCCGACACTACGGCAACGACATCATGCTGCACTACTTCAAGAACGAAGCCAGCCGGTCGGAGGCGGGGTAAGCGCGGCTGACGCCGTTCGTGGCGTTGCGGACAAGGAAGGTGTCTTCTCCGTCGAGGCGCAGTTCGAAGCGGGCGAGGTCGCTGGTGTCGTAGCCGCGGAGTGTGATGGCCGAGGTGGCGGGGGGCCGGTCGGCGGTCGCATCGGGCAAGGTGACTTCGAGTGCTTCCGTGACGCAGAGCAAGGTCAGCAATTCCTCGGCCAGCGGGCCGGCGGCGATGCCGACTTCCGCCGGCTGGACCGTCCATCCCTGCAACGTACGCTTGAGCGCCACCGTCGACTCAGCGCCAACGATCTCGATGGCGGCGACGTCGGTGGGCTGCACCGCCGTGCCAACGCGGCTGAGCAGGTCGGCAAGCGGCGTGCGCAGCCTGGCGACCAGCGGCGCCGCCACGGTCGTGATGCAATCGCGCTCGGCGCGGCGGGCGTAGAAGACTGAACTTCCGATGTCCGCCGGTCCGCCGAGGTGCAGCGTCTGGGTGTCGGTCTCGACGTCGACCTCGCCGTTGGGCCCGAAGTGCTTGCGGTCGGTCTCCACGGTGACGCGCAGGCTTGGTTCCGCCAGGCCGAACTGCGCCAGGTCCTCAGGCTCATCGAGGATGAACGAGTGCACATCGGAATCGATGAGGTAGGCGAGCAGTTGATGCACCGCCGCCTCGTTGGCGACCTCGCCGACCGGTTCGATCACCCGCCAGGCCCCGCGCAGGCGGGCGAGTTGGATCGTCTCGTCACCGCGCATGAGCCGCACGCGTCCGACCTCGACGCCGAGGTTGTCAAAGACGTCGCGCTTGCGCCAAGCGACCGAGTCGGTGTCGAGAAGCAAGCGGTGCAGCGTGTCGTTGACGGTGTAGGCGTGGTCGCCGCCGCGCCGGCGAACGAACGCCCGTCCCGCGACGGTGCGTCGGCCGAGTTCGATGACGCCGAGGTCGCCGACTTCAATGAGTGCTTGGGCCGGTTTGAAGCCGAGCGATGTCGCATCGCCTTTGGCACGTTCCTCCGTGGACAGGGACAGCGCCTCGCGAAGAAGACCCTCCACCGCCGTGGTCAGCAGCGGATGCTCAATCGGCGCGGTCTGCATCCAGCCGGGGACGTTGGAAATCATCTGTCGTTCCGCCTGACTGACGATGGCGCCGTCCCTCCAGACGGTGAACTGCTGCACGGGCTCGGTCGTGGTTCCCAGCAAGGGCAGTGCTTCGCCGGCGCCCCCGGGCGAGCGCACGACGATGAAGGTGACGGCCGCGAGCACCAGGGCGAGAACGACCAGGATGAGCGTGGGGGTGCGTGACATGCCTAGCGCCTCGCGGAACCGGAGGAACGTCGCTTGACGCCGATCGCGATGCCGGCCGCGAGCGTCAGCAGCGGCAAGACCAGGATGGTCAGGTAGCCGACGAAGCGAGTGGGGGCGTCGCTGCTCAGGCGGGCGACCTCCGTCGCTCCCGAGCCCGGGGCGACGAGTGCATCGAGGCCGGCCAGCCAGTAGACGCTCGCTTCCAGCAGTTCGTTGTTGCCGGGGTTGGCCAGCGACTCGCCGGCTTTCTGTCCGGTCACTTCATCGCTTAGCCAGGCGGGCGAGGCCCCGATGACCACCACCCGCTGCGGGCCGGTGACGCCCGGGATGGTGCGTTCCAGCGCCAGAGCCAAAGGCCAGGGGCCGGTCATGACATCGCGCGGGCCGCCGGGCTCTGCCGTCTGCCACTGCCCGGCTGCCCAGTCGCTTTCCGCCCAGACGGTCCCGTCGCGATCCTCGACCTCGATGATGGTGGCTTGGGTGACCCCGGCGGGTGGATCGATCGTGCGCAGCGGCGTCGCCTCGTAGAACCGCGAAGGCAGGTCCGCCAGGGCCCGGCCGATCAGGTGCGCCTCGGGGTAGGCCTCGAAGGCCAGGTCCGGCTGCGTCTGCCAGGTGTCGGCCCCGACGAAGGCGCGCGAGAGCAGTTGCCGGCCCGTATCCGCGGAGACGCCGAACGGCGCCAGGGGGGCGAGGCTCACATCCTCCTGCCCGGCGAGGGCCAGCGAGGAAGGCTGGATGTGGTAGAGCACCGATTCGCCCTGGTTGATCAGTTCCGTGACGGTGGCCGCGAGGTTCGCCTGCCGCTCCATCCCTTCAGAGGTGGCGTCGGCGGTGGGCAGGACGAGGTAGATCACCGGGGCGTCGGGGAAGGGCACCTGCGGGGGTTCGGCTGACAGCGACACGCCCCACTCAGCCAGGCGCAAGCGCTGGCCGGCCAGGCGCTGGGCCGCCCCGATCAGCAGCGACCCTGGGCCGAAGAGCGACTGCCTCTCCGCGTGCAGGAAGTAGACGAGCGGCGGTTCCGTCAGGGTGAGCGACGCCATCACCACCGCGATGGCCTGCTCGCCCGCGAACTGGCGCTCGCCGCTGCCGGTGTCCGGGAAGAGCGAAGTGAGCGGCAGGGCGGTGGCGTGTTCCGCGCCGAGGATGAGCAGATAACTCTCCGCCTGCATGGCCCGCACGATTTCGCTGAGTTCCAAGGGCTCGGGTCGGAGCAACGCCTCGCGGGCCACGTTCAGCTCATCCGACACGCCCCGGTAGACCTGCGTCAAGGTGTGGAAGCGCTGCCGACCCGAGGCGGTAACGGTGGGGCTGCCGGCGAGAATCTCAAAGTGGTTGGCGAACTGGGCCGCCAGCCCGGCCGGCTGCTGCATGCCCGCCGCCAGGATCGCCCGGGCCGTGTCGTAGTCGGGAATGGGGGGCGGCCCCCGGGGCGGGTTCGATCGCCTGCCGCGTCTGCGCCAGCGATTCAGCCAGCGCCTGGGCGTAATTCGACACCAGCGGCAAGTACTGGCCCAGCGTCTGCGAGGACTCGCTCGGCTCCTCCACCTCGCCCAGCGCCGAGGCGATGCGGGCCTGACCGGACTGCAGCGTGGGCAACTGCGCTTCCGCCGCCGCCACGGCTCGTCCCAGCGCCTTCTCGATCTCCTCCACCTCTTCCGCGTAGACGCTCTGCAACCGTTCGAGCAGCGACAGGAACGCCTCCAGGTCGCCCGAGGCCGAGGCGCCGATGCGCGTCAGGCGCACCTGCCCGCCGCCCGCCTGGTTGTAGGCGTCCAGAATGCTGAGAAAGTCCTCGACCTGCGGCCCGGGCAGGGAACTCGGCTCCAGGATGAGGGCGAGTTCCACGGGTTCTTCCAGGCCGGCGAGGATCTGCTGGGTGCGCGGGCTGAGGCTGTGTCGCCGGCCGCTGGTGAGGTCGAGCCGCAGCGGCTTGGCCTGGGCCAGCAAGTTGAGGAGCACAACCACGACGAGCAGCACCGCAAGGTAGACCGCGACATTGACGCCGGCGCTCAGTCTTCGGCCGGCCGCCGTCGGTCGCTGCCCTTGCCTCGAGTTGGACGGGTGAGCCATCATCGCCAGCGTCGTGACTCCAGAAGGCGCACCGCCAAGAGCAGGAAGAGCGCTGTGAGTGAGAGGAAGTAGATGATCGCGGAGAGATCGACGACGCCTTTGGCCAGCCCCGCCATGTGTCGGCGTGGGGAGGCCGCGTACAGCCAGGCGCCCCAGCTCTCGCCGAGCGCCGCAGCGCCTTGCGTGGTGAGGAAGCCGACAACGAGCCAGAAGAAGAACGCCCCCAGGTAGGCCGCCATCAGGCTCTGCGTCGCCGTCGAGGCCAGGATGCCCAGAGCCGTGTACATCGCCCCAAGCAAGAGCAAGCCCAGATACCCGGTGAAGACGGGCCCCAAGTCCAGGTCGGAGGAGAACTCGAGCAGGAGCGCGTAGAGCAGCGTCGGCACGAGCATGGCCAGCACCACGCCCAAGGCCGCCAGGAACTTGCCGAAGATCACTTCCCAATCCGCCACCGGGCTGGTCAAGAGCGACTCAATCGTGCCCTGGCGAAACTCCGAGGCGAGCGAACGCATGGTGATGGCGGGAATGATGAAGGAGAACATCCACACGGCGCTCGAGAAGAACGCGCGCAGCGTCGCCGGCTGGGCGGGTAGGTACACCTGCAAGGTGAACACCGCACCGGACACGAGCAGGAACAACGCCACCACCAGCCAGCCGACCGGCTGGGTGAAGAAGGCGACGAGATCGCGCTTGGCGATGGCGGCGAGACGCATCATGCCGCTTCCCCCTCTTCCCCGCTCGTCTCGGTGGCGTCCGCCTCGCCGTGCTCGCTGGCGGTGAGCTTGATGAAGACCTCTTCCAGCGACGGCGCTTCCCGGCGAAGCTCACGCAGGGCCACGCCACGTCCCGTCACCAGGCGGGCGATTGCCTCGCGCGGGTCATCGTCGGCATCGGGCGACACCAGCAGCCGCAGCCAACCGTCCGCCAGGCGCTCGGGTTCAACCTCGCCCAGCGCCGCCAGCGCCGCCAGCAGGGGGCCGGCCTCGGATTCCCCCGGGTGGACCTCCACGATGGTCCGGCTGCCTTCGCTGTGGTCCGCCAGCAGCTCGGTCGGCGTACCGTCCGCCTTGATCTCGCCGCGGCTGATGATGATGACCCGATCGCAGACGCGCTGGGCCTCGGGCAGGATGTGCGTGGAGAGCAGCATGGTGTGCTCGCCGGCCAGTTCTCGCAGGAGGGCCCGCGTCGCCTTGATCTGGGTTGGGTCCAGCCCCGAGGTCGGCTCATCGAGAATCAGGACCGGCGGCTCGTGCAGCAGGGCCGCGGCCAGCCCCACCCGCTGGCGAAAGCCCTTGGAGAGCTGCCCGATCAGGCGGCGCTGCACCTCTTCCAGCCAGCAACGCGAGAGGGCCCGATCGCAGGCCTTGGCCAGGTTCGCCCCGGCCAGTCCATAGAGCCGAGCCCGGAAGCGCAGGTACTCGAGCACGCGCATCTCGGGGTGCAGGGGCGTCGATTCGGGCAGGTAGCCGATTCGCTGCCGCGCTTGCCGGGAGGCGGTCTGCACATCGTGTCCGGCGACGGTGAGTCGCCCGGCGCTGGGCGGATGAAAGCCGGTCAGGGCGCGAATGGTGGTGGTCTTGCCCGCGCCATTGGGGCCCAGGAACGCCACCACCTGGCCGGCAGGGATGTCAAAGCTGACATCATCCACCGCCAGATGCTGGCCGTATCGCTTGCTGAATCTTTCCACACCAATCATGGTTGAGCGGGTACTGTGGGCTGCCGGCGACGATTCGTCAATGCGGCCGCCGCCGCCGCGAGGCAAGATGGCGACAGACCGCATCTTTCACCGGGCCGCAAGTCGCCGACGCCAGCAGTCGATGAGGTGATCGTCCAGCCATCTCGCATTGAAGCGGACCGGTGATAGAATGCCGGCGGTAGATGTGTCTCGCGGTCTTTGGTGCTGCTCGATGAATGAACCCCGCCCGCGGCTGTTGTTTCTGGAAGGCGCTCACTCTGATCGCCTGTCCCTTGATCAATCGCTCAACGCCTCCTTTGAGATCACCCGGGTGCGGGAGATCGAAGAAGCCCTGCACATCATGCGGGAGCAGCAGATCGACGCGGTCTTCGCGGACGTGGGCGATTTCCTGCCCCTGGAGCGCGGCCTCGCCTCCGGCCACGCCGCCATGGTCCTCAACGCTCTCGCCGAGGGCGTCTGCATCTGCAATACGGATGGCGGCATCGCCTGGCGGAATCAGAGTTTCTCGCAGTACGTCGAGGCGGCCCGCTCGGCCCTCGTCGAGACCTGCACCGAGGCCATCCGGGCCTTCGAGAAGCAACTCGCCGATGCCCAAGGCGACCTCTCGGTTATTCGCGCCATCAACAGCCGCAAGTTCACTGCCCAGGTCGGCGGCGACCTCTTCTTCGAGTTGGCGGTCTCGCCCGTCATCAGCAATTGGCCGGAGGGTCAGCCCAGCATCCGCCAGGTGGTGGCGATCATCTCGGATGTCTCCGCCGCCCGAAAGTTGCAGCGCACCCTCGACGCCATCGATCACGCCGGGGCCCAACTCGTGCGTATCGAATCGGATGTGATCAAGCGCTACAACGCCGCCGAACGCCTGCGTCTGCTGGAAGACAAGATCATGCGCTACACGCGCGAGATCCTGAACTACGATCACTTCGCCATCCGCCTGCTGGATCGCTCCAGCAATCGCCTGGAACTGGTCATCGCCGTCGGCCTGACGCCGGAAGCCATGGACATCGAACTCTACGCCGCCCGCGAGGGGAACGGCATCTCCGGCTACGTCGCCGCCACCGGCCGCAGCTACATCTGCTACGACGTCGCCCGCGACAAGCGCTACCTCGCCGGCCTGACCAACGCCGGCTCCTCCCTGACCGTTCCCCTGCGCCTCTTCGATCGGGTGATCGGCATCTTCAACATCGAGTCCGAGCAGATCGGCCAGTTCACCGAGGACGATCGCCAACTGGCGGAGATCTTCGCCCGCTACATGGCCATGGCCCTGCACATCCTCGACCTGCTCGTCGTCGAGCGCTACACGACCAACGAACGCGTGACCGGCGATCTCAGCGAGACCATCCTCGAACCGCTGGGCGAACTTTCCAGCCAGATGCAGGAGCTGCGCCGCCGTCACCTCGCGGACGGCGACGGCGCCTTCGACAGCCACCTGGAAGCGATCCAACGAGAGCTGGAGCGTGTGGAGGCGCGCCTGGGAGCCGTGACCCGCGGCCCGCGCACCATCCTGGACGCCGAGGACGCGCTGCATCGCATCGAGGTCGATCACGTCCTCGTCGGCAAACGCATCCTGGTCGTCGAGGATGAGGGGGTCGTGCGCGAGCAGGCGACCAAGGTGCTCTCGGCGCTGGGCTGCAGCGTCACCGCCGCCGGCACCGGCCAGGAAGCCATCGAAGCGCTGGAAGGCGCTCAGGGGCTCGATCGTTTCGACTTGGTGCTGTCTGATATTCGACTGCCCGATCGCAACGGCTACGAGGTCTTCTCCGCCGCCAAGCGCCTCTACGGCGACATTCCGGTCATCTTGATGACGGGCTTCGGCTACGACCCGCACCACTCCATCGTGCGGGCGAGTCAGGAAGGGCTGCAGTGCGTTCTCTTCAAGCCTTTCCAGGCGGATCAACTGCTGCATGAAGTCCGCTGCGCCCTCGACCCCGCCAGCGCCGCCCGGGCCCGGGAAGATGCGCAGCAGGAATAGCCGGTCCGCGACCGTCCCCCCCCAAAGCCCGGGGATGAAATCCCCGGGCTTTACCTGGTGACTCCCTCACCAGGTGTCTCCCACAAGAACCGCGCCAACACATACACGGCGGCGTCTTCACGCGCATGATCTCGAATGTAGCGCACCACGTTCACCTGATGTGATCGATCCCGGATCGGCTCAATCTTCGGACCAGCCGCCCACAACGGACCCGGCGACTTCAACCCTGGCTGGCCGAGCACGAGTGCGGCATGCCGTCTCGCCAAGCCCAGGAAGTGACGCGGGGCCGGGTCCCGACCGTTGCGCAGCAAGCTCTGGCGGTACTGCTTCTCTGTAGCTGCGTCGAGGTCGGCGAAGCGAATCAGACCGTGGAAGTGCTGCCCCGCGACAGCGAGGGCAAGCGGCTCCGCTTCGAGCGCCTCAAGCTTCTCGATCAGGGCTCGACAGATCACTCGCCGCTGCTCTCCGCCAAGGACGACCGGCGGCTTCCGCCGCTTCGCTCCCGCTCTTCGCCGCAGCGCCGCGTACCTCCCGAGTGGCGGCGGAGACTGGTAGTCACCTTCGACATGCAAGCGGTGGTTGAAGGTTCGAAACCCGCGAGGATCGCCCGGCAACCAAGCGGCGTGAGTGCTGCCAACCAGGTGATACCAGTTGTTCCACGCCCCGGGATTTCGCCCGCCCGCCATCCGTCGTCCCCCTGCTGGGAGTAAGAGAAGTCAGGCACTCTCAACGTAGCGCATCGTACCCAACGCCTGGGGATGAAATCCCCAGGATCTTGGCGCGGAACTCCCGGGGACTTTGTCCCCGGGCTTTATTCGACAAGGTGGTGATCGCGTGGCTAGGCCGTCACGCCGGTCGGCAGCGGCAGATCGTGCAGCTTGGCGCGCTGCTTGTGCCCACGCGGCAGCCCGCGCTTCTGGCCCTTGATCTTGTCCTGCAATCGCATCAAGCCTTCGATCAGTGCCTCGGGGCGGGGCGGGCAGCCGGGTACGTAAACGTCCACCGGGATGACCAGATCGACGCCCTTGACCACGTGGTAGCCGTGCTTGAAGTAGGGGCCGCCGCCGACGGTGCAGGCGCCCATGGCGATCACGTACTTGGGTTCGGGCATCTGCTCGTAGAGCCGGCGCACGCGTGACGCCATTTTGCAGGTCACGGTGCCGGCCACGATCATCAGGTCGGACTGGCGGGGTGAGGGTCGAAAGACGCCCATGCCGAAACGGTCCAGGTCGTAGCGCGAGGCGCCGGTGGCCATCATCTCGATGGCGCAGCAGGCCAGGCCGAAGGTGACGGTCCAGAGCGAGGAGCGCTGGGCCCAGTTCACCGCCAGGTCCATGCTGGTCATGATGAGATTGTCTTCGAAACGATTCTCGATCCAACTCATGCGACTGCTGCTCCCTGGGCAGAACCCGTCTGCGTGGCCGTATCCTATCGGCAGCGGGGGGGAATGACGAATGGGCGAAGGCAGGAGAAGTGGCGAGCGCGGAAGCGCGAACAGCGAACGAGGGACCGTGGAGGGGCTTCTCCGGGCATCGAGGCCCCGACTTCGTCGTCTGACTTATCGGACGGCCAGGCCCGCCGCCGCCGAAGCCTTCGCCGTTCGCTTGACACTTCCGCACCATCCTGCTTTACTGCTCGGCTCGATCAAGCCCCGGAAGCTGGGGCGCGCTTTGTCTATGCTCGCAAGGAATCATCGCTCATGGCGCGATACACAGGTCCGAAAGTCAGGCTCTCTCGCCGCGTCGGCGTTCCCATCGCCGACATCCCCAAGCACACGGAAAAGCGGCAGTTAACGCCTCCCGGCATGCACGGCTATCGCGGCAGACGCCTGCGCGACTACGGCCTGCGCCTGAACGAGAAGCAGAAGCTCCGCTACCACTACGGGGTGCTGGAGCGCCAGTTCCGCCGAATCCTCTCCGACGCCACCCGCATGCGGGGAAACACCGGCGAACTGCTTATGCAGCTCCTCGAGCGCCGGCTGGATAACACCATCCGCCGCTTGGGTCTCTGCCGCACGATCTGGGCTTCCCGCCAGATGGTGGTGCACGGGCACGTGCTGGTGAACGGCCGCAAGGTCGACCGCCCCAGCTTCCGCCTGCGTGTCGGCGATGAGATCACCCTCAAGGACAAGATCCACACCCTGGCCCGCGAGAACATGGAATCGCTCGGCGGCCGGCAGGTGCCCGATTGGCTGGACTTCAACCCCTCCGAGCTCAAGGCGCGGGTTGTCGCCATGCCCGTCGCGGAGCAGGTCCCCATGCCGATCAATACCAACCTCGTGGTCGAGTTCTACCGCTAAACCGGGACTCGACGGCGGCGGGTCCCAGCCCGCTTCCGGGAGGACAGACGAGGACGACGCACGGCCGGCTCCGCAAGGGTCGGCCGTTTGCTTACACTGGCCGGTTCACGAGGATTGCTCCCAGGGACGCCCCGGACCACACACGCTGATTTGCGAGTCAACCATGGCCAAGCAGGAACAGAAGAAGAAGAAGCCGCAGGGACGCATGGGCCCCCTGGCCTTCATGCGGCGCTACAACAAGATCATCATGGTCGGGGCCGGCGTCTTCCTCATGATCGCCTTCCTCGTCCCTGGGGCCTTGCAGCGCATCGGCCGCAACGTCGATCGCCGCCCCATGTTCTACCTCGGCGACCAGCTCGTCCGCGGTCGCTCTTACTTCAAGGCCCAGCGCGAACTGCAGTTCCTGGAGATGCTGGGCGTGCCCATCGCCGAGGACCTCCAGGGACTCCCCGGCATCGATCGCATCGCCGGCCCCGAGCACTGGATCATGCTCAAGAAGCTGGCGGAAGAGGGCGGCTACATCGGTAGCGTCGCCCAGGGCCGGCAATTCTTCACCCGCGAAGACAACCCCAGTCTGACCGAGGCCCAACTGGCTCAGTTCGCCCTCCTCTACGACCGGGCCGCCCGCCGCTCCGGTTTCGCCGAGGAAGAGGCCGGCCGCGTCGGCTCGTATTACTACGGCGTCATGCGAATGCTCAACGCCTACGCGGAAGCCGCCAAGATCTCGCCCCTGCGGACGGTGGCCTACGCCGGCAAGCTTGAGGATTACGTGCTCGCCGATCTGCTCTTCATTCCGCCCGAGGAAGTCCTGGAAGGGGTGATCGACCCCAGCGACCAGGCACTGGCCGATCTCTGCTACCGGCATCGCGACGACCTGCCCGGAACCGGGGAGTTCGGCTTCGGCTATCGCCAGCCCGCCCAGGTCAAGTTCGAGTACCTGACGGTTCGCCATGAGGTTGTAGAGCAGACCGCGGAGATCGATCGCATCTTCGCCAGGAAACACTACCTGCTGAATAAGGCCGACTACGCGGGCCGAGTCGCCAAGACGGAAGAGGAACTGGTCTACGACGATGTGCGGCAGATGGTGCTCAACGACCTGCGCCAGGCCCAGGTGGGCGAGACGCTGCGCGAGATCGAGCGCTTCGTCACCGACGAACTCAGCCGGACCCGCAAGGGGCTGCCCACGGAAGGCCGCTACTACACCCTCCCCGACGACTGGGAGACGCGCCGCGCCGATCTGGAAGTGACGGCGGGCAAGATCGCCGAGAAGTTCGGCATCGATCGGCCCACCGTCGTGCGCCGGGCCGGTGAGTGGAACGTGATCGAGACGATGACGGGCGGTCTGGATTCGGTGGAGGACAGCTCCGTCACCATCGGCAAGGACAAGATGCCCTTCGCCGACATTCTCATGCGGGTGCGTGAGGTGGAGGCGATCGACGAAGGCTCCTACCAGGTCGGCGTCTGCTTCGGTCCGCTACGCGACAGCATGGGCAACAGCTACACCGCCCGAGTCTTGCAGGCCCGCCCGGCCCGCCCCGCCATGCCCGAGCTTCCCGAGGACGAGGCCGATCCCGCCGCCTGGAAGCTGGCCCAGTGGCAAGGACTCGAAGTCGGCATCCAGGCCCGGGTTCGCGAGGACGCTCGTCGGCAACTCGCCTACGAGGCCCTCGCCGCCGCCCAGGACAGCTGGCGTCAGCGCGTGCTCGACGAGGGGATCGCTTTTGTGGGTGAGAGCTCCCGCGGCACCCTGCTGCGCCAGCAGCGCATCCCCCGCATGAGCTGGGACGGCGGCGCGCCCGACGTGGCTCTGATCGGCCGCGACGAGGAGCTGGCGATGTCACTGCACCAGATCGTCAACGGCCTCTCCCCGGAGGCGACCCTCGCCGAGGAACTGTCCCTGCCCGAGCGCACGGTGCTGCAGCCGATCGCCGCCAAGCAGGGATTGGCCGTCGCCCAGGTCGTGGGTCGCGAGCCGCTCACCGACAAGAGCTACCGCTTCCAGGTCGTGCTGGGCGTGCAGCAGCGCATTCTGGCGGGGGAACTCGACCAGATCGAGGAGAACCTGCCTTTCTCGATCGCTTCCCTCATCGAGCGCTTCGACTATCGTCCCGTCGGTCGCCGTCGCGGCGAGGAGGAAGAGCCGCCCGCTGAGGGTGAGCAGATGGAGACGGGCGAGGAAGAGCCCGCCGAAAACGAAGCCACCGCCTGATCAGACCCTTTGCAACATGCACACATCGGCCCCAGGACGCCAATCCTCGGGCCGTTCTTCGTTTTGCATCCAGCTCTTGCTTACGACACGCCGCAGCCGGGCGGCAGGTCCTTGTCCAGCGTCAGGACCACCACCTCGCGCTCGCCTTCCTCGCTGGGAGGCGTGCTCGCCGCCAGGATCATGCCGTTGCTCACCTCGCCACGGATCTTGCGCGGCTCCAGGTTGGCCACGATGACGATCGTCTTGCCCACCAGCGCTTCCGGCTCGTACTGGGCGCGGATGCCGGCGCAGACCTGCCGGCCTTCGGGCGTGCCATCGTCGAGCTGCAGTTTGAGCAGCCGGTCGGCGTTGGGATGGAACTCCGCCGCCTTCACCTTGGCGACGCGAATATCCAGCTTGGCGAAATCCTCGAAGGCGACGGTCGGTTTCGGCTCAGCCATCTCTCATGCCTTTCATCTCGGTGGGGCGCTTTCGTGGACCCATCCTAGCTCGATCAAGCCTGACTTGTTGGGCTGTACCGCCAACACGATCAGCCGCGGTCGCGGAAGAAGGCGACGACGGCTGTATGCCCGTGCAGGAATGACTGCGAGGCGACAGGGCCGATTTCACCCCCCGCGAAGAACCCCGCCAGCGGCAGGTTCGCAAAGGTGTCCCGCACTGCCGCCGCGTCGTGGTGGGGCGTTTCGAACAGCCGCTGTCCCCGGCCGTTGCAGGTGAACATCAGGGCCGCTTGGGGCTGACCCTGCATCTCCTGCCCATCGAGCAGCAGCCGCAGATCCTCCTCCGCCGTCACCGCATCGCGCACGTGCAATTGCACGGTTTGCCCCACCTTCACCGGCTCCTGCACGGCGAGCAGACCCGCCTCGGGCTCGGCCCCGATGATCGCCCGCACCAGGAAGTCGCCCCGGCCGAAGTACGGCTTGTACTCGTCGATCACCCGCCCCAGGAGCAGGCCTTGCTGCGCCAGCTCGCGTTCGCGTTCCCCCAGCTCCGCCACGATTTCGCCGACGACCTCCAGGGCCGGTTTGCCGGCGAGTTCCTGGATGAGCGTGCGTTTGGCCCTGGTCACGACGACCGGCTTGCCGATCGGCTTGCAGCCCTGGCTGACCAGGCAGGAGACGTCGAAGTCGCCGCTGAGCGAGACGCCGATGGCCCCGTTCAAGTACATGCGATCGTTGAGGATGAGGCGGTTGTCGCCCGGTTTTGCCGCCGCCGAGGCCATGCCGCCCAGGACCGGCAGCGACTCGATCCCCTCGGCGTCCTCGACGAGCCGGGACAAGGCGGGGAGAAGCAGGCTGACCGGGGTGCTGAAGGGGTCGGCGAGCAGCAGGACGGCTCGAGTGTTCGGTTGCAAGCCCACGGCATGGGCGAGTTTCTCGTCCGCGCGCGTCCCTTCCAGGCGGGGCAAGTCGTCGTAGGTGAAGGGGTGAAGCTCGGCGTTCGGCAACCGCAGCGCCAGGGCCGACACGCCGGGCCGACCGTCGAGTTCCTGGCCGCCGCCCACGACGGACTCCGCCAGGACGCCGAGCGAGCAGCCCGGCCGAAACTCGTCACGCAGCAGGGTGGCGATCTCGGAGAAGTGCTCGCGGTGAGAGGCGCTGGCGAAGTAGAGCAGCAGGTCGCAGCCCGAGTCCGACTCCCAGCTTGCCTGAAGTTGTTCGCAGACCTCCCAGGCGGCCCGCTTGCTGCACTCGGCCACGCTCACCCCGCAGGCGGCGGCGATCGTTGAGGACTCAGCCTCCGGACGGGGTTGGGAGTGGGGCGTCATGGACTCGCTCATTCCTCTGGCAGTCCCCATTGTAGGGCGGGTCCCCGTCCACGTTGCAGCCAATCAGGATGGCCTTGCCCGAAACCGTCGCCGCAAGAGCAGGCTGTTGCTCACCACGCTGACGGAAGAGAAAGCCATGGCTGCGGAGGCGAGCATGGGGTGGATCAGTCCGAAGCAAGCAAGGGGGATGAGGCAGGCGTTGTAGGCCAGGGCCCAGCCCATGTTCTGCTTGATCGTTCGCAGGGTGGCCCGGGAAAGTTCGATGGCTTCCGCCACGCCCGTGAGCCGGCCTGTCATGAGGATCAGCCCCGCCGCCTCCCGCGCCACATCGGTGCCGGACCCCATGGCGATCCCCAGGTCCGCCGCCGCCAGGGCCGGGGCGTCGTTGATGCCGTCACCCACCATGGCGACCCGACAATCCTCGCCTCGCAGCCGCTCGATCGCCTCCGCCTTGCCGTCCGGCCGCACGCCGGCGATGACCTCGCCAATGCCCACCTCCGCCGCGATCGAGTCTGCGACGGCCTGGTTGTCCCCCGTCAGCATGACCACGTGCAGCCCGTCGCTGTGCAGACGCGCGACCGCGGCCGCGCTCTCCGCCTTCACCGCATCGCGCACCGCGATCAGCCCCAGCGGCCGCTCCCCCTGGGCCACCAGGAGCACCGTCTGGCCGGCTTGTTCCAGTTCGGCCTGGCGCGCCTGGAGGTCGTTCGGCAGGTCGATGCCCTGTTCGCGGATCCAGGCGGGCTTGCCCACCCGGACCGTCTCGCCCTCGATCAAGGCGCTGACGCCGTCGCCGGCGACGGCGCGGAAGTTCGTCGCCTCGGGCAGGACGAGCTCGCGCTCCCTGGCGTGCTCAACCACGGCCCGGGCCAGGGGGTGTTCGCTGGACGCTTCCACAGCCGCGGCGAGTCGCAGCAAGTTCGCCTCGTCACCCTCTCTTGCGTAGACCGACGTAACGCTGGGCCGGCCCTGCGTGATGGTGCCGGTCTTGTCGAGGACGATGGTGTCGATGGTGCAGGCGATTTCCAGGGCCTGGGCGTCGCGGATGAGGATGCCGCGCTTCGCTCCCAGGCCGCTCGCCACCATGATGGCCGTGGGCGTCGCCAGCCCCAGGGCGCAGGGGCAGGCCACCACCAGCACCGCCACCGCGATCATGATCCCTTTGGCCCAGTCCACGCCCGCTTCCGCTGTCATCCCGGTGCTGATCCACCAGGCCGCCGCCGCGAGCAGGGCGATGGCGATGACGATGGGCACGAAGACGCCGCTCACCCGGTCGGCGAAGCGCTGCACCGAGGCCCGACTCGCCTGGGCCTGTTCGACGAGGCCGATGATCTGTCGCAGCACGCTCTCCGCGCCGATGGCGGTGACGCGATAGAGCAGGCTGCCGTCCGTGTTGATCGTCGCCCCGATGAGATGGTCGCCCGGCCGCTTGGAGACCGGTTCCGACTCGCCCGTCACGAGCGCCTCATCCACAGCGGAAGCGCCTTCGAGGCAAAGGCCATCCGTGGGGATCTTCTCGCCCGGCCGAACCTGCACCACATCGCCCTTCACGACGTCGGCAATCGGTACATCGATGAACTCGCCTTGTCGCTGCACGCGCGCTGAGCGAGCCTCCATCTCAACGAGGCCGCGAATCGCATCGCCCGCTCGACCCCGGGCCCGCGCTTCCAGGTACTTGCCCAGGCAGATGAAGGTGACGATGAAAGCGCCGGTTTCGAAGTAGCCGTGAAACGTGGCGTGGGCCGCGTGTCCGCCTTGCGCCCAGGTCAGCAGCAGGAAGATCGAGTAGAGATAGGCGACCGTCGAGCCCCCAGCAACGAGCGTGTCCATGTTGGCGCGCAGATGGCGCAGGCCCTTCAGCGCGCCGCGGTAGAAGGGGTAGGCGACGATCGTCTGCACCGGCGTCGCCAGCACCAGTTCCAGCCAGCCGACCCAAGGCAGCGTTTCGTGCAGCCACATCAGCACCATGAGCGGCAGGGACAGGCCCAGTCCCAGCAGGAACCGCCAGCGCCAGGCGATCGCCTCGGCGCTGCTGTCACGCCTGGCGTCCGACTTGGCGACGTCGAACCCGGCCCGGCGCACGGCTTCGACGATCTGCTTGTGCTGGGGCGCCTCCCCGGCGCAGGCCAGCGTCGCCTGGCCGGTGGCGTAGTTGACGTGGGCGTCGGAGACACCGTCCAGCTTGAGCAGGGCCTGGCGCACCGACGCAGCGCAGGCCCCGCAGGACATGCCGGTGACGATCAGGGTGTGGGAGGTCGCGCTTGCCATCAGCGCCCATCGTAGGCGCGCGCTCGAATCGAGGGGGCCCAATCTCCTGTGAGCCGCGCGGGGACTGAATTCCTCGCGCCCAAGGCGCACTCTCTCACACCGCCTCCACCTCGAAGCGAGCCCCACCGGAGCGCAACTGCGCCAGTTGCCTCTCGCCGATGCGCACCTCCATGCGGGCGTGCGTCGTGGTGTAGTCCCGACCCAGCACCTGGGCCCGGTTCTCGATGAAGTTGATCGCCTTGCTGTCTTGCAGCGGAATCGACAGCACCACGTGCCGTTCACCTGACTTCATGGCCTTGAGGAGACGCTCGGCGACGACCTCCAGCCCCATGCCGGTCTGGGCCGAGATGGGAATTGCGTCCGTCTCCGCCTGGCTCCAGATGAGCAGTTCCCGGTTGTCGGGCAGCTTGTCCACCTTGTTGAGCAGCACCAGCCGCGGCGGATGGGTGGCATCGGGGTAACGATCCTGCAGGTCGTCGAGCACTTCGCGCACGACCTTCAGTTGCCGCTCTGCCTGTGGATCCGCCAGGTCCAGGACGAGCAAGAGCAAGTCCGCGTGCATCGCCTCCTCCAGCGTCGCCCGGAAGGAGGCGACGAGGTGGTGGGGCAGATCGCGCACGAAGCCGACGGTGTCGGTCAGCATGACGCGATTGCCCCCGCCCAGCTCCCACTCGCGGGTGCGGCTGGTCAGCGTCGCGAAGAGCTTGTCGTCGGCGTAGGCCCCGCCTTCCGTGACGCGGTTGAAAAGCGTGCTCTTGCCGGCGTTGGTGTACCCCACCACGCCCACCGTGAAGTGGTCTGTCTTGCGGCCGGCAACTTCGCGCACCTTGCGGGCGTGGATCTGCTCAATCTCGCGACGCAGCTCGGCCTTGCGCTGGTTGACGATGCGGCGGTCGATTTCGATCTGTTGCTCGCCCGGTCCGCGGGTGCCGATGCCGGTGGGGGCGCCGCCGACGATGCGTTCCAGGTGCGACCACATGGCCCGCAGGCGGGGGTAGGTGTACTCCAGTTGTGCCAGTTCCACCTGAAGTTTCGCCTCCAGCGTCTGGGCTCGCTGGGCGAAGATGTCGAGGATCAGCTCGCTGCGGTCGAGCACCTTGCATTCGACGATTTTCTCGATGTTGCGGATCTGGGAGGGCTTGAGATCGCAGTCGAAGACGACGACGCGGGCTTCGCGCAGCTTGACCAGCCCCGCCAGTTCCTCGATCTTGCCCTTGCCCAGCAGCGTCGCCGCCTCAGGTTTCTGGCGCTTCTGAATGAGTGAATCGACCACCTCGGCCCCGGCGGTGTCCACCAGGGCTTGCAGCTCGGCCAGGGGACGTTCCGGATCAACGACGGTGCTGGGGAGATGCAGGGCCACCAGAATGGCGCGCTCACGTGCGACGGAGATGGATGAAAAGTCTTGTGGTTGTGGCATGGTTCGAGATTCCACCAAGTGGGAGGCCTCGCAGCAAGCGACGCCTTCCGGGGGCGTGTGAACAGCATTAACCCACAGCCCGCGGCCAGCAGCCGGCCGGCTCGGGTCACACACGTCTCATTCCGCGTTAGCGACGGCGCATCGCGCTCGCTCCTCTTCTGCGGGGAAAGGGGAATCCAGCAACCCCCATTCTGCGCCGATGCGGCCTGGCGTCAAGCGCCGAGATCCGGCCGCGGGGTCGAAGGCCTCTGCTGGGTGGTCGTGCGGATCTCGGGAAGCTCATCGAACGAGCCCCGTGGCTGGAGGGCGAATTGATTCACCGGAGCTGGGCCCCGACCCAGGCGATGGGCCTGCAGGATGGCGGCGTTGGTAAAGGTCTTGGCGTGCCGGGCCGCGTCGTAGGGAGCCTCGCCTCGGGCCAGGTACCCGGTGATGGCGGCGCTGAGCGTGCAGCCCGAGCCGTGCGTGGCGTCCGTGGGGCCCAGCGGGCCGCGCAGCTCGATCAGCCGCATGCCGTCGTAGAAGATGTCCACCATCTCCTCGCCCTGCTGGAATCCTTTGACGACGACGGCGTCGCAGCCAAACCGCGACTGGATCTCCTGGGCGGCGATCTTGCCGCCGTTGAGCGTCTCGCAGGGCTTCTGGGTCAGCCGGGCCGCCTCGAAGCGGTTGGGCGTGACCATGGAGGCGTGCCGCATGAGCAGCGTCATCGCCGCCACCGCCTCGTCTTCGAGCAGGGCGCTGCCGGCCTTGCTCACCATCACCGGATCCAGCACCAGGGGCTTCAATCCCATTTCCGTGAGCGCCTGGTCGACGGCGTGGATGATGGTCACCCGGCCCAGCATGCCGATCTTGAGTGCAGCCACGGGCAGGTCGGCAACGACCGTCTGCAGTTGCTTCACGATGAAATCGGCCTCGAGGTACGTCACCCCGGTGACGCCCGTGGTGGCTTGGGCCGTGACGCAGGTGACCACGGAGCAGCCGTAGAGCCCCAGGGCCGCCCAGGTCTTGAGGTCGGCCTGCAGGCCTGCCCCGCCGCTGGAGTCCGAGCCGGCGATGGTCAGAACCACAGGTGGCTGATGACGCTGGGGCATGTTGATCCTCCGCAACGCGGCCGCTCTCCAGTCGGTAAGCGACAGACTGTGCCGCTCCCGCCTGCTTCGATATGGTAGTCGCCCGGCGCGTCCCGTCGGCGGATCGGCCTAGGATTGTTGGCATCCGCCCGCCTCTCCAGCCCCGCAAGGAGGTTTCTCCGTGAGCAAGCGCATCTTGGCGCCCATCTTTCTGACCATCATCGTGGGCACGCTGCTGGTGCAGTTGCCCCTCGCCATCGCCTCCCGCAGCACCGACTACACCTGGTGCAATCCCATCCTCGACGTCTGGTACCTGATCAACACCTCCTTCGTGGAGGAGGTCGACGCCGAGGAACTGCGCCTCGCCGCCATCGACGGCATGATCGAGTCCCTGGGCGATCGCTACACCGTCTACGTGCCCGCCGTCGACATCGCCGAGTTCGACAAGACCATGCGCGGCGTCTATCCGGGCATCGGCGCCTCCGTGCGCCTGGAGGACGGCCTGCCGCTGGTGGTCAGCCCCATGGACGGTTCGCCGGCCCTGAAGGCCGGCATCCGGGCCGGGGATCGCATCCTGGCCATCGCCGGCACCTCCACGGAAGGCCTGACACTCGACGATGCCGTCGATCTGCTCAGCGGCGAGCCGGGCAGCGAGGTCATCGTCCGCATCCGCCGCGATGAGACCGAGGAGATGGATGTTCCCATCATCCGGGAGCGGATCCGCACCCAGACGGTCAAGGGGTACTACCGCGAGGGTGAGCACTGGCGCTTCCTGCTCAACGACGACTCCGGCATCGCCTACCTGCGAATCACCCAGTTCACCGAGACGACCCAGCCGCAGCTCACCGCCGCTTTGCAGGAGTTGTCGGGCGAGGCGAAGGCCTACATCCTCGATCTGCGCTCCAACCCCGGCGGCATCCTGCAGGCCGCCGTTGCAATTGCTGACATGTTCCTTCCCGGCGGGCTGCCCATCGTGGCCAGTGAGGGTCGCCGGCACCCCCGGGACGAGTACGTCTCCAGCGACGCCCACACGCTGGTTCCGGCCGACGTCCCGGTTGTGGTGTTGGTCAACGACGAGTCCGCCTCCGCCAGCGAGATCTTCGCCGGGGCCCTCCGCGACCACAATCGGGCCGTCATCGTGGGAACCCGCACCTTCGGCAAGGGTACGGTGCAGACCGTCGTCCCCCTGGAGTCCAGCTCCGGCCAGCTCAAGATCACCGAGGCGTATTACTACCTGCCCTCCGGCCGGCAGGTGCATCGCACCGACAAGTCCGTCAAGTGGGGCGTCGATCCCACGGACGGCTTCTACGTCAGCACCACCCGGGAAGAGCGGCGGGGAATCAACCGCTGGGCCTACGACGCCGACATCATCGCCCAACCCGGTGAGGAGCCCTTCCAGCCCATCGCCGAGCCCGAGCGCATCCGCGAGGAAATGGCCGATCCGCAGCTTGCCGCCGCCGTCGAGGCGCTCAACATTCGCCTGGCGACGGGCGAATGGCAGCCGACCGGCGGCGAGATGGACGAGGACGCCATCGACGCCCTGGCCCTCGTTGACCTGGCGAACGGCCGGGAGCGCCTGCTTCGCGAACTGGACCGCGTGGGCCGGCGGATGGAGGCCCTGCTCGATGCCGGCGCCTCGCTGGAGGACGCCGTAAACGAGCGCGATCTCTTCCCCGACGACATCGAACTGACCGGCGGCGAACTGGTCATCACCGACGCCAGCGGCAAGCAGATTGCACGGCTGGCGATCACGGGCGAGGGGCTGGAACGATGGCTCCTCGACGCCGACGTCGCCAAGGTCAAGCCCGACGAGGACGGCACAAAGGCCGACGACGACGGCTCCTGAGCCGCTTCCCGGAGGATCCACCCGTGCTGGTGCTCGGACTCGAAAGCTCCTGCGATGAGACGGCGGCGGCGATCGTGCGCGATGGGCGCCAGGTGCGCAGCAACGTCATCGCCTCCCAGCATGACCTCCACGCTGAGTACGCCGGCGTCGTCCCGGAGATCGCCTCCCGGGCCCACGTGGAACGTATGCTGCCCGTTCTGCATCGCGCCCTGGAAAAAGCCGGCCTGGACCGACATGATCTGGACGCGGTGGCGGTGGGGCATCGGCCCGGTCTGATCGGCTCGCTGCTCACCGGGGTGTCGGCGGCGAAAGCCCTGGCCTGGTCGCTGGGAGCGCCCCTCGTCGGCGTCGATCATGTCCAGGCCCATCTCTACGCCGGCACGCTCAACCGCGAGGAACCCGCCTTCCCCGCCCTGGGGCTGGTCGTCTCCGGCGGGCACACCGCCATCTACCGCCTCGATTCCTGGCTGGAGTTGACTCGACTGGGCAGCACCATCGACGACGCGATCGGCGAGGCCTACGACAAGGCGGCGGTCATCCTGGGACTGCCCTTCCCCGGCGGACCCAACCTTGATCGCCTGGCCCAGACCCGGCGCCAGGGCGATGTGCCGATCCGCTTTCCCGTGAGCAAGCTGGGCAAGGAGAGCCTCGACTTCTCCTTCTCCGGGCTCAAGACCTCGCTGCTCTACGCTGTCCGGGGCAAGCCGGTCGGTCGGGGCCGGGATTCGACCTTCGAGCGAGATCACACCGCCTTGTCCGCAGACGAGATTCGCTGCTTCGCGGCGGGATTCCAAGTCGCTGCGGTCAAGGCGATTGTCACGAAGCTGAAGCGGGCCTTGGAACAGGCGGGGTCGACAGGCGGTGACGGCGGCGGCAGCGTCTATCACACCCTGCTGGTCGGCGGCGGCGTCAGCGCCAACTCGCACCTGCGGCAGGAGTTGGCATCGCTCGCGGATCGGGCCGGGCTGGATCTGCGCCTGCCCGCTCTGGAGTATTGCCTGGACAATGCCGCCATGATCGCCGGCTTGGGCACGCGCCTGTACGAGGCTGGCGAGACGGCCGACCTGACCCTCGCCGCCATCCCCACCACCCGCTGCTGACGGAAGGTACCGCCCGCCGTCCTTGCGCGCCAGAAAAGGTGCGCGGGCGCCAGAAAAGGTACGCGGTACCTTTTTTCGAGGGCGGGCTTTGTTTGACAAGGAGTTACGCGGATCGTTCATTGCTCTGTTTTGAGCGATCCACAGAAAAGGTATCCGACACCTTTTTTCAGACCTTTTCTCAGAGGAGGGCGGTGGGGTCGACGTCGATCGCCATGCTGGCGTCGGAATGCAGCAGCTTGGCGTTGCGGGCGGCGGTGATGAACCGTTGCAGGGCGGTAGCGCTGGGGGCGAGGATCTCCACCGCTTGCCGGTGCCGGTCGGCGATGCGGCTGATCGGGCAGGGCATCGGGCCGTGCAGCCGAACCCCCTCGTGCTCTGGCAGCAGTCGCCGCAGCCCCGCCGCCAGCGTCGCCGCCCCCTCCTGGGCTCGCCCGTGCTCGCGATGTCGCACCACCACCCGGGCCAGGCGGGTGATCGGCGGCAGGTGCACCTGGGCCCGCATCTCCAGCTCCGCCTCGGCGAATCCCCGGTAATCGTGCTTGGCCGCGTGCACGATGGGGGCGGCGTCCGGCTGCATCGTCTGCACCACCACCAGCCCCGGATGCTCCGCCCGGCCGCTCCGTCCCGCCACCTGCGACACCAGCTGGAACGTTCGCTCCGCCGACCGGAAGTCCGGCAAATTCAGGGCGGTGTCGGCGTTGATTACCCCGACCAGCCGCACGTTGGGAAAATCCAGCCCCTTGGCGATCATCTGCGTCCCCACCAGCAGGCGGATATCGCCGGCGGCGAATCGATCCAGGACCTCGTGGTACTGCTCGGCTCGTCGCATGGTGTCGCTGTCCAGGCGGGCGATGCCGCCGTTCTCCTCCAGGTCCGGCAGCAGTCGTCCCAGCTCCTCCTCGACGCGTTGCGTGCCGAAGCCGAACGCTGTCACCCGCTTACCGCAGACCGGGCAATCGCGGGGCAGGCGTTGCTGGGCCTGGCAATGGTGGCAGCGCACGGAGCCGCGATCGTCGACGCCCTTCTGGGTATTGCCGCTCACGGGGTTTCCGGCTGCTCGCTCATCGTCGGTCCGTTTGCGGTGCAGGTGGTAGACCATGGTGGTGTCGCAGTGCTGGCAGGCCATGGTCCAGCCGCAGCGATGGTCGGGGCAGCAGATGTAGTTGGCGAATCCCCGGCGGTTGAGCAGCAGCATCGCCTGGCCGCCCTCCCGGATGGTGTGGAGCAGGGCGTGTTCCAGGCGGGGGGGTGAGCAGGTGCACCCGCCGGTCGCGCGGGCGCTGCCGATTCGCCTTGAGGAAGTCGACGATCTCCACCCGGGGCATGGCCGCCCCGGTCGGTCGCTGCTGCAGTTCGTGCAACTTGAACCGGCCGCTACGGGCGTTGTGGTAGGACTCGAGCGAGGGCGTCGCCGACCCCAGCACCACGGTCGCCTGTTCCAACTGGCCCCGGCGAATGGCGACATCGCGGGCATGGTAGCGGGGGGCCTGGTCTTGTTTGTAGGAGCCATCGTGCTCCTCATCCACCACGAGCAGGCCCAGTTTGCCCTCGGGGAAGGGGGCGAAGACGGCGCTGCGGGCCCCGACAACGACCTGGATCTCGCCCAGCGCCACGCGCCGCCACTCCTGGTGCCGCTGGGCCGCGGTCAGGCCGGAGTGCAGAACCGCGACCGGGCAGTCCTGCGAACCGTCGGGATCGAAGCGGGCCAGGAAGCGTCCGGCGGTCTGGGGCGTCAGCGAGATCTCGGGCACCAGGATCAGGGCCGTCCGCCCCTGCTCGATCGTGCCCTGCGCCAAGCGCAGGTAGACCTCGGTCTTGCCTGATCCGGTCACGCCGTGAAGGAGATGCACCGCAAAGCGCCCCAAGTCGGCGGCGACGCCTTGGTAAGCACGTTGCTGCTCGGGGATCAACTGGACGGTCTTGTCGGCTGCCCGGGAGCGGCGTCTGCGCCAGCGCGCCTGCACGACGGGCTGGAAGCGCTCGATGACCAGTCCCCGTTCGATCAGCTTGTGCACCGGGCCCATGGTGCGGACGCCCGCCTCCAGGAGCGTCGCCTGGGCGCTGAGAGGGCGATCCTCGGCCCGCAGCAGCGTCTCCAGCACGGCTCGCTGTCCCCGGGGCAGGGCGGCGACGTCGTCGCGCAACGACTCCAAGGTGCGCTCGGGCGACAGATCGAGCAGACGCTCCTGCTTGCTGCCCGTCTGCTTCTTGACGGCGGCAGGGAGCATGCTCTGCAAGACCATGCCCAGGGAACAGCAGTAGTACTGGGCGATCCAGTCGGCCAAGCGGAGCAGGGGGGGGGGGTAAGGGCCAGGGCCGGGGCGCGCTCGGAGCGACCGGCCCGTTCCTGGATGAACTTCACCTCCAGGTCCTCTTCGCGGGGAGGAAGCGCATCGACCAGGCGGGTGATGTAGCCGATGGCGGGCCGATTGTGGCGTCCCAGGGGCACGATGACGCGCTCGCCGACCTGGAGCGGCTCGAGTTCGGCAGGCACGGCATAGGTCAGGCCGCTCGACAGATCGATGGCGCGCTCAAGCGCCACCTTGGCGTAGCGGCAGGGAGCATCGGTCTGGCGAAAGAGCATCGGCATAGGTCATCCCGTGTGGATAAGCGTACCCGGGTGGTCGCCGGCGAGGGGGGTGAGGGGGGAGCGGTGGGGCGGCGTATGGAATCTGGCTAAAGTGAGGGCGGATTCGGGGGCGGGTGGAACCTGCGGGGCGGGCTTCCGCGAATACTGCCACGATGAGCGTACCGATTCCACCTGAGCAGCGACCAGGATCGAACGAAGCTGTGGAGCAGTCGGGGCGTGGCGCCGGGCGTCATCTGAGTTTGTCAGCTATCCGGGGGCGACGTAACGAGGTGTATGGATGTGAACTAGGTGGCCCGGCGGCTTGCGGATCGCCCATCGCCCCGGTACTTTGCGAACGTTTCTGAGGATGGGCGTGTCTCTTCCCGAGCAACGCCTCGCTGATGTTCTCTTGAGAGCAGCCCGTCCAGCGGTCATTGGTCGTGCGTCACCCTGCTCGCAGAGGTGTGACGCCGTGAGGCAGCCCGTCTTCGGGAGGAACGCATGCGTACTCGCCGCCATCGCAGGATCAACCGGATAGTCATCGCCACCGGCTTGGCTGTCTCAAGTTTCCTAGTCATTTCGACTCCGAACGTCATGGCGGCCGACGCCGACGTGTCCACGACGCTGACGCGCGGGGCGGAGTTGTTGCAGCAGGGTCAACTGCTGCAGAGCAAGCGCCTGCTCGCCCAGATCGAGCGCGGCGAGCTCGAGCATGCCCAGCGTCTGCAGTTGGCGGAGCTCCTCAAAGAGCTCAACCAGGAGCTGTCGCTGGCGGACTCGAATGATCTCAGCCTGCAGAAGGCCCAGCTTGCTGTTATCGACGGCAACCTGCGCCTGGCGGAGAAGCACGGCGCCGCGGTGCGCGACTCGCGCTTCGCCGGCATCGAGCACCTGCGGCAGGCGGAAGCGCTGCTGACCCAGATCGCTGAGGCCCGTGACCAACTGCTGCCGCAGGTACGGTCGCTGCTCGACGACGGCGTCGCCGCCGTGCGTCGCGGCGATCTGGCCACCGCCAAGGCGACCTTCGAGTTGCTCTACGACTCTGGCGTCGCCCTGACGCCCAAGCAGGAGTCGACGCTCTTTGCGCAGCTGGGCAACCTCCTGGAACTCGACCTCGAACAAGGCGCGGCGCTGCACCGCGATCGGGTGCTGGCCGCCATGTATCAGCCCGGCCGCGTGGTGCACCGCGATGATCCGGAGGAACCGGCGGAAGAGCCGGTCACCGAGCCGGTCACCGAGCCGGTCGTTGAGCCGGTGGAAGAGCCGGTCGTCGAGCCGGAGACCACGGAGCCGCTCCTCGAGCCCGTGCTGCCGCCGGTCGTGGTGGAGCCCGAGCCCGAGGAATCGCCGATCGACGACGATCTGATGCAGCGTCTGCTGCGGGTGGAAGCGGCCGCCCGCCTGGATCGGGCGAATCAAGCCTACGAGGGCGGCCGGTACCAGGAAGCCATCGACAACTATCGCTCCCTGGCGAGCGGTGACCTGGGCCAGTTCCTCACCGAAGCGGAGCTGGCGCATGTTCGGACTCGCCTCGCCTCGGCCCAGGCGAAGTTCGACGAGGGCCCACTGATTGGGGAGACGGTCGAGGCCGCCCAAATCACCCGTCAGAGGGCAATCGACGAATTCGCCCGGCGAATGGAAGAAGCTCGCGACGCCCTGAGCGGCGACAACACCAACGAGGCCTTGCGCCTCACCCGCACCGCCGAGGACGGTTGGAAGCGTTCCGAGAACTACCTCAGCGAGCCCGAGTTCGAGGAGGGATTGGGCGCTGTCCAAGCGCTGCGAAATGAGATCCGGGATCGCCAGGCCCAGATCCAGGACCTCGAAACCACCCAGCGCATCATCGAGCAGGCCGGCGACGAGGCCATTCGGATTTCCGAGGCCGCCCGCCAGCGCCGCGATGAGATCAACCAGTCGCTGGATCGGGTGCAGGCCCTGGAAGCCGAGCAGAAGTACGAGGAGGCCTTGCAGGTCCTCGAGCAGATCCTCTTCCTGGATCCGGGCAACCCCACCGCCGAACTGCTCAAGCGTCTGTTCGCCGACATCGTCCTCTATCGCCGCTGGGCGGAGTTCGAATCGGAGCGGCCGCGCAGTTACCAGGAAGAGTTCGTCAACATGACGGGCTCCTTGGTCGTTCCCCAGGAAATCCTGGACTACCCCGAGGATTGGCCGGAGCTCAGCCGCGTCCGCGGCATTCGGGCCGCCTACGTGGCGCCCGAGGAAGATCGCCGGGTCGCCCACCTCCTGGACACGCAGCGGCTGCCCTTCCAGTTCGACGACAACATGCTGGAAGCGGTCGTCCAGTACGTGGCAAACCTGACGCCCGGCGTGGCCATCAACGTCGATTGGGCCGCTCTGGAGCAGGCCGGCGTCGAGCGTGACGAGCCCGTGACCCTGTCGCTGGTGAACGTGCCCGTTCGCGTTGGCCTCGAGCGCATCCTCGAACAGTTGAACACCGGCGTCGACGACTTCTCCCGTATCTGGTACTCGATCCGCGATGGCATCATCACCATCTCGCTCGACTCCGAGCTGCGGAAGTTCACGGTTCCCATCGTCTACGACATTCGGGACCTTCTGATCAACATCCCCGACCACGATGACGCCCCTGACCTCAACCTCCAGACCGCCCTGCAGCAGAGCCGTGGACGCGGCGGCGGCGGCGGCGGCGGCAACATCTTCGGCGGCGCCGGCGGTGCCGGCGGCGGCGACCCCAACGCTCCCACCGAGGAAGAACTCACCGACGAACTCATCGAGCTCGTCATGAACACCATCGACCGCGAAGGCTGGTTGGACAACGGCGGCGACACCGGCACCATCGTCCCCCTCCGCGGCAACCTCATCATTACCCAGACCCCCGAGAATCACCTGCGGATCGAAGGGCTGCTCAGCCAGCTTCGCGAAATCCGCTCCATGCAGGTCAACGTCGAGGCCCGCTTCCTCTCCGTCGCCCAGGACTGGTTCGAGCAGATCGGCTTCGACCTCGATGTGGTCTTCAACGGCGAGAACAACCAGTTCCGGGCCTTGGCCAACCAGAACCCCGGCATGTTGCCCACCGACATGTACTCGCCGCAAGGACGCTTGCTCCGCAACCTGGAAGGCCCGCAGACCAACCTGCTCGTCGCCAACCAGAACAACACCGGCGCCATCGGCACCATCCTCCTGCCCGACGGTCGCGAGATCTACACCAACTTGCAGGCGCCCACGACAACGAACATTCCCGGGACGCTGACGCCCATCCCGCGCCCCGAGCAGTGGTCGCCGGTCCCCGCCTTGCAGAACAGCCTGGGTCTGGCCGAAACGCTCGGCTCGGTCGGCTTCGCCGGCGACATTCTCTCGAGCAGCCCCGCCTTCTCGATGGCGGCGACCTTCCTTGACGACGTGCAGGTGGACCTGCTCATCAAGGCCACCCAGGCCGACCGTCGCACCGTCACCCTCACGGCCCCGCGCCTGACGGTCTTCAACGGCCAGCGTTCCTATATCCAGGTGGCGGTCACCGAGGCCTTCGTCTCCGACCTGCAGCCGGTCACCGGCGACAATGCCGTCGGCTTCGACCCCGAGCCCTCCACGGTTTCCTCGGGTATCGTTCTGGACGTGGAAGCGACGGTTTCCGCGGATCGCCGCTACGTGACGATGCATGTGGACGCTCAGCTCGCCGAGGTGACGGGCTTCCGCACCGTGCCGGTCACCGCCACCGCCGGTCAGGGCCAGATCGTGACCTCCGATCCCAACTCCGCGCAGTCGCTCTCCGCTCCCAACCAGGTCGCCAGCGGCTTCATCGAGTTGCCGGAAATGCAGGTCTCGCGCGTGGTCACCAGCGTCAACGTTCCCGACAAGGGCACAGTTCTCCTGGGCGGCCAGCGCCTGGTGACCGAGGTCGAGGTCGAGACGGGCGTTCCCGTCCTCTCCAAGATCCCGGTGATCAACCGCTTCTTCACCAACCGCATCAACAGCAAGGAGGAATCCACCCTCCTGATCCTGCTGCGGCCGCAGATCATCATCCAGCACGAAGAAGAAGAGAAGAACTTCCCGGGTCTGCTGGACTCGCTGCGAGGCGGCGGCGTCCGCTATTGAGCCGCTGACGGCGAGCCGAGCTCGCCGAGACCATCCCCCCAACAGGCAACGCCCGGCCCCAGCGAGGGTCGGGCTTTTCATTTGACAGTGTCGCAGGCCGCGAAGTAGGCTCTGCCCGAGCCCGCTAGCACGAGGAAACGGTGATGACCACAAGCGATGCCAGACTGCGGATCGGCGAAATCCAAAACGTCACCCGCGTCGAGTTCCTGGAGCGCAACATCCTGGATGAAGGCAATATCCAACAGATTGGGGCCCAGCTCAGCGATATCATCGAGTCCAAGGAGAAGCTGCGGCTGCTCATCGACTTCTCCAACGTCGAGCATCTCTCCTCCGCCGCCCTGGGGACGCTCATCACGGTTCGCAACCGCATCAACGAGCGGGGCGGGCAACTGCGCCTGAGCAATATCGGAGCGCAGATCTACGAAGTCTTCATCATCACCAAGCTCAACAAGATCTTCGAGATCTATCCCACGGATGACGAGGCCATCGAGAGCTTCGCCTGATTTCTTGATCTGTGCGGTCGGCGCCCACAGCCTGCGCCCTCGAGCCGCGGAAGGAACGCATGTCGCCAGCCGCCCCTCCCACCGCTTCCGATGACGACGCGCCTCGGCCCGACGGCGAGGAGGGCGGCGGAGCCACGGCGACGCTGCGTTCCCTGGCCGGCATCAGCGAGTTCCAGGATCACCTGTTGGCGTTGGTGCGCGAGCACGGCTACGACGACAGCGCCCAGTTCGCGGTCCGCCTGGCCGTGGAGGAAGCCCTCGCCAACGCCGTCCGCTACGGCAAGCCGGAAGAGCGCGGCGAGGCGGTGCGCATCACCTACCAGGTCAGTGGCGAGCGCATCTGGATTCGCATCGCCGATCCCGGCCCCGGCTTCAATCCGGCCAAGGTTCCCGATCCCACCAGCGAAGAGCGCCTGGACCTGCCCGCCGGCCGCGGCATTCTCATCATGCGCGCCTTCATGACGGAAGTTCGCTACAACGAGCAAGGCAACGAAGTCACCTTGGTCTACCAGAAGCCCGACGCCGCCTAAGACGCCGCCGCAGGTTGCGAAGGACGGAGAACCAGCCCGATGAACCTCAGCGAGCAGAGCTTGGCTGCTTTCTTGGACGATGTCGCCGCCAAACAGCCGGTGCCCGGCGGCGGGGCGGTGGTCGGCGTGGTGGGAGCCCTGGCGGCGGCACTCGGCGAAATGGTGCTCAACTACACCGCCGGCAAAAAACGCTTTCGCGAACACGAAGAGGAACTGCGGCTAGCGCTTCGGCAACTGGCCGGGTACCGGGATCTGCTCCTGGAACTGAGCGACCAGGACGCCGCCGCCTACCAACTGCTCAGCGGTCTTCTCAAGCTCGACAAGGATGATCCCAAGCGGCGGGCGGAGATGCCGGCGGCGGTGGTGGCGGCGATCCGCGTGCCCCAGGCTTGCGTCGCCTGCTGTTCCGATCTCCTGCGCCGGCTGGACTCGCTCCTGGGCAAGACGAATCGCAACCTGGGCAGCGACCTGGTCGTGGCGGCGATTCTCGCTCTCGCCGCCGCCCGCAGCGCCGAGTGGAACGTGCGGATCAACCTGCCTCTTCTGGAAGACGAGAAGGATCGTGATCGCGTGCAGCGCCAGACGCTGGAGACGCTGGGGCACGCCGCCGACTTCGCCGCCAACATCGAACGCTCCTGCGCGTGAGAGCGCCTTCATTCCTCGCATGTTCAGCGGCGTGGGCTGGTCCCGCGTTTGGCGCTGCCGGCGGCGTCAATCCCGGGGTGAACCCCGCCGGGAAGTGAACCTAGCGCTACCGTGGAAAACTGCTTGCAGATTCGCCGCCTGGAGCGACGCCGGCTTGCGCCGCGCTTCAGGGAACGCCTCCCAAAAAGAGACTGGGCTTGACTCTGTCGGAGCACAGGGAGTCAAGCCCAGAACTTTGTCAGGTGATTTGCTGCGGACACTGTATAGCGCCTCTGGCAAGAGTGCCAAACACTTTTTTGATCGTTTTTGCAACTTGCCCACTTCGGGGGCGTCGAGTGTGCCGCCTTGTGGGTCGCTCGGTGCGCCATGGGGGGCGGGCGGTAGGCGGCAGCTTGGGAGTCGCGGTACCATGTGGCGCGCCGTGGCGCTGCACGCGCCTCGAGGCGTCGATCTTTGCCTTCGAGAATGAAACCATGAGCAAGTACCAGGTTCTCTACGACTTCCTGTTGCGTGAGTCGATCTTCTGTCGGCGGCCGCCCTTGGCGCGCCTTCAGCATCCCTGGCTGGCGCCCATGCCGCTCTCCAGCGAAGGTGAGACGTTTATCCGCGCTCGCGCCGGTGACGCCCCTGGCAAGACGGGCTATCTCGATGTGTTCAACAGCGGCGACTACTCGCTGGGCATGTTCCACCACGACGCCTCCGAAGCCGCCATCGAACTCGTGGAGCATCCCGCCTTCCACGATGTGCTCGCCGGAACGCTGCTCAACTTCCTTGAGTGCGCTCGCCCGGACGGTCTTATTCACCGCATCGAGCTCTGCCACAAGGCACACGAACAGGAACCCAGCAAGCCGGTCATGGCCCAGTTCGCCCTGCGCCTCGCGGAAGGCCTGGGCGAAGCCGGCATCGCCTGGCTCATCCAGCACAACATCTTCGACCGCCTGCAACGCCACCTGCACTACACCGAAGTGCACTACACCGGCATGCATGGCTTGATCCTGGCGCACTCGTCGTTGCAGACCGGCTTTGACAACGATCTGCTTACCGTCTCCACCCCGGACCGCTCCGTGGAGGATCCCGGGGCGACGGCCTTCATGATCCTCGAGTACGAGGCCATGGCGCGTCTGGCGGAACTGCTGCACCTGAGCAAGGAAGCGACGTGGAATCGGCAGAAAGCGGACCGCCTGCGCGAGCTCTTGAACGAGCTCGCCTGGTACCAGGACGATCGCGGCGGCTTCTACGTCGCCCTGCGCTACCAGGGCGGCAGCGCCCACCTTGCCGACGAAGTCGTCGCCGAGACCAGCGCCGGTGAGCGCCGGCCCCTGCACACCTGGGTCTCCTTCCTGCCGCTCTATGCCGGCGTGCCCAACCAGGCCCGCGCCGAGAGCATGTTCCAGCTCCTGCTCGATTACAACGAGTACTGGAGCCCGGCCGGCATTCGCACCTTGTCTGCCCAGAACGTCTACTTCAACCAGGCGCCCCGGGCCCTCATCTACGATTACAAGGCCGACTCGCGCACCCCCGTCTCCAACTGGATGGGGCCCATCTGGATCCTCTCGAACTACTACCTGGCCCAAGGCCTGGCGCGCTACGGCAAGCGGGAGGAGGCCGCGGAACTGACCCGTCGCACCGCCGGCTTGCTCCTCGACAACCTCAGCGAGCGGGGCAGCTTGTTCGAATGCTACAACGACGCCGGTCGCGGGCTCTGGCCGAGAAGCGGCGGCTTCGTCTCCTGGAACGTCCTGGCGCTCTCGATGCTGCGCCAGTTCTGCTCGGAAGAAACGACCGACTGGGAACCGCTCACGGAACTGCCAACGTAGCCGCGCCGACTCACAGCGCCACGTCCACGCACACGCCAAAGTGATCGCTGGCATGCAGCCCCTCGACCGGCTCGTGGAAGCACCGGCGCGCCGCCTGCAGGGCCCCGGCGTCGAAACCGCGCAGGAAGATGTAGTCGATCCGACCTTCCCGGATGGGCGATCGATGGTTGCCGTTCTCGCGCGAGAAGGTCAGTTGCTCGTGCGCCGCCCGATTCTGCCGCGGGTGCACTCCCGGGGCGAGGTGTTCCGCCACCGCATCCACGAAACCCAGATCAAGCAGACGCTGCATCGGCGTCCAGTCGGCGTCGTAGTGTTTCCGTGAGTCGGCGTTCAGATCACCCGCCACGATCGCCTTGCCTGGCAAGGAGTCCGCGATCTCGGCGATGCGTTCCGCTTGCCGCCGCCGGCGCTTCTCCGAGCCGTGCACGCCGTTGTGCACGTTCATGACGCACACCACCTCGGGTTCGGTCGGCAAGGTGTGGCAGGTGACGCACAGTCCCTTGGCGGCGACCGCTTCCTTGAGCCGCGTCGCCCGACCCAGCGGGTAGAACGCCTGTCCCTCCACGTTTAGCCGGCTCAGCGTCAGCAGGCCCGAATCAAGCGGCTTGAACCAGGGTCGATGCCGCGGGCGCACGACCTCGAAGCCTTCGAGCTGCGACAAGACGCCGATGGCCTGGCGGTCCCACATTTCCTGGAAGCAGACAAGGTCGGGCTGCAGCCGTTCCAGCTCGCGCACCAGCAGTTGCAGGCGCTCGCCGATCCGGGCCGCCCGGTACAAGCCGAAGACGCTCGGGCACCAGGCGTTCAGCGTTACCAGGCGCAAGCGGCCGCGGCCACCGCCTCCCCCGTCATTCTTCATCATCGATCTGGAACATGTAGGCGGGCACGTTCGCCTGGAAGCGTTCGGCGTAGAACTGGTACTCAGCGTTGTCCTGGGTGTAGGCGTACTTGCCCTTGATCATGTCGCGCAGGCGCTCGACCCGGTTCTCCGGATGCGGGTGGGTGCTGAGAAACTCCGGCGAGCGCGCCCCGCCGCTGGCCTCCGCCAGGATCTGCATGACCTGCAGTTGGCCCATGGGATTGTAGCCGTTGCGCACCATGTAGCGCACCCCCAGCTTGTCCGCCTCGTGTTCCTGATCCCGACCGAATGAGAGCAGGAATCCCTGTCCACCCACGCCGACCAGGAGCGGCACCCCTTCGCGCACCACGTCGTCATCCGACTCGGCGCTGGCGATCGTCACCGCCGCCATGCCGATCGTGAACAAGAGTTGCTGGCTGATACGTTCATCGCCGTGCTCAGCGACGGCGTGACCCACCTCGTGTCCCAGGACGCCCGCGAGTTGCGCCTCGTTGTCCAGGCGCGCCATGAGGCCGCGGGTGATGAACACCTGTCCGCCGGGGAGGGCGAAGGCGTTGATCACGTCGCTGTCGAGGACGGTGAAGGACCAGGGGAACCCCGGCCCCGCGCCTTCCGTCTCCGCCGCCAGGCGCTGGCCGATGCCGCTGACGTAAGCATTGAGCGCCGGATCGTCGACGGCCCCGCCGTACTCCGCGACGATCTGCGGTTTGGCCTCCAGGCCCATCTGGATCTCGGTGGCGGTGCTGAGCAGGTTGAATTGCCGCCGGCCGGTGGCCTCGTTGAGCGTACAGCCGGTCAGGAAGCCCGCGGCGAGCAGGCCGACCAGCGCCAGCAGCAGGAATCTCAAGCGTGCGGATGGCGAGTGCGTAGTCATGCCCATATGGTACCCGACACCTGCGGAGACTTCGCATTCCCTGATGCCAGATGATCCTCCCGCCAACCCGACGACCGACCGGCCGGACCCCGAAACGGGTGATCTCGCCTGGACCGAGGCGCTCCTGCGCGATCCCCACCGCCGGGCTGACAAGGCGCGGCGGGTGGAAGCGATGTTCTCCGCGATCGCCCCCTCCTACGACCTGAACAACCGCGTGCACTCACTCTGGCGCGATCAGGCCTGGCGACGGGCAGCGGTGCGACTCGCGGGTCTGGGAGACGGTGAGCGCGTGCTCGATGTGGCCTGCGGCACCGGGGATCTGGCCCGCCTCTTCGCGAAGCAGGGGGCGGCCGCCGTCGTGGGCCTCGACTTCACCCAGGCCATGCTCGACATCGCCGCCGCCAAGCCGGCTCTCCCCAACGCGGTTTCCCTCGACTACCTGCGTGGCGACGCCATGGACCTGCCCTTCGAGGACGCCAGCTTCGATGTCGTCTCCATCGCCTTTGGCATTCGCAACGTCACCGACCCCGCGAAAGCGATCGCGGAGTTCCAGCGCGTGCTGCGGCCGGGTGGGCGGGTGCTGATTCTCGAGTTCACCTTGCCGCGGAATCGCCTGCTGCGGGGGCTGTACAACTTCTACTTCCGCCGCATCCTGCCTCGCACCGCGACGCTCATCAGCCGCGATCGCAGCGGGGCCTACCGCTACCTGCCCGAGTCGGTGAACACCTTCATCGGCGAAGCGGAGATGCGCCGCCTGCTCGAAGAAGCGGGCTTCCAGACTGTGATGCAGAAGCGCCTGACGCTGGGCATCGCCGCCATTTACCGCGGCCTGCGGCCCTGACCACGCGCGTTCAGGTTTCCCGTGTGCTGGGATCAATCATCATCATCGTCGTCGTCGAATTCCTCGACCTCGCCCGACTCCGCGAAACGCAGTCCCAGGGCCGCGAGTCCGCTGCCATGCGCCCCGGCAAGCCGCCTCGGATACGGTGCCTCGACGCCCTTGGCGGCATGCCACAGGATGCGATTGAGCGTGTCCTCATCCGCCTGGTCCGGCTTGTCGAGCGCCAGTTGCTCGCTGAGTTCCGCCAGGTGCCGTGCCTTCGGCCCGAGCGCTGTCTTGCTCGGGTTCATCTCCACCAGCGAGATGTTGCTGGGTAGCGCCTCGAAGGGCCGCGGGTCCGGCTCATCCGTGAAGCAACTCGTCATCAGCGGCGCCAGGGCCGCGGCCTGATTCTGTGCCGTGATGCCCAGGATTCGCCAGATGGTGTGCACGACGGAAGATTGGCTGTAGAAGTCGCTGACGACCCTTCCCTTTTGTCGCGACCAGGGGCTGACGACGAGGCAGGTCGAACGATGCCCGTCCACGTGGTCGAAACCGTCCTGCGGATCGTCCTCGTTGATGAAGATCGCCATCTTGGGCCAGAAGGGCGACTGCGAGAGGCCCTCGACGATGCGGCCCACCGCCAGATCGTTGTCCGCGACCAGCGCCCTTGGCGTGGGGCAGCCCTCTGAGGTGCCTGAGGTGTGGTCGTTGGGCAGGTAGATGATCACCAGGTTGGGAAACTCACCTCGCGCCTCGAACTCCTTGAGCTCGCTGAGGAACACATCCGCCCGAATCTGATCGGGGATGTCCATGTTCCAGCCGGGCGAGTCGAGATTGCTGTACCGCCGCAGATTGGCGACGCCGATGTTGTGCTCGTAGCGGAGCGCGCCGGGCGTGGTGCCATTCGGGTCCGCCTCGCGTGCCTGCTTCCAGTCTTCCCAGATCTCCGGGAAGCGGGAGTTGGGTTTCTCGTTGGTGTAGTCGAACTCGCCGTAGTTGCGGAAGCTCAGCCCCGCCGCTAGGACGGCGTCCCAGATGAAGCCCGATGAGGAGTAGGTCAGGGGATCATCGCCGAAGGTGTAGCTGCGGGTGAAGCCGCCGAACGAGCGTTCCAGGTAGGGGGTGACGTTGCCCTCAGTGGCCCAGGAGTGGCCGTCCGCCGAGAGCACGCCGCCGCAGTAGTAGTTGTCCAGCAGGCCGAACTCATCGGCGAGGGCGTGCTGGTTCGGCGTGATCTCCCGGCCGTAGATGCACAAGGACGGCTCGCTGTTGCCGCGCCCCATGTCGCCGAACACCTGATCGTAGGTGCGGTTCTCCTTGATGATGTAGACGCAGTGCTCGATAAGGCTGGGATCGCCGGGGCGCGCCGGCACGGGGACAGCGACGGTCTCCTCCGCCTTGCGGGCTCGCTCCAGCGCCTTGAGCGCCTGGGGCACGCGGGCGTCTTCCTTGGCGCGGGCGGTCATCTGCTGCAGTTGCTCCGTGTTTGGCAGGGGGAGAGTCTGCACGGTGCCGCGATGGCCGTGCGAGTTGAAGCCCGGACGCGTGCCGCGCGGCGTGCGCGAGCCGACGCCCTTGATGTTGGCGATGTAGAGCGCCCCCTCCCGCTCGATGATCCCCCCCGGATACCAGCCCGTGGGGATCAAGCCGACCACCGGCGTGTTCTCTGCAGTGAGATCGACGACGGCGATGGCGTTGTTGCCGGCGAGCGCCACCAGCAGGCGTTGGTCCTCGTCTATCAGCGTCAGGGCGTTGGGCATGCTGCCGAACGGGAGCGCCAGGTCCGGCTTGACCACGATCTGCCGAACCAGTCGGCGCTTGGCCACATCCACAACGCTGATCGTGTCGTCGTTGGCGTTGGCGATGTAGGCCAGCGAGCCATCGGCGGACAGGGCCACGCCGCTCGCCGACCGGCCGGTGTAGAGGAAGCGAACCGCCCCGTCTTCATGAGGATCCGCTTCCAGATCGATGACGGAGACGCCGCCGCTCGCTGCGATCCCTCGCTTGTCGACCAGCGCCTCGGTGCCGGCGCTGGGGGCGGTCGCTTCATCTTTCACAGCGCGTCGGCCGCCCCAATCGCTGACGATGGCTGTCTTGCCATCGGGTGTGAGCTTGACGGCGAAGGGGGCGACGCCGACCGGGATTTCGCGCAGGACGCGGACCGCGCCTGTCTCACCGGATAACTCGACTTCCGCCAACGTGTTGTTGACCGAGAGACAGACGAAGGCGCGGTCGCCCGTGTCGTTCAGGGCCACGCCGCAGGGAAACGACCGGCCTTGGCCCCCCGGGCCGGGCAGCTTGAGCCGCCGGGCGATGACGAGCGTGCCCTCCGCCGTCACCTCCAACTCGACCATCTCGTCGCCGCTGGTGGTGGCGTAGACGTGCCCGCCGTCCGGCGACACGGCCAGGCCGATCATGGAGCCGCCTCCCGAGTCGATTCTTTGCGTGATGTCCCACGATTCGCAATCGACGACCACGACGCCCCGGTTGTCCTTGGCGTAGAGCCAGGCACCATCGGGTGAGAGGGCGATATCGACCGGCCGACCCGCGAATTCCAGGCTGGCGCCCGCCGGCCGCAGGAGTTGGGTGGTGGGAAGCACCGTGCCCGTTGCTGTCGGGCCGACGAGTGGCGGCGACGCCTCGTTGTCGGCAGCGACCTGCGGAGCAGCGACCAATGACAGAGAGAGCAGCAAGAGCGCGGTGAGCATGCCGGTCCTCGATTCCTCCGCCGCGCCCGCTCGGCACACTCCGGCGGAGAGATCCACGACGAATCTCTCCGCAAGGTAGCTCCCGCACTCGAACCGCGCCAAGAAAAACCCGGACCGAGCGGCGGTCCGGGCGGGAAGATCAGGATTCAGACCCTCGTGTCAGGCGACGGTGACGCTCTTATCCAGGTAGACGTCCTGGATGGCGTTGAGCAGGCCCACGCCTTCGCCCATGGGGCGCTGGAAGGCCTTACGGCCGGAGATCATGCCCATGCCGCCGGCCCGCTTGTTGATGACGGCGGTCCGCACCGCCTGGGCCAGGTCGTCAGAGCCCCCCGAGGCGCCGCCGGAGTTGATCAGGCCCGCACGGCCGTTGTAGCAGTTGGCGACCTGGTAGCGGCAAAGCTCGATGGGGTGATCGCCCGGCGTCAGCTTTTCGTAGACGTTCTTGTGAGTCTTGGCGAACTTGACGGCGTTGAAGAGGCCGTTGTTCTCAGCCTGCTTCTGCTTGATGACGTCCGCCTGGATGGTGACGCCCAGGTGATTCGCCTGGCCGGTGCCGTCCGCGGAGACGTGGTAGTCCTTGCCATCCACCTTGAAGGCGCTGTTTCGCAGGTAGCACCAGAGGACGGTGACCAAGCCCAGCGAGTGAGCTTCCTCAAAGGCCTCGGCGACTTCCTGGATCTGGCGGTCGGAGTTGTCCGAGCCGAAGTAGATCGTGGCGCCGACGGCGACGGCCCCGAGGTTGTAGGCCTCCGCCACCGTGCCGTACATGATCTGGTCGAAGGTATTGGGGTAGGTCAGCAGTTCGTTGTGGTTCAGCTTGACCAGGAAGGGGATCTTGTGAGCGTACTTGCGTGAGCAGGACGCCAGCACCCCGAAGGTCGAGGCGACGGCGTTGCAGCCACCCTCGATGGCGAGCTTGATGATGTTCTCGGGATCGAAGTAGATCGGGTTGGGGGCGAAGCTGGCGCCGGCGGTGTGCTCGATGCCCTGGTCCACGGGAAGGATGGAGACGTGGCCCGTACCGCCCAACCGGCCGTGATCCAGGATGTTCTGGAAGTTGCGCAGCACCTGCGGCGGGCGGTTGGTCTGGGCCAGGACCCGGTCGACAAAGTCCGGGCCGGGCAGTTGCAGGGCTTCCTTGGGGAATCCCTTGGCTTCGTAGGTCAGAAGGGCCTGGGCGTCGGCACCGAGCAGGTCGTGCAGTGAGGGCATGTGTGTGCTCCTTGGGTCTTCATCCAACTCTTCTCAAGACATCGGCGAATCGCATTCTACGATTGGGACGACCGCTTCGCATCCGCGGTCAGGGGCGATTCGCTGAGGCTGGGCCTTCCTCGCAAATTCGCCGGTTTGGGCGTATCGTGGTGGCCATGACGGACAGAGCCGACATTCGACGCGATGCGGTCATCATGTTCTTCAGCGCCGCGATCTTCGGCTACTTCGGGTTTGCGGGATTGGTGCACTCCGCGGGGCCAGTGGCCCTGTTCAAGCTGACGCTGTGGTCGCTGCAGGGGGGGGGCCATCGGCTTCGCTCTGAGCGGCCTGCTGGCCCTCGCCGGCCTGCCGATCGCCCGAGTGCTCTATGCCCTTGTCGCCGGGCTCACGGCACTGGCCTTCATCGTCATTGGGATCTGGTACTTCGTCGCAGGACTCTCCCCCATGTTGGGCGGCATCTTCGTCTTCTTCGGCTTGTTCAACGGCAACGGTGTCTACCGCGCCCTCAAACCCCGCCAACCCGGCGAACCGCGCCGCGGGCCCAGCTCACCCCCCAAAGCCCGGGGGTAGAGTCGCCGAGAGTCTGGCTGCCTAGGGCGTCCCGGCGCTTTGCCCGGGCCTACTCAGACTCCCTCCAAATCCCCTCACATGCGGTCGCTATCATCTCCGCATGTCCTTGCTGACGGTCGCCAATCTACGCCACGCTTTTGGTACGCGCGTCATCCTCGACGGCGTCGGTTTCTCCGTGGAAGCAGGCGAGCGGGTCGGCCTTGTGGGGCGCAACGGCTGCGGCAAGACCACCCTCATGCGGGCCATCGCCGGACTCATGACACCCGATGAGGGGCATTTCCAGCAGCAACGATCCGCCCGAATAGGGTACTTGGCCCAGGATCCCGATCTCGACCCCGAGGAGACGCTGCGTGGCGAGGCCGAAGCCGCCTTCCGCGAGCTGCACGATCTGCACCGCCGCCTGGATCAGCTCTTCACCGAGATGGCCGACGCCGAGGGCGACCGCCTGGATTCCCTCCTGAGGCGGCAGGAAACCCTGGAGCGGCAGATGGAGCTGGCGGGCGGCTACGCCATCGACCACCGCATCGACGCCACACTGCACGGCCTGGGCTTTCAGGATCAACAGTTCAATCTCGAAGTTCGCAACCTGAGCGGTGGCCAGCGCTCGCGCCTTGCCCTGGCCAAGCTGCTCCTGGAGGAGCCCGATCTCCTGTTGCTCGACGAGCCCACGAACCACCTCGACCTCGCCGGTCGTATCTGGCTGGAGAATTTCCTCGCCGAGGAATTCAGCGGCGCCGTCCTGATGATCACCCACGACCGCTACATGCTGGATCGGGTGGCCGACCGGATCATCGAGCTGGAGGGGGGGCGGACGATCGATTACGTGGGGAACTACAGCAAGTTCCGCCAGCTGCGCGAGGAGCGCAAGCTGACCGAGTCGCGCGTCTTCGACAAGCAGCAGACCTACGTCCGCCAGCAGGAGGCCTTCATCGCCCGCTACAAGTCCGGGCAGCGCGCCAAGCAGGCTCGCGGCCGGGAGGCGCGCCTGGAGCGCTTCAAGCAGGACGAGATGAAGGAACGGCCCCTCGAGGCTTCGACGCTGCGCCTGCGCCTGCCCAGGGCCCCCCCGCAGCGGCGATATCGTCTTCTCCGCCCAGGGCTTGAGCAAGGGCTACGAGGGCAAGCCGCTCTTCGGCGATCTCGATCTCAAGATCGAACGCGGCGAGCGCTGGGGGATCATCGGGCCCAACGGCTCGGGCAAGACCACCCTCATCCGCTGCCTGCTCGGCGAACTTGCCGCCGACGAGGGCGTCGTGCGCCAGGGAGCCCAGGTCAGCATCGGCTACTACTCCCAGCTTCACGAGGATCTCGACCTCGACCTCACCGTCTCCCATTACCTGCAGCGAACGATCCAGAAGAAGGCGGAAGCCGCCGGCGTGACCGTGGATGGCACCGAGCAGACGGCCCGCGATCTGGCGGGGGCGTTTCTCTTCACCGGCAGCGATCAGGAGAAGGAGCTTGGCCTGATGAGCGGCGGCGAGCGCAGCCGGGCCGTCCTGGCGGGGCTGGTGGCCGGGGCCCACAACCTGCTGGTGCTCGACGAGCCGACCAACCACCTCGACATCCCCTCCGCCGAGCGCTTGGAGCACGTGCTGTCGCGGGAAGGTGGGTACGAGGGGACGCTCATCGTCATCTCGCACGATCGGGCCCTGCTCGACGCCACCTGCGATCACCTGATCGTCCTGGACGGCGACGGCGGGGCCCGGGCCTTCATCGGTGGCTACTCCGACTGGCATCAGGCCGAGCAGCGCCCCACCTCCCGAGCCCCGGCCGACCTGGCGCCGCGAGGCAAGCCGGAGAAGGTCGGCGGCCGGCGTCAGGCCCGCAAGGAGCGGGCCGAGGCGCGACAGTTGGAGTCGGATCCACTGCGGCGAATGGGTTTGCGGGATCTGGAACAACGCATCGAAGCGCTCCAGGAGAAGCAGGGCGAGATTGACGTGATGATGTCCGCCCCCCAGAATCATCGTGATGTGGATCTCTTGCGACAGCTCGTCAGCGAGCGGTCGAACTTGCAGGAAGAGCTTGAGCCGCTGGAAACGGAATGGTTGCGCCGAGCCGAGGCGAGCGACTGAGAATGTCAAGCGGCGGCAGCGCCCCAGCCGAAGGGATTGACTGGATGGAAAGCCACCGACGCGCCTTTTTGAGATTGATGGTTGGCCTGAGCACGGCCCCGCTCTTGACCGCTTGTGCGGCCAAGCCGGGCGAGACGACGCGCCCGCGCCGGCCCCTCTCCGATGTCAATCGCGTGCCGCCCCTGCCGGACGATCTCAGCAACTGGGAACCGATGGATGGGACCAGGCAGCGCGACCTCGCCTCGCTGCTGGGAGCCCTGCCCCGCTCGCGCTGGGCCACCGCCGCCCCCATCACCGCCCGGCTGGACCCCCTGGGCCAGACGAATATCGAGCACATCACCGTGCACCACGAGGGTTCGAGCGCTGTGCATTTCGACGGTCTCGCCCAGGTGCAGCGCCGGCTCGATTCCATTCGTCTGGGTCATCTCTCGCGCGCCTTTGGCGACATCGGCTACCACTTCGTCATCGACCGGGCCGGCCGGGTCTGGGAAGGCCGCTCGCTCACCTACCAGGGCGCCCACGTCAAGGACCACAACTACCACAACCTCGGTGTCATGGCCCTGGGCAACTTTGACGAGCAGTCTCCCACGCAGGCGCAGCTCGATCGCCTGGTGACGGTCATCAAGACCGCCCGCGCCACCTGCAACGTGCCGCTGAGTCGTCTGCACACGCACCAGGAGCTCGGCCCCACCCGCTGCCCCGGCCTGTCCTTGCAGCGGTTCATGGTCAACATCCGCAACAACGGCACGCTGACGTAGCGTCACTCAGCGGGCATGGAAGTTAGCCCCCGGTGAACACACCGGGGGCATCCCAATGCGCTAATGAACTCATCGCGCCCTGGTTACGCCTGCTCGCACGGCCGCAACGGGTGTGCGGCCCCACGTGTATTCACATGGGGCTAGCGCCTCTTGCGTTCATCTGTAGCGTCCACGAGGCAAACCCGTGGAGTGGGGTGGGCGTCCCGCCCGCCGAACTCGGTGGTGTGACGGTCCGTCCGGCGGGCGAGACGCCCGCCCCACCGCCGCAAGTTCAGACCAACCGCTACGAATGATCACGATTCGGTCTAAGTGGATCGCGGTCGGATTGCGCTGCTTACTCCGCGATTTCGTAGACGATGGTGACGCTGGCGCGGACGGTCACATCGCCGGGCTGGATCGGCGGGGCCATCTCCATGGCCATGGCGGTCATCCGTTCCCCGCGCATGGGCATCGGCGGGGCGGCAGCGCCATCCAGGTTGATCGAGAGTATCCGCACCAGCTTGGCGCCGGCCGCGGTCGCCAAGGCATCGGCGTCGCTGCGGGCGTTCTGCACCGCCTCCGTGATGGCCTCGGCGCGGTGGGCTCGCTCATCAGACAGACCGAAGCTGAGCTGACCGACGTTGTTGGCCCCGGCGTCGGTGCCCTTTTCGATCAGCTCGCCGACGAGTTCCAGCTTCGTGGTCTCGATGCGCAGCGTGTTCTCCACCGTGTAGCCGATGATCTCCGGCCGCCACTCCGAATCGGCGTTGCGCGGGCGCTGCCGATACTGGGGGTTGATGGAGAACCGCGTCGTCTCGTATTCCTTCTTGGTCAGCCCCAGGCGCTCGATCGCCTCGATGACGCGAGTCATGGTGCGCGAGTTCTCCTGCACCGCTTCTTGCGCTTCCTTGCCTTGCGTCACCACGGAGAGGCTCAGGTGCAGTTCATCCGCGGGCTTCTCCAGTTCCGCCTGGCCGCTGACGGTCAAGGTGGGCACGACGCGTTCCTCCTCGTCGATGATCTGTTGGGCGGTCACGGGCAGGGCGCTGACAAACAAGCCCACAGCGAGGGCGAGCACGAACAATCCGGCAATCCAGTTCATGAGTGATCCTCCTGCTTTCGGCGGTTGGACGCATAAGTCTAGCAGCGGTTCCCAGGGGAATCGCCTTCGGGGTCGAGAGCGCGCTCGGCACTGGCTGGCAAGCAGCCGGTGGCGCCCCGCAACTTGGGGAGGGGATCTAGTCGCTGGCGGTGTCGATGAGTTCTTCAGCGCGGTCGCGGATCGTCTGCACGCCCGACTCGGTCATCCGCTGCCGCAGGCGACGCAAGTGGGAGGCGACGGAGGCGTCGATCAGTTGATCGCCGATCTGCACCTTCATGCCGCCGATCAGGTCCGGGCTTACCGTCGTGGTGATGATGGGCTCGCGGTTGAGCGACTGCCGTAACTTCTCGGTGAGCGACAGCACCTGCGCGCCGGAGAGCTCGTGGGCGGTGGTGAGGGCGACGGCGACATAGCCGAACTTCTCTTCACGCAGGGCCCGGTAGGCCAGATCGATTTGTCGCAGGTGCCCCAGGCGTCCCTTGCGGTTGACCACCAGCAGGAAGTGCAGCGTCAGGTCGGTCATCTTTCCGGTGAAGATGTTCTTGAGCGACTGGGCCCGCTTGTCGGCGGGCACGATGATGGAGGTGAGAAACTCGCCAAAGCGGGCGTCCTCGTCGGCGAGGGTGACGATGGCCTGCAACTCCTCACCAACCTCGGTAATGAGATCGCGGCCGCCTTGCTCATCGGCGAGATCAACCAGGCTCTTGGCGTAGACGTGGGCCAGGGCGTCGGTGTGCTCGTTCATCGCTCGTCTCGATTCCAGGTTCCAACCAGCCGCGACCGTGCGGGAGCGGTCTTCGTCGGTGTTCGGGCGCTCAGTTCAAGTCGCCCAGCTTGCCCACGGCATCGTCCACCAGGGCGCGGTGGTCGTCCGGGTTGATCTCACGCTCGAGGATCTTGCCTGCGACCTGCGTCGCCAAGCCGGCCATCTGGCCGTAGATCTCCGCCAGGGCGGCCCGCTTGGCGCCCTCGATGTCCTGCATGGCCCGCTGCTTGAGGTCGGTGACCTCGCGTTCGGACTTGGCCCGCAGTTCCTCGGCGAGGCGGCGCTGCTCCTGCTTGGTGCGCTCGATCATCTGGGCCGCTTCCGCCCGGGCTTCCGCGAGGTTCTTCTGGTACTGCTCCAAGGCGTCGTTCGCCTGCTGGCGCGCCTGCTCGGCGGAGCGGATCTCGTTCTTGATCTTCTCCTCACGCTCGGTGAGGCCGCCCAGGATGCGGGGCCAGACCTTGACGGCGAGGACGGCGAAGACCGCCCCGAAGACGATCCAGGCCGCCACCATGGGCATGATGCCTTCCAGCGGACCCGCGGGGAAACCGCCGGTCGTGGGGGCGTGGCCGCCGGCGGCATCGCCGGCCCCGTGGGTCTCGTCAGCCGCGAAGGCCAGGGCGCTCAGGATCAGGGGAGAAGCGTAGGCGGAGTAAGCGAGCAGGCGTCGCATGGGCAAAGGCTCCGTGGGAAGCGTGGGTTCCGTTCCAAGCCGCCCGCCCGCCTTTCGGCGAGAGGACGGGTGTGTGTCGGTCGGTGTGTATGCCCGATCGTCAGAGGACGACGATCAGCAGTGTGACCACGACGGCAAAGAGCGTGGCGCCTTCGATGAGGGCCGCCGAGATGATCATGTTGGTGCCGATGGGGCCGGCGACTTCCGGCTGACGGGCCATGGCTTCGACGGCCTTGCCACCGATGTTGCCGATGCCGCGACCACCGCCCATGAGGGCCAGGCCGGCGCCCAGACCGGCGCCGAGCGCCTTGCCGGCGGCGTCGGTGATGCCGACGGCGTCGGGCGTCTCTGCCGCGGCCATCTCGATCTGCTGCTCGGGGGTCATGTCCTGCGCCTGGGCGCAGTCCGCGAAGTAGAAGAAGGCGAGAATACTCACCAGAACAAGTGCGATGTTGCGTCTCATGTGGATCGTTCCTTGTTGCGTGTGATACGGTGGGATCGTATCCGAATGCCCAGTACCTCAAGGGAAGTGCCGGTCGTCCCACTCGCCGGCTAGGGCGTCCAATTGCGAAGTGTCAATGCGCCGCGGCGGCGTGCTCCTCGTGGTGTTCCCCGTGGTGCGCCAACTGTCCGATGAAGATGGCGGTCAGGAACATGAAGATGAACGCCTGCAGGAAGGCGACGAACAGTTCCAGAAAGTAGATGGCAAAGGCGAGCAGCATGGAGGGGATGGAAAGCACCGTCCCGCCCAAGGCGCCCAGCCCGCCGTACGACATCCCCACGAACATGCCGATGAGCGTCGCCATCAGGATGTGGCCGGCGTTCATGTTGGCGAAGAGTCGCACCATCAGCGCGAAGGGCTTGACGAAGGTGCCCAGGATCTCGACCGGCACCATGATGGGGGCAATGAAGAGTGGGGCCCCACCCGTCAGATGCTTCAGGTAGCCGCCTACGCCCAACTCCCGCATGCCGGCGATGTTGATCACGAAGAAGGCCACGATGGCCAGGGCCCCGGTGACCCAGATGTTCGCCGTCGCCGTCCCCGCTACGACCGGCGGCAGGTGCAGGCCCGTGGTGCTGCCGACCAGGTGGAACAGGTCCAGGATCGGGACCAGGCCCAGCAGGTTGTTGATCAGGATGAAGAAGAACAGCGTCCACAGGAAGGGCATGAAGCGGTCCGTGCGCTCGTTCAGGATCGGCCGAACCACCACGTTACGCAGATAGAGGCAGATCACCTCGATCATGTGGGCGAAGGCGCCCCGGGTCACGTAGCGGTCCGTGCCCTGCGACTCGGGGCCCGTCTCGATCTTGCCGGCGACGTACATGACGAGGAGCAGCGTCAGGATGCCGGAGAGCACCAGCATGCCCATGTGCCCCGTCCAGACGGCGAGGCCGTTCTCCAGCACGTAGACAAGGTTGTCCTTGACGTGGTCGAGCGGGTTGCTGGCGGCCAGGAACGGTCCTGTCTGCCCGATGCCTGTGGAAATCATGAAGGTTCCTCAGTGTCGGTCGTCTGGGCCGATTCCGTTTCGGCCTTCCATGTCCGATTGAGCGCTGCGGTGAAGACGGTCGTCTCCACGATCAGGACAGCAATGTAACCACCCAGGAGCGCCAGTGCATAGGTGACCGCATCCGGTTTGAGCAAGATGTAGCCAAGTACGCCGAACAGGAGTGTCGCCGCGGATCGGATTCCGGACGCCGCTAACCACTTGCCAGGCCAGACGATGACGGTTTGGCTTCCTTGCAGGGCGACGAAGGCCAGGCTGAGCGCCGCCGCCACGAGCACGATCGGCACGCCGACCCACGCCGCCCAGGCGGCATCCGGTCGCAGAGCGCTCGCGCAGAGCCAGGCGAGGCCGCCCGCCAGCACCGCGGCGATGACCGTGCCGATGCTGAGCGCCCGAATCGGGGCGCGAAAGGACGGTGACTTCGGGGGCGTGGATTGGTTCGTCATGCGCTCGTCTCACCATCGGCTCATTGCCTGGCTCCCGGCGAGCCGCGGTGTCCTTACCCGCGGATCTCCCAAGGTCCTCCGCTCGCGTGGACGCGGCGGCTCGCTCACCTCTGCGATCCCAAGCCTCAACCAGTCTACTCGTCATCCTCCGCTTCGACCTTGTGCGGCGGGTGCGCACGCTGCCAGCGAGCCTGGCTGGCCCGGTTCTCGCGGACGGCTGCCTTGATGAAGTTGTACGTCCCCCCGATGATGCCCAGGACGGCGAAGCTGACCAGCAGCCACGGCTTGGTGCCGCAGAGCCAGTCCAGCAGCCAGCCGATCAGCGTCATGCCCACGACCGAGGCGGTGAGTTCGATCCCCATGCCCGACAGGCGATAGAGCTGCGAGGACTCCTCGTTCTCCGAGTCGTCTTGCTTCTTGGTGAATCGGGTCAGCAGCGGCATGGGGGTCTCGCAGGGCGGCAACGCCAGCGCAGCATACGCGACCAGGCTTCTCACCGTTCGAACCGCAACCGAAGAGATCAGATTCAGGCATCGCCAGAATCAGGGGTGTGTCCAACCTGGTCGAGACATTGCCGCGAGTGCACATTTGCCTGCTGGGCGGCTAGCATTGCCGTAGTCACCCAGACGAGCGATACCCGACCGAGGAGGCCGCAATGCCGTACTACACCCAACTTGGCAAGCTCCCTAAGAAGCGCCACGTACAGTTCCGGCGGCCTGATGGGGCGCTCTATTCCGAAGAGGTGTTCGGCACCGAGGGCTTCGTCGGCCCGACCGCCACCATGTACCACATCCATCCGCCGACGCAGGTGACCGGCTGGAAGACCCTCTACTCCACCAAGGCGGAGTACGTCGAAGTCGACACCATGCGGATGCGGCACCTCAAGACCGCTCCCATGCAGCCCAAGGGCGACCCCGTCACCGGCCGGGTGGTGCTCTTCGGCAACGCCGACTGCGAGATGTCCCTCTGCGTCCCCGCCGACCCCATGGAGTACCACTACAAGAACGGCCAGGGCGATGAGTGCCTCTTTATCCACCACGGCTCGGGCACTTGCTACACGACGTTCGGCACGCTGCCCTTCGGCCCCAAGGACTACCTCGTCATTCCCAAGGGCACGATCTATCGGATGGTCTTCGATGAGAAGGCGACGGCGGATGAGCCGGATCCACGCTTCCTGGTGATCGAGACCTGCAACCACTCGCACATCCTGCCGCCGCCGGGCTACTTGTCGAAGAAGACCTCGCAGTTCCTGGAGCACGCACCGTATTGCGAGCGGGACTTGCGGATTCCGGAGCTGCCCCTGACCTACGACGAGCGGGGCGAATTCGAGGTGCGCATCAAGGCCCGCGACTGCGTGCACAGCTACATCTACGACTACCACCCGCTGGATGTGGTCGGCTGGGACGGCTGCTACTACCCGTACTGCTTCAACGTCGACGATTTTGCCCCGATCACCGGGCAACTGCACATGCCGCCGCCCATCCACCAGACCTTCGAGGCGCACAACTTCGTCATCTGCTCCTTCTGTCCGCGGGCGCTCGATTTCCACCCGGAAGCAATCCCCGTGCCCTACAACCACTCGAACCTCGACTCGGACGAGGTGCTGTACTACGTCGAGGGGAACTACAAGGCGCGCAAGGGGATCGAGGTCGGCTCCATGACGCTGCACCCGCAGGGCATCCCGCACGGCCCGCATCCCGGCACGGTTGAGCTGAGCCTGGGCGCCAAGTACACCAACGAGCTGGCGGTCATGTGCGACACCTTCCGGCCGCTCTTCCCGACGAAGGCGGCCCTGGGCCTGGACGACCTGGAATACCCCGAGAGCTGGAAGGGCGAGCACTTCCCCCAGAGCAAGGCAGCGGAAGCGGCGGCGGAGCCCACGCAGCCCTCGCCCACGACCTGAGCCGCCCCGGGGCCGGATGGCCCCTGAGCAGGGTGGTCACATTGCCCAAGATCGATGGGTTCGGCCCGATGCCGGCGGATTTGGGCTGCAAGTGCAGGGATGAGCGAGGGAAAGCGCTGCTGTCGGCAGGCCGGGTCGCCACGCTCGCTTGACGCTGCCCGGGTGGGGGTCGATACTGCCGTTTCGGCCGATTTGCCGACGCCAGGCGGGGGTTTTCCTGTCGTCCCCACCCCTGAAGCTCACCGGTCCCGCACCGGGCTGAAGAGGATCCGCTTCCATGAGCACTCGTTTCGAACCCGCACGGCTTCCCTTTCGTTCCTTGACCTGCGCCGCTCTTGTCGCCGGGGCCGCCCTGCTCGGTGGCTGCGACGGCGGCGGTGACGTCCCGGGCTTCGCCGTCGGCCCCGACCTCCGCTCCAACCAACTGCTCATGCCCTACAAGGCGGCTTCCGAGCTCGGCTATCGCGTCGACTGGGAGACCATCGCCATCGTCTCGGACGGCTTCCGCATGGAAGAACTCGATGTCTTCGACGACATCGTCGTCACCCGCGAGGGCGGCACCGTCCTCACCGTGCTTGACGCCCGCGACGGCCAGCTTCGCTGGACCCACGTCCTGGGCAACCCCCTGCAGACCTTTGTGGGCAGCGTGCGGGTCGATGACCGCCTGCTCGTTTCCTCCAGCACCGAGCTGTTGCACTATGAGGTCGAGACCGGCCAGCTCGTGGAGAAGCAGCGGCTCAAGACGGTCGTCAACACCCGGCCCGCCGTCATCGGCGACCTGGCCGTCTTCGGCTGCGCCAACGGCCACCTGCTGGCCCACAACTGGCAGGACGGCTACATGCAGTGGGCCTACGACGTGTTCGGCGCGATCGACACGCCGCCCGTCCTCGTCGGCGACGACATTTGCGTGATCAACGAGGACGGCACCGCCATGGTGGTCACCCCCCGCGGGGAGTCGATCGGCCGTCGTCGCCTCTACGGGCCGCTCGCCAACCAGCCCGTGGCCACCAACGACCTGGTCTTCATGGCCAGTAAGGATCAGTCCATCTGGGCTCTGACCCGGCGTGACCTCTTGGCCCACTGGCGCTACCGCACCGACTCGCCCCTCAGAGAGCAGCCCGTCCTCATCGGCGAGGTGCTTTACCAGGATGTCCCCAGCGAGGGCCTCGTCGCCATCAACATCGGCGACGGCTCCGTCCGCTGGACCTGCAAGGAAGCCCACGGCCGAATCGTCAACCAGAACAACAACCGCCTGCTCGCCTGGAAGCCCAACTCGATGTACGAGATCGATCTCGCCACCGGCCGGCTTATCCGCGAGCACCAACTGCCCCGCCTGCTCGACGTCAAGGCCAGCAGTGTGATCGACGGCGATCTCTTCTTCATCAACCGCAACGGTCGAGTGGCCAAGCTCGTTCCCCTCCGCTGAGCCGTTCCCCCGAGGTGCCGACACGTGCCCGATCTCGTTCCCATCAAACGCGCTCTCCTCTCCGTCAGCGACAAGACTGATCTCGTGCCCTTCGCCCAGGCGCTCGTCGGTCAGGGGGTGGAGATCGTCTCGACCGGCGGTACACGTCGCGCTTTGGAAGAAGCCGGCATCAAGGTGCTCGGCATCCAGGACATCACCGGCTTTCCCGAGATCATGGACGGCCGGGTCAAGACGCTGCATCCCGGGGTGCATGCGGGTCTGCTGGCCCGTCGCCAGTTGTCGCACCACACCGACGCTCTCAGCGAACACGACATCACCCCCATCGATCTGGTCTGCGTCAACCTCTATCCCTTCGAGCGCACCATCCGGGCCGAGGGCGTCACCAAGGAAGAGGCGATCGAGCAGATCGACATCGGCGGCCCCTCCATGATCCGCAGCGCCGCCAAGAACCACGAGTGGATCACCGTCGTCACCCGGCCCAAGCAGTACGACCGCGTGGTGACGGAGCTGCGCGAACACGACGGCTCGACCTCGTTTGAGCTGCGTTCCGCCTTCGCCGCCGCCGCCTTCAGTCGCACCGCTGAGTACGACGCCGCCATCAGCGCCTACATGAACCGGGCCCAGCCCGCCGCCTTCCCCGACACGCTGCGCCTGACCTACTCCAAGGTCGGCGACCTGCGCTACGGGGAGAACCCGCACCTCGACGCCGCCCTCTATCGCGACCCTGCCTCCGTGGGCGCCACGATCGTCAACGGCGATCAGTTGCACGGCAAGGCCCTGAGCTACAACAACATCAACGACGCCGCCGCCGCCCTGGAACTGGTGCACGAGCTCGAGAAGATTCACCCCGAGCGCATTGCGGCCTGCGTCGTCAAGCACACGAATCCCTGCGGGGCCGCCGTTGCCGACACCGCCTTGAACGCCTTCGACAACGCTCTGGCGGGCGATCCGCTGGCGGCCTATGGCGGCATCCTCGCCCTCTCCCATCCGCTCGACGAAGCCGCCGCCAAGAGCGTCGCCAGCAAGCAGAACTTCTTCGAGGTCGTGGTGGCTCCCAGCTTCGAGCCCGCCGTCGTCGAGATCCTGAGATGCCGCTGGGCCAACGTGCGTTTGCTGGCGGTCGGCTCCAAGGCGCCCTCCTCGCATCGCAAGCTGGACTACCGCTCCGTGCCCGGCGGCATGCTGGTGCAGGATCGAGATCTGCGCAGCGTCCACCCCGAGCAGTGGAAGCACGCCGCCGGCCCCGCCCCGTCGGCCGGGCAGCTCGCCGACGCCTACACCCTCTGGACCATCTGCAAGCATCTGAAGTCGAACGCCGTCGCCATCGGCCGCGATCACCAACTCTGGGGCGCCGGGGCCGGGCAGATGGATCGCTTGGCCAGTTCCCGGATCGCCATCGACAAGGCGAGCGCCCGCATGCGCGAAAGCGGTGGGGCCTACGGCCCGATCGCCGCCTCCGACGCCTTCTTCCCCTTCCCCGATGGTCCGGAAGCGCTCATCGATGCGGGTGTGACGCTGATCGTCCAGCCGGGCGGCTCCAAGCGCGACCAGGCGACCATCGACCTCTGCGAAGAGCGCGGCGTCACCTGCATGCTCACGGCGACGCGGCACTTCAAGCACTAAGAGCAATCCCGGTGAGATTCCGGGCGTGTTGCTGTTGCTCTGGCGAGCCGCCGCGTCCACGCGAGCGGTTCTTCTGCGCAACGTTCAACCGCAGTCCCAGACACACCGCGGGCGTGGACGCCGCGGCTCGCGCTCGACGACGAACGCCCCCGGTTCTCTACGGGCAGATCGTCTCGTACTCCGCGAGCAGGATGGAGAGGTCGGTCTGGTCGATAACGCCGTCGCTATTGACATCAGCGCGCGGATCGTGCAGGGGGTTGCCGGGATCGAGTTCGTAGGTGGAGAGCAGCACGCCGAGGTCACGCTGGCCGACGATGCCGTCGCCGTTGATGTCGGCGATGCACTCACAGGGATCAGCGATGTCGTTGCCGTTCACATCCGGGCCTGTGGCGAAGACGTAGGCACAGCCCGAATACGGTGCGTGGATCTCCGCGTCGGGAAACCGAAAACGGGACAGGTACGTTTTTTCACTCGCCACCGGTGCAGGACTCCTCGCGGCGATCGACAAGGAACTGCCCCGCCGCGCCCCTGGGCGCAGCACAACGCCGCCACGCTCGTAAGGTGTCTGGAGCTTCGCATTCTGTTGTCTCCCGAAGGGGAAACGTCAGGTTGAGGATCCGACGACCCGAACGAGCATCACCACTCGAACGCCCGTTGCACACCAGGAGCCGCATCGGACGGCCCAGTCCGCAAGATCAGCGCAATCCACCCAAACAGATCAAGATCGCCATCTCTTTCCTGGCCCGCGTGATCGGTGTCGGCAGCAGCGGATCGTCCGCATAAGCCACGCTGCCCATACCTCATTCCGGTTATGCGCTCTGGGATTACTGCGACCGGCCGACTGTGGGGAGTCTGCGGTGCAATCCGACTTCCAGCTTGACGATACCGGGAACTGAGTTTCTACCTGCGCTTGCGCGCCAGGGTCCGTTCCCATGTCGAATTATCAAGGCTTGACGGTCCGACATCACGATCGCCACGAACTCGACCTCAAGGCCGAGCTGGTCATCGATCCGGAGCATGTCGAGCAGGTGTGCTTCACCAGCAGCCACGCCGCCGTGGTCAACGCCACGACTATTCAGGTGCGAGTGCGCGATGTGAGTCGCGGCGGCATCGGTGTGGAGTCGCCGATCTACCTGCCGCGCATGGTCAAGGCCACGGTCCGCCTCCTACTGGACGGGACCTCTCAGCCGGAGGGGCCGCTCCAGCGCACCATTCGCGTTCGCCGCTGTTCCATGGTCAACGAGAGCCCGGCCTACCTGCTGGGCACGCAGTTCATCGCCCAGGATGGGGAGACGGAGGCCGATCTGGAACGCCTGCTCACCCTGGCGCACGGCCCGCATCGGACCGAGGAGGAAGCCGCCTAATGGACGTTGGCGACTTCATTCAGCAAGCCCTCGTCGAGGCCGGTTACCTGGACGCCGACCGCCTGGCGCAGATCAAGGCCCAGGCGGTGGAGGAGGGCTCCTCCCCCATGCAGGCGGCGGTGGCCTTGGGCTTCGTGACCGCCTCGCAGTTGGCCATCGTCAAGGCCGGCGTACACGAGGTGCCCTACGTCAACCTCGCCAACTACGAAGTCAACTTCGCCAACGCCAATCTCGTGCCCAAGTCGATCGCGGATCGCTTCCTGCTCTTCCCGCTCTTCCACTTGGACGGCGTGCTCATCGTGGGCATGGACGATCCGCTGGATTTGACGGCCCAGGACCAGGTGCGCCAGCACGCCCGCTGCGAGGTCGAACCCGTCCTCTGCGATCCGGAGCAGCTCAAGGCTTTGATCAACCGGGCCTACCGCCTCAGCGTCGGCGCTGCCGGCGAGGCCACGCGCGCCGAGGAACGCCCGGTGGACGCGGAGGAAGAGTCCCAGCCGGTCATTGCTGCGGTGAACCAGCTCATCGCCGACGCCATCGATCTCGGCGCTTCCGACGTGCATCTCAATCCGGATGAGCACGAGCTGCACCTGCGTTTCCGTGTCGACGGCACGCTGCAAGTGCGGCAGGGACCCTCCATGGCCATGCACGCGGCCTTGGTACAGCGCCTGAAGGTCATGGCCCGCCTGGACCTGACCCAGTCGCGCCGGCCCCAGGACGGCAAGCTGTGCTTCCAGCACAACCGCACCGACTACGACCTGCGCCTGAGCACCATCCCCACGGTGCACGGCGAGAACGTGGTGATGCGTATCCTGCGGCCGCACGCCGCCATCACCAGCTTCAAGGAGCTGGGGCTGTCGCAACTGCAGACCGAGGAGATCGAGGACTGGATTCGCCAGCCGCACGGCATGCTGCTGGTGACCGGCCCGACGGGCAGCGGCAAGACCACGACGCTGTACACCGCCCTGCACCTTCTCAACGAACCGACGCGCAACATCATGACCGTGGAGGATCCCGTGGAGATTCGCCTGCCCCTGGTGCGACAAGTGCAGGTGAACCACGAGATCAACATGACCTTTTCCTCGGCCCTGCGCTCGATTCTGCGCCAGGACCCGGACGTGGTGCTCGTGGGTGAGATTCGCGACAACGAGACGGCGAGCACCGCCATGCAGGCGTCGCTGACCGGCCACCTGGTGCTCTCGACGCTGCACACCAACGACGCTCCCGGGGCCGTGACCCGCATGCAGGACCTGGGTGTGCCCGCCTACCTGGTGAACGCTTCGCTCGTCGGCGTCATCGCCCAGCGCCTGGTGCGTCGTGTGTGCCCGCACTGTGCTGAGACCGCCCCGCCGGACGAACTCATGCGCAAGCGTTTCCAGCTTCCGGATCAAGACGGCGGTTTCGTGCAGGCCCGCGGCTGCGCCCGTTGCCTGCAGACCGGTTACCGCGGTCGGCTCGGCTTGTACGAGCAACTCAGCGTCACCCCCGCCATCAAGGCGGTCATCGAATCGGAGCAGGGCACCGAAGCCCTGCGCCAGGCGGCCCTGCGCCTGGGTATGCGTCCCATGTGGCGTGACGGCGTGGACAAGTCCGGCCTCGGGCTCACCACCCTGGAGGAAGTCGCCAAGGTCGCCTTCGTGGAACACCGAGAGGAAGCCGAGGTCGCCCCGTCCGCAGCGCCCCTCCTGAAGAAATCAGCATGAGCCAGCTCACCTTCGAATACCGTGCCCTCGATCGTTTCGGCGCCAACAGCCGCGGCTACACCAGCGCTGTCTCGCAGGACGAGGCCTTCCGCAAGCTGACCGCCGCCGGCCTGACGCCGTTGAAGCTTCGCCGCGCCAAGGGCAAGAGGCGCGGCCGGCGCGGCAAGCGTATTCGCGCCCGTGACGTCTCCCAGTTCACTTACCAGTTGTCGGTATTGATCGAGGCGCGCATCCCCATCGCGGACGGGCTCAACAGCATCGCCGAGCAGGAGCCGAACCGGGCCCTGGCGGGAGTGATCGACGACATCTCCCGGCGCATCGTCGCCGGCGACACCATCACCGACGCCCTGCGGGCCCACGCCAAGGTCTTTGGCGACGTCTACATCGAAACGTTGCGGGCTGCGGAGAAGAGCGGCAACCTCGTCGCCATCCTGGGCCATCTCTCCCAGATGATGGAAGAGCAGGCGGAGACCAATCAGCTCGTGAAGGGCGCGCTGATGTATCCCCTCATCGTGACCTGCTCGCTGTCGGCGGCGGTGACCTTCCTCATGTTGTTCGTCGTGCCCCGCTTCGCCGAGATGTTCAACGATCGCGGCGTGGAATTACCGCTGCCCACATTGATGCTCATCGGGCTCAGCGACTTCATGCGCTCCTACTGGTGGTTGCTGCTCGCCAGCGTTGTCGGCGGGGTCGTTCTGCTCAAGAAGACCTGGGCCAGACCAAAGGGGCGGGCGGCGCTCGATCGCTTCCTGCACCGCATCCCCTACCTGCGCCGGATTCTCATCGGCCTCGGCGTCAGCCGCTTCTCCCATGTGTTCGGCTTGAGCCTGAGCTCGGGATTGACGCTGATCGACTGCCTGGAGCTCTCCGGTCGAGTCTCCGGACGTCCGCTCCTGAGGCTGGACACGGAGAAGATGATCGACCAGGTCAACAGCGGCGGGCGTCTCGCCGATGTGCTCATGGCCTGCACTTACCTGCCCGGCTTTGCCAAGCGGATGATCACCGCCGGCGAGGAGTCGGCCGAGCTTCCCAAGATGTGCAAGATCGTGGTGCGGCACTACCAACGCGAAGTGGCGCACCTGAGCAAGAACCTGGGCACGGTCATGGAGCCGTTCCTGGTCTTCGGCATGGCGCTGCTGGTCTTGGGAGTGGCCCTCGCAATCTTCCTGCCCATGTGGAACATGGCGGCTTTGGTGGAATAGAGGCACGGAGTGCCGGCAATGTGACCTTTAACGTGCTGCCTGTAACAGGCTTGTAAGGAGAATTGGAATGACCTTCAGAACCCGTCAGCGTGCTCGTAGCGCCTTCACGCTCATCGAGCTCATCGCCGTGATCGTCGTCCTGGCGATCCTCTCCGGCGTGGCCCTGCCGCGCTACTTTGATTACGCCGACAAGGCCAAGGAAGCCGCTCTGCACGGTAGCCTCGGTGGTGTGCGGGCCGGCGTCGCCAACTTCTACGCCGACCAGGCCATCGACGGCAACGCCCAGTACCCGACGGCGACGCAGTTGGGCACCCAGGGCACCGTCATGCAGGAAGACCTGCCTGACAATCCCTTCAACGGCCTGAACACCATCAAGACAGTGACCTCGCTCACCGACGCCCAGAATCGCGTCGCCGACGGCACGACCGGCTGGTGCTACTACGTCAACAACGCCAGCGATCCGCCCGTCTACTACTTCTGGGCCAACAGTGACGACACCACCGCCAGCGGCGCCACCGCCAACGACGAGTGAGTCAGCCTGCCATGACGGGTTCAGCACGAGTTACGAAGAGAGAACCGCGGTCGGCCCGCCGGGTCGACCGTGGCTTCTCACTGATCGAGCTCATCGCTGTCTTGATCATTACGGCGGTGCTCAGCGTGGCGGCGGGACCGATTCTCTCCTCCGTGGACGACAATCGTCAGGCGCTGGCGGCGAACGCCCTTCGCCGCGACCTCGCCTACGCCCGCCAAGTCGCCATCGCCACCGGGACGCGTGCCTGGGTTGTCTTCGATGCCGTCGGCCAGACCTACGAGCTGTACCAGGAAGACCCTGATAACCCCGGTCGCGCCAACCGTGCTCTCATGCGCGATCCCGCCATCGGCGAAGACTTCCAAGTCGCCATGGATTCCGGCGCGCAACTCGCCTCCGTCAGCATCGAGGGCGACGGGGCCGAGATCGGCTTTACCTACTTGGGCCAACCCCTGCTCCAAGACGAGACCGACATGACGCAGAACGCCCAGATCACTCTTACCGGCAGCAGGACCATCGTCGTGACTGGAGTCACGGGGCATGTCTATCAGCAGTAGCCCACAACTCGCTCGCCTCCCCGGCACGGGCGCTCCCGCCCGCCAGGCCTTCGCCTTCACGCTCATCGAGACGATCGCCATGATCGTGGTGCTGGCAGTCGCCCTGCCGCCCACGCTCTTTGCCATTCGCGAGGCGGCCCTGGATCGGGCCGGGCCCGTCATGGCCTCCCGAGCCCGCTGGCTGGCGACGGCGAAGCTGGAGGATGTCATCGCCGACCGCCACAGTGCCGGCCGCGGCTACGACTACCTGCTCAGCGCCAACTATCCCAGCGAATCCTCCCTGACCGGCTACAGCGATTTCGCCCGGACCGTCACCCTCCGCGAAACCGAAGCGGATCTGGTCACGCCCGGCGAGGGCTGCATGATCGTCACGGTCACCGTCACCTGGTCGGACCCGCGCGGCGGCCCGCGCTCGTTGGCGATCGCCACGGTGCTCACGGAGTACGGCACATGAACCGGGCCCGCTCCCAGGCCTTCACCTTGATCGAGATGATCAGCGTCATCGTGGTGCTGACCGTCCTGGGGTCGCTGGGCGCCTCGATCCTGGGCCAGATGGCTCGAACCTACCGCGACCAGGCCTTGGTCGCGGAACTGCACACGGAAGCCTCGGCGGCCCTCGATCGGATCGTGCGCGAGGTGCGCAGCATCCCGGTTGACGCCGACGCCGGCCAGGTCGCCGCCGACATTCGCCTGGGGAGCACGACGCAGCTCCAGTGGGGCGATTCCATGCACCTGCGACTGACCGGCTCCACCTTGGAGTGGAGCGAGGACCTGACCAACTACCACGCCCTGCTCACCCAGGTCAGCGGCCTGGAACTGCAGTTCTACGACGAGGACGACGTCGCCCTGCTCAGCGGGCCCGGCGACTCCCTGCTGGAAGGGGAGGCGGACACCCTGAGCGCCCGCCGCGTCGCCATCAGCTTGACCGTGGCTCGCGAGGGTACCAGCGAGACCTTGTCCACCAAGGTCTTTCTCCGCGCCACCATGTCGGGAGCCGGATGATGACACTCCAACCTCGCCCACAGATGAACCGACGGGCCACGGCGATGCTGATCGTCGTGGTGCTGCTGGTGGTGGGGGCGGCCCTGGTGGCGTCGGTGGCAGTGGGGGGGGGGCTCGCGAACAGCACTTGAGCGTCGAACGTCTTTCCACCCTGCGCGCCTTCTACGCGGCGGAAGCAGGCATGAACCTGGCGATTCGAGAGGTCACTCTGAACCAGGATGAGGACGGTGACGGCGCCATCGGCTCCATCTCCGATGACGAAGACGACGCCAACAACCCCAGGCTGGGGACAGCCGTCCTGCAGGTGCAACGCACCGATGAGGCAGGGATCATCACCCTGCTCAGCCAAGGCAACGCGGCCCGGGCTCATCGCCAGATCAGCCTCAACGTCAGCGGCTCGGGCGGTGAGTCCGGTCTGCGCGGCCGCTACTTCGATCTGGGCTTCTTCCCCAGCCGCCTCAGCCAGATTGATTGGGAGGGTGCGGAAGATCATCAGAACGTCGTGGCGCTGATCAACTGGCCTGGCGCGCGCGATTGGGGCAATCCACTCTGGTCGGGCGGACCCTATTTCAACTATGGCGCTGAGTTCACCGGGCAACTGACCATCGAGACCGCCGGTTCCTGGAGGCTCTCGACAGAGAGTGACGACGGCTCCAGGCTCTGGATCGACGATGAGCTGGTGGTTGACAACGACGGCCTGCACGGCATGCGGCGCCGCAGCGGCACCGTCTCACTCGACGCCGGCACACACACCCTCACGGTTCAGTTCTTCGAGCGAGCTGGCAATCACGGTCTGATTGTCTCCTGGCAGGGGCCGGGAGTGCCCTCACGCACGGTCATACCCGCCGACGCCTACTCGCACTGATCTCTCTCCGCAGCAGCAAGCACGAGGATTCAGCCATGTGGCGTTCACCCAGACACGTTCCTCTCCTTCATGTGCTCCTGGCCCTGGCTCTTCTGGCATTTGTGGCGGCGCCGGCTCTGACCGCTCCGGGTCGCGGACACGGCCATGGACGGCAGGGGAGCCCCGGCGGCGCTGGTGACCGAGGCGACAGCGTGCCGGCCTCCTTCATTCCCCTGCAGGTCGACGACAAGGCCGAGTTCAACTGCCGAGGCGCCGTCGTCGACTCGTATCAATCCAGCGTCGACCCCGACGCCGACCGGCCGGCCTCCCAGGTCGTGCTGGGTCTGAACTCCACCAAGAGCGATCACCTGAGGCTGAAGGACCGGGTGATCTTTAATGGCGACGCCTTTGTCGGTGTCGGAGGCGACCCGGCAGAAGTCATCAAGCTCTACCGAGGGGCGAAGATCACCGGTCAGACCGCCGCCCTCAGCACCCCGCTCCGCTTCGACGCCACCGAGCTGCCCCAGGGCTCGCCCTTCTCTGACCGCGCTGAGGGTGACCTCCTGCTCCGTTACCGCGCCAACCAGACGATCAACTCCGATCGACACTTCCGCAAGGTCGAGATCTGCGAGGGCTCGACGCTGACGGTCCACGGCAACGTCACCCTGTATGTTGATCGCGAGTTCAAGGTCAAACGCCGCGCCGCCGTCGTTCTCACCTCCGGCTCGACGCTCAGGGTCTACGCCGGCAGAGAAGTCAAGATCGAGGGGGATCTCAACGACGGCGGCCTCCCCAGCAACGTGCATCTCTACAGCTTCACCAACGGGCAGAGGATCAAGACCGAGCGCGAGGGCAAACTGCGCGCGGTCCTGCATAGTCCCAAGGGCAAGGTGGAACTGATGAGCCGCCATCCCTTCTTCGGCTTGATCCGGGCCAAGGAACTCAAGGCGGAGAGTCGCATCCATGTCGACCTCGACGCCTCCTTCACGCCGGTGCAGGGCGACGCGAGCATCTTTCGCGAGGTGGGAGGGTCGCTCGGAATCGCGGTGGTCACCACCGACCAGATCGACAATGCCTCCGGCTGGCATTGGGCGGACCTGAACAACGATGGCTATCTCGACGCCGTCGCCAGCGGCACCTCGGCGCGGCGCTTCCTCAACAACGCCGGCGCTTCCTTCTCCGTCGCCTCCCTGGGGCGGGCCCGGCGTCAAGGCGCCTTGGCCGACTTCGATCACGACGGCGATGTGGATTTCTGGATCGCCGTCACCAACGGCTACAACGACGAGGCCTGGTACCAGAATCAAGGCGACGGGACCCTGACCCGAATCGACGACGCCGGCTTCTACCCACCCAGCAACAACGAAGGCGTCGCCACTGCCGACGTCGATGGCGACGGCTGGTGCGACGTCGTCATGTTCAGCGCCAATGGCAACTACATCGGGCACCACGAATCCGCCGACCCGCTGGCCTTCTCGCCCAGCAAGAGCGAGTCGTACGGCTTGCACGCCAGCAACACCTACGGCAACGGCGAGTTCTGCAGCTCCGCTGACGTCAACGCCGACGGCTACCTCGACTTCTTCTACCACTACGCCAACGGTCGCTTCTTCCTCTCCAACGGGGATGGCGCCTACACCTGGAACAACCGCGGCATCACCGCCGTCTGCGGCAATAACGACAAGTCCGGCTCCTGTTGGGGAGACTACGACAGCGACGGTGACATGGATCTGTTCATCAGCCGCCTCGACGCGGGCCAACAGGGCTACCTCTGGCAGAACGTCGCCGGCAACTTCGCACTCGCCAACGCCTCGGCCGGCGTCACTGATAACTCCATTCAACGGGGCTGCGATTGGGGTGACTGCGACAATGACGGCGATCTCGATCTGCTCATCGCTACCAGCGGCAACGGCCTGAAGCTGTATCTCAACAACGGCGACGGCACCTTCACCCTGGACTCCGCCCCTCCCCGCGCCACGGGCGACTGTCAGGACGCCTGCTTTGTTGACTTTGACAACGATGGCGACCTCGACATTGCCGTCACCCGCTCCGCCGACACCGCACTGCTCTTCGAGAACAGCACGGATGGGAACGACTACCTGAAGGTCCGCGTCGTCGGGGCCGGCGAACGGGCCACCAATCAAGCCGGCATCGGCGTCCGCATTGAGCTGCGCACTGCCGACGGGGCCACCTTGCTCGGCCAACGGCACGTTGGCGTCGCCCGCGGTTTCGCCGGCTCGGCGCCCCTCTGGGCACACTTCGGCGGCGTCGACCCCACCGAGTCGTATCTGGTGCGGGTTCACTTCCTCTCCGGCGTCATCGCCTCCACCGTGGTCCCGGCGGAGGTCTCCAGCACCATCGGCGGCACTGTGGTGCCCCAGATGATCACCTTCACCGAGCCGGCGCCTCCGCCGCTTGGCTCCCAGGTCACCGATTGGACGGAGGTCGACGACCGGTAATCAGGCCCGAGACGGGCTCAGAGGATTTCCTGACGCCCCAGGAACCGCACGCAAGTGCCGCCACATCTGGGCCGATATTCCTTCCGGGAACTGAGGTCTGCCCATGAAGCAACGAACAGTCGTACTGATTCTCGAATCGGATCGCGTCGAGCTTGTGACGCTACGGGGACGCTCCCTGCAGGACGTCCACACCCTCGCCACGGAGTTTGACCTCAGCGAAGAGAGCTTTCGCAACGCCATCCGCAAGCTCAAGCCGGCCCTGGCCGAGACCTGCGAGCAGCTGGGCCTCGCCTCCAGCCCCTGCCGGGTGTACTACCGCAGCCCCTCCGCCGTCGTGCACCTGACCTCTTCGCCGACCAGCAATCAGCAGAGCGCCGTCCAGGCGGCTCGCCTGGCGCTGCACGAGGCCTTGGGCTTCTCGGAGGAGACGGCCTGCTGCGACGCCGCCTTCCTCTGCCGAGACGGCGCCGGAAAGAACTCACACACGCTCGCCGTGGGCGATCGCACCCACATCACCGCCGCTCTCGCCGAGCTGGTTCAGGGCGCCGGTCTCAAGTTCAAGGCCGCCGTTCCCATCGACGCTCTCCCCCAGATGGACCTGGTCCGCCGCGCCGCCGCAATCGACACGCCGAATCCAACCGTGCTGCTGCATCTGGGATTGCACAGCTCGGCGCTCGCCGTGGTCGAGGGGCGCAGTCTCACTTTGTTCCGGCCTCTGGCCTTCAGCGTCGAGCAGTTGCTCAGCGCCTTGGGCAAGCCCCTCAGCACGCCGGCCAGCGTCGAGGGCACCGCCGATCTCGCCGACACCATCGACCGGGCCACTGCCATCGAGTGGTTGACCCGCTTCGGCGTGCCGGACCGTGAGCAAATCATCGACGCTTCCCGCAACGTCACCGGCGCCAGCGTTCGGCCGGCCCTGCAGCCCATCCTGCAACGGCTGGTGACCGAGATTCGGCAGTCCATTCGCTTTGGCGTCGCCGAAGAGCGCCGGCAACAGACCCAGATCGAACTCGACGGTGCTGCCCGCGGGATTCGCGACCTTGCCGCCACGCTGCATCATGAACTGACCCTGGCGATCGATGTCCGTAAGGACGAGGCGCTCGAGGACCCGGACTACTTCGGGCAGGCCCGCCGGCTGTGTGCGGAAGACGCCGCGGCCCCGGTCCTGTCGCTGCTTCCCGAGGACTTCGCCGAGGCGGTCAAGCTGGGGCGTTTCAAGCGCCATCTCTGGTCGGGTGTGGCGGCGGCGGGATTGCTGCTGGCGCTCGATGCCGGCCTGCTCTTCCAGAAGATCGACAACGCCCGGCGCGCCTTGGATCCCTTAACGACGACCGTCAACGAACAGGCGCGCGCGGAGGATCGGCAGTCGCTGCTCTACGCCGCCACGCAAGCCTCCTTCAGCGTGGAGAACCGCGTCGCCGAGCACTTGGCCAAGCAGCCCGCCGTCAGCGCGCTCCTGCGCTCGCTCTCCCAGGTGACTCCCCCGCGGGTGCGGCTGCTCAACCTGGAAATGCGCGCCGCCGGCGACAGGCCCAGCGCCCTCATCGAAGGCTACGCGGACTCCGGTGGCCGAGGCGGCGGCGAGGTGATTCGTGGCTACATCGCCGACATCGAAGCCCTGCCCGGGGTGCGGGCCGTGGAACTCAGCAGCGTCCAGGAAGTCAATGCCGAGGGGAGTGAGGTGCAGCAGTTCCGCCTCTCCTTGCAGTTGCATTCGCCCGCCAGACCTCTGGGCTCGGGCCACTTGCAGCGGCTTCTCAGCGCGGCGGTGGAGGAGACGCCATGAGCAGCAGGCAAACCACGCGCGATCGCCTCACCCACTTCGTCATCGCCCTCAGCATCGTGGCGGGCAGCTATCTGCTCCTCGTTGAGCCGCAGAAGAGAGCCTTCGAGCAGTTGGAGGCGCAGGTGCAGGAGTTGCGGTTGCAGGCCGCGGCGGCGCCCGGCGAACAAGCCGATTCGAACCTCGAGAGTGCCGAGCGCCTGGAGCAGTTGCGCCGAGTCGCTCAGGAGATCCAGCAGGGCAACGAGCCGTACCTGGATGCGACCCGTCTGTACGAGGACATCACCGCTCTCGCGGATTCCCGTGGCCTGGAACTCGGCCCCTTCTCGCCCAAGCATCGGGAGGCGAGCCGGGAAGAACCCGCGGTCTTGTCGCTCCGTCTCACCGCCAGCGGCGCTTACCAAGGTCTGACGGAATTCATCTCCGCCATCGAGTTCCAGGCGGGGTTCAGTCGTATCGTCGAGCTCGGCGTGCGGCCCACCGGCGATAAGTCCGACCCGACCGTGCGGGCGACCATTCAAGTCGAGTTCCTTAAGTTCGAGGTGCCCGAGGCGCTGGTGTCGTTGGTGGAGAGACAAGATGCCGAGCATTAATATTAGTCCTGCGAAACTTAAGAGTATCGCCCCGGTGGTGTTGCCCATCGTGGCTCTCTATGTGCTCAAGATCACCGCCGCACCCACCCCGATATTCGCCGGGCAGCAGGTGGAGGAAATACCGGAAACGCCGGCCGTGCGCCTGGTGCAACCGACGCCGGAATCGCGACGCTGCGCCGAGTGGGCCAAGGAGTCGCAAGGTACGACCGTCGGCGCCTCACCCTTCTTCTATCCCGAGAGTGAAGAGGTCGTGGCCGATCCGGGCTCGCGCACCTTCGAGGAGGCGCCGGCCCGCCAGCCGGTGGCCAGGCTGGAAGGCGTCATGGGCAGCGGCACCCGAATCATGGCCCTGATCAACGGCAAGTTGCTCTCCGTGGGCGATGCGGTGGACGGCGGCTGGCGCATCGACTCCATCGACGTCGAGAGCCGCACCGTCGAACTCGTGCATGCGGACGGAAGAACCTTCCGCCTGGGGACGGCGCGCTGACGCCGTCTCGTCTGACCGTCTCAACGTCTGGGGATCGGGGGGGCGTTGCCGGTGCGGCGGTCTCAGGCCCGGAGACGCCGATCGCCTTGAGCCGCTTCCTGTCGTTACCGATGCTTATCGGACGATATTCAGCCCCTGGCGCTCCCGATAAGAATCCCTGCCGCATCCCTCTGATCCACGATTCCCGGCCCCCCCAGCCATCCCCCTCCAATGCTGGCTCCGGGCCCCGCAAACGCACGATCAATGCTCTGTCTCATGCCCGATGGTTTCCTTACACCGGTCAGGCGGAGCCGAGTCGGCAGTGCGGGCGACTGCCTCGGAGGAGCCGGCCTACGTTGGAGCGTGTCCCTTGAACACCGAACTCTTGATCGAACGTCTCTTCCAGGCCCTGATCTCCGGAGATCGCCTCGGCACCCGTGGCATTCTCTGCGAGCCCTTTGAGGAAGGGGCGACCGCCGAAGAAGTCGTCACCCAGGTCCTCTGGCCCTGCTACGAGCTCATCGATCGCCTGCACCGGGCCGACCACATCACCCGCCTGGCGCACCACCTTGGGACACGCTTGCTCCGCTCGCTCGTCGATCAACTGGCCCTGCGCTACGAGCAGAAGCCCGACTGCGGCCGGACCATCTTCGCCTTCTCGGGGCCCACCGATTCCGACGAACTCGGGGCCCAGATGGCGGTCGACCTGTTGGAAGCCGACGGCTACACCGTCACCTTCGCCGGCGGGGGCATCGCCAACGACGAGATCCTCGCCCAACTCGGCGAAATGCAGCCTGACGTCATGCTCATCTTCGCTTCCGCACCCACGGACCTGCCCGAGATTCGGCACCTGGTGGACACGGTCCACGAAATCGGCACCTGCGGCGATGTGCAAATCGTCGTGGGAGGCGGCGTCTTCAATCGCGCCGACGGCCTCGCCGAGGAAATCGGCGCCGACCTCTGGGCCAACCACCCACAACAACTGCTGGAGCGCATGGCTGACGAACCGGACCGCCGGGCCACCGCCGATCAGCGCACCGTCGGCCTGCGCCGCAAGAAGCGCGAGGCCGCCTGAGACCCAGCACACCGACCAGAGGCGTTCCTTCCTTCCAACGTTTTCATGGCAGCGACAAGGCACGGCGACCCGCCGTGCCTTGTCATTTGCGCCCTGCACAGGCGGCGATGAAATCCCCGGGATTCCCCACCCCCCCCCGTCACCAGCCCCCGCCCAGGAGATACCATCGCAAGCTCGGTGATGGCGCCCGCCGCCATCGAGTCCGCCCCCTTCGAGAACGCCCCTTCACCCCGCAATCGAGTCGCCCCCCATGAGCCCCACGACCAACCTCAGCACGCCCCTGCACGACATCCGGATCGGCACGCTCGTCCCCGGTCAGCCTAAGATCGATTCCTACCTCGAGCAGATCCTGCCGCACGGCTTCGAGAGCTTCTCCATCACCTTCTGGCGCACCATCGGTGACAACGATCTCAAGGAAATGGCCAAGCGCGTGGCCGATACGCTCGGCGACTCGGGCGCTGTCGTCAGCTCGCTCGGCATCTACGGCAACCCGCTGGAGAGCGATCCGGAAGACGAGGAAACCGTGCGCGGCTGGGAAGCGCTTATCGACCACGCCCACCTCTTTGGCACCGACGTTCTCGCCGGCTTCACCGGCCGCCTGCGCGACGTGCCCCTCGACGAGTCGCTGCCGCGCTTCAAGGAAGTGTTCGGCGAACTCGGCAAGCGGGCCGCCGACAAGGGCGTGCGCATCGCCTTCGAGAACTGTTCCATGGGTGGCAACTGGCAGCGCGGCGACTGGAACATCGCCCACTGTCCGCAGGCCTGGGAACGCCTGTTTGACGCGGTTCCCCTCGACAACCTCGGCTTGGAGTGGGAGCCCTGCCACCAGATGGTGATGCTCATCGAGCCGATGCCGCAGCTCAAGAAGTGGACGCCCAAGATCTTCCACGTGCACGGCAAGGATGCGACCATCCACTGGGACATCGTGCGCGAGCAGGGGATCGGCGGGCCTGAGGAATTCGTCTACCACCGCACCCCGGGCTTCGGCGACACCAACTGGACCGACGTCATCAGCGAACTCCGCCGCCACGGCTTCACCGGTTCGATCGACATCGAAGGCTGGCACGACCCGGTCTACAAGGACGACCTGGAGATGACCGGCCAGGTGCGTTCGCTCAACTACCTCAAGGAATGTCGAGGCGGCGACTTCGCGGCGAACCCCGTCGTCGATTGAGTCGCTGCGCCCCGGAACAAAGCCGCCGATGGTATCGGCGTGGATTGCACCGCGAATGCCATTCGCGGCTTTGTTACTGCTTCGCCGCGCCCCGGTAGTAGCGTCGCATCCACTTCGTGCGAAACACCAGCATCGACAGCAGCGTCCACACCGTCACCGCGCCAAGGATGACGGCGTAGCGCCTCCAGTCCTCGCCGCGCGCCTGCCGCGCGTCGATCGCCAGCGCCGCCGTGCGCAACCATTCCAGGGCCGCCAGCAGCAGCACGACCTGCACGACGAGCGCGGCAGCGCGCCGGGGGATCAACAGCAGCAGGGTCGGTAGCAAGGCCAGGAGCGCTGGTACCAAGCCGAAGTGGTACATCATGTGCGCTGCGAGCAGGAGCAGACTGAGTATGACGGGGATGAGCAGGACAAACACCATGCGCGCATTCTACTGGCCAGGCCGTCTCGGGCTCGCAAGCGCTCAACAAAAAAAACCGCGGCCGTCTGGCCGCGGTGCTTGGGGATCTGCTTATCAGCAATACGAGCCTCAGGCAGGCACGACGCCGAGCTGTTTGACGACTTCCTGGGCCACTTCCAGCGTCGTATTCGGCTTGCCGTCCTTCTTGACGTCGTAGGTGCCCACCACGCCGTCGGCGATGACCTTGGCGATCGCCGCCTCCAGGCGCTCGGCCATCTCGAACTCGCCCAGCCAGTCGAACATCATCTTGGTGGTGAGCAGCATGGCCATGGGGTTGACCTTGTACAGGCCGTCGTACTTCGGCGCCGAGCCGTGCGTCGGCTCGAAGACGGCGTACTCGTCGCCGATGTTAGCGGCGCAGGCGAAGCCGAGGCCGCCCACCAGGCCTGCCGCCAGATCGCTGATGATGTCGCCGAACATGTTCTCCGCGACCAGCACTTCGTAGTCCTGCGGGTTCTTGATGAGCCACATGCACATGGCGTCGATGTTCGTCTCCCACAACTCGATGCCGGGATAATTCTTGGCGACTTCCCGGGCCGTGCGAACCATCAGACCGCCCGTCTCGCGCAGGACGTTGGGCTTGTCGATGACGGTGACGCTCTTGCGGCCGTGCTTCTTGGCGTATTCAAACGCCTGGCGGACGATGCTCTCGCAGCCTTGCCGCGACATGATGCGGGTGGACAGGGCCAGGTTGTCCAGGCCCTTGGCCCGGAACTTCTCCATCTTGGGATTGGCGCACAACGCGTTGAAGACACCCTCGGGAATCGGATGGAACTCGACGCCGCCGTACATGCCTTCCGTGTTCTCACGGAAGACGACGAGGTCAACATCGTCGCGGTAGTTGAGCGGGTTGCCCGGGTAGGCTTTGCAGGGGCGCAGGTTGGTGTGCAGGTTGAAGAGCTGCCGCAGCTTGACGATGGGGCTGAAGTAGACCAGGCCCTTGCCGCGCAGCGCGGGCGCCAGCTCCTCGTCCGCCTCGTCGCGCGGCTTGCTGGTGATGGCGCCGAAGAGGGCGCAATCGGTTTCCTTGAGGATCTTGATGGTGCGCTCGGGAAGCGGATCACCCTCCTGGCACCAGAACTCCCAGCCGATGTCTGCGGGGATGTACTCCGCGTCGAATTGCATCGCGTCGAGCACCAGGCGCGTCGCTTCCATCACGTCATTGCCCACGCCGTCGCCGGGCATCCAGGCAATCTTGTACTTCGCCATTGTGAACCTCTTCTTAGAAAACCAAATCGGGACAGGCGGGCAGTATATCGCGGGGTTCCGCCGGCAGCGGGGGGGGAATGGGGCGTGTTTCAGCCGGGAAAACGCCGATTCTCCGGGCCCTCAGTCCGCGCTCCCCTGAGCCCGGTAACATGTCCCCGGAGGTCGCCAATGCCGTCCGATGCCCAGGCCCACGTCGCCCGCTATTACGATCTGCAACCTTTCGCCGAAGACCTGCCGTTCTACGAGCGGCTGCTTCCCGATCCCGAGGCCAGCGTTCTCGAGCTTGGCTGCGGCACCGGCCGGGTGCTCGTGCCCCTGGCCCGGCAGTGCGGCTTCATCCAGGGCCTCGACCTGTCGCCCGCCATGCTGGAGGTCTGCCGGGAACGCCTCGTCCAGGCCGGGTTGCCCGACGGTCGGGCGATCGTCGAACGCGGCGACATCAGCGCCTTTCGGCTGGGCCGGAGATTCGACCTCATCATCGCCCCGTTTCGCGTCTTCCAGGCCCTGGAGACCGACCCCGAGGTCGTGGCCTGCCTCCGCTCGATTGCCGATCACCTCGCGCCGGGCGGCACCGGCGTCCTCAGCATGTTTCAGCCCAATCTCCCCTCCGAGGAGATGGCCCGAGGCTGGCGACGGGAAGAGGAAGTGCCGGAATGGGAGGCGACGCTGCCCGGCGGCGACCGCCTCACCTGCAGCAGCCTTCGCCAGAGCCTGGAACCCGACAATCTGGTGCTCTATCCCGATCTGATTTACCGCCGCTTCCAGGGCGGCCGCATGGTCGACCACTGCGTCCAGCCCATCAGCATGCGTTGTTGGTATCCCCAGCAGATCCTGGCCCTCCTTCGGGACCGCGGTTTTCGAATCGTCGACTCCTGGGGCGGGTACGATGGCGAGGTCTTCGGCGACGGGCCGGAGCTGGTCGTGCAGTTCAGTCTGGCGGAGTGAGCCGGTGCGGCTGTTCTTCTTGTCAATCCTGCTGCTTGTCCTGGGAGGATGCCAGGTGACGCCCGACAGCCGCGAAGCGAGTGCACCCGAGCCCCTGCCCGACTTCGACAGCCAGTGGGACTACAGCGATCCCGCCGGCACCGAGTTGGTCTTCCGCAGGATCTTGGCGGAGACTGCGGACGAGGCCGATGCCTCCTATCGAGCGCAGCTTCTGACCCAGATCGCCCGCACGCAGGGGCTGCAGCGCCAGTTCGACGCCGCCCATGCCACGCTGGAGGAAGCCCAAGGAGAGTTGCGGGGGGAGATGCCAACGGCCTACGTGCGCTACCTGCTGGAACGAGGTCGCGTCCTCAACACCGCGGGTGAGCCGGCGGAAGCCCGCCCGTGCTTCATGGAGGCGTGGCTGCTGTCACATGACAGTGACCTTGATGGTTACGCCGTCGACGCCGCCCACATGCTTGGCATCGTCGAGTCGGGAGAGGAAGCGCTCCGCTGGAATCTCCGCGCACTCGAACTCGCGGAACGATCCTCGGATCCCGGCGCCCAGCGCTGGCGCGGCTCCTTGCACAACAACATCGGTTGGACCTTTCACGAGGATCGCGACTACGACCGGGCACTGGCGCACTTCGAACGCGCTCTGGAGCTGCGCCGCGAGGAGGGCAAGGAAGAGAACATCCGCATCGCTCGTTGGTGTGTGGCCCGCTGCCTGCGTTCGCTCGCTCGTCTGGAAGAAGCCCTGGGCATCCAGCGTGAGCTTGAGCAGGAGATCGCCGGCCTCGACAATCCAGATGGCTACGTTGCCGAGGAGATTGGCGAGTGCCTACTCGCCCTGGGGCGGAGAGAGGAAGCCAGACCTTACTTCGCACAAGCCTACAGACGTCTCAGCCAGGACCCCTCGCTGGTTGAAGGCGAGCCGCTACGCCTCCGCCGTCTGCGTGCACTCGCCGGCCTGGCCAGCGAGGCGAAGGACTGACCATGCCTGCCTACGAAACCACCGAAGCACGCATCCTGCATCGGCTCTGCGAACGCGTCGCCCAGGCGCATGGCCTCGACATGCAGTCGCTCTGCGAAGGTTGGGTCATCCGCCTCTCGCGCGGCAAGGTCACGAAGCACATCCACGCCCACAACTTCGAGCTCAACAGCGCCGTCGCCCGCAACATCGCTTCTGACAAGGCGGCGGCGGCGGGGGTGCTGGCGGCGAGCGGTGTGCCCTGCATCGAGCATCATCTCTTTCGCCATCCCGAGACCACCACCTACGTCGATCCCGCCGGCAACTGGCCGCGGATGCGTGAGCTCGCGGAGCAGTGGGGCTGGAGCGTTGTCCTCAAGCCCGCCGAGAGCTCCGGCGGGCATCGCGTTCTGCACGTCACCTCGCCGCGCCAATTGGAAGCGGCGGCCCAGGCGCTCTTCACCAGCGAACGCAGCCTCTGCCTCAGTCCCTTCTACGAGGCCGACCGCGAGTTTCGCGTCATCGTGCTCGATGGCGAGGTCGAACTGCTCTACGCCAAGACGCAACCCACTGTCATCGGCGATGGCAAGCGCCGCCTGCTCGATCTGGTGGTGCAGGCCTACGAAGCGCACGTCGACGCCAAAGCCCTGGCGACGCTCTTCACGGAAGAAGCCGGGAGCGCCGCCGCGGATTGGCAGCGCGTGCCGGCCCCCGGCGAGCGTGTGCAACTGGGCTGGAAGCACAACCTGCGCCTGGCGGGCAGCGTCGAAATCGGGGAGCGCTCCGACGTCGCGGCGCTGGCGATCAGGGCCGCGGCGGCGATCAACCTCCGCTTCGGCGCCGTCGATGTGCTTGAGGGCGCGGACGGCCTGCGCGTGCTGGAAATCAACTCCGGCTTCATGACCACGCACTTCGTCCGTCTCGTCCCCGACGGCGAGGCCATTGCGCATCGGATCTACGAGAAGGCGATCCTGCGCATGTTCGAGGGGTGACCGGCGCCAATGCTGCAACGGGCGCACCCGCCGCGCGCCTTATGTAGCGGCGTGGGCTTGCCCCGCGTTTTGCCTCGGCGACCGCGTCAAGCACGGCCTGCACGCCGCCGCCAAATGGCTCACAGCGCCGTCGCCAGCTTCGCTCGGGCCACGTTCTCGGCGCCGCCGGCGATGATGAGTCGCTGCGGCACCGGGCCCAGGGCCGGGAAGGTGAACTCCATGCCATCGCAGCGAATCAGGCTGGCCTGGTAGTCGATCTCCAGGTTCGGCCCCACGATGGTCGCTGCCTTTTCACCTTCGTACCGCGCACGCAAGTAGGTCGTGAGCTTGGGGCACTCGAGCACGATGAAGCCGTTGTTGAAGGCGTTGCGTTTGTAGGTCTGGCTGGCGGAAGCGGCGATGACGCATTGGATCCCGCGCATGGCCAGGGCCGTCGCCGCCTGCTCCCGCGAAGAGCCCGTGCCGAAGTTCTTGCCGGCGACGATGACATCGCCTTTCTGGGCGATTCCCTGGAAGGTGGGGTCGTAGTTCTCCATGACCGCCGCCGCCATCTCCTCCGGGGTGACATCGTCGCGGTAGGTCATCTTGCCCGAGTAGATGCCGTCCGTGTTCAGGTTGTCCACGGGCAGCCACAAGGCCCGGCCGGTCATCCGCGAGGGGAAGCCTTCCAGGATCTCCACGCCGGTCGCGGCCCGCTCGCTCAACTCGCCGGTTTTCCGGCCGATCGTCGGCTCCATGTTCTCGTACTTGATCGGGGCGGCGATGTAGCCGGCGATCGCCGACGCCGCCACCACGGCGGGGCTGGCCAGGTAGGCCTGGGCGTCGCGGCTGCCCATGCGTCCCTTGAAGTTGCGGTTCGTGGCGCTGATGCCGACTTCGCCCGCTTCCAGCGTTCCCGCCCCCAGGCCGATGCAGGTGCCGCAGCCCGGGGGTAGCGGTTGGGCCCCGGCGTCAAGCAGCGCCTGCCAGTCGCCGTTCTCTTCCGCTTGCTTCTGGATGTTCGCCGAGGCCGCCGCCACGAACATCTGCACATGCGCCGCGATGTGCTTGCCTTTCAGCACCTTCGCCGCCTCGGCCAGATCGGATTGGCGGGCGTTGACGCAACTGAGCAGGTAGGCCTTGTGCACCTTGACCTGCTTCTTCTCGATCTCGGGCAGGGCGTGCATCACCTTGACGTGGTCCGGCCCCGAAACGTGCGGAATGACCGTGCCCAGGTCCAGCGTCAGTTCCAGCGAATACTGCGCCCCCGGGTCCGCCTCCAACCGCGTCTGGTACCAGCGTTCGACATCTTCGTGCCGGTACTTGACGGCGTCGCCGCCCAACCTGCCCAGGAAGTCGGCCCGCTGCAGCAGGTAGTCGCGCAAGACCTCGTCGAAGGGGAAGACGCCGGCCAGCGCCCCCCCACTCCGTGGTCATGTTGGCGATGCTGAGGCGATCGTCCATGCCCAGGCTCGCTACGCCTTCGCCGGCGAACTCGACCACCATGTTGAGCACTTCGTCGTTGTTGAAGGCGCCGCAGAGAGCGATGATCACGTCCTTGCCGACGACGCCGGGCTGGGGCTTGCCGGTGAGGACGACCTTGGCGATGGGCGGGACCTGCCACCAGGTCTCCCCGGTCGCCCAGATCGCCGCCGCATCGGTGCGGACCACGGGCGTCCCCAGGGCGGAGGCAGCGCCGTAGAGATTGGAGTGCGAGTCGCTGCCCACGATGAGGCTGCCCGGCGTGACGTAGCCGTACTCCACCATGACCTGGTGGCTGATGCCGGTTCCCGCCGGGTGGAAGTCGACGCCTTGCTCCTTGGCGAACTTCTCGATGCGGGCGTACTTGCCCAGGTTCTCCGGCGAGGTGTTCTGGATGTCGTGGTCGATGGCGTAGACCGGCTGCTTGGGATCGTGCACGCCCGGGGCGCCGAGGCCCTCGAATTTCTTCAGGACCGCCGAGGTGTTGTCGTGGGTCATGACGTGCTTGGGGCGAAGGGAGAGGAAGTCCCCGGACAAGGCGACTTCGCCGGGCCTGAGGCCGACGGCGTGCAGGGTGGCGATCTTCTCGATGAGCGTCTGGGCGGACATGGTGCGATCCTCCGAAAGCCGAGGTGGAATCGCGTCACGATAGCAGGGGAGGTCCGCCTGGGACAGGTCGGCCCGGGGGGGCGGCGGGCCGTCAAAAAGACAACCGGCCGACTCGTGGGAGCCGGCCGGTTGAGCTGAACATCAGGTGCTAACGGATGGGTAGTCGTTAGATCATGAGCTGCCATTGGACGCGGAAGAAGAACTGGCCGTCCTCGCCGGCGGCGTCGACTTCGATGCCGCGGGAATCGCTGGCGTAGACACCGGTCAGCTCTTCCGTGGCGAAGCCAACATCAGCCGTGAGCTTGTTGACTTGGCCATTGATGTAGTAGTTCAGGCCGGCCGTGAAGATATTCGGCTCGTCGCTGACGCCGTCCAGATTAAAGAACTCCCAGCGGCCGAAGAGTTCCATGTCGTCGGCGAAGTAGAAGCCGCCCTGGGCCATGTAGCCGTAGTTGTCGGCATCCGCAGCACCGGCTTCACCGGCGATGTGGTTGGCCAGAATCGCGGCGTAGAGGTTGGCGCCCTGGAATTCGGCCTGGGCGTCCACCGTCCAGGCGAAGACGTTGGGAGCGTTCTTCAGACCGCTGCCCGGGGTGGCGCCGTCGCCGACATCACCGTCTTGCCAGTGCGCGGCACCGCCGAGGCGGAAGCCGAAGTCGCTGGAGTTGTCCGAGGTGAAGTCGTGGAACTGGGCCGGATCGCCGGCGAACACGTAGTCGGCGCGACCGGTGATCGCGAAGTCGGTGGCGTCGCTGTTCCAGTCGGTGTTGTTGGAGGCCGCACCGTCGGTGATGGCACCGATGAGGGTCAGGTTCTCAATACCCGAGTAGATCACGGCGACGCCTTGGGTACGACCGGCGCCGAACAAGGCGTCGACCAGGGAACGCTCCACGGTCAGCTGCTTGGCGGCGCCGACACCGAAGAATTCCCAGGAGAAGGGAGTCGGCATCTGGCCGACCCGCATGGTCATGTCCTGCTCGAAGTTCCAATCAAAGTAGGTGTCGAGCATGGTGAACGCGCCGGTCCGGCCGAAGTCGGCCTGGATTTTGTAGTCCAGCTCGCCCATCAGCTTGCCCTTGAGGACGAGGCGATTGCGGGCAAACTCAAAGCCCTCGCTCGTGCCGTCCACATTGGGGGCGCCGTCAAAGTCATTCTGGTGGTTGTAGAGGTACCGGAACTGCATGTACGCCGACACGTTGAGCGTGTTGTTGCCACCCTCGTCGGACAGGCCGAAGCCCTTGCCCGGGCCGTTGTAGCCCGCGGTGGCGGGGCCACCGACGAAGAAGGACTGGTTGGCGGCGTCGGAAGCGGCGGCCGCGGTCAGAGCATTCAGCTCGTCCTGGCGCAGCTGCTGGGCGTAGTCCGCCCGAGCTTCCTGGAGCTGCTGCTCCATGGTGGCGATCTTGTCAGCCGTGGTCGGCTCAGCAATAGCGCTCCCGGCGAGCAGAGCCACGAGCCCAGCTCCACCTAGAGCCTTCAGACACTCGATTCTCGACATTGGATTTTCCTTTCACCCTTGTGGTGCGGCGTTGTGTGTAGGACCCATCCGCTACGTCGCGCTGCACCTGTCTGATGATGTGTAATGAGTGTGGTTTGGTCTTCAGCAATCAGCAATCTTCAACGGAGCAGGTTGCCTCAGGTTTAGATAGCACATACTAGCAGATATCGGCAAGCTCCGTCCCATCACCCCAAAAAGCATAGAACCGTCTAAGCTCTTTCAATACATGAGTTTGTGCTGGAAAGATGCTCGGGGAACGTCAGTCTGCGGCCTGGGGAGCCGGTGCGAGGGGAGGGCTGCCTGCGATCCAAGGTCGCCTCGCCGCGACGCACGCCTCGCCTCGGGTTGCCGTGCCTGGGCACGACCCATCCACCTCGCGGTGCCTTCCTGCCTGGCCTGCCATACCTCCGATGCTCAAGAACTCTCGTCGCCGACGCTCTGGCCGGGGACTTCCGTTTCCGTCGCCGCCCGCGCCGCTAAATCGGCTGGGCCACGGTCTGCCTAGCCTACCCGCTCGGCCGGGGGGGCAGCAACGCGCCGAGCGTTGCCGCTGACCAGGGGAAGGCTCGCCGTGCCATTCTCACGACCCCCATCTATCGGTTATCCGACGTTCAGACCTTTAACTGCGGTCCCCCCCGGCGCCTGACCCCCGTTTGGGTGCCCCAGGCCGGAGCCCGCCCCGGGCCCCTCCCCGCCGGCAAACCGCCTGCCAACCTCGCCTCGCGGCATTGATGCCGAACCTTCCCGGCCCTAGACTCCTCTCGGCGGCGAGGCGTCACGTGCATGCCTCCCGCCACCTCTCTCGACCAGGCAGGGTTGCCGCCGCATGGCCAGCCGACCAGATCGCACCTTCTTCGCCGATTTCAAGCGGTTCTTTGTGCGTGGTCTGGCGATTCTGCTCCCCTCCATCCTGACCCTCTGGCTCCTCGTCGCCGCCTTCCGCTTTGTCGAGACGAACGTCGGTGAGCCCATCAACCAGGCCATGCGCTTCGCGGTGCTGCAGACCATTCCTCGCTTCATGGATCTGGACGACCCCAACGCCCACATCCCCGAGTGGTTCGTCGTCACCCCCCCAGACCGTCGAGAAGGAACGGCTCCTCCGCGCGGAGCAGAATCAGCCCAAGCTCACCGACGAGCGCTTGCGCACCGTCATGCGCCAGCGAGCCTTTAAGCACTGGTGGGACGAGCACTGGTATCTTCGCATCCTGGGCATGCTCGTCGCCATCATCTTGATCTACCTGGCCGGGGTCATGCTCGGTGGCTACATCGGCCGCCGTATCTACTTGGAAATAGAGGACTTCTTCACTCGGCTGCCCGTGGTGAAGCAGGTCTATCCCTCCGTCAAACGGGTGGTGGAGTTTCTCTTTGGGGAGCAATCCGTCCGCTTCAATCGCGTGGTGCTCGTGGAATACCCCCGGCGCGGCCTCTGGTCGCTGGGGCTGGTCACCGGCCCGGCCATGAAGGTGATCCAGGGGCGCGATCCCGACGAGTACGTGACCGTCTTCATCCCCAGCTCACCCACACCGGTGACCGGATACACCATCACGGTCCGCCAGAACGAGACCATCGATCTGAACATCTCCATTGACGATGCCCTGCGTTTCACCGTCTCGGGTGGCGTGGTGCTGCCCGGCTCGCAGCAAGGCGTTCGCCAGCCAAGTATGCTGGGGGACGAAGAGCCTTGGAGCGAAGGCGTCGCCACCTGGAAGGAAGAGGAGGAGGAGGAGGCGAACGAGTCGCCTCCAGACAAGAAGGCTGACGACAGCCCCGACACCGGGCCGACCTAGGCCCCCCGCGGCGAGTCCCCTCGCCCATTGCTGACAAGGAGGAACGATGCGGATCGAGGTTAGCGCCAGGCATATGGAGCTCACGGACTCCATCACCGAATACGCGGAAAAGAGAGCTGAAAAACTCACCAAGTACTACGATCGCATTCAGCAGATAGACGTGATCGTTGACCAGGAGGAGCGGGAGTTTGTGGTGGAAATGCAGGTCCACGTGGAGCACCACGAGGCCTTCGTCGGAAAGACCAAAGACCCGGATGTCTATGCGTGCCTCGACGCCGTCGTCGACAAGCTCGCACGTCAACTGACCGATCACAAGACTCGGCTCAAGGACCACAAACAGCGGTAGGCAGTAGCTACATGAAACTCAGTGAGATCGTTGTCAGGGACGGCGTCGTCCCTTCGCTGCAAGCGGCGGATCGCGACGAGGCCGTCGCCGAACTCGTTGACGCCCTGGTGAACGCCGGCTCCTTGCAGGCGTCCCTACGCCAGGAGATCGTCGAGAAGCTCCTCGAACGAGAAGAGCGCGGCTCCACCGGCTTCGGGCGCGGCGTCGCCGTCCCCCACGTCAAGCATCCCGCCCTTTCCGAGATGATCGCCGCCGTCGGCGTCAGCAAGGTGGGCGTGGACTTCAACGCCCTCGACAAGCAGCCCGTCTTTTCCATTTTCCTGCTGCTCAGCCCCGAGGGCCGACCCGAAGAGCACCTCAAGGCCATGGAGGCCATCTTCGGCAATCTCAGCCAGGAAACCTTCCGACGCTTCCTGCGCCAGACCGAGAGCATCGACGACATCATGTCGCTCATCGTTGAGAACGACGGACAGCAGGTCGGCTGATCTCGACTCGAGACCGGCCCCCTTCTTCCCTCGCGCCCGCGATCACGCCTGTCGGCCAGACTGCCCCCTCTTCGTCCCGACCGAGCCCTTTCCACCGTGTCCACCCATGCCTCCGTCACTGTCACCATCTGCAATCGGCTGGGCCTGCACGCCCGGCCCGCCATGTCCTTCGTGGAGACGGCCAGCACCTTCGAGGCCGAGGTCACCGTGGCCCGAGGCGAGCAAGCCATCGACGGCAAGAGCATCATGCAGATGATGATGCTCGCCGCCACCAAGGGAACCACACTGGAAATCAAGGCCGAAGGCCCCGATGCCGATCAGGCCATCAGCGCCCTCAAGGAGCTCGTCGACCGCGGCTTCGACGAGGAGTGACGCTCCCACCATCCCCCCCCAGACCGCGAACGGCGTTCGTGGCGATCTCGTGTGACGCCGCTTGCCTCTGTTGAAATACGAGGTATTTTTGTCCCTAGAGTGGATTCCTGTCGTGCGTGCGGCAGCTACTCGTCCGGGGTCTTGTCGAGTGCGGGATGCCTGAGCATCTCTGGCAGGTATATCATGGAATTCGGATTGGCATCGAACGGAACACTGGTGGCGGCAGTGGTTTGCGCTCTGGTTGGGGGGGGGTGACGTGTCCCTGGGGCAAGTTGTCTCGCCACGGGCGGTCGCGGCGAGTGGTACGGCCGAGCCGACCACACCCATCTGGGAGACCCACCTGGCGGTGGGAACGACAGGCAGTGCCGGTCAGGATGTGCTGGCCCTCTTCAACACCTGGTTCGGCTACGCCTTCCCTCACAGCACCCTCGGATACGCCTATTGGGACGGGGCGCAGTGGAGCGAGGATCAGATCAAGGTCGACGATGGCAACGGCAACCCGAACGATGACACGACGGACGGTCATCAGATCGACCCCGTCGTCGTCTTCGATGAGCTGGCCGAGACCTATACCTGCCTCGCGATGAACAACCAGAGTGGGCAGAAGCGCCTCGCCGTGGCGCACTTCGACGCCGCCGACCCGTCGGCGGTCCGCTGGCGCGACTTCTGGCCGACCGATCATGACCCTTACGCACTCGACAAGCCCTGGCTGGTGCCGGGTGGGTTCCAGGACACCGTACACACCAGTCCGCAACTCGCCGCGGATCCAACCGATCCCAATCGCCTCTACCTCGTCTACCACGACACAGATCCAGAAGCTCCCAGCGATGTCAACGTCTACCTCACCAGCCTCGTCTACAGCGGAGGCCAGTGGACGGCCCTGCCGCGGGTGAAGGTGAACAACGATGGTAACGCCGCGACGGATCAGTTCCTGCCATCAATCGTCGTAGACGACTTCGGCGTCATCCACATCATCTTCTACGATGATCGCCAGTATGTGCAGGGCGATTCCGCCCCAGACGCCCAGTACGACGTTTGGTATGCCAGAAGTGTCGATGGCGGTGCCAACTTCGAAGATAACAGCGAATTGTGGGGCTTGAGTGGACTACCCGCGCTGGATGAGACGACAGCGTCCACCAGCCTCAGAAAGCCCGGCGAGTACATCGGCATCACTTATTTCTCGGCACTTGACCAGATCTGGACGAGCTACGGCGGCACGAGTCTGTTCGATCCCAGCAACGAGCAGACCGTGATTTGGTCATCGAAGATTCAGCAATGATACGCCACCGGTCTGGCTCCATCGTGTGTGCCCTCCACTGGGGTCTCTCCGCTCCTTGGGCGGTGGCCCAAGTGGCGCCTCTGCACCCCGAGCCGGTGAATGAACCATGTCAACTCGCTCGATTCGTTGCCGAAGACGGTGCCTATCAAGACATATACGGCATGGCGGTTGGTGTCGCTGACGGCTTGATCGTCATAGGGGCTGCAAACCACTTCCACGACGGTCTCCAAGGGACCGCGTATGTCTATGAGCGAGACGCCGACAACGCGTTTCGTCTCACTCAACAACTGGACTTCGCCGGACCCGGATCATCTTTCGGCCGCAGCGTCGCTGTCGAGTCGTCCCGAATAGTCGTCGGAGGGCTGTTCACCGCGGCCGTGTATGTCTATGAGCGAACTGATGCTGCCTGGGTGGGGGTTGCCATGCTGCCCGGCGAGGATCCCATCGGTGAAGACTGGTTTGGGGCATCCGTGGCGCTGGTGGGTGATATCGTCGTCGTCGGCGCTCAATTAGACAGCCAGGCAGCGTTCCGGGCCGGCGCGGCGTATGTGTTCCAACAGTCAGAAGGCGAGTGGGAGCAGACGGCCAAGCTGCTGGCCTCCGACGCCCAGATCGTTGACAAGTTCGGCTCGTCTGTCGCCATCGCCGACGACGTGATCGTCGTCGGCGCGACCGACGCGGACCCGCTTGGCTTCGCTTCAGGTGCCGCATACATCTTCGAGCGAGATCGGGGCGGAGCCTGGGTGGAGACGGCCAAGCTCGTGCCGAGCGATGGGAGCCCGCTGGATCTCTTCGGGCGATCCGTCACTGTCGACGGCGGTGTCGTCATCGTCGGCGCAATCTCCGCCGACGGCGACGCGCCCACGGAAGGGGCGGCATATGTCTTTGAGAGAGACGACGTCGGGCAATGGACCGAGACGGCGATCATAAAGGCTGACGATGCGGCGCTCGCCGACAGTTTCGGCTCCGCCGTTGCCCTCGTCGGTGAGTCGCTCATCGTCGGCGCACGCGCTGTCGACGGCTCCGGCCCCGGCGCCGCGGGGGCCGCCTATCTCTTCCGTCGCCAGCCCGACGGTTCCTGGCTGCAGACGGTGAAGATCCAGCCGGACGACCTGGGCAACTATGACGAGTTCGGCCGGGCCGTGGCCCTGACCGAAGAGATGGCCGTCATCGGTGCGCCTCTCGCTGACGTGCACGCCACCGACTCCGGGGCGGCGTATGTCTACGCCATCGGCGGCGATGCCAACGGCAACGGCGTGCCTGACCTCTGCGAATGCCGCGGCGACATCGATGACAGCGGCGTCGTCGATCAGCCCGACCTCGGTCGGCTGCTGGCCAGCTTCACGCTGCCTGTGGATCACCCGTTGTACGATCCCGCTGCGGATCTGGATGGCGACGACGATGTCGACTTGACGGATCTAACGATCCTGCTCGATGACTACGGCTCCGCCTGCCCTCGGCGGTGAGGCGAGCCGGTCGGCACTGTGCGTCCTCCCCGCTACTCGATCGGCAGGCCTTTCCGCCGCCACAATGCCAGCAGCTCCTCCAGGCTCGTTGCCTCCCAGCGGACGCCGTCCGCCGTCCGCTTGGAACGCACCGCCCCGCTCGGCTCGATGATCGACTCCGTGGGCCCCGCCTGCGAGGAGATCTCGCTCACCCAGCGCCAAAGCCCCGGCTCCTCCGTCCAGGGCTCGGTCTTGTCCTTCCGAAAGACAATGTCGGTCTCACGGTAGAACCAGAACCCCGCCTCGGCTGTCTGTTCGCCGCGGGGCAGCAGCAAGGGCAGCAGGTACAGCTCGACCTGCGACAGGTACCCCTGGCTGGGCAAGGCGATCTTCTTGGGGTTGTAGTTCGCTCCGTCCTGGCTCAAGTTCACGGTCAGACGCTGTCCCTGCCGGGCCCCGATCAGCGTCGCGTTCGAGGTGGCCTCCTCCTTTCGCAGCGTCTGTGTGGTCTTCCAATCCTCCGTCTTGCGGTCCGTGCTGAGGAAGGCGAGAGAGACGACGTCGAAGACGCCGCCGTCGGGGGGCAGATAGCGCAGGGCGAGTCTGGCGGTCAGTCCCCGCTCCTGCTCGCTGACGCTGTAGCGGCTGGGGTCGCTGCCACTGACTTCGCCACGCTGCCCCGTTCCCAGGCGCAGCCTGACATAGCCGAGCTCCTGCTCGCCGCCATCCGTGTCGAGCGTGTAGAGCCGGAACCACTCCTCGCGGGTCTGGAGCGAGGTCATCAGGGTGGGCATCCGCTCGTCGAGCAGCTCCTGCCCTCGCCGCACCAGCAACTGGCGCTTCTGCTCCTCATTCCTGGGGTCGGCGTAATCGATCGTCGCCGCCACCTGCTCGAAGATGGGTCGGGCCTTCTCGAACTCCGTGGGGAGGGTCACCATCTTGAGCACCGCGAAGCGGGTGGGCGACACCGCCACGGCGCACAACCCCGCCTGCGCCTCCGCTCCGCCGATCGTCACCCCGCCGACAAAAGCCATCTCGGCCTTGCGACCTTGGATGAGCATTCCCTGATTCCGGTCCAGCAGGATCGGTTGGCGGGCCAGGGTCTTGAGGGCGCTCTCCAGCACCTGCGCGACGGAGGTGCCGGACGAGGTCACCTCGAGCAGCGACAACTCCATGCGCCAGAGGTGGTCGCTGGGGGTGATGACCACCTGGGCGCTGGCATCGGTGCCCACCACGCGCAGGCTGGACTCGAGCGGCGGTCGAATCGACAGGCCGCTGGTGCGAACGCTGTACGGCGCCGCCAACTCCACTTTCTCTGGTGGTGTGGTGTCGTCGGCTCTACCACCGGTCGGGGCAAGCAGGGCGATGGCCATGGCGGCGAGCAGCCGCGAGCGCCAGGAACGCCGGATGAGCGAGCAGGGGTGTGTGTTCCGATAAGTCATGGCGGTCTCCTGTCACCTTCTTTTTCGGCCGGTTGCGGGGCGCGGCTGCACGCACCTCGAAGAACAGTCAAGAGCAGGCAATCTCAATGCCATCGACGAGGTCGGCCGACCCTGCTTCGGACGCAGCCGGGGGCCGTCACCGGCACCGGGAGGTCGCAATTCTGCGAGAATGAGTTGCTGTTTTCTCAAGCATTTGCGTGCCGCCCGCCAAAAGACAGGCCCCGCGCAGCTTGACAGCCGGCGTTTGATTAGTAGTATCAGCGATCCCTCCTGACCTTGGGAGGGCTGTTTGTGTCAGTGTGTCTTTAGAAATCACGGCAGGTCGACCCGAAACCAGGGGTCGCGTGAGGTACGAGCCGATATGAGTATGGGCAGGATTCGAATCCGTATGGAGGCCTACGACCACCAGGCACTGGATGCGTCGGCGAAGGAAATCGTCGACCACGCCAGGCGGACCAACGCCAAGGTGGCCGGGCCTATCCCTCTGCCCACGCGCATCGAGCGCTACACCGTCCTGCGCAGTCCCTTCATCGACAAGAAGAGCCGTGAACAGTTCGAAATCCGCACCCACAAGCGCCTGATCGACATCACCGAGCCCAACGCCAAGACCATTGAGTCGCTTAACCGCCTTGTGGTCCCGGCCGGTGTTTTCGTGAAGATCAAGGCGTAGCGCCAAGTTGAACCCCGAGTCGAGCATGTGCTCGGCTTTTTTCGTGTCCGCTCACGAGCGGCCGGTGGAGCAGTCGAGATGTCAGTGCACCTGCTGGGACGCAAAATCGGAATGACCCGGTACTTCACGGAAGACGGCAAGAACGTGCCCGTCACCGTGCTCGAGGTCGGTCCCTGCTTTGTCACGCAGATCAAGACCACCGAGGCCGACAAGTACCCCGCCGTGCAGATCGGCTTCCAGGAGATCAAGCCGCGCCGCTCCACCATGCCTCTGATCGGGCATGACGCCAAGGCCGGTGTCGCCCCACAGCGGCTGCATCGCGAGTTCCAGCTCGAGTCGGACGAGAAGGCTGCCGAGTTCAACCTCGGCCAGCAACTCACCGTCAAGGACCTCGCGGGCGTGAAGTTCGTGGATGTGATCGGCACCTCCAAGGGCAAGGGTTTCGCCGGCGTCATGAAGCGGCATAACTTCCGCGGCCAGGAGGCCAGCCACGGCGTCGAGCGCAAGCACCGCTCCGCCGGTTCGATCGGCGGCCACGGCTCCAATGCCGGCAAGGGCGGCGACATCAAGAAAGGCAAGCGCATGGCTGGCCACATGGGCGACGCCCGTGTCACCGTGCGTTCGTTGGATATCGTGAAGGTGGATGAAGAGCGGAATCTTTTGTTCGTCAAGGGCACGGTGCCCGGCCCCAACAAGGGTTACGTCACAGTCCGACCGGCCTTGCGGCTCTATCGCCCCAAGGCCAACATTCAAGCGGCAGGCTGAGTGTGCCTGTCCTGCCGTGCCCGGTAGGTCCCCAGGACGATACCGCCGGGCTCTGACAACCAGGAGCGCACGCCGAGTCGCCTCGAACCACCCGCATTTGTGACGCGGGATCGGCCGAGTGCGGCGTTCACAGCCGGCTAGGACGAGCTGGAAGGTATGAATCGATGAAGATACCTGTCTACGACAAACAGGGTAAGGAAGTTGACGCCCTCGAGATCGACGAACAGTCGCTCGGAGGCGAGGTCCGGCCCGCGCTCCTGAAACAGGCGTACGTGTACTACCACGCCAATCAGCGCCAGGGGTCGGCTCGCACCAAGAGCCGCGGTGATGTCGAGGGCTCCACCAAGAAGCTCTATCGCCAGAAGGGGACGGGGCGGGCTCGGGCCGGCTCCCGACGCTCTCTTCTGCGCAAGGGCGGCGGCGTCGCCTTCGCCAAGACCAAGACCCACCAAGAGTTTCGCCTCAACCTCAACAAGAAGCAGCGGCGCTTTGCCAATCGCAACGCCATGCTCGCCAAGTTGGTGGATGGCGAGGTCAAGCTGGTCACCGACCTGACCTTCGACTCGCCCAAGACCAAGGGTATGACGGCGGTCCTGGAAGCTCTCCAGATCGACCGCAACTGCCTGCTGGCCTTGGAAGAGGACAATCGCAACGCCGCCCTCTCCGCCCGCAACATCGACGGCGTCACCACCTGCGTCGATCGGCAACTCAACGCCTTCCAGTTGCTCAACCACCGCTATGTCCTGGTCACCAAGGATTCACTCCTGGCCTGGCTCAACGGTCCCAGCAGCCAGACCGGCAAGATCGTCGGCCCGCCCATGGGGGCCCAGCCTGAGAACGAGGAGGCCGCCTGATGGAAGCCACCACCGTCATTCGCAAGCCGCTCGTTACCGAGAAGAGCACTGAGGCTTCCGGGCACAATCGCTTCGCCTTCGAGGTCGACCGCCGGGCCCGCAAGACGGACATTAAGCAGGCCGTCGAAGAGCTGTACGGCGTACGAGTGCTCGGCGTCTCCACCGCTAACAAGCGTGGCGTTTCCAAACGAACCAAGTTCGGTTGGACCAAGCCCCGCGTCATCAAGAAAGCCATCGTCAAGCTGCACCCCGACGACTCGATCGAGCTGATCTGAGCGTTGTTCGCAGGTGAGGCTTCCTCCCGAAGACGGCAGTAAACGGAACGAACCATGACCATTCGGGTTTACAAAAAAACGACCAACGGCAGGCGTAACGCCTCGGTCAACCTCCACGTCGAGGTGACCAAGAAGACGCCGGAGAAGTCTCTCCTCGAGCCGATCAAGAAGACCGGCGGCCGCAACAGTGCCGGCAAGATCACCGTCCACGGACGGGGCGGCGGCCACAAGCGCCGCTACCGCAAGATCGACTTTCGCCGGCGTGACCGGGCCGGGGTGAGCGGCACCGTGGTCGGCATCGAGTACGACCCCAACCGCTCCGCCCACATCGCCCTCATCAAGTATGAGGACGGCGTCAAGCGCTACATCCTGGCGCCGATCGGCCTGAAGGACGGCGACACCGTCATCAGTTCCGAGGACCGCGTCGAGCCCGCCGTCGGCAACCGCATGCCCCTGCGGAACATTCCCACCGGCCTGCCGGTGCACTGCATCGAGCTGGTGCCCGGACGCGGGGGCCAGATGTGTCGCGCCGCCGGCAGCCTGGCCCGCCTGACCAACCGTCAGGAGAAGTGGGCCACCCTGGTCTTCCCCAGCGGTGAGATTCGTCAGCTTTCCGTGGATTGCTGGGCCACCATCGGCCAGGTCGGCAACACGGATCACGTGCATCGTCGCCTGGGCAAGGCCGGCAAGAGCCGCCACCTCGGGCGTCGCCCCAAGGTTCGCGGCGTGGCCATGAGCCACCACTGCCACCCGCTGGGCGGTGGTGAGGGCCGCAGCAAGGGCAACCGCGCCCCCGCCAGCGCCACCGGCGTGCAGGCCAAGGGCGGCGGCACCCGCAACCGCAAGAAGCCTTCGTCGAAGCGCATCATCCGCCGTCGTCGCAGCGTCCGCTACGGGCAGCTCCGCACCTGAGCGGCTTGAGAGGAACGAACGTCTCACGCCCGGCGTGAGCGTCGGATACGAGGAACCAGACCATGTCCCGAAGCTTGAAGAAAGGCCCGTTCGTTGACGAGAAGCTCTACCGCAAGGCGGAATTGCTCAACAACGAGGGTCGCAAGCGCCCCATCAAGACCTGGGCCCGCGCCTGCACCATCGTGCCGGAGTTTGTCGGCCACACCTTCCAGGTGCACAACGGCCGCACCTTCCTCGATGTCTTCATCACCGAAGACATGGTCGGGCACAAGTTAGGGGAGTTCAGCCCCACCCGCATCTTCCGCGGTCATACGAACAAGAAGGAAGGCATCAAGGGCGGAGCGCGGGGTTGACCACACGGTCGCCGCGCCTTGAGCAGAGGACACTTCCATGGCATACGTGAGCAAATTCAACTACGCCCGCATCAGTCCCCGCAAGGTTCGCCTGGTGGCGGACATGATTCGCGGCAAGTCGCTGGACGAGGCGCTGAACCTCCTGACCTTCTCCAAGAAGCGGGCCGCCGTCATGGTCAAGAAGACCCTGCAGGCCGCCGTCGCGGACGCGGAAGAGCAGGACGCGGACGTCACCGCCCTCTACGTCTCCGAGTCCCGCGTCGACGAAGGGCCGACCATCAAGCGCTGGCGCCCCAAGGACCGCGGTCGGGCCCACCCGATCAACAAGCGCACCAGTCATATCGTGGTGGGCGTCGAAGAGAGCAGTCTCTAACGAACGAGGTCGGCCTTCGGGCCGCAACTCTTAGGAAATACCATGGGTCAAAAGGTCCATCCATTCGGTTACCGCGTCGGCGTCACGGAGATCCATCGCTCCCGGTGGTACGCTCCCAAGGCGCTTTATGGCGAACTGCTCATCGAGGACTTCCGCATCCGCGATTTCGTCGGGCATCGCCTCAACCAGGTGCCGCCTTACGCCGCCGTCTCGGACATCCACATCGAGCGCACCCGCGAAGAACTCAAGGTCATCATCAAGACGGCTCGCCCCGGCTTGGTGATCGGCCCCAAAGGCGCGGAAGTCGATCGCCTCACGGAAGACTTGCAGATCATGACCGGTCGCAAGGTTTCCATCAGCATCCTCGAGATTCGCAATCCCGAGATCGACGCCAAGCTCATTGCCGACGGCATCGCCGAGCAGCTCAAGAAGCGGGCCAGCTTCCGCCGCATCATCAAGATGCGGGCCGAGGCCGCCATGCAAGCCGGCGCCAAGGGCATCAAGATCATGATCTCCGGGCGCTTGGGCGGTTCCGAAATGAGCCGCCGCCTCATGAGCAGCCTGGGCTCGATTCCCGTGGCGACCCTGCAGGCCCACATCGACTACGGCGTGGCCACCAGCTTCACCGCTGCCGGCTGCGTCGGCGTGAAGGTCTGGGTCTTCAAGGGCATGTTCACTGACGAGGTTGACGAATCCATGTCCAAGGCCGCGGGCGGCCGGCCCCGGGCCCGTGGACGCCGCTAAGCCGCACCAGAGGCGGCGGGATCGCTCGCCCCGATTCGAAGGAGTAACCGGCCATGCCACGCATGCCGAAACGAACCAAGTTCCGCAAGCAGATGCGCGGCAAGCTGCGCCAAAAGGCCACGCGCGGCAACAGCGTCGCCTTCGGTGATTTCGGCTTGCAGTCGCTGGAAGCGCACTGGGTCACGGCCCGCCAGATCGAGGCCGGCCGTATCGCCGCCCAGCACTTGCTGCGTCGCGAAGGTCGCGTCTTCATTCGCGTCTTCCCCGACAAGCCCGTCTCCAAGAAGCCCTTGGAAACTCGCATGGGCAAGGGCAAGGCGGATGTGGACTACTGGGCGGCCCGCGTCTCGCCCGGCACCGTGTTGTTCGAGATTGCCGGCGTCCCGGAAGAGACCGCCCGCGCCGCCTTGTCGCGTGTGGCCCGCAAGATGCCGGTCCGCTGCCGTATGATCGGCCGGAGACTGACCGTTTGACGACTACCTCGGCTCCGCCTGGGCGGGGCTTGGGAGATGCTTCCCGATGAAGATTGCAGAGATTCACAAGATGAACGATGAGGAGCTGGCCCTGGAGGTGACGCGCCTGCGCCGGCACGCCTACGACCTGCGTTGCCAGCAGGTGACGGAACGGATCGAGGACACCTCCCAGTTCGGCAAGACCAAGAAGGACATCGCCCGTTTGCTCACCGAGCAGCGCGCCCGCCAACTCCGGGCGGAAAGGCAAGAGGCATAACCCATGACGAGCGACACCGCCCCGACACCGATGACAGGCAGCCGCACCGGCGTCGTCACCTCCGACAAGGCCGACAAGACCTGCAAGGTCCAGCTCGACCGGCTGACCAAGCATCCCAAGTATGGCAAGTTCCTCCGTCGGCGAACCATCCTGCATGTGCACGACGAGGAGAACCTCTCCCGACTTGGCGACCGGGTGGAAATCGTCGAGTGCCGGCCCATGAGCAAGACCAAACGCTGGCGACTCGTCCGCGTGGTCACCAAGGGACACGGCCACGAGGCCTGAGCCAGTACCCTCCCGGGACCGCCGTCCGCGGGAGACCATGAATACCGTGCAGTGAGCAGCTTCCCATGATCCAGCAAGAATCCAGACTCGACGTAGCGGACAACACCGGCGCTAAGATCGCCTACGTGATCCGCGTGCTCGGTGGGTCCACGGCGCGAGGACGCAAGACGCGCCGGACGGCGGGCGTCGGCGATTGCGTCGTCTGCTCCATCAAGAAGGCCCTGCCCGGTGCCGACGTCAAGCCCGGCGATAAGGTCCGGGCCGTCATCGTCCGCACCACCTACCCCACGCGGCGTCCCGACGGCTCCAGCGTCCGGTTCGACTCCAACGCCGTGGTGCTCATCAACGAAGACGGCAACCCCAGAGGCACCCGCATCTTCGGGGCCGTCGCTCGGGAACTCCGCGAGAAGAACTACATGAAGATTGTCTCGCTTGCCTCGGAGGTGGTTTGATATGCCTAGGCACGTGAAGAAAGGCGACACCGTCATCATCACCGCCGGCGCTTACAAGGGCGCCACCGGCGAGGTGATCCAAGTGCTCACCAAGAAGGACCGCGTCGTGGTCAAGGGCCCGCGCATCAAGGGCATCACCAAGCACATGAAGCCCTCACGCATCAATCCTCAGGGCTCCATCGTCCTCTTGGATCGCTCCTTCCACATGAGCAATGTCAGCCCCGTCGTCGACGGCAAGCCCAGCCGGGTTCGCTTCGAAACCAAGGCGGACGGCTCCAAGGTGCGCCTCGCGGCTCGGGGCGGCAAGGAGCTCTCCACCGTCAGCCCCGCCCGGAAGAAGAAGGCCTAAACCATGGCGAAGGACAAGAAAAAATCCAAGAAGGGCGACGCCCCGGCCGAGAACGCCGTGACCGGTTCGCTTCCCTCTCCGCTTCAAGAGAAGTTCGAGAAGGAAGTCCGGGCCAAGGTCATGGAGAAGTTCGGCATCACCAACGTGAACGCCGCCCCCAAGCTCGAGAAGATCGTGGTCAACGTCGGCATGGGCAAGCAGTTGGAAAACAACAAGCTGCCCGCCCACGTCAAGGACACGGTCCTCACGACGCTCAGCGTGGTCACCGGCCAGAAGCCCGTGCTCATCAAGGCCAAGAAGTCGGTGTCGAACTTCAAGGTTCGCGAAGGCGCCGAGGCCTCCGCCATGGTCACCATTCGGCGTGACCGCATGTGGCACCTGCTGGCCCGCGTGATCCACCTGGCCTGCCCGCGAATCAAGGACTTCCGAGGGCTGCCCACGACCTCCTTTGATGCCGCCGGCAACTACTCCATGGGCCTGCCGGAACAGGGTGTCTTCCCGGAGATCGACATGGACCGGGCCCAGTTCACCCACGGTATGCACCTCAACCTGGTCTTCAGCAACAGCACCCCGGAGATCAGCCGTTTTGTCCTGGAAGAGCTGGGCATGCCCTTCCGTCACGAGGAAGCCGCCTGAGCGGCGCTTGCCTCCCCTGAGATTCGAAGAGGAAAGATATGGCCACCAAGGCTCAGATCGCCAAGTCAAAGAAGACGCCCAAGTTCTCCACCCGCAAGGTGAATCGCTGTGAGATCACCGGCCGGGCCCGGGCCGTGTACCGCAAGTTCCGCGTGAGTCGCATCACGCTGCGGGAACTCGCCCTGGAGGGCAAGGTGCCCGGCATGCGGAAAGCAAGCTGGTAAGGCACGGTTGATCAGGCAAGACCATTCATCTGGATGACTGATTCATGGCAACGAGTGACCCAATCGCCGACATGCTGACGCGAATCCGCAACGCAGTCGCCATCAAACGCAAGACCGTCAACTGCCTCAACAGCAAAGTCTGTCGCGGCATCGCCGACGTCCTCAAGGGCGAAGGCTACATCAACGACTTCGACGTCATTGAGGACGGCCGGCAAGGACTGATTCGCATTCACCTCAAGTACGGCCCCCGCGGCGAACGCCTGATCCGCAAGATCAAGCGCGAGTCCAAGCCCGGCCGCCGAGAGTACTGCAAGGTCGAGGCCCTGCCTCGGCCCTTGGAAGGGCTCGGCATCGGGATCGTCAGCACCTCCCGCGGTGTCATGAGCGACCGCCACTGTCGCAGCCAGCGCGTCGGCGGCGAACTCCTGGCGACCGTCGAATAAGCAAGGAACCCCAGCCCGCTGCAAGGCAAAGCTGACTTCTGGAGCTTCCCCCATGTCCCGTATCGGAAAGAAACCAATCCTGGCCCCCAAGGGCGTCACGATCAGCGTCAAGGATCGTGTCGTCACGGTTGAGGCCGGCAAGAGCAAGCTGCAGTTCACCCACCATCCCAAGGTGAGTGTCGCTTGGGACGAGGACGAAAAGAGCCTGCTCTGCTCCATCCCCGAAGCGGATCTGAGCAACCGCAAGGTCCGCGCCCTCTGGGGAACCACCCGCGCCATCATCAACAACATGATCGTTGGCGTCACCAAGGGCTTCGAGAAAAAGCTCGAGGTCGTCGGCGTCGGCTGGACCCCGAAACTGCAAGGCCAGGAACTGCACCTGGAAATCGGCTACTGCCACCCCGTCGTCATGCCCGTCCCCCAGGGCATCGATATCAAGGTGGAGCGGCAGATCATCACCATCCGCGGCGTCGACAAGCACCTTGTGGGCCAATTCGCCGCCAACATCCGCTCCAAGCGCAAGCCGGAACCCTACAAGGGCAAAGGCATCAAGTACCTCGACGAAATCATCCTCCGCAAGCAGGGCAAGGCCTTCGGCGCCTGATGCTGATCTGGAAACGAAGACGATGAACAAGAACAAATCCAAGGCAGTACGCCGGCAACGCCGCAAGGCTCACATCCGCAAGCGGGTGGACGGCACCCCCGAGCGGCCGCGCCTGACGGTCTTCCGCTCGCTCAATCACTGCTACGCCCAGATCGTCGACGACTACCAGGGCACCACCCTCGTCGCCGCCTCGACCCAGGACAAGGACCTGGGCCTCGGCGCCACGGGCAACTCGGACGCCGCCGCCGCCGTCGGCAAGCGACTTGCCGAGAAGGCCAAAGAGGCGGGCCTCAGCAAGGTCGTCTTCGATCGCAACGGCTTCCCCTATCACGGTCGCGTCGCGGCGCTCGCCAAGGCCGCCCGCAAGGCTGGACTGGAATTCTAGGCTGGACACACGTCGGCTCGCCCCCCAGGGAGGAGCCGGCCGGAACAAGGATCGATCCACTCTGGATCGCGGATCACGATTATGGCCGATAGATGGAAAGAAGATTCGAACGGCATCGAGTCCACCACCGTGGGCATCTTCCGGACCGCCGCCACGATTAAGGGTGGACGCCGATTCTCCTTTGGCTCCCTCGTGGTCGTCGGAGACCGCAACGGGCAAGTCGGCTTCGGCTACGGCAAGGCCAACGAAGTGCCCTCCGCCATCGAGAAGGCGGAGAAGGACGGTCGACGCAGCCTCAAGCGCGTTACCCTCAAGGGCAACACCATCCCGCACACCGTGCAGGGACGGTTCGGCTCGTCCCTGGTCAAGCTCGTCCCCGCGTCGCCCGGAACCGGCGTCGTCGCCGGCACCGCCGTTCGGGCCGTCCTCGAACTGGCCGGCATCCAGGATTGCATGACCAAGTCCTACGGCTCCAACAACAAGAAGAACTTGGTCAAGGCCACCCTCGACGGCCTGACCCAGCTTGTTGATCGGGTCACCATCGAAGAGCTGCGCGGCGTGGACATCGGCGAGACCAAGGTCGACGAGATGGTCCGTCGCGGCGCCGCCTTCGCCCCGGTCCCGCTCGCTCCCTCCGCCCCCGAGGCGGAAGCCGAGCCCCCGGCCGAGGAAGTGACGCCCCAGCCCGCCGCCGAGACCAAGGCAGAGCCCCCGGCTGAGGCCGACCCCCAACCCGTGGTTGACGAGAAGCCCGCCGAGGAGACCGCTCCCCAGGCCGAGGCTGAGGCAGAGAAGAAGAACGACTAACCGCCTGCCGTCCACGGACGCGCAGCGAGCGAGATCGACGAGGAGTTCCTCACCATGATGATCCATGAGATCACCCCCCAGGCCGGCCGCTACAAGACGCGCAAGCGCATCGGTCGTGGCCCGGGCAGCGGCAAAGGCAAGACGTCCGGCCGCGGCCACAAGGGCCAACGCTCCCGGGCCGGCTTCAGCCGTCGGGCCGGCTACGAAGGCGGCCAGATGCCGTACTTCCGCCGACTGCAGGTCCGCGGATTCAACAACGCCAACTTCCGCCAACTCTTCTGGACGGTCAATCTCCGCTCCATCGTCGGCCTCGAGCAGTTCAAGAAGGGCGGCGACATCACCCCGGAGATCCTCATCGAGGCCGGCCTCATCCGCGACCTCAAGAGGCCCCTGAAGATCCTCGGCGACATGGGCGATGAGACCCTCAGCGTCAAGCTCAATATCACCGCCGGCCGCTTTACCAAGTCCGCTAAAAAGCAGATTGTGGACGCCGGCGGAACCTTCAACGAGATCGGCACCCGCCGCGACAAGATCAAGGGCCGCACCCTCGGCCAGGAGCCGGAAACGGAAGACTGACCTGAAAGCCAACCCCCTCGGCGGCAAACAACCCTGACGGACTCAGCGAACCTCGCGACCAGACAGGGCCCTCTCTTATGCTCAACGCCTTCGTCAACATCTTCCGCATCCCCGACTTGCGCAACCGCGTGCTCTTTACCCTGGGCATCCTGGTGGTCTATCGCATCGGCTTCTGGATCCCCCTCCCTGGCGTCGATCAACATGCCATTTCCGAGTACTTCGGTCGCATCGCCAACGATGACGGCACCCTCAGCAACGTCTTGACCTACGTCGCCATCTTCACCGGCGGCAGCCTCGGGCAGTCCACCATCTTCGGCCTGGGCATCATGCCCTATATCTCGTCGGCCATTATCTTCCAGCTCCTGGGCTCGGCCATCCCCAAGCTGCAGGAGCTCAAGAAGGAAACCGGCGGCCAGCAGAAGATCCAGGAATACACCCGCTACGCCACCATCGGCCTCTGCGTCATCCAGGGCGTCGCCTGGCTCAGCTTCATGGCCAAGAGCGGCCTGGCCTACGCCGGCTGGGGCAGCAACCCGCTCTTCTGGGTGGCCGGCGTCCTGGCCCTCACGGCCGGCACCATGTTCCTCATGTGGCTGGGCGAGCAGATCGACAAGTACGGCATCGGCAACGGCGTCTCGCTCATCATCACCGCCGGCATCCTGGCTCGCATGCCCCAGGCCGTCATGGAGGTCATCAGCCAGTTCAAGGCCGATCGACTGACGGAAATGGGCGTCCTCTTCCTCGTCTGCGCCTTCTTCGGCGTGGTCGCCGGAGCCGTCCTCATCACCGTCGCCCAACGACGCATCCCCATCCAGCAGGCCAAGCACACCCGCGGTCGGCGCGTGTACGGCGGCGGCAAGAGCTACCTGCCCCTGCGCGTGAACCACGGCGGCGTCATGCCCATCATCTTCGCCAGCTCCCTGATGATCTTCCCCGGCGTCATCCTCGCCGCCATCAACAGCTCCATCAGCGACAGCGGCAGCGGCCTGGGCCGAACCTTCGGCTTCCTGGAAGGCGCCTTCTCGCAGGGGCAGTACCTCTACGTCCTCTGCTACATCGTTCTCGTCTACATCTTCAGCTACTTCTGGACCACCGTGCAGTTCAACCCGGAAGAGATGTCCGACCAACTGCGGCAGCACGGCTCCTTCATCCCCGGCCTGCGCCCCGGCCCGCGCACCGCTGAGTACCTGGAGACGGTCCTGGAACGTATCACCTACGTCGGGGCCGGCTTCCTGGCGATCATCGCCGTCTTACCCATGGTGGTGAGTAACGCCGTCGGCGTCAGCCAGAACGTCTCCGCCTTCCTGGGAGGGACGGGGCTGCTCATTGTGGTCTCCGTGGGGCTGGACCTGGTGCAGCGCATTGAAGCCAACCTGCTCATGCGGAACTACGGCGGCTTCCTCGACAAGAGCGACAAGGGGCCCGGGCCCAAGATTCGGAGCGGCAGGCGGTGAGCCGACCCGACGACGAGCCGGGTGCTGAGAATCGAGCAAGTGGCGGATCCACGGGTCCGTCCCGAAGGCTGAAACGGTCTTCGACTGACAAGTTGAGAATCCCCCGAAGGACCGACGCCGAGATCGAGGCCATCGCCCAGGCCTGCCGGATCGTCGCCCAGGCCTTGGACGCCGTGCAAACGGCAACCCGGCCCGGCCTGACGACCGCCGCCCTCGCTGAGATCGCTCGTGAGACCATCGAGCAGGCCGGCGGCAAGAGCCTGTTTCGCGGCTACACGCGAGGCGATGCCCCCCCCGTTCCCCGGCGAGGTCTGTGTGTCGGTGAACGAGGAAATCGTTCACGGCGTGCCCGGAGAGCGTATCATTGCCGACGGTGACGTCGTCAAGATCGACTGCGGGGTCCGCTATGCGGGTTGGTGCGGCGATGGAGCCCGTACCTTGCTGGTGGGGGAGGTCACGGAGGAAGCCCGGCGGCTAGCGCAAACCACCAAGGATGTGCTGGCCCTGGCGATTGACATGATGAAGGCCGGCGCTCTTTGGAGCGATATCGCAAAGGCCATGCAGACCGCGGCCCAGGACGCCCAGTTCGGCGTCGTGGTCGAGTATGTTGGGCACGGCATCGGCAGAGAACTGCACGAGCCACCCAAGGTCCCCGCCTTTGCGACCGGTTGGGATTGGAGCCGAGACTTCGTTCTCAAGCCCGGCATGGTGCTGGCGGTTGAGCCGATGCTCACGGCCGGCTCGCCCCGCGTGGCGAGCCTGGATGACGGATGGACGGTAGTGACCAAGGACCGCAGCCTCGCGGCCCACCAAGAGCACACCGTCGCCATACGAGAACGGGGCCCCCAGGTGCTCACGCAAGCGTGAGCCGGCCGGCGCAAAGAAGAGAAGCCCGGCCAGGAGTAAATGAACGGTCGATGTCCACCAAGGAAGACAAACTGGTCCTCGAAGGCGAGGTCGTTGAAGCCAAGCCCAACACCATGTTCTTGGTGCGACTCGAGAACGGGCATGAGGTGCTCGCCTACATCAGCGGCAAAATGCGCATGCACTACATCCGCATCTTGCCCGGCGATCGCGTCACCGTGGAAATGAGCCCCTACGATTTGAGCCGGGCCCGAATCACCTACCGGCACTGAGAAAACCAACGCCGGTCAGGCCGGCCCGAGTTGATTGGAAGTGTGAGCCATGAAAGTCAAGAGCAGTGTTCGTCGGATTTGCAGCAGTTGCAAGATCGTTCGCCGCAACGGCGTCGTCTTCGTCATCTGCAAAGCCAATCCCAAGCACAAGCAACGCCAGGGCTGAGCCCCGCGCCTCCCCGGTTGCCACCGCACTGAATCAAGGCAAGGAATAGAGAAGTATGCCCCGTATCGCTGGTATTGACATTCCGGGCAACAAGAAGATCCGCTACGCCCTGCGCTATATCTTCGGCGTTGGTCCCAAGTTCGCGGACGCCATCATCCAACAGGCCAACCTGGATCCCGAAAAGCGGGCCAACGACCTGACGGAAGAAGAGATCACCAAGATCGCCGGCGTCATCGACTCTGGGTTCATCGTCGAAGGCGCCCTGCGGCGTCAGGTCAGCCAGAACGTGCAACGGCTGCGCGACATCCGCTGTTACCGCGGCGATCGCCATCGTCGAGGCCTGCCCACCCGAGGCCAACGCACCCGCTGCAACGCCCGCACCCGCAAGGGCCGCAAGAAGACGGTCGCCGGCAAGAAGGGCGTCAAGGGCTAAACCGCCCCGCCGGCGCAGCCAGCCCCCCACGCCCCGCCGAGACTCGACTCTCGCCGCGCCCCGGGGAGTGGCCGCTTCGGATCAGTTGGAACAGACATCTGCGTCCGCCAGTTGGGCGGGCGCTTCGAGACAGAAGACCCAGCAAGCCAATCGCGAGGCTCCTGTCCGCCGCCGGCGGAAGAAGGATCCGCTTGCAACGAGAGGTACCAGATCATGGCCCGGAAACAACGCAAGGTTCGTCGCAACATCAGCCGCGGCATCGCCTACATCAAGGCGACCTTCAACAACACCGTCATCACCATCGCGGACACCAACGGCGAAGCCCTCTGCCAGGGCTCCGGCGGCACGGTCGGCTTCAAGGGCGCCCGCAAGTCGACCCCCCTTCGCCGCCACCAAGGCCGCCGAATCCGTCGCCGCCAAGGCCCGCAAGTTCGGCATGAGCGAGATCGAGATTCGCCTCAGGGGCACCGGACCCGGCCGCGAGGCCGCCGCCACCGCCCTGGCCAACTCCGGCCTCCGCGTCTCCGCCATCGAAGATCACACTCCCGTACCGCACAACGGCTGCCGCAGCCGCAAGAAGCGTCGAGTGTAAACCCGTCCCCAGGGACGGCCGTCCCGCGGGAAAGAAGGGCTCCCCCCGGCGCGCAGCAGGCCGGCCGGAGATTCCGATACCCCGCGGACGCCCCATACAGGCTCTGCTGCTCACTCGGAGGAATCGCAAATGCGTATCCGCTGGCGAGGATTGGAACTGCCCTCACGCGTGGTTCCCGACGACAATCGAAACACGAGAGAATACGGCCGCTTCGAAGTTGAACCCTTTGAACGTGGCTTCGGCACCACCATCGGCAACAGCCTGCGCCGGGTGCTGCTCTCCTCGCTCGAGGGCGCTGCCGTCACCGGCGTCAAGATCGTGGGCGCCGAGCACGAGTTCAGCTCCCTGCCCGGCGTCATGGAAGATGTCACCGACATCATCCTCAACGCCAAGGGCCTCATCGTGAAGCTCGATGACGACGAGCCCCGCACCATGAAGCTCGCCGCCACCGGCCCCGGCGAAGTCACCGCCGAACTCATCGAGGCCGACACCGCCATCACCATCCTCAACCGTGACCTCGTCATCGCCACCCTCACCGAGGCGGTCGATTTCGAGATGGAGTTCACGGTCAAGAAGGGCCGCGGCTACATCCCCGCCAGCGAGCAGTACAACGAAGAGGAAGAGCAGGAGATCGGCATCATCCCCATCGATGCCGTCTACTCGCCCGTCCGCCGTGTCCGCTACGCCGTGGAAGACACCCGCGTCGGCCAGAAGACCAACTACGACAAGCTCGTCCTCGAGGTCTGGACGGACGGCACCTCCACCCCGGACATGGCCCTCGTCGAGGCGGCCAAGATCCTCCGCAAGCACCTGACGCCCTTCGTGCACTACTTCGACATGGGCGCTGAGCGCGTTTCCGACGAAGCCGCCGCCGCCGCCGGCGTCGACGAAGAACTCATCCGCAAGCTGCAGAAGCCCATCACCGAACTCGACCTTTCCGTGCGGGCCAGCAACTGCCTGGAGTCGACCAAGATCCACGCCGTCGCCGACCTGGTCACCATGGACGAGGCCGACCTGCTCAAGGTTCGCAGCTTCGGCAAGACCTCGCTCCGTGAGGTGAAGCGCAAGCTCGCCGACATGGGCCTGAGCCTGGGCATGGACCTGCCCGAGGGCTACCACACCGCCACCAGCGCCCCCAGCCTGATGTAACCGACTTTCGACGCGATCCCGGGAAAGCCGGGATCGCCTCTTTGCATACGTGAAGGAGAACCGCCATGCGGCACCGCGTTTACGGCAAGAAGCTCTCTCGAACCCCCGCCCACCGCCAGGCCATGCTGCGCAACCTCGCGGCGGGCCTGTTCGAGCACGGCCAGATCCAGACCACTCTCCCCAAGGCCAAGGCCGTCCAGCCCTTTATCGAGCGCCTGATCAGCATCGCCAAGCGCGGTGATCTGCACTCACGGCGCATCGTCCAGTCCCGCCTGGGCGGCGATCGCAAGGCCTTCGTCTGGCTCACCGAGGATCGCGTCCCCGCCTCCAAGCGGGACAATCCCTTCTTCGATCTGCCCGATGCCGATGAGATCAAGTTCAACCGTTACGGCGAAGTGAAGAAGGCCCCCAGCCTGGTCAAGCACATCGTCGAGAACGTCGCCCCCCGCTACAAGGATCGGCCCGGCGGCTACACCCGCATCGTCAAGCTCGGCGTCTGCCGCCTGGGCGATGGCGGCGACCGGGTGCTCCTGCAACTCGTCGGCGAGGAAGAAGGCCCCGAGCTCGGTGGCCAGCTCAGCCGCCGCCGCGAGAAGGCCGACCGCCGCACTGCCTTCGCCGCCGGCCTGCGCAAGCAGGACGCCGTCGAAGAAGAGAAGCCGGTCGCGGAAGCGCCTCCCGCTGAGGAGCCCGTCGCGGACGCTCCCGTGGAAGAGCCCGAAGCGGAAGAGACCGAGAAGAGCGAAGACTAAACCGCTCGCCTCGCTCTCCTTCACGCATCTGTGCCGCACCCCCATCGGCGCTGCCCACCCCGGCAGCGCCGATTCCTTTGCGCCCGCCGCGCTCTTCCACTTGCCCCCGGCGCGCCGGTCACTTCCTCTGCAAAGCCGCCGCTGGCATCGGCGGTGAACACCAACGTCCAAGAAGGTGCGCCGGTCGCGCCCGAGAGGGGAGCCCCGCACCCCTCGGAACCGAGCCGGGTTGTGTCAAGGCGGGAGCGCCACCAGGTCTCCAGGAGGTGGTGACGATTGAGCAAGGAGACCCGCCTGTGGAAGCGGCGCTCGACGCCGTGAGCGTCGAGCGCCACCCCGCCTCGACACGAGGCGGTCTCCTTTTGGCTGCGTGCGCTTGTCCAAAACACACACGCTAGTCACGGGGAGGCTTGCCACATAGTTTCTCTGTGGATCGCAGCCGAGAAGGGAGCAATCGGCGGCACGGTCCCGCTCATTGCGAGGGCAAAGCCGCCGATGGGATCGGCGGAGAACCAGGCGCCGCGTCCGGGCCCGCCCTCGCCGGCGTTTAAGAAATAGAAGAAATAGGGACAGCTCCCTATTCTTGGAAAATGGGAGCTGTCCCTAATTCCTATACCACCAACCCCCCCAATGGGGCATTTTGCACTGTCGAACCAAGATTCCATTTGCCCCCCCCTCGGACCTTGAGGTAGGTTATCGGAGACAACTTGTGAGTGCTTGAGCGTCGACCGGGGGGCGGCGGCGCAGCAGTCCCTTCAGCCAATCCGCGCGGGGCGAAAGGGTGCGGTGCGATTTGGGCCCGATCGCAGAGCTGTGGTTGCGCGCCTTCCAGTCTCGCTGGGCGTTCGATTCTCACCCTTCTTTCGACTCTTTGCGAAGAACAAGGAATCGTATCAATGAAACATGCATATCGAATTGCGTTGCCGGTGATCGCGGCCAGCTATTGTCTGGCGGGCGCCACGCTGGCACAGACGCAGCAAGAGGTCAACATCATGCTCACCATCTTGGTCGACGCCTCGGACAACTCGATGGAGTACACCGAATGCGGTGACCCGGCGTATCCGGAATTCAGTGATCTGCGCGATGGGCTCGCTGAAATGCTCGACGATCCGGATGTGATTCCGAGAGATGGAACCGTGGCCTTGGGTGTGTACTTCTACGGCGGGGAAGAGGAGACGGGCGGCGAGACCGCTTTCTGCGACTACGTGGAGCAGGCCATGGGCGATCCGCAACAGGAGCATGGGATTGTCCTTGTCACTGAAGACAGTATCGACGACATCGTCACAAACGTCGAGGCCCAGGAGGGGATCAACGGCAACGCGTGGCTCTACAGCGCCATGCGATGCGTGGGCGAACGCATGCTCACAGCGGAGACGAATGATTTCGACGCAGTCAAGCGTATTGTCCTGGTCATCCCGCACGGTCCGCATGACCCAGGCGACGGGGAGCCGGCAAACGCGAGAGACTACATGCTCGCCGGCGCTACTCCGATTGCCCATGAAATCAATGCCCTCGCGTGCGCGAGCGGATTCCAGGATAGCTGGCCCACAGCGCTGTCGTACCTCGGTCAGCATGTGATCGGGGGAGATGGCGATCCCCTGCAGATCCCCTACCCAGTAGGGGATTATCCCATGGTTCTAGAGGCAGGCTGCTTCGGGGCCGTGTCTGAGACCGCGTGTTCCGACAGCGACGCCTTGAGCCACTACCGCGAACAACTCAAGATCATCACGCGCGTAGCTCTGTGGCGGTGCGAGTATGACTACGTCGGCATCAACCACGACGGCAACTGGAATGGACTCCCGGATGACGAGTACGGCGATGGCATGCAGGCCCAGCCCGAGTTGGGCGTTCTCCTCGCCGGCTACGAGCCCAACTACGACCCGCGCGCCGACCTCGACCACGACAGCGACGTGGACCAGTCCGACCTCGGTATGCTTCTTGCCAACTACGGTTGCGGTTCACACTGGGGGTATTAGTATCACCCATCACGTTCGACCCCGCCTGGCGGCGGGGTCGGGCCTTCCTGAAATGAAGATGTTCTCACAACATTCTGGTTCCTCTTCCCGGCGCGCCTTCAGTCTCATCGAGTTGATCGTCGTGGTGGCGGTGATCGCTGTGCTCATTGCCCTCATGCTGCCTGCTCTCTCCCAGGCTCGCAACGCGGCGAGAGACACGGCCTGTCTCAACAACCACCGGCAGTTCGGCATCGCCTTCGGGGTGTACGCGGTGGACTTCGACTGCTTTCCCATCGACGACTACGAAGATGTCCACCATCGGTCGGTGCAGTATTGCTGGGGAGGCGTCGACTGGTACCTTGACGATGCGGACATCCCCATCTGGGTGTACGGCAAACGACCACTGAACAAGTACGTGCAATCGCTGCGGCAGAACAAAGCCGATGTGGAGGTGTTTCGCTGCCCGCGCGACAACGGCTTGCGTTACTACAGCAGTGACGAAGCCGTCTTCTGGCAGACTGAGTTCGGTCTGCAATCGATTGACGCCGACGGGCCCAATTCGGTCTACTCCGTTCTCGGCAACAGCTACGCCGCCAATGGTTGGATGTATGCTCAGCCGGGATCGCGGATCGGTATCGGGCATACCCCCGACTATCCCTACTTTCGCACTGACCTTGGCCCTGACGATGTCGAATGTGTCCCCAGCAAGTTCGTTATTGTCTGCGATCTCGGGCCCAATTGGGTGGGGAGATATCCGCTTGAGCAACGCATCAGGAATAACATCGTCCACGGCTGGTGGCACGGCTACGAGATCGGAAACATGGCTTTCCTTGACGGCTCAGCGCGCCGAGAGCAGATGCCTGGCGAAGTGACAACGCAGTCCTATACGTTCTACATGGCCCCGGACCGGCACGATGGGGGCTATCGTTGTTTCGACCGGCCGTAACCTGGGCATTGCGCCGGCATGTGAACCGGTACAAGCGGTTCGCTGCGGTGCATTCCCCGCTCACCAACGAACTCGCCAACCCCAAGAGAAACGCCCCGGACCGCATGGCCCGAGGCGTCGCTGATCTCGTGCTGTCGAATCACCTCACATCGTCACGGGCAGCAGGCTCACTTCGAAGTCGAGCAGATTCTGGGTGTCGTCGGCCGCGAAGGCGTCCTCGCCGCGGAAGGTATCCGAGCCGCCCGTCCAGCTCATGCTCAGCGTATCGATCACCGCCGCCCCCAGGCCGAAGAGGTCGCCGTTGTTGCTGAGGAAGACCTGACCCAGGTTGAGGTTGCCCAGCTCGTGAGCGATGACGATCGAATCGCGGTAGGCGAAGTCGGTCGTCGCCTGCACCGTGAGTCGATCCAGGCGAGCCGTCGTGCCGACCAGGATGTCCTCCGTGCCGTCGGCGGGCAGGCCGGTCGCCGGATCGTAGGCGGCATCCACGCCGAGCAGGATGTTGCTCGAAACCAGGGAGTCCTGGAACTGCATCTGGTCCACGCTCGCCAGGGAGGTGAAGGTCGCGTTCGTGACCCTCGCCTTGGCGATGAACTTGCCCAGCGATTCGTCATTGACCGACTCGGGAACCAGCGTGAAGTCGAAGGTCGCCCCGGTGATGGCTTCGTTGGCGGTGAAGCGATCGACGGAGACGGCGCTGAAGTCGCCCGTCAGCACGCCGCGCGATTGCACCTTGCGCGACTCGCCCAGCGTCAGCGAGCCTTCCAAGGCATTGAAGCGAACGTTCTGCGTGGCCCCGAGGATCACGTCACCGACGATGTTCTCGACCCGCGTCTTGTTGGTGTCGCCCAGGGTCAGGGTGCCATCCGTCTCGCCGCGAACGCGGAAGTTCCGCGTCTCGCCGGTGATGTTCAGCGTGAAGTTCTCCAGGGTGTCGCCGGTGACGTCGAACTTGCGCACGTCCTGGCCGAGCACGGAGAGCGGCCCGTTCAAGTCCGCCTTGAACTGCAGCTTGCGAACGTCGGGCAGGCCGGCGTCATCCAGGCCCGGCACCGCCTCACCGAAGGTGGCGCCGTTGGTGGTGACCCAGTCGCCCGCCACTTGCAGCTTCTCCACGCCCGCCGAGAAGGTGAGCAGGTCCGCGGTCAGTTCGTCCAGCTTGAAGGTGTCGACCAGGCCGGCGATGTTCAGTTCGCCGGTGGTGTCGATGGTGTCGGCCTGGAACTTCATGCCGCCCGCCTTGGCCTGGGCGATCTCCAAGCCGGCGGCGTTGGAGAGCCCGCCCAGCTTCAAGGTGTCGATGGAGTTGGCCAGCAGCATGCCGTCGGAAGTGACGCCCATGCCGCCGATGACGTAGACATCGGGAGCGTTGAGCGTGCCGACGCTATCCAGCACCAGCGAGCCGACGTGCAGTTCGCTGTCGCCGCCCAGGCCCTTGCGAACCTTGATATTCAGGTTGCGGAAGTCGCCCGCGGCCACGATGTACTCGACATCGCCGTCCAGCGTGCCCAGCACCACCTCGCCGCCGGTGAAGTTGAAGGTGATCTGATCGCTGTCCGGATCGACGTACATGAAGTTGTTGGGAATGACCTGGATGACCCCGTCGGTGCCGAGCTGCGGCAGGTCGTTGGTGTCGACGTTCAGCACGGTGACGGTGAATTCCTGATCGGTCGTGTTGCCCGCCAGGTCCGTGATCCGCACCGTCACGTCGTGGGTGCCGCGATCGGCAAGCAGCGGCGTCCAGACGAAAGCGCCGGTGTCGGCCTCGATCTCCATGCCCGCGGGGGCGCTCAGCAGGCTGTAGACCACGCCCTCGTTGCCCTCTTCGTCGGCGTCAACGTCGTAGCCGTAGGCCTGTCCCACGGAGGCGAAGCGGGTGGGCAGGGTGGTGATGGTCGGTTCGACCGTATCCACGGTGAGCTGCAAGGGCAGGCTGGCGACGCTGGTGGCGTACCAGGTCTGGTAGACCCGCAGCGTGTGCTCGCCCTCCGCCAGCACCGTGTCGAGGCTGGCGGCGTCCGTCCGCACTGTCACATAGGTCTCGACGGCCACGGCTTCGCCCAGCAGCACGCCGTCCGCATAGAGCGACACCGTCGCGCCGGGAAGAACGTCGTTGACGAAGAAGTTGACGGGTTCGCCGACGGCGTTGTTGACGCTGGTGACGTTGTCATTGGCGAGGGGGCCGGTGTCGAAGGCCGGGGGCAGGTTCGGAGCCGCGGGAGCCGCCGGCGGCGCGGTCGACTCGTTGAGCAGGACCATCAGGTCGTCGGTGTCGAGCAGGGCCACGATGTCCTGCAGGCCGTCGCCATTCAGGTCCGCCGCCGCCAGAGCGAGCGGGCCGGCGACTTCGTTCAGGTTGTAGGGCGTTTCGAAGCCGCCCAGCGTGTCGTTCTGCAGGATCTTGGCGAAGTTGTTGGATTCGCCGACGAGCAGATCCAGCGGCCCGTCGCCGTTCATGTCAGCCACGGTGAGAAGGTTGGCGGCAAAGCCGATGTTGACGTTGTCGACGCCGCCGAAGCCGCCCGCACCATCGCCCAGGAAGATGCTCAGGCCCTGGTTGGGCAGGGCGTTGGTGGCGGCGACGTCCAGGTGGCCGTCGTTGTTGATGTCGATGAGGGCGACGTTGCTGGGAGCGGGGGGGCGTGGTCAGTTGCAGCGCCTCAGTCAGCCCGCCGAGGCCGTCGTTCGTCAGCAGGTAGACGCTGGTGGTGCCGGCGGCGGCCACCGCCACATCGATGTCGTAGTCGCCGTCGAAGTCACCCGTGGCCAGTCCCTGGGGATTGGCCCCGACGCCGATGTTCGTTGCCGCCGCGTAGGTGCCGTCGCTGTTGGCAAAGAGCACGGACAAGCTATTGCCGTTGGCGTTGCTGACGATGAGGTCCGCGCCGTGCTTCCGGTCGAGGTTGGCGGAGGTCATCTCGACCGGGCCGCTGCCCACGTCGTAGTTCACCGGGTCGGCGAAGGTTCCATCGCCGTTGCCCAGCAGCACCGAGATGTTGTCGCTGCCGAAGTTCACCGTCGCCAGGTCGAGGTGGCCGTCGCCGTTGAGGTCGGCGGCGTAAGCGGTTTGCGGCGAGGTGCCGACGTTGTAGAAGTCGCCGTTGCTCAGCGTGCCGTCACCGTTGCTGGTGAAGATCATGACGCTGCCCAGGACGAAGGTGACCGCCACATCATCGAAGCCGTCTTCGTTGAAGTCGCCCGCCGTCATGCCCCAACTGGCGCCGGGAAGCGCGTGGGTGGGGCTGGCATCGCCAATGGTCAGGATGGTGTCCGCATCCAGGGTGAACTCCTGCGTGCCCACGTTGCCCGAGACGTCCGTGGCGCTGATGATCACCTCGTTGTCGCCGAAGTCCTCCAGGACCGGCGTCCAGGTCAGCAGGCCCGTGTCCGGGTCGATGCTCATGCCCACCGGCGCGGTCGTCAGGGCGTAGACCAGGCCGGCGTCGCCTTCTTCGTTCGTGTCGGCGTCGTAGGTGTAGGTGGGTCCGATGGGAACCGTGAGCGTCGGCGTCGAGGTGAAGGCCGGCACCGTGGTGTCGATCGTGAAGGTGAAGGGCGCCGAGCGAGCGCTGTCTTCGACGCCGTCGTTGTAGGCAGCCCGCACCTGGTAGACGCCGTCCGCGAACTCACCGACGTTGGTGACGATGCTGGCCGAGTCGCCCACGGCGATCGCCTCGCCGATCACGGTCGAGCCGAGGTAGAGCCGCACCGTGTCGCCGTCGGAGACGCCGGTGATGGTGAACTGCAGGTCGGTGTTGGCGCTGGTGATGTCGTCGTCGTCATTGGCGCCCAGGTCGCTGACCGCGTCCAGGTCGGGAACGTCGGGAGCGGTGGGGGGCGCCGGGGTGATGTTGGCGTGGAAGGACAGGCCGTGCGCCTGGGCGTCGGCGCTGACCAGGTCCACATCGCCGTCGCCGTCAAAGTCACCCACGGTAAACCGCGAGGGCGAGCCGGCGACGGGCGCCAGCGTCACGTCGGCGGTGAAGGTTCCCGAGCCGTCGCCGGCCAGAGCCACCGCCTCGCCGTTACTCAGCATGATCGCCAGGTCCGGCAGCAGATCGCCGTTCAGATCCGCCGCCTGCAGCGACGTGGCGCTGGCGTCCAGGTCCGTGTTGCCCACCAGGGCCAGCGTTCCCGTGCCGTCGTTGAGAAGCACCGTCAAGGCGCTGCCGCCCGCGACGCCGAGATTCGCCACCGCCAGGTCCAGGTCGCCGTCCAGGTCCAGGTCGACCGCGGCGATATCCTGCGGATCGGAGCCGGTGGTGAACACCTGCTCCGCCCCGAAGGTGCCGCCGCCCTGGTTGAGCCGCACCCGCAGGCTCTCGTCTGAAATGACCGTGTAGATCAGGTCCGCGCCGTTGGCGCCGTCCAGATCCGCGAGCTGCACGTCAGAGACGTTCAGGCCGTTGTTGATCGGCATGGAGGCGCCGAAGGTGCCGTCGCCGTTGCCTGGCATAATGACGAGCATGCCGGTGGCCCCGGAGTTGACCGCGAAGTCGAGCACGCCGTCACCGGTCACATCGCCGAGGGAGATCGAGGTGACGTTGGGGACCACGGGGTAGTCCACCGCCGCCGCGAAGGTGCCGTCGCCCACCCCCAGAAGAATGGAGACGGAGTCGGTGAACTGGTTGACCACGGCGAGGTCCTGGTTGCCGTCGCCGTCGAAGTCACCCGCCTCCACGTCCTGGGCCAGGACGCCCGCCGCGAAGTCGCCGGCGCTGGTGAAGACGCCGCTGCCGTCGTTGAGCAGGACTTCCACGTTGCCGCCCGCCGCCACGGCCGCCAGATCGAGGTGGGTGTCGTTGTTGAAGTCGGCGCTGGTGAGGCCCCAGCTATCGGTAGTGAGGCCGATGGCTGCGACGGCGTCGAATTCGATGGTGCTGGTCAGCAGGCGACGCTCCTCGAGCGGCTCGATGAGGGAGCGCCCAAAAGCCCCGTCCCGAAGCCCCGCCCGGCCGCGGGTTCGACCCGCCGACCGCAGGACCTCATTCGCCGACTCGAAACGTTGGAAGAAACCGCGCATCTGGAACATCTACCTGCCCCTGTGTGAGGACGGGATTGGCTGGTGCAAACGCCAGGCGGACAGACCCCGCCTGAACCCTCCAAGGTACCGCCAAAGCGTGTGTCCGGCCAGCGCCACACCCCCCCGAAACCGCTCCCGAATACCCACCTAAAGCCCCGAGAATCGAACCCCCGGCGAGCCACGACCGCCGCCAAAGCCGCGAGGGGCATTCGCGGCGAGGTCACCTGCCGACATCCGGCAATCTCCCAGCCAACGCCGCGGGCAAGCGCCCACGGCGGAGCATGCCCAGGCCCAGGGCCGCAGGCCGCCGATCCCCTCGGCGCCTTTCCTTGTCACCCGCCCCGCAGATCCTTGAACACCTCTTCCAGCCCGCCCTCCAAGAGCCCCTTCCCTACGCCCTCCTGCAGCTTCTTCAGGCCCGCTTCGATGTCCAGCTTCGGCTCCTTGATCGTCCCCTTGATCACGATCGGGAACATGGTCCCGGCCGGCAGGATGTCCCGCAGATCCCCCAGCCCGCCAAACGACCGCAAGAGCCCCTGGTCCAGATCCTCGAAGGGAATCTCCGTGTCCAGGCGAATGTTCCGCGTCTGCAGGTTGATGCGGCCGGTGAAGAGCATTCGGGTGCGGTTCACCACGACCGGCATCTTCGCGTAGCGCACCACCCCATCCGTGATGGTCATTTGGATCGGCGGCAGCACCTGCCGAATATCCCCCTGCACGTCGTTGTCCACCGCTGCCACCAGCGAGTTGAACGGCTCGCGCAAGACATACATCGCCCGCCCCAGATCCAGGTCCAGCGTCCCGTTCAGCTTGCTCAGATCGCCATCAAGCGGGGCCCGGAAGTCGGTCAGCTTCAGCGTCGCCGGTCCGTCCTCCGGCGTCTTGCGCAGTTCGTAGATCGGGATCAGGTCGCGCAGCACCAACTCGCTCATCGCTTCCGACACCAAGAGCGACGCCGTCAGGGGCCGATCCAGCACGAAGACGCCGGCCCTGGCCTCGCCACTGGCGCTCAGCTCGCCGTTGTCGGAGGTAAAGCCCGCCGCCAGCGTCCCCGACTCGCGCCAGAAGTTGTTGAATTCGATGTTCGTCGTGGCGTGCGAGCCCAACGCCGCCTGCAGGATGCCGCGCGCTCCCGCCAGCCCGTCGACCAGGTCCATGGAGAGATTCTCCACCCGCAGCGTGCCCGTCACCTTCGCCTCCTTCGGCGTCAGGCCTTCCGCGCCCAGCAGGTCCGCCACGCCCAGGTGCACGTCGATGGCCGGCCGCTCGGCATTCGCCGCCTGATTGAGCGCGAAGCCCGTCAGATTCGTCCGCAGCCCCGGCGTGGCGCCTGCCCTCGCTTCCGTCGCCAGGGTCAGCTCGACATCCCGGTAGGCGAAGGGCGTTTCATCCGCGGTCTTCCCGCGCACCTGGTTCGCCGTCGCCGTCACATCCGCGACCAGCGCTGCCGGATCCAGGGGCTTGCTGACATTCAGCGTGAGCGCTCGCACCTTGAGCGTCGCCGTCGTGGCCCGATCAAACGCCAGCGGCGGTGGGGGGGGGGCGTCTCGCCCTCGCCTGGCTGCTTCTTTCGGTCCGTGAGGAACATCGCCAGCGTGTTCGTCAGCACCTCCGGGGCGATCACCACCGACAACTCCGCCGGTTCCGCCAGCTCAAAGACGTTCGCCGCCAGCGTTCCCTTCACATCGCCCTGCAATCGCCGCAGGTTCAAGTTGGCGTGCACCTGCTGGCCCGTCTTTGTGCCGGCAAGCGAGGCCGTCACCTCGCCTGCGGGCCCGAGCAAGCCCACCAGCGACCCCGCCGGGCGCTTCAACAAGCCTTCCCACTGGGCGACGTCGATGCCCTTCGCCACCAGGTCAACCGAGGCAGCAGCGCCCGTGGGCGCCGCCAGCGTCGCCTCCACAAACACCAGCCGCTCTCCGGAGGCAGGGCGATCGAGCGCCGCCGCCAGCTTCACGTTCGGCGCCGGCTTCTCGCCCGCCAGATCGACCTCCGCATCCGCCCGCACCCGCGCCAGCGACACCGGCTCCATCTCCATCGGCAGACCCGACACCCGGAAGGAACTCGGCGTGATGAGCGTCGCCGACAGCGGCGCCACCTCCGCTTCACTCTCGACCAGCGAGCGCCACCAGGGCCGCATCGTCAACTCCACCGGCACGGGGTCCAGGAAGACCAACTGGCGCGGCGACCACTTCGCCGCTGCCTCTGCACCTGCCGCCGTCTCCGTCTCATCCACCGCCGGTTCGGGTACGTAGGCCTTGATGATCGCCGCCAGCGCTTCCGGCGAAACGCTCGTGTTGAGCGTCACCGCCTGTGTGGCAATGGCGTTGCTTGAGAGCGCTGCCGATGCCGAACCGCGGAGCGTTTGCGTGCTCAGCGTCGTCTCCAGGGCCAGCGTCGCTTCTGCCGGCTGCGTGCGCAGGGCCAGTGTCAGCGGTCCGCCCAAGAGGTCATCTACGGGCAGGCCCTCGGGCAGCCCCGCCAGGAACGGCCGCACATCCACGCCGGAGAGCGTGATCTCGCCCGTCGGCATGAGCTTCAGAACCCGATCCTGCCAGGCCGCGTCGCCGGTCAGCGCCGCCGCCGGATCGGAAAGGCGAATGTCGCCCGCGATCGTGCCCGCCGCCCCGTCCACTTCCAGTGTTCCGCCCAATTGCAGCCGCTGCTGCTTCGCCTGTTCCGTCTGACCGAGCGACAGCCTGAGCTGCGGCAGCGCCAGCGTTGGTCCCTCCGCCTGCGTCAGCCGTTGCCCGGCCAGCGTCACTACCGCGTTCGCCTGGAGCGCCTCCGCCGCCTTGGCGAAGTCCATGGGCAGGACGAACGAGTCCAGCGACACATCCAGCGTCCCCGCCTGGGCGACCTGCCAGCCTTGCTCCGCCGGCAAATACGACTGCAGCATCGCCCCGGGGATCTCAAGATGCAGGCCCGTCGCCCCGGCGCTCCGCAGCTCCGTACCGGTCAAGACCGCCGCCGCCTCCGCTTGCACCTTCTCGGCTTGCAGGCGCAGGCCCAGCTTCGTCTCCGTCGCCGTCCCCGCTGACATCGCCCGCTCCGCCGTCAGGGCCACATCAAGCGTCGGCCCAATGTCGCGGACCGTCTCCAACCCCAAGCCCGCCAGCAGCGGCTGCAGGATCGACGTCGGCAACTGCTTGAGCGCCGCTTCGCCCTGCGCCATGGCGCTCTTCGGCGACAGCCCGCCTTGCGCATCGAGCAGATTCGTCAGCGCCAGGTCGATGTCGATGATGCCTTCTTCGGCTCCGTCCGCCGCCACACTTCCCTGCGCGGTCAAGTGCAGCCCCTCGGCGAGGGAAGTGGTCGACACTTCCGCCCGCAGGCCGGAAATCGCCAAGCGCTCAACCAGGTCCGTCCCCGTTGTCAGTTCCGTCGGCCCCAGATCGACCACCACCGAGGCCCGGGCTGTGCGCAAGTCCAAGGGCTCGCCCAGCACGAAGGGCACCGCCACCTCGCCAATCGTCACGCCCAGCTTCGGCGCTATCCCCGACAAGCGCAGCGGCTGGTCCGGGGCCAGCGATGCCAGCAGCGCTTCGCTGATCGTCGTTTCCAACGTCAGGAGCTGTGCCCCTTCTTCCGCCCGCAAGACGCCATCGCTCCAATCGAGATTCAAGTCACCGGTGACCCCCGGCGAGCGAATCGCACCGACCGCCGTCGCCCCGCTCATGCCGCCGCTGACGTCCAGATTGAGCTGCAGAAGGTCGCCGACCAGACCGAGCAGGAGGCCGTTCGAGCCGGCCAGCGAGTCGATCAGGCCGATCGGCACATCCGTCGCCGCCACCGCCAGTTCCATGACCACCGTCTGCGGATCGATGATCCGATTCGCATCGGCGAACGTCGTGGTCGCGCCCGCGATCGTCAGCGACCCGCCCGAGGCGAGGCCGGCGGCAAAGTCGAGTGTCACGCCCGCGCTGGGACTGTAACTCGCCACACCCTTGGTGAGCGTCACCGTCTGCGTCCCCAGGTCCGGCTGCTTGACATCGCGATAGCTGAGCACCAGCCCCGACAGGTCCAGCGTCGCCGCCCAGGCCTTGGGAAGCTGAATCGCCGCCGGCTCCCTCGACCCCGTCCCGGTTGGCGGCGTGCCCGCGCCCCCGGTCCCAGCCGGATCGCCGCCGCCCGTGCCCACGACGCTCTTGAGGTTGAGCGACCCATCCGCCCGCCGCTCCACGTCGATCTTCCCCGTCAGTCGAATCGGCTCGATCCGCCGCTGGCCCATGACGATGTCCGCCAGGTGCACCGGCATGTCGAGCGACAGGTCCGCCACCTGGACGCCCTGCTCGTCCCACAAGCGGATCTGTTCGATCTGCTGGCCGTCGAACCAGCGCAGCTTCCACCCCGTCGCCTGCAGCACCCCGCCAGTCTCCAGGTCCATGCGGGCCGTAAAGAAGGAAGGCACCAACCGCGGCGCCAATCCCACCAGCGCCACCACCAGCAGCACCACGACCACCAGCACCACCAGGATCCGCTTCAGCCAGCGCCGGGGTCTGCGAGCAGTCCGTTGTTTCGCCTTTGCCGTCATCCTGCATCCTCCCTGATCAAGCGGGGCTTCATCACCCCCCCAAGCATAGTCACTCCCCGCCCGGAAACCCGTCCTCAAGAACCCGTGCGGCCCCCCCGGCCCTTCCCCAGGAAGCGTCGCTTATTCGCCGCGGCGTGCCACTGGCTGCTTGTCACCCAGTGCGGCTGGATTGGCTCGATTTCCTACCCCGAGGCTCGACAAGTCCATCCAAACCCCGAAAAACGGTATCCGACACCTTTTCCGACCCCGAAAAACGGTATCCGACACCTTTTCCGACCCTTTCTCCCCACCGTGTCCTCCGTGGTGAATCCCCACCGCATCGCCGATGCCATCGGCGGCTTTACTTCCCCGCCGGCGCTGCGGTCAGCGACAACATGCGCTCGAGCGCCACGAGGGCCTGCTTCGCCACCTGCGGGTGCACCGTGATCCGATTGACCACCGTGCCCTCCGCCAGGTTGTCGAGCGCCCAGAGCAGGTGCTTCAGATCGATCCGGTACATCGTCGTGCACAGGCACTGGAACGGGCTCAGGCACACCACATCGACATCGCGCTCGCGCATCTGCTCCGCCACCCGCGAAACCAGGTGCATCTCCGTCCCCACCGCCCACTTGCTGCCTGCCGGCGAGTTCTCGATCGTCTTCAGAATCTTGCCCGTCGAGCCGGTGATGTCGCAGAGATCGACGACTTCCTTGCTGCACTCGGGATGCACGATGATCTGGCGGTCCGGCTCGTTCTCCCGAAAATGCCGCACGTGCTCCGGCCGAAAGAGCTGGTGCACCGAGCAGTGGCCCTTCCAGAGAATCACCTTGGCGTCCAAGAGCGCTTCGTAGGTCGTGCCGCCCAGGCGATGGCCCTCATCGAGGGCCTTGGGATCCCAGACGGTCGTCTGCGTCTCCACGTCAATGCCGTAGTCGTGGGCGGTGTTGCGTCCCAGGTGCTGGTCCGGGAGGAAGAGCAGCTTGATGTCCTCGCCTTCCTTCACGGGTTCCGTGCCGCCCGCCATGGCCCACTCGAAGACGCGCTGGGCGTTGGAGCTGGTGCAGACCGCCCCGCCGTGCTCCCCGCAGAAGGCCTTGATGGCAGCGGTGGAGTTCATGTAGGTGATGGGGATGATCCGCCCCGCCCAGTCGAGCTTCTTGAGGGCCTTGTGGATCGTCTCCCAGGCCAGGACCGTGTCGTCGTAGTCGGCCATGTCCGCCATGGAGCAGCCGGCGCTGAGGTCCGGCAGGATCACCTGGACCTCGTCCTCCGTGAGGATGTCCGCGGATTCCGCCATGAAGTGCACGCCGCAGAAGACGATGTACTTCGCCCCCAGCTCCTTGACCCGCTCCGCCGCCATCTGGCTGAGCTGGAAGGAATCCCCGGTCAGGTCGGCATAGCGGATGACATCGTCCTGCTGGTAGTGGTGTCCCAGGATGATGAGGTCGGAGCCGAGTTCGGCCCGCCGAGCCTCGATGGCCCGGTGCAGGTCCTCATCGGACATCTTGTGGTACTGCTCAGGAAGTTGTGGCTGCCACAGCATGTCGCGGGCCTCTGCTTGGAGGATCCGAAATGGGAAACAGGGAATCCTAGTCGAGGCGGAGGGGGAGGGGTAGCGCAACCTCCCTGCGTGACTCGAGGAATCGAGGTGGGACACTCCCACCGACCCCCGGCAGGGTATCTGCCGCGACCATGCTGTGGATGTCTGCGCAGGGGACCACGGCGCGACCAACAGTCGCGGCTTCGTGAGGGGAGCGTTCAATCGGGAAGACTCGCAGCGAGCCGGGTTCAGAGGACACCTGAGTAAGGTGCGATGCAGACGCTTGGCAGTACGCCGCGCTCGATGCGCTGCCCTACCCAAGCAACCCCAAGACCGTCTCGCGCTGCGCGTTGCTTGATTCGGACAGCGCCATGAGCGACGCCTGGCCGAGCACCTCCGCACGAGCCGCCCGGGCTGTCTCGGCAGCGTAGTCCGTATCGCTGATCTGCGAGAAGGCGGCGTAGGTGTTGGTGAGCGCCACGCCTGTGCTGCGAACGTGCGATTGCAGGCGGTTCTCAAACGAGCCGAGCTTGCCGCGCATCGTGCTGACTTGCGACGCTGCGGCTGCGATCACCTTGTCTGCGACCGAGGTGTCGCCGACGTGGCTGCCGCCCGTCGCCAGATCCGCCAGGCTCACATCAATGTCGCCGCCGGCGGTGAGCGTGCCCAGCGCCCTGGCCGACAGGCGATCGATCGTCAGCGAATCGCCGGAGGCGCTGAGCGACAGACCGCCGTCAAAGAGCTTCTCGCCGTTGAAGGTGGCGGTGCTGGTGATGCGATCGATCGACTGGATGATCGAGTTCATCTCGATCTGGTTGGCCTCGCGCTCCGCCTCGGACATGGCCCCGGTGTTGGCGTTGGCCACGGCCAGGCCGCGCAGCTCCGCGAGCTGATCCGACACCTCGCCCAATGCCGCATCGGCCGTGGCGGCGACGTGCTGCGATCGTTCCGCCGCACGTGACTCCGCTTCCAGGGTCGCGATCATGGCCTTGAGCTTGTCAGCGCTGATCATGCCGGAGGGATCATCCGCAGCGCGGTTGATGGCCTTGCCCGTGGCCAGGTGCTGCAGCGAGTTGCCCAGCTCCAGCAGGTTCGCCTGATGGGCGTGCAGGGCCGGCATGCTGCTGGTGTTCGCGATGGAATCCACGCCGACCTCCTTGTGCCACAGTCCCGGCCGAGCGCCCGGCCGCAGGGGAAGTCTCGAATTGGCACAGGTCGTGTGCAACGGGTTTCGGCGGTTTGACGGTCCGATATCCTGCCCCGGCCGGCGCGACCCCACCCTTATCCGCCAACCCGATGACGCTCAGCCGAGCCGTCGCCGCCTCTCCGGGCAGCCTCCAGGCTGGTCTGCTTTGGCCCGGCGGGGGCATCCCCGCAGTGGGGCGCAGCAACAAACCGGCGCCCGCGGGGGACGCCGGTTCTCAGTAGTGCTGTGATCCGGGCGCATCGAGGCGCCGGTCCGTTCGCAGGCGTGCCTGTCGATCAGCGACGACGGCGATGCGCGAGACCCGCAAAGCCGAACAGTGCGAGCGTGCCCGGCGCCGGAACCAAGCCTCGCTCCGGAGAGAGGTGGAACTCGATGCCGTTGCCGATGTAGTCCAGAAGCTCGCCGTTGATCACCGCGTCGAGCTCGAACTGGAACTCAAACGACATCGTTCGATCACGCGCCAGACTCAGGTCCAGGGTGGCCAGGCCATTGTCCAGGAGATAGTCGACGGAATCCAGGAAGCCGATCAGCCCAAAGTCATTGTCGGCATCGCCGGCAAGATCCGCCTCGAACTGCTTGTGTCCGGTGTCATCCACGAAGACCATCTTTTCACTGCCCGTGGCGGTGCCGAAGTCAAGCTTCAAGTCACCCACGCCGTGGTGCGTCTCATGATGGGTACGATACGGGGACACGTCGTCTTCGGTTAGCCCCACACTGGGATCGGTGTTGGCAACCGGGTAGTTGTCCGAGTCCACGGCGCTATCCCAGATCATGTTCTTCGCATACAGCGGGACCTCGACAAAGAGAAAGAAGTACTCCGTGCCCGAGGTGTCGCCGGCAAGGAAGTCCGTCCCATATCGGATGGTCGTGTCGAAGACCTGGCTGTCGAAGTCACCGTAGATGCTGTCATCGGGCCGGTGCCCGTTGTACCAGGTGACCACCTGGAAATCGCTGTAAGTGTCACTGTCAAAAATGCCGTCCAAGCTGACGTCGGCTTGCGCGGCGCTGGTGAACACAATGCCTGCGGCACAGACCGCGGCGAGACGTACAGTCACCTTCATGATGTGCTTCTCCTCTTCTGGCGTTAGTACAAATGCTGATCACCTCTGGGTGAGAAGGCACGATTGCTCTCAACCCTGAGGTCTCTGTGCTCGGTGCTCTCCATTGACCGACACGGCCCTAGCACCATCGTGGAGCTGTGGACGATAGTCCACTGTTGGAGTCTAGGGCAGCCGGCTGCGTAGTCAAAAAAGATCTGTGAAAGAATCAAGTGACTTCCATCACTGCCATCCGACTGTTGGTGGGCTTGGGGCCCTGACCGCTCGAAGGGCAGCCGTGGTTGGCGTTGCCGGCAGCACCCTGTTTTGGTGGAGGGAAGCGAGGTGGCGGACGCGGCGAGACTGGGTCGGCGTGCCTCGGCGCAAACGGGCAAGGCGAGCGCCCCCGGTGTGCCGCCGACGACGCCCGAGCGCGGGGAAGAAGCGCAGAGCAAAAGACGTTGGCGAATGAAGAGGTGTTGTGCACCTCTTTTGGGGGGGGGCTGAACAACCGTGCGGCCAATCGCTCGGGCGCACCATCCACAGGAGCAGAGCAAGTGGAGCAGAAGAGGTGTTTGGAGGAGAAAAGGTGTCGGATACCTTTTCTCGCGCGCTGACCGACCGCGCTGCCGATCGCTGGGCGGCAACACCGGCACGACGACACCGCCGCTACCGGGCGCGGGTTCGTGGGATCGTGTATTGGGTTCTTGGGCTCAGGCCGCTTGCGGCTGGCTGGCGGCTTCCTCGATTGCCTGCTCGATCTGCGTCTCTTTGACGTTGCCGCGCGCGAAACGCACCGCCACGGACTGGCTCAGGTAGTCGATCGCCGCCACCCGCACCACCTTGCCCGTCACCAGTTCATCGCTGCTGATCAGGCCCGGCGTCAGGGACCAGTCGATCGCCACCTGCACCTCATCGCCCGCCGAGATCGGATGGGTGCGGTCGAGCTTGATCAGGGCCCCGGATTGGGAGAGGTTGCAGGTCTCCGCGGGGGCATACTTCCGCGAGCGGCAGTTCAGTATCTTGGCAGCCCGCACCACGGTCACTCGTTCAGCTCGCCGGCGATCGGTCAACATCAGCGCATCTCCAGCCTGGGAAGTCCTGGTATCTGCTTCTGCTATCGGTCCTTCGCCGCCGCCTCGACGGCAGAAAGGGCAAAAAAGTCCCCGGAGGTCCGAGAACCGCTATCGATACACCGGAATCGCGCCTGAAGCGCCGGCAGGGCGGAATCCAGCCACGCCTCCGCCCTGACTCCGCCACCCGGCCGGGGTATCCTCAGGGCATGCCTGACTCGGTCTTCAAACGTGCCCCCCGCCAAGGTGAATCTCGCCCTCTCCGTCGGGGCCCCCGACCACGCCGCGGCCGGCCTGCACCCCATCTGCTCCTGGATGGTCACGGTCAACCTCTTCGACGAGCTCGAGGTCATCCGAGCCCACCCCGACAACATGTCGCTCTACTCAATCGATTGGCACGAGGACGCCCCCCTCCGCAGCGACATCGACTGGCCCATCGCCACCGACCTCGCCGTCCGGGCCCACCTCGCCCTCGAGACGCACGTCGGCGGCAGGCTGCCCCTCCGCCTCAAGCTCCGCAAACGCATCCCCGTGGGCAGCGGCCTCGGGGGCGGCTCCAGCGATGCCGCAGCCATGCTGCACGCCTGCAACGACCTCTTCGATCTCGACCTCAGTGACGACACCTTGCTTCGCCTGGCACTGACGCTGGGCAGTGATGTCGGCTTCGCCCTGCAAGGCGGCTCCGCCCTCGTCGCGGGCTACGGCGAATCCATCGAACCACTCGCCCACCAGCCGCAGCATCTCGTCCTCGTCCTGCCGCCCTTCACCTGCCCGACCGCCCACGTCTACCGGGCCTTCGACGCGCTGGGCCTGGATGGGACGGTGGAGGTGGAGCGCGTGCGTGAACTGGCGAATGAGCCCCTCTGCGAGGTGGGGCCCTTCAACGATCTGACCGAGCCGGCCTGCCACGTCGCCGCGGATCTGGCTGCCCTCATCGACGAGGTCGCCGACCTCGCGGAAGCGCCGGCTCACCTGTCGGGCAGCGGCTCAGCGCTCTTCGTCGTGTGCAACGACGAGTTGCACGCCGAGTCGCTGGCCCAGGCCGTGCGCGATCGCTTGGCCTTCGCCGCCGTCCCCGTGCGTTCCTGCGAAGTGGTGTGAAGAGGCGCGCCGCCAAGCCCACGGATTCGAATCCGTGGGCTTTGAATCCGTGGGCTTTGAATCCGTGGGCTTCACGAGAGTTGTTCGTTTGGCCGCGGCCCCACGTGTCTTCACATGGGGCTCAGGGAGCCGCCGCTGAACACACCGGGGGGCCTCACCGGCGCTACCCCAACAGCTTCTTCAGCGCTTCCCCGGGATCGGCTTCCCGCATCAGCGCCTCACCCACGAGCACGATCCGCACATCCTGCTCGCGCAAGATCGCCAGATCCTCGGCGCTGCGAATCCCCGATTCCGACACCACGTGACTGCGATCCGCGATCTTGCTCACCATCTGCAGCGTGTGCGAGAGATCCGTTTCCATCTTCGCCAGGTCGCGGTTGTTGATGCCCAGCAGCGCTCGTCTCGGCTGCATCTCCACCAAGAGATCGATCACCCGCTCCAGGTTCTCCTCGCTGTGCGTTTCCAGGAGCGTCGTCATCGCCAGCGATTCGGACAGCTCCAGCAGCACCCCCAGTTGCTGATCGTCCAGGCACTCGGCGATGAGCAGGATCGCATCCGCCCCCGCCGCCCGCGCTTCGTTCACCTGGTAGGAATCGACCAGGAAGTCCTTGCGCAGGACCGGCAGGGAAACCGTCTCCTTGATCGCCGCGATGAAGTGAAGATCCCCGCCGAAGAACTCCGGCTCGGTGAGGCAACTGATCGCCGCCGCCCCGTTCCTGTCATACTGTTTCGCAATGTCGATCGGATCGAAGTCAGCTCGAAGGACGCCCGCGGAAGGGCTCTGCCGCTTGATCTCAGCGATGACCGCCGTCGCCTTGGGCCCGGTCTTGTCGCGCACCGCCTCGAAGAAATCGCGGGGCGGCTCCGCCTCCTTCGCCTTGGCGGCCATGTCGACAGGGCTGAGGCGCTGCTTGGCGGCGTTCACGCGCTCTCTGGTACGTTCAAGTATGGAATCGAGAATGCTCATCCGCGCTGCGTGCTTTCTGCTGGTGCTGCTCCGGTCGTCCTCGCTGGTTATAGCACAGACCCCAGAAGCCGGCCCAATGGGGGGGGGGCGATTCGCCGGCCGGCCTCGTCCTGCCCGTCACCTGGCTCGTCGTCTGGGGCGGCCTCGCGGCGGTCAGCCTGCTCCTCTGCCTGCGCTGTCGCTTCCTGGGGCCGACCTGCTTCGAGCGCCCGAGCGCGCCTGTGCGGCGCTGGCATCCGGTGCTCTATCTCGCCGTCTTCATCCTGGCCCTGCTTGCACAGATGCTCGCGGTCGGCGTCGCCGTCAGCATGATGGGGCTGCCCGAGCAGCCGGCGGAGACGATCTCGACGCTTCCCGTCGACACGCCCGCGGCGGAGGCGAGTTCCGAGAGTGACCCCGCCGACCGGGCTGCGGCAGAGACTCCCGCCTCCGACATCCGCGAGCAAGCCCTCCTGGCACTCGCTTCGCAGGCGGGGGCGCTCTTCATCCTCTTCGCTCTCTTCGTCGCCACCAGGAAGGATCTCGGCCCCCCCTGCGAGCCGGTCGCCTCACCCGAGTCCAGAGCCGCGTCCCCGCCCGCGCCGGGATCGGCCTGGCAGCGTCTGCCCCGGCCGTTGCGCCTGCTCGCCATTGGCCTGCTCGGCCTGGTGCTGACCTACCCCTTCGCTCAGCTAGCGGGCTATCTCGGAGCCTGGGTGCAGTATCTCACGACCGGCGAGCCGCCCGGGAAGCTGAGCCACGCGACCCTGCAACTGCTGTCGGAGGCCCGGGCGGACGAAGCGCTCTGGGTGGTGCTGCTCGGCTTCACGGTGGTGCTGCTCGTCCCCGTCCTGGAGGAGCTGATGTACCGCTTCGGCCTGCAGGGGTCGATCGTCCGCCTGACCGGCAGCCGAGGCGCTGCCATCCTCGCTACAGCTTCCCTTTTCGCCCTGCTGCACCTGGGGGCGGTGCCCGCCTCGGCGGTGCCGGCGTTGGTCGTGCTGGGCATCGGCTTCGGCGTGGTCTACGAGCGGACGGGTTCCCTCACCGCCGCCGTGGTCATGCACGCCGGCTTCAACGCCCTGAACCTCCTGACCCTCTTCTTCATCTGAGCAGACAAGGTGGAGCAGAAAAGGTGGGAGCAGAAAAGGTGTCGGATACCTTTTTTCTTCGGTGCCAATTTCGGCCAGTAAAGGCGTTGGATACCCTTTTTTGTCCGCGAGCAGAAAAGGTGGAGCAGAAAAGGTATCCGACACCTTTTTTCGTGGACGCCGGGTGGCTTGCCACCTCGTTACTCGCCCCCGCCTTTCAACAGGGATGCGTCTCAGTCGGTGACGCCGAGGTCGGCCTTGGTGAAGATCGCCTCGAAGGGATATCCCGCCGCCTCGACGTTCTCCCGAGCCCCCTCCTGGCGGTCGATGACGACGACGATCTTCACGACGGTCGCCCCCTCCGCCTCCAGATCGCGTGCCGCCTCGATGGCCTGGCCGGCTGTCGTGGCGACGTCTTCCAGGAGCACGACGCGGTCGCCCTGGTTGAGGACGCCCTCGAAGCGCTTGGCGGTGCCGTAGTCCTTCTTGGCGTTGCGAACGAAGAGGGTGGGCAGGCCGGTCTCGAGGCCCGCAGCGGTGACCAGGGGGATGCCTCCCAGTTCCGCCCCGGCGAGCCGATCCGCCTTCGCGTCGGCGACGCGCTCAGCGAGCAGTTTCGCCACCTCGCGCAGCAGCTCGGGCCGAGTCGAGAAGAGGTACTTGTCGAGGTAGTAGGTGCTCTTGCGTCCGGAGCGGAGGGTGAACTCGCCGCGGAGCAGGGCCACATCCGCAATCGCCTTCGCCAGTTGGTCTCGTTCCATGCGGGCAAGGTAGCAGGAAGGCCGGGCGAAGAGAATTGAACCGCCGAGGACGCCGAGGACGCCGAGGGGGTCTGGAGTGGACTGTTTAGCCCCGGAGCGCAGCGGAGGGCACGCCGCCGATCATCGACCGCGGCGCCTACGAAGCGCACGACAACGGGGCGCTCACGGCGAGTCGAGCGCCCGTTGCCGACGTCTCATGAATCGACCAACCGCTACCGCCGACGCCGGGCCGTGAGCGCGCCGAGAAGCAGCAGCGGCAGGCTGCCCGCCTCCGGCGTGATCACGAAGGCCAGATCCAGCGGCACGCCGGCCGGATCGGTGAGCGGGAACCAGTCGACGGCGAGGTAGTCCCAGTACATACCGCCGGCGTTGTAGGGATCCAGCGTCGTCTTCCAACCGGCCGGCCCTTGCGGTCCGTTCGTCCAGGTCACGTACAGGCCCAGCCAGTAGGTCGTGCCCGCCTCCTGGATGAAGGGGTCGTCGATGTCGACGATGTTGATCTGCTGGAAGGTCTGATGGTTGCTCGGGTACCAGGCGAATCCGGGGGGCACGTAGAAGCCCTGATCGCCCGTACCGTAGGGGTCGACGACCGTGAAGTTGCTGATGGTGGCGGCCCAGACGGGCGCGGCGCCGGGTCTGGAGCCGGCATCGTCGAAGATGCGCACCTCGACGTTTTCGATGACGCCGACGTCGTCCCCCCACCAGGACATCCAGAAGTGGAGGTCGCTGACGGCCCCCGTTTCGCTGCAGGTCCAGTCATCGGCGAGGATGGCCGAGTTCTGCCACGGCGTGCCGGTGAAGGAGTTGAACTCGACATCCCAGCCGAACGGGTCGGGCATCTGCGGGTAGTGCATCTTGTGCCCGTCGCCGGGATACCAGTCCGCCAGGGTCGGGGCCGCCAGGCAGGCGAGCACCCCAAGCGCGGCGAATCTCACAGTGATCTTTCTCATGGCTTGTTCCCTCTTACAGGAGTGATGGTTCCTGGCGCGCACGTCCCGCGCCCTCCAACAACGACCGCCTCGGGGCAAACGCCCGCGACGCCGTTGGTCGCTTCCATCCCTGCAGATTGGCCTTGGCAGGTTCTTCCCTTCTTCGTGGCGGGGGCGCGGATCCTGGGCGCAAGCCGAACCAATGCGCCGCTCGCTCACCGCGAAGTCTCCTCCCCGCTTCGAGTCAGGCAAGGAGACACCGCCAGATCAGGAGCAGAATACCCCGTTTGGGGCAGGCGACACGCGCAGAGAAAAACAGCGCCCGCCCCGGTCCGGGAGCTGCTCGTCGTGGGCTCTCAAGCTGCCGCCGCGGTCTAGTAGGCGTTCAGCAGGTGGAACTCGACCGTGCCCAGCGTCTCGTCGAGAGAAGGCATGCCCTCGGGGCCGTCCACCTCCAGCGAGCCCATCCAGGGATGGAAGGTGAGCGTGCCCGGCAGGACCACTCGGCCCGCCCCGGTGGGGACGCTTTCCAGCGGCTCATAGACGGCGACGTGCTCGGCGGCGACGACGCTGTCCTCGCCCGTCGCGTAGCTGACGGGGTAACGCAGCATCGCCAGGTGCCCCGTGCCCACCTCGTTGCCGGCGCTGGTGATGTAGGCGATCATCCAGTCGCAGGGGCAGGTGGAGTCACCGGTGTCCGGCTCGATCCAGACCGCGTCGTAGAGTCGATCCTCGATCAGGACCGGGCCCAGGTACTCCATGCCGCTCGTCTCCTCCGCCAGCACGAAGGGGGCGGCGAAGAAGTAGGGCCAGCGGTAGATCATGGCCGCGACGTTGAAGCCCTCGGGCAGCTCGCCGCCGGGCAGCACTTCCTCCAGGCCTCCCGCGGCCCGCATGGTGAAGCTCGTGGGCTCGCTGACCGTCTCGCTGATGGACCAGTCCGCCAGACCCAGCACGGTCTGCGAGCGGTAGGGCATGCCCTGGAAGTTCACCGCCGTGGAGTATTCCACGGTGGCGAGCTGCCACCAGGCGGCGGCATTGTGGGCCTCGCTCATGTCCTCGACACAGTCGGGCACGGTGGCGACCGGGGCCAGCGTCTGCTGCTGCCCGCCGCCGCCGCAGCCGGTCAGCAGGACCGCCGCTCCCAAGCCAAGAACGAGACGTGTGGTGATCGCGCGAAGATGTGTGTGCATATTCCAGCTCCTCAATGGAGTTCAGAGTATAACCGCTGGCCCGCTTGCGATACCATGGCAGGTGAGGACAATGGCGCGCGACCGATCGGGAGGCTCCATGGTTTCCATCTGTTTCTACTTCCAGGTTCACCAACCCTATCGTTTGCGCCGCTACTCCGTCTTCGACACGGACCCCTTCTACTTCGACAACGCCAAGAACATGGAGATCTGCCGGCGGGTGGCGGATCTCTGCTATCGGCCCACGACGCGGCTGCTCATCGACCTCTGTCAACGCTTCCACCCCGACTTCCGGGTGAGCTTCTCGCTCTCCGGGACGGTGTTGGACCAATTCGAGGCATTTTGCCCCGACGTCATCGGGCTCTTCCAGCAACTGGTCGCTACCGGCTGCTGCGAACTGCTCGCCGAGCCCTACGACCATTCCCTCGCCTTCCTCTACTCCCGCGACGAGTTCGTCCAGCAGGTGGATCGCCACACGGAGCGGCTGCAGTCGCTCTTCGGCGTGACCCCGCGCGTCTTCTGCAACACCGAGCTGATCTACAACAACGATCTGGCAGCCTTCCTGCACCAGATGGGGCGGTTCCACGGGGTCCTCTGCGAGGGCGTGGATCGGATCCTGGGCTACCGCACCCCCAACCTCGCCTACCGCCCGCCCAACATCCCCGCCGAGGCGGCCGGCTCGCCCCTGACGCTGCTGCTCAAGAACTACCGCCTTTCCGACGACATCGCCTTCCGCTTCTCCAACCAGGACTGGGAGGACTGGCCCCTCACCCCCGCCAACTTCGTCGACTCGATCAGCCGCATCGGCGAGAGCGGCTCCACCTGCAACCTCTTCCTCGACTACGAGACGTTCGGCGAGCACCAGAACACCGAGACGGGCATCCACGAGTTCCTGGCCATGCTGCCGGAAGCCGCCCTGAGCGAGGGTCGCCTCACCTTCCGCACCCCCAGCCAGGTGATCGAGGAAAGCGCCGCGGCGGAAACCTACGACGTGCCCCACATGATCTCCTGGGCCGACACGGAGCGGGATCTCTCCGCCTGGATCGGCAACGCCATGCAGGCCAACGCCCTGCACGAGCTCTACCGCCTGGAGCGAGCCATCAAGGACAAGCTCGACTCCGCGGAGACCGCCGAGCAGGCCCAGCACGCCCGCTACATCCTCGACGATTGGCACAAGCTCACCGCCAGCGACCACGTCTACTACATGTGCACCAAGCACTTCGCGGATGGCGTGGTGCACCAGTACTTCAACCCCTACGCCTCGCCCTACGACGGCTACATCAACTTCATGAACGTGCTGGACAACCTGCGGACACGCCTCACCCGCACCCCGCAGCACACCATCCACACGAAGCCGCAGGCGCCCCAGGCGGCCCAGGCATAACCGCCTGGTTCGCCGCGAAGGGCCGTGGCGGGTGCTTCTGACACAGCCAATACGGCGGCGCCCCCGAGGGAGCGCCGCCTGGGCGCCAGCGCAGAAAAGGTATCCGACACCTTTTTCGTATCCGCGTGGGGCCAACGCCCCCCAACCGCCGATCTCGACTTCCATCCCGGCCCGCTTGCCGTTACAACCGCAGGCCACGCAGGCGACGCCCGCTAAGCGTCCAAGACCCGAACATTCCCGCGCCGCTGCCACCCCCAGGCAGCCCGACCAGACAGCGAAGACACGACCCATGACGACCGCCACCAACAGCAAACCGCGAATCCTGACAGGCGACACTCCCACCGGACGCCTCCACCTCGGCCATTGGGTCGGCAGCCTCGAAAAGCGCGTGGAATTGCAGGAGGCCTACGACTGCTACTTCATCCTCGCCAACATGCACGCCTTCACCACCCGCGCTGAACAGCCGGATGAGATCCGCAGTGACACCCTGGAGATCGTCCGCGACTACCTCGCCGCCGGCATCGACCCGAAACAGTCCACCATCTTCCTGCAGACTGAGATCCCGGCGATCGCCGAACTCACCTGGTACTACGCCATGCTGCTCGGCTACGGCCGGCTCATGCGCAACCCCACCATCAAGACAGAGATCGAGATCAAGGGGCTGGGCGACAAGTACAGCTTTGGCTTCCTCATGTACGCCGTGGGCCAGATCGCCGACATCCTCGCTTTCCGTCCCAAGTACGTGCCGGTCGGCGAAGACCAGGTGCCCCACATCGAAATGACTCGCGAGATCGCTCGGCGTTTCAACCAGGTGTACAGCGGCATCGATCCCAACAAGGTCGACGATGCAGCGCAGGTAGAAGCGGGGGGCGTCTTCCCCGTCCCCGAAGCGCTGGTCGGCCGCGTCGCCCGCCTGGTGGGCACGGATGGCAAGAACAAGATGAGTAAGTCGCTCAACAACGCCATCTACCTCAGCGACACGCCCAAGCAGGTGAAGAAGAAGGTCAACAAGATCTTCACCGGCAGGCAGAACCCCACCGACCCGGGCGACACCGACAACGCGCTCTTCGAATACGTCAACGCTTTCATCCCCGATCAGGCGCGCATCGCCGAACTCAAGCAGCGCTACGCCGAAGGCGACAACATCGGCGATGGCGAGATCAAGGCGGAAGTGGGGGAGGCAATCAACGCCCTGCTCGAACCGATGCGCGAGCGTCGCGCCCAGTACGAAGGCGATGATGCGGTGATCATCGACATCCTCCGCGACGGCTGCCGCCGCGCGAATGCCGTCGCCGAAGAGACCCTGGCGATGGCGAAGGAAGCGATGCGTTTGAACTTCTTCCCCCGCGAGCTGACCTGCGGTTAACCGCCCCGGCACTGGTCGCCCGCATGTCCCGCCGCGTGCCATGCGGGACACGCGAACGACGATTTTCCAAAAAAAGAAAAACAGGTCGGAAAGGTGCGATATTGGTGTATCGTCAAGGGTATGGGCGACGCCTACTCGTGTGGGCGTCATCGGTGGTGCCCAGGCGCGCTGTCGCGTGGCCCCTGGCCCCTTGGCTGGCAAGACGAATCCGAAGGAATGACAGCATGAATCGCAGATCGCGCGCGTCAGTGGCGTTGGTGGCGGGGATCGTCCTTGGCGGCGCCGCGGTAGCGCCGGCCCAGGAGACGGGCGAAGTCGTCACTTGGGGCCAGTACCGGGTCGTGCCGCAGCGTGAACTGGTGCACGTCATCGCCGTCTCGACAGGAAACGACCACAGCTTGGCGCTGCGGACGGATGGCTCGGTCGTGGCCTGGGGGAGTCGGACTGGCGTCGGCGAGGTGCCGAGTCCCAACCTGGACTTCATCGCTATCGAAGGTGCGTTGGGCGGCAACGTCGGCCTCAAGTGCGATGGCTCGCTCGTCGCCTGGGCCTCCTACGACGGCGACCCCCTCCTTGACCTACCCGAGCCCAACCAAGGGTTCACCGCCATCTCGGCCACCTACAAGTTCGGACTGGGTTTGCGGGACGATGGCTCGATCGCCATCTGGGGCGTCGATGATGACGACTACCACTTCTTCGTGCCGCCCCCGAACGAGAACTTCACCGCCGTCGCCACCGGCCACTACTTTGCCATGGGCTTGAAGGTGGACGGCTCTATTGTCGTCTGGGGCGACAACGACAATGGGCTTCACGATGTGCCCGAGCCGAACGAGGACTTCATCGCCATCACCGCTCGAGGCGGTCACTCCCTGGCTCTCAAGTCCGACGGCACAGTCGTGGCCTGGGGCGAAAACGGCTACGGCCAATGCGATGTGCCTCTGCCCAACGAGGGATTCGTCGAGGTCGTTGCGGGCGTGTCCAGCAGCTACGCGCTTCGTGTGGATGGCTCCATCGTCGCCTGGGGCGACAACAGTGAGGGGCAGTGCGACGTGCCCGAGCCGAATGAGGGATATGTCGATCTTTCCGCCGGCCGAGTCCACTGTGTGGCGCTGCGAGATGACGGCCAGATCGAGATGTGGGGTCGCAACGAATCGTCCCAGTGCAACACCGGCCTGCCCAATCAGGACATCGTCGACATCGCCGGGGACGGCGCGCCGTCGACCGGCCACTGTCTCGCGGTGAACGCCGACGGCGTGATCGCAGCCTGGGGGCTCGAGACCTGGGGCGTGAATGATGTGCCCGAACCCAACGAAGGCTTTGTCGCCGCCGCCGCCGGGACGTTTCACAGTCTGGGGCTGCGCGCTGACGGCTCCATCATCGGCTGGGGCAGAAACTCCCATGACCAGTGCGATACCCCCGAGCCGAACGAGGACTTCATCGACGTCGTAGCGGGGGGAACGCAAAGCGCCGGACTCAAGAGCGACGGCTCCATCGTCACCTGGGGAAGCGTCAATGAGGATGTCCCCGAACCCAACGCGGGCTTCCTCGCCCTCACCTGTGGCTACGATCACTTTCTCGCCCTGCGCGAAGACGGGTCGATCGCCGGCTGGGGTTGCAACGGCGACGCCGAATGCACCCCGCCCGATCCCAATGAGGGCTTCGTGGACATTGCCGCCGGCCGGTATCACAGCCTGGCCCTCAAGGAGGACGGTTCCATCGTGGCCTGGGGCGGCAACGCCTACGGCCAGTGCAACATCCCCCTCCCCAACGAGGGGTTCATCGCGGTTGACGCCAACATGTACATCAGCGTCGGGCTCAAGGACGATGGCTCCGTCGTAGTCTGGGGCGAAGACACCTACGGCCAGTGGGAGGCGCCGGAACCGAACAAGGGATTCGTCGACATCGCGGCCGGCACCTGCCAGGTGATCGCCATTCAAATGGGCACTTCCCACGTCTGCCCCGGCGATGTGAACGGCGACGGCCTGACCAACCAGTCCGATCTCGGCCTGCTGCTCGCATCCTACGAGATTCCGCCCGGTGAGCCGTTCTTCGATCCGCGAGCTGACCTTGACGGCGACGGTGACGTGGATCAGAACGATCTCGCCATTCTCCTGAGCGACTACGACTGCGGCTTCTGATCTCCCCGTCGTACTTCAGTGCTGTCCGACAGAGCCGGACTCTGCGAGTCCGATGTGCTGTTCATCATGGAGCGTGACCCGCCCGCGTTCCGCGCCCAGCGGGGAGTCGAAGATCCGCCACGGTGGAAGGGTGGCGATGCAAGCGGTTCGTAGTGGCAAGGGCGACAAAGAGCCGGGTGAGGGGAGACGCGCCGGAAGTCCATCAGCGCTGGATGTGCGAAGGGTCTCGCCCCTCACCTCGCCGTGGCGAGTCGCCTCTGGAGACCCAGCCCTCCCGCCGGGGCGGATCTTCGACTCCCGGCGGGAGAGGGAGCAAGCGCACCCATCGCGCCCGCTTGCCCCGCGAGTGCAATGATCGGCCGAGCCAATCAAACGCGGTGAACCGCGTCGCTTCGTGGGGCGAAGGCGCAACCGGGGCAACGGGTGTGCCGAGTCCACCGGACTCACAGAGTCCGGCTCTGTACACACACCAATCCCCCCTCCGTGTTTTCGGTGAACTCCGTGGTGAATCATCCCCTGACTCTTGCCGGCCCGTTTACTTCGCGTAATCCAGCACGATCTTGATGCCCTCGCCCGACTGCATCAAGGCGAAGCCCTTGGCGAACTCTTCCATGGGCAGTTCGTGCGTGATGATCTGGTCGAGCTCCAGCCGACCCGAGAGCAGCAGCTCCTGCATCTGGTACCAGGTCTCGAACATGCGCCGACCGTTGACGCCGATCACCGTCGCTGCCTTGAAGATCACTTCGTTGGCCAGGTCAAACTCGATGGGCCTGCCGGGCAAGCCCAAGAGCGCCGCCCGCCCGCCGGGGCGCAGGGCGGCGAAGCCCTGGTGGATGCCCTTGGCGATGCCTGACATTTCCAGCAGCACATCGACGCCCTCGCCACGGGTGACCGCGCGGATCTCATCGATCCACTCATCCGCCTTGGCGTTGAAGGCATCGGTGGCACCCAGGTCGCGGGCGATCTTGAGACGTCGTTCATCGACATCGGTTACGAAGATGCGAGCCGCCCCCGCCGCCTTGGCGACGGTGACGGACATGAGTCCGATGATGCCCACGCCCGTAATGAGCACGGTCTTGCCCGACACCTCGCCGCACATCACCGTATGCACCGCGTTGCCCAGCGGATCGAACACCGCCGCGACACGATCGGGGATGTTGGGGTGCACGGGCCAGACGTTGACCGCGGGCAGGCTCAGGTAGTCGGCGAAGCAGCCGTCGCGGTCGATGCCGATGATCTGCACTTTGGCGCAGATGTGCATGTTGCCGGTTCGGCAGAGCGAGCAGTTGCCGCAGCCGATGTGGCCCTCGCCGGAGACGCGATCGCCGACAGCGATGCCTTGCACTTCGCTGCCGATCTCGACGACATCGCCGACGAATTCGTGGCCGATGACGGTGCCTACGGGGATGCGGCTGGCGGCCCAGTCGTCCCATTCCCAGATGTGCCGATCCGTGCCGCAGATCCCCGTCTTGCGGATCTTGATGAGCACATCGTTGGGGCCGATGGTCGGCTCCGGACGGTCGGTGATCAGATCCATTTCAGCGGCAGCGCGGGTTTTGACGAGAGAGCGCATCGGCCATTCCTTGGTGACAGGGCAGGGTCATCGGGAGCGGGGGAAGCCGCCGGCGGTTCGCCCCCAAATGGGGCGGTCAGCCGTCGTCGGCACAGTCCCGTAGCTTACCACGCCCCGCCGCAGGGGGTGGGCTGGCGGCGCCCGGTTCCGCCTCGCTCGCCGCCACAAACCGCCCCGCGCCCCCCCGTTTAGCCGCCGGGCCCAGCCCGGCGCGTTTCCCCTCCCGCAACCCCGCGCTATCGGACGATTCGCCCTTACCTCACGCGCGCAATGGGCCGATACATCCGCGGATCACGGCCAAACCGCCCCAGGTGCGCGCAGCGCCGAAGGGGCCCACCCCTGCCCACCGCCCGGAGGCAGCCCATGAACCTGCGAGATTGGATGCAACGACTGACCATGCCCGTCCTGCTGCTCGGCGTCGCCGTCGTCGTGGCGGGCCTGCTCATGCGCTCGAGCCCCCAGGTGCAGGCGACCGCGGCAGGCGATGCCGCCCGCATCGTCCGCTACCTCCCCGCCGAGCCCGAGGACCTGCGGGCCGAGCTGCGCGGCTTTGGCAACATCAAGCCCGCCTCAACCTGGACCGCCGTCGCCCAGGTGACGGGCGTCGTCACCTACAAGTACGAACACCTGGAAACGGGTCAGCCCATCGTGCGCGGCACGGCGCTGCTGCGTATCGATGACAGCGACTACCAGCTCATCCTCAAGCAATACGAAGCTGCCCAGGCAGAGGCGAAGCACGCCCTCCTGCGACTTGAACAGGAAGAAGAGAACCTCAGTCGTGAGCTGACCATCGTCGCAGAGCAACTGCGCCTGGCGGAAGCCGACCTGCAGCGCGCCAAGGACGCCCAATCCCGAGGTGGGGTCAGCCAGAGCGATCTGGACATGCGCGAGCAGGCCGTCCTCGCCCACCGGGCCAACCAGCAGGCCAACCAGAACGCCCTGGACCTGATCGAACCGCGCCGGGCCCAGCAGCAGGCCGGCCTGGAAGCCGCCACCGCCGCCATCGAGCAGGCCAAGCTCGACATTCAGCGTTGCACGGTTCGCGCCCCCTTCGACGGCCGCGTCCGCCGCGTGGAAGTCGAGGAAAGCCGCAACGTCAAGATCGGCGAGGAGATGCTGGAGCTCTTCAGCGTCGACGCCGCGGAATTGCACTGCCAGGTGACGCTCGACGATCTCAAGCACTGGCTGCCCGAAGAACTCATGTCGCCCCTCGAATCCGACATGCTCAACCACCCCTGGGAAACCAAGGACGGCCCCATCGAGGGCGAAGTCATCCTCGCCGGCACCCGCCAGGACATTCGCTGGGACGGCACGCTGGATCGCTTCCTGGGCGAGCTTGACCCCTTCACCCGCATGCTCACCGTTGTCATCCGCGTCGACGATCCCTACGAGAACCTGGGCCGCGCGGAACGACCGCCGCTCGTCGAAGGCATGTTCTGCGAAGGTGTCCTGCACGGCCGACTGCACGAGAAGGTCTTCCGCATCCCCGCCCGTTCCATTCGCGAAGGCAAGGTCATGCTCATGAACGCCGTCGGCGAGTTGGAGCTGCGCCCGGTCAGCGTCCGCTTCGAGCAGGGAGAGATGGCCATCGTCGATGAAGGTCTCGTGACCGGCGACCGGGTGATCGTCACCGATCTCTTCCCCGCCGTGCCCGGCATGAAGCTGCGCGGCGAGCCGGCGCAGCTTGCTTCCCTGGCGGAGGCCCAGCCGTGATCCGCTACTTCGCCGCCCATCGCAGCGCTGCCAACCTGCTCATGCTCGCCCTCATCTGCCTGGGCGTGCTGGGCGCCTGGAACATGCGTCGCGAGACGTTTCCCGATTTCGCCTCCGACATCGTGGCGACCGACCTGACCTACCCCGGGGCCGCCGCCGCCGAGATCGAAGAGAACGTCGTCTTCAAGATCGAGGACGCAGTCGACGGCATCGATGGCATTGCCGAGATCAACTCCCTGGCTCGCGACGGCTTCTGCTCCGTGCGCGCCAAGGTGGCGGATGGCTACGACCCGCGCTCGGTGCAGCTCGATGTGCAGAACGCCATCGACCGCATCGACACCTTCCCCGCCCAGGCCGACAAGCCCATCGTCTACCAACTCGAGCAGCCGGACCGGGTGCTGAGCCTGGCGCTGTACGGCGAGGTGCTGCCCGGCGAGCTCGAGCGCCTGGCCAACGACATCAAGGACCACCTCGTGGCCTCGCCTGCCGTGTCCCTGGCGACCGTCGAGGGGTTCAGCGAGCAGCAGATCCGCATCGAACTGGAACAGCGGGCGCTGTTGCAGTGGGGGCTGAGCATCGACGATGTGGCTCGCTGCATCGCGGCGGAAAGCCTGGACAGCCCGGCCGGCAGCGTGGAAGCGGTGGGGGGCAAGACCTCCTTGCGCCTGACCGATCAGAGCCGCAGCGTGGCTGACTTCGAGAACATCGTGGTGCTGTCGTCGCCGCGCGGCGGGCTCATTCGCCTGGGCGATGTCGCCACCATCAGCGACACCTACGATGAGACCGACCAGTCGATTCGCTTCGACGGCAGGCGGGCGGCGATCATTCACATCGACGCCACCGACAACGAGGACTCGCTGAAGATCGCCGCCGAAGTGCAGCATCTGGTCGGTCAGCTCGGCCCGAACGGCTTGCTGCCCGAGGGCGTCGAGATCGCCGTCTGGGGCAACCTGGCCCGCGATGTGAAGGGGCGCCTGGACCTGCTCATCGACAACGGCCTGATCGGCTTCGTGCTGGTCCTGCTGGTGCTGGCGGCATTTCTCAATCTGCGCCTGGCCTTCTGGGTGGCGATGGGAATCCCCGTCTCCTTCCTGGGCACCATCTTCGCCATGCATCTGCTGGGCTACACGCTCAACATGATCACCATGTTCTCCCTGGTCCTGGCCCTGGGCCTGATTGTCGACGACGCCATCGTGCTGAGCGAGAACATCTACGTGCACTTCCGTAAGGGCAAGTCGCCCCTGCAGGCAGCCGTGGACGGCGTCCGCGAGGTCTGGGTCGGCGTCACCGCCTCGACGCTGACCACCGTTGCTGCCTTCCTCCCCCTCCTCTTCATGACCGGCGACATCGGCAAGACCCTGCGCGTCATGCCCATCGGCGTGCTCCTGGCGCTGGGCATCTCGCTCATCGAGGGCTTCCTGATCCTGCCCGCGCACCTGCGGCACTCGCTGAAGCACGAAGGCGACCTGCCCCCCATTCGCCTGCGCCGCTTGTTTGACGAGGGCGTCGAGAGGCTGGTCGATCGTTTCTATAGGCCGGCCCTGGGCTGGGCGCTCAAGTTCCGTTACACCGCCGTCGCTGCGGCTGTGGCCCTGTTCATGGTGTGCGCCGCCTACGTCGCCTCCGGTCGTCTGGAGTTCACGCCGTTTCCCAAGCTGGATGGCAACGTCATCCAGGCCCAGGTCATTCTCCCGGCGGGCACGCATATTTCGATTGCGGAGAAAGTCGCCCAGCGCCTGGAAGAGGGCCTCGCCGCCATCAACGCTGATGCTGCTTTCGAGCAAGGCGAGGAGGAGCTCGTCAAGCACGTCATGGTGCAGTTCGGCAGCATCCCCGCCGCCGGCGTGGGGGCGGTCGAGTCCGACGAGACCGGCTCGCACGTGCTCACCGTCATCGCAGAACTCCTGCGGTCCGAGGATCGCCGCCACACCGCCGACCAGGTCATCAGCGCCTGGCGCAGCTTCACCATCGACATTCCCGAAGTCGTCAGCATTCGCTACAAGCAGCAGCAGATCAACCCCGGCGGCCAGCCCGTGCAGATCGAGCTCGCCGGCGCTGATCTCGAGGCGCTGAAGCAGGCTGCCCTGGACCTGCGCGGCGAACTGGCCCACATCCCCGGCCTCTCCGATCCCGATGACAACCTGCGCAAGGGCGCTTACGAAGCCAAGATCACCCTGCGCGACTCCGCCCGGCCGCTGGGCATCACCAGCGCGGAACTCGCCCGCCAGTTGCGCGGGGCGTTCTACGGCGAGACGGCCCAGGAATTCCAGCGCGGCCGCGACACCGTGGAAGTGCGCGTCGTCTTCGCCGACCGCGATCGACGCAGCGAAGCCGACCTGGGCGACTTCCGTTTCATCATGCCCGGCGGCCGCCTGGTGCCCCTGCACGAGATCGCCGAGGTCGAGATCAGCCGCGGCTACGCCCAGATCCATCGCACGGATCGCCTGCGCACGGTGACGATCACCGCCGAGCTTGATGAGGACCTGAACAACGCCGCCAAGATCGCCGGCGTCCTGCAAAGCGACATCTTCCCCCGCCTGGAGCAGGCGCACGGCGTGCGGGCGCGTGTGACCGGCCAGACCGAGGAGTCGCAGCAGACGGCGAAGTCCATCGAGATGGGCCTACTCATCGGCGTGGCCATCATCTACGTGCTGCTCGCCTGGGTCTTCGCCAGCTTCACGCTCCCGCTCATCGTCATGGCGGCGATTCCCCTCAGCTTCATCGGCGCGGTGATCGGGCACGTGGTCATGGGCTTCGACCTGACCATGCCGTCGCTCGTCGGCTTCGTCAGTTTGTCGGGCATCGTGGTGAACGACTCGGTCATCCTGCTGCAGACGTTGCGCGCCAAGCTCAAGGCCGGCGTGCCCTTGCAGGAAGCCGCCCAGCACGCCGGGTTCAGTCGCTTCCGGGCCGTCTTGCTCACCAGCCTGACCACGGTGGCGGGCCTGACGCCCATGCTCCTGGAGACCAGCCTGCAGGCGCAGTTCCTCATCCCCGTCGCCATCAGCGTCTGCTTCGGTCTGGGTTTCGTCACGGCCCTGGTGTTGCTCATCGTGCCCAGCCTCTACATGATCTGGGAGGACGGGCGACGGCTGGTTGGGTACAGCGCTGAGGAAACGGACGACGAGAACGCCTCAGTCGAAGGCGCCGACGCCGACGACCTCCGGCGCGCCGCATAACCCCTTCCCGACCGATCGGTCTCAGGTCGCGACCGTTCTGATCTCATCGAGCAGCGCCACAAGATCCTCACGGCTCGTCGCCGGATTCATCATGGTCACGCGCAGCCAGATGCGGTCGCCCAAGGTCGCCTGGACGATGTAGAACGTGCCACGCTCGACGATGCGCTTGCGGATCATCGCCTGATGGGCATTGCAGTCACCGATGTCATCACCAACATGGCGGAAGCAGAGGATGTTCGCCTCGGGCTGGACAGCGATCTCGAAGTCATCCTGCTCCTCAAGCAGCCCGCTGAACTCGGCGGCGAGACCGACGAGCCGATCGATGTGTCGTTCGAAGAACTTCGTGCCGAAGTGACGCAGCGCACAGTACGCCGTGACGCTGAGGCCGCGCTTGGTGCACTCCATCGTCCGCTGTCCCACGTCGTACCAGGTTTCCTGGGTGCCTCCCTTCTCAAACAGGTAAGACGCTTCCTGGGCGAAGGCTTCATAGGATCGGCGACCCTTCCGGAACAGCACCGCGGTGCTCAGGGCAGGCAAAGCCATCATCTTGTGAAGATCCCACACGACCGAGTCGGCGCGGTGCACGCCTTCCAGGCGATGCCGATGCTTGCTGCTTAACGCGAGAGCAGCGCCATGCGCCCCATCGACGTGCAGCCAGAGGTCATGGTCTTTGCAGAAGTCTGCGATCTCGGGCAGTGGATCAAAGCTGCCCGTCGCTGTGGAACAGCAGCTTGCCACGACGGCGATGACCTCTCGTCCGTCATCACGCGCCTGCTTTAGACATGGCTCCATCGCTTCGGGGCGCATGTGGAAGCGCTCATCGGTCGGCACCTGGATCGCCCCGGCGGCCCCCCACCCCATGCACTGCACTGCCCGTGCGACACAGTAGTGCGCCTGATCGGAAACGAGCAGTGAGAAGCGATCCCGCTGACCCTCCGTCCAGACATCGCGCCCAGCCTTGGCTTGCCTTGCTGCCAGGAGTGCGGTGAGATTGCCCAGCGAACCGCCATGCGTGAGCACGCCATCCGACTGGGCAGAGAAGCCCAGCGTCGAAGCGAGGAACGTCAGCACATGGCGTTCCATGACCGTCTGCATCTGCCCCATCTCGTAGATCGCCATGCCGTTGTTGAGCAGCGCACCGGCCATCTCCGCGAGCGCCGCGGCGGGCAGCGTCGTCGCCACCTGATGTCCCATGTAGCGGGGATGGTGCAGATGGTTGGAGCGTTCGACGACATCGGTGAGCAATTCCACGACATCGTCGGTGGGCTCACGCGGGAAGTCGGATGGAACCCGGTGGAGCAACTCACCAGGCGAAATCGCCGGCAGCACCGGCATGTCCCCGGCACGAGCGCGATGCAAGTACTCAGCGAGTTGGTCGATCAGTCGATGACCGGTCGCGCGGAATGTCTCGGGGTTGTACGCATCGTCTTGGGCCATGAGCACATCTGCCTCACGCAGTCTGTTGACGATCTCCTCTGCACAAGAACGCTTCCTTGGCATGTCCGGCTCCTCCGTGGTCCGGCCCAGACTACCACTCTGAACCTGGATCGGTTCCTGGGAAGAGAGGTCGCAGGAGGCACGCGGTACCTTCTTCTGTGGAGTTACCCCGGGGACGCGGCGTTCGACGCCCCGAGCGTCGGCCGCCGCCCCGCCTCGACACGAGGCGGCCTCTATGTGCAAGCCTCTGTCAAGCCGAATGCGGTGCGATTGCGGAGTTGGTCCAAGCTTCTATTCGGCATCGCTCGTAAGAGCGTGCCAGACAACGTTTTCGATTACAGCCCCATTCTCTGTTGCGGCGTCCAAGTGGCGCCAAGCCGCCGTCCCGGGGTCTGTCGCTTCCAACCGCAATCGACCTGACCTCAGCTCATCTCACTCCAATCACGCCAACGCCCGCCACGGCTCACCACTCTTCAGCATCGACAACATCACTCGAGCCAGGTAGTGGGCCGTGGCCACGATGGCGATCTTCTTGCCTTCGCCGTTCTTCTTGATTCGACGTTCGTAATACGCCCGCAGCCGGCCATCACGTTTCACACCCCACCACGCCGCCTCCACCAACAGCCCCCGAACCGTCGCCGGACCCTCTCGGGTGATGTGGCCCAAGCGGTTCTTCGCCCCCGATTGATCCTGGCTGGGAACCAGGCCGAAGTAAGCCCCGATCTGCTTGATACGACGGAAGCGGTCCGGCCGATCGATGTACGCCACCACCGCCTCCGCCGTACGCGGCCCCACACCGGGAATCGTCCGCAGCAGCCGCACCCCCGGATGCGACTGGCCCTGCTTGTCTAGGCGTTGCGTCACCTGCTGGATCTGCAGATCGAAGTGACGCAGTTCCAACACCCGCATCGTGCGTTGGAACTCGTCGTTCTCCGTGGGCAACGCCACCTGCTCCAACCAAGCCAGACCGTTGACCGACCACAACCGCGACCCCTTCGGCTGGCCCTCCACACCGCAACCACGCAGCAGGGCTCGCAAGGCCGTCTTCGTCCGCGTCCGCTTCTGCACCAGCTTCTTGCGTTGCTCGATCAGGCGACGCCAACTGCGCGTGTCCACAGTCGGCACGTACACCGGCGGAACCAGGCCGGCGAAGAGCAACTTGGCCAACTTCTCGGCATCGCCCCGATCGTTCTTCCGCCTGTCCGCCCAGATCAGCCGCAGCTTCGCCGGGTGCGCCACCACCACACGCTTCGCCAGCGGCGACAACGCGTCATAGAGGTGGCCGTAGTCGCAGGACGCCTCGAAGCAAAGCTCGAAGGGCTGGTCCGCCACGAGTCGCCGCAGTCTCGATTGCAGATCCCCGACCGAACCACGAACACGAAAACGCTTGACTGAAGTGCCCTCAGAATCCAGAATGGCGCCGACGTACAGACTCTGGTGAGCGTCCAAACCGACGTACAACATGGCAGGTCTCCTTTTGGCTGCGTGCGCTTGTCCAAAACACACACGCTAGTCACGGGGAGGCTTGCCACATAGTTTCTCTGTTTCACGAGGCGGTACCAAGCTCTCACCACCTAGCGGAGCCATTTTGGCTCCGCCGCCCGGCCCGGATGACCGGGCCATGTGCGCACCGCCGCCCGCGCCTCAGTCCCTTGGTCCCTCAGTCCCTCAGTCCCTTGGTCCCTCAGTCCCTCAGTCCCTTGGTCCCTTGGTCCCTTGGTCCCTTGGTCCCTTGGTCCCTTGGTCCCTTGGTCCCTTGGTCCCTCAGTCCCTTCCCCCCCCCCTCACTCCCGTGAGATGGGCAGCGGGTCCGCCTCCTCGCCTTCCGCCCAGGCCCGGAAGCGGGGCCAGACGACCTCGATGAGCAGGATCTTGGCGCAGGCCGCCAGGGGAATCGCCAGGATCATGCCGTAGATCCCCATGATCGTCCCGCCCGCCAGCACCGCCACCAGCAGCGTCACCGGGTCGAGGTTGGTCGCCTTGCCCTGGATCAGCGGCACCAGGATGTAGCCTTCCGCGAACTGCACGATGGCGAACACCAGGACCGGCCAGACGAGCCGCCAGTAGTTGAGCGCCTCCTCGGGGTTGTCCGCCAACTTGAAGTACAGGAGACCCACCGCCAGGGGCAGCCCCACGCCGCCGACGTAAGGCACCAGCGACAGCGCCCCGGTGAACAGCCCCAGCAGCAACCAGTAGGGCACCCCGCAGATCCCCCAGCCGATCGAAAACAAGGTGCCCATGATGAAGCAGATCACCAAGCGGCCGCGCACGAATCCCGACACCGCCCGGTCCATCTTCCGCACCAGATCGACGACCCGCTCCTGCTTGGCGTCGGGCACGAGCTTGCCGCCGAACTCCACGATGTTCGGATACCAGAGGGCGAAGAAGTAGTAGTAGAAGGGGATCAGGAAGAGCAGGAAGAGCAGGTACACCACCGAGCCCAGGATCGCCCCCACCACGCGTACCGCTTCGCCGGCCGTGCTGAACATCGGGCCCGCCTTGACCGGCTCGCTGCCGCCCGAGAGCCAGCCCTTCACCGTCTCGACCAGTTGCTCCATCGTCGGCGAGTAGCCCTGCTCCGCGAAGTAGGCCTGGATGCGATCCAGGTAGGCCGGGGCCTGGCTGAGCAGGCGCAAGGTCTGTCCCACAACGAGCGGCACCGCCACGAACACCGCTACCGCCACCAGGACCAAAGCCAGGCCCAGGAGCACGAAGATGCTGCGCTGGCGGCTCCAGCCCCACTTGTCGTGGGCCCGCTCGATGAGCGGCTCCGTCAGGTACGCCAGGGCCAGGGCGATGAGCAGCGGCACCGTGATGGTCGACAGCCAATACCCCAAGAGCACCAGGAACACCACGGCGGTGAGGAAGAGGCCATCCCGCACCGGCTGGATCTGCCACAGGTGCAAGGAGCGCCAGTCGATCCCGCTCTCGCCGCACTCCGGCTCATCGTCCCCGGCAGGCCCCGCGGTCGCCTCCGGCTTGGGCTTGGGCTTGGGCTGCTGCACCCGCGTCTTCTTCTTGTTTTGTGGACCCTTGGCCATGCCCGCACGGTACCCGATCGACACCGGCCCTGTCACCTGATCCGGGCGAGGCGGGCGGTGTCCCCCAGCGAGCGGAGCCATCCTGGATCCGCCCCGCCCGGCCAAGATGGCCGGGCTCTCTGCGCGCCACGACAGCGGCATCTCCCCTTCGCCTCACTCCTTCTCGGGGGCCTCAGATGCGGTTGGCGAGCAACTCGGGATTGAACTCTTCCGTGAACTCGTAGACGTTCTGGAAGTCTTCCAGGGAATCCTCCGGCGTCGCCCGCATCAGGCCTGAGTCGACCATGGCGAAGACGATCCGGCCGAAGTCTTCCGTCTTGTGGATGTGCCAGCGCGAGAGCACCAGCCCCGCCAGCGGGCCGTAGCGCTTGATCGCCAGGTCACGCATGCCCAGGCAAAGTTCCTGGCCGCTGACGTGCCGATCGTCCTCTTCGAGTTCCTCGGTGTTCTTGCTCAGCGTGTCGACGGTGTAGGCCAGCCCTTCGCGCACGAAATGGAAGGCCTGCTCCGGGTAGCACCCGGCCTTGGAGACCATCTGTTCCCAGTTGACGGCCAATTGCTCAGACACGATGAACCTCGCTTCGCGGTGTACTCTCTCGCTCGACCCGACGCTCCGTTGCAGATATCGTCCTCGGCCTTCACGATACTGCAATCTCGGGCACGGCAATTGTCGCCCGCTTCACCGGGACGCTCACATGCCGACTCTCCAACAACAACCAGCGTAAGGGCATCATTGCCCAGTCTCCGCAGCGGTCAACTCCAATCCGCCGTGAAACCGCAACTTCCTCCCTGGAGGCCGGGCCCAGGCCGGCTTCTATCCACAGGCATTGATCCTTCGTCAGATCGACCCGATCCAGTTCTCTGTTGATGGCCAAAGCCTCGCACAATTTTCCCGGACCACTGCACAAATCCACCTCCCGCAAGGGTGTCTTGCGCGGCCGGCGATTGCGCAGTCGACGCATCTCCTCCAGACCCTCAGTCGGCTCCAGGGCCCGCAGCAGAACCGCCACCGGCTCCTCCGCCCGGCCGCAGACCACGTTGAACATCTCGTGCATGCCGTAAGTCAGGTAGACGTAGGCCCGTCCCGGGCCCTGGTACATGGACTCATTCCGGGGCGAGCGATGGCCCTGGTAGGCGTGGCTGGCCTGATCGCGCACGCCGACGTACGCCTCCGTCTCCACGATGATCCCCGCCAGGCGCACTCCGTTCAGGTTGCGCACCAGCCGCCGACCGATAAGCGCCTGAGCCAGCGTCACCGCCTCGACGGCGTAGTCCTGCCGCCGCAGTCGCCGCTTGCCTGGGATCCGCCGTGCCAATGCCTCTCCTCCTGGGGCCGGGCAGCATACCCGAGAGGGCAGGGCCGGCGGCGTCGCCTCGTCTCCTGGTGTAGCCGCCGCCCCCAGGGCGGCGCGTCCCCGCGTCCCCACCGCCCGGCGATCTCTAGGCATTTCCCATTAGTGTCTTGTACCTACCCAAATCGGGTGGTAGAAATACACTAGAGAGATCCGATTATCCGATCTCGCCCCCGTCTGGAAGAGGTACAGAGGCCCCACGCGCCCACACTGGAGGAGAGTATCAATGAGACTCAGCATCAACTGCGCCGGCGCGCTTGTGCTCGCCGTCGGTTGCGCCCAGATAGCCCCGGCCCAGGAACTCGACCTCGAGTCCTTCGCCACCGGCTTCGAAGCCGACGCCGGCTACCTGCTCGGCATGTCCATCGTCGATCAGCCCGGCGACTGGCCCGAGCAGTGGTGGAGCTTCTATGGCGATGTCACGGCGGAGGTCACCGACGCTCGCGTCCACAGCGGCGCCCAGGCCCTCGCCTTCCCGAACAACTTCACCGACGTTCAACACCTCGGCCTGCTCGATGTCGATCCGTTCCTGTTCCCGCCCGCCACCTGGCAGGATAGCTTCTGGTTCTACGTCTCCAGCGCTCGCAGCAGCGGCGCTGAGGCCCTCCGCCGGGAAACCTGGAGCGACTACGACGGCACCCTCTACACCTACCAGCTCTTCCTCTGGCAAGGCGGCGAGGACAACGGCTTCGTCACCGACTTCGAAGACTACGATGAGGGCAGCCTCATCGGCCAATTCGGCTGGTACTCCTGGTACGGCGATGTCGAGCCCCAGATCACCCGCGAGGGCGGCCACAGCGGCACCACCTCCGTCGCCTTCCCCGAGAACTTCTGCGACATCCAGCATTCCGCCCTCAACGGCAATCCCGATCTCGGCCCCATGACCTGGCAGGAAACCTTCTCCGTCTACATCAGCAGCGACACCTACGACGGCACCGTCGTCCTCCGCTCTGAGCCCTGGAACAACTGGGCCGACACCGGCCGTTGCTACCAGCTCTTCCTTTACCGCGTGGAAGACGGCGTTGCCGACGGCTGGACGCCGGTCCTGGGCTACGGCGCGTTTGAGAACGACCTGCGCGACGAGATGGGGCTGGATCCGGTCTTCGAAGCCTTCCCGACCGACCAGTGGTGGACCGTGCAGATCATCGCCGATGGCGCCGCCGGCCGCGTCCTCTCCGTCACCGCCACCGACGAGTTCGGCACGGCCTACGAAGCGCTCAATCTCGATGAGCCCTTCTCCATCTGGGGCGATGATCTCACCGATGGCGATCCCATCGACGAAACCTTCACCCCCCGCCCCGAACGCGTCACCTACAACTCCGAAGGCGGCGGCGTCTGGCTCGACGATGTCAGCATGCACGAAGTCGGCATCCCCCCCCGCGGATGGCTGGTTCCCCGAGGTCGGCTGGGGCGGCAACGATCTCCGCGATGACCTGGGCCTGCCCGCCGACTTCCTCTTCGACGCCGACAAGTGGTGGAACATCGTCATCACCGCCGACGGCGAGGCCGGCGAGGTGATCGGCTTCAAGGTCGCCGACGACGATGGCACCGTCTACGAGACCACCAGCCTCTCCGAGCCCTTCGGCAGTTGGGGCACCCCCGCCACCGAGTGGGCCACCAGGCCGGTCTACGTGACCTGGTCCAGCGAAGGCGATGGCGTCTACATCGATGACATCGAGGTCCAGATCATCGGCGGCTCCGACTGCCCCGGCGATGTCGACGGCGACGGCGACACCGATCAATCTGACCTCGGCATCCTGCTCGCCTCCTACGACATCGACGGCGGCGGCGACCTCGATGGCGATGGCGACACCGACCAGTCCGACCTGGGTATCCTGCTCGCCGACTACGACTGCGGCACCTGACCCCGCTTCCTCTCGACGCTTCGGCGTCGACTGCATACGGAATCCCCGGCGGCCCGCGGAAACGCGCGTCGTCGGCTTTGGCCGCCTTCGGTCTTGCGGGCGGCTGCCCCTGCACGCACGCACCGCGAGGATCGCCGATGTCGCTGCTCACCAGTTCGCCGCCCCCTCGTCGTCAGGCTCGACCCGGCTTGCTCTTCGCTTGGCTCTTGACGCTCCTCTGCCTGGCAGCGCCCCTGCGGGCCAGCGATGATGAGCTTTCCCCGCCGGACCACGACAATCTTCTCTACCACCTCAACGTCATCGCCAACAACGACTGGCCCCAGGATTCCATCAGCGCCGCCAACGCCATCCTCACCAAGTCGAACTACTCCATCGTCGCCTGGGAGACCTTCTTCCTGGAGTACTTCCGCGACTACCCCTTCACCGACTATCTCGAGGCCTACCTCGGCTACCCCGTCTTCTGGTGGTTCGATGACACCGTGCATACCAAGCTGCAGTCCGGCCTCACCCTGCCCTTGCTCACCCAGAACATCACCCCCGATTGGCAGGCGGCGACCGCGGGCGGCAGCATCCTCGAAGACGATCCCATCCTCCGCCAGGATCTCATCAACTCCATGCGGATGCTGGTGGGGATCGGCAGCAGCGACCTGGTGCACGACTCCACCCGCCAGGCGATCTACGACGCCTTCAAGGCCCTGCCCACCCGGCACCCGCAACTGCTGCAGAAGGAAGTCGTCTTCGATCGCAGCGCTGAACCCTACTTCGCCTTCGCCCGAGCCCAGGCCTACATGGTCCTCGTCGCCGCCGCCGCCGACTGGGAGATGTCCACGAAGATCGAGATCGCCGATGCCATCGATCTGACCGGCGACTACCGCGACATCTGGCTCGACCGCACGCTGCTCTTCCTGGAGAACAACCTCACCGACGACTCCCAGAGAGAGTTCCTCGCGGATTACCTGAGCGTCGTGCCCGGTGAGCTCCACAACCTGCGCTCCATCACCGTCAACGACTTGCTTGGCAACTCCACCACCTACCAGGGTCGCAGCTACGGCCTGGCCACGGCCTACGGCGGCGTCAACATCTTCGGCGTGCCCATCGGCGGCTACCACGAGAACTCCTTCCCGAACGATGTCGAGCCGGGCTACATCGACGGTTACTGCGTCGTCGTCGCCCACGAAGTCAACCATGTCGTCGACGCGTACTACGTCGGAGGCGATCCGGGGCGGGCAGCGCGGAAGAACGCCCTCATCGCCGCCGCCGGCAACGACCACCTGAACTACCTGCGCAGCATGTTTGATGATGGCTTCTTCGCGGGCGCGCCGCAGGAGTTCTTCGCCTCCATCGCCAACCAGTGGTTCGCCGACAGCGCCAAGACGATCGAGTTAGGCCTGCTGCGTTTCGACGCCGGCCGACTCGATCCCATCAACCAGGCGATCTTCTACGCCGACGTCTACTCGCTGGGCGGCGACGCCACGCGGTTCTACACCGTCGATGTGCAAGGCGAGTGGACGCACGCCATGGTTCCCCTGTCGCGCGATGGCAATGACCACGTCAACGGCCTGACCTTCGGCGGCACGCACTACACCTTCACCCTCAACAGCGCCGGCGATGTCACGGGCTATACCACGGAGCCCGCCTGCGCCGGCGATCTGGATGGCGACGGCGATACGGATCAGTCCGACCTTGGCCTCTTGCTCGCTTCCTACCTCTTTGACGACGGCGGCGATCTGGACGGCGATGGCGATACGGACCAGTCCGACCTCGGCCTGCTCCTCGCCGACTACGGCTGCGCCCCCTGACCGAACAAAGCCGCCGATGGTATCGGCGCGGATCCCCAAAGCCGCCGATGGTATCGGCGCGTCCCCGCAGGCCCACGGATGCCAATCCGTGGGCCTGGCTCCCCCCCACGCGCGGGCAGCCGTCAGCCCCGGCTGGCCCGGGGACTCGTAGGCCATTCTGCCCGGCGGCCGGTCCCCTCGCTTATTGGACGACTGGAAAATCGAACCACCCCAAAACGGGCCCCCGCGCGGATCGCCCACGCCACAAGCAGCGCAAACCTCGTTCACATTCGCCAGTCCAGCAGGCTCAGGCGCTCTAGAGTGGCTGGGAGGGGTGATTTTCGCGCGTCCCTGGGGCTTTTAGACTCGACCAAACCCGATTTCGGCGATATTCTACGTACGACGTGTTTCTTCCCTCCTACCCACCAAGCTTCCCCAACGAGTTTGGTGGGTTTCTCCTTTTTTGAAACCCCCACAAGGGTGACATCGCCGCCAGGTGCTTCCGGCGGTCGCTTGCTGTCGCCCCCGTCCCGCGACGGTTATCGGTACGTAGGCGGCCCTCACTCCGACTGCTTCTCCGGCAACGTGATCAGCCCGATCAGCGTCCCGTCCTGCAGCTCCAACTGCGCCATCACCACCGGGTCCGGCTCCTTGGCCGCGAAGAAACCGCCGCCCCGGAAGCGCTCGCCGGCGTCATCTCGAAAATCAAGCAGGTTGAGAACCACTTGTCCCCCGGCGGGCAAGACGGGTAGGGGGTGCACGTAGCGCTGATTGATCCACAGATCCGCCTCGCGGTAGGTCGTCGCCGTGGCGTTGACCAGCGTCAACTCCGGCCCGTCGCGGAAGACCTGCACATCCACCACCTGCGTCTGCGGCGTCTGCTGCGGGAAGGACCGCGTCGGCTCGCCGTAGGGACTGCTCTGGCAGCCGACGCCGCCCAGGAGGAGCGCCGCCAGCAGTGTTCCGAGGAGTCGCAGGCCGGTGGCTGGGGTTCGTCGAGGTCGCATCAGGGTTCGTCTCCGCGGCGGCAGGGGAGGTTCGTTCGTCGGGCTCGGCTTCGCACGCCGAGGCCTATACTCTCAGCGATGCACCCTGGCGGCAACCACCTTGACTGTGCGGGCGAAGACGCCGTCCGCCGCGGCCACCGCGAAAAAATGGCACCGGCTACCGATTCTGATGTCGCGGAGTTCGCGGCGAGCTTCCAGACCGACCCGCGCCTGGCCCAGATCGTGCCCGGCTTCGACGCTCCCTTCTTTCAGGCGGGGCTGGCCGGCTACTCCGACGCCGCCATGCGGATCGTCGCTCGTCGGCTGGGCTGTCCCTACTGCGTCACCGAGGCCTTGCTGGATCGGCCCCTGATCGCCGGCGGCCGGGGCTTTCTCAAGGCCGACCTCGCCCACCAGCACGCCAACGTGCCCGGCGGCGCCGAGGACCATCCCCTGGCCGGCCAGATCATCGGCAGCGATCCCGCCGAGATGGCCCACGCCGCTCGTCTGCTCGCTGACCAGGGCTTCGAGACGATCGATGTCAACCTCGCCTGCCCGGTCAAGAAGATCGCCCGCAAGTGTCGCGGCGGGCATTTCCTGGCTCATCCCGAGGAAGCTCTACCCCTGCTCGAGGCCGTCCGCCAGGCCGTCCCTGACAGCCTCCCCTGCTCCGTCAAGCTCCGCCGCGGCTGGGACGACGGCGAGCAGGCAACCGCCAACTTCCACACCATCTTCGACGCTGCCTACGACCTGGGTTACGCCTGGGCCACGGTGCACGGCCGCACCGTCCGTCAGAAGTACCTGGGCCCGAGCAACTGGGACTTTCTCCGCGATCTCACCGCGCAGCACCCCGAGCGGCTCATCCTCGGCTCCGGCGACATCTGGGAGGCGAGCGACATCTTTCGCATGCTGCGTGAGACCCGCGTCAAGGCCGTCTCCGTCGCCCGCGGCGCCATCGGCAACCCCTGGATCTTCCGCCAGGCGCGGCAACTCCTGGCGGGCCAGGCGCCGACCCAGCCGACCCTCGAGGAACAGCGAGCCGTGCTGCTGGAGCACTTCGAACTCGCCATGGCGGTGAACGGCGAGAAGCTGGCGGGCCGGCTCATGCGGAAGTTCGGCATCATGTTCTCCCGGCACCATCCGCAAGCGAACGCCGTGAAGGACGCCTTCATCCGCGTCAGCTCCCAGGCCGACTGGCACGCCGTCCTCAGCGAGTTCTACGGCGACCCGAGCCGGGCTCGGTGAACCCGGCAGGCGTCGCGCCGTAGCCGCCGGGAACAAAAGAAAAACCGCCGCCCGGGGGGGGGCGACGGTTCGGAGCTCACAAAGCGTTGATGGCGGTCGAAGGAAGTTCGAACCGACCTCAGGGATCGTTGTTCTTGTAGTACGGCCACCAGACGATTTCCACGCGGGTCTCGTAGTCATCCTCGGCCCAGTAGCGGGCGTGGACGTCGGCGATGTTGGTGACGTGGGCGTCGTGGTAGACGATGTTGCCCGACTTCGCCGGGTGGTTGTCGGCGATGAGGTTGTTCACGCCGGGCTCTGGCGGGTAGGAAGTCCAGGCGTTCGACTGCGGCACGAAGAGGCTGTTGTTGAGGATGGAATCCTCGTCCTCTTCCAGCGAGTCGGCGGACTGCGAGGGCAAGGTCAGGCGATCCGGGCGCAGGAAGGTGAGCACGTGGCTCTCCGTCAGGCCGCCCAGCGTCACGTAGACCCGACCGCTGATGATGCTGTAGTCGGGGGGGCGGGTCGCCCACGCCGCTGCCCGGCGGGTTGAACCAGACACGGGTCATGCAGGCGGCGGTGGCCCGAGGATCCTCGTCGGGGGTCAGGAAGTTGCCCATGCGGCCGTCGCTGAAGCCCGGATCCGTCCAGCGGGTCTGGGGGTCGGCGGGGCAGGAGACCACCTTGGAGTCCTTGAGATACTTGTCGTGGAAGCCGTTCATCAGCTTGGCGGTGCCTTCATCGATGTCGATGTTGACAACGTCCGTGTCGCTGCTGAACAGGCCGATCTCGTTGTTCCACTGCTCGTCGCCGGAGAAGGTCTCCTTGGCCAGTCCGGGCATGACGTCGTAGTCGGTGATGTAGATCTGGTGAGCCGTGCCGTACTGCCGCATATGGCCTTGGCACTTGGCGCTCTGCCCCTGGCTTCTGGCCTTGCCCAAGGCGGGCAGCAGAATGCCGATGAGCAGCGCGATCACCGCGATCACGACGAGGAGTTCGATCAACGTGAACCCTCGTGATTGTTTAGCTCTTGTACTCCACATGGATCTCACAGCTCCTTAGCTCTCTTGCCGGTTGCGGCTACGTTGGGGGGGGCGCCGGATGCGAGGGGGCCCAACGGCCAGTGACTTGTCAGAATGCAGTAGGACGATCTCGCTCAAGGATCGTCATCGTTGTCCTTGTAATAAGGCCACCAGAGAATCTCAATACGTTTCTCGTACTCGGTCTCCGCCCAGTACTTGGTGTGGACGTCGGCGATGTTGCTGACGTGGCCATCGTGGTAGACGATGTTACCCGACTTGGCCGGGTGGCGATCCGCGATGATGTTCTGGTTGCCGGGAGTCGGGGGGGTACCCCCAAGCATGCGGCTCGGCGACGAAGATGCTGTTGTTGAGGATGGAGTCCTCATCCTCCTCCACCGCATCAGCGCTCTGCGAGGGAAGCGTCAGCCGGTCCGGCCGCAGGAACTCCAGCCCCTGCTTCTCCGTCAGGCCGCCCAGGGTGACATAGACGATGCCATGGGTGACGACGTAGTCGAACGGAGGCGGGTTCTGTGGCTGAAAGTTGAACCACAGCCGGGTCATGGTGGTGCCCACGGCCTTGGGGTCTTCATCGGGGGTGAGCATGTTGCCCAGGCGTTCGTTGAAGCCGTTTCCCGCCTGGTAGTGGCGGATCTGTGGATCCGCCGGGCAGGTCGAGACGCGGGGGTCCTTGAGGTACTTCTCGGGGAACCGATTCATGTGGTGGGCCGCGCCCTCATCGACGTCGATCGACAGGCCCTCATGGTCGGTGTCGAAGACGCCGGTCTCGGTGACCCACACCGGCGAGGAGGGATCGGAGGAGAAGTCACCGTTGCCCAGGCCGGGCATGACGTCGTAGTCGGTGATGTAGATCTGGTGGGCCGTGCCGTACTGCCGCAGATGACCCTGGCACTTGGCGCTCTGGCCCTGATTGCGGGCTTTGCCCAGGGCGGGCAGCAGGATGCCGATGAGCAAGGCGATGACGGCAATCACCACCAAGAGCTCGATCAGAGTGAACCCACGGGATTGTTTTATCCTCGCGCTCCACATGGATCTCACAGCTCCTTGGCTCTCTCGCCGGTTGCGGCCGCGTTGGGGGGGCGCCGGATGCGCTGGGCCCAACGGCCAGTGACTCGTCCAAATCCTACGCGCTGGTCTCACTCAAGGATCGTTGTTGTCCTTGTAGTAGTCCCACCAGATGATTTCCATTCGCGTCTCGAAGTCGTCTTCCGCCCAGTACCGCGCGTGCATGTCCGGGATGTTGCTCACGTGCCCATCGTGGTAGACGATGTTCCCCGACTTCGCCGGATGGTTGTCCGCGATCAGGTTCTGCGTGCCCGGGATCGGCGGGTAGGACCCCGAGATCCAGTTCTCCGGCACGAAGACGCTGTTGCTCAGCGTCGAATCCTCGTCCTCTTCCACCGTGTCAGCGCTCAGGGCGGGATTGCTCAGGCGGTCGGGGCGGAGATACTGCAGCAGGTGCGACTCGGTCAGCCCCCCCAGGGTCACGTACTCGCGACCGCTGTGCACCACGTAATCGGGGGGGAGGCGGGCTGGCCGGCACGAAGTTGAACCAGACCCGGGTCATGCAGGTGCCTGCCGCCCGGGGATCCTCATCCACGGTCAGCAGGTTGCCGATCCGCTCGCCGGGCTCCGCGCCGGGGCGGCTCAAGGGGTCGGCGGGGCAACTGCTGACCCGCGCGTCCTTCAGGTACTTGTCGAGGAACGAGTTGCGAAGCTTGGCCACACCCGCGTCCACGTCGATACCCAAATCGTCAGAACTGAAGACACCGGTCTCGATCACCCAGGCAGGGCTGTCGGGGGAGTTGCTGCCCTCGCCCTGGCCCAGGCCGGGCATGACGTCGTAATCGGTGATGTAGATCTGGTGGGCCGTGCCGTACTGCCGCATATGGCCCTGGCACTTGGCGCTTTGCCCCTGACTTCGGGCCTTGCCCAGGGCCGGCAGCAGGATGCCGATCAGGAGGGCGATGACCGCGATCACCACCAGAAGTTCAATCAGAGTGAACCCACGCCGACTCAAACGCTGCTGCAACATGCATGTCTCCTTCGATCCCATCGCCGCGCGCAAAGCGCACCAACACCGAGGCGGGCGCCTCGCCTCTCTCCACTGTTCGCCCCCGGGGCCCGTGCGGTTCCGGCGATTGGCGGCTGGCTGCCGCGAATTGCACCATCTCCGCTCAGGCTGCGAACAGACAAGGCTAGTGTACTCGATCCTCGCAGTAACGGGCAGGGAATCCCACCGAAGTTGGGTGGCATCGACTCGCGTCCACGTGTTTTTGATCGGATGATGTTTGGGTGTTTGTTCGGGGAGACTACCTGACGAATTCGCCGCCGGCGAGCCGCCGGGGCGATTGCGGCGCGAGCAGGCAACCGCTATTCGCAGGAGTCCGCCGGGCCGGAATGGCCCGGGGCTAAGACCTGTCGAGGCGACCGCCTTCGTTTACCTCCTGCAGCCGTCGTCGGCCGGCAGAATCCCACGATCGCCTTGATCTGTATCGCCATTGCCGTCGAGATCGCCGGGGCAGTCGGGCGGGCCGTCCGCCTTCAGACCGAGGCTGTGGTACCCGCCCGCCGCCATGCCGATCATGAATCCGGGCGGGTCGCATTGGCCGTATGCGTTGCTTCCCCAGGCCACAATCGACCCCGGTTCCTCCGCTTGAGCCTGGGGGCTCGCGCCAAGCGTGGTGAGCACGAGCGCTGAGACGAAGGTCAGAAACCTGCACTTCATCTTGGTTCTCCGGGGCACCTGCCCGATAGGCGCCAGCCGAAGTGCGATCGTGGCGTTGTGCCGACCAAGCCAAGTCGTGGGCACGACACAGCGATCCTCCCAAGCCGAGCGGAACCGCTCTTCCTTCAGACTACCCCTGGTTCGGAGGGACGCGAACGAGAATCGGATGGGTTTGCCCGGGAATGACCAGCCTGGGGGGGTGGGAGCGACGCCGAGGCGAACGCCAGAGGCGGGAACGGCCGGCTGCGGGCTTTGTGAGGGCAGGCCTTGGGAGTACACTTGGTCTTCTTGAGCGCGGCCGCGTCCGGGTGAGGTTCGGGCCGCGCCGGCTGTTCGCACTGAAAGGCCAATGCCGCCATGCCGAGTGATGAAATCCCGCTGAGTCGACCCGACATCACCCAACGCGAGATCGACCTGGTCACCCAGGTCCTCCACAGCGATCGACTCAGTCTGGGCCCCATGCAGGAACGCTTCGAAGCCATGGTGGCCCAGCGAGCCGGCTGCGAGAACGGCATCGCGGTCAACAGCGGCACCTCCGGCCTGCACCTGGCCCTCCTGGCCCTGGGCATCGGCCCGGGCGATGAGGTCATCACCTCCTCCTTCACCTTCGTGGCCACGGCCAACGTCATTCTCTACGTCGGGGCCACCCCCGTCTTCGTCGACATCGACCCCGTCTCGCTCAATCTCGACCCTTGCAAGGTCGAAGCCGCCATCACCCCCCGCACCAAGGCCATCCTCGCTGTCGAAACCTTCGGCAACCCCGCCCGCATGGACGAAATCGCCGCCATCGCCGGCAAGCACGAAATCCCCCTCGTCGAAGACTGCTGCGAAGGCCTGGGCGGGGCCCTCAAGGGCCGGGCCGTCGGCTCCTTCGGCCGGGTCGGCGTCTTCAGCTTCTACCCCAACAAGCAGATCACCACCGGCGAGGGCGGCATGATCGTCACCGACGACGACCGACTCGCCGAGGTCTGCCGCTCCATGCGCAACCAGGGACGCGGCGCCGCCGACGTCGGTCACGACCACAACACCGGCGCCTGGCTGGAACACATCCGCCTCGGCTACAACTACCGCATGAGCGAGCTGCAGGCAGCGCTCGGCGTCGGCCAGATGGAACGACTCGACGACCTCCTGAAAGCACGCGAATGGGTCGCCACGGAGTACTTCCAACGACTCCGCTGCCTCTCCGACATCATGGCCCCGACCATGGGCGACGAAACCCACATGAGCTGGTTCGTCTACGTCATCCGACTCGGCTCCGACTTCGACCAGGACGATCGCGACCGCATCATCGCCGACATGCGCCGCCACGAAGTCGGGGCCGCCAACTACTTCCCGCCCGTGCATCACCAACCGCTCTATCGCCGCATCTTCGAAGGCGCCGTGCCCCACCTGCCCGTCACCGAGTCCGTCTCCGCCCGCACCATCGCCCTGCCCTTCCACCCGCGCCTGACCGAACGCGAGATCGACCTCGTCGTGCAAACACTCGAACTCATGCTCAAACGCCAAGGCTTCCGCCGCCGCTAGCGAGCCCCGTTTAGCCCCGAAGCGAAGCGGAGGGGATTCGGCGGCGAGCAGCGCCCGCGCGCAAAAAAACACGGCGACCAATGCCGCCGTGCCTTCGTTTCATTCTCGCCACCTGCCGGCGCCCTACTTCATCGGCGCGTCATCCGCCGCCCCGGTCGGCGTCTGCGTCGTCGTGCCCGGCGTCGCCGGCGCCAGCGGCTGGCCCTGCATCCCCGAGGTGTCAGGCCGCAGGTAAATCTGCACCCGCCGATTCGCCGCCTCGCCCTTCGCGCTCGCCGCCACCACCGGCCGGTTCTCGCCCCAGCCGCCCACGCCCACCCGGTTCGCCGGCAGCCCCTCCGCCACCAACTGGGCCCGCACCGAAACCGCCCGGTGCACCGACAGGTGCATGTTCGTCGGATGCCGATCCCGCGACTTGCCGATCGGCTGGCTGTCCGTGTGACCCACCACCCACACCTCGAAGGGCACATCGAGATGGTCGCGCAGGATGCCCGCCAGCTGACCCAGCGCCTCCGCTGCCTCCGGCTGCAACTGATCGCTGCCCGAGCCGAACGTCACGTCGCTGCCCAACTGGATGATCCCGTGCTCCGGGTCGTAGCTGAAGACGCCCGGCTCGCGCGCCGCCAGCCCCTCCAGGGCCGCCTGCAACTCCGGATTCATCAGCCCCTGCCCCAGTTCGCTGATCTGGGCTCCGATGTCTTCCAGGTCGCCCACCGCCGCGGAAAGCTGACGCTGCAACTGCTGGTTCTCACGCCGCAGGCTCGCCGCGACATCGTCCTTCTGCCGCAACTGCTCCCGTTGCGCGGCGCTCGCGTCACCCGTGCGATCCAACTCTTCCTGCAGGCGGAAGGCCTGCTCCTCCAGCGTGCGAACCGTGACGCGCAAACGGTCGACTTCGCCCTGCTGGGCGCAACCGGTGAGCAGGAGGGCCGGCCCAAGCAACAGGGCGGCGACAAAGCGGGTTCTGGACATGTGTGTGCTCCCAATGGGGTCGGGGTCTAAGGGAAGTGTACCGCAGGTAGGCATCAGGACAACATCCCTCGCCCAGGATCTGATTCGGCTAGATAGGCTGAGCAGCATGAAACCCACCCCCGTGCTGCACTTGTGCGAGGCCATCGTCGACGCCGCCGGCAACCAGGCAGTGGGGGGGGCCGCCGTCCTCCTCCACCAAGGCAGCCTCCTCGCCGCCGGCCCCCGCGCCCAGGTCGAGCAGCACCCCCGCGCCGCCAGCGCCCAGCGCTGTGAACATCCCGATCGCCTCCTCCTCCCCGCACTCGTCAACGCCCACGCCCACCTCGACCTCTCCCACATCGGCCCCCAGCCATACGACAAGGGCCGCGGCTTCACCGCCTGGGCCGATCGCGTCCGCACGAGCCGCGCCGACGATGAACCCGGCATCGCCGCAGCGGTGCAGACCGGCATCGAACTGGCAAAACGTGGCGGCACTGGCATCATCGGCGACATCGCAGGCGTCGGCTCCCGCACTCCCTTTATGGTGATGCGCGCAGCCGGCTTTCCCGGCGTCAGTTTCATCGAACTCTTCGGACAAGGCGACAACCAACTCGCCGCCATCCACTTCCTAAACGAACTCGCCGCCGAAGCCCGCGCTCACCCGCCCGACTCCCCAACCAGGCTCGGCCTGCAACCCCACGCGCCCTACTCCGCCGGCCCCGCCCTCTACGCCTTCGCCTCCGCCTCCGGCCTGCCCGTCAGCACCCACCTCGCCGAAACCCTCGAAGAGCGCCGCTTCGTCGAGCAAGGCGATGGCCCCTTCCGTGATCTCATCAAATCGCTCCGCAAGTGGCACGAGGCCATCCTCGAAGGCGACGATGCAGTCGGACGCGGCAGGCACCCCATCGAACACACGCTCGCCCACTTCCCGCCCGCCCCCTGGCTCGCTGCCCACGTCAACGACCTCGGCGAAGGCGCCGCCCGCGCTGCCCGTCTGCGCCTGCTCGCCGAAACCAACACCAGCGTCGCCTACTGCCCCCGCGCCAACGCCTACTTCCGCCGCGAAGAAGACTTCGGCCCGCACGCCTACCGCGACATGCTCGCCGCCGACATCAACGTCGCGCTCGGCACCGACTCCCTCCTCTGCCTGCCCGAAGCGGAGGCCGACCGCCTCAGCATCCTCGACGAGATGCGCTACCTCTACGAGCGCGACCACACCGACCCCATGCTGCTCCTCACGATGGCGACGACCAACGGCGCCCGCGCCCTCCGCTTCGACCCGGACTACACCACCTTCACCCCCGGCCCCATCGCCGGCGTGATCGCCCTCCCCGCCACCCCCGGCGACCCCGCCCCCCTGGTTAACCGCCCTCGCCGGCAGCGCCCTCCCCGACCCAATCCACCCCTAAAGCCGCCGATGGCATCGGCGCGGATTGGATTCCTCCCCCCCAAAGCCGCGGATGGTATCCGCGCGGATTCTCTCCCTCGCCCCTGGGGAGTCGAAGACCCGCCTTGGAGGGAGGGCCGGGGTGAGGGGTTCCCCCCCGGGTATCGGCCCACCCCCCAAGTCCACGGATTCCAATCCGTGGGCTCTCTCCCCATGCGCTCCCGCCACCCCAATTCCCCAATTCCCACCTCCCCAATTCCCCAATTCCCGCCAAATCCCTCCGATTCCCGTTCGCCTCCCCTTAGATCACGCGTAGTCTGAAAGAAGAGCGATTCCGCTTGGCCTGGGAGGATTGCCATGCTGCGTTCACACGTCGCCGTCGCCTGCTGCTGGACGTTGGCCCTCGCCGCGATGCCCGTCGCCGCCCAACCGACCGGGTCCGTCGTCGCTTGGGGAGAGAACTACCACGGCCAATGCAACCCCCCGCTCCAGCGCGACAACTTCATCGCGGTCGCGGCGGCGGGATCCCATAGTCTCGCCTTGACGGCGGATGGGGTCATCGTGCCGTGGGGGAACAACCAATACGGAATCTGCGAACCACCACCGTCGTGGAGCAACAGCTACGTTGCGGTCGCGACGGGAGGCAGCTTTGCACTCGGTTTGAAGACGGGGGGAAGAATCGAGGCCTGGGGAAGAAACTACGATGGCGAGTGCGATGTACCGCTGCCGAACCGGGATTACCTCGCGGTGGCGGCAGGGAACTATCACGCTCTCGCGATTCGATCCTGGGACGATTCCATCGTGACGTGGGGACGAAATGACGATGGACAATGCAACGTCCCTGACCCGAACACGGACTTCGTCGCTGTCGCGGCGGGCCGAGAACACAGTCTCGGTCTCAAGTCGGATGGCTCCATCGTCGCCTGGGGCTCAAATGCCCACGGCCAATGCGATGTGCCTGCACCGAACAGCGATTTCGTCGCGGTATCGTCGGGCGAATGGCATGGCCTCGGCCTGAGATCGGACGGCTCCATTGTCACGTGGGGGTGGAACCTCCACGGTCAATGCGATGTGCCGATGCCCAACAGCGACTTTGTTGCCGTTGCCAGTGGCGACCACCACAGCCTTGGTTTGAAGTCCGACGGGTCGATCGTGGCCTGGGGATACAACGACGATGGCCAATGCGATGTGCCTTCTCCCAACATCGGCTACCTTGCCATCGCCGGCGGCAGCGAGCACAGTCTCGCCGTCAAGCCGGATGGCACGGTCGTCGGCTGGGGAAGCGATTCGTCAGGTCAATGCAGCCTGCCGCTGAACGAGGACTTCATCGACGTTACCGCCGGTTACAACCACAGTCTCGCCTTGAAGGCGGACGGCTCCATCCTCACATGGGGGTGGAACGGCTTTGAACAGTGCGATGTGCCATCGCCCAATGCTGGGTATGTCGCTGTGGATGCGGGTCGCCAACATAGTCTCGGCCTGCGCGCGAGTGGATCTGTTGAGGCCTGGGGGAGTAACTACTGGGGCCAGTGCGACGTCCCGGCGCCGAACAGCGATTTCGTGGCCATCGCAGGCGGGGAAGATCACAGTCTCGGACTCAAGTCAGACGGCTCCATTGTGGCTTGGGGAACGACGCACTACGACATCACCGACGTGCCGCCCCCGAATACCGATTTCGTCGCTGCTGCCGCCGGGGGATTACACAGCCTCGGTTTGAAATCGGACGGCTCAATCGTCGCCTGGGGAAATAACAACCAAGACCAATTGGACGTGCCGCCGCCCAACACCGACTTCATCGCCGTCGCCGCGGGCGGTGGCCACAGCCTGGGTCTGAAGTCGGATGGGACCATCGTCGCTTGGGGAATGAACTCCAGCGGCCAGTGCGATGTGCCAGCGCCGAACACCGACTTCATCGCCATCGACGCCGGCGATAGGCATAGTCTCGGCTTGAAGTCAGACGGTTCAATCGTGGGCTGGGGTGCCAACGGTGAGGGCCAGTGTTTCGCGCCACTGCCGAACCGCGATTACATCGCCATTTCTGCCGGTGAGGACTTCAGCCTCGCCCTGCAGGGGCCGCACGCTTGCGCCGACATCGACGGCGATGGCGACACGGATGACAGCGATCTCGGCCTTCTGCTCGCCACCTACGAACTCCCGCCTGACGATCCTCTCTACGACCCCCGCGCCGACCTCAACAACGACGGCCTGGTCAACCAACCCGACCTCGGCCTGCTCCTCGCCGACTACGGCTGCATGCCGTGATGCGATTGGACAAGCTGGGACGATCCCGGTGGCGACACGAATCGTGAGTCAGATCGTCATCGGCGCAGAGCTAGCACAATGCCGAGTCTGCAAAGCCATCTGGTTCGGCTCGCACTGAGGTATGTGGTTGCACCCAGGTTCAGGCGGGCAGGCGAGTCGGTCGAAGAGCTCAGGGAGGTCGTGGCGCGACTCGCAAAGTATCAGAAGATCCCGGCTGGCATCGACGCGCAGCCGACAACACTCCGAGGCATGGCGGGTGAATGGGTCCAGGCGCCCGAGGCACCGGATGATCGAATCGTCCTCTTCCTTCACGGTGGTGCCGGTGTCGCAGGGTCCCCCACGACGCACCGCGAGCTTGCCGCACGTGTTGCACTGGCAGGCAGCGCTCGGGTGTTTGTCCTCGACTACCGGCTCGCGCCGGAGCACCCTTTCCCTGCTGCCGTCGATGATGCGATGCAGGCCTACTTGGCGCTGGCAGACCTTGGTTTCCCCCCTGAGCGAGTGGCGATGGGTGGTGACTCATCGGGAGGCGGGTTGGCGCTCCAAACCCTTATCTCTCTACGTGATGGCGGGTATCACCTACCTCGGGCGGCGTTCTTCCTGTCGCCACAGACCGACTGGGTCCACTTCGACGGCGAGTCCTTCAAGACGTGTGCGAGGAAAGACCCGCTCCTCACAGAGCGCCTGTGCAGGTTCACCGCCTCGTGCTATGCAGGCCCCGGAGATCGATCTGATCCTCGCCTTTCGCCGACTCATATGGATCTCAGTGGCCTGCCACCCATGTTGATCCACGCTGGTGATTGCGAGATCCTGTTGAGCGACGCGGTCCGCCTGGCAGAGGTCGTCCGCGGCGCTGGTGTCTCGGTAACCTTCAGAGTATGGAAGGGAATGTGGCACGGCTTCCATGCCAGTGCAGGAGTCGTACCGGAGGCACGGGAGGCGATTCGTGAGCTAGGTGTCTTTCTCCGCAAACACCTCGCGTGAAGGAGCAGCGCTGGCCCGCATGGCGCCGCAACCGCCGGACCGCCGCTCCGGTGGTCACACACCAGGAAGGTCACTGATCCAGGCCTCCAGGAGCCTCTGAGGGACCATTTCCAGCCAAATCCATCCGATTTCCGGTCGCGTCGCCTCAGATCACGCGTAGATTGGAGGAAGAGCGATTCCATCCACTGGAGGAAGAGACTCATGCTGCGCTTTCGCCCCCTCGTCGCCGCGGCTCTTACGGCCGTCCTTTTGACCGTCGCCAGCACCGCCGCCACCACGCTCCACGTCCCCAGCGAATACCCCACCATCCAAGCCGCCATCGACGCCTCGGTCGACGGCGACATCGTCGAGATCGATGACGGCGCCTACACCGGCGCGGGCAACAAGAACCTCGACTTCACCGGCAAGGCCATCACCGTCAAGAGCGCCTCGGGCGACGCCACCCTTTGCATCATCGACTGCGAGCAGGATGGTCGCGGCTTCCACTTCCACTCCGGCGAAGGCACGGACTCCATCGTCGAAGGCCTGACCGTCACCAACGGCCATGCCCTCATCGGCGGCGGGGCCCTCTTCCAAAACTCAGGCGCCACCATCCAAGGTTGCGTCTTCCTCAGCAACACCGCGGATGAAGACGGTGGTGGCCTTTCTTTTCAGGGAGATGCCGACGCCGTCGTCGACGACTGCATCATCTCAGAAAACCACGCTGCCCTCCTGGGCGGCGGCATACACTGCAAAGAGCAAAGCCGGCCACAGATCCGCAATTGCCAGGTCAGCGCCAACACCAATGGCTTTCTCGGCGGCGGCATCTTCTGCAAGGAAAGCCATCCCGCCATCACCGGCTGTCTCATCGCCGGCAACGAGACGAAGTTGGGTGGGGCCGGCCTCTATATCTGGGACAGTGATCCCACCATTCGCGACTGCCTGATTCAGAACAACGTGGTCAACGACCCCGACGGCGGCGGCGCCGGCGCAAGCGTCGGCGGAGGCAGTCCCTTCTTCTTCGATTGTGTCATCACCGGCAACCAGTCCCCCAGACGCGGCGGCGGCGTCGGACTCAGCGAGTCGCACGCCTACTTCCAGAACTGCGAAATCACCAATAACTCCGCCCAGGAAGAGGGCGGCGGCATCCACATCTACCGACTCGGTGATCTCACCTTCCGAAACTGCAAGATCAACGGAAACTTCGCCGGACTCAACGGCAGCGCCGTCTTCTGCTGGACTTCATCCAGTCCCAGCTTCACCGACTGTGAACTGTCCGACAACGAGGCGGGAGATGGCGGCGCCATCTACACCAACGGTTCCTCGAATCCCACCTTCCTTCGCTGCACCATCGCCCGCAACACCGCCCCGCAGGGAGATGGAGGCGCCCTCTACTGCCGCAACTCAAGCCCCACCTTTGAAGCCTGCGCCCTCACGGACAACTCGGCGAACTACAACGGCGGCGCCGTCTATTGCTACTACGAAGGCACGCCCGAGTTCTACCACTGCACCATCTCCGGCAACGTCGCCAACCACTCCGGCGGAGCCGTCGCTTGCTTTCACAACAGCGATGCCCTCTTCGTCGATTGCGCCATCGAGAACAACTCGGCCTATCGCGGCGGCGGCGGCATCCACTCCGACTTCAGCGACCCCGCCTTCCTCCACTGCGCCATCAACCGCAACATCGCCTTCCAGAGCAACGGCGGCGCAATCAACGCGGTCAACCATCGCTTCCCCAAGTTCGTCAACTGCGACATCCGCGGCAATGCCGCCACCAAATCCGGCGGGGCCGTGGCCAGTTTCTCGCTGGCAAGCCCCAGACTCAGCAACTGCTACCTCGCCAACAACCTCGCCGCGACCAGTGGCGGAAGCGTCTACAGCGAGGGGGGATTCCCCCAACTCGTCAACTGCACGGCCGTGGGCAACTTCGCACCCGCCGGCAGCGCCCTCGCCTGCGATTCGGACCAATCCTCAGACCCGAGTACCGTCCTGCTTGCCAACAGCATCTTCTGGAATGGCCCGGATCAAATCTGGAACAACGACTTCTCCACGATCGAGGTGGCGTACTGTAACGTGCAGGGCGAGTGGACCGGCCCGGGCAACATCAGCAGCGACCCCATGTTTATCGATCCTGATGGGCCCGATGATGACCCGATCACCTGGGAAGACAACGACCACCGACTCCGCGCCGGTTCGCCCTGCATCGATGCGGCCGACAACGCCCAGGTGCCGGGAGATCTCTTTGATCTTGACCAGGATGGCGATACCACCGAACCCATCCCCTTCGATCTCGACGGCAACCCGCGCTTCATCGACGATCCCGACACCATCGACACCGGCAATCCCGGCGCGCCGGGGCCGCTCGTCGACATGGGCGCTTACGAGTTCCAGGGAACAATCTGCATCGGCGACATCGATGGCGACGGCGACACCGATCAATCCGACCTCGGCCTCCTGCTCGTCTCCTACGAGAAACCGCCCGGCGATCCACTCTACAACCCCGACGCCGACCTGAACGGCGACGGGTTCACCGACCAATCCGACCTCGGCCTCCTCCTCGCCGACTACGGCTGCGGCGTGTGACGCTTGCCTCTTCGCTTCCGCCACCCGCTTGAGCCTTCGCCTCCACAAGCCAGGGCAGAGCGCAGCGCCGCCCTGGGTACGCGGCCCCGCGGATTCCAACCCCGAGCATTGGACTCCCTCCTCCGTGCCCTCAGTGAACTCAGTGGTGAATCCCCACTCCCTCAGTTCCGCATCACCTGACGCCGCAGCGACTCCACCAACCCCCGCAGCGACGTCGCCGGCAACCCCGGCCCGCAGCTCACCTGCTCATCCGCGCCGAGTTGCCGCTTCACGCGCTGACACGCCGTTATGACCGTCGAGTGATTCGGCCTGCTCATGCGCTCGGCGATCTCCGGGTAACTCAACGTCGTCGCTTCCCGAATCAAGTAGGCGCTCAGCGACCGCGCCAGGACCACCCGCCGATGCCGACTGCGCCCCAATACCTCGGACAAGTCCACCCGCAGGTGATCGCAGACGCACTCGAGCACCCGGCTCGCCTGCACCGGCTTGCCGGGCGCCGCGACGCTCGCCGCGAAGGCTCGCCGATACGACGCCATGCCCACTTCCGCCCCCAGCCCAATCACGCCCCCGCCATCCACACCGCCACTGAGCTGCTGCACCACCTCGAGTTTCATGATCGCCCCGTGCAGCTCACGCGGTGAACGATCAAACCGATGCGCCAGCGCCTCGACGACCCGCTCGCTCAAACGCAACTGCCGCCGCGTCGCGAACTCCGTCGCCAGCCGCCGCCGTAACTCAAACTCCGGCGTCTCGATCTGGGCCACCATGCCCGACATGAACCGCGAGGTCAGGTGATCGGCGAACTTGCGAATCTGCTGCGGGTGCTCATCGGAAGCCAGCACCAGGTGTCCACCGCTGAGATCGAGCATCTTCAGCGTGTGCAGGAGTTCCGCTTGCGTCGCCTGCTTGTTGGAGAGGAAGTGCACATCGTCGATGCAGAGCAGGTCCAGCCGCTGCAACTGGGACCGGAACGCCTCCAGCTTGCCGCTCTTGAGCGCTGTGATGAAATCGTTGGTGAATTGTTCACCCGTGACGTAGCGCAGCGCTTGTTGCGGGAACCGCTGCCGTCGCCGGCGAATGATGCCGCGCAAGAGATGCGTCTTGCCCACACCACACGATCCGTGCAGAAAGAGCATGCGAAAATCGGTGTCAGCGCTCTCGCCCACGCGTGAAGCCGCCTCGTAGGCGAGTTGATTCGCCTGGCCGATGAGAAACGTCTCCAGGACGTGGCGCTGACGTCGGCGATTCACTCGCGGTCCCTCACCGAAGCTGCGCCTGGTGTCGGGTTGTGGGTGATGCCGCGATTCGGCTTCGACCCCTGACTCGCCGGCGTGACGCCGCCCCGTCGACAGCGCCTCACGAACCTCGCCCGCACCCTCGCGCCGAGACGCCACCGTCATCGAGGCTTCCTCGCTCCCCACGGTGGCCTGCGGTCGCAGCGAGCCGTTGGCGGTCCCGCCCACGCGGATGCACACCTCCACCGGTCCACCCGTCTCGCGCTGGGCCACCTCCTGCAGCGTCTCGCTGAAGTTCCGCTTGATCCAATCCGCGGCGAATCGGTTCGGCACATCGAGATCAAGTCGATCACCGGAGAAGGCCAGCTTCGCACTCTCCCCAAACAGCCGCTCGTAGCGCTGCGAACCGACGCTGCTCGCCAGTTGCTCGGCTATGCGGGCGCAAAGACACATTTCGGAGTCAGGCATGGACACCTTTGATCATCCCTCTCGTCAAGGGTCAGTAGGAATGAGTAATCGAGCAGAGAATGCGATCAACGCAACGCCAGCAGGCGCTCGCCGACCCTCAGCCGAGCCAGCCTCGGGCAGGCGGCCTCGCGTACAAATGCCAGCAGATGTGTGAAGAGTGTTGCAGCGTTCGTCCAGGCACCATCCGGTCTCCTCCCGGCGGTTCAGAAGACCACCAAAACCAGTTCGCCCAGGCGTCCATTGCCCCCGGCGCTGCGCTGCGTGCACCGCACATCAGCGAGCGAGGTCAATCCATGACCCAACGTCGATATTACCGCGATTCCAGCGGCAAACAAGCCTGACCTTCACTACTTGCGTGTCCCTCACCGCTAGCGCCCTTGCAAGGAAAGCACTTGGGGCGCGCAAAATCTCAATCCACCGCGCCGCGCGCCTGGGAGCAAAATGTGGAAAGGAATGGGTGACCGCAAACGCCGCGGCGGGCCCATCGCTAGAGGGCCGCGTTGACATCGCGTATCAACGCCAGCCGACGATCCCGCTGATGAAACCCAAACTCCGCGTACAGCTTCAGGGCCGGCTCATTCGACTCATCCACCGCCAGACTGAGCACCCTCCCACGACGCTCGCAGAGTTGCCCAATACCCGCTCGCAAGAGCAGCCGCGCCGCCCCCACGCCACGCAAGCTCGGGGCGATCCCCAGGTACACCAACTCGTGCACCCCCCGCTCCGCCAGCAGACTCAACAGCAGCACGCCGACCGGCTCACCCCGATACGAAAGCAACGTCCACAACGCCGGATCGAACTCGCCCGTCGCTTGGTGACCCGCGAGAACATCGCGCGTCTGGCGAATGCCACACAGCCGCGGACAGTCGCGCGTGTCGATGTAGCTCGCCTCCAACGCCTGGCAAAAAAAGGTCGTCGGCCACACGGGACGCCAGGTCGGCGTGGCACTGCACCTCCACCCCCTCGGGCCACTCCAGCACCGGCGCGGGCGGCCGGCTGGGCAAGCGCAACTCCTGGTAGCTCAGGGTCGCCAGGCGTTCGTAGCCGCCCGCCTCGAACGCCTTCGCTAGCTCCCGGTCGCCGGGCGCGAGGATCGCCTGGGCCAGGTCCACCCCCGGCAGGTCGCGTGACAGGGCGTCGATCGCTGCCCCCACGCAGACAACCCCCGCCCCCTCGCGCGGCTGCGACGCAAAAACCATCGCCACTTTCCCCGGGGAAGGCACCGCAAGTGCCGATCCAACCACACGTTGCGACTCATCCAGCACCGCCCAGGCCTGGGTCACATCCAGCCCCCGTCCCCCGGCGTACTCCAGGAACCCACGCACCAGGTCCGCCGAGTCGGATCGGCTGGGAGCGATAATCTCCGCCAAGGCAGCGCGATGCAGCTTCCCCGTGGCCCGGAGCAGGCAATGTCCGGGCGGCAAGGAGCCGGCAGGCAGGGAGGGGCCACGCGGGTTCGTGACGGTCATGCGCTAACACTCGTTCTATCAGAGACTTCGGAAACAAGATGCCGTGTTTGTCTGCTTCTTGGACCTCGCCGGCCCAGCCTGTTTCCGATTCGGGCTTGGCAGCGTAGAATACCCGCCGACATTCACGTGCGTCCACGATCTGTTGGGAGGTCTTTCCTTGCGCAACATCCCCATTTGGCTGACCCTGGCTTGCCTGCTCACACTCGCGCTCGCGACGGCGGTGCAGACGCAGGCCTACCCCGTGCCGAACCCCGTTCCCACCCGCTGGGAGCTTGATTTCGAGCCGGATTATCTTCGTATCGCCACCCTGCGAAACCCGGAGACCGGCACGCCGGAGGCGTATTGGTATTTGACGTATACCGTTACCAACAATACGGATACGGATCTGCAGTTCGCCCCCTCCTTCGTCATGTACGACAGCGAAGGCCGGCTGCAGGACTCCAGCGCCCCCGCCCGCGTCACCCGGGCCCTCCTCGCCCTGCTCGACAATCCCCTGATCGAGGATGAACTTACCGTCAGCGGCGAGATCCGGGTCGGCGAGGCGAACGCCAAGTCCGGCCTCGTCATCTGGCCCGTCGACTCCGCCACTGTCGATGAAGTGACCATCTTCGTGGGCAATCTGTCCGGCGAAACGGCCACGATTATCGAGCCGATCGCCAAGACGGAAGTCGTGCTTCGAAAGACACTTGCGCTGTTCTACGAGACGCCCGGCGAGGTGCTGGCGCTGCTCCGAAGGAGCGGGATCGAGGAGCCCAACGATTCGCTCTGGATCATGCGCTGAGTCCTTGCTACACTCTGCGGCTCGCGCCCGGGCCAGGAGCCCCGCGCGGTCGCCGGACACGCAGAAACGAACCAGGCGGGCCGAACGCAGTGGCGTTCTAACCGACTTGCGGAGCTAGAGTTATGGCACATAAAAAGGGCCAAGGGTCCAGTAAGAACGGCCGCGATTCCAACCCGCAATTCCGCGGTGTGAAGCTCTACGGCGGCGAATACGCCTCCTCCGGGGCCATCATCGTTCGCCAGACCGGCACGCCCATCAAGGCGGGCTTCATGGTCGGCCGCGGCAAGGATGACACGCTTTTTGCGCGCTGCGAAGGCACCGTCCTCTACCAGAACGGCCGAGTCTCGATCGTCCCCGCGGATGAGTCGATCAACCGCCCCTTCTGGCTGTCGCCTGCCGAGACCGCGGTCGCGAGCTGAGCGCTTTCGCTCTGCAGAACCGCCCTCACGACCTCAGAACACCGCCCGAGTCATCCCGGCTCGGGTTTTTGCATGGGGCCGGGGGGAGAGGAGATCTCACCACTGAGGTCGCGGAGGACGCGGAGAAGAGGAGAGTGAGTTGGAGTTGGTCAGTTTGGTGCGCTGGGGGCCGGCGCGCATTCGACTCAGTGAGGGGGTCGGGGAGGGGGCGAGCGAAGGCAGCGCGAAGACGCAAGCGGGGCGCGGGCCGCGCGCGGATTGGCGCGTGTTCGGGGCGGTCGCGCTGGTGCGCAGGGATTGGCCCGGGCAGCGCCAAGGGTCGCGCTGGTGCGCACGAAGGGGAGCGGATTCGGTCTAGAACAGGGGGGTTTGGGGGGGTTAGTCAGTACTACGGTGCCAGGGTTCTGCGCAGGGAGAGGGACTGCGACGCCGACAAGCGGCGGCGGGGGTCAGCGCGGCGCGCACGAGCGTGACCGGCGGTCACACCGGTGCGCAGGAACGCCGCTCTTGTGGTTTTTGGGGGTGTGATTTGGAGTCGAAATTGCGAACGGCTCGGTGTTTGAGAGCGCGTTTTGATGCATTTTGGGGGGAAACTGCGCGTTTGGGTTTAGGGGTGGATAGGCGGTGGGTCGCCGGCAGGCGCACGACGGAGCGCACCGTGTTTTGGGGTGGTTTGCTGGTGGTCAGTGGTGGTTGGTGAGTGACCGGCGCGCGATGCCGTGTGTTCTTGGGGCGCGTCGGTGGGAGCGCGACCGACGGTCGCGGCTTTGTGAGGGGAGAGTCAATCCGCGCCGATGCCATCGGCGGCTTTGGGCGGTGGGTCAGGGGGCGCAGCCGTAGTCGGCGAGGAGGAGGCCGAGGTCGGGCTGTCCAACTTCGCCGTCGTTGTTCAGGTCGGCGCGGGGATCGTAGAGCGGGTCATCGGGGAGTCGTTCGTAGCTGGCGAGGAGGATGCCGAGGTCTTCGCCATCCGTGTCGCCATCGCCGTCGATGTCGGGGCAGGGAGGGTCACACTGATTCAGCAGGATGGAGACGTCATAGCCCCAGTAGTTGGTGACGGCCAGATCGAGTCTCCCGTCGCGGTCAAAGTCTGCAACTTCGATGCCCATTGGGCTCGAACCGGATTGGACCCACTGCACGCCGGAGAAGGTCCCATCGCCATTCCCTGGCAATATCGCGACCTCGTCGTCAGTCCCGCGCCCGACCAGAAGGTCGATCGCTCCGTCGCCGTCGACATCAGCACTCGTGACGAACTCAGGATGTCCTATCGAAACAAGTTGCTGGTCCCGGAAGGTTCCATCGCCATTGCCAAGCAACACCGACAAGCTGTCGCTCGAGACGTTCGCCACCGCGAGGTCCGGCACGCTGTCACCGTTGAAGTCGGCACTGGTCATCGCACGGGGCGTTTCCCCCACGGCAAGGCGGTGCTCTGCCGCAAAAGTCCCGTCACCGTTGCCCAGCAGGATGGAGACATCGTCATGGTCATAGTTCGCTGTGGCGAGATCAAGGAAGCTGTCGTCATTGAGGTCTGCCGCAACGATTGAGCGTGGGCTGCCTGCGGCGAAGAGTTCTTGGGGTTGGAACGTGCCATCGCCGTTCCCTAGTAGGACCGACACATTGCCTGAGGTCTCATTGCCAACAGCAATATCAGGGACATCATCGTTGTCGAAGTCGGCAATCGCGACGGACTTCGGCTCATCTCCAACCTCGATCCAGTGAGGCAACCCGAAGGTGCCGTCACCGTTGCCCAAACGAATGGAGATGGTGTTGGCATCATCGCCTGGCACGACATAGTCGGGGGCACCGTCGGCGTTGAGGTCCGCGGCAGCAATCGAAAAGGGCTCCGGCTCCGCACCGCACTGTTGGGCAAGCATGAACGTCCCATCTCCGTTCCCCAGAAGCACCGCTACACAGGGACCGAAGTCGGGGCTGTTCTTGTGCACCACGAGCAGATCGAGCGCGCCGTCGTTGTTTAGGTCATCGGAGGTGATGTGATGCGGTGAACCGGCCACATCGTAGCGAAGCGCTCCTGTGAATGTCCCATCGCCGTTGCCGAAGAGGAGGGTCAGGTCCTCGGTTCCGGGGGTGGCGACGAGCAGATCGACCGCGTCGTTGTCGTTTAGATCCGCGACGACGAAGGACTGGGGATTCTCGCCTGTGTCGTATCGCTGCTGCTCCTCGAATGTGCCGTCGCCGACGCCGAGAAGGACCGACATATCGTCGGTGGCGTAGTTCGCCACCGTGAGATCGAGCAGATCATCATGGTTCAGATCGGCGACGACGATGCACTCGGGGTAACCGCCCGCCCGGAAGCGTTGCTGAGGTCCGAAGGTGCCGTCGCCGTTGCCGAGCAGGATCGATATATCGCCGCCGCCTCGGTTGGTGACGGCCAGATCAAGTCGACCGTCCGCATCAAGATCGGCAATCCCGATGGAGGAAGGACCGTGCCCGACCTCGAGGCGCTGCTCGGGCGCGAAGGAACCGTCGCCAGTCGCCAGCAGGATTGACACGGCGTTGGAGCCAGCGCAGGCGATCGCGAGGTCATCGAGTCCATCCCCGTCCAAGTCGGCGGGCGTGATCGACTTCGGGTATTCGCCGACGGAGAAGGAGGCCTGGGACTGAAAGGTGCCATCGCCGTTGCCCAGCCGGACGGAGACAATGTCCTGGTTGCGGTCGGTCACGGCGAGGTCGAGCGCCTCGTCGCCGTTGAAGTCAGCCGTGGTGATCGACCAGGGGGAGTCTCCCGCATCGAGGCGCTGCTGCGGCTGAAAGGATCCATCGCCCACTCCTAGCAGGACGGAGAGATCGTTGCTCCAGGTATTGGCGGTGGCGAGATCGAGGATCCCGTCGCCATTGAAGTCGGCGGCGGCGACCGACCAGGGTCGCTCTCCGACGGGGAAACGATGCTCGGCGCCGAAGGTGCCATCACCGTTTCCCAGCAGAATCGAGACGTCGTCGGTGCTGGCGTTGGAGGTGACAATGTCGAGTTGACCGCTGTTGTCGAGATCCACCATGATCAGCGATGTGGCCGCGTTGCCGGCGAGGTCGAGGCGCAGGTCGGGAAACATCGCTGCCGGTTCGCATGGGTCCGCCTGGACGCAGGCAGCGCAGAGCACGACGGTGCAGACACCAGCGGTGGTGTTCAGGTGCGGGCGGGGCATGGGATCCTCCCTCGTGCGAGCGGAATCGCTCTTCTTTCAGACTACGCGTGATCTGAGGGGAGGCGAACGGGAATCGGAGGGATTTGGGGGGGAAATGGGAACTGGGGAAGGTGGGAACTTGGGAATTGGGGTGCGGAAGGGACTGAGGGACTGAGGGGGGGAGAATTGGGGAACTTGGGAATTGGGGAATTGGGGAATTGGGGTGGGGGTGGCGCGTGGGGGAGAAGCCCACGGATTCGAATCCGTGGGCTTTGGGGGAGGAGGAGTCAATCCGCGCCGATGGCATCGGCGGCTTTGGGAGGGGAGGAGTCAATCCGCGCCGATGGCATCGGCGGCTTTGGGAGGGGAGGAGTCAATCCGCGCCGATGGTGTCGGTGGGTTTGGAGGGGGCGTGCGGTTGGCTTAGCTGCCGGGGGTGGGCTTGCCGCAGTCGAAGGTGATGGGGACGAAGCAGAAGAACTGGAAGTCGCCAGCGCCGGTGTTGGTGAACTGGTGCATGGCGTTGGGCTCGACGTAGACGACATCGCCCGGCCCCAGGGGGTGGAAGGTGTCGTTGTATTCGAGCTTGCCTTCGCCGGCGAGGATGTAGACCTCGTGCTCGTAGTCGTGCTGGTGGCGGGGGGAGTGGCCGCCGGGCCCGACGGTGAAGTGGCGCATGGCGAAGTTGGGGGCGTCGTCGGCGCGGCCGATCATGAGGCGCATGGCGACGTTCTTGACGCCCTCCATCTCGACGGGGGTGGCGGGCGTGTCCTCGGGGCGGCGGATGAGCATGGCGGATCTCCTCAAAGGGGCATGATAGTGAGGGGGTGGGGGGCTTGAGGGAGCGGGAATTTGGGAGTTGGGGAACTTGGGAATCCGGGCGGGGGAAGCGCTCCCCTTCGGGTCGCGGCTCAACGGGAGGTGGGGATTTGTCCCCGGGATATGGGGGGCGCGGAGTGGGCCGAATTGGCTGGGTTGGGGTGGGGCATTGGACCCTGCTTTGGGGATCCTGTGGTACGATTATTCGACCCCCCTTCGCACAGCCTTTTCTGGCGGGAGCCCCTCATGGACAAGATCATCTACCTCGACAATGCCGCTACCAGTTTCCCCAAGCCGGACATCGTGCACGAGACGGTGCACAAGTTCTACGCCACGACGGGCGTCAATCCCGGGCGGACCGGTTGTGACCTGGGGCTGGCTGCGGAGCAGATGATCCACGGCACCCGGGTGTTTCTCAGTGGGTTCTTCAATCCCAGCCTGATGGCGGCGGGCAAGCCGAAGGATCCCAATCGGCTGGTCTTCACGTTGAATGCGACGATGAGTTTGAATCTCATCATCAACGGCTGCGTGAGTTCGGGCGACCACATCGTCACGACGCTGCTGGAGCACAACTCGGTGATTCGGCCGGTGAACCACAAGGTGCGCGATGGGGGCGCGGAGGCGACGTACGTGGCGCCGGACGGCGAGGGGTACCTTGATCCGGAGGACATTCGCAAGGCGATCCAGCCGAACACGAAGCTGGTCATCCTCAACCACGGTTCCAACGTGACGGGCGTGGTGCAGGACCTGGAGTCGATCGGGAAGGTGTGCAAGGAAGCGGGGGTGCAGTTCGCGGTGGACTCGGCGCAGACGGCGGGGGTGCTGCCGATCGACATGGCAGAGTGCCACATCGATTTCCTGTCGTTCACGGGCCACAAGGGTCTCTTCGGGCCGACGGGGACGGGGGGGGATTTGCGTGGCGGACGAGGCGGAGATTCGGGGGACGATTTTCGGTGGGACGGGCGTGCGCAGTGCGGTGCCCTATCACCTGGAGGAGTTTCCCTATCGCCTGGAGGCGGGGACGCTGAACCTGGCGGGCATCGCCGGTCTGCATGCGGGTGTGAACTGGATCGACGGGAAGGGACTTGACCACATTTATCGGCACGAGATCGGTTTGCTGGAGAAGCTGCAAGCGGGGCTGGAGGACATCCGCGGCGTGAAGATTTGGGGCACGAAGAAGCTGACCAATCGCGTGGCCACCATGTCCGTCACGGTCGAGGGCTATGACGCTGAGGATGTGGGCACGATTCTCGATGTCGATTACGGGATTCAGACGCGCACCGGTCTGCACTGCGCCCCGCTCATTCACGAGCATCACGGCACGGCGCCGCGCGGGACGATTCGCCTGTCGCTGGGGCCGTTCAACACGGAGGAGCACGTGGCGGCGACGCTGAAGGCGGTGGCGGAGTTGGCGGCGGATCGGGTGCCGGTGTGAGGTAGCTGTCACTCGGGCTGCGGCGGTGGTGGCGGCGCTGACCGTCATTCCCGCGCAGGCGGGAATGACGGAAGTAACGCTGCGTGGGAATGACGGAGGGGTGGCTTACGACTGCACGAGGTTGCCGTCTTGCTCGCTGAAGAAAGCGACGGTCTGCGTTTGGTACATGTCGGCGCGCTTGTAGAGGCGGAAGGGGAGGTCGCGGGCGCGGAGGTCGGCGAGGAGTTCGTCGTAGGTCTCGGCGCTGATGCTGAGTTCGCCTGCGTGCAGGGCCCCGCCGCGGCCTTCGGGGATAAAGCGGTAGAGGTGCCAGGCGTGCAGGTGGGGATGCTGCCGGTGGTGGGAATCCAGGAAGTCGGCGAGGGCGGGGATGGCGGCGAGGTTCTGGCTGGTGGCGACGGTGGAGATGGTCACGCTCTTGCCCGCTGCTGCGAGACGATCGAGGGCGGCGCGGACGATGGCGTGGTGCTGGGCGCGGTAGCGGCGCAGCTCGTTGTGCGGGCCGGGGTCGGCGGATTCGAGGGGCAGGACGTAACGATCGATGGCGTGCAAGTGTTCGAAGTTGTCGGGGAGGGCGATGGCGTTGGTGGCGACCTGCACGGTGAAGCCGAGCGACTTGGCGTGCGCGGCTAGCTTGGTCAGGTCATGGGGCCAGGTGAAGGGTTCGCCGCCGCCGAGCACGACGTTGCGGGTGCCGGCAGCGCGGATCTGTTCGAGCAGGGCCGCGGCCCGGTCGTAGCTGAGGACATCGAAGTTGTCTTCCGTGACGCAGAAGGTGCAGAGCATGTTGCACCGCGGCTGCGTGAGAAGGACGGCGACGGCGGGGGGAGTGGGGGTGTTGGGGGTGGGGGGGGGCTGGGGCATGCGGCGGGGATCCGGAAGGAGGAGATTCGAGCCACATGATAGCGCCATGTCCGCGGGCGGGGCGGCTCAGCAGTCCTGACCGTAGCGAGCGAGGAGTTGGCCGAGGTCGGCTTGGTCGGTGTCGCCGTCGCCGTCGATGTCGCCGCCGGCGTCGATCTGGTAAGCCGCGAGCAGGATGCCGAGATCGCTCTGGCCGATCGTGCCGTCGCCATCGAGATCCTCGGGGCAGGGCGGGGCGTCGTCGAGCACGAGATCGATCGAGCCGGCGTTCCAACCGGCGGGGCTGCTGTAGATGCGCTCGGCGCTCGAGCCATCCAGGTTCGCCCGCCAGACGCCCTTCTCGGCATCGTTGATCTCATCGCACCAGTACATCAGGCCCGCATCGAGATCGAGCTCGAGGTTGACGAGCCCCGAGGAGGTGTCGAGGCCCTGGTAAAGCACTTCGAAGTCGCTGCCATCCAGGTTGGCGCGGGCGATGTGGTTGCTGACGAAGCTGGTGTTGGAGTCGATCCAGTAGAGTTTGCCGGCGCTGGCGTCGAACTCCATCGAGTTGGGCGTCCACACGCCGTCAAAGAGCAGTTCATCGCCCGAGCCGTCGAGGTTGGCCCGGCGGATCTGACCGGCGGTGAAGTCGCCGTAGTAGAGCTTGCCGGCGGCGAGGTCGAGGTAGGGCCGACCGAGTTGGTTGCCGCGATCGATGACGGTCTCCATGTTGCCGCCATCGAGGTCAGCGCGGTACAGGCGGTTGTCCTGGGTGTCGGACCAGTACATCTTGCCGGCGGCGAGGTCGAGGGCCAGGCCGCGGGGATTGGTCAGGCCGGTGAGGACGGACTCGCGGCCGGTGCCATCGAGGTTGATGCGGCTGATGCGCCCCTGGTTGTAGCTGCCGTGCGTCCAGTAGAGCCTGCCGGCGGCGGTATCGACCTGCAGGCCGACGGGCAGCCATTCGTTGGTGGGGATGTAGCCGACGAGTTCGGTGAGGTCGGACCCGTCGGTTTGCATGGTGTAGAGCCTGGGATCGTTGTACTTGTACTCGACGAGGTAGATGGAATCCTGGGCGGTGGCGAAGTTGGCGGCGCTGTAGGCGAGGGCCAGGGCGAGGAACGAGTAGAGGCGGGACATGGGGTTCTCCTTGATCGCGTGCTCGAGATCAACGGCCTTGGTTGGTCGCGGCGCGCAGGGCGATGCTTGTTTCAGAGTACCGCAAGGTTGGCGAAGAGCCAGCGGGGATTCCTGGTTTGGGGAGATGCGAGGAGGCGGGCCTCAAGGGCAGTTGGAACCGTAGACGGCGAGGAGCATGCCGAGGTCGGATTGGCCGACGACGCCATCGCCGTTGATGTCCTCGGGGCAGGTGTCTTGCGGCGGGATCGGCGGGGGGGTAGGCGCCGAAGACGTTGTCACCGCCGTCGGTGTAAGGCCCATGGATCTCGTCCGGCGTGTTGGCAAAGAAGATGCAAGCCGTGATGAGTGGGTCACTGTCTGGGTCGCTGCCGATGCCTCCGCCCGGGTTCGCGGTGTTGCTGACGAATGAACAACCGGTCACAGTCGGAGTGGAGCCGAAGCCGTTGAACATTCCGCCACCGTCGACGTTTGCAGAGTTACCGATGAACTCGCAGTGGAGTACAGTCGGCGAGGCGCTGTTGTTTCGCATGCCGCCACCCTTGCCGTCGACGGAGTTGTCGACGAAAGCGCAATACCTGACCGTCGGGCTTCCGTTGTAGTTCTGCATCCCAGCGCCGACATGGGATACGTTGCCGATGAACGAGCAGTATTCGACTGTGGGGCTGGTTCCGAAGTTCGCCATGGCGCTGCTGTAGGTTGTGCCCGTAATGACGAAGCCGGCGATGATCGTGTCGGGCCCTTCGTTATCGCTGCAACTGATGACCGTCGAGCCGCCACCGTTGAGGATGGTGGAGATGACGGTGGGCGGGTCGGTGGGATCCTGGCTGCGCAAGGTGATGGCCTTGCCCAGCAGGTTGAGGCTTTCGAAGTACACGCCGGGGTCGACGACGATTTCATCGCCGTTCACGGCCAGAGTGATGGCCTCCTGGATGGTGGCGTGGGTGGTGCCCTGGGTGATGTTGGTGATGTCGGCGGAAGCGAGCGAGGCGGCGAGCGCACAGACGGTTGACAAGGCGAGGCTCAGGTGACGCATGGTTCACTCCTTTCGATATGGATGAACACCGACATCGGGGTCGGAGAGTGGTTGCTTCGGTTAGGGGCAGTTGTCGCCGTAGGCCGCGAGGAGCATGCCGAGGTCGGATTGGCCAACGACGCCATCACCGTCGATGTCCTCGGGGCAGGAGTTGGCGGGTGCGGCGGGTGGGGCGGCGTAGTCGCCGACGGCGTTGCCGCCGAGGTCGTCATAGGTGCCGACGATCTGGTCGGGCAGGTTGGCGGCGACGATCGTGTTCTGCAGGCTGCAGGTGTCGACGCTGTCATCGTCGAGGTGGATGCCGCCGCCGGCCACGGCGGCGCTGTTGCGTTCGAGGCGACAGTTGTTGACGGTGACGTGGCTGCCTCTGCTGACCAGGATGGCAGCGCCGGTGTCGCCGGTGCTGTTGCCGATGAATCGACAGTCGTCGAGCGTCATCGTGGAGTCTCGATCCACCACGACGGCCCCGCCGTAGTGCACCGCCTCGTTGCCGAGGAAGCGGCAGTTCGTCAGGGTGCTCTGGCAGCCGAGGTCCGCGTAGACCGCAGCACCGACGTTGGCGGTGTTCTGTCGAAACTCGCAGGCCTCGAATGTGGCGCTCGTGTCCGTCATGAAGATCGCACCGCCGCCGCCGTCCGCGTCATTGCCGTCGAAGGTGCAGTTGCGAAAGGTGGGAGCGCCGAAGGTGATTCTCACAGTGCCGTTGTCCGTGGGGGTGGCGTTGCCGATGAAGGCGCAATCGGCGATGAGGGCGCTGCTGTTGTGCACGATGAGCGCTGCACTGTTCTCCCAAGCCTGGTTGCCCTGGAAGGTGCAGTGGCTGATGGTGGGGCTGCTGTCAGCGACGTACACGGCGGGCGCTTCGTGCACCTCGGTGAAGACGAGGCCGCTGATGATCGTGTCGGGGCCCTCGCCGCTCCAGGCATAGATGATCGTCTGCGGGTTGCCCTTGAGGATTGTCTGGGTGACGATGGCGGCATCCAGGGGATCCTGGCTGCGCAAGGTGAGGGGCTTGCCGCCGAGGGAGATGCGATCCTCTTCGTACACGCCGGGGTCGACGACGATCTCATCGTGGTCGTTGGCGTTGTCGACCGCGTCCTGGATGGTGGGGTGGGTCGTGCCCTGGGTGATGTTGGTGATGTCGGCGTGGGCCAGCGACGCGGCCAGGGAGCAGACAACGAGCAGGGCAAGGCGGGTCCGGAACATGCGGATTTCCTATTCGGTTGTAGTGCCAAGCGAGGTGGGCGCAGGACAACTCGGCCGGATTCGAGTCCTCGCTCATTCAGGCTACTTGAGAATCGCATTTGGGCCAGTGGAACTTCACGGTTGCACGAAGAAAGGCCGCGTGGGGGAAGCCTGGGAGTACCCAGGGCGGCGCTGCGCTCTGCCCCGGCTTGTGGCGGTGCCCTATGGGCAGTTCTGGCCGTAGGCGGCAAGGAGCATGCCGAGGTCGGATTGTCCGACGACGCCATCCCCGTCGATGTCTTCCGGGCAGGAGTTGGCGGGTGCGGCGGGCGGGGCGGCGTAGTCGCCGACGGCGTTGCCGCCGAGGTCGTCATAGGCGCCGACGATCTGGTCGGGCAGGTTGGCGGCGACGATCGTGTTCTGCAGGCTGCAGGTGTCGACGCTGTCATCGTCGAGGTGGATGCCGCCGCCGGCCGTTCCGGCGCTGTTGCCCTCAGTGCGACAGCCCGAGAGGGTGACATGGCTGCCCCCCGCAGACCTGGATGGCGCCGCCGGTGTCGCCGGCGCTATTGCCGCTGAATTGGCAATCGGTCAGGATCGCGTCGCTGCTGTCGATGTGCAGGGCGCCCGCGTCGCTGGTGGTGTTGTGTCGGAAGTGGCAGTTCTCCAGGGTGGCGTTCGTGCTGAGCATGCGGATCGCACTGCCGCCGCCCGCCGCCTCGTTGCCGTCGAAGGTGCAGTTGCGAAGGCTGGGAGCGCCCCTGATGATCATCAGGGCGCCGCCGATTCCCGTGGCGTAGCTGTCGAGGAAGGCGCAGTTGGTAATGAGGGCGCTGCTGCGATCCAAGACAATGGCGGCGCCATTCTCAAGGGCGTAGTTGCTCTGGAAGGTGCAGTGGCTGATGGTGGGGCTGCTTTCAATCACGTACACGGCGGGACCTTCGTAACCCTCGGTGAACACGAAGCCACGGATGATGGTGTCGGGGCCCTCTCCATTGACGGCCCAGATGGCCTGCTGATGACCACCGTTGAGGATTGTCTGGGTGACGATGGCGGGGTTCAGCGGATCCTGGCTGCGCAAGGTGAGGGGCTTGCCCCTGAGGTCGATGTAGGACTCGTCGTACACGCCGGGGTCGAGGACGATCTCATCGTGGTCGTTGGCGTTGTCGATCGCATCCTGAATCGTGGGGTGGGTGGTGCCCTGGGTGAGGTTGGTGATGTCGGCGTGGGCCAGCACGGTGCTGAGGCCCAGGGCCAGCGCGGCGGCAAGGCAGGTCCGGAACATGGCGACTTCCTTCTCGGGGATGAGGCGGAGAGCTACGAGCACAGAACAACTTCAGCGGCCCTGCGTGCTCCCCCATTCATGCTACCTGAATATCCGGAATAGGCCAGTGGGAAGTGAGCAGAGGCGCCAAGAAAGCCCGGGGAACCTGTCCCCGGGCTTCAGGGATGAGCCTCTGGCTTCCGTTGCCCCCTAGCAGTCGGCGCCGTAGTTGCCGAGCAGGGCCCCGAGGTCGGCCTGATCGGTGTCGCCGTCGCTGTCGAGGTCGCCGCCGGCGTCGTTGTTGTAGGCCGCGAGCAGGATGCCGAGGTCAGCCTGGTCGACATCGCCATCGCCGTCGAGATCGCCGGTGCAGTCGGCTTCGCATTCATCGGGAATGCCGTTGCCGTTGAAGTCGTCGCTGGTGCCGTCGGTGATGTCGTCGCTGTCGGCGACGCCGTTGCCGTTGCAGTCGTAGGCGCGGATCCACTCGGCGAGGTAGAGCATGCCGTCGCGGAATTCCTGGCAGATGTCGGGCATGTGATCGTCGGCGACCTCGATGGCGAGTGACCAGAGGTCGAGCACGCCGTAGGTGTAGTTGGTGGAGCAGCCGGAGACGTAGTAGGCGACGTTGTAGATGTTGCCGGCCGTGTAGTTGCCGCCGCCGGCGGCCTGGATGCGGGCCCGGACTTCGTTGCCGATGAGTTGGTACTGGTCGTGGTCATCGCAGAGCTGGGAGGTGTGTCCCCAGGCCCACATGATCCAGGGGACGTAGCCGTGCAGGTCGATGGTGGCGCGGATCTCGGGATGGGCGTCGTAGAAGTCGCGCATGGCGATGGTCTCGGCCTCGGAGAAGGGGTAAGGCCCGCCCCAGTAGTCGTTGCCGGAGCCCGGGCCGTCCCAGTTGCGATTGAGATCGACGCCATGGGCGTTCCAGCGATCGTGGGCGACGTAGCCGTCCACGTTCATGATGGGCATGAGGTACCAGTCGACGTGGTCGACGAGGTACTTCACCTCGGGATCGGTGTCGTAGTTCTGCAGCAGGTGCGTGGCGATGTACTGCATGACGGAAGCGGGGGCCGCCTCGTTGCCGTGCTCCGCCCCGAAGTAGAGGACGCCGGGCTTGACCGTGGCGGTGCCGGTGAGGCGCAGGGCCCACATGGTTCGTCCTTGCACGGAGGTGCCGACCTCGACCATCGAGGCGAGATCGGGGTAGTCGTTTGTAAGTTGCTGCATGTAAGCGACGTGTTCATTGTAGGTGCGCAGCACCTCGAAGAAGTCGCGAGGGGGGTCGGCGGGGAACTTGGCGTCGAGGTGCTTCTGCAGGTCGTCGAGGCGCACTTCGTACTTCAGGTCGGTGCCGGCGAGGACGATCTGGCCGCGCGGCGACAGGCGCACCTCGACAGCCCCCAGCCTGGGCACTTCGCTCCAGATCTGGAAGTCGCGGCCGAGCTGCCGCTGCAGGTCGACGATCTGCGTCAAGTCGGCGCGATCCTGGGCGAAGATGTTGACGACGTTGTAGCCCTCGTAGCCGCTTGGCCGATCGTCGGCCCGGCTTGAGAAGGGGAGCAAGAGGCAGCAGAGCAGGGCCAGAAGCGAAGCGAGGAAGCGAGACATGGTTGCTCTCCTTGCAGGGAGACGAGGGCGTTCTGTTCGGGGACAACGGTACCGAGGCAAGCCGGGAGTCCAGCCTGAGCAAGTGTACGACACAACGGATATGAAGGTTGCAAAAAGGGTGGATTCGAGAGGCGCGAAGAAAAGCCCCAGGGAGACTGGGGCTTGCAGGGTGGTGACTGGTGGTGCTGGTTCCTAGCAGTTGGCGCCGTAGTTGCCGAGCAGGGCGCCGAGGTCGGCTTGGTCGGTGTCGCCGTCGCCGTCGATGTCGCCGCCGGCGTCGTTGCCGTAGGCCGCCAGGAGGATGCCGAGGTCGGCCTGGTCGACATCGTTGTCGCCGTCGAGATCGCCGGGGCAGTCGTTGCCCTCGACGACGCTGAAGCTGGCATCGCTCTCGTCGAAGGTGCCGAAGACATCGTTGCCGTAGTAGGCCCGCACGCGCACCTTGGCGCTGTCGCTGACGGTGGTCGGCGTCCAGGGAGTCGAGGTGTCGCCGACGCCGGTGAGGGCGATGATGTCGGTCCAGACGGTGTTGTCATCGACGAGCTGAAGATCATCGATCCAGGCGGTGTCGCTGCCGCCGTCCCAACTGACGTCCTTGGTGTACTCCCACTTGAGTTCGTGGGAACCGGGGCTCAGCGTGGTGCTGTACTGGGTCCAGTTGACTTCGCCGGCGGCGTGGATCTTGCGGTCGCCGTCGATGTAGAAGTTGAAGTAGTCGTAGTTGGCTTCGCTGCTGACCTTGTAGAAGAAGCTGAGGTCGCCTCCCTGGGAGAGGGTGCGGGTCATCCAGGTTTCGCCGTAGTCGTTGATGTTGCCGGCCCGGGCGGCGTAGTTGCCGCCGTGGGCGGTGCCGCCGGCGACGTACCAGTTGGCGTTGCCGCCGGTGTCGTAGTCGCTGCCCAGGGAACCGTCTTCGAAGTCGTCGGTGGTGCTGGCGGTGTCGCCGGCGTTGTAGGTGCACTGCACGTGGAACTGGGCGCTGTTGGGGCCGGTCCAACTGACGGTAGTCGGCTGGTTGGCGGGCAGTGTCTCGCCGCCGTTGGGCGCGACGACTTGCGCGGGAGCGCCGAGCTGCACGTCCAGCCGGGTGGCGTCGCCGGCGCTGACGACGACATCGGGAATGATGACCGGATCGTAGCCGTCCGCTTCGACGCGGATGGTGTAGGTGCCGGGCAGAAGCAGACGGTGGTAGTCGCCGACCTCGGGGTCGGTGTAGGTCAGGGACTCGCGCTCGTCGGCGATGATGACGGCTTGGACCGGTGCGCCGGAGTTGGCGTCAGTGACAACGCCGCGCACGCCGATCAGCGAGGTCTCGAGGTAGGCGAGCATGGAATCGCGGTTCTGATTCCAGAAGGTGGGGATCTGGCTGGCGGGCGGGTTCTTGTCGTCGGAGACTTCGATGGTGACGGTGTGGCCGCCCTCGTAGCGATAGACCCAATCCTGAATGCCGCCGTCGATGGCGTACCAGGCAGCGCCGTTGCTGATGCCGTGGTAGAAGTAGGGGCTGTTCCACATCGGCGAGTTGTACCGCGAGTACTCCTCGCTGATGTAGATATGCAGATCATCGTCGGGGCTGGCGGTGTAGACGCTGTTGCCGCCCTCGTTGTTGTCGTAGGGGTAGTTGACCAGCAGCGCCCCGCCGTGGTAGCTGGCGGCGAGGACGAAGGTGTGGTCCCAGCACCAGTTCATCATGACGCCCACTTCCGTGGGACGTCCGTCGGGCGTGTTGTTGGGACTGCTGAAGGGATCCGGGAAGCTGCGGTTCAGATCGGCTCCCTGGGCGTTGTAGCGCGTGCCCGACACATAGCCGTCCGGATTCATGCAGGGCATGATCCAGATCTCCATCTCGTCGACCATGTTGGTCAGACGAGGATCGCTGCCGTAGTTCGAGGTGAGCAGGTCGATGAGGTTGACGCAGAGGGCGACGCCCATGATCTCGTCGCCGTGCATGGTGGTCGTGTACATGACCTCGGGCTCGTCTTCCTCGATGCCCGGGTTGTCGGTGATCTTCAGGGCCCACATGTCGCGGCCGAGATGGGACTGGCCGATGTTGACCAGCCGGCAGAGGTCGGGGTAGGTGGCGACGGTGTCGGCGAGGAGCGCTTCCAACTCGGCGTAGGTCGGGTAACCGTCGCGCGTGCCGGGCTCCCCGAGAGTGCCGCTGCCCGGCTTGCCGCCGTAGGTGGCGATGAGTTCGGCGAGAGGTCGGTGCTGGCGCGCCTGGGCATACTGCAAAGCGGTGCAGTCATTGGTGTCGGCGAGGTTGGGGTCGGCGCCGGCGTCGAGAAGGACCTGGGCGGCGGCGAGGAGGAGGGGCTCGATCTCCGGGCCGTCCCCGCCGTGGTTGGCCAGCAGCAGCAGGGCGGTCCGGCCCCGGGCGTTGCGGGCGTCGAGGGAGGCGCCGTGCTCGATGAGCACGGTCAGCACCTCGGCGCGGAAGCGACGGGCGGCGCTGTGCAGGGGGGTATCGCCCCAGCGATCGCGAGCGTCCAGAGCAGCACCGGCTTCGAGGAGTTGCTCGACGAGCTTGGCATCGCCGGCCAAGGCGGCGTGGTGCAGGGGGGTGCGGCGGTCCACATCGACGCTGGTGACGCCGGAGGTGGCGAGCAGGTCGCGTGCCTCCTGGGCCTGGGGACTCTGGGAGTTTTGAGCCGTCACGGGGGGCAGCAGCGAGCGTGGCGAGGACGAGGGTGGCGGGGAGCGCCAAGCGAGCGGGGTTCATCAATCTCTCCCTGATTCTGGGGGGGTCGGCATGGTGTCCGACAAGTCGATGTGGGCAATAGCTTTCGATTGTTCGGCCCGGAGAACCGGCAGCCGCTGAGATCGTTCCGAGAGAACCATCGGCGACCTCATGGAGACACTCTATCGCAGGCCTGGGGGGGGCGGCCCTTCTTATCAAGGAAAGGGGATGAATTCGGCGGAGATCGGCCTTGCCACGGGCGTCGATCCGGTGCCCCATCGACGGGAAGGGGATTGACTCTGCCTTCTCGCGACTGGGAGAATGACCCGCCGAATCTGGGGGTTTGGGTAAGAAGAATTGCTGAGAGTGGGCTCCGATAGGCATTACGCCACAAGAAGATAGAAAATACCTAAATTGGCCCAGTTCTTGCATCCGATCCGGGTGTACCGGTGCAGCCGGTCCGGATGACCGGTGACTCAAAATCCGCTGCGAGACCATGCAGGAGGCGTCTCGCACCAAGGAGATCCAGCGATGAGAGCAAAGATTCGTTTTCTTGGAGCTGCACTCGTGCTCCTGGGCGTCTGTACGCCCGGTGTGCAGGCGCAGGCCGATTTCGACACCAGCTTGCATGCCACCAGAGCCGGCAAGGACTACTGGTACGGCACCGAGAACGGCGGCTTCGAGACGCTCACCGGCGTTCCCATTGAAGACCTGGGCTGCGTTGAGTGCCACGGTCCCAACGACGCCAACGGCAACGCCAACGGGCCCGACTACGAGCCCGGCTGCGCCGACTGCCACGCCACCCAGAGCGA